>Ga0302279_10000027_pt1 | contig 202503 bp, 173 predicted proteins | sample III_Bog_N3_3_FD_194541 | JGI IMG/M metagenome (GOLD analysis project Ga0302279, IMG submission 194541) | Peat permafrost microbial communities from Stordalen Mire near Abisko, Sweden - III_Bog_N3_3 | ecosystem: Environmental > Terrestrial > Soil > Wetlands > Peat | place: Sweden: Abisko... | reverse complement strand
GGACGGGATCCGCCTGTACATGCAGCCGGTGCAGGACATCTCGGTCGAGGATATCGTCAGCCGCACCGAATACCAGTTCAGCATGCAGGATCCAAGCCCCGCCGAACTGGCGCAATACGCGGGCCGCTTCGTCAGCCGGCTGCAGCAGCTTCCCGAGCTCGAGGATGTCGCCAGCGACCTGCAAAACGGCGGCCGCCAGGTGTCCCTGCAGATCGACCGCCCGACCGCGTCGCGACTCGGCCTATCGACGCAGAACATCGACGATGCGCTGTATGACGGCTTCGGACAGCGGCAGGTCTCGACGCTGTTCACCCAATTGAACCAATACCACCTGATCATGGAGGTGCAGCCGGAGTTCCAGACGGACCCGGCGCACCTCGGCGACATCTACCTGAATGCCGCGGGCGGCGGCGCGGTGCCTCTCAGCGCCGTCACCAAGACCGTCAGCAGCGCCGCGCCGCTCCTGATCAGCCACATGGGGCAGTTTCCGGCGACGACGATCTCGTTCAATCTCGCCCCGGGCGTGTCGCTGGGGGCGGCGGTGAGCGCGATCAAGAATGTGCAGAAGGAATTGCCGGCGCCGGCCGCCATGATCGGGACGTTCCAGGGTACGGCCCTGGCATTCGTCGGATCGCTCGCCAACGAGGGTATTCTCGTGTTGAGCGCCCTGGTCACCGTCTACCTCGTATTGGGCGTGCTCTACGAGAGCTACATTCATCCGCTGACCATCCTCTCGACGCTGCCGTCGGCGAGCGTCGGCGCGCTCCTCGCGCTGCTGGTGTGCGGCGACGAATTGACGGTGGTTGCCATCATCGGAATCGTCCTGCTGATCGGCATCGTGCAGAAGAACGCCATCATGATGATCGACTTCGCGCTCGAGGCGCAGCGCAAGGAGGGCAAGAACGCGTTCGACGCGATCCACGAGGCGTGTCTGCTGCGCTTTCGCCCCATCCTCATGACCACGATGGCGGCGATGCTGGGAGCCATGCCGCTCGCGTTCGGTCAGGGCGTGGGGTCCGAGCTGCGGCGTCCACTCGGCATCACCATCGTCGGCGGCCTCATCTGCAGCCAGCTGCTGACGCTGTACACGACGCCGGTGATCTATCTGTTCTTCGACGGCCTGGCGGTGCGGTTCGCGGCCTGGCGGGGCCGTGGGAAACCTCTCGCCGACCCGACTCCACGGATGCAGCCGTGAACCTGTCGGCGCCCTTCATCAAGCGCCCCATCGCGACCACGCTCCTCACCTCCGCGCTGGTGTTGTCGGGGGTCTGGGCCTTCCAGGTGCTCCCCGTGTCGCCGCTGCCGCAGGTGGATTTCCCGACCATTTCGGTGTCGGCTTCGCTGCCCGGGGCGAGCGCGGAGATCATGGCTTCCTCCGTCGCCACGCCGCTCGAGCGGGAATTCGGGCGGATCGCGGCCGTGACGGAGATGACCTCGCAAAGCACGCTCGGCCAGACGAGCGTCACGCTGCAATTCGACCTGACCCGCAACATCGATGCGGCCGCGCGCGACGTCGAGTCGGCGATCAACGCGGCGCGCAGCTACCTGCCGGCCAACCTGCCCACCAATCCGACCTACCGGAAGGTCAACCCGGCGGACGCGCCCATCATGATCGTGGCGCTGACGTCCGACAAGCTGCCGCCGGCGGCGCTGTACGATGCAGCCTCGACGGTGCTGGCGCAGAGGCTGGCGCAGATCACGGGGGTGGGCCAGGTGGCCGTCGGCGGCAGTTCGTCACCCGCGGTGCGGATCAACGTCAATCCCGTACAGCTGTCCGGTTACGGACTGGGATTGGAGAACGTGCGAAGCGCGGTCGTGGGGCAGACCGCGAACCAGGCCAAGGGCAGCTTTGCGAACGCCAACGAGCGTTGGGCGATCGGCGCCAACGACCAACTCACGACGGCGAAGGACTATGCGCCCCTCATCGTCGCGTACAGCAACGGGCAGCCGGTAGCGCTCTCCAAGGTCGCGACCGTGGAGGATTCGGTCCAAACGGTGCAGTCGCTCGGAATGGCCAACGGCCGGGTTTCCGCCTTGCTCATCATCTTCCGGCAACCGGGCGCCAACATCATCACCACCGTGGACGCCATCAAGGCGGCGCTGCCGCAGCTGCATGCGAGCCTCGATCCAGCCATCATCATGAGCATCGGGCTCGACCAGACCCAGACCATCCGGGCCTCCGTCGCGGACATCGAACGCACGCTGCTCCTGTCGGTCGCGCTGGTGGTGCTCGTCGTGTTCCTGTTCCTGCGGGAATTGCGCGCGACGCTGATTCCCCTGATCGCGGTCCCCGCGTCCATCATCGGCACATTCGCCGCCATGTTCCTGTTCGGCTACAGCGTCGACAACCTGTCGCTGATGGCGCTGGCGATCTCCACGGGATTCGTGGTCGACGACGCCATCGTGGTGCTCGAGAACATCACGCGGTATCAGGAAATGGGCATGGATCCCGAGACCGCCGCGATGACGGGCGCCGCGCAGATCGGCTCCACCGTGATGTCCATGAGCCTGTCGCTGGTGGCGGTGTTCATCCCCATCCTGCTGATGGGGGGGATCATCGGCCGCTTGTTCCGCGAATTCGCGGTGGTGCTCTCGGTCGCCATCCTGGTATCGCTGGTCGTGTCGCTGACGACCACTCCCATGATGTGTTCCGTCCTGCTGGCCAAGAAGGCGACGCACGGCAAGTGGTACCTGGCGAGCGAGCGGGCGTTCAACCGCATCCTCAAAGGTTACGAAAACACCCTGGCCTGGGTGCTCGACCACTCGCTGATCGTGCTCATCATCACCCTGCTCGCCGTCGGTCTCAACGTATTCCTGTACATCGTGATTCCCAAGGGATTCTTCCCGCAGCAGGATACCGGCCGGTTGAACGGCACCATCATCGCGGACCAGTCGATCTCCTTTCCGGCGATGCAGCGCAAAATCGTGCAGCTGGGCGCAATCGCCAAGCAGGATCCCGGCGTCGACACCGTGTTGATATTCTCCGGCGGGGGAGGCGGCACCACGACCAACACGGGCCGGGTGTTCGTTGCGCTGAAACCCCTGGCCGAACGCAAGGCGACCGCGGATCAGATCATCAATCGATTGCGGCCGAAACTCGCCGCGGTGGCGGGCGCGACGCTGTTCCTGCAGGCGGTGCAGGACGTGAGGATCGGCGGCCGGCAGTCCGCGGCCCAGTATCAGTACACCATTCAAAGCGCCGATCTCGACGTCTTGAACCACTGGAGCCCGATACTGCTCAAATCCCTGAAGGGCATTCGTCAGTTGACCGACATGAACAGCGATGCGCAAAACAAGGGACTCGCGGCCAAGCTGGTGATCGACCGCCGCACCGCGGGGCGCCTGGGCATTTCGCCGCAAGGCATCGACAACGTGCTGTACGACGCGTTCGGAGAGCGGGAAATCGCCACCACCTATACCCAGCTGAACCAGTACTACGTGATCATGGTCGTCGATCCGCAATTTTGGCAGGATCCGAGCGCATTGGACGACGTGTACGTCGCCGCGAGCGGCGGCGGCATGGTGCCGCTGTCCGCGTTCACGCATTATGAGGCGGGGACGGCCCCCCTCGCGGTCAATCACTCGAGCGTCTTTCCCTCCGTGACGTACTCGTTCAATCTGGCTCCCGGCGTGGCGCTCGGCACCGCGGTCAAATTGATCGCCGCGGCGGAGCGCGCAGCGGGCGTGCCGACCACGATCACCGGCTCGTTCAGCGGCACGGCCCAGGCGTTCTCGTCCTCCCTCTCGTCCGAACCGCTGCTGATCGCGGCCGCCATCGCAGCCGTGTACGTGGTGCTCGGCATGCTGTACGAGAGCTACATTCATCCGATCACCATCATCTCCACGCTGCCGTCGGCCGGCATCGGGGCGCTGCTGGCGCTCCTCATCACGCACACGGAACTCAGCGTCATCGCCCTGATCGGGATCATCCTGCTCATCGGCATCGTGAAAAAGAATGCGATCATGATGATCGACTTCGCGATCGAGGTCGAAAGGCGCGACCGGATCAGCCCCAAGGAGGCCGTTTTCCAGGCCAGCCTGTTGCGCTTCCGGCCCATCATGATGACGACCATGGCCGCGCTGCTGGGAGGCGTCCCGCTGGCTCTCGGAACCGGCATGGGCGCGGAATTGCGGCGCCCCCTGGGGATCGCCATCGTCGGCGGACTGATCGTGAGCCAGGTCATGACGCTGTATACGACGCCCGTGGTCTATCTCTACATGGACCGGCTGAATTCCTGGGTCTCCAATTTCGGATTTGCCAAGTCCCCCGCCACCGGCGCCATGAGCGAGCGCGCCGCGCCATGAAGCTCAACAGGGTATCTTGCATTCTGGTGATCGGGGCGGGCGCACTGGCCGCGGCGGGATGCAACCTCGCGCCGCGCTACGCCCGGCCGACCGCCCCGCCCTCCGTGGCGTTCAAGGAGGCGGGGCCGGACGGCGATGCGGCGCTGCAGGGATGGAAGAGGGCGGCGCCGAACGATGCCGCCATCCGCACCCGTTGGTGGGAGCTGTACGAGGATCCGCGGCTCGACGAAATCGAGGCTCGGGTGGCGATCTCGAACCAGACCATCGTGGCCGCGGAGGCGAACTATCGTGCGGCCTACGCCCTGGCGCAGGAGGCCCAGGCCCAGCTATTTCCGACCTTGAGCCTCGCTCCCTCGGCGACGCGCGAGAAATCGAGCAGGTCCGGCGCGGTGGTCGGCGGCGGCGTTGCCGGCGCATCGACCGTTACGGCGGCCGGCGCCTCCGCAGCCGCAACGACGGGCTCCGGCGCGACCACAGCGACGTCGGGCACCCATAACCTGTTCGCCGTGCCGCTCGAGGCGTCGTACCAGGTCGATTTGTGGGGAAGCATCCGCAACACGGTGGCCGGGAGCCGCTACTCGGCGCAGGCCAGCGCGGCGACGCTGGCCAATGCGCTGTTGAGCACGCAGAGCACCCTGGCGCAGGACTACTTCCAGCTGCGGGTGGCCGACGAACAGCGGCGCATCCTCGAGGCAACGGTCGAGGATTACCGGGCCAGCCTGCATCTGGTGCGAACGCTGGTCGACACCGGGGTTGATTCGGAGGCGGATGCGGCGACCGCCGAATCCCAGCTCGAGACGGCCATGGCGTCCGCGACCGACGTCGGGGTGGCGCGCGCGCAGTACGAACACGCCATTGCGGTCCTGATCGGCGTTGCGCCCGGTTCGTTCTCCATTCCCTACCAGCGGTTGGATCAGAAGCTGCCCATCATTCCCGTGAGCGTCCCTTCCGATCTGCTCGAGCGCCGTCCGGACATCGCGGCGGCCGAGCGGCAGGTCGCGGCAGCCAACGCGCAAATAGGCGTGGCGCGCGCAGCCTTCTTTCCGGCGCTGACCTTGAGCGGGTCGGGCGGCTACGAGTCGACGGCCGTCAGCAACCTGTTCAGCGCGCCCAATCTCTTTTGGTCGGTGGGGCCGTCTCTCGCGCAGATCCTATTCGACGGCGGGGCCCGCGCCGCCGCCGTCGCCCAGGCGCGCGCCCTCGACGACAGCCAGGTGGCCACGTATCGCCAGACCGTGCTGAATGCATTCCAGTCGGTGGAGGACAACCTGGCCGCGTTGCGCATACTGGCGACGGAACTCGATCAGTCGCACCGGGCCACGGCGGCCGCGGCACGCGCGCTGCGGATGACCCTGGTTCTGTATCGCAACGGCATCGACAGCTACGTGAGCGTCATCACCGCGCAGAACGCCCTGCTGGCGGCGCGCGAGACGGAGCTCGGGGTGCGCCTGCGCCAGCTGACCGCGAGCGTGAATCTGATCAACGACCTGGGCGGCGGATGGCGCAGCTCCGACCTGGGGCAGACCGAGCGCCTGGCGCAGCATCCCCCCGATGCGGCCCGCGAGCCCGAGGCGCCGCGTACCGGGCCCGCGGACCTTGCCAATCCGCCCCCGATCCCGACGGAAGAGATTCGACTGGACGAGCTCATGGAACTGGACGAATCGATGCGGCCCGCGCCGTCCAAGAATAACGGACCCCCAAGGTCCCAAGGGGATCCTTAGTTGAACGATTCGAAGACCCAGCCTGCGGCGCAGCCGGTGCATCGCATCCTGCTGGCCAGTCTGATCGGCACCACCATCGAGTTCTTCGATTTCTACATCTATGCGACCGCCGCGGTGCTGGTCTTTCCGACGCTGTTCTTCCCGAAGGAGGATCCGGCAACGGCAACCTTGCAGTCCTTCGCGACGTTCGCCCTGGCGTTCTTCGCGCGGCCCATCGGGTCGGCGCTGTTCGGGCATTTCGGCGATCGCATAGGCCGCAAGGCCACGCTCGTGACGGCGCTGCTCACCATGGGCACCTCCACGGTGCTCATCGGCCTGCTGCCGACCTACGCGTCCATCGGCGTGACGGCGGCCGTGCTGCTGGCGCTGTGCCGGTTCGGCCAGGGTTTGGGGCTGGGGGGAGAGTGGGGCGGCGCGGTGCTGCTGGCCACCGAGAATGCGCCGCCCCGCCGGGAGGCCTGGTACGGATGTTTTCCGCAGCTCGGGGCACCTCTCGGGTTCATTTTTTCCACCGGCGTTTTCCTGGCGTTGGGGGCGGCCATGAGCAACGGCGACCTGATGCGCTGGGGCTGGCGAATTCCCTTTCTGGCGAGCGCGGTGCTGGTCCTGGTGGGCCTGTACATCCGGCTGCAGCTCGTGGAGACGCCGGCCTTCCGCCGCAGTCTGGAGCAGGGCGAGCGGGTGCGCGTGCCGTTCCTGGTGGTGGTCGGCCGATACCCCCGGGAGTTGATCCTGGGGATCTTCGGAACGTTGACGACGTTCCTGATCTTTTACCTGATGACGGTGTTCGCGCTGAGCTGGGCGACCGGCTCGCTCGGAATTTCGCGCCGGGACTTCTTGATCTTCCAGATCATCGGCGTCCTGTTCTTCGGGCTGACCATTCCGGTCTCGGCGCTGATCGCGGATCGCATCGGCGGCCGCCGCATGCTGGTCATCGCGACCATCGCCATCATGCTGTTCGGGTTCGCCTTCGCACCCTTGTTCGGCGCGCGCAATTCCCCGCGGATATTCCTGTTCCTGGCAATCGGATTTTCGCTCACGGGATTCACCTACGGGCCCCTCGGCAGCGCGCTGGCATCCATGTTCCCGACCGCCGTGCGCTACACGGGCACGTCGCTCGCCTTCAACTTCGCCGGCATCCTCGGCGCCTCGCTGGCGCCGCTGATCGCGCAGCATCTGTCGCTCACGTACGGGATCGAATTCGTGGGCTACTACCTGTCGGCGGCGGGGCTGGTGACGCTGGCGGCCTTGTTGTGCATCCGGGAGAGGCCATGAAGGAACCGGGTCCCGCAACCGGCGCCGGTCACTTGGGTTCGGCGACCAGGATCACGAAGCTGCCGGGCACGATCGCAGGCCTCGGGTGCGGATCGTCCGGCGTCGGCGCCGGCGTGTCTCCCAGGGTGGCCGCCGAGAGATAGATCTTGTGCGTCGCCGGGTCCAAGGCCATGGTCCGCGCGCTGCGCTGGGTCTGCACCGTGGCCACGACCCGGTAGTGATCCGCGGCGTCCTGGTGGATCACGGTCAAGGTCCCGTCGATTCCATTGGAGGCGAACACGTACCCCAGATCGCGGTCGAAAGCCGCGGCATCGGGGCCGGCCCCGATCGGCACCAGCGCCACCTGCTTGCCGCTGGCCGAATCGGTCACGGCCATCACCCGGTTCTCGCATACGGAGAACAGCCGGTGATTCTCCGCATCGATCGCGAGCCCGGTGGGCCGCGAGCAGCCCGGCAAGTTCCACGCGGCCTTGACCTTGAACGTCCGGGCGTCGATGGCGACCAGCTTGGCCGCTTCGTTCTCGATGTTCACGAACACCGTGCCGGCGCCGTCGGTCGCCATGAACTCCGGCGGACCCGGCAGTGCAATGGCCTCCACGACCTGCAGGGTCATCGGGTCCAGGACGTCGATGTCATCGCTCGCACCATCGGCGGTGAACACGTGCTGAAACCGGGGTTCGTAGAGGATGGCGTCCGGCTTCTTGCCGGCGACCGGCGATTCCTGAATGGTCTGCAGGGAATCGAGCGCGAATGCGCTCACGGTGTTGGCGCGGCCGTTGCTCGTGAAGCCGCGTTTCAGCTCCGGGGCGAAGGCGATGCCGTGCACTCCCGCCGTGTTGGCAATCGTGCCCGCCCGCCGCCCGCTCGCCGTCTCGACGACGTCGACCCGATCGCCGCGGCTGACGAATAAGCGGGCGCCGCCCGGTTCCAGGGCCAGATAATCCCAGCCGCCGGGACCTCCCAGCCGCCAGACGGTCGACGCGCCGTAATCGACGCCGGGCAGCGGCGGTTCATCGGCCCTGACCGGCGCCGTGAATGCCGATGGCAGCACGATCGCAGCGGCGATCCATCGTGAAATTTTGGTCATGTTGTTGCCCGTCCCCTCACTGGCGGAATCCAGGTGCACGCCGCGGCCCGCGGCGCCGCGTGCGCGCCCTCATCGCCGTCTATACTGGTCATCATGAAATCGCATTTTATTCCCGCGGCGATCGCTGCGATCACTTTGTGCGCCTGCGGCGGTTCCGACAGCGGCATGTCGCCGCCGGCGCCTGCGACCCCGCAACGGGGCCAGTTGATTCAGACGCCGGTACAGAGCGTCGGAGTGTATCCGCAGGCGGGAATGTTGACACAGCTGGCCGGCAGCCCGCTGGGCCAGCTGCTGCTGAAAACGGCGTATTCGCCGCTGTGCATCATCAACGTCTACCACCTCGAGTATGACACCGTCGATCCGATGGGCAACCTGACCCCCGCGTCGGGCGCCCTCATGGTGCCGAGCGGCGGCACTAACTGCGACGGCGCAAGACCCATTCTCGAGTATGCGCACGGCACCAAGACGGACCGCACGTACAACATCGCCGATCTGGGCGCGAGCGACAACGACGAGGGCCTGCTCATGGCGGCCGTATTCGCCTCGCAGGGTTACATCGTCGTCGCCCCCAACTACGTGGGCTACGACATCTCGACGCTGGGCTATCACCCCTATTTGAACGCGAATCAGCAGGCCGACGACATGATCGACGCCCTGACGGCGGCGCGCAGCGCGCTGCCCACGGCGGACGCCCCGGGCACCACCGACGGGGGAAAGCTGTTCGTCACGGGATACTCGCAAGGCGGCTTCGTGGCCATGGCGGCGCATCGCGCGATGCAGTCCGCCGGAATGGCGGTCACCGCGGCGGCGCCCTTGTCCGGACCCTATGCGCTGTCCGCCTTCGGCGACGCGGTGCTCGAAGGGGAGGTCGACATGAGCGCGCCGATCAACATCAGCCTGCTCCTGCCCGGCTATCAGCACGCATACGGGAACCTTTATTCGAGCGCGGCGGATGTCTTTGCACCCGCCTACGCCGCCGGAATCGGTTCGCTGTTGCCGAGCACCACCGCGATCAGCGTCCTGGAAACCGAGGGGGAGATTCCCGCCAGTCAACTCTTCAGCAGCACGCCGCCCGCGCCCTCGTATGCGGCGTTCACGCCGGCCACCGAGCCGGCGAATCTGGCGCCGGTGTTCGCCGCCGGTTTCGGTCCGCAGTATCTGATTCTGGACAGCTATCGAGGGAGCTATCTCGCGGACGCGCTGGCGAATCCCGACGGCGGATTCCCGGCATTGACCGGCGGGCTGCCGCCCGCCAATCCCGGCAACACGCTGCGGCAGGCGCTCAAGCTCAATGACCTGCGCAACTGGGCGCCCGCCGCGCCGGTCCTGCTGTGCGCGGGCGATGCGGATCCCACCGTGTTCTACCTCAACACGCGGCTCATGCAGAATTATTGGGCGGTCAATGCCCCGCCCGGGCCGGTGGCCGTGCTCGACATCGACTCCGCGGCGATCGCAAACGATCCCTATGCTTCGTTCAAGAAGGGATTCCAGGCGGCGAAGGACGCCGTGATCCTTGCCGCGGTGGCGGGCGGCGCCACGGACGGCGGCGCGAGCGCCGTGCTGAACGCCTACCATGCGGGGCTGGTGCCGCCGTTCTGCCTCGGCGCCGCCAAACAATTTTTTGATGCGCAGTGAGCCCGCGCCGGACGGCGCACGGCCGGGCACGCAGGATCGCGCGCAAGCCTGAGCGCGGCGTCCGATCTAGTTCGGTTGCGCGGCGATCAGCGCCAATCCCCGCAGCACCAGATCCGGCACGATCTCGCCGTGGCCAAGCATGGTGCCGGTGATCATGCCGGCGTCGCCGCCGGTGATGAACAACTTCGGGCGCGCGCCGGTGCTCTGTTCGATCACCTCCGCGGCCCGATCCGCCATGCCCGCCAGGGCGAACACCGCGCCGCGCGACACGGCCCCGATGGTGTTGTTCGCCAGGATCCCGGCGAGCGACGGCGTGCTGCACAGAGCGGCCTTGGCGATGTCGCTGGTGCGGTTCATGAGCGCCTCCCGCATCATGTGAATACCGGGGGCGAGCAGCCCCCCCAGGTGCTGCCCGGATGCGTCCACGCCGTCCACCTTGACCGCGGTGCCGGCGTCGACGACGCACAGTGCGGTACGCGCCATGGTCCAGGCGCCGATCAGCCCGAGCCAGCGGTCCGCGCCCAACAGCGCCGGATCCAGATAGCCATTGGTGAGCCCCTGAAATTCCTGCGTGGCCGTGACGAACTCGACCGTGAGCTTGAACTTCTTCTTCGCGAGCTGGGTGAGCGTCTTCGCCATCGCCGGACCCGCCACGTTCGACACCAGCACGCGAGAGGGCTTCTGGCCGGATTCGAACAGGGCCGACGTCCACATGCCGGGTTTCGCATCCCGGTGCACGACGGCCTGTTGATCCGACAACCCGGTGCTGGTCAGCCAGGCCCACTTGAGGCGCGTGTTGCCCACGTCGATGACCAAAATCATGCGGATCCCGTCCGTCCCGCGGCGGCAGGAACCGCGGCGCGCGGCGCGCTCATCTCGGAAACGGCCCTGGCCAGGGCCTCGGTGACTCGCTCGTCGATGTCCGCAGCGTCCTTGAGGTGCACGGGATAGCGCACGTGGGCTTCCACGCCCGCCGCCGAGAAGTTCAGCTGCACCTGAGGCTCCGCTCCGACCGCGGAACTCGAGGAGGTGGTGCGCTCGATTTCCCGCGTTTGCCGCAGGATCTCAGCGCGGTAGTCCTGCAGCGCGTCGGTCACCGCGGCCGTCAGCCTTTCCTTGGCGGCGGGGTAATCGATCCCGGCCGGGAGGCTCAGAACGACCTCGCGCCACGTGAAATTCACGCCCGGGATCTGCTTGAACAGTCCGCTCGACACCTGGAATGCGACCGAGTTGGGAAACGCCACCACCCGGCCGGTGGGCCCCAAGGATCCCTTGCCGCCGAGTTCCATGAGATACATTCTGACCAGGCCGAGATCGATGACCTCGCCGGCGACGTCGCCGATCTGCACCCGGTCGCCGACGCGAATGCCGTACTTTCCGATCAGAAAGAAATACCCCACGATCGACACGAGCACGCTCTGCATGGCGACCGCAACTCCCGCCGTGATGAGACCGGCGAACGTGACGAGCGAGCCCAGTTCGCTCGCGAAGGAGATGCCGATCACGATGACGACCAGGGACCACAGGGCAACCCGCCGCAGCAGGAGCAATTGATAGCGGCGCCGCGTGTCCTGGACGTAGCGTAGGGTCATGCGCTGCCACAGCGAGGCAGCCGCGAATATGGCCGCCAATATCGCCAGAAGCACCGCAAGGCGAATGCCGAGGGCCACGAGCGCAGCGTGGTACTGGCCGTCGATGGCAGTCCGCCAGTTGCCGAGGTTGCGCCGATATTGACCGAGCAGGAATGTCTCCCGGGTCAACGGCAGGAGCAGCGCCGAGGCCTGCTTGATATCTCCGGCGAGCGCCTCCAACTGGCCGCGCACGCCGCTCGAGCCGGCGCCGCCGGCCGAATCGGCGCCGGCGGCCAAGGCATCGCCTTGTTCCGACAGCGCCTTGATCTGGTCGATGAGGGGCGAGCGAATCTGCGCGAGTGTCGCCTGCAGAGCGGCGGTGCGCCGGTCGATCGACTCGAGACTGCCGGCCTTTTCCGACAATCGGAAGGCGTCGGCCGCCATGTCCCATAATCCGAGCCGTCCGATGGCCGAGGAGCGCGCGCCCCCGGGACCGAGAAACGGCGGATTGGCGGCGGCGCCGGGCGCCGCGGATCCCGCCGCCGGGTTGCCCGCCGGCGCAACTCCCAGCGCCATGGCATCGATCTGCGCCTTCAATGAACCCGACCCGGCACCGCCGGTACCCGTCAGGAACTCGGTCATGGAATTGAGGATGCCCTGCTTCGTGGCCAGGAGGTCGCGCACGCCCTCGAGATCGTTGATCTTGGCTTCGATGCCGGCTCTCGTCCTGCGGGTGGCCGTGCTCAATTCGCGCCTCTGCTCCGACAGTTCCGCCTGAACCGAGGCGCTTTGGGTCGCGATCTTGCGCCGGTAGTCGAGCAGCGCCTGCGCAGAAACGCCGGCGTCGCCGCCCGCCTGCTCGACCGGCTGTTCCTTGGACAACATCTCGGCATCGGCGCGCGCCACGTCGACGGCCATGGTCATCACATTGCCGGCGATCTGCCGGTTGTCGGACAGGAACATCGCGTCGCTGGGTTCATTGGCGGCCTGCTGTTGGGCGCCGAGCGAACGGTACCAATCGACCGTTTGATCGAGCACCTGAATGACCTGCGCCGCCGTCATCGGCGCCGTGACGGACGGGCGCGGCGCGGCGCCCGCCGGTGGCGCGATCGATGTCGCGCCCGAGGGTCCGGGCGCCGCGGCGCCAGCCGGGGGCGCGAGAGGCGCGGCGGCCGTGCGCCCGGACTGACATAATCCGAACAGCGCCAGGCCGATGCCAATGCCAATGAATGCCGCGTGGGCAACCCGCTCGTGCATGGCCGAATGCTACCTGAACTGCCGGCGCGGGACATGACCGGCCGCATGCCGGCCCGCATGCCGCGGCGGCGGCGAGCCCGCGTGCCGCGCGCGCAAATGGTCGCGCATCCGATACGTTCGCATATTATCATTCGCCCCCTTGTGGCAACGCGGGGACCTGGGCAATGCAGGCCGCGTCCGGCGGCACGAAGATGCGCGCCGTATTCACCGAACCATCGCCTTGGGGAGTGCCGATGAATTTCAAAATTCGCCGTTTGCTTTACCGGTCGCTGCTCTGCGCAGGCGCGTTCATGACCGCGGCGGCGGCCGCCCAGCATGAGCCGCCGGGCGAGTCGTCGGATGCCAAGAGCGCCGCCGCGGCCGAGCCCACCGAGACGACGAAATACCTGCGCGACGAACATCGGACGACGCAGGGCTCGGTGATGATCGGCGGCAAGAGCCTGAATTACCAGGCCGACGCCGGCGTGCTGGTGGTGCATGTGCGGGACCCCATGGACGAGGACGCTGCGCTGCCGAAGGAAGATCGCCTGGGACCGGTACCGCCCCAGATCGCCGAGGCGAGCATGTCCTACGTCGCCTACTTCAAGGGCGACAAGGAAGACCCGCGCCGGCCGATCACGTTTCTGTACAACGGCGGCCCCGGTTCCTCCACCGTGTGGCTGCACATGGGCGCGTTCGGGCCCAAGCGGGTGGTGACCCCGGACGACAGGCACCTGCCCGGCGCGCCGTATCACGTGGTCGACAACGAGCACACCCTGCTGGATGCGACCGACCTGGTGTTCATCGACGCTCCCGGCACGGGATTCGGCCATCTGCGGGGAGCGGACAAGGAGAAGTTCTTCTACGGCGTCGATCAGGACGCGCATGCCTTCGCGAACTTCATCGTCGAGTTCCTGTCGCGGCACGGCCGCTGGAACTCGCCGAAGTACGTGTTCGGCGAGAGCTACGGGACCACGCGCTCGGCGGTGCTCGCCAGCATCCTGGAGCAGGAAAAATCGCTCGATCTGAACGGGGTGATCCTGCTGTCGCAGATATTGAACTTCGACGACAGCCCCGACGGCCCGCAATTCAATCCGGGCGTGAACCTGCCCTACGAACTCGTGTTGCCGACCTACACCGCCACCGCCTGGTATCACCACAAGCTGGCGAACCAGCCCGCGGCGCTCGAGCCGCTCCTCAGGGAAGTCGAGAAGTTCGCTCTGTCGGACTACGCGCAGGCTCTGGACGCGGGCTCCACGCTCACTCAAGAGCGCAAATCCGCCATTGCGGCCCGCTTGAGCGCCTATACGGGACTGCCCGCGGACTACATCGAACGCGCCAATCTTCGCGTCAACGGCGGGGAATTCGAGAAGACGCTGCTGGGAAGCGAGATGACGACGGGCCGGCTCGACACCCGCTTCGCCGGCCCGACCATCGACCCGATGAGCAAGGAGGCGGACTACGATCCGCAATCGGCCGCCATATCCTCCGCGTACGTGTCGGCCTTCAACGACTACGTCAGGAACACGCTCAAGTTCGGCGAGAACATGACGTACAAGCCCGAGACCGACGTCGAGAAGACCTGGGAATTCCAGCATCAGCCGCCCGGCGCCCCGCAGAAGCTGCCCCAGACCACCAATGTCGCGCCCGATCTCGCGGTGGCGATGAAGCTGAACCCGAACCTCAAGGTGCAGCTGAACGGCGGATACTACGATCTGGCCACCCCGTACTTCGCGGCGGTGTTCGAATTGGAACAGCTGCCGATCCAGGCGTCTCTGCAGGGCAACATCGAGATGCACTTCTACACGTCGGGGCACATGGTTTACGCGCATGAACCGGACTTGAAGGCGCTGCACGCGAACGTGGCGGATTTCATCGACCGGACCAAGGGCGGCGGCGCGGGCCGGTGAAGGCGATGGACCTGCGGAAGCTCATCAGCGACGTGCCGGACTTCCCGCGTCCCGGAATTCTGTTCCGCGACATCTCGCCGCTGCTGCGCGACCACTTCGACGCCGCCCTCGACGCGCTCGACGCGCTGCTGACGGAGGCCGAGTGGCGGGACCTCGACGTGCTGGCCGGCATCGAATCGCGCGGATTCATCCTGGGCGCCGCGCTCGCCGCGCGGCGCCACAAGGGCTTCGTGCTGGTCCGCAAGCAGGGCAAGCTCCCGCCGCCCGTCGTCGATGTCGCCTACGAACTTGAATACGGATCGGGAGTGCTCGAGATGCAGCGGGGCCGCGGCCGGGTGTTGCTGATCGACGACGTTCTGGCGACGGGCGGCACGATGACGGCCTCCGCGGACTTGTGCGTGCGCGCCGGATACGACGTGGTGGCTCTCGCCGCGTTGCTCGACCTGAAGATCGTCGCGGATTTCCGCTGGCGCCACCTTGCCCTGCGGGCGGCCGTCGTCTATTAGATGCCGGCCGATTTTCCAAGCCCGCTCGTGGTGATGGCGCTGCCGGCGGAATCGGACGGGGTGTTCGAGCGGGCCGGAGTCCCGGTGTTGTATTGCGGAGTCGGCAAGGTGAACGCCGCGATCGCGCTCGCCCGGGAATTGCGTCGCCATGCCCATGCGGGGCGCCCGATGCCGCTGGTCCTGAATTTCGGAACCGCGGGCAGCCGCATTCACCCGGCCGGCGCGCTGGTCGCGTGCCGTGAGTTCATCCAGCGCGACATGGACGTGCGCGGCCTGGGGTTCGCCATGGGCGTCACTCCCTACGATCCCGTGCCCGCGACCTTGCGGTTCGAGCCCGTGTTCGCGCATCTGCCGGATGCCGTTTGCGGCAGCGGCGATTCGTTCGCGACCGCCGGGCACGATGCCGATTGCGGCCTGCTCGACATGGAAGCGTATGCGCTGGCGAAGGCGTGCTGGCTCGACGGCGCGGCATTCGGCTGCGTCAAGTACATCACGGACGGCGCCGATCACGCCGCCGCGGGGGATTGGCAGGACAACGTGCACCGGGCCGCGGGCGAGTTCCTGGACCTGTACAAGGGCGTGCGCGGAAATTCCGGCCACGCTATCCTCGCGCAATGAGCCACGCCGCCGACATGCAATCATCCTGCGACCAGGTCGCCGCGGTCGACCTGGGGTTCGTCGAGCTTTCCTGGCTGCAGATCGCGGTGCTCGGCGTCGTCCAGGGAATCACGGAGTTGCTGCCCATCAGCAGCACCGCTCATTTGCGCGTGATTCCGGGAATCCTGGGGTGGCGCGATCCCGGCTCGGCATTTTCGGCGGCGATGCAGCTGGCGAGTTTCCTGGCGGTCGTCGTCTACTTTCGACGGGAGATCGGCGCGATGGGCGGGGCGAGCCTGCGAGCGGTCGCGTCGCGGAACTTCGCGTCCCCCGATTTTCGCGTGGTGCTGGGCATTCTGCTGGGAACGGTCCCGCTGGTGCTGGCGGGCGCGCTGCTTCGTCCCATGCTCAACGGCTGCCATTCGCCCCTGCGCGGACTGCTGGTGATCGGATCCGCCTCGATCGTCATGTCGGCGCTGCTGGGGATCGCGGAGAAATTCGCGCGGCATCGGCGCGGCTTCGATCAGCTCACGCTGCGCGACGGCATCCTCGTCGGCGTGGCGCAGATATTCGCCCTCATACCCGGGGTCTCGCGCTCCGGCGCCACGCTGACGGCCGGCTTGTTCTGCGGGATGGAGCGGGAAACGGCGGCCCGCTTTTCGTTCCTGTTGGGGCTGCCGGCCATCACGCTCGCGGGCCTCTACGAGCTGCGCGTGCTGTTCAAGGCTTCATTGGGTTCCGATGGATGGATCACGCTGCTCATCGGCCTGGCCACGGCCAGCGTGACGGCGTTTGCCGCCATCTATGCGCTGCTGCATTACCTCGAGAAGCGCTCGACCTGGATCTTCGTGTGGTACCGATTGCTGTTCGGCATCGGAATCGTCGCCGCGGTGGCCGGCGGGTATCTGCGCAACTGAGTCCGTGCCGCGTTGCGGCCGGCGCGCCGCGCTCAGGCCCCGGACGCCTCCAGGCGCAGCCGGAGCCAGCGCGGGAATTTCGTGAACACCGCGACGAGAATCCGGTAGCGCCAGCCGGGCACCACGACGAGCGTGCCTTTCTTCAGGGCGTTCAACGAGGCATCGACGACCTCTTCCGCCGTCGACCAGAGGGACGCGGGAGCGAGCCGCCGGCGGTCCTCGCCCAGAAGGTCATGGAATTCCGAGTACGTATACCCCGGGCACAGCGCCTGCACACGGACCGCGGAGCCCGCATGCTCGAGGTCCAGGTAGATCCCCTCGGTCAAGGCGGCCAGCCAGCTCTTCGTCGCGCCATAGCTGGCGTTGCCCGCGCGATGCGCGAACGCGGCGATGGAGGCGACATTGACCACGGCGCCGCGATCCTGCGCGACGAGCACGGTCAGCGCGGCGTGGGTGAGCCGTACGATCGCCATGACGTGCAGGCGGTGCATTCCTTCGATGACGGCGAGATCCGCCTCCCAGAAGGCGCCCCGGTTGCCGAACCCCGCATTGTTGACCAGCAGCGCGAGATGCGGTTCGGCGGTCAGCCGGTCCGCCACGGTGCGGAGTTGCGCCGCGTCGGCCAAATCGGCGGTGAGAACGGCCACGTCGGCGCCATGCGCGGCGCGCAGCTCGCTCGCCAGCGCTTCGAGCGCTTCCCGGCGCCTCGCCACCAACAAGAGGTCGTACCGCGGCGCGAGCTTGCGCGCGAAGGCCATGCCGATGCCGCTCGACGCTCCCGTGATTGCAGCCAGTGGTCTCGGCATCGCGCGCTGCGGCAGGCTCAGCCCTGGCGTTCCCAGGTCTGCGAGCGGCCCAGCAGCGAGAACCCGATGTAGCCCCGCACGCTCAAGCGGCTGCCGTCCTGTTCCACGTGCATCTTGCAGTGGTACACCGATCCCGACTCCGGATCCAGGATGTCGCCGCCGTCGTACTCGTTGCCGTCCTGCTTCATGTTGCGAATGATGACGAGTCCCAGGATGGGCTGATTCTTCCGGTCGTCCGCGCACGGCTCGCAAACCCGATGTTCGGCCCCCGGCTTGAACGATTGTTCGATGCGGCCGAACAGCTTGCCATCCTGGGCGTAGATACGCACGATGGCCTTGGGCTGGCCGGTCTTGTCGTCGAAAGTCTTCCACACGCCCAGCGGCGAAGCCGGATCGGCCGCGGAGCCGGTCCCGGACCAGGCAGCGACGCTCAAGATCACGCTCAGCAGTGAAATGCGCACGGAGGTCCTCATGGCGCCGGCACCTTGAAAAAGCGGTACTCGGCCGAGTATGGCACCTTCACTTCGCGGCCGGAGTGGGCCTGATCACAGCCGGCGTCGGGCGCCTGACCGCCCACCGTGCGCAGCCGCTGAATCGATGCGACGCCGGAGAACAGACCCGTTCCCGACGTGGTCTTTGCATGCAGCAGCAGCCAGGGAACGGCGCCGGCCTGCGGCGCGGGCGACTTCGCGGCGACTTCTCCGACCACCTTGCTGCCGTCGCTCGCTTCCCATGTGGGACCGGCGTAGTGCTTGGCCAGGATCCGGCCGGATCGGGACCGAAGCACGGCCCGCGGCTCCTTCAGCGTCCATGAGTAGCGGGCCGGATCGTCCTGGCCGGCAATGCACTGGTAGATCTGCACGCCGGTGCCATGGGCGGTCACCGCCAGCACCTGGCCGGCCGGCGCCTCGAGCGCTTCCGGCACCGCCGCCGTTTGCGCGGCCGCCGCTTGGCCGAAATCCGCCTGGACGCCGATCAGCAGCCCGCAGGCTGCCGCAGCCAGGGACGTTCGAGTGGTCATCATCGGACATGCTCCCGTTCCATTCGCGCTTTTTGATCCAAGTGCCCGCCGCGCCACACATACAGCGCCAGCAAAGGCTGGGAACCGGTCTGCATGGCGTGCGGCACGCCGCTCTCGTGATGAATGACGGTTCCCGGAGGCTGCGCCTCCCAGCCGCGGGCCCCCTGTTGCCAGTGTGCCGTGCCGCTCAAGGGCAGGTAAATCTCCTCCGCCAAGTGGCGGTGCGGCGGGTACCGGGTCGAAGGTCCGAGGAGCAGGAACCCGCATGAAATTCTCTCGGCCGGCCAGGGCGCCTGCGGACCCAGCACCTCGGTGTAACCGTAATTGCGAAGAAACTCCTCGGCAACTTCGCCCGCACCATAAGTCTGCCGCCAGCGGAGCGGGGGGCGCCGCGGCCGCGGCGCCGGATTCGCGGCTCCGCCGGGCGGCGCGCTGCGGCCAATCGGCGAGAAACGGCGCGAGGGCGGGCCTAGCGAGCGAGCGCAGCAGTTCGCGCACTTGCAGGGCGAGATCCCCATCGGCGGCGTTGCTGGAGCGCATCACGGCTTCGATTATACTGGGAAGCACGCCGCTTGCCGCCGGCGACGACCGCTCCCCGGAGACACCCGTGCAAACAACGCGACTCGGATGCCCGCTGGTGGTTCGCTGCGGGGCGCTCGGCGACATGGTGCTGGTGACTGCCTTGATTCGCGATCTGGCCGCTCGATTCGGCCGCGTCGACGTCCTCACTTCGGGCCCGTGGAGCGCCCCCTTGCTGCTCGGCCAGCCGGGAGTGGGGGAGGTGCTGACCGTGCGCAGCCGCAAGACGCCTTATTGGCTCAGCCTCGATCAGCAGCGCGCCGTGCGCCGGCTGCGCGCGCGCGCCGTGGGCCCGGTCTGGTATTGCGACGGCAACGATGCCGCCCGCCTCATGCTGGCGCGGGCGGGAATCGCCGCGGAGTTCATCGTGGATGTGAGAGATCATCCGCGGCTGCCCGGGGAGCATGCCACGCAGCAATGGCGGCGGCTCGCGAAGCTCCTGCCACCCGCCATGGCGGCTTCCGGAGCAGCGGGCGCGCGGGCCGATGCGGTCCCGCCGGACACGGCCGCGTTGCCCGGCGGGTGCTCATTGGAGGTGAGTCCTGCGCAGCGCGAGGATTTGGAGCACTGGTTGCGGGGGCGGGAATTGTCATCGGTTCGGCTCATCGCCCTGCAGGTGGGGAACAAGCGGACCATGCGCCGCGGCCTGCGGCGCATGGCGACCAACCGCAAGTATTGGCCGCAGGAGCGCTGGGCTGCGGTGCTCCGGCACCTTCGAGTCCGCTGCCCCACGCATGCGATCGTGATGCTCGGCGCGCGCCCGGAATATCGCCTGAATCAGGAGGTCGCCGCCTTGGCCGGCATCGACCGGCTGTACAACGCGGCGGACGACCTGCCGGTGTCCCGCCTGGTTGCGCTGCTCGAGCGCGCCAGTGGCCTGGTGACCGTGGATTCAGGACCGGCCCATGTGGCCGCGGCCGTCGGCTGTCCGCAGGTCGTGCTGTTCGGCAAGGCGTCGACATCGCTGTACCGCCCCTGGGGCGCGGCCGGCGCGGACGTGCGGGTTCTCACGGGACAGGTGGACGGCGAGCCCAGCATGCTGGGCATCCAAGTCGAAGCCGTCACCGCGGCGTGGGATTCCCTGGCGCTGCGGACGAACTAGGTCAGGGCGCGCAGCATGTCCTGGGTCACCAGCACGATGCCGCCCTTGGTGACCAAGAAGCGTTTCTTGTCCGCCACCGGATCCTCGCCGATGACCATGTTGTCCGGGACCACGCAGTTCTCGTCGAGGATGCAGCCGGTGATCCTGACCTGCCTGCCGATGGTCACGCTCGGCAGCAGCACGGAGTTGCGGATCTTGCTGTACTCCTCCACGCGCACGTCGCTCGACAACAGCGACTGCAGGACATGGGCTCCGGAGATGATGCAGCCGCCGGCCACCATGGAATCGACCGCCATGCCGCGCCGCCCGTCGTCGTCCAGAACGAACTTCGCGGGCGGATGCTGCGCCTGGTAGGTCCAGATCGGCCATTGGTGGTCGTAGATGTTGAGTTCCGGATTCAGCGCAATGAGTTCCATGTTCGCTTCGTAGAACGCATCGAGGTTGCCGACGTCGCGCCAATAATTCTGCGCCCGGGTCTCAACGTCCTCGAATGGGTATGCGAACACGCGCAGCCGCTCGATGGCCGGCGGGATGATGTTCTTGCCGAAGTCGTGGCTGCTGTGCTGATTCTCGGCGTCCTCCAGCAACAGCTTCTCGAGCCGGTCCATCGCGATCACGTAGATGCCCATCGAGGCGCGCGCAAGATGGCTCTTGCCCGGAATGGGGTCGGGGACCTGGGGCTTTTCCGCGAATTTCACCACCCGGTTGTTGTCGTCCGTGGTCAGGATGCCGAATTCATTGGCGCGCTCGATGGCCACGTCGACCACGCCGACCGTGACGTCCGCCTCGCACTGCTCGTGGAACGCGATCATCGGACCGTAGTCCATCTTGTAGATGTGATCCCCCGCCAGTATCAGCACGTGCGTCGGATTGTGCGAGCGGATGAACGGGAGATTCTGGTACACCGAGTCGGCGGTGCCCAGATACCAATGCGGGCCGGTCTGTTGCTGAGCGGGGATGAGCTCGACGAACTCCCCCAACTCGCCGCGCAGATAACTCCAGCCGCGCTGAATGTGCTGGATGAGCGACTGCGCCTTGTATTGGGTGAGCACGGCGATCTGGCGAATTCCGGAGTTGACGCAGTTCGACAGCACGAAGTCGATGATCCGGAATTTCCCGCCGAAGGGAGTCGCCGGCTTGCAGCGGTGTTCCGTGAGGGCCCTGAGGCGTTCACCGCGACCTCCGGCCATGACGACGGCGAGCGTGCCGCTCGTCAGTCGGCTGACGTAACGTCCGGCGTTCGTACGAGCTGCGTGTCGCATAATCGGCAGCCTGCCATACAAATCCTGAGATCGCACCAGGTATTTGCCGAGGGTGATTTCGCCTTTGGTAGAATCGAGGTCCATGAACCCGTTGAAGCTGTGCCTGTTGAGCTCGGAGATCGTTCCCTACGCAAAAACGGGCGGCCTTGCGGACGTGGTCGGAGCGCTGCTGCAGGAACTGCGGATCGCGGGGCACGACGTCCGCGCTTTCATGCCCCTGTATGCCCCGATTCGGCGCACGCACCCGGGACTTGCGCCGGTGGCCGGTCTGCAGGACGTTCGCATGACGATCGGCGGGACGCGCTATTCGTACTCGGTGCGGACCGACTCCTTCCCGGGGACCGACATCCCGGTCTATTTCATCGATTGTCCGGCGATGTACGATCGCACGGCCTACTACACCGCCGATCCCGACGAGCATCGGCGATTCCTGCTGTTCACGCGCGCCGCGATCGAGAGCTGCCCGCGGCTGGGATTCGCGCCAGATATATTTCATTGCAACGACTGGCATACGGCATTTCTGCCGCTGCTCCTGAAGACGGCGTATGCCGCGCAGCCGGCGCTGGCCCGCGTGCCGTCGGTCTTGACCATCCACAACATCGGCTATCAGGGCATCATGCCCGCCGCCGCCGTGGCCGACCTCGGCCTCGGCACGTTCGCGGACCGCCTGGACGCCGGGGATCGTGGCGCCGGCATCATCAACTCCCTGAAAAGTGGGATAAAATTCGCCGACGTCGTGACGACGGTGAGCCCGACCTATGCGCGCGAGATCTGCGAGACGCCGCTCGGGATGGGCATGCAGCAGACGCTGCGCGAGCGGCGCAACGGCGTCGTCGGCATCCTCAACGGCGTGGATTACCGGGAATGGGATCCGGCGCGCGATCGGTATCTGAAGGCGCATTTCGATGCGAAGGATTTGCGCGGGAAGTCCGAGAACAAGCGGCAGCTGCTGCAATCGGCCGGCCTGGCGCTCGATCCGCTCAAGCCGCTGATCGGCATGGTGGCCCGGCTGGCCGAACAAAAAGGCATCGATTTGCTGGTCGACGCCCTGCCGGCGCTGCTTCAAGAGGAGGGCTGCGGATTTCTCATCCTGGGCAGCGGCGATGAACGCTATGTGAAGTTTTTCACCGATCTCGCCCGGCGCTTTCCGGAATGGGTCGCATTTCGATCCGGACACGACGAAGAGTTCGCGCACCTGATCGAGGCCGGCAGCGACATGTTCCTCATGCCGTCCCGATACGAACCCTGCGGGCTCAACCAGATGTACAGCCTGCGCTACGGAACCGTGCCCATCGTGCGCAACACCGGCGGCCTCGCCGACTCGGTACAGCATTTCGATCCGGCCACCGGGCAGGGCACCGGCTGCGTGTTCAACGACTACGACGCTCCCGCGGTGACGTGGGGAATCCGCACGGCGCTCGACTGGTTTGGCGATCCAGCCCTGTGGCTCAAACTGATGTCCAACGGGATGTCGCAGGACTTCTCCTGGGGGAGACAGACCGCCCGGTACGAGCAGGTCTATCGCGACGCCGCGGCGGCTTCCCGCGCCAGCAACGCGTAGCGGCGCCCGTTCGGCAGGGCGTAGCGGCGGGCGATCCGCAGGGATGCGTCCGCCGCCCACGGCGGCAGCGCATCATCGTCAGGGGGCGCCGCCGGAATCCGGCCCCCCGCCCGCCAGCGATCTGCCAGCTGCGCGAGCGCGCGGCCGCGGCTGCGTCCCGGCAGTTGCATCACCACTTCCGTGCGTGGATCCGCGTCGATGAGCGCCTTCAGGCGATCCTGCGACGGGGCGGTGGGACCGGGTAGCAACTCGACCGAAGTGCGGGTGTACATGTCGATGAATGCGCGCGTGGTCTCGTCGGGCGCGACCAGGATCAGCGGCCGGCCTGCGGCGTCGTTGCCGATGGCCCGGCCTATGGCCGCCAGGTTCTGCCAGGCGTCGACCTCGCCGTAGATCGCGGCAGCAGGCCCCACGAGGAGCGCGCAGTACGCCAACAGCATCGCCAGGAGCGCGCGCAACGGGCGCCGCCGGCGCGCGTCGCGCCAGGCGCCGACCGAGCCGGCAACGGCGCCGCCGATGCCGAGCGCCGAGGCCGCCACGAACAGCGCCGGCGAGCGCATGGCCGTCCCTGAATCGAAACCGATGACGGCCGCCCCGGCCGCGAAGGCCATCGCCCCGATGATCAGCAGCACGGCGGTGGCGCAAATGGCTCGCCGGTCCCAAGGGTCCCCGCTCTCGGTGAGCGCCGCCGCCCACCCGCCTAGCAGCAGCGCGACGGCGGGGAGCGCGGGCGCCAGGTAGATGTTGCGCGCAGTCGCCGCCACCGACAGCACGCACAGGGCGGGAACGAAGGCCGCGATCGCAAAGCGGCTGGTGCGCTGCCGGTCTTGCGGCAGGGTCCGCTGCCGCCACGCCTGCCTGACCGCGGCCGCCACCAGGAGCGTCCAAGGGCACAGATACAGGGGCAGCTCGATGAAGTACTTGCCCGGAGTGTTGCGATGGCCGGTGGCATACTGCAGGTCCTGCGGTGCATCGACGTGCGCGAAACGGCCCACCAGGTTGTTCCAGAAGAAGATCTTGAGCCGCAAGGGGCCGTCCGGTCCGGCATGGACCGTCCACACCCACCCGAGAATGAGCGCCGCTTGCAGCAACAAGCCGACGTACAGCTCCCAGCGCAGCAGTTCGCGCCAGCGTCTCTCCCAGGTCACCAAGGCCGCGAAAGTCAGGGTGGGCACCATCCACGCCGCGGCGCTCTTGCTCAAGAAACCTGCCGCCAGGGCGAGGTGCATGCAGGTGTAGCCGCGCAGCCGCTCGCCGGTACCGCGGGCGTAGAAACCGGCGTACAGCCCCGCCAGCGCCGCCGCCACCGCCGCCACCAGCGGCGCGTCGGTGGCGAGCCAGATGGCCGCCTGGTAGGAGAGCAGGAAGGAACTGACGGCGGCGGCAGCGGCCACGCCGGCCACCGGCCCGGCGCTGCGCCGCGCGATCCATCCCACGGCCAGCGCCGTCACCAGTGCATACAGCAGATTGGGCAGCCGGGCCACCCAGGGGTCGGCGCCCCAGGCCGCGATCGCGGCGCCGGCCAGCCAGTACGCGAGCGGCGGTTTCTCGCAGAATGCCTCGCCGGCCAGGAGCGGCACGGCCTTGTCGGATTGCCAGCTCATGCGCCACGCGAGATCGGCTTCCCGCGGCTCGTCGGGGGTCCAGTAGCCGCGTGCAAAAATGCCGACGCACAGCGACGCGGCCAGCGACAGCCAGATCAGCGCGAGCGTGGACCGCGGAAGGGCTGGCAACTCAGGCCGGCCGGGAGGCGTGAAGGGATGATCGGCGCATTTGCCGACTATACTTGGACTCGAACCGCCGCTTTGGCGTTCTGTTTCAACTTCGCGATGACTTCGTCGAGCGATCGATAGAAGCGCTCGGAGAAGTCCTCCCCGAGGACCGTCTCGATGTGCGCGTAGACCGCCTCGATCTGCGGCGCTATCCGCCCCGCCAGCGCGCGGCTGCGATCGGTCAACGAGACGTTCACCCGGCGCTGGTCGGTGAGCAGGCGTTTGCGGCGCACCAATCCCGTGTGTTCCATGCGCGACAGCACGCCCGCCAGACTGGGGCTGGATAGATTGCAGCGCTCGCCGATCTGACGCGGTTCGAGCGGCCCGGTGTCGAGCAGCAGCCGAACCACCCGCCATTGCTGCTCGGTGATGCCGTTGGCGTTCAGCACGGGCCGGAACAGGGAGATCACCTGCTCCCGCGCCCGCAGCATCAAGAGCGGCAGGTTGCGGCGCTTCAGCGCGACCCTCGAGGGTGGGCGGTGACCCAAGGGCGGCGCGGCTCGCGGCGGGCGGCTCATTCTTGACACACTTCCCGATAAATGGAACGATTACTAATATATTAGTGACTATTTCCCCGGAGCGAAAGCCAATGAGCACGGCATGCGCCATTCCCTGCGACATCGCTCCGTTTCGCCTGAGCGGTACGGTGTACGGGGCGCTGCTCAACCACAAAAGCGCGCTCACCCTGATCGGCCCGAAGGCGGCCCAGCCGCCGTACAACGGGGCGCCGCGCGCGCCCGTGCTCTACGTCAAGCCGCGCAACACGCTCGCCGTGTCCGGCAGCCCGGTCGAGATTCCGAGGGACGCCCTGGAACTGGAATTCGGCGCGTGCCTCGGGCTGGTCATAGGCCGCCCCGCCTGCAACGTGCCCGCGGAGCGCGCGCTCGCACACGTGGCAGGCTTTCTCATCGTCAATGACGTCAGCGTCCCCCACGATGTCTTCTACCGGCCGTCCATCCGGTTCAAGGCGCGCGACGGATTCTGTCCCCTGGGCCCGGCCGTGGTCGCGCGCGAGCGCATCCCGGACCCCGATGCATTGCGCATTCGCAGCTTCGTGGACGGCGCGCTGGTTCAGACGTCGACGACGGCCGATTTGGTGCGCTCCACGTCGCAGCTGCTGGCCGATGTCACCGAATTCATGACGCTGGCTCCCGGCGACGTGCTCGCCGTGGGCGCGGCGTGGCCGACGCCGCGGGTGCGCGCCGGGCAGAGCGTCGACGTCGTGATCGACGGCGTCGGAACCTTGTCGAATCGCTTCGTGGCGGCGCCATGAGGCGCGCCCGCGTCGCCTTTTCGGGCGCCATCCATTGCGCCGTGCCGGACGGCGAGGGGAGGCTGCGCCTCGAGGATGGACGGCGGGTGACGGAAGCGGAGGTGGTTTGGCTGCCGCCGCTCGAGGCCGGGACCATCCTGGCGCTCGGCCTGAATTATGCGGATCATGCGAAGGAACTCGCCTTCAACGCGCAGGAGGAGCCGCTGGTTTTCCTCAAGGGACCGGGCTCGCTGCTGGGCCACCGCGGCTGCACGCGCCGGCCTGCGCAGGTCAAGTTCATGCACTACGAATGCGAACTGGCCGTGGTCATCGGGCGCCCCGCCAAGAACGTGTCCCGTGCCGCCGCCATGGACCACGTTGCGGGATACTGCATCGCCAACGACTACGCGGTCCGCGATTACCTGGAAAACTGGTACCGCCCCAACTTGCGCGTCAAGAATCGCGACGGAGGAACGGCGCTCGGGCCGTGGCTGGTCGACGCGGCCGATGTCCCGGATCCCGCCGGCCTCGGTCTGCGAACCTTCGTCAACGGCGAGCTGCGGCAGCAGGGAAACTCGCGCGATCTGGTCCACGACATCCCGCACCTGATCGAGTACCTGAGCTCGTTCATGACGCTCGCGCCCAACGACGTGATCCTCACCGGCACTCCGGAAGGGGTGAGCAACGTCCAGCCGGGCGACGAAGTCGCCTGTGAGATCGACGGTCTCGGACGGCTGGTCAATACCCTGACGGCGGACGCCGATTTCGGCCGTTGACGGAGAGACGCATGCAGATACGACATCTGATCGACGGCAAGCCGGTGGGGAGCAAGGACTACTTCCCGACCGTCAACCCGGCGACCCAGGAGGTGCTTGCCGAGGTCGCGCGCGGGGGCCCCCTCGAAGTGGACGCCGCGGTGGCGGCCGCCAAAGCGGCCTTGCCGCGCTGGGCCGCGACTCCGGCGGCGGAGCGGGCGGCGCTGTTGCGCAAACTCGGGGATCTGATCACGCGCCACGTGGGCGAGATCGCGCAGACCGAAACGCGGGACACCGGCCAGCCGATCGCGCAGACCGCGAAGCAGCTGGTGCCGCGGTCGGCGGACAATTTCCACTACTTCGCCGAGATGTGCGTGCGGGTCGACGGGCACACCTATCCGACGCCGACGCACCTGAACTACACGCTCTACCACCCGGTCGGGGTGTGCGCGCTGGTGTCGCCGTGGAACGTGCCGTTCATGACCTCGACCTGGAAGGTCGCTCCCGCGCTGGCGTTCGGCAATACGGCGGTGCTGAAGATGAGCGAGTTGTCCCCGCTCACCGCCGCCCGCCTCGGGGAACTGGCGCTCGAGGCCGGGATCCCGGCCGGCGTGCTCAACGTCGTGCACGGCTACGGCGCGGAGGCCGGGGAGGCGCTGTGCCGGCACCCGGACGTCCGCGCGATCTCGTTCACGGGCTCGACCGTCACCGGCAATCGCATCGTCAAGACCGCCGGCCTGAAGAAATTCTCGATGGAGCTCGGCGGCAAGAGCCCGTTCGTGGTGTTCGACGACGCGGATCTCGAGCGTGCGCTGGATGCGGCCTTGTTCATGATTTTTTCGATCAACGGCGAGCGGTGCACGGCGGGCTCCCGCATCCTGCTGCAGCGGTCGATCTATGCGGACTTCGCCGAGAAGTTCGCGGCCCGCGCGCGGCGCATCAGGGTGGGCGACCCTCTCGACGACAAGAGCATCATCGGCCCCATGATAAGCCCCGAGCACCTCGCCAAGGTGCGCCGCTACATCGAACTGGGTTCGAACGAGGGGGCGACCCTGCTGTGCGGCGGCCTGGAAGCACCGGATCTCGGCGAACCGCTGCGCAAGGGGAATTTCGTGCGGCCCACGGTATTCGCCGACGTGGACAACCGCATGCGCATCGCCCAGGACGAGATCTTCGGCCCCGTCGCCTGCCTGATTCCATTCGAGGACGAGGCGGACGCGATCGCGAAGGCCAACGACATCCAATATGGCCTGTCGAGCTACGTGTGGAGCGACAACGTGGGGCGCGCGCATCGCGTGGCCGCCGCGATCGAAGCCGGCATGTGCTTCGTCAACAGCCAGAACGTGCGCGACCTGCGCCAGCCGTTCGGCGGCACGAAGGCATCCGGAACGGGACGCGAGGGGGGTACGTGGAGCTACGAGGTGTTCCTCGAGCCCAAGAACGTGTGCGTCAGCCTGGGGTCGCACCACATACCGCGCTGGGGGCTTGGATCGTGAGCCTGTATCAGATGCAGAAATTCCTGTTCGACGTCAATCGCGACCCCGGTCTGCAGCAGCGATTCCTCGCCGATCGCGCCGCCGTCCTCAACGGCTATCCGCTGAGCGCGGAGGAGCGCGGCGCGCTCATGGCGGGCGACGTGGGCCTGGTTTACGTGCTCGGAGCGAACGGTCAGCTGCTGATGCACTTCGCCGCCCTGCTCGGAATGGAATGGAGCGCCTATATCGCCGCCATGCGCGAGGGGGTAGCCAGGCACGGGCCGGTGCGCGCGGGCATCTACGCCATGACGACGCGCCTGGACGAGAAGGTGGCGGACGTATGAGCCTGGTCTTCGCCGGAATCGCCAGTCACGCCCCGGGCATCACCGGCCGCGCGCACATGGCCGACGCGGACGTCGTCCGGGAATTCCACGGCGCCTATCGGGACATGGGGCGGCGCCTGGCGGCAGCGGCCCCCGACGCCCTCATCGTGGTCTCGGCGGAGCACTTCGCGAATTTCTTCATGAACAACATGCCGGCCTTCGCCGTGGGCATGGCGGGCGAATACGAGGGCCCCATCGAGGACCCGGCGTGGCTGGGCATCGAGCGGCGCAAGATACCGGGCGATGCGGCGCTCTCCGGACGGCTGATCCGCGAGATGATGCAGACGGTCGACGTCGCCTACGCGGAGGAGTGGAAATTCGACCATGGCATCATGGTCCCGCTGCATTTCCTCACGCCGAAGTACGATCTTCCCGTCATTCCGGCGAACATCAACTGCCAGGGGCCGCCGCTGACGCCGCTGCACCGCGCATGGGCGTTCGGCGAGGCGATTCGCCGGGCCGCCGACTCCGTCCCGCAGCGGATTGCGCTGGTGGGCGCGGGCGGCATTTCGCACTGGCCGGCGACGCCCGATTCCGGAAAGATCAACGAGGCCTGGGACCGGGAATTCCTGGCCTCGTGGGCCCGCAACGACCGGGCGGCGATGTTGTCGTACACGGACGAGGCCACTTATCGGGATGCCGGTCAGGGAGGATTCGAAATCAGGGCCTTCATCGCGGTTGCCGCCGCGGCGTGCGGACGCGGGACGATCCAGCACTACCGGCCCATCCCGATTTTTGCGGTCGGATGCACCGTCGCGAGCATGGAAATCGGAAGACAGGCTCCTACATGTCGCACATGACCCTCGAATACAGCGGCAACCTGCGCGCCACCGGACAATTCCCGGATCTGTGCCGCAAGCTCGCGCAATTCATGAGCGCGCTGCAGATCGACGGCCGTCCGGTGTTCCCGCCGGGAGGCGTGCGCGTCCGCGCCATCCCCTGCGACGAGTTCTGCATCGCCGACGGCACGCTGCACGACGCCGGTTTCGTTCACGCCATCCTCAAGATCGGCGCCGGGCGCAGCGATGCGGCCAAGCAGGCGACGGTCAACGGCTTGTTCGACATCATGAAGTCCCATTTTGCCGATGCCTATGCGCAGCGCGGGCTGGCGCTGTCGCTCGAACTCAACGAATTCAGCGAGGCGGGCACGATGAAGCACAACAATCTGCACGCCCGCCTGCGTCAATGAGGGGCCCTTTCGCATGCTGACCCAGGACACCATCCAAGCGCTGGCGCGGCGCCTGTACGAGGCGCGCAAGAGCCGGACCCAGCTGCGCCATTTCTCGCAGGAGCAGCCGGGCATGACGCTGCAGGACGGCTACGCCATCCAGAGCGAATGGGTGAAGCTCGAGATTGCCGACGGCCGGACGATTCGCGGCCGGAAGATCGGGCTGACGTCGCGGGCCATGCAGCTCTCATCGCAGATCGACGAGCCCGACTATGCGCCGCTGATGGACGACATGTTCTTCGAAACGGGCAGCGACATCCCGATGGAGCGGTTCATCGCTCCGCGCGTCGAGGTCGAGCTGGCCTTCGTGCTCGGAAGAGCATTGAAGGGACCCGGCGCCACCCTGTTCGACGTCCTGCGGGCGGCCGATTACGTGACTCCCGCGCTCGAAATCATCGATGCGCGCATCGAGCAGTTCGACCGGGACACGCGGGCGCCGCGCAAGGTATTCGACACCATCGCGGATTTCGCGGCCAATGCCGGCGTCGTCCTGGGAGGCAGGCCCGTGAAGCCGGACGCCGTCGATCTGCGCTGGGTCGGCGCGCTGCTCTACAAGAACGCGGTGATCGAGGAAAGCGGCCTGGCCGCCGCCGTCCTCAATCATCCGGCGAACGGCGTGGCCTGGCTCGCCAACAAGATTGCGCCGTACGGCGAGCAGCTGAACGCGGGGGACATCGTGCTGGGCGGCTCCTTCACGCGCCCGACCACGGCCGTGCGGGGCGACGTGCTGCACGCCGACTACGGCCCGCTCGGCAACATCTCCTTTCGCTTCGTTTGAGTACGCGGGTTTTGACACAGCGCCGCCCGTGACGCCGGAGGTCTCGTATGCAAATGCCGGTCAATACGTTCAAGCAGGCCATCATGAGCCGACGGCGGCAGATCGGTCTGTGGATCGGACTCGCCGACTCCTACGTCGCGGAGCTGTTCGCGGGCGCCGGATTCGACTGGCTGTTGATCGACGCGGAACACGCGCCCAACGATCCGCGAAGCGTGCTGCGCCAGCTTCAGGCGGTCGCGCCGTACCCGGTGCATCCGGTGGTCAGGCCCGTGCTCGGCAGCGTGGAGCTGATCAAGCAGTATCTCGACCTGGGCGCGCAGACCCTCCTCATCCCGATGGTGGAGACGCCGGAGCAGGCGGCGCTCATGGTGGCCGCGACCCGATACCCCACGCGCGGCATCCGCGGCGTCGGAAGCGCCATCGCGCGCGCCTCGCGGTGGAACCGGATCGACGGCTACCTGAGTCGCAGCGACGAGCAGATGTGCGTTCTGGTGCAAATCGAGTCGGTGGCGGCGCTCGACAACGTCGAGGCGATCGCGGCCGTTCCGGGCGTGGATGGCGTGTTCTTCGGTCCGGCCGACCTGTCCGCGTCCATGGGCCTGCTCGGCAAGCCGATGGATCCGGCGGTGCAGTCGGCGATCTTGCGGGGTATTGCCGCCGTCGGCAGGGCGGGCAAGGCCGCCGGGCTTCTCAGCAGCAACAACCCCTTCGCGCAGACCTGCCTCGCTCAGGGGGCGACATTCGTCGCGGTGGGCGTGGATACCTCGCTCCTGGTGAAGGCGGCGGCGGATCTCCTGGCGGTGTTCAAGGGCCCGCAGGCGGACGCCGCCGCCGGGAACCGGCCGGGGTACTGAATCCGCGATCCGGCTCAGCGCCGCGGCGAGGACAGCACGGTGAAACAATGCATGACGCGCGTCGCCGGGTCGATCTCATCGCGGCAATAATAGGTCTGGCCAGGCACGTCGTAGGCCGTGTAGCCCGATTCCTGGATGCGCTTGCGGTCCGCCGCCGTCAAAGGCTCGGGCACCTTGAACGTGGCGACGGCGGCCGCCCGGCCCGCGACGGTGAGCCGCGTCACCGCGGTGGGTCCGCCGACGCGGGAGCCGGCGGACATCACGCGGGACATGCCGAAGTGCCCCATGCCGCCGGCGGGCGCATGCACGCCGCCCGCGCTCGAAGGGGCAGTCCTCGCAGGGACGGCGCTCGAGCTGCCGCCGGCGGGTGCGGCCTGCGCCGTGCACGCGGCGAAGCATGCTGTTGCGAGCCAAACTGTTGCGAGCCAAGGGATGTTGCGCATGGTCGCCTCGCTAGGGTTTGCAGACCCTAGTCCGGTTCGTGCGAGGCGTCAATCCGCCTCGCGCGACCAATCCACGCCGTGCGACCCGCCAATCCGCGGCTTGCGGCCGTGGTGCGCCGCAGGAACGAGATCGCCGATCAGCGGCTGTCGCAAATGCCGTCGCGGATCCTCCGGGAGAAGTCCTGTGTCCGGGTGCACTGCTTGGCGCGCTCGCTGATGTAGCCGCGCTCGCGCAGCTCCTCGAGCGAATGGGCATTGTCGAGGCCGCCGACGCGGTAGACGTATTCGGGCATGTAGCCCGAGAACAGCAGCCGATAGCTCAGCGGCAGGCGGCCGACGATCCGCTGCATCATCTGATACACGAGCGTCGTGCAGTTCACGGTGATGGTGTTGTAGAACCGGGGCCTGGCGGCGAGCGCGTTGGCCTCGCCCACGTAGCCCAAGAACAGCGAGCGCTTCGCCGCCGGAGGAATCTGCAGCCGGTAGAGATGGACTCTCTCGCCGCGCACGTTGGTCCGCAGCCGGATGACGTCGAGCTCGTCGGCCGCGATGATGCCGAGTTCGAACTCCTTGAAGAAGCCTCCGATCTCGGAGAACTGCTGGTTCTTCTTGCGCCGGATCTCCACCGAGAACGCGACCTGGGCACCGTCGCGGAAGCCGAACGAGACCACCATGTGCGCGATGGCCGGGCCGCGCCAGTACGACATGATCATGTCGACGGACCGCAGGGCGTCCAGATCGTAGGTCCGGGTTTCCCATGCCGGCGTGTAGTCGGCACTCGTGCGCCACTCGAAGTTGCGGACGTTATGGATCGTGACGCGGTTGCCCTCGACGACGCCGGTGGTCAGCTGCGCCAGCTCGTCGGCCCACTGCGCAGCGTGCGTCGGCCGCAGCCGCAGCCACCACGTCAGCAGGACGGCCATGGCCAAGGCCTGCGCCAGCACGCCGGCGGCAGCATGTCCGCGCCACGCCGCGAGCAGCGCGCCCGCGCCGAATGCGGCCCACGAAGCCGCGCTCAATGCCTTGAGGGCCCTCTCGTCGGAGATCCGAAACCAGAGCGCAAGCGCGCCCCAGAGGGAGCACAGGAGCATCACGACGCTCACGAGAGCGAGCCCCGCTGCGTGCAGGAATGTGCCGAGGGTCGGGTGCATCTTGGGTCGCGGGGCGGATCGTCGTCAAAACCCTATATTGCCGGAATCCACCGCCCGAGTTCCATTCCCCACGGGCGCGCCTCGCCCGGGGCGGCGGTTCGCTCAGGGCAGGAACTCGACGTCCACGTCGCGCGAGTCGACCGCGCCCACATCGTCGACCGCGCGCAGCGAATAATGTCCCGCCTCGGTGGGCAGCCACGACAGGCTTGCGCCGCGCTCCGCCCGGCCCAGGTAGGCGTTGCCCGCAAACCAGTAAATCATCCGGGCTTGCGCGCTCACGTTGGCGCTCAAGGTGAGCGGCTGCGGGTTCCCAAGGCGCAAGGTGTAAACCACGCCCCGCAGCGGAGCGACGATCTGGGGTGCATCCCGCTCGCCGGCCGGCGCGTCCGTGCAGGCGGCGGCCGCGGGCGGGATCCGGCGCGGCATACCGGCCTCGCGGAACAGCCGCAACATGTCCGAGGTCCAGAACTCGTACACCTCCTCATGGACCCCCGGCCCGGGCCCGCAGGCGCGGCGGCCGGCGGCGTCGATATAGATGCGCCGATGCAGATCGGATATCCGGATGGGCGACTTGCCCGGGATGTACCAGGTGGCCACGGTTTGCGGACAGTCGGCATTCGGCAGATCGCCGCTGGCGGCGCACACCTCGACGCGCGCGACGCGGCGCGGAGCCTGCCGGGGCTCGCTCCCGGGATCGAGGCCCTGGTTGCGGAGGGCATCGACGATGCGGAAGAAGAGCGGCGCTGCGGCCTGCACGCCGACGAACGCGGGATTGCCGGTATTGTCGAAGTTGCCGATCCAGACCACGAGCACGTACCGCCCGAAAATTCCCGCGGACCACGCGTCGTGAAACCCCCAGGAGGTGCCCGTCTTCCAGGCCACCGCCGGGGATGCGGGCTGCCCCGTGTCGGGGCGGGGGTTCTTGTCGAGCATGTCCAGGGCAATGAAACTCGCCTCGGCGGAGAGCAGCCGTTCCCCGGGAGGCGAGGCGGGCATGGGCCCGATCCACGAGCGCACGGCCGGGACGCGTCCGCCGTTCAGGAACACGGCATACATGCGCCCCAGCTCCTCCATGGAGACATCGCCGCCGCCCAAAGCGAGCGCCAGTCCGTAGTGGCGTTCGCTCATCAAGCGGGACACCCCCGACGCCTGCAAGAAATCGTAGAGATTCGGGTGGCCGAGCTGACTCGCGACCGCCACGGCCGGCACGTTCCGGCTGCGGATGAGGGCGTCCTCGGCCGCTATCGGACCGAAGAACCGGCCGTCGAAATTTTCCGGACTGAAGGGACCGAACGAGGATGGGGCATCCTTCAAGATGCTGCGCGGATGCAGGAGCCCCTGGTCCAGCGCCAGGGCGTAGACGAAGGGCTTCAGCGTGGACCCGGGCGAGCGCTTGGCGGTGACCGCGTTGACCTGCCCGCCGATCGCGGCATCCCGATAGTCCGCGGAACCCACGTACGCGCGAACCGTCGCGGTTCCGTCGCTCACCTCGAGCAGCAGCGCCGCGGCATTGCGAATGCCGAGCGCCGATTGCTCGGTCACATAGCCTCGAAGGATGCGCTCCACGGCGCATTGCCTGCGAAGATCCAGCGTCGCATGCACATTTCCGCGGGTCTCGCGCAGCACCGCGTCGGTGAAGTGGGGCGCCAGGAAGGGCAGCTTGTCGGGGCTCCTCGCCTGCACGGGGGCGGTCATGTCGCCGGAAAATCGAGCGTCGGCGGGATGAGTCCGCAACCACTCGCTCCACAGGCGGCGCCGCGCCGCGTCGAGCGGCGATTCCGCGCGTGCGGCGGCGCCGGGCTGCGGCGCGGAGTCGGGACGGCGCCCGCGGGGATTTTGCGGGATCACCGCCAGCGTGACGAGTTCCGGGACCGACAATTCCGGCAAGGGGCGGCCGAAGAACACCAGGCTCGCCGCGCCCGCGCCTTCGACGTTGCCTCCGTACGGGGCGAGGTTGAGATAGGCCTCGAGAATGTCGCGCTTGGCGTACCGTGCCTCGATCCATAGTGAATACGCGACCTGCCGCAATTTGCCGGCGGCGGTGCGCGTGTCGATGCCGTACAGCCGCCGCGCGAGCTGCATGGTGATGGTCGATGCGCCGAGACGCCGCCCCCCGCGCAAGTCGTGGAGCGCCGCGCGCGCCACCGCCGGCGGATTGACGCCGGGGTGACGGAAGAACCACCGGTCCTCGTATAGGAGGACCGCGGATTTGAGGCGCGGCGGCATCTGGTCGAGCGGAACCCAGAGCCGGTATTGACCATCGGAGGCCAGCGTCAGGCGCAGCAGCTCTCCGCCTTGGGCGCTGATGGCCGTGGACATCGGGATGCCCGCGTGCAGCGGCGGCCGGGGCCACGCACGGACCAGGCACAGCGACCCGATGAGAGCCGCCGCGGCCATGCCGGCGGCGCCGAGCCTGCGGCGGGAACGGCGGACCATCGCGAAGGCCGCCATCGCCGGTTACGGGGTCGCCGGCTGCGCGACGGTGATGCGGCCGGGCAGGGTGCGCGCGCGCAGCTTGCGGTCGTACATGGACTCGGCATAGCCCGGCGGCACCAGGAAGGCGCCTGCATTGGTCGCCCTGATCCGATAGGTGAATTCCGACAGGTCCTTGGAGAGGCTTCCATACAGCACCACGCGATCCTCGCGCACGTCCACGAAGTCGGGCCGCCAGCCGGCCGCAGGCCCCTGCTGAAGCACGGGCTCGAATCCGCCGGGCAGCATGTCGGTCAGCGCGACGTCGGGAATGCGCAGGGCGTCGATGGAGCGCAGGCGCAGGCGCACGGTGATCTCATCGCCGGTTTTCACCGAACTCACGGGGCGCCCCTCGGCGTCCAGGTACTCCCGGAGAATCTCCATTCCCTGGCTGAGCGCGTTCTGCGGCGGCGCGGTGTCGAAGCCCGCGTTGGTCACGGCGTAGAAACCCGTGATGCCGGCGGCGTTGTCCAGGCGCAGCCGGCGCGCAGATCCGCCGTAGCTCGCGCGCAGGATCAGATGACCGCTCAAGTCGAGCGGCGCCTCGCGCTCGCCGCGCTGCGAATTCGCGCCCCCGTCCGGCCCGGACAAGGTTTGCGTAGCCGTGAATCCGCCCGGCGCGCCGGAAAGGTTCGCCGCATAGGCGTCGAGCGCCAACGCCAGGTACGCCGACGACAGTGTGTTGTAGTCCCCGCGGCTCAGGGGCGCGAGCAATGCCTGCAGCGCCTGCGGCGGCAGCGCGCGGGCGCGTGCCGGGAAATGCCGCGACACCAGGTACAGCACTTGCGCATCGTGGGCCGAATCGTCGAAGTTGGCGTAAGGCCCGGCGCGCGCCGAGTCGCCGCCGTGGCTCAAGGCGGCCGTCAATCGATCGATGAGTGCGCCGGCCTCCCGCTCCTGCTTCTGCAATTGGTAGGCGGCGGCCAGGTACGCGGCCGCCGCGTCGCTCTTCCATTCCTTGGGATACCGGGCATCGAGCGTCTCGCGCAGGCTGGCCAATATCGGCGTGACCACCGCGCCGCGCCGGGTCAGCAGATACGCGGCATAGGCGCGATTGCGCAGGCCCCACAGACCCGATTCCTCGCCGCGCAGCGGGCTCGCGGCATAGCGCTGCAGCCATGCGAGTGCGGATTGCAGCAGATCCTCCGGCACGGCCGCTCCCTGTTCGCGCGCTTCGATGAGCCAGTGCACGGCGTAGACGGAGGCGAATTCGTCGGAATTCACGGAGGCCGCCCACAGCCCGAAACCGCCTTCGGCGTTCTGGCGGCTGCGCAGGACGGCGACCAAGGCGGCGGTTGCCGCCGCGGAATCGCGCGGCGGCGCGCCCGGCTCCGCCAGTTCGGGAAGCCGGTCCCTGATGAGCGTGGAAAACCCGCGGCTGACCAGCTGCTCGGTGCAAAGATGCGGATAGTCGTCGAGATAGTCGGCCACGCTTCCGACCATCACCAGCGGCAGCGACGAGACGGCCAGCTCGAGCTTGCGATGGTCCGGATACAGAACCCGGGGAATGGCGATGTCGGTGGACGGCCCGAAATAGCCGGCCGTGATCTCGGAAAGGTAGGGCGACGCCGGCCGCACGCTCACCGAGTCCGTCCGATGCGCCTCGTGGCCCTGCCAGGAGGCGCTGAAGGTGATGGACGCCGAGCCCAACTGCGGCAGGGCGCGGAAACGGAACACGGCGACGCCCTCGCGCATGGAATCGATCCGCAAGGTTCTGGTCGCGGGTCCCACGGCCTCGAGGGCCGCCGGCAACCGCGCGCTGACGGCCACTTCGGCGGCGCCCGATCCGGCGATGCCGTTCGCGACGCCGACGCTCACCTCGAACTCGTCGCCCGGCGCCACGGCCACCGGCAGGTTCGGCGTGAGCACGAAGTCGCCGCGCACCAGGGTTTCGGCCTGTGCGACCCCGATGGATGCCGAGTCGACGCTCACCGCGAAGATCTTCACGGCGCCGTTGAAGCTGTCCGGAACGGTCCAATCGAACCCGCGAGCGCCCGGGACCTCCACGATGCCGGACCAATACACGGCGGCCTGGTCGCGCTTTCTCTTGAAGGGATTGAGATTGCGGCGCAGCGCGGCGTCCGCATCGCCGCCCGGCGCGGCGGCCGCGAGCAACTGCTTGAATTCCGGAAGAATGAGATCGAGGATTTGCGCGGTGCCGACCTCGAGGGCGCGCTTCTTGAAGAACTCGCCGAGCGGGTCCGGCGCCTGGTAACGCGCGACCTGCAGGATGCCCTCGTCGACGGCGAAGACGACGGCGCGCGAGGCGTGCGACGCCTCGAGGCCGATGTGCAGCACGTCGCCGGGCTTGACTCGGGCGGGCGCCTGCAGGGACAGCGCGTTGGTCCGCGCGGCGAGACTCGTCACGAACGGCGCGACGCCGAAGCTCAAGGGGCTGGTGAAAATCTCATCCGAGGATGGATCGCGGATGAATTGCACGCTCACGTATCCGTTGCCCTCGAAGTCCCGGGGAACCCGGATGCGCTGCACCGAGGCGGTGGTGTCCGCCTTGAACCACTGGGCCGCGTATACATGGTCGCGTTCGATGGTGATGAGGCCTGCGCCGGTGTACGGCGCCTTGATGCTGAGCGCGATGTCCTCGCCCGGCGCATAGTCCTGCTTGTCGAGGGTGATCTGCAGTTCGGCGTTGCGGTCCAGGGAGCGCGTCACGTTGCCCTGTCCCGCGACCGTGTATTCGACGCGGTTCATCTCCAATCCGGATGCGTCGCGCATCGAGTAAGCGAACGATCCCGGCGCGCCGGTGGCGAGGGTGAGTTCGGCTCCGCCCGCGGCGAGAGTGAGCGGCTGGTCGGAGAGGGTCGTTTCCTTCTTGCGCGATTCGTACTTGTAGATGCCGTTGTCCTGCTTGACCAGCACCGATACGTACCGCGTTTCGAGGTGCACGATCCGCAGGCCGGGCGCCGCGGCCTGCTTGCCGGAAGGATCGACGGCGATCAAGGAAACCAGGCGCGACGATCCCCGCGGCACGAAGCCCAATTCGCCGTCCGCCTTGAACCCGACCAGGAACGGCAGTTCCGAGACCAGGACGGCGCAATCGGCGGCGACCGAGCGCCCGCCTTCGGGCTCGAAGGCGCGCGCGAGCACGTGAACGCGATAGGTGGCCGGGGCATATTTCTGCAGCCCCAGATCGAACGAGGCATTGCCCACCGCGTCGGTGGCCGCATCGTGCAGCTTCTCCGTGTACCCCTCCTTGGCGCGTTGCGGATCGTAGAACCGGTAGTCGGGGAAGGCGCGGAACGCGGGGTACGCCGGCGTCAACGTGAGCGACGCCTCGACGCGGCGGTGCTCCGCGGGAGTGCCGAACAGGTTCTGCACGTTGACGAGAGCCTTCAGCTGCGCCGGGTGGACCCAGCCATCGGCGCTTTCGGCGCTCAGGTGCGCGGACACCTTCATGCGGTCGGGCGCGAATTCCTGCACGCGCACCGTGGCCGTCCCCAGCAGGCCCCCGGGCGCACCGTCCTTCACGATGAACAGATTGACCGTGTAGGTCCCGGTGGGCGCCGTGGGCGCGGTCGCGCAGTCGAGTTCGGCGAAGCCGGCCGCCGGCAACTTGAACCGCTCGCGCTTGACGGTGAGCCCGCGCGCATCGAATACCGCGTATTCCAGCGGAATGCCGGCGAGATCTCCGGACCAGTCGGCGGTCTTGACGATCATGCCGACGTGGATGGTCTCGCCGGGACGGTACACGCCCCGATCGGAAAAGAGGTAGGCGCCGATCTCGTTGGCACTGCGCGCATTGCGTATGCCGCCCACGTCGAATCGGGAATAGTCGAGGGTGCGATCGGCCCGGTTCAGCGGCAGGAAGCTCAGGTCGCCGCCCTTGCGCGCCTGAACGTAGAGGGGCGCCCGTTCGCGCGCGAGCCCCGCGAGGCCGCCGAAATGGGCGCGTCCATTGGCGTCGGCGGCTCGAGAGAACAGCGTGGTGCCGTTCTTCGCGACGATCTCCACGGCCACCCCCGTCACCGGCTGGCCGGATTGAATGGACTGCACGAACACATCGAGGGTTCCATCGGCGGATTTCTTCGCCAGAAGCCCGAGGTCCGTGATGAGCACCAGGCGCTGGTCCAGCAGCGCGCCGGCGTCCGGCGCTGCGCCGGATTGGGCGGGGTTCCCGTCCTCGGGCGCCGCGTCGCGGCGCCGTTCGGCCTCGGCGGCCGGGTCGTAGCCGCGGACGGTGAGCAGAAACAACCCGCGCTTGTCCTCGCCGTCGGCCTTGAGATACGCGCCCAAATCGATGGGCTCGTAGTGCGCCCGTCCTCGCGGCAGCGTGCCGAACGGGACTTTCCGCTCGAAGCGCTCCACCAGGTTGTCCGGCCCGAAGTTGCCGTTGAACACCGGGTTCGAGAGGTTGCCCTCCGATTGGGAGACGAGATGCTGGAGCTGATCGGGCAGGAGCCGCCCGATGTCGATGCGCACGCCGGGCAGGTCCCGCACCAGCGCGACGACCTTGCGTTCGCCGGACAGGGCCAGCAGGGAACCCTGCGACAGGATCTTGAGCTGCGGCGGGTAGGGCGGTACGCGCACCACGAAGCGTTCGGTGGCCGGCGACAGATAGCCGCCGAAGGAGCGCAGATTCCTCTCGACCTGGACGTACAGGTAGCGGCCGACGTCGGCCGAATAGCGGAAGCCGTGGTCTTCGGCGTACTCGCGTTCGCTGGGGACGGGCTCGAGCGGCAGGGCTTCGGACTGCGCAAGCACCTCGCCGGTCACCTCCGGCACGCCGTCCCAGTCGTAGGGTTTGTCCTCCCGGCCCGCCGCCGGTGAGATTCCCTGCGCCGGCCGCACCTTCGGCAGGACCCAGGCCTTCACGGCGGCCGCCACGTCCCGCTCCCCGCTGGCCGCCGACAAGCTCAGCATCAGGACTTGCCGGGGTTCGTTGCGCTCGTTGTCGACGACGAGCGGCTGCAGACCGGTGACGGCCAGGCTGTAGAGTCCGGGCACGCGGACCGCGGCCGCGAGCGGCGCCTGCGGATTGCCGCCGCGGGCGGCGCGCAGGCCCGGGCCGATGCGCAGTTGCAGCTCGGTGGGGTTCTTTGGAATGGGCAGCGCGGCGGAATGGATCGAGGCATTCAACCGCCACTTGTCATAGACCACGGTGAAATCCGTGGTTTCCCGGCCCACGCCGAGAACGCCCTGGGCCTGGCCGGCGAGCTGCAGCTCGACGCGGCGCTCGAAATCCGCCGCATCCACGGGATGACTGAAGCGGACGTCGAATACCGCCTTCTTGATGCCGGGATCGACGGGATCCTGGTAGAGCTCGGTGTTCTGGATGCGGGCCGTGAAGGGGGCGGTCGAGAATTTGAATCCATACTCCAGCAGCCGGGTTTGCGGCCCGAACATCGAGCGTTCGAAGGTTACGCGGTAGGTCTGCCCGACGGGCCAGTCGTCCTGCACCCGGAATTCCAGCACCCGATCGTCGACCCAGCGCCAGGTGCCGGCGAGTTGCGGGTCGAGCCGGATGCCCGACCCCAGCTCCTTGCCGGCGGCCGCCAGCGCGGCGGCCGACCGGTCGAAGCGGACGACCAGCGGATCGGGCGTGGCCTTCTCGTCTTCGATGCGGGTGCGCCCGGGCGGCGTGACCCGGAACGCCGCGAGGTCCGGCTTCGGCCTATGCTGGTACCAGTGCCAGGTGGTCAGCGCGCCGGCGGCAAGCGCGAGCGCTGCGGCCGAGATCGCGCCGGCCGCGACGGGATGGCGCCTGGATTCGCCGGCGGCGCCGCGCGCGGCGCGGGCCAGATGTCCGCCGAGCCACCGGCTCCACGGAGGCGCCTGCCACTCCCAGGCGCCGAGCAGCGCCTGAATCAGCCGCCGCCAGCCTCGCCAGAAGGCGGCCGCCGCCCGGGCCAATGCGCTCGTCATGGAGGTGGACACGATGACTCCCCGTTCCGTTGCGATCGGCGGGAAGCGTACCCGGGCGGCTGGCGGCACCCGTGCGCCATTCGGGCGGCGCCGGGAACAATCCTGGCGCAATCATGACGAATCGTGGCGGGCGGTCAAACGCGCGCCCGGCTCAAGCGGTGCCGCGCTCCGCGAGGAACGCGCCGAGAATGCGCGCGGTGTGGCTCTTCTTCGGCGCCCGCGCGATCGCCTCGGGAGATCCCTGGGCGACGATGTGGCCTCCCTCCGCACCTCCCTCGGGCCCGAGATCGATGATCCAGTCCGCTTCGGCCATGATGTCGAGATTGTGCTCGATGACGACGACGCTGTTGCCGGCATCCACCAGCCGCTGCAGCACCTTGACCAGCTTCTCCACGTCCGCCATGTGCAGTCCGACCGTGGGCTCGTCCAGCACGTACAGCGTGTGCATGCGTCCGCGGCGCGCCTCGTCGATGCCGAGTTGGTCGGTGCGCACCTTGGCGAGCTCGGCGACCAGCTTGATCCTCTGGCTCTCGCCGCCGGAGAGCGTCGGACTGGGCTGCCCGAGGCTCAAGTACCCGAGGCCGACGTCGGTCAGCATGTCGAGCGGATGCCGCACTCGCGGGTGGGCGGCGAAGAACTCGACCGCTTCCTCGACGCTCATCGCAAGGGTCTCGCCGATGCTCCGCTCCTTGAACAGGATGGACAGGGTTTCCTGGTTGAAGCGCCGCCCGCCGCAGACATCGCACAGCACCTGCACATCCGGCAGGAAGCTCATCTCGATGCGCTGCATTCCCTGTCCCTCGCAGGCCTCGCAGCGGCCGCCCGCCGTGTTGAACGAAAACCGGCCGGCCGTGAAGCCGCGGATGCGGGCATCCGCGGTCTCCGCATACAGGCGGCGGATCGCATCCCAGAAGCCGATGTAGGTCGCCGGACAGGAGCGCGGAGTCCTGCCGATCGGCGTCTGGTCGACCTCGAGCACGCGGCTGACCGATTGCCAGCCGTCGATGGACGCGCAGCCCAGCGGGGCGGCCGCGGTTCGCGGCGCCCGTTCCGAACGAGTCTTGGAGAGCGCCCGCTTGAGATTGCCGAGCAGCACGTCGCGCGCGAGGGACGATTTCCCGGACCCGGATACGCCGGTGACGACGCAGAGCCTCCCGAGCGGGATGCGCGCGTCCACCGACTTCAGATTGTGCAATGTGGCGCCCTCCACGCGTATCGAGGGCGTGCCGCGATCGATCGGACGCCGGCGCGATCGCGAGTGCCGGTAGGGCGATGCCAGACAGCGTCCGGTCGGCGAGCTGCCGAGGCGTGCGAGTTCGGCGGCCGTGCCCTCGGCGACGATCCGGCCGCCGCGCGTTCCGGCCCCCGGGCCCAGATCGATGACGCGGTCGGCGCGGCGAATCGTGTCCTCATCGTGTTCGACCACCACCAGGGTGTTGCCCTTGGAGCGCAGGCGGTCCAGCGTGTTGAGCAGCGCAGCGTTGTCGCGTGGATGCAGGCCGATGGTGGGCTCGTCCAGCACGTAGCACACGCCTTGAAGGTTCGAGCCGAGCTGCGCGGCCAGACGTATGCGCTGCGCCTCGCCGCCGGAGAGCGTCGGCGCGGCGCGGTCCAGCTGCAGGTAGCCGAGCCCGACATCGCGCAGGAAGGCCGTGCGGCTGCCGAGCTCCGCAATCAGGTCGCGCGCGATCTCGCGCTCGCGGCCGGCCAGCTTGATCTTCGACAGCGTGGACTCGAAGTCCTGGACCGGCAGGGCGCTCAACGCGGCGATCGACATGCCGCGAAACAGGACGTGCCGCGCCACCGGGTTCAGACGCTCCCCCGCGCAGTCCGGACAGGCGGCCGAGGCGGCGTCCCCGGGCTCGAGCCACTTCGATTCCTCGCCGCTTTGCTCCACGTCGAAGTCGGTCATCGCAAGGCCGGTGCCGAAGCAGGTCGTGCACCACCCATGCCGGGAATTGAAGGAGAACAGCCGCGGATCGAGCTCGGGAAAGCCCGTGCCGCAGGCCGGGCAGGCGCGCTTTGTGGAGAACACGGCGGTCGCGCCGGCGCCTGCGCCCTGGATGTGGACCACGCCGCGCCCGTGCTCGAGGCCCTCGGCGAGCGCACGGCGCAGTTCCGCCTCGCGCGCGGCGCCGACCGCCACCACGGCCACCGGCAGCTCGATGTCGTGCTCGACGAAGCGGTCGAGGCGCGGCCACTTCGACGTGGGCCGCATCGACCCGTCGACGCGCAGTTCCGCATAACCCTTGCCGCGCGCCCATTTCGCGAGCGCGGTGTACAGGCCCTTGCGCGCGACGATGAGCGGGGCGAGAACGGTGACGGTCTTGCCCCGATGGTCGCGCAGCACGCGCGCCGCGATCGCATCGGCGGACTGCGGTTCGATCGCCGCGTTGCACGCCGGGCAATGCTGAACCCCCAGCTTCACGTACAGGAGCCGCAGGAAATGATAAATCTCGGTCAGGGTCGCGACCGTGCTCTTGTGGCCGCCGCGGCTGGTGCGCTGTTCGATGGCCACGGTCGGCGGAATGCCGAATATGGCATCGACGTCGGGCCGCGCCGCCGGCTGCACGAACTGGCGCGCGTACGCGTTGAGCGATTCGAGATAGCGCCGCTGTCCTTCGGCGAACAGGATGTCGAAGGCCAGGGTGCTCTTGCCGCTTCCGGACACGCCGGTAATGACCGTGAAGCGATTGAGGCCGATGTCCACGTCGACGTCCTTGAGATTGTGCTCGCGCGCGCCGTGAATGCCGATGGCCGACGGCGGGGGCACCGGGTGGCGGGGAGCCTCGGCATCCCGCACGTCCCCGGGGGCCGCGGTCGCGCGTGCGGCCTCCAGCAGCGCGCGGCCCGTGTGCGAGGCCGCGACGCGCTCGATCTCCTCGGGCGTGCCGGCACACACGATGCGCCCGCCGGCTTCGCCGCCCTCGGGGCCGAGGTCGATGACCCAATCGGCGGCGCCCACCACGTCGAGATTGTGCTCGATCACGAGCAGCGAGTGGCCGGCGCCGAGGAGGCGCCGGAAGGCGCCCAGCAGCTTCGAGACATCGTCGAAATGCAGCCCGGTGGTCGGCTCGTCGAACAGGAACAGCGAGCCGGCGCGCTCGCGCACGGCGCTCTCGGCAAGGTGCCCGGCGAGCTTGAGGCGCTGCGCCTCCCCGCCCGACAGCGTCGGCACGGGCTGGCCGAGGCGCAGATAGTCCAAGCCCACCTCCGCCAGGGGGGCCAGGCGGGCGCACACTTCGGGGTCGCTCGCGAAGAACTGCAGCGCTTCCGACACCGTGAGGTCGAGCACGTCCGCGATGCTCTTGGGCGGCGAGCCGCCGCGCGACAGCCGGCACTCGAGAATCTCCGCCCGGTAGCGGCGTCCGTCGCAGTCGGGACAGCGCAGGTAGACGTCGGAAAGAAACTGCATCTCGACGTGTTCGAAGCCGTTGCCGCCGCAGGCCGGGCAGCGCCCGTTGCCGGCATTGAAGCTGAACGTGCCCGGCGTGTACTTGCGCTCGCGCGCCGCCGGAAGATTCGCGAACAGTGCGCGAATGGCGTCGAAGGCGCCGACGTAGCTCGCGGGGTTGGATCGCGTGGTGCGGCCGATGCGGCTCTGGTCGACCATGACCACGTCGCCGATCAGCTCGGCCCCGTGGAGCGCCCGGTGCCGGCCGGGCGTCTCGGTGGGCTTGCCCTTGGCGCGCAGCAGCGCCGGCAGCAGCACATCGTGCACCAGCGTGGACTTGCCCGAGCCGCTCACGCCGGTGATGCAGACGAGCCGCCGCAGCGGTATGTCGACGTCGATGTCCTTGAGATTGTGCTCGGCCGCTCCCTCGATCCGCAGCGCGCCTTGGCCGCTTCCGGCCGCCGGGGCGCGCGGCACCTCCACCCGCCTGCGTTGAAACAGGTAATCCGCGGTGAGCGATTGCGTCGTGCGCGCGAATTCGGGCAAATCGCCGTAGAAGACGATCTCCCCGCCGCGCTCGCCGGGTCCCGGACCGATGTCGAGCAGCAAGTCGGCGGCCCGCATGACCTTCGGATCATGTTCGACGACGACCAGCGTGTTGCCGGCATCGCGCAACCGCCGCATCACGCCGACGATCCGGCCGACATCGCGCGGGTGCAGGCCGATGGACGGCTCGTCGAGCACGAACAAGGTGTTCACGAGCGAGGTACCCAGCGCCGTCGTCAGGTTGATCCGCTGCACCTCGCCGCCGGACAGGGTGCGCGATTGGCGGTCGAGATTCAGGTAGCCGAGACCGACATCGCAGAGGTACTTGAGCCGCGCGCGAATCTCGCGGAGCAGCAGGTCGGCTGCTTCGTCCAGGGGCGCCGGGAGCCGCAGCGCGTCGAAGAAGGCGCGGCATTCGTCGATCGGCAGCAGCATCAGCTCACGGATGTTCCGTCCGGGATCACCGACCCGCCACAGCAGGGCATCGGGCTTCAGCCGGGATCCCCGGCACTCGGCGCATTCGGTGTACGAGCGATACCGGGACAGGAGCACGCGGATGTGCATCTTGTAGGCCCGGGTTTCGAGCCAGGCGAAGAAGCGCTTGACCCCGTACCACTGGTTCTTGGTCCATGCGCCTTCGCCCTCCAACACCCATTGCCGCTCGGCATCCGTGAGGTCGCGCCACGGCGTATCGAGCGGAATGGCGCGCTTGCGCGCGAACTTCACGAGGTCGGCCTGGCATTCCTCGTTGGACTGCGTTTGCCAGGGCTTGATCGCGCCCCGGCGCAGCGACAAGGAGGCATCGGGAATGACGAGGTCGTAGTCGATGCCGATCACACGGCCGAAGCCGCGGCAGGTCTCGCAGGCGCCGATGGGCGAATTGAAGCTGAAGGTGCTCGGGCTCGGATCCTTGTAGCCGATGTCGCAGTCGGCACAGTGCAGTCCCGAGGAAAAGCGCCAGGGCGGTGCGGCATCGCCGGAGTCGGCGATCGGGTAGACGTCCAGCCGCCCGTGGCCCACCTTGAGCGCCGCCTCGATGGCATCCCCCGCCCGGCCCGCGTCCACCGACGACCAGCGGAAGCGGTCCTGAACGACCTGCAGGGTGCTGCCCCGGCGCTCGTGGATGCGCGTGTAGCCCTGGGCGGCCAGCAACGCCTCGACTTCCTGCCCGGTGAAATTCTTCGGCACCGTGATCGGGAAGGTCAGCAGCAACCGCGGGTCGCCGGCGCGCGCGGATGCCGCCGACAGCGCGGCCGCGATGCTCGCGGGCGTGTCCCGGCGCACCGGCTTGCCGCAGCCCCGGCAATGGGGAACGGCGGCACGGGCGAACAGGACCTTGAGATGGTCGTTCAGCTCCGTCATCGTGCCCACGGTGGAGCGCGACGTTCGGACGGGATTGGTTTGGTCGATGGCGATCGACGGCGGGATGCCTTCGATGCGATCCACGAGCGGCTTGTCCATGCGGTCGAGGAATTGCCGGGCGTACGGCGAGAACGTCTCGACGTAGCGGCGCTGTCCCTCGGCATACAGGGTGTCGAAGACCAGCGACGACTTGCCCGATCCGCTGACGCCCGTGACCACGACGAGCGAGTTCAGCGGCAGATCGAGGTCCAGGCCTTTGAGATTGTTCTGGCGCGCGCCGCGAATTTGGATGGCCTGCGCGCGCCGCGGATCTTGGGGTGACATCGGGCCCCGAGTCTACAGATAAGCGGCCGGCTGCGCTGACTCGCGCGCGGGCGCTCGAGGGCGGCGTCTTCAGCGGCCGGCGAATTGCTCCATCATGAGGCCGGTGCCGCCGCGCGTCACGTGGGCGACGATCGCGGTGCGGCGATGGATCTTGGTCACGAGGCCCAGATTGATGGCGAACGCGAGCTGAACCTGTTGGCCCTTGCGCAGGCCGAGATTTTCAGTCTCGACGAATACGCCGTTCGCGCTCAGATTCTTCGCCTTGCAGATGCGGCTCTTTCGTCCCGACATGACGACGTACACCGTAGTTCGCGCTCTGTGGCGAGTGTGCAAGCGACGCTCCATCGGTATCGGCCTCTTCGTTGTTAGAAATCCCTGAGGCAATCATTATGCACATCGCGGTGCGATTAGCGAAGCGTTGCGTGCGAGGTTGCAGTGTTATGTATAAAGATCGGGGCCGACAGGCCGCCTTAAGGAAAATCATTGCGATTTTCACTGCGTTATGGCATCGGGTTGCGCCTCACCCGACGCGCAATATGCGCTCCACATGCCGCGATACGCGAGCTCCATTTGGCGGGCAAAGCGGGCGGCATCCATCAGCGGCGAGCGCTCGAGCCGTGCGCGCAATTCCTGACGCAGCCGCGCGAGGCGCGCCAGGTCGCGGCTCTGCGCGACGGCGGCGCGCACCAAGCCCGCCTCGGTGAGCGCGGCGAATTCCGTGAGCTCCAGCTGGAACAACTGGCTCAAGCCGGCGCGGCCCGCGCACGTGCTCCCGACCAGGGTGAGCGTGGGCACGCCCATCCACAACGAATCCAGGCTGGTGGTGTGGCCGTTGTAGGGAAAGGTGTCCAGTCCCAGATCGATGTCGTGATATCCGGCGAGGTACGCGGCGCGGTCGCGGTGGGGGATGAAGTCCACGCGATGCCCGGCAATGCCCTGCGCCGCGAGGCGCTGCGCGAGGCGTTCGCGATGCCGGCCGGGCGGCGCGAGCAGCGCGAGGCGCGCGTCCGGGATGGCCCGCAGGACCGCGCCCCACGCGCGCAGCGTCTCCTGCGTGAGCTTGCAGGGGTTGTTCAGGCAGCCGAACGTCAGGTGCCCGCGCTCGAGCGCCGGCAGCGGGTTGACCCGCGGCTCTGAAGTCAGGGGGTCGTAGCACCAGAACGAATCCGCAAGCCGGACCGTGCGCTCGCTGTAATGCACGTCGTGGTCCGCAGGGTCGAGGCGCGGGTCGCTGATCCGATAATCCATTGCGGCGAGGCCGGTGGTTCCGGGATAGGCGAGCCACGCGACTTGAACCGGCGCGGGCTTGCGGGCGAACAGCATGGGCCGGCCCCGGGCCATGTGCATGGTCAGGTCGACCAGGATGTCGATGCCGTCGTCGCGAATGCCGGCGGCCAGGGCGCCATCGTCCAGGTACCGCACGTCGCGCCAGGCATCCGCGAGCGAGGCGATGCGCCGCGTGCGCTCATCGGGCCGTTCGACGCTGGAGTAACAGAATATCTCGAATGCGCCGTGGTCGTGATGGGACAGCAGCGGAATGGTGAACATCGACTGGCAGTGCTCGCGGAAGTCCGGCGAGACATATCCGATGCGCAGCCGCCGTTGCGGCGAGCGGTCGCGGGCGCGGGGTTCCAGGCGCGGCGCGCTCTCGAACCGGCGGCTCCACGCGAGGCATTCGTCGAGGATCGGCCCGTGGGCCGGCGACTGAAAGCTGCGCGCGTAGGCGAGGTTGCTGTGGGTCGCGGCGTTTCCCGGATCGAGTTCGAGCGAGCGGCGAAAGCAATGGATGGCCGCGTCGAGGTCGCCCGCGTCCTTCAGCACGCTGCCCAGATTGTCGTGCAGCGCGGCGCGGTTCGGCTCCAGGCGCAGGGCGCGGCGCAGCAGATCCTCGGCATCGTCGAATCGCCCGAGCGTTCGCAGCAGGCAGGCGGCGTTGTTCATCGCCACCGTGCAATCGGGCTGGGCGAGGATCGCCGATTGGTACGCCGCGGCGGCGGCGCCGACATCGCCGGTTTCCTTGAGCACGTTGCCGAGATTGACGTAGGCGTCGGCATAGCCGGGCCGCAGGCCGGCCGCGCGCCGATAGAGCTCCGCCGCTTCCTGCGGGCGTCCCAAGCCATGGACGGCATTGCCCAGATTGAAGAGCGCGTCCGCGTTCGCGGGATCTTGGGAGATCGCGCGGTGCAACACGCTTGCGGCGGCCGCGTAGTCGCCGCAGCGGCACAGCACGATCCCGAGATTGACGGCGTGCGATACGACGCCCGGCGCCCGCTCCACGGCCGCCCGCAGCAATTCCGTCGCCTCCAGGGTGCGGCCCAGGGCCTGCAGCACGGTGCCCAGATTGGCCATGGCGCCCGCCTCATTCGGGCGCAGCTCGAGCGCGCGCCCGTAGGCGTCGGCGGCGTCGGCGAATCGGCCGCATCGTTGGCGGCATAGGCCCAAATTGTTCAGCGCGGCGAAGTGTCCCGGCTCGATCTCGGCGGCGCGTTCATAGGCGACCGACGCTGCCGCATAATCACCCTGCGCTTGCAGCGACAGCCCCAGCGCGAAGTGCGCATCGGCGCTGCGTGGATCCGCCTCGATCGCGCGGCGGTACGCGGCCGCGGCCTCTGCGCAGCGCCCGAGCGCCTGCAGCGCCTGACCCAGGCCGATCTGATGGCGCGGATCTTCAGGGGAAATGGCGGCGGCCCGGCCGATCAGTGCGAGCGCGCGTTCCGCGCCGCCGTCCTGCAGCTCCAGCAGGCCGCTGCGGAACAGGGCCACGGCGTGAGCCGGCGAGTCGTCGAGGATTTGCCGGTAGAGCCCGCGGGCCGCGGCAAGATCGCCCGCGCGGTGGCGCTCCGTCGCCGCGTCGAGCAGCGCCTCGGTGGATGAGCAGGGAATTGTTCGGCGCGACATCATTGCGCGGGATCGACTCGGAGCCGCGCCCTCGGGCGCCGCCGGTGTTTTCTCAGGCCACGTCTTTGCGCCGGATGGCGAGCTGTTCCGGCGCTTCGATGCCCATTTTCACGCGGCGCCCGGTTCCCCCGAGCAGCGTGATCTGAATGGGTCCGTTCGCGAACAACTCGGCGAGAGTCATCTTGCCGTCCGTGCCGTCGGCGGGCTGGATGACGATCGATTCATCGGCTCGGCGGCTGAGTACTAGCATGATTCAGGCCCGCGCCAGGGCGCGTTGGGATTTGTTGAAGAGCTTGCCCTGCGGACCGTAGGTCGCCGGGGTTCCGCCGCGCAGCGCCTGGAACAACTGGTTCAGTTGACTGCGCCGCGCATTGATGATGTAGCCGTTGACCTCGTTGGCGATCCGGCAGCCGGCGATCAATTCCAGCAGCGAGCGCCAGCGCTCGGCAATGGTTTCCGAGACGCCGGAGATCGCCGGGGCCCGGCCGCGCTGCAGGCGGGGAAGAGATATGCTGTTGGCGTCGCACAGCGCGCGCCGCTCCGTCTCGAGGGCGTCGATGACGCCGAAGATCTTGGTCTTCTGCGCTGCCTGCTGCATCACGGCATCCGGTGAATGGCCCGTCAGGGCGGCGCGCTCGGCGTCCAAGGTCGTGGCCAGGTCGCGAGCGGCTTCGATCTCGCGGTCCAGTACTACTTCAAGGCGCTGGCGAGTCTCGTTGTTCATTACTGTTTGAGCCCGTTCTCGAATTGCAGGATCTTGTCCGCCACCCGGCCGGAGTCAACCTTATAGGTCCCGCCTTGGACCGCTTGCTTCACCGACGCCACCTTCTGGGTATTGACCACCGGGGCGCCGGCGACGGCCTCGCCCAATTTCTGCAGCGCCAGGGCGGGGCCCGTGATGCTGACGGTGTCGGCCGTCGAAGGCGCCGGGGCGGTGGTGCCCGCGGCATTTCCCTGGGCCTTGTCAACGGCTTGCGGACCGGTGCTCGATCCCTTCAGGGGCGCGAGAGGCTCCGAGGCGTTGTATCCATTGATTCTGTTAGGCACCTTACTGTCTCCTTGGGCATGAGGTCTGCCCTACGGGTTGTATCGTCCGGTTTGCGGCGAACTTTAGCCCGGCGCGTCAATTCGTTCTCACCTGGCAGGGTATCGACTGTGACGCGCATCACTTTAGGCCCATTCAGAAAATAATTTCCACCACCTGAGGGGACCGGGCGATGCCCTCGACGATCTTTCCGGAAGACAGATTCTCGACCCGGACCCGTTGATTGACGAACCCGTCGCTCAGGGCGCGGCCCGCCATTCTGATGCTGATTCCGCCCGCCTCGGCCACCAGGGTGACCGTCTGCCCGCGCTGCACCGCTTGAGCCCCCATCAATTCCTGATTCGTCACGATGGTGCCGCCGGCGATGGCGCGCGCCGCCGTGAGTCCCGCCGCAATGCCCGGGTCATCCAGGTATCCCTGCGGAAGGCCGAGTACGTCCCGCTGCTCGATCCTGAAGTCGGTCGGACCCAGGACGGTGCCCGCCACGATGGCATGGGCGGCGAGGACCACGGGCGTGGTGCCGACCACTCGCGCGGGAACATATAGATGCCAGGGCGGGCTGCCGTCGCAACGCAGCTCGATCAGCACCCGGCCCGGCACCTGAATCCCCGGAGCGCGCGCCGAGCGGATCGGGCTCGCGCAGCGTGCCAGCTGCAGCTGCGGCTGCAGCGGCCCCACCACCAGCCGCTGGGTCGTGGTCAGCGGAGGCAGCAGCCGCTGCGCCTCGGCGCGGGCCGTTTGTTCGAGTTCGGCGATGTCCTGCAGGGCGGGGCTTGCGGCAGGCTCGGCGGCGCGGCCGGCTGCGGGCAGGCCGACGATCGCCGACAGCCAGGCCACGGGCAGCAAGCGACGCCATTTTGACGGTCTTCGCAACATAGAGAGTCATAAGCAAGCACCGTGCCATGTGCCGGCGGGCCGGCCGCCGCGCGTTTGAGCGCGCGCACGGCCTGCGGCGGAGGACCGATTGCCGCTATTGCGGCCGGCGCGGCAAGTTCATGCCGCGCCGGCCGTGCCGCCATCCCCCTTCGAACCTGACCCAGCCGCCGCAAACGCCCCAATCAGGGCCTGTTGCGCCCAATTTCAACGATGGCACGGCTCTTGCTTTGGCTTCAGCCGAGGAGATTCATTCATGTTCGACAACGTTTTCGGAATTCACGAGCAAGCGCTGCTGCTGCACGGCCAGAGGCTCAGCGTGCTGGCGGCCAACATCGCGAACACCGATACCCCCAATTATAAGGCGCGCGACATCGACTTCGCCGCCGTGCTGGGAAAGTCCGGCGCCGATTCGCCGCTGCCCGTCGCGGTGACCAATGCCGCGCACATCGTGCTGCAGGACGACGGTCTGCCCACGGGTGACGTGAAGTACCGCATCCCGTACCAGGCATCGCTCGACGGCAACACCGTCGAAATGCCGGTCGAGCAGGCCGCGTTCGCCGAGAACAACGTGCGCTACCAGGCGAGCCTCACGTTCATCAACAACCAAATTTCGCTGTTGCAGTTCGCCATCGCCGGCCAGTAGCCGGTCAGGAGAGATTCCCGTGTCATTGTTCAGCGTATTCAACGTGGCCGGCAGCGCCCTCAACGCGGAAACGATCCGTCTCAACACGACGGCGAGCAATCTCGCCAACGCGGAGAGCGTGAACGGCGACGCCTCCAAGGTGTACCGCGCCCGCCAGCCGGTATTCCAGTCCATGGTCGACCCGTCCGGCTTCGGCCTGCCCGACGAGAACGCCGCGACCGGTGTGCGGGTGCTCGGCGTCGTCGAGAGCCAGGCGCCGCCCACGGAGCGCTTCGAGCCGGAGAACCCGGCCGCGAACAAGGACGGATACGTCTACATGTCCAACGTCAACTCGATCGAGGAGATGACCAACATGATATCGGCGAACCGCGCCTTCGCGATCAACATCGACGCCATCAACACGGCGCGCGATCTGCTTCTGAAGACCATCTCGATGGGCCATTAAAGGCACACAGGAACAATCATGATCATGAACACCATCCATGCGGCGTCGACCCCGTCCACCAACACGTCGAACGGAGCCGCCGCGACAAACGGCACGGCCTCCTCGTCCACGCAGACATCGGCGACGGGCGGCGTGAGCCTCGGCAACACGGATTTCCTGACGCTGATGCTCGCGCAGCTGAAGAACCAGGATCCGACCAGCCCGATCGACAGCAACGCGTTTCTCACGCAGCTGGCGCAACTCAGCGAAGTGCAGGGCATCACCCAGCTCAACACCTCGTTCTCGAACCTGTCGAACTCGCTCGTTTCCAGCCAGGCGCTGCAAGCCTCGTCCCTGCTGGGGCATCAGGCGCTGGTCAGCAGCTCGACCGCCACGCTGGCGGCCGCGGGCGCGACCGTCAACGGCGCCGTGCAGGTGCCGCAGACGAGCTCCGACGTCACCGTCAACGTCACCAACAGCAGCGGCGCGCTGGTGCAGTCGGTCGATCTCGGCGCGCAATCGGCCGGCCTCGCGAACTTCTCCTGGAACGGCCAAACCTCCGGCGGCAGCGCCGCCCCGGCCGGCACCTACACGCTGACCGCGACGGTCAACGGCGTCGCCTCGGGCACCGCGGTTCCCACCTACGTCGACGGCACGGTGGAGAGCGTGACCATGGGGGCGGGCTCGAGCGGATTGATGTTGAACGTCGCCGGCCTCGGCAGCGTGCCGTTCTCCAGCGTATTACAGATTTCAAATTAGTTAAGGAGTGGATCCATGTCGAGTTTCAGCATTGCATTGTCGGGCCTGTCGGCCGCAAGCACGGACTTGCAGGTGACGGCGAACAACATCGCGAACGCGGACACCATCGGTTTCAAGAGCTCGGTGGCCGAGTTCGCGGACGTCTACGCCTCGGGAGGCGCAAGCCTCAATACCGCGGTGATCGGCGAGGGCGTGCGGCTCGCCCAGACCGCGCAGCAGTTCGTCCAGGGCAACATCAACACGACCTCGTCGAACCTCGATCTCGCCATCAGCGGCAACGGGTTCTTCACCTTGCAGGACGCCAACGGCATCTCCTACACGCGCAACGGCCAGTTCTCGCTGGACTCGAACGGCAACGTGGTGAGTTCCACGGGCGCGGCGCTGCAGGTGTATCCCCCCCTCTCCCAGGGCGGCTTCAACACGGGCGCGCTGAGCGATCTCAACCTGCAGACCGCGCAGAGCCAGCCGCTGGCGACCACGGGCGGAACGGTTTCGGTCAATCTTCCCGCAGGCTCGACCCCGCCGACCGTCACGCCCTTCGACCCGACCAATTCGCTGACGTACAACAATTCGACCTCGACCACCGTGTACGATTCGCTCGGCAACTCGTATCCGGCAACCTTCTATTTCTCCCAGACCGCGACGCCCAGCGTCTGGGCGGTCAACATGACGGTGAACGGCACCCAGGTGGGCGCCGCGCAGGACTTGACGTTCAACAGCTCGGGCGCGGTCACGGTTCCGGCGGGCGGGGCGTTGAGCTTTGCCGGCTTCACGCCGCCCGACGGCGCGAGCGCGATGACCATGGGCTTCAACTTCGGCTCCACCACGCAGTTCGGCGGAAGCTTCGGCGTGAACAACATCGCGCAGAACGGCTACTCCACCGGCCAGCTGAGCACGGTGGCCATCAATTCGCAGGGGATCGTGTCCGCGGTCTACACCAACGGCCGTTCCACGCAGCTGGGCCAGCTCGCGATGGCGAACTTCTCCAATCCGCAGGGCCTCGAGCAGCTCGGGAACACCAGCTGGGCGCAGACCTTCTCCTCCGGCAACGCCGTCATGGGCACGGCCGCCTCCGCCGGGTTCGGCAACGTGCAGTCCGGTGCGCTGGAAAGCTCCAATGTGGACCTGACGACGGAACTCGTGAACATGATCACGGCGCAGCGGTCGTTCGACGCCAACGCGCAGGTCGTCACCACGGCCGACCAGGAATCCCAGACCGTCATCAGCACGATTCAGAACGGCTAATCATGGACAGGGGACTCTATGTCGCGATGACCGGCGCCAAGCAGATCATGCAGGCGCAGGCCGTCAACAACCACAACATCGCGAACGCGAACACCACCGGCTTTCGCGCCGACGCGGTGTCCTTCACGAGCCAGCCGGTCTACGGCCCCGGCTACGCGAGCCGCGTCAACGCGGTGGCCGGCGATGCGGGCATCGACTTCTCGAGCGGAGCGCTCGAGAGCTCGAACCGGCCGCTGGACATCGCCGTCAACGGCAAGGGGTTCATTGCGGTGCAGGGAGCCAACGGCAAGGAGGCCTACACGCGCGCCGGCGACCTGCGAATGACCGCCGACGGGATGGTGGTCACCGCCACCGGCCTGCAGGTCCTGTCGGAGACGGGTCCCGTGCAGGTGCCGCCCGCGACGCAGACGACGATCGGCAGCGACGGGACGGTGTCGATCGTCCCCCTCGGCTTGAGCGCGGCGGCGCAGTCGCAGGTGGACCGGATCAAGCTGGTCAACCCGCCGACATCCGCCCTGCAAAAGGGCGCGGACGGCCTGTTGTATCTCAAGTCGGGCGGCAAGGCCCCGACCGATGAAAGCGTCACGGTGAGCTCGGGCGCGCTCGAAGCGAGCAACGTCAACGCCGCCATGTCGCTGGTCAACATGATCGAGCTGCAGCGCCAGTACGAATTCCAGATCAAGAGCATCAATTCAACCGACCAGAACGAGCAGGCCGCCGAGCGGCTGATGCTCGCCAGCAGTTAACACCCGAGGAACGCACGATGAATCTCGCATTATGGGCCGCAAAGACCGGACTCGACGCGCAAAACACGCAGATGTCGGTGATCGCCAACAACCTGGCGAACGCCAATACCACGGGCTACAAGGCCTCCCGGGCGGCGTTCCAGGACCTGGTCTATCAGAACATCCAGCAGGTCGGCGCGCAGAGCACGCAGAACACGCAGTACTCCACCGGCCTGTCCCTGGGCACCGGCGTGCGGATCGCCGCCACGGAAAAGAACTACCTGCAAGGCAGCGTGCTGCAGACCGGCGGCAACCTGGACATGTCCATCACGGGTCCGGGATTCTTTCAGGTCACGATGCCGGACGGCTCGCTGTCCTACACGCGCGACGGCTCGTTCTCCATGGACTCGCAGGGCAACGTGGTGACGGCCAGCGGCTATCCCATCTCGCCGGCGATCACCATCCCGATCACCGCCCAGACGGTGACCATCGGCACCGACGGCACCGTGTCCATCACCACGGCCGGCTCGGCGAAGGTGACGACGGTGGGCCAGGTGCAGCTGGCAAATTTCATCAATCCCGAGGGCCTGCAGTCCGCCGGCAACAACCTGTTGACCGAATCGGCCGCCAGCGGCGCTCCGCAGACCGGCAATCCGGGCGTGAGCGGGATGGGCACGGTGTCGCAGGGTTCGCTCGAAACGTCCAACGTCAATACGGTCACGGAGCTCGTCAACATGATCGAATGCCAGAGGGCCTACGAGATGAACTCGAAGGCGATCAGCACCACGGATCAGATGCTGCAGTATCTGACGACCAACCTGCAATGATGCGCGCTCCGATCGTGGCCTCGACCGTGCCCGGCGCTCACGGCCTGCGCCGGCCGGCCCGCCTGGCGTGCGCGGCGCTTGCCGCCGTGTCGCTCGCGGCGTGCGGCATGCTCCCCTCGAAGGACCCGAAGCCCGATGCGACGGTCGCGCGCAAGCTGCCGCCGCCCACGCCCCGGACGGACGGGGCGATCTATCAGGCGGGCCAGCAGATGGAGCTGTTCGCCGACCTGAAGGCGCGCCGCGTCGGAGACGTCCTCACCATCGTGTTGAACGAGTCGACCAACGCGTCCAAGACCGCGACCACCACGACGTCGAAGGCGACCACCGTCGCGAACACCGGACCCCAGATCCTCGGCAGGAGCATCACGACCAAGGGCGTGCCGATCTTCGACACCACTCTGACCGGTGCGGACAGCTTTGCCGGCCAGGGCGCCAGCGCGCAGAGCAACAGCCTCGCGGGGAGCCTGACGGTGACCGTGGTCGACGTGCAAAGCAACGGCAATCTCGTGGTGCAGGGCGACAAGACCCTGAAGCTCAATCAAGGCGACGAGTTCGTGCACATCGCCGGCGTGATCCGGCCCGCCGACATTGCGACCAACAACACGGTAACTTCGGACAAGCTGGCGGATGCTCACATCAGCTACTCGGGCAAGGGCGCCGTCAACGCCTCGAACCAGATGGGCTGGCTGGCGCGCTTCTTCAATTCCGCGTTCGCCCCGTTCTAACCTCAGAGTCGTTCCACATGCTCATTCGAATGCTCACTCTCATGATGCTGCTCCTGACGGTGCCGATGGCCCAGGCGGAGCGCATCAAGGACATGGCCCAGGTGCAGGGGGTGCGCACGAATCAGCTGGTCGGCTACGGCCTCGTGGTGGGCTTGAACGGGACCGGCGACCAGACCAGCCAGGCGCCGTTCACCATCCAGTCGCTGACGAACATGCTGGCTCAACTCGGCGTCACGGTGCCGACGAACGTCACGCCGCAGCTGAAGAACGTCGCGGCGGTATCGGTGCACGCCGTGCTGCCGCCGTTCGTCAAGCCCGGACAGACCATCGACATCACGGTCAATTCGATCGCGAACGCCAAGAGCCTGCGCGGCGGCTCGCTGCTGGTCACCGCGCTGCACGGGCTGGACGGCCAGATCTACGCGATCGCCCAGGGAAACCTGATCGTGAGCGGCTTCGGCGCCGAGGCCAACGACGGGTCGAAGCTGACCGTCAACGTGCCGAGCTCCGGCAGGATCCCGAACGGCGCCACCGTGGAACGGGCGGTTCCCTCGCAGCTTGCGCAGGGCGAAGCGATCATCTTGAACCTCAACAACCCGGACTTCACGACGGCGACCCGCCTGCTCGAGAGCGTCAACAAGGGCGTGGGCGAGGGCACCGCGACCATGATCGACGGCGGTTCGATACGGGTGCGCGCTCCGCAGGACCTCACCGAGCGGGTGGCGTTTCTGTCCACGGTCGAGAATCTCCAGGTGGACCCGGCGAGCGCGCCGGCCCGCGTCATCATCAACTCGCGCACCGGCACCGTGGTGATCAGCAGCAACGTGACCGTGAGCCCGGCGGCGGTATCGCACGGCTCGCTGTCCGTCACCATCAAGGAAGAGCAGAGCGTGAGTCAGCCGGCGCCGTTCGCCCGGGTCGGCCAGACGGCCGTGGTGACCAATTCGACCATCAAGGTGGACCAGGGCTCGAGCCGGATGTTCCTGTTCAAGCCGGGCGTGGAATTGGAGCAAATCGTCCGCGCCGTCAACGAAGTGGGCGCCGCGCCCGGCGACCTGGTGGCCATCCTGGAGGCGCTGCGCGAGGCCGGTGCGCTGCAGGCCGAGCTCATCGTGATATGACCATGAACATACCGCCGAAATCCACCGCCGCGCTTGCGCCGTCCACGGCCGCGGGCGCCAACAACTACAGCGATCTCAACGGGCTGGCGGCGCTCAAGAAGGATCCGCGCTCGCCGCAGGCGCTGCACGCCGTCGCCCAGCAGATCGACGCGCTGTTCCTGCAGATGATGCTGAAGAGCATGCGCGACGCGAGCGCGGAGGTCGGCGAGTCCGCCAGCAACGAGATGAGCATGTACCAGGACATGTTCGACAAGCAGATCGCGCTGTCGCTGAGCCAGCACCAGGACATGGGGCTGGGCGCGCAACTGACCCGCCAGCTGGGGGCCGCCGCGGGCCAATCGCAGGTTCCGGCGCCGCCCGCAACGGCCCCGCGGATTCCCTCGATCTCGAGCGTCCCGGCGCCGACCGCGGACGCCGCCGCCGATGCCGCCGACGCCAGCGGCGCCGATGCCGCCGATGCCGACGCGGGCGCAGGCGCCGCCGCCCCCGTCAGCGCACCCGCCAATCCCGGGGAATTCGTCAGCGAAGTATTCCCCGCCATCCAGCGCGCCGCCCAGGCCCTGGGCGTGAGCCCGTTCGCGATGCTGGCGCAGGCCGCGCTGGAGACGAACTGGGGCAAGCGCATACCGCGCAGCGCGGACGGCACGCCGAGCCGGAACCTATTCGGCATCAAGGCGGACGACAAGTGGAACGGCGCGCGGGTGGCGGCCGACACGGTCGAGTTCAGCGGCGGCATCGCGTCCCTGCGGCGCACCGCATTTCGGGCCTACGGCTCCGTCGAGGAAAGCGTCCATGACTTCGCGCGCCTCCTGGGCAGCTCTCCACGCTATCGCGACGCCGTGGCGGGAGGCGCCGACGTGCGCACCTACGTCGAGGCCATCGGCAAGTCCGGCTACGCCACCGATCCGCAATACGCGAATAAGTTAAAAGGCATCCTGAACAGCAGCACGTTTCGCCTTGCCGTGGGGAAACAGCGTGTCGTCCTTTAGAAATCGGCGGACCCGCCGATATCCTTCCGCAGTGGGTAAATCTCGAAGCGGGCCGTAGCCCGGAGAAGCATCGTGGCCGACATATTTGGAATCACGACCTCGTCCCTGCAGGCGCTGCAAACGGCGATCGAGGTCACCAGCAACAACATCGCCAACGCGAACACGCCCGGGTATGCGGTCGAGTCCGTGGAATTCTCCAATGCGGTGCCGCAAGCCAACGGCAGCTTCATGATCGGCGCCGGCGTGGAGATTGCGGGGATCACCCGCGCCGTCAATCAAGTCGCCAACAATCAGCTGATCTCCTCCCAGAGCGTGCTCGGCCAGTTGAATTCCCTGCAGGGCTACACCAACCAGATCGACAATGTCGTCGGCACCACGGCCGGCGGCTTGACCACGGCGCTGCAAAATTACTACAGCGCCTGGTCGACGTTGGCGACCGACCCGACCTCGACCGCCTCCCGCCAGGCCCTGATCGGCGCGGCGCAGGCCGTGGCCACCAGCTTTCAGACCACGAGCGGCCAGCTGCAGGGCTTGAACACGTCCATCAACAGCGGCATCACGGCGGACGTGACCCAGATCAATTCCCTTTCGAGCTCCATCGCCAGCCTGAATCAGCAAATATCCGCCGCAACGGCCGGGCAGGGCGGGCAGGCGCCCAATGCCCTGTTGGACCAGCGCGACGCCGCGCTGTCGAGCCTGTCGCAGCTGGTCGGCGTCTCGACCACGAACAACAGCGACGGCAGCGTCAACGTCTACATCGGCAACGGGCAGCCGCTGGTCCTGGACTCATCGACCACGCAGCTGACCACCGTGGCGAACCAGTTCAACGCGACGCAGCTCGAGGTGTCGACCGCGACGAACGGCAACAATCCCATCAGCTCGCAGATCACGTCCGGCGACCTGGGCGGCCTGCTGGCGGCCCGCTCCCAGGCCGTGGACCCCACGCTCAATCAGATCGGCCAGATCGCCACCGCCTTCGCCTCGAGCGCCAACGCGCAGCAGAACCAGGGTATGGATCTCAACGGCCAGCTCGGCGCGAATCTGTTTTCGATCGGCTCGCCCCAGGCAATCGCGTCGAGCAACAATACCGGGACGGCCAGCGCCAGCGTCGGCATCTCCAACGTGGGCGCGCTCACCTCCAACGACTATGTGCTGTCCTATACGGGCGGCGCCTACTCCCTGACCAATGCCGCCACGGGCGCGGCGGTTCCCTTCACCGGCACCGGCTCGTCGGCGAGTCCGATCACGGCCGACGGCCTGTCGATCACGCTGTCCGGCGCTCCGGCCAACGGCGATCAATTCCTCATACAGCCCACCGTCGCGGCGGCCGGCTCGATCGGCGTGGCGCTCACCAATCCGTCGCAGATTGCCGCGGCGGGCGCCGTCCAGACCTCGGCGGGGGACACCAACACGGGGTCGGCGACCATCAGCAGCGGCACGGTCGTGGATGCGACCAATCCCAACCTGCTCGCGACCACCACCATCCAGTTCACCAGCCCGACGACGTACTCGATCAACGGAGCGGGAAGCTACGCCTACACCTCCGGCAGCAACATCACGCTGAATGGCTGGCAGGTGCAGATCAGCGGCACCCCCGCGGCCGGCGATAATTTCACGGTGCAGAGCAACGCCGGGGGCACGGGCGACAACCGCAACGCGCTGGCGAGCGCCGCCGAGCAGACCCTGGGCGTACTGTCCAACGGAACCGTCAGCATCAACGGCGCGACCAGCGCCCTGGTGACCTCGGTGGGCAGCCTGGCGCAGCAGGTCAACACCGCCCAGACGGCCCAGACGGCCGTCAACACGCAGGCCACGGCGAACGTGCAGTCGATTTCGGGCGTGGATCTCAACGAGGAGGCCGCCAACCTCGTGCAGCTGCAGCAGGCCTATCAAGCCTCGGCCCAGGCATTCCAGATCGGCAACTCGACGTTCACCACCTTCATGCAGGCCGTCAACGCGGGCTAGGAGGATTTTGCATCATGCGCGTCACCCAATCCCTGGAACAGACCCAGTTCATCGCGCAGATCGATGCGCTGGAATCGAACATCTCGACCACCCAGAACCAGATCTCCTCGGGGCTCGCCTTCACGACCCCCGCGCAGGACCCGGCCGCCGCCGGCAGGGTCGACAATTACAATCAGGTCCTGGCGCAGAGCCAGCAATATTCGGCCAACGCCAATGCCGCGCAGTCCGGCCTCAACACCGAAGGCACGGCGCTCGCGCAGGTCACCTCGCAGCTGCAGAGCCTGCGTGACCTGGCCTTGGAGGCGAATTCCGGCACCGAGTCGAGTCAAAATCTGGCTGCGATCGCCACGCAGGCGCAGCAGATCCAGCAGAGCCTGCTGTCGCTCGCCAACACCCAGGACGGCAACGGCAACTACATTTTCGCGGGTTTCGATGCCACGACGCAGCCGTTCGCCCTGACGGCAACGGGCGCGAGCTACTCCGGCGATCAAGGCCAGCTCCAGGTGCAGATCGCCGCGGGGCAGACGGTTGCGGCGGGCGACAACGGCGATGCCGTGTTCAACCAGATCAAGAACGGCAACGGCACGTTCTCCGTCGCCGCCAATTCGGCGAACACCGGCTCGGGGATCATCGGCGCCACCACGGTGAGCGATCCGGCAAGCTATCCGGGCGACAGCTATTCCATCCAGTTCACGGCGGCCGACACCTACCAGGTCACGGACACCACGACCAACGCGGTCGTCACCAGCGGCGCCTACACCTCCGGCCAGGCGATCGCGTTCGACGGCCTGCAGGTCACCTTGAGCGGCCAGCCGGCGACGGGCGATTCCTTCGCGGTGAGTCCGAGCACCAATCAAAGCATGTTCACCACGGTGCAGAATCTCGTCACGGCGCTGCAGGCGGGCGCCAGTTCCCCCGCCGGCCAGACCGCGCTGAGCAATTCCATCGCCGGGTCCATCAACGATCTCAATCAGGCGCTGACGCAGATGTCGACCGTGCAGGCGGGCGTGGGCGGGCGGCTCGATGCGATCACCACGCAGCTGTCGGTCGCCACCAGCCAGCAGACCCAGCTGCAGCAATCCATCGCCTCACTGCAGGGATTGAACTACGCCAGCGCCATTACGAGTCTCGAAACGCAGAACACGACGCTGAGCGCCGCCATGCAGGCCTTCTCGATCACGCAGGGCCTCTCGCTGTTCAAGTACATATCGTAGCGACCTAGTGGTGGTGGCCGCCCGCCCCGTGCACGTGGCCGTGTTCAAGCTCCTCCGTGGTCGCCTCGCGGACGCTGACGACCTCGACGTCGAAGTGCAGGGTTTGGTCGGCGAGCGGATGGTTGCCGTCGAGCGTCACCATGTCGCCGATCACGGCGGTCACCGTGAACAACCGCATGCCGTCGTCGGTCCGGGCCTGGAACTGCATGCCCTTCTTGATGTCGCCGGCGCCCTGCAGCGCGCGCTTCGGCACGCGCTGGATCAGCGCTTCGTCCCGCGCTCCATACCCTTCCGCGGGGCCGACCACGACGGCCAAGGTGTTGCCGCCCTGCTTCCCTTCCAGGGCCTTCTCCAGGCCCGACACGAGATTTCCGTGGCCTTGGATGTAGGCGAGCGGCTCGCCGCCGGCGGAGCTGTCGAGTACGGCACCGTCGTCGTTCTTGAGCGTGTAATGTATGGTGACCACCCGATCTGCAGTTATTTCCACGATTGATTCTCCGGTTGTTCGAACACTATTCGGGCGCCCGCGTCTCCAGTTTCGCCTCGAGATCATAGGCGCCGGACCGGGTCACGCGCACCTGTGCCCAGTCGCCGACGGCCAATTGGTGCGCTCCGCGGATACGCACGATCCCGTCGATTTCCGGGGCGTCGCTGCTCGAACGGGCGATGGCCACGCCGCCCTCCACGCGGTCGACCAGCACCTGCATGCTCCGGCCCACCTTGCGCGCCAGGCGCAGGGCGCTGATCCGTGCGGCGAGCTCCATGAAACGCGCCCGGCGCTCCTGCTTGAGCGGCGCCGGAACCTCCGGCTGGTGCAAATCGTTCGCCGCGGCGCCCCCGACCGGCGAGTATTCGAAGCAGCCGACGCGGTCCAGCTGCGCCTCCTGCAGCCATTCGAGGAGCTGTGCGAAATCCTCGGCGGTTTCCCCCGGAAAACCGACGATGAACGTGCTGCGAATCGCGATGTCGGGGACCTGCCGGCGCCAGGCGGCGATGCGCTTCAGGGTGTCGGCCGCGGCCGCAGGACGCTTCATGAGCTTCAGGATGCGCTTCGAGGCGTGCTGGAACGGAATGTCGAGGTAGGGCAGGATGCGCCCGCCGGCCATCAGCTCGACGACCTTGTCGACGTGCGGATAGGGATAGACATAATGCAGCCGGATCCACACGCCGAGCTCGCCCAGCGCGGCCGCCAGATCTTGAAAATGCGCACGCCGTTCCACGCCGCGCCATTCCTGCGCCGCGTACCTCAAGTCCGATCCGTAGGCGCTGGTATCCTGCGACACGACCAGGAGCTCCTTGACCCCGGCGCGCACCAATTGCTCGGCTTCGCGCATCACCTCGCCGATCGGCCGGCTGCAGAGGTCGCCGCGCAGCGAGGGGATGATGCAGAAGGTGCAGCGATGGTTGCAGCCCTCGGAGATCTTCAAGTAGGCGTAATGGCGCGGCGTCAGCTTCACTCCCTGCGCCGGAATGAGATCGAGAAACGGCTGGTGCGCGGGCGGCAGGTGTTCGTGAACGGAGGCCATGACCTCTTCGTAGCGCTGCGGACCGGTGATCTTCAGGACCTGCGGATGCCGGTCGAGAATCTTCTGCGGCTGGGCGCCGAGGCAGCCCGTCACGATGACCTTGCCGTTTTCCGCCAGGGCCTCGCCGATCGCGTCCAGCGATTCGTCCACGGCCGCGTCGATGAATCCGCAGGTGTTCACGATCACGAGGTCGGCGTTGCCGTAGGTGGCGGCGACTTCGTAGCCCTCGGCACGCAGGCGGGTCAGAATGCGCTCGGAATCAACCAGAGCCTTCGGGCAGCCCAAACTCACGAAGCCCACCTTGGGGCTCTTGCGAACGACGGTTTTCAACGGATGATCGACCTTGCGCGGGGGGCGAGCATTCTACTCCAAAGCCCGCATTTCGCGCCCGGCTATCGGCCGGCGTTGCCACGGTCCGAGCCGGGGCCGGCAGGGCCGCGGTCCCGGCGAGCGCGGCCGCCGCCGCGGCGATGGCCGCTTCCCAGTCGCCCGGCCGGTGCTGGCGGAACTGGCGCAGGGTCCCGTACCACGGCGAGTCGCAGCCGCTCGCCCGCCAGCGCCAGCAGGTGTCGTATCGGTTCAAGAGCCACACGGGCTTGCCGAGCGCGCCGGCCAGATGGGCGACGGCGGTATCGACGCTGACGACCAAATCGAGATTGACGACCATTGCGGCCGTGTCGGAGAAGTCGCGCCACTGCGCCGAGTAGTCGTGGATGCCGGCCTGCGCGAGCGCAGCGGATTCGGCGGGCGAGACCCCCTTCTTCAGGTTGAAGAAGCTGCATCCCGGCACCGCCACGATCGGCCCCCACAGATCCAGGGGAATGCTGCGGCGGGCGTCGATGGCGCGGAGTTCGGGAATGTGATTGCGCGAGTTGCCGGCCCAGACCAGCCCGACCTTGATGCCGGGGTGCGCGCCCAGGCGGCGCCGCCAATGCAGCGTCCGGTCCGCGTCCGCGCGCAGGTAGGCGCCGGCGCCGTGAAACTGACCGGGGTGCGTCAAGCTCAGCCGGTGGGGCAGGCTCATCAACGGGCAGTGCAAATCATAGGGCGGCAGCGGTGCGCCCAGCGGCTCCACGCGAGTCAATCCCGGCGCGCTGCGCACCAGGTCCACGAGTTCCGGCTGCGCGAGCAGGCTCACGATGGCGCCCTGGCCGGCGGCGTCGCGCGCAAACCGGATGAATTGCAGCGTATCGCCGAGCCCCTGCTCGGCCCACAGCAACAGCCGCCGGCCCTGCAGCGGTTCCCCGCGCCACGCCCGCTCGGGCGGCATCCGGTAGCCGCCCCGCAGGTGCTCGCAACCCTCCCATCGCGCTTCGAAGTTGGCCCAGCCGCGCGCGAAATCTCCGAGCAGCAGCTGGGTGAGCGCGAGATTCCAGCGCGTCGTCGGCGAATCGGGCGCCAGGATGAGCGCCCGGGTCAGGCTCGCCAAGGCCCGTTCGGATTGACCCTGGTCCTGAAAAACGGCGCCCAGATTGGTGAGGGCGTCGACGGCATCCGGGTGCGCCTCGACGACCGTCTCGAGTTCGCGTTGAGCGCGCGAGTACCGGCCCAGCGTGCGCAGCGTGCTGGCAAGATTGATCCTCGCGCTCTTGTAGGCCGGGTCCCGGGCGAGAGCCTCCTCGAAGCAGGCCAGCGCGTCGCCGAGCCGTCCCCCGCGATAGAGCGCGAGGCCCAGATTGTTGCGCGCCTGATTGAGATCGGGCTCGAGTTCGAGCGCCTGCCGGAGAGGTTCTTCGGCCGACGCATAGTTCGCGAGCTGCACCCGGGCGAGGCCCAGCCAGTTCAGGGTCTGCGCATGCCGGGGGCGGTGCGCCAGCGACGCAACGAGCTGCGATTCGGCGGCGGCCGCATCCCCCTGCTGCAGGGCGATCCCGCCGAGCGAACTCTGGGCAACCGCCAACTGGAGCCGCGCCTCGGGAAATGCGGGCGCATGGACCAGCGCCTCCTCGAGAAATAGCCGGGCCTGTTCGAACAACCCCAGGTCGCAACACAACACGCCCTGGAGATACAACACCTCGCTGTCGCGCCGATTGGCCGCGTGCAGACGCTGATAGATCTGCGCCGCCTCGTCGAGCCGCCCCGCCGCGTGATGCCCGATGGCGACCGCGAGTTCCGCCCCGGCGGAATTCACGGGCGTCCCTCCGGCTGCTGCGCCGCGGCCGACTCGCAAACGGCATAGATGCTCGAACACAGATCCGGGTAGCGCAATCCGAGCTGGTAGCATCCCTCGAGGTAGGCCTCGCTCACCACGCCCAATTTCACGGCCAGGTCGATTTGGAAGTTCGCCATGGGTTTGAAGAAGATGCCGCCCCGGTCGCGCACGTGAAGACCCGCGGCCCGGCAATCCCGGACCAGCGTGTCGAGCGAATAGGTGCGCCGGTGCCCGTGGGAGAGCTCTCCGCCATTGACGGCGCTCGAGTGGCTGATGAGCCCCATCTCCACCGCGATCTGCCGGGATGCGGCATGGGCGTTCGGCACCACGACGATGAGGCGGCCGCAGCCGCTGCGCAGCCAAGACCCGATCCGCACCAGCTGCTCGACGGCGTCGTCGAGATGTTCCAGCGTGTGAATCAGGAAAATCGCGTCGAACCGGCCGTCCGGCACATAGTCCTCGAACCGCGTCTGCACGAAGCGGACCCGGCTGGAAACGGCGGCGCGCGCGACCTCGATGAGATCCGCGGCCCCTTCGGCGACCGTCAGGTCGGCGTACCGCTGCTCCAACAGGCGCGTGAACGCTCCCTGATAGCAGCCGAGTTCGAGGGCCCGTCCGCGCGGCAGATGGTCCTCGAGCCGGCGCAGCACGTACGCGTGCATGCGATAGTCGAAGTCGTACGCGTATTTCCGGTCCGCGGTGTCCGCATGCTCGTTCTCCAGCGCCCTCATGCGGTCAACCCTGTCCCGGAAGGTACATGCGCCGCTCGGGCGGCTGGTACCACTCGTCGAGCGAAGCCGGAATCCGCGAATCGTAGCCCAGCAGCTGCCGCAGGTGCGGCGACCAATCCGTGCGGTCGTAGCCGAGGGCGCGCGGGTAATCGAATTGCGGCTTGATGAACGGCCGGCAGAACATCGGCGTCACGGAGCGCCGCGGCCCGGCGGTGCGATTGTCGCCGCCGGCATGCCATACGTTGGAGTTGAACACGAGCACGCTGCCTGCCGGCCCCAAGGCCCGGGAGGCGATGCGATGGAACTCCTCGTCGCCGATCCTCTCCGCCCTCTTGTGGGTGCCCGTCCCCATGTAGGTCGCGCCGTTTTCCGCGGTGAAGGCGTCGAGCATGACCAGGGTGTTCAGCATCAGCGGCATCTCGCCCGAGAAGCTGCGGATGTCGCGGTGGATGCGATGCGCATAGGACGTGCGGCCGCGGGTGTTGATGGCGCCGCCGAGCGAATTCAGGATGTACTTGCCGCCGAAGTAGCTCTCGAAATAAGGATCGAGAACCTCCATCTCCGCGAGCAGCCGGATGAACGACTCGCCGATCGCGATCAGGTGGTGCACCGTCAGGTCCGCTTCCGTCGACACGCCGTTCCTGCGCTGAATCTCCCGGCAGACGTCCCAGGCCCTCGACATGTCGGTGAGCATGTCCCCGACCAGGGCGGGCGAAACCACGCCCGGAAACACCACCCAGCCGTCGCTGTCCATGGTGCGCTGGAATTCCGCGAGGGAAATCATGTCATTTGACCGTCACGATGGTCTTCGACGGATACATCGGCACCTTCTCGATCGAGAACGGCATGCCGGCGAAGGCTTCCTTGAAGGCGACGGCCTCTCCCGGCGCGCCCGGCCAGGTCAACTCGTCGAACAGGATCATGCTGCCCGGAATCAGATGCGGCTTGATCGCGGTCAGCGCGGCGATCGTCGGCTCGTAGGCGCCGATGTCGAAGTAGGCGAGGGCGACGATGGTCTGCGGGTTGTCCCGAAAGAACGCCGGCGCGGTCTGGGCGACGTCGCCGGCAACCAGGGTGTGGCCGCCATTCATGTGCCCGAAGGCATTGTTGCCCTCGTGGACCCGCAGCAGTTCGGCAAGATATTCCCGGTGCGAGGTGGACGTCCGGTAGAAGGATCGGTCCCCCGGGGCCGGCCGGTCGGGGGGCGATTCGAGATAGCCGTCGAAGGTGTCGAATCCGACGATGCGCCGCTGCTTGTTGAACGGCTCGTGAATCGCACGCAGATTCTCCAGGAGCACGAGATTCTGCCCCCACCAGACGCCGAATTCGAGGATTGCGCCGGGCAGGTCCTTCACCCGCTTGTAGATCTCGTGCAGGACGAGGAATTTCACGAGCAGCGAGCCGCGCACGTACAGGCCGAGATTGAACATCAGGTCGTCCGGCGGAAGCGGCGAGCGCCGGAACATCTCCGCGAGCCGCGCCCTGTGGTCGAACGTTTCCCCATGCGCCGTCGTCGGCTCGTCCTGGTGTGCAAGTGCGGATCGGGAATGGGTCATTCAAAGCTCCAATTGTGCGTAACCGATGCCGGAGCGGCCGAAGCCGTTGCCGTTGTAGAAGAGATGCACGCGATCATCGAACGCGGTCACGAAGGGATAACAGGTCATCGAGGAATCCCAGCCGGCCGCGGCGGCGGGCAGGCCGTGCGCCGCGTCGTCGCGCGACCAGTTCAATCCGTCCTCGGATCTCGCGTAGCCGATCCGATAGCTGCCCGCACCATCGCGAAAGTCGATGGAATTGCGGCTGCAAAACCACATGTGGTAGATGCCGCCCATTTTCAGGACCGTGGGGTGCGAATACGCCTCGAGCTCATGGCGCGGCACGATGCAGAGGTGGTTGGGGCGGCGCCAGGAAATGCCGTCGGACGAGTCGGCATACTTGATGTGATAGACCGGCTCCAGGCGCCCGTCTATCGGCACCCAGCGGCTGCCCGAGATGTACCACATGCGCCACAGGCCGTCCTCGATCAGAATCGTCGGTGTCACGGCGATGTAGGGTTCCGCCGGCGTGCGGTCGAGAACGGGGCCCTCGTACAGGCGCGAGAACGTGCCGCCGCCGTCCGTGCTCACCGCGATGCCGACCGAGTTGCGGTAGGGCACCGTCACGCCGCGATTCCATCCGCTGTAGTAGAGCCACAGGGAGTCCGGCTTGCGAACGCAGCAGCTCGGCATCATGCCGTCGTCGTCGAACGTGCCCGGCGCGCCGCGCGGCAGTATCGGCTCCCGATGCTCGTAGAGCACGCGCGCGGGATCGCTGCGGCTCACGTCGATGTAGGTGGTGTAGCTCTTGCCGTCGGGGTCCCGGTCCGCATAGTAGATCCGCAGCCGATCGCCGCACACCAGCACGGTCGGAACCTGCGCGTGCGAGCCGCCGCGCCCGCCGGCTTCGCGGGGCCGGTAGATGAGACCTTTGCGTATCCAGGGCATGCGGTTCGGCTCCGGTCCCAGAGGCTAAATGCGCCGCAAGCGCGAGCTGGGCACCTTCGAGAGTGCCGAGGCCTCGCCGAAATAAACGGCTTCGTCAGGGGTGTCGCCGAGGATCAGGGCCGCGGCGCCGATCACGTTGAATTTGCCCACGACGATGTTGTCCCGCAGGGTGGCGTTGACGCCGATGAAGGTGTTCTCGCCGACCCGGACGTTTCCCGATACCACGACCTGAGATGCGATGAAGCAGTTGTCGCCGATCTCGGTGTGGTGGCCGATGTGATTTCCCGACCACAGGATCACGTTCCGGCCGATCTTGACGTAGGGCTGGATGACGTTGTTCTCCATGATGAAGGTGTTGGGACGGGGCTCGAAGCCGGACCACACCACGGCCCTCGGGCTCACGTGATGCGCAAGCTCATATCCCTTGGCGGCGGCCTCGTCGGCCTTTCTCTGCCGCGCCTTGTTGACCTGCTTGAAGCTGACGGCGATCAGCATGTCGAAGTCGCGCGGCGGAAAGCGCCGCTCGACGGATTCGAAATCCACGACCGGCAGGCCGAGATGAGAACCTTCCTTCAGGTACGCGCCGTCGACCGTGAACGCGGCGACCTCGCGGCTCGCTTCGTGGGTGAGGTAGTAGTGAAACACCTCGGCCACCTGCCCGTTTCCGAAGATGACCAACGGCCGGCTCACGAGGGCCTCTTGGAGCCGCCGGCCGCAGCCTGGTCCGGCGCCTCGAAAACCCGGCGAACCTGCGCAGGCGTGGGAAAGTCGGGCGTGATGAGCTGGCCGACGACGGAGCGCTTGTGCGCGAACGGATAGGATCGTTCGATGAAGTGCGGCTCGGCCGCGTTCTCGTAGCGCATGCTGGTGGCCACGCGCAGCCGCTCGTCTCCCCGCGTGCCGCTGCGATGCACCGCGAAGCTCGACATGAACACCACGTCGCCTCGCGCCGCTTCCACCGGCACGAACCCCTCCGCGTCGTAGTGCGCGGGATCCACCTCGAATATGTGATCCCGGCGGGCGTACGGATACAAGCCGCCGGTATGGCTGCCGGGAACGATTTCCAGCGTGAAGCGATCGCGGTCGACGTCGACGAACGGGATCCACACGGTGACGGTGTCGAGGCTGCCCTGCAGCGTCGGCCAGTCCTGATGGCTGCCGAAGCCCTGATAGCCGCCGGGGACCTTGAGCGATTTCGACATCACGTGCATGACGGGCGCGGTTTGGAAAACCGGGAAGCCGACGCCGACGGACTCGGCGAACGCGCGGATGTTCGGATGAAGGTACAGCTCGTACAGCGAGACGAGCTTCGCGCAGAGCGTCAACGTGGCGAGGTACGCCGGGAGATCGCGCGCGAAGAGCTGCCGCAAATCGCCGTGCACGGCCTCGGCGGTCTCGCCCTGGGACGCAGGGAGGCCCAGCCGCCCCAGCTGTTGAGCCGCCAGCCGGTGCATGTCGGCGAATACGCGGTCGATGAGGGCGCGCGGCACGATCTGGCGCGCGATATGGTATCCCTGGCGCCGGTATTGCGCCGCCGTCGCCGAGGGCGAATCCGCCGGTGCGGACTCCGGCGCGAACAACGAGGTTGGTTGGCGTGCGTTCATCATGGACAGTTCCGTCAGTGACAAAGGATGGTCTCGCGCCGGATCATCGCCGCGACCGCCGCGGCGGGTTCGGCCAGCAGCAGCGTCAAGATGCTGTCGGTCGGGCCGGCGAACGGCGCGAGAAATTGCAGCAAAATGCCCTGTTCCGCGAACGCCGCCGCATCGTACAGTGCGCGGCCGCCGGGCGAATTGACGTACCGGCGGGCACCCAACGCGCGCGCGATCTCGATGACCCGCGCCTGGCCATGCAGCTGCGGGTCGATGCCGAGCTCGCTCGAGCGCACCACCGGGCGCGACAGGCCGAGCATCGACGTGAGCTCCTTGAGCTGCCCTCGCAGGTAGTCCGCGATGCGGTTGGAGTCCGTGCTCATCACCAGATCCAGCAGCGCAGAACCGCGGCGGCGGGCGGCGTCGAGGCCCGGAAAGCGATGCAGCATGTCGCCGAGCCGGAGGCCGGCGTCGGGCGCGAAGGCAAGCTCGTCGATTCGCGTCTCGCGCGGGCACTTCAGCAGCGGCAGCGTCAGCCAGTCGAGATGTCCGGCCGCCGTGGCAAATCGGTTGCGATGCACCCAGCCGCGGCGGGGGAATTGGACGCAGTCGAACAGGACGAACACGTCGGCTGCCGCAAACAGGCGAAAGTAGCCCGCGTACGGCATGAAATAAGGCTGCATGACGGCCACGGTGGTCATGCGGTTTGCGTCGGCTCCAGCAGGCCGAGAATGCGGTCGACCTGCGCGGGGCGCAGTCCCGGATAGATGGGCAGGCAGATCACCTGCTGCGCGACCTCCCGGGCCACGGGCAGGTTCCCTGGAGCCGCCGACGGCAGGCCCCGATACATCGAAAAGTCACTGATGAGAGGATAGAAGTAGCGGCGCACCTGGATGTCGTGGTCCTTGAACCTGCGGTAGAGGGCGTCGCGGCTCATGTGGAAATCCGGCTGCACCAGGATGGGAAAGTAGGCGTAGTTCGACACCGTCTCGCCCGAGCCATGGACGCACTTGATTCCCTTCACGCCGGCGAGCGCGGAGCGGTAGTGCGCGTCGATCGCCCGGCGCTTGGCAAGCGCCCCATCCAGGCCCTCGAGTTGCAACAGCCCGAGGGCCGCATTGAACTCGCTCATTTTCCCGTTGATGCCGGGAGCCACGACCGTCACTTCGTCCGCGTAGCCGAAATTCTTGAGAAAATTGATCCTCTGGCGGGTCTTTTCATCCGGGCAGACGATGGCCCCGCCTTCGAACGTGGTGAACACCTTGGTCGCGTGGAAACTCAGGACCGACAGGTCGCCGTAATTCAGCACGCTGCCGCCGGGGCAGCGCACGCCGAAGGCATGAGCCGCGTCGTAGATGACCTTCAATCCGTAAGTATCGGCGATCGCCTGGATGGCGTTCACGTCGGCCGGATGGCCGTAGCAATGCACCGGCATGATGGCCGTGGTCTGCGGAGTGATCGCCGCTTCGATCTTCCGCGGATCCAGATTCAGGGTCACCGGATCGATGTCGACGAACACCGGCCGAATGCCGTTCCACAGCAGCGAGTGGCCGGTCGCCACGAACGAGTACGGCGTGGTGATCACCTCGCCGCTGATGCGCAGCGCCTGCAGCGCCGTGACCAGCCCGATGGTGCAGTTGGCGAAGAGCGCGATGTGCTTGACCCCGAGGGTCTCGCAGAGGCGGCGCTCGAGCTCCTGGTGAAACGGACCGCCGTTCGTGAGCACCTTGCTGGCCCAGATCTTGCGCAGATACGGGATGAAGTCGTCGAGATCGGGCAGTTCAGGACGCGTGACGTAGATCGTCGACGACTCCTGTTCCTCGATCAGCCGCAGGGCATTCTCGTCGTCGGGGTGTACCTTGAGCGACTTCATGTAGGGCGGTTCCTCTCAGCCGGCGATCGTGCCGGCGGCGGATGTGCTGAAGGATTCGGGCGGCAGCTGGGCGCACCAGCGCCGCCACATGCGGCGCAGCGCCTGGTCGATCGCGCCGGCAATGACCTCTGGCTTGCGGTCGGCCGAGGCCTGCCAGCGATCGCGCAGCCGGGATCGCAGGTCCGCCAACTCCTCGAGATGCCGGTTCCAGTGGAGGCCGCGGGCGATGAAGTCGCGCGAATCGCGGGCGATGAATTCGTGCAATTGCATCTGGCCGAGAATGGCCGCGCCCTGGCGCGACGCCGGCGTCGGGCCGGCAACCGTCAATGTCGGAACGCCCATCCACAGGCCGTGGATCGTGGTCGTGCCGCCGTTGTACGGCATCGTGTCGAGGCACAGGTCCACCTGATGATGGAGCGCGAGATAGGTGAGGACGCCGCAGCGGTCGTGCAGCGTCAGGCGCTCCTCGGCGATCCCGCGGTCGGCGAACCGGCGCAGCAGCGGGCGGCGATCGACCTGCGGATCCAGTCCGGCGAGGAGCATTCTGGATCCGGGAATCTCGCGCAGCAGCTTCGACCACAAGTCCACGGTCGAGGCGTTGAGCTTGCCCAGGCGGTTGAAGCTGCCGAAGGTCACGAAGCCGTTGGCCAGCGCGGGCAGGGCGTTCACCGGAGGCGCCGAGCGCTGCGGCTGGAACGGAGCCGTCGGCAGGTACACGAGCTTCTCGGTGAAGTGACGGTCGAATTCCCCGGGCGGCAGAAAATGCGGGTCGGCGAAGAAATAGTCCATGGCGCGCAATCCCGTGGTGCCGGGATATCCCATCCACGTGACCTGAACCGGGGCCGGCTTGCGGGCGAACATCGGCAGCCGGTTCAGGGCGGTGTGGCCGGACAGATCGATGAGCACGTCGATGCCGTCCTTCATGACCACGGCGGCGAGTTCGGCGTCGTCGAGGGCGCCGACGATGTTCCAGCTCCTGAAGTTTTGCAGCAGGCGTCCGCTGACCTCGTCCTGCCGCGGGTTGGTGTAATACGCGTGCAGTTCCAGTCCCTCGCTGGCCTTGAGCCGCGCCAGGACCGGTTCGACGAACGTCGCGATCGCATGATTGCAAAGGTCGCCCGAAACCAAGCCGATCTTCAGCCGGCGCTCGGGATCGCGGCTGTTCGCGTGCGCGGGCCACGAGCCGCGCAGCGGGCCTTCGAAGTGGTCGCCGTAGCGGCGGTGCGCGGCGAACAGCGCGTCGGCGCCGACCGATGGATTGTGGCTCATGAGAAACAGCAGGTGGGAACGGCTGATCTCGTCGTCCCCGGCGACGGGGTTGTGCCCCATCTCGATACTGCGCCGCAGGCTTGCCTCGGCGTCCGCGAACCGTCCCTGGCCTTCGTAGACCAACGCCAGGCGGCAATGCGCGGCCGCGAGCCGCGGTTCGAGCTTCAATGCGCTCTTTAAATGGCGTTCGGCCTCGGCGGGCCGGTTCGCCTTGGCGAGCGTCAATCCCAGATTGAGCTGCGTCTCGACGTCCCGCGGCATCAGGCGGGCCGCCGTTTCGAGGGCCGCGAGGGCGGCATCGTAGCCGTTCTCGGTCGGCAGGAAGGCGCCGAGGATCTTGAAGCCCAGGCCGCGCGCCGGGAACCGCTCCGTGAGGCTGCGCGCCAGCGCGAGCGCGGCCGCGTAGTCCTTGCTCTGCACCCGCGACATCAACGTGCGCTCGTCGCGTTCGGCGGCGGCGGCCGATGCCTCGTGAAGCCGCTTGGCGAAGGCCTCGACGGAGGCTCCGGCGAGGCCATGCTCCCTGCCGAGCGCCAGCGTCGATTCCGCTTCCGCGATGCGCCCGGCGAGCAGCAGCGCTTCGAGCAGGCCCAGCCAATAGTCCTGCTGTTCCGGCTTGGTCTCCAGGGCGGCGAGCAGATGGGGGATGCCCTCGGCCGGCCGCTGCGATTGCACCTGCAGCATTCCGAAACAGTAATTCGCGGCGTGATGCCGGGGATCCTGCCGCAGGATCGCGCCATAGAGCTGCGCCGCGAGATCGGTCTGCCCGGCGAGTTGCAGCCGCATGGCGCCGGCGCACGCCGCGTCGAGCGGCACGTCGCCCCCGGCGCAGGGCTGCGCATCAATGAGGAGTTGCGATGGTTGCGCGCTCATAAGGAGGGCCTCATGCGCGGGTGCCGGGCGTAGGCGCACGGCGAGCGGCGGCCGCATGGGGAACACCCTCACCGCCCTGCCGGCAAGGTTTTGCCGCCGGCCGGGCGTTCAGCCCGGGCTCAAGGTCTCGAGATCGATGGATTTTTGACGCCATGCCGGGGTATTGCACGAACCATGCCTACGCCGGCCTTCAATAATCCCGCGCCGCGCCGTTACCTGGAGATGGCGCGCAGGGACTGTCAAATATCAGTGAGTGGAAATGTGACGCGGCGCGCGAAGCCTGAAGTTTCGGGAGTCACCCTCCCCTAAAGAAACCCGCGGGCGGTCCGATAAACCTTCTGCGTGTGTCACCGGTCCGCCCGCTCGGCGGGTGAAGAGGACACAACGACCAGAGGGCCTAATGACGGGCCGGTGAATTTAAACTTTATTAGGAGCTCTTTAACATGGCTTTAACTCTCAACACGAACATCGACTCGCTTACCGCGCAGAACAATCTGAGCGGCTCGCAGGCCTTGTTGTCCCAATCCTTGCAGCGCCTGTCTTCGGGCTTGCGCATCAACAGCGCGGCCGACGACGCCGCCGGTCTCGCGATCGCCCAGCAGTTCACCACGCAGGTGAACGGCACCAACCAGGCGATCAACAACGCCAACGACGCGGTCTCCGAAGCGCAAACCGCCGGCGGCGCGCTGACCACCATCGTGAACAACCTGCAGAGCATTCGCACCCTGGCCGTCGAAGCGGCGAACGGGTCGAACAGCGCCTCGGACCGCCAGGCTCTCGACGCCCAGGTGCAGCAGCAGATCGCGGAAATCACGCAGATCGCCTCGCAGACGTCCTTCAACGGCGCCAATGTGCTGAACGGCAGCAGCGGCACCACCACCTTCCAGGTGGGCGCGAACGTCGGCGACACGATTTCCATCGACCTGGCGCAGGGCGTGCAGGCGAACCAGATCGGGCAGGTCGCCTCGAAGACCGGCACCGTGACCACCACCGCCTTGAACGGCGGCCTGACCATCGCCGTCGGCACGGGAGCAGCCGTCACGGTGGGCGCGAGCAGCGCGTATGCGACGACTTCTCCGGGACAGACCTCTGATTCGGCCTATGCGAAGGCGGCTGCGATCAATGCGGCCGACATTTCGGGCCTGACGGCCACCGCGACGACCTCCGTCACGGAAGCCGCTGCGTTCTCCGCGATTTCCGCCACAGCGGGCGCCGCGGGCACCTACAGCCTGACCATCAACGGCCAGTCGATCTACGGCGGCACGGGCGACGTGGCGGCGGGCACCACGATCTCTGCGCAGAACTTGGCGACGCAGATCAATCTGTATTCGTCGAAGGACGGCAACGTGACGGCCTCGGTTTCCAGCAGCGGCGCAGTCACGCTGTCGGCGGCCGACGGCAGCGACATCGTCGTGAACCAGAGCGTGGGCGCGGGTGCCTCCGGCACCGGCCTCAACTCCAGCATCGCGGGCACGGTCGCGGGAGCGAACTTCACCAACACGGGTTCGGTGACCCTGTCGGCCGACAGCAACATCGCCATCGGCGGCAGCACCGGCGACATCGCGGCGCTCGGACAGGTGGTCGGCAACATCGCCCTCGGCACATCCACTCTGGCCAACCAGAACGTGCTGACGGTCAGTGGCGCCAACAGCACCATCGCCGCGGTCGATTCGGCCCTGGCAACGGTCAGCGCATTCCAGAGCCAGCTGGGCGCCATTCAGAACCGCTTCACGGCGGCGGTCAGCAACCTGACCTCCACCGCGCAGAACCTGACGCAGTCTCGCAGCACCATTCAGAATGCGAACTTCGCACAGGAAACGGCGAATCTGACCCAGGCGCAGGTGTTGGAACAGGCGGGCATCTCGGTTCTGGCGCAGGCCAACCAGGAGCCGCAGCTGATCCTCAAGCTCCTGCAGTAATTGCCGATACAGAAACATCGGTGAACGAAAAGCGAGGTTCGGGCGACGGCGCCCGGACCTCGCCTTACGAGCGACGGCGACGAAGAGGACATCACCCAAGGCGTACAGGGAACCATCTAGGAGCGCCAAGCTCCACGGCAGGTAAATCAAATGGCGAGCGACTTAAGCACGGTACAGATACCGGTTGCAAATGTCGTGCAAGGAAGTTCGGCGGCGATACCCCTCAATCCTCAATCAGGCGGCGGCAGCGCATTGCCGCAGGCCGGCAGCGCGGCGGGCGCCGCGGCGGCATCCGGCTTCAACCCGGGAAAGGCGGCCAGCACGGATCCGGCAGCGGCGCATTCGGCCACGGATGCCCAGACGCTGGTCGACCAGCTGAACAAACATCTCAACGATTCCGGGCGCCCCGACCAGTTTCGGGTGGCCCCTGCCTCGGACGGCAAAATCATCCAGCAAATCAACCCTTCGACCGGGGAGATCGTCGGCCAGTTCTCCGCCAGCGAATTCCCCACCCTCGCTCGAAGCGTGGGGGCGTCCGGATTGCTGTTCGACAGCCGGGCCTAGGAGCTTGTCCTCGAGGACCGCCGGCCGTTCACGGCGCGGAGCGCCCGGCTGCGCAGGGCGCCCGGTGGGTACTTGGTATGTCTCTTGCTTAAGTCCGAAGGTCATCTGCCGATAACTTCTCCACTAGACAAGGGAATCGACATCATATGAGCTCGAGCATATCCGGCGCATCCTCGGCGGCCACCGCGGCATCCTCTGCGGCTTCCTCGGCCGCCAGTCCGGTCATCACCTCGCAGGGCATCGGCTCCGGACTCAACGTCGGCGCCATCGTGTCGGCGCTGACCACCGCCTTCGGCGCCGGCCAGCAGAATCAGATCAGCACTCAGCAAACGACGCTGGACACCCAGGTGTCGGCATTCGGCACCTTCACGAGCTCGCTGGACAGCCTGCAAACCACGCTTGCGGCGCTGGAGAATCCGACCCAGCTCGCCGGTTTCGTCGCCACGGTCGCCGATGCCACCGTGGCCTCCGCGACCGCGGCCACCGGAGCGGTGGCGGGCACCTATTCCCTCGAAGTGCAGAATCTCGCCACTGCGGCCACGCTCACCTCCCAGCCCGTCGCGAGTTCGGCCACCGTGGTGGGCACGGGATCCTTGACGATCGCCGTGGGGGGCACCTCCGCCACGATCAGCATCGATTCGACCAACAACACCCTGGCCGGAATCGCGGGTGCGATCAATTCGGCGCCCAACAATCCGGGCGTGACCGCCAGCATCATCACGGCGGCCGACGGCGCGCGCCTGGTGCTGACCGGCACCGCCACGGGCTCCTCGAACGGCATCACCGTCACCCAATCGGGCGGCGACGGCGGCCTGTCCTCGCTGGTCTACGACCCCGCGAACAACGACACCGCCATGACGCTCTCGCAGCCGGCGACCGACGCGAATTTCACCATCAACGGCTACGCCGCGACCAGCGCGAACAACGTCGTCACCGGCGCCATCAGCGGCGTGACGTTGGATCTCCTGAAGCCATCGGCGGCGAACACGCCGACCACGCTGACCGTCAGCCAGGATACGACGGCGGCGCAGAGTTCGATCAATGCGTTCGTTTCCGCGCTCAACAGCACGCTGAGCAGCCTACAGAGCCTGACCGCCTATAATTCGACCACGCAGACGGCGGGCGCGCTGCAGGGCAACGCGACGCTTGAATCATTCCAGAACCAGTTGTCGTCCATTCTCGACACCGTTCGATCGAGCAATACGGGGATCAATTCCCTCTCCGACCTCGGCATCACGGCCGATGCCAGCACCGGCGCCTACGACACCAATGCCACGACCCTGACCAATGCGCTGAGCTCGAGCCTGAGCGGCGTGGGGAGCCTGCTCGGCGGCACGAACGGCATCGCCACGCAGGTCGATGCGTTGATCAAGCAGTACACGAGCGCCGGCGGGATCCTGGCGACCATCAACCAGGGTCTGCAGGCGGGCTTGACCAACCTTGCGACGCAGCAGACCGAGCTGAACGCGGAACTCGCGACCTATTCGGCGACGCTGACCACGGAGTACAACGCGATGGACACGGCCGTGGCCCAGCTCAAGGAAACCCAGACTTACCTTACGGCCGAATTCAATCCGAACTCGAGCTCCAGCAGCTCGTCGAGCAGCAGCAGCTTGAGCAGCGGTACGACCAGCACCTAAGCGAGTCACGACGATGATGTACTCCCGCAGCAAGGCATCGCAGTATCACGCCGTCCGCAGCCACGGGCAGGTTGCCGATGCCAGCCCCACGCGCCTGGTCCAGATCATGTTCGAGCACATCCTGTCGAATCTGGCGACCGCCGAGGGGTGCATGGGGCGGATCCGGAACAATCTTCCCTGGAACGACGTCGTGGTCAAATGCCGGGCGATGGGCAAGGCGCTGCGCTTGATCGGGCAGCTCGACGCCACGCTCGACATGGAGAAGGGGGGGCAGATCGCGCAGAATCTGCACAACTTGTACCTGTACATGCTCGGCCGCCTGACCACCGCAAACGCCACCAACGATGCGCAGATCGTGAGCGAGGTGTCGGAACTGGTGCGCAAGATCAAGAGCGGCTGGGACGGCATCGTCGAGGAGCGCCGATGAGCGGCGATTCGTCGGCCCTGCTGGCGCGCGCGGTCGAGGCGTCGCGCCAGCTGCTCGCCGCCGCCGGCAGCGGCGACAGCCGGGCGGTCGCAATTCTCGACCTGCAGCGCCTGCAGCTGCTAAAGTCGGCGCGCAACGTCATGAGCGCGCCGAGTCCGAGCGAGCGGGCGATGCTCCAGGAAATTGCGCTGTTGAACGATCAGTCCATCGGCCAGATGGAGCACCATCGCCGCATCAAGGGCCGGCAGCTCGACGTGGCCGTGGCCGGACGGCGCGCGATTTACGCCTATGCCGGCATGCGGCATCCGCGATAGGATTCGCAACATTCATCGACAGCGCGGGGATCGATGCCTGAGCCACCTTTCGGCGATGGTCTGATATACGAGGGCAGCATGCCGTTCGCCTGGTCGCCCGGTCCCCTGCCGGACGAGGCAAATCTCGCGCGCTTGAATGCCGACAATCAGCAGTTGCTGTCCGCCGACTCCACGCTGCACGAGATCCGGGTGCCCGACGCGCTGAAGGACGAGTCGCCGGCGCTGATGCACGAGCTGCAGCGCTTGGACTATAAGTTAAATGTGCTGCTGCGCCTGACCGCGGAACTCGCCATGCGCCAGAGCTGCCTGCCCCGGGCGTGCCCCGTCCGGTTCTCGGCGCGCGGCTTCGAGTGGCTGGGTGACGATGCGCCCGAATTCGGCAGTACAGGTTTGCTCATGTTGTATGTGAATGCCTCGCTGCCTCAACCCCTCCTCATCCCCTCCATCGTCGGCGGTGCCTCGCACAGGGACACGCACCCGACTCGGCTGCAGTTCACAGGACTGACCGACCCGGTTGTGGACCTCATCGAGAAAATGATTTTTCGGCACCATCGGCGCTCGATCGCCGGCGCCAAACAGAACCCCGCCCGCCGCTCTTAGGGGCAAACCCCAGGGTCTCCCTTGCGGGAACGCCCTACACCTATTGCGGGCTTTTACCACCTACTAGCGGCGAGAACTCTTGGACTAGTATGTGCCCCGTCCGGACATTGATTGAACAATGTCAATGAGTTAGATGAAAAGCTTCAGACGGAGCACGAGATATGTCGACTCCGTCACACTTTATGACCGGGAAGGAGCCCCCAATAGTGGTTGACGCCAAGGTAATTGTGATCGATCCCTCGGATTCGCAGGCCCGGACTTTGGAAACGGTGCTGCGATTTCTGGACCTCGAGCCGGTGCACGTGCACGATCTCAAGGCGCTAGCCGAATACCAGCGAACCTCCGAGCACGATTGGCTGGCGGTGATCGTCGGGCAGCAGACCGTTGCCTCCCAGGGCGCCGAACTCGTCGCCCGGCTCCGTTCCCTGGCGCAGCCCCTGCCGGTGATCTATCTCTCCAACGACGGATTGCCGAAGATTTCGGAGTCGAGCGGCGATCTTGCATGGTTTCATCTGGAACTGCCGGTCAAGCAGCGGCGCCTCTCGGCGGTCCTCGATCAGGCGCAGAACGTGCGCAATGGCCATCCGACCCAGCCCGGGTCGCACCGCTTTCGCCCGAGCGGCAACTCGCGCCCGATGCGCGCAGTGCACCGCTTGATCGAGCAGGTGGCGCCCTACGACACCAGTGTTCTGATTCTGGGCGAGTCCGGAACCGGCAAGGAGATGGTCGCCCGCCACATTCACGAGCTGTCTGGCCGCGCCGGACACCCGTTCGTGCCGGTCAACTGCGGCGCGATTCCCGCCGACCTGCTCGAAAGCGAGCTGTTCGGCCACGAGAAGGGCGCCTTCACCGGCGCCTTGACGACGCGGATGGGTCGGTTCGAATTCGCCGAAGGCGGCACGCTGTTCCTGGATGAGATCGGCGACATGTCCCTGCAGATGCAGGTGAAGCTGTTGCGGGTGCTGCAGGAGCGCAGTTTCGAGCGCGTCGGCAGCAACCGCACCATCCGCTGCGACGTGCGCATCATCGCCGCGACGCATCGCGACCTCGACGAGGCGATCGGCGCCGGCCGCTTTCGCGAGGACCTGTTCTACCGGCTGAACGTATTTCCCGTGCAGATGCCGCCGTTGCGCGAGCGTCTCGAGGATCTGCCGGTGTTGATCGAGCATCTGGTCCAGCGGCAGGGGCAGCTCTCGGGGCGCCACATCCGCCTCGATCAAGAGGCGATGGCCTGTCTCGGGCGCAACCGCTGGCCCGGCAACGTGCGGGAGCTGTCGAACCTGCTCGAGCGGCTGTCGATCCTGTATCCGGCGCATCTCATCACGGCCGCGGATCTGCCCGAGCGGTATCGTCACCCGGGCGGGGCGGTGTGGCCCGGCTCGGACGTGCTCATCATGCCGCAGCGCGAGGCCGCCATGGAAGGGGACATGGACGTGGAACAATCCGGCGCCGCGCATCGCCCGGGCGGCGAGGACGACGTCATCGACAGCGCTGAAAGCACGTTGCCGCGCGGCGGCATCGATCTGAAGGATCATTTGTCCGCCATCGAGATCGGCCTCATTCGCAAGGCGCTCGAAGAAGCGGACGGCACGGTCGCCGGCGCCGCCCGCCTGCTCAACATCCGCCGCACCACCCTCGTCGAGAAACTGCGCAAGTACCGTCTCTCTGCCTGACGATTTTTTGACGCTGCCCCCGTGCCGGGGCACCGCACTCGGCGTAACCGGTTGATGCAAAGGATAAATGCCGCCGAGGCACGGAAGTTGCTTTCTCCCCAGGGCATGACAGCGTCAACCCACGAACAAGGCGGCGACCGAGCCGACCTGCAGGCGGCCTTCCTGGCCTTCGGCTCGGTCTCCGAGCAACTCTCCAGCGCTTTCGATTCGCTGCGCGAGCAGGTGGCGCAGCTGCGCGCCGAACTCGGCGAGGCACGCGCCGGCCGCGAGCACCTCGCGGCAAGGCTTGCGGCGCTGGTCAGAGGATTGCCGGGCGGCGTCCTGGTGCTCGATGCGGACGAGACGATCCAGGAATGCAATCCGGCCGCCGCGCTGCTGCTCGGCGAGCCGCTGCTGGGACAGTCCTATCCCGCCGTGCTGGCGCGCAGCGCATCCAATGTCACCGGCATCGCCGAGCACACGGAACTCAACAACGGACGCTTCGTCAACATCTCCCGTCGGCACCTGCGCGGCAGCGGCGAGGTGGTTCTGCTCACCGACGTCACGGAATCGCACCTGATGCAGCAGCTGCTGCAGCGGCAGCAGCGCCTGCTGACGATGGGAGAGCTGGCGGCCGGCCTCGCCCACCAGATCCGCACCCCGCTCGCGACCGCGCTGTTGTACGCATCCCAGATCACGCTTCCCGGCCGCAGCCGCGAGGACCTGGAGCGCTGCGGCGAGCGCACCGTCTCCAGCCTGAAGCAGCTCGATTCCCTGGTGAACGACATGCTGGCGTTCGCCCACGGCGGCGCGGCGCGCGAGACCGTCAGCGTGAGCGCGCTCCTCGAGCAAGTCGCCCAGTGGCTGCGCCCGGCGCTGCGGCGCGGCGTGCGCCTCACCATTCGGACCCAGGCGCCGGAGCTCAAGGTGCGGGCCAACGCGCCTTCGCTGGTCTCCGCCGTGTTGAATGTCGCGACCAACGCGCTTCAGGCCGCCTCGGGCGAGCTCGATCTCGAACTGCTGGCGCGCCGCTCGGAGTCCGGCCGGGCCCAGATCCTGGTGATCGACAACGGCCCGGGAGTTCCGCCACAGGTTCGCAACAGGATTTTCGAGCCCTTTTTCACGACGCGTACCCGCGGCACCGGCATCGGCCTTTCGATCGTCAAGTCGGTGGCGGAGGCGCATGGCGGCAGCGTGCGCCTGGCGGAGACGGACCGCGGCGCCACGTTCGTCATAGATTTACCTGCAGAGGATTGAACATGAACCAGTTGAACGAATCGGTGTTGATGGTGGAGGACGATACGGCGCTGCGCGAGGCGCTGATCGACACACTTCGCTCGGCGGGAATTGCCGCGGTCGGAGCGGGCGATGCGGCGGCGGCCCTCACCGCGCTCGAGACCGAGAGCATCGCCCTGGTCATCTCCGACGTGCAGATGCCCGGGCCCAACGGACATGAACTGCTGGCATCCATCAAGCGGGAGAGGCCGGACATGCCGGTGGTGCTGATGACCGCCTACGGCACCGTCGCGCAGGCAGTGGCCGCGATGCGCGAGGGCGCGACCGACTACATCATCAAGCCGTTCGATGCGAAGGTCCTGATCGACATGGCGCGGACCCAGCTCGCGGCGCATGCGGCGCCCGAAGAACTCGTCGCGGCGGACCCTGAGTCGCGGCGCGTGGTGTCCCTCGCGCGCAAGATCGCCGAGAACGACGCCACCGTTCTCATCACCGGCGAAAGCGGCACCGGCAAGGAAGTGTACGCGCGCTTCATACGCAACCATTCGGCGCGCCGGGACAAGCCGTTCGTCGCCATCAACTGCGCCGCGATTCCGGAGAACATGCTCGAGGCAACCCTGTTCGGATACGAGAAGGGCGCGTTCACGGGCGCGTTGGGAGCGCATGCCGGAAAATTCGAGCAGGCGCAGGGCGGCACGCTGCTGCTCGACGAGATATCGGAGATGGACCTGGGCCTGCAGGCCAAGATTCTGCGCGTCCTGCAGGAGCGCGAGGTGGAGCGGCTGGGCAGCAGCCGCACCATCAGCCTCGACGTCCGGCTGATCGCGACCTCCAACCGCGATATTCCGGAGGAAGTGCGCGCCGGCCGGTTCCGCGCCGATCTGTACTACCGGCTCAACGTGATGTCGCTGCGGCTGCCGGCCCTGCGCGAACGGCCCGAGGACATCCTGCCGCTGGCGCGGCGCGCCATGCAGGCGTGCGCGCGCGGCGGCCGGCTCGTCCTGAGCCTGTCCGAGGAGGCGGAGAGCAAGCTGTTGCGGCACGACTGGCCCGGCAACGCGCGCGAGCTGACCAACATCGTGCAGCGGGCGGCTTGGCTCGCGACGGGCGGCAAGATCAACGCCGCGGATCTGGACATCGGCGCGGGCCCCGCGGCCGACGAACCGCGGGCGGTCTCGTCCGATGCGCCGGCCGCGGCCGCGGATTCGGGGCTGGATCGCGACCTGAAGGAACGGGAGCGCGAGCTGATTCTCGCGACGCTGCGCGTGACCGGCGGCAGCCGCAAGCTGGCCGCGGAGCGCCTCGGCATAAGTCCGCGCACGCTGCGCCACAAGCTGCAGCAGTTCAAGGCGGCGGGCGTCAGCGTGCCGCGCATTCATGAACATCAGCTGGCAACGGCCTGAACCATGAGCAGCATGCAAATCCAACAGGTGCTGGCGGAGATGCGCGCCCTCCAGGCGCGCGCCTTGGGCCCGCCGGCCGAGACCGCATCGGCGGCCGCCGGAGCGCAGCCCTCTGACTTCGCCAATCTGCTGAAGAACTCGGTCGACCAGATATCGACCATGCAGAACCAGGCGACATCGATGGCCGCCGCCTACGAGGCCGGCGACAAGAGCGTCGATCTGACCAAGGTGATGCTCGAGGTGCAGAAGGCGAGCCTGGCATTCCATGCGATGACCGAGGTGCGAAACAAGCTCGTTGACGCGTACACCACGGTCATGGGCATGTCGGTTTGACGGATTTCAGAGGTCTGATTCATGGCTGACATCGTTCCCGCCGCACCTCGCGGCTTGATGGATATACCCGGGCTGAAACAGGCCGGTCTGCTGGCCGGGGTCGCAGCCGCCGTCGCGGCCGCGATCTGGCTGGTGCTCTGGTCGCAGGGCCAGAATTACACCGTCCTGTACGGCCAGCTGTCGGAGCGCGAGAGCGGCCAGGTCATGGACGCCCTGACGGCCGCGGGCATCGAGTTCAAGCTCAACCCATCCGGGGCGGTGTCCGTTCCCGAATCCAAGGTGCAGGAGGCGCGCATCCGCCTGGCCAGCCAGGGGCTGCCGCAGAGCGACTCGATGGGTATCGAGATGATCCAGAAGGAATCGGCTCTCGGCACGAGCTCCATGATGGAGGCCGCCCGCTATCAGTCGGTTCTCGAAACGGAGCTGGCGAGGACCATCATCAAGGTGCAGGGCGTCCAGAGCGCCCGCGTGCACCTCGCGATCCCGAAAGCCTCCGTATTCCTGCGCGACTCGCGCAAGGCCACCGCGTCCGTGATGCTGCAGCTGTATCCCGGCCGCCGGCTGGAGCCGGGGCAGGTGGCGGCCATCGTGCATCTCGTCGCCTCGAGCGTGCCCGAACTCGGTCCCAGCGACGTCACCGTGGTCGACCAGGCGGGCTCCTTGCTCAATTCCCCCGATGAGAGCGCCGAGGCGGCGCTGGCGACGCGCCAGCTCGAATACACGCGAAAAGTCGAGGAGGCCTATCAACAGCGCATCATCGAACTGCTCGAACCCATGGTCGGCGCCGGCCGCGTGCGGGCGACGGTCACGGCGGACCTCGACTTCACCCAGACCGAGGAGACTCACGAGAACTACGACCCGCAGAAGACGGCGGTGCGCAGCGAGCAGACCGCGAGCGACACGCGCAAGGGCGGCGACGGCCCGGAAGGAATCCCCGGCGCCCTCAGCAATCAGCCTCCCGGGACTTCCGGTGCGCCCGTGATCCCGGGCGCGGCCGCGACGCCGGGCTCGCCGGAGAACGGTCAGAGCGCCGCGGCTTCCGGCGGCCCCAGTTCGAATTCGTCGCGCAGCACCCGCAATTACGAGGTCGATCGGACGCTCTCCTACGTGAAGCAGCCGACCGGCGTGTTGAAGCGGCTGAGCGTCGGCGTGGTGTTCGACGACTGGCAGAAGGTCGGCGCCGACGGCAAGCCGACCGCGTCCCCGATGAGCGAAGCGGATCTGAAACGCTTCACCGAGCTCGTGAAGGAATCGATCGGACTCAAGGACGACCGCGGCGACAAGATCGACGTGATCAACCAGGCATTCAAGACCAATCCCCCGATCCCGCCGGTCGACGGCCTCCCGATCTGGCAGCAGCCTTGGCTGATCCAGCTCGCGAAGCAGCTGGTCGGAGCCGGGCTGGTGCTGGTGGTGGCGTTCCTCATCCTCCGGCCCCTGATGAAATCGCTGACCAAAGGCGCGGTCCGAACGGGTGCCGGTTCCGAGAGCCTCGAGCTGGGCGGCGACAAGCTCACGCTGTCGAACAAGTCCGAGAATCCCATCAAGCTGCAGCCGAGCTTCGAGCAGCAGGTGGCGGCCGCGCGGACCTTGGTCGGGCAGGACCCGAAGCGCGCCGCCCAGGTGGTGAAGGAATGGGTCGCCGCCGATGGCTAGCAAGCGGGACGAACTCGACGGGACACAGCGCGCGGCCATTCTCTTGATGAGCCTGGGCGAGCAGGACGCCGCCAACCTGCTCAAGCAGCTCGACGCCAAGGACGTGCAGAGGCTGGGCATGGCCATGGCCGAGCTCAAGGAGGTGTCGCGCGACCAGATGACCTCGGTGCTCCAGAAATTCATCGGCATCGCCGACGGCAAGGCGGACATCGCATCCGGGTCGCAGGATTACGTCCGGCGCGTGCTGACTCAGGCGGTGGGCAAGCAAAAGACCGAATCGCTGCTGGACCGCATCTCCACGGGGCAGGCCGGCCAGGGCATCGAGTCGCTCAAGTGGATGGAGGCCAAGGCAGTCGCCCAGATCATCAGCGGCGAACATCCGCAGATCGCCGCCATCGTTCTCGCCCACCTCGATCCGGAGCAATCGGCGAACATCGTGCCGCTGCTGACCCAGGAGATGCGCACCGAAGTGCTGATGCGCATCGCGTCGCTCAACGAGGTGCCGCAGTCCGCGCTGACGGAATTGGACCAGCTGGTCGAGAAGCAGGCGAATGCCGTGCCCACCCCGACCCTGCGCCGGATCGGCGGCGCGCGGACCGTGGCGAACATCCTCAATTCCATGGCGAAGGACAAGAGCAGCGAGGAGCTCGGAAAGATCGAGCAGGCCAACAGCGAGATGCATCAGCAGATCAAGGACCTCCTCTTCGTCTTCGACAACCTGCTCACCGTCGACGATCGCGGCATCCAGGCGCTGCTGCGCGAGGTGGGTTCCGACAGCCTGGCGGTCGCGCTGCGCGGCGCCGAACCGGACGTGCAGGACAAGATCCTCAAGAACATGTCGAAGCGCGCCGCCGAGATCCTCAAGGACGACATGGAGGCGCGCGGCCCGGTGAAGCTCGCGGACGTCGAGACGGCGCAAAAGGAGATCATCGCGATCGCGCAACGGCTCGCCGAAGAGGGCACCATCAGCCTCGGCGGCAAGGGAGCGCCCGAACTTGTCTAAGACGTTCTCCAAGACGGCCGCCGCGGGAGCCGAGGTGTGGACCGCGCCGGACGTGGGAAACCCCGCCGCGCGCGCCGCCATGCCGACGGTCACGGGCCTCGCGGATCTGCAGGAGGAAGCCTACAAGGAGGCCTTCCAGCAGGGGCTCGCCGAGGGCCGCGAGGCCGGCCGCGCCGAGGCGCGCGCCCAGGTCGAGCGCATCGCCGGGATGTTCCACGATCTCGCGAAGCCGTTCGAAGCGCTCGACCAGGAGGTGGAGCGGGAGCTGTTGACGCTGGCGATGGCGCTGGCCCGGCAGATCGTGCGGCGCGAGTTGAAGGCGGATCCGACCCAGATCATCGGAATCGTCCGCGAAGCAATCGCCGCGCTGCCGGTCGCCGCGCGCGACGTGAGGGTCCATCTGCATCCGGAGGACGCGGCCGTCATGCGCGAGAATCTCGCCAGCACCGAGTCCGACCGTGCCTGGGGGATCGTCGAGGATCCCGTGATGGCCCGCGGCGGGTGCCGCATCGCGACCGCCACGTCGCGGGTCGACGCGCGCCTGGAGACGCGGCTGGCGGCCGTGCTGAGCGAACTGCTGGGCACGGAGCGGCAAGCCGCCCCGCGCAGCGGGCCCGCGCCGTGAACTCCGCGGCGGCGGCCCGGCCGCGCGCGAAGCGCTGGGCGCAGATGCTGGCGAGCGCGCGCGCGCGCACCGCCGGCGCCGCGAAGGTGGTCGTCGAGGGCACGCTGAGCCGCATGGTGGGCATGACTCTGGAGGCGGTCGGCTGCGAAGCGGCCGTGGGAGGCCGCTGCCTCATCGACACCGCGGACGGCAAGCAGATCGAGGCGGAGGTCGTCGGCTTCTCCGGCGAGAGATTGTTCCTCATGCCGACGGGCGACATGCGCGGCATCATGCCCGGCGCCCGGGTCATGCCGATGAACAGCGTCAGCGAAGTCGCGGTGGGCGATGAACTGCTGGGAAGAGTCCTCGACGGCTCGGGCAGGCCGCTCGACGGCCTCGGCGACCTGCGCTGCTCGAAGCGCGTGTCGCTCGTCGGGGAGCCCCTGAATCCGCTCATGAGGCGCGCCATCCGCGAACCGCTGGATGTCGGAGTGCGCTCGATCAACTCGCTCCTCACCGTCGGAGGCGGACAGCGCATCGGCCTGTTCGCAGGGTCGGGCGTGGGCAAATCGGTGCTGCTCGGCATGATGACGCGCTACACGAAGGCCGACGTCACCGTCGTGGGCCTCATCGGGGAGCGCGGCCGCGAAGTGCAGGAATTCGTCACCAACACCCTGGGGCCGGACGGAATGAGGCGCGCGGTCGTCGTGGCGACCCCCGCCGACAATCCGCCGTTGATGCGGCTGCACGGGGCATGGCTCGCGACATCGATCGCCGAATACTTTCGCGACCGGGGCCTCAAGGTGCTCCTGCTGCTCGACTCGCTGACCCGATTCGCGCAGGCGCAGCGGGAGATCGCGCTCGCGATCGGCGAGCCGCCCGCGACCAAGGGCTATCCGCCGTCGGTCTTCGCGCGGCTGCCGCAACTGGTCGAAAGGGCGGGAAACAGCGACCGGGGCGCCGGGTCCATCACCGCGTTCTACACGGTGCTGGCCGAGGGCGACGATCAGAACGACCCCATAGCCGACGCGGCGCGGGCGATTCTCGACGGGCACATCGTGCTGTCGCGGCGCCTCGCGGAAGGCGGACTGTATCCGGCAATCGACATCGAGGCGTCGATCAGCCGCGCGATGCATCAGATATCCACCCGCGAACAGCTCGATCTCGCGACCCGGTTCAAGCAGGTCTATTCGACATATCAACAGAACCGGGACCTGATCACGGTGGGCGCGTACCGGCGCGGATCCGACCCCAGGGTCGACCTTGCCGTCGAGCAATGGCCGAAAATCATGGAATTCCTGCGCCAGGACATGTACGAGCCGCTGGGATTCGAGCGCAGCCATGCGGATCTGCGCCAACTCGTGACGCAGTTCTCGGCGCCCGCCGCCGCCACGGCCCGATAGTCCACGGCCATGACGAGATCCAAGCGCTTCGAGCCCATCCAGGAGATTGTTGCCTCCTCCGCGCAGGAGTTGAGCCGGGCGATGGGCGAAGCGGCGCGCCGGGTGGCCGAGCTCGAACGCCAGTTCACGCAATTGCAGAGCTACCGCGACGAATACACGAAGACCTCGGCGGACGGGCGCGGCGCCATGGATGCCGTCAAGCTGCAGAATTACCGCTCGTTCCTCGATCGATTGGGGGAGGCCCTGCGCCAGAGCTCCGTCAATCTGGACCAGGCGCGGGCGGAATACGACAAGCGGCGCGAGCAATGGAGCGCGAAGCGCATCGAGGCCGAATCGCTGGGAAAGGCCATCGATCGCTTCCGCCGGCAGGAAGCGCACGCAGCCGACCGGCGCGAACAACGCGAAGGCGACGATGCGGCAATGCGCATATCCCTCGCCCGCGCCGAGGCGGGCAACTCGTAAGGGACGCCGCGCAAAGCGCGTATCATCGGGCCTCTCGCCGTGCCGGCGGAGGTTTCGGCGAATGGATCCTGAGAGAAGCAAACCCGTGGTGGTGCCGCACAGCGAGCTGTCGGCCGAGGCATTGCGGGCCGTCGTAGAGTCCTTCGTGCTGCGCGAGGGCACCGACTATGGCGAGAGGGAGATATCCCTCGACCAGAAGGTGGCGCGCGTGATGCGCCAATTGGAGCGCGGCGAGGCGCACATCCTGTTCGACCCGGACACCGACAGCATCACCATCGCCGCCGCGGATCGCACCCGCGCCGCCGCGGACCGCTCCTGACGGCTTGCGCAGGGCGCCCCGCCGGTTGGCACGGCGCTTGCTCCTGTCAAGCCCATGAACAGCGTACCCCTCATCCAAGCGGCGATCACGGTCCCCGCCGAGTCATCCGAAATTTCCGGTGCCGCAGCATCCGGCCGTGCCGAACAGGCCCGAGCGGCCCAGGGACAGACTTTTGCCGGTGCGCTGCAGAGCGCGGCCGCGAGGCAGGCTCGCAAGGCGAACCCTGCGGAGGAGAACACCGCGCGGCAAAGCGGCGGCTCGACGCCGTCGGGCGGCAAGCACTTGCCGCCGGCGTCATCCACGCGCCAGCCGCGGCCAACCCCGGCGCCGCCCTCCCCGGCGGTTGCATCGGCGCCGGCCGCATCCTCGCCAGCCGTCCCGCCCACGACCGGGGCGCTGGGAGCCGGGTCCGGTGACGAGGGAGACGCACAAGACGGCGCGGTGATGCCAGGATCCGCTGCGCCGGCCATCTCGGGAGCGGCCACGGCGTCGGCCGCCGCGTCGGGACCTGCCGCGGCGGGCACGGAGGCGGCCGAGGGCGCGATCCCAGCCACGAGCGCTGCCGCTGATACCGCCGAAGCGGCGGCGCAGCCGGCCGCGAACGCCGGCGCCAGTGGCGCAATGGCCGCCGGTGCCCAGGCGGCTGCCGCTCCCGCGGCCGCAGCCCAAGCGGCGGCGCAGCCGGCAGCCTCCGCGCCTGCGGCGGCGACCGCCGCCAATGCCGGCTTGCCGCGCCCGATTTCCAAAGGCGCGCCGCGTGAATCGGCGGCCGCTGCCGGCTTGCCGGCCGGCCGGGTCAACTCGTCGACCGGTGAGGATACGGCCGCAACGGCGCCCTCCACCGTACCGCTCGCTGCGTCCTTCGCCGCGATGGCGGAAGGAGGGGCCGCCGCCGGATCCACCGACTCGGGCAGCGCGAGTTCGCCGCCGCCGCAGACCGATCCGATCGCCGCGGCGTCCCCGCCGCCGAGCGGCGCGCCGGGATTGCCGCTCTCGCCCGGCATGAGCGCGGCAGCCGGCGCGGCAGCGACTCAGCCGGCCGCCGGCACTTCCGGCACGGCGGGTGCCGCGGCGCCGTCCGCGGCGGCCGTGAGCGCCGTCAGTGCCGCGCCCGCGGGCCCGGACGCCGCGGGACTGCTCAATACCGGTATTGCCGGCGCGGCCGGGTTGTCCCAAGCGGGGCCGAGTGCGGCGGTTGCCGCGCCGGCGGCCGCGCCGACGCTGCAGATTCACGCGTCCGTGGAGAGCGCCGAATTTCCGCAGAACCTCTCCGAGCGGGTGTCGTGGATGATGACCAACGGCGTGAACAGCGCCAAACTACAGGTGAACCCGGCGCAGTTGGGCCCGATCGAACTCAACGTCCTGGTGCAGGGCAATCATGCTCAGGTGTCGATGGCCGCGCACAGCGCCGTGACGCGGGACGCCCTGCAGTCGAGTTCGCCGCAGCTGCGGGAGATGCTGGGCGCGCAGGGCTTCGGACAGGTGAGCGTCGACATCTCGCAGCGCTCGTTCCAGGATCGCGCGGCTCCGGCGCCGCTCTACGCGCAGGCGCCCGCCGGCCAAAGCGCCGCCTCCGCGGCGTCGGGGCCGGCAGCCGGTGTTTCATCGCAGCGCAGTTCCGCGGGCGTACTCGACGCCTACGCGTAGGCGTCCACGCGCATCAGGCCATCCCGCCGTTGACGGAGATGATCTGTCCCGTGATGTAGCCGGCCTCCGGTGAGGCAAGATAACCCACCAGGCTCGCCACCTCCGCGGCGGAACCCGTGCGCTTCATCGGAACCAGGTCGGCGATCGTCGCCGCATCGAAGAGGGGGGCGGTCATTCCCGTGGCGATGATCCCCGGGGCCACGGCGTTGACGGTGATGCCGCGGCTGGCGACTTCCAGGCAGAGCGCCTTCGTCGCCGCATTGAGCGCGCCCTTGGCCGCGGCATAGTTGACCTGTCCGCGGTTGCCGGAAATGGCGGACACCGACGAGATGTTGATGATGCGGCCCCAGCGGGTGCGAATCATCGGCAGCACCAGCGGCTGCGTCACGTTGAAGAACCCGTCGATCGACACGTCGATCACCCGATGCCACTGTCGGGCCGTCATGCCCGGGAACGCGGCGTCGTCGTGCACGCCGGCGTTGTTCACCAGGATTTGCACGGGCGCCGACTCCACCAGCGCCTCGAGCGCAGCCCGCGCACCCGCGCCGTCGGTCACGTCGAACGAGATGACCTTGGCCGCACCGCCGGCCGCGATGATCTCGGCGGCCACCGCCTCCGCGGCGTCCGTGTTGCGGTTCGCATGCACGTACACGAAGTGACCCGCCGCACCCAGCTCCCGGCAGATGGCCGCGCCGATTCCGCCGCTGCCGCCGGTGACCAGCGCCCGCTTTGCCGATGGGCTCATGCCGGCACCCCGTCCCCGGCCTGCAGGATCACGGTCGCGCGTCCGTTCAGAAGGCGGGTGCGCCCCGCTTGCACGATGAACTCATAGAGCGCCGTGGACTCATCGCCGGCCACCCGGTTGGCCTCGCACAGCAGATCGTCCGGCACGTCGTCGAGGCGCAGGGCATGGAACTCGACGCCGCGCAGACCCGCGAGAAATCCGCGGGCGGGCCGCGCGCCGCCGCCCCCGGCACGCGGGGCGGGCGCCGCGGCCGCGCACAGCGCGCCATGCACCGCCATCGCCTGGGCGGCGTACTCGATGCCGCAGGCGATTCCCAGCCGCCCGTGGGCGCGCAGCGGATTGTCGGCGGCACGATGGCTGCCGCTCACGCAGGCGATGCGGTCCGAGTCCCAGAGAACGACCTCGTCGAGCAGGCACATGCGGCCATGATGCGGAATGTGGCTCATCATCCAGGTGCGATCTATGCGCATGGCTCGATCTTCAATGCGAGACGGGGCCCATCCAAGTAGTCTAGCACCGTGGTGCCGGACTCATTGAGCGCCAGCCGCCGCAGCAGCGGCAGGCAGCGGGCCGCCGGGATCGAGACGCGCAGGCGCTCGAGCCGCGGATCTTGAAGAACGTCCGCCGGGCCGTCGCACAATTCGAGGCCGATGCGCGCGAGCGACGCGCGTTGCCGGTGCGGCGTGAGCACCAGCGCCGCGCCGAACGCATCCGGTATCGGACGCTTGGCGTGAATGGGTTCCGGGTATTCCGTGTCGTAGGCGACGAGCAGCAGCGACTCGCCGTCCACCGCCACCTGCGTCATGGCCTCGAGCAGACCGGCGCCGAAGCTCGCGTCGAACGCGCACAGGACGTTGGACGGTCCCCGCGCGCCGGTGGCGATGCTCCAATAGCCGGCCGCCACATTGTGCACCGAGTTCGAGAATCGGGTCGGCGAGACCTCGCGCGGCTGGCGCGCGAGGGATTCGCACAGCTCGTGGCAATTGTGGCCGTCCCCGCCCGAGGAAGTGAACACGCTCGCCAGGGTCGCCGGGTCGACGTCCGCGCTGGTGGTGGCCTCGCAGGCGACCGCGAGCGCCAGCTTCACGACGCGCCCCGTGCGGCGGCGCTCCGCCGGCGGCAGCTGCATCGGCGAGGGCAGCACGGTCGGCGCGGGCGCATAGTCCGCCTTGCCCGACAGCACGGCGGCGGCGTCGCGCCAGTTGGCGAGACCGGGCCCGAGCAGGCCGAGTCCGTTCACGTAGGCAACCAGGGTCATCCGGGCCGCCCGAATATCAGGCTGCAATTCGTCCCGCCGAATCCGAATGAATTGCTGAGCACGCGCCGCACGGGGACGCGGCGATTCTCGCGCAGGTAATGCGCCGTCAGCGTGGGATCCACGCGCGCGGTATTGACGCCGCCCGGCATGACCCCGAAGCGGATGGCGATCGCGCTGACGACCGCTTCGAGCGCGCCTGCCGCGCCCAGCGTGTGTCCGGTGGCGCCCTTGGTCGAGCTGCCGGGCGTGGTGGCGCCGAATACCGCGGTCACGGCCTGGCTCTCCGAGCGATCGTTGCTGGGCGTGGCGGTGCCGTGCAGGTTGATGTAGTCGATGTCGCCGGCGTCCAGGCCCGCCGCCCGCAGCGCCGCCTGCATGGCGAGGCGCGCGCCCAACCCTTCCGGATGCGGGGCGGACATGTGATGGGCATCGCTCGACTCGCCCACACCCAGCAGCAGTATCGAGTCGGAGTCCATATTGCCGGGCGGCCGTTCCAGCCAGGCGAAGGCCGCGGCTTCGCCGATGGAAATGCCGTCGCGGGCGATGTCGAACGGCCGGCACGGCAACCCCGACGACAGCTGCAGTGAGTGAAATCCGTAGAGCGTCGTGAGGCACAGGGAATCCACGCCGCCGACCAGGGCCGCGTCGATCAGGCCGGCTTCGAGCATGCGCTGCGCGGAGGCGAACACCTTGGCGCTGGAGGCGCACGCGCAGGAGACCACCATGGCCGGTCCGTCCAAGCGCAGCCGATGGCGCAGGTAGTCGGCCACCGAGAACGAATTGTGGGTCCCGGCGTACTCGAAGTCCGCGGGCAGCGCACCGGTGACGGGGTCGCGATGGCGATAGGCGATCTCGGTCTGCAGAATGCCGGACGTGCTGGTTCCGATGAACACGCCGATGCGCCGCGGGTCCCAGCGGCGCGCGGCGCGTTCGATGTCCTCCAGAAAGCCGTCCTGCCGCAGGGCCAGCTCCGCCAGCCGATTGTTGCGGCAGTCGAACTTCGCCAGCTCGCCGGGCAGGGCCACGCCGTCCACGCCGGGAACCTCGCCGACGCACGTGTCGATCGCGACGGATTCGAACTCGCAGGCCTTCAGGCCGCTGCGCCCCGCGAGCAGGGATTCGAGGGTTTGGGTCACGCCGAGCCCGATGCAGCTGCTGGCCGTGCAACTGCGAACCAAGATGGGATTGGTGGGCGGGCGGCTGGGGCGCATTTCACTACAGGGCGGCGCGCAGCGTCACCGGCGTGAGCCCGGCGGCGCGGATGGCTCCGATCAGCCGCGGCAGCACCTCGAGGATCACCGGGCGGCCGGCCGAATCCCGCGCGGCGTGGCCATCGTGCAGCAGGAGGATGTCGCCGGCGCGCAGGTTCGTCGCGAGCCGCCGATACACGATCTCCGCGTTACCGTTGACGGTGTCGAACCCGCGCCGCGTCCAGGTGGCGAGCTTGAGGGACAGGCCGTTGAGCACGGGGTCGAGAAACGGATTACGCAGACCCGCCGGGGCGCGAAAGAACCGAGGCGCGCTGCCGACGGCCCGCGAGATGCCGTCCTGCGCCAGCGCGATCTCGGCGCGCATCCCCGCGGGGCCCAGCAGCGAGAAATCATGGCGATGGCGCTGGCTGTGGTTTTCGATCGAATGGCCGCGCCGCACGATCTCGCGGGCGAGATCCGCATGCCGCTGCACGCGCTCACCCACGCAGAAAAACGTCGCGGGCGCGCGTGCCGCATCGAGTTGCGCGAGAACCTGAGGCGTCACCGCCGGATCCGGACCGTCGTCGATGGTAATGGCCACCTCGCCGCGCGCGCCGCTGGCGGCCGGCAGCCGCACCCAGTTCGGTCCGAGAAGCCGGCTCTTCGGCCAGAGGCCGGCGGCGGTCAGCACGGCGTGATTGGCCGCCACGGCCCCGAGCGCCCAGGGCCACGCCCGCGGGTGCAGCGCGGTCGCGCACGCGGCGCCCAAGTGAATGGCGGCGGAGGCCGACAAGGCCGGCGATGACAGCCACCGCAGGCTGCCCGGCTCAAGTTGCCTCATGTGAACCTCGAGGCCAAGAAATTCTCCCACAGCCGTGTCCAGGTCTCCCAGTCATGGCCTCCGGGCGCCACGTCGACGGCGTCCGGAGGCAGCGACCGGGCCATCAATCCATGCGCCGGCGCGAACCGGTCCTGCCGGCCGTATCCGAGATGCAACGGCGGCGTGCCGCCGGGCCGATCCCGTATGAAGCGCCATATTCGACGCTCTTCCTCGGATTCCGCAAGTGCGCCCATGGCGGACCCGGCGGGCGCCGGGCCGCCGGCCATCTCGCGGGTCACCATCCGGTTGCCCAAATACGGCGCGAGCAGGCATACGCCGTCGAGGTCGCCGGGATGCGCGGCGGCATAGTCGAGCGCGATGAAGCCGCCGAGCGATATGCCGGCGAGCCAGAGCGACCGGCAGCCCTCGGTCCGCGCGGGCAGAATGTGTTCACGCCGCAGTTCCTCCCTGACGCTGCGGTCGGCCAGGTGCTTCAATTCCGGATCCACGAACACGAGGTCGATGGGCAGCCGGCGCGCGCGGACCACGGCGTCGAATCCCGCCGCGACGAATCGTTCCGCGGTGTCATAAGCGCCCGGCAGGCACACGATGCGAATCGGGGCGGGGACATCCGGCGTCGCGGGGCGGACGATGCTACGCATCGACGGGCGCCCGCGAAGTCATCAATGCCGCGAACAGGAGCGCGAGAAACGCGCCGGGGGCCACGGTCTCGCCCAAGGCCTCGAGCACCGGCACTTGCGAAAACGACAACAGGCCAAATCCGATGACCGTGGCGAGGTTGGCGATTGCCAGTGAGGCAAGCGTCAGGGACCGCGTCGCGCGATCGTGTGCGCCCGGTTCGGCGTCGAAGAACAGCGCATAGTTCGATCCCACCGCAACGATGAGCAGCATTCCGACCAGGTGCAGCAGGTTGAGCTGCCGTCCGCCGAGTGCGAGCCCCGCCGCGACCATGAGCACCGCCAACCCCAGCGGTGCGAGCACGCGCGCCACCCTGGCCGGCGAGCGCAGCGCCGCGAGCAACAGCAGGACGATGAGCGCCAGCCCGTACAGAGACAGGCGGATGGCATCCTGCAGGTAGCCGGAATAGAGCGCATCGGTTTGCGCCTTCATGTCGAGCACCCTGGCATCGGTCACGCGCGCGGCCGCGAGAGCCGCCGCGACCCGCGCCAGGTCGATGCTCGGAGCGGCGGCCGCGGCCGGGGCATGGAGCGGCAGCATCGCGCTCCAGCGGCCGGACCGATGCACGATGAGTGCGTCGAACCCCGCCGCGAGGGTGGTCCCGCGCAGATCGTCGCGCGTGACGAGCGCGCCGCGGCGCGCGGCGTCGACGTCCTCGATGAACGGCGCGAGGCGGCTCTCATCGAGATCGAGGCCGGAATCTGCGTCGTGCAGCGCGGCGCCAAGCACCGTCCGGGCGGGGAGCGCGTCGCGCCTCGCCCGTTGCGCGGCAAGGCTCGGCAGGTATGCGGCCGGACTGTCGAAATCGCCGATCACCCCGGCGTCGACCGACGCGCGCAGCGCGGTGCCGGCCCGCTCGGCGCCCTGCAGCACCGCTTCCAGGCTGGAGCCGCTGACGACCACGACGTCGAGGACGTCGGCGCCGCCCAGATCCGACCTGAGGGCCGCATCGGTGCGCAGGTCCTCGGCCGAGATGGGGCTCAGCCGGGACAATTCGTGGTTCCACAACGTCGAGCGCTGCGCGACCAATATCGCGATCGCGCCCAGGGCCAGCGCGCACGCCACGCCCGCGCGCAGGCCGGGTGCGGCCCGGCGCAGGCGGTCCCTTTGCAGCCCAAGCCACGCGCCGAGCGGCGCGACGTCGCGGACCTCGAGGGCGCGAGGCAGCAGCTGCGGCAGCACGAAGCGCGTCACCGCGGCGGCCGCGACCAGGCCGCTGATGGAATAGACGCCGAGCTGCGCGAGCCCGGGAAAGCCGGATGGCAGCAACGAGGCGAATCCGCACACGGATGTCAGCATGCCGAGACGCACCGTGGGCCAGAACTGCTGCTGCCACGACCGGACCGCGCCCCGCCGGCGCGATTGAATGAAGAAATAGATGGAGTAATCGACCGACTCGCCGATCAACGTGACTCCGAAGCCCAGCGTGATGCCGTGAACTGCGCCGAACCCCAGCGCGACGGCGGCAATGCCGCACAGCGCGCCGGTGGCCACCGGCAACAGGCCGAGCAGCACGGCGGCCGCCGAACGATAGACGGTCGCGAGCACGCCGATGACCAGCAGGCTGCTGGCAATGGAGAGCCGCGTTGCGGCGCGCTTGATCTTGTCGCGCGCCGCGACCGCGAACACGCCGGGACCGCTCATCCGCAGGCGCAGTGCGGCGCCGGGACCGGCCGCGCCCACGGCCGCGCGGAACGCGCCGCGAATCGCCTGCAGCGCATGCTCCTGCGCATCCGTGTCCGATCCCGGAGCCGCAGTGCGTGCAACGAGCAGCGCGCGCGAGCCGTCGCCCGCGACCCATACGCCGTTCAGCATGCGCGGCCCGCGCGTGCGGGCCAGCCCGTCGATGATGTGCAGCATCTCGCCGGTCGGGTCGTGGGGCACGAGCTCCTTCATCATGAGCCCGGTCGGCGCCGCGAGATTCCCGATGGTCTCCTGAAGGGCCGCGCGCAGGCCCGCCGCGGTGAACCGTTCCGCAGCGACGTCATCGCTGAGGAGGTAACGGTGCCGAAACAGGAAGTCCCGATCACGATCCCGCTCCGCGTCCGCGGGCGCCCCGTTGTCGACGCTCGAGAATTCGGCGTCGCCCCGCAGCCGCCGCGCCATCTCCCCCGACACCTGCGCCCGCGATTCGGCGCCGCCGCCCTCGACCGCAATCATGATGAGCCGCGAGGCCGGCCCGTCGCGCAGCTGGTCGACCAGCAACGACTGCAACTCCGTCGGCTTGGCCGGGAGGAACGCCGACATGTCGGTCAGGTAATGCGCGCCGGCGACGACCCAGACCGCGGCGGCGACGCCGATCAGCCAGGGCGCTATGATTCGCGCACGGCGTCCGGTCATTGGCCTGGGGGCTGCAAGGTCATCATCGAGCGGTCGCCGTCCGGCTGCCGAATCTCGACCTGAAGCAGGTCATCCTTCTCGCCCTCGATCCGCACCTCCGACACCACTTTTGCCATGCCGGCGTCGAGCGGCACGAGCGCCAGAGTCCAATGCGCCGCGTTGCCCGAGAACTGCAGGTGAAACGCCCGCTCGAGCGCGGCGCGGTCCCCCGCCAGCGTGGCGCGGATTCCTTCGACGAAGGGCGCGACCGCGGGGTAGGAGTCGAGCTCCAGCACGCGGCTGCGCCCGCCGCGCACGAGGGTGAGTTCGTTGCCGTTCACCAGCAGATCCTCGGGACGCGGCTCCGTGGTGCGTTTCTGCAGCCGGTCGGGTGCGTCGTAGATCAATTCTCCCCGCGACTCCACCGGCTTCTTCAGGAGCGACAGGAAATGCCGTTCGACGAACTTCGTCTCGCCATGGCGCCTGCCGGACAGCGAGCGCAGGACGTCGTCGAGATCGTCCGCGGCGGCGCCAGCGGCCATGCCGCTCAAAAGCGCGAGGCACAGGACCCTGGAACGCCGCGTCATGCCTTCGGACCCCGCTCCGGCTCGCGCCAGAAGTCGAAGAAATTGAACCAGTTGTAGGGATCGCTCCGGCAATGCCGGTCGAGCAGCGCGGCAAAGCGCTCGACGGCGGCGCGCACGGCGGCATCGCGGGATTGCGGCGTCACGTCGGAAAAATCCGCGACCGGCGCAAACACGACGTGATAACGGTTGCCGCCGCGGTAGAGCCCGACCATGAAGATGACGGGGCGGCGCAGGATGGCGGCGGCCCGCAGGGGACCCGCCGGCAGAAAGGCGCGCTCGCCCAGGATCGTCACCTCGTGCACGGGCTCATTGCCGAGCGTGCGATCGCCCAGCATGCCGACGAATGCGCCGCGATCCAGCCGTTCGGCGATGAGGATCATCGTGTCGATGTGGCCGAGCGCAATGATGTCCGGATTCGCGCGCGGGTTGATGGCGGCGAGGATGGCGTTGATCTTGCGCGCATTGTCCTCGTACATCGCCATCGCGACGTGGAGCCCGGGCTGGCGGCGCCCCACGCTGCCGATCACCTCGAAGCTGCCCATGTGCGCGCCCATCAGAAACGCGCCGCGGCCGGCCTCCACCTGCGCGCGCATGAGGGGCTCGCCTTCGATGGTGATCTCGAACTTGTCGTACTGCTCGTTGATGAGATAGACCCGATCGTGAATGGTGGTCGCGAAATTCAGCACGTGGCGGAACCGGTCGCGCGCGCCGGGCGCCCGCCCCAGAGCGCGGCGGAGATAGCGGCGCGATTGGCGCCTGGCGGCCGGCGCGAATAGGAAGAAATACGCGGCGATGCCGTACAGCACCGTCCGGCTGAGGGTTCTTCCCAGCCGCAACGACAGGAAGGCCATCAACCTGAGCAGCCACGCGCTGCCGCGTTCGCGCCTCGCGACCCACTCCGCGGATTTCCGCGCCGCGACCGGCGGCCGTGCCGGATCAGGCGGCACGGGACAGAACCCCCGATGCGACCGCGCGGCCGGCCCCCGTTATCGCAAAACGGATCGTACCGTCGTGCGCTGAATGCTCCAGCCAGAGCGGGTCGCCGGGCCGCACCAGACCCAAGAATTTAACGGAGGCCAAACGCCATTCCCTGAGGTCGACCTGGCGGGCGCGGCCGATCTCGCACAGCGCTTCATCGAGCAGCACGGCCCCGGGCAGCAGCGGAAAACCCGGGAAATGCCCCGGATAGGCGGCGTGATCCGGCGCAATGGGCAGCTGCGTCCGCAGGCAGTCCGCGGCCCCGGTCATTGGGCGCCGCTCGCGCGCAGGTGGCGCTCGGCCAGCGATTGCAGGACCAGCAGGGGCAGCTTGCCGGTCGCGTTGCGCGGCAGGCGATCGACGAGCACCAGCGGGCGGGGCAGGAACACCGGGTCGATCCGGCGGCGCAACTGTTCCGTGAGCTCGGCAACGCTCAACGCGGGCGCGACCACGACGGCCGCGAGGCGGGCGACGCCGGTGCCGCCGGTATCCGTGTCGCGCAGGAAGAACGCGCCGTCGACCACGCCCGGAATGGCATTCAATTGCGCGTTCAGATAGCTGAAGGAACTGCGTTTGCCCGCCACGTTGACCAGGTCCGCGGTCCGGCCGTGCAGCAGGAATTCCTCCTCTCCCGTGATCTCGATGACATCGCACATCGGCGTCGTCTGTTCGACATGGCCGCCCTCCGCGACCACCCGATCGCCGCGGGCCGCGAGCCGCACGCCCGGCCACAGCCGCCAGACCGCCGATTCGGCCGTGCGGCGCGTGGCGATCTGGCCGGTCTCGGTCGAGCCGTAGATCTCGAGCAGCCGGGTGTGGAAAGCCGCCTCGGCCTCGAGCGCCAGCTCGAGAGGCAGCGGCGCGGTGGCCGAAATGATCAAATCCACGGGCGGCAGCTGCGTGCCGGCGGACTGCAGGGCGCGCAGGTGCACGGGCGTGGTGACCAATACCCGCGGCCGCGGTACGGCCGCCACGGCCGCGGCGATGTCCGCCGGGTAGAAGGGCCGTTCGGCGTTGAAGGCGTTGCCGCTCAGCAGGGCGAGCAGCACGGTCGATTCGAATCCATACATATGCTGCGCCGGGACGGTTCCGATCAGCGTGTGGGTCCGGCCGTCCAACAGCCCGAAGCGCGGCGCGCCGTCCCGTACGCACCGCGCCAGTTTTCCCCACGTCTTAGTGTACGGCACGGGCATTCCCGTGGAACCCGAGGTGAACACGATCGCCGCCGCTTGAGTCACCGGAATCCGCGGGATGTCGAGGGCGGCGTGATCGGCCGGCGCGGGCAGAGCGGGATCGCCGTGCTCCGGCGCCGGAAACGGAACGCGCGGCAGGGCGATGTTGCATGCGGGGTCATCCGTCAGGCAAAAGACATCGGGTGCGAATTCGATCAGCCGTTCCATCACCTCGGGCGTGTGGGTGGACGGCAGCAGGCTGACGCGCTCGGTCATGAGGCAGGCCGCGAGGCCCACGGTGAACCGGTAGCGGTCGGCACACATGTTCAGGACATGCCGGGACGCGGGGAGACGTTCGGCGAGCCGTACGGCGTCGGCGAGAAATTGCTGGGCCGTTACGGCGCGGCCGGACCGATAGGCGACCACTGCCGCCGAGGAGGCGTGCGCGAGCAGTGGAATCGTTTCGCTGTTCACGCTAACGGGGATTCGCGAAATAGACCCGCATGGTGGTCAGCAGGCCGGCCCTGGGTCCGCCGGGCAGGGTCCTGCGCCGGACCAGATACTCGGCGATGAACATGGCGCCGATGAGGGGCACGCCGCAGAAATTGATGTAAAACGACCAGACCCGCAAGGGGGCGGCCGCGTATAGCAGGATCGAGACGGCGGCGATGCCGAAAAAAAAGAGAGTCCACGCGGCGGTCACTCGCCGGGTATAGCTCACCTCGCGCGGCGACAGCGGCCCATGGACCCTGTCCGCCAATTGGGTGCACAGCGCCACCTGGGAGGGCATCAAGGATCGGGCAAAGGTCAGGCCCAACAGACAATAGACCCCCGAGTCCTGGACCAGGGAGATGAAGGTGAAGTTTCGGGTCAGCAGGGGCCACGCGCAGTACAAAACCCCGGCAAATCCGGCTGTCGCCAGCGCCGCGCTCCAAGGCGGCATCCAGCGCCACGCGAGCGCCAATGCGACAGCGGCCAGGGGCCCCAAGGCCATGGCCGCCCCGAGGTCGCCCGCGCCAGCGACTGAATTGCAATAATGAGATAGCCCCGCATAGGCGCCGACACTCAAGCAGACCGCAGCGTACTGCAGCCTACGCCGCCAGCCTCTGCTCACTTGGTTCTCTGTACCGCAATGTGCTCGGCTAAGTGCCTGAGCGACCGGAAGATTTGGGTGTTTTCCTGGCTGTCCGCACGGAGCTGAACGCCATAGCGCTTGGAGACCAGCAGGGCGACTTCCAAGATGTCGATGGAATCCAGTCCGAGTCCCTCGCCATACAGGGGGGCGTCCGGATCAATGTCCTGCGGCGCGACCTCCAGATTCAAGGCCTCGACGAACAGGATGGCGAGTTCCTGCCGCAGACCGACATCGGCGAGGGGCGCCGGCTTTTGCTTGAGCGACGCTTGATCGGGCATAGGCAGAGCTTCGATTAGGTTTCATGGATATCTAGGGACCGGATGCCCGGTCGCCCGCATTATATAGGTGTCGGCCGGAGCGGCAACCCGCGGAACCCGCTATCCTTGCGAGGCGATGCACGTACCTCACGGACCCTTGAGAGACTACTACGACCGGGAGGCGGATCGGCACGGATGGGTCCGCAGGCTTTTCGACCGGACGGCCGTCGATTACGACCGCGTGGAGCGCGTCATGGCTCTGGGGTCCGGGGCCTGGTATCGGCGCCGAGCCCTGGCGCGGGCCGGCTTGGCGGCCGGCATGCGAGTTGCCGATGTGGGGGTCGGCACCGGCCTCACGGCGCGGGAGGCGGCGCGCTTGGTGGGCCCGGCGGGTCACGTGACCGGCATCGACCCTAGCCGGGGCATGATGGAGCGCGCGGTACTGCCTTCCACCGTCGAACTGCTGTTGGGCCGGGCGGAGTCCATTCCACTCGCTCCCGAGTCGGTGGATTTCGTCTGCATGGGTTATGCGCTGCGCCATGTGGCGGATTTGTCGGTGGTTTTCAAGGAATTCCTACGGATTCTCCGGCCCGGCGGCCGCCTGTGCGTGCTGGAGATCACCTCGCCCCCGGGGGCCTTGGGCCGCGCCGCGCTCAAGGGCTATATGCGGGGCGTCGTGCCCTTCATGGCGCGCTGCATCGGCCGCCACCGGGACGCCCCCACGCTCATGCGCTACTACTGGGACACGATCGAGGCGTGCGCGAGCCCGGCCGTCATCCTGGCCTCGATGAGCGAGGCGGGATTCATCGAGGTGCGAAGAATCGTCACTTTGGGCATCTTTTCCGAGTACTGCGCGCGCAAGCCCTGAGTTACGAGGCGCGGCGCGCCGCCAGCAGCGGCAGGCGGACCAGGAAGCCGAAGAACAGGCGGCAATGCATCCAGGTCAGCAGCGCATTGTCGCGTCCGTAGCGGAAGTGCGACACGCCGCCGTCCTCGGGACGAAAGTACCGCACCGGCGCCGGCAGATTGATGCAGCGTACTCCCCGCCAGCTCAGGCGGACCACCGCTTCGACGTCGAAATCGAACCGGCGCATCCAGCGTTGACGGCGCATCACGCGCTCGAGCGCCCCCATCGGATAGACGCGAAAGCCATACAGAGAATCGCCGATGCCCGCCCAAAGCGTCTCCAGATTGGCCCACCAGTTGGAGATTCGGCGGCCCTTGACGCGCAGATTCGGCGCGCTGGAATCGAACACCGGCAGCCCGAGCACCATGGCGTCGGGCGCCATTGCCGAGGCCTGCATGAACGCCGGGATCTCGTCGGCCGGGTGCTGACCGTCGGAATCCATGGTCAGGGCGTGGGTGAAGCCCGAGCGCTGCGCCTCCCGAATGCCGTGCAATATCGCCGCCCCCTTGCCCTGGTTTTCCGGTAGAACCAGCACCCGCAACCCGGTCTCGGAGGCCGCCATCTGCTGCAGCCGTTCGGCCGATCCGTCCGTGCTGCCGTCGACGACCACCCAGACCGGCGACCATTGATCGAGTGCCGCCCGGACGGTCGTGAAGACCTTGGGTCCCGGGTTGTAGCTCGGAATGAGCACCAGATGAGTGGCCGAGGAAGCTCGCATACTTCAGCCTTCCGGCAACCAGCGCGATTGCAACGCGTCGCCAAGCACGCTCCGATAGTAGGCGTCGAGCTCAGCCATGAAGGCGGCGGCATCCCGGGGCGGCGGGAATCGCCGCCCCAATCGCACCCGATAGGTGATGGGCAGCGTTGGCCGCCGGAACAGCGGCCACCCCTTGCTCAGGAACGGGGAGTCGGTCTCGATGACGAGGGTCTGCACCGGCACACCCGCGCGTTTGGCGATCAGACCCACGCTGCCGACCAACGGATTGATCGGCGCCCGGGTGGTGCGGGTGCCTTCCGGAAACAACAGCAGCACCCCGCCCTCATGGAGATGCGCGACGGATTCCTTGACCATCTGGCGCGGGGATGCGTTTCTCACGTAGCGGGCGAGGCGGGAACCCGAGCCCAGGAACACGTTCCTCATCAGCTCGGCCTTCATGACGCAGACGATGTTCGGGTGGCGCGTCAGGATGAGCAGCGCGTCGATGAGGCACGGATGGTTCGGCGCCAGGATCAAGGGCGGCCCCCCCACGAGTTCATCGAGCGCCTGCAGATCCAGGCGGTACGCGCGCGTGATCGACAAGGACCCGGCGTACAGGCGAAACCCGGCCATGATGCCGCGCCGGCCGACCGCCGTCCCCAAGCGGCGGGGAAGGACGTAGTACAGCGGAAGCGCGAACACCGACCACGTCAGGCAAATGAGGCCGAGCAGCGTCAGCGACGAGTACAGGGCGAAGTATTCATAGAGCGTTCTGCCGGGGCGAAGCATGCGTTAGGAGCCTAGTCCGGGACTTCGACGCGGCGGTCGGACGTGCGGAGGATCCACGCAAAGCCGATTCCGGCGGACCAGTAGCTCGATCGCTGAACCAGCGGGCTTGCCGCAAACGAGGCGTCGGCCAGCATGTCGTACCTGGCGTAGGCGCCGAACCAGTACCGCTTGAAGCGCTTCGACACGGCGGCCGTGGTCTGCGTCCCCGCATACCCGCCCTGCGCCTGATAGGCGGGCCTCGATGGCGTCGCGTAAGCGGGGGCGACCGAATAGAAGTAGTCATCGTAGCGGCGGTCGGAGAACAGCGGCCCCGCCAGCAACCCCAGGTTCCAGCCGGCGAGCCCGGGAGGATCGGCGACGTCCAGGGCGAGGCGGGGCGAGAGGGTCCAGCCCAGGGATCGTGGCGGTGCATCCACCGTGAACGCGATGCGCAGCGGCAGCCGAAGATCGAGCTTGATGCGCGAATCGCTGCTCTTGAGCAGATGGAAATCGACGGAAGGCCCCACCTCGAGGGTGGACTTGAGATCCGGCATGCCGCTGCGCGCGCGGTCGCTGCGAACCGGCGTGGTCAGATTGCCGCTCAGGTTGAGCTCGACCCAATCTTGATCGAAGAGGGTGCCGCGCACGCCATTGTGATCCGCCTTGAGGAAGGTTCCGTTGTACACGAAGTACGGAACGGGCAGGGGGTACCCATGGACGGTGCCGGAGCCGCGATAATCCTCGAAGACGATGGCGCCCAATCCCGCGCCCAGCTCCCACAGGGGTACTTCCGTGGAATGCGCCGGCGCCGTCCACACAGCGCCCAGGAGCGCCGCCATGAGGGCCCCGAATCGGCGGCCGGCCTGGGGCGCCGCCACCATCACTCGCCGGTCAACGATTCAGGCTCCGCACGAATGTTGACTGCGCGGCTGCGCATCGCGCGGATGGTCCGTCCAAGGTTCGCCAGACAGATCAAATAGTAGATGCCCTTGAACAAAAAGAGCGACGTCCAAATGGGCGTCCGGCCGAAGACGTCGCCGGCCAGGAGCGAGAGCAGCGCTTCCTCCATGCGCAGGACGTTGCGCGGGCCGAGGAACACCTCGCGCATCACGGGGTTGGTGACGCGGTAGATGAACCAGGAGAATTCCCTGGGACCGCGGCGCATGACCTTGTCGAACTTGCGCAGCGCGGCCGCCTTGCGCGCAGGATCCCGCAGGCACACATCGGCCGCGTCCGCGGCGGCGCCGCCGCCGACCATCGCCAGCATCACGCCCGAGGAGAACACCGGGTCGATGAACGCGAAAGCGTCGCCGATCATGAGGAAATTGTCGCCGTAGCAGCGATCACAGGCGTAGGAGAAGTTGCCGGTGGCCTCCACGCCGGTCGACAGCACGGCGCCGTCCAGGCGCTGCGCCAGAGGCGGGCACTGCGCGATGGTCGACAGGAAAAACTCGCGCAGCGGGACCCCGCGGTCCTTCATGTAATGCGGCCAGACGACGGCGCCGACGCTGGTCGCACCGTCGGCCAGCGGGATGAACCAAAACCACCCATGGTCGAACCAATAGATCGAAATATTCCCTGCGCGCCGGCCCGGCCAGCGCCGTGCCCCCGTGAAGTGGGCGTACATGGCCGAGCTGTTGTGCTTCTTGTTGCGTCGCTTGATGCCCAGCCGGTTGCCGAGAAAGGTGTCGCGGCCCGAGGCGTCGATGAGCTGGCGGGCCTCCCAGGACTGCGCGCGCCCGTCGCCGTGCCCGGCATGCACCCGGACGCGTCCGCCTTCGAGAAATTCCACCTCGCGAACCCGGCACTCCTCAACGACCGCGGCGCCCTGCGCGGCGGCGCGCCGGATCAGGATCTCGTCGAACGCCGAGCGCCGGACCTGGTAGGCGAGCGGCATGGCCTTGTTCCAGGCGTTTGCGAACAGGAACTCCTGGCTGCGTCCGTCCCAATGCGATATGAATTCCGCGCCCCACTTCTCCATGCCGATGGCACGGACCTCGTCCGCCACCCCGAGTCGCTCCAGCAGCGGGAGATTGGCGGGCAACAAGGACTCGCCGATGTGGAAACGGGGATGCCGGGCCTTGTCCAGGACGACCACCCGGTGCCCCTTCTCCGCCAGCAGAATGGCCGCGGTCGAACCGGCGGGTCCGCCGCCGATGACCAATATGTCGCATTCTGCAGGATGGATGCGGGGCGGCGCCATGCCGGCAGTCTATCGTGGCGACAAAGAAGGGTCCAACGCCTGTAATATAGGCGCCATGCACATCTTGATTGTTGAAGACGATGAAGTTGCGCGCGATTACCTGGCGAAAGCACTGCGCGAAGTGGGCCACGCGGTCGATGTCGCCTCCAATGGGCTCGAGGGACTACAGATGGCGTCCTCCATGGCGATCGATCTGGCCATCGTCGATCGCATGCTGCCGAAGCTCGATGGGCTGGCGCTGGTGCAGTCGCTGCGGGCCACCGGCCGCAAGATGCCGGTCCTGATCCTGAGCGCGCTGGGCGACGTCGACGACCGCATCACGGGATTGCGCGCCGGCGGCGACGATTATCTCACGAAGCCCTATCACATGTCGGAACTGCTGGCGCGCATCGACGCGCTCGCGCGGCGCGGGGAATCGGGTTCGGGAGAGACGAACACCCGGCTGCGGCTGGCGGACCTGGAACTCGACCGGATGACCCGCCGGGTGACGCGCAACGGCAAGAAGATCGAACTGACGGCCCGCGAGTTCCAGCTCCTCGAGTTCATGATGCGCCACAGCGGCCAGGTGGTCACGAGGACCATGCTTCTCGAGGGCGTCTGGGATTATCACTTCGATCCGCAAACCAACGTGATCGACGTGCACATCAGCCGCCTGCGCCAGGCCATCGACAAGGACTTCGATAAACCCCTGCTGCACACCGTGCGCGGCGCCGGGTACAGTCTGCGCGAAGACGAATAGTGCGCGTCGCCGGACGCATTGACGGCCCCGATCAGCGATTTCTTGGCGTGCTCGACACGTCCCCGTTCCGGATCGCCGTCGTGTTCTCCATTGCGTTCGCGTGCGGCGCGGCCGCGCTGCTGCTGGGCGTGGATTACGCCGTGTCGCGCGTGGTCGACGGCAGCACGGACAATCTCATCGAGGCCGAGGTGCAAGGGCTTCGCGAGCAAGTGCTGGTGCTGTCGCGCGCCGATTTCATCGAGTTGATCGAGCAGCGTTCCCAGGATCAGGACGTGCGCGGCGCGGTGTACCTGATGGTCGATCCGCAGCTGCGGCCCGTGGCCGGCAACGTGCCGATGTGGCCCAAGATCGACGCCAGCGAGGGGAAGTGGATTCAGTTCAAGGTCTCGGTTCCCTTCGGCGACACCACGCGGCAGCATGAAATGCGCGCCCAGCGCTTTCCCCTTCCCGGCAAATACCAGATGCTGGTGGGCCACGACGTGCAGGAGCGGCAGGACGTCAAGAACCTGATGATGCGCGGGCTGATCGCGGCCGTGCTGCTCACGCTGATGATCGGAATGGGCGGCGGCATCTGGATGGGCCGCAGGATCCTGGCGCAGGCCGGCGCCATCTCGGCGGTGGCCACGCAGATCATGCGCGGCGACCTGTCGCAGCGGCTGCCGGTGCGCGACGCCGACGACGAGATCAACACGCTGGCGCGCGAGATCAACAGCATGCTGGACAAGATCGAGCAGCTCACGCTCGGCATGCGCACCGTGCTCGACAGCGCGGCCCACGACCTGCGAACGCCGCTCAACCGGCTGCAGGCCACGGCGGAAGGGGCCATGGACCAGCTCGCGCCGGGATCCGCGGAGCGGCGCGTCCTGGAGCGGGTCACGTCGGAGGTCGACCGGATGCGCGGCACCTTGGACGCCCTGCTGCGCATCGCGCTCGCCGAGACCGGCACGGTGGCGCGCGAGCAGGTCGATCTGTCCGCCCTGGTGGCGAGCATGGTCGAGCTGTACGCCCCGGTGGGGGAGGAGCGCGGCATCGCGCTGGAGAGCGCGGTCGCTCCGGGCGCCTACGTGCAGGGAAGCCGGCAGCTGCTCGCGCAGGCGCTCGCCAACCTCCTGGACAACGCCATCAAGTTCACGCCCGACGGCGGCCGCATTCGCGTGCTGCTGCGCGGATCCTCCACGGAACCGGAAGTGGTGGTGGAAGACAACGGGCCGGGAATCCCGGCCGACAAGCGCGAGATCGTCCTGGGGCGCCGCGTCCGGCTGGACGAGGCGAGAAAATTCCCCGGCTCCGGCCTGGGGCTGTCCCTGGTTGCCGCGGTGACCAAATTGCACGGCGCGCGGCTGGTGCTCGACGACGCCCAGCCGGGCCTGCGTGTTTCGCTCAAATTTTGAGGGGCGCGCCGTCATCGGGCGTCAAAATATCGGCGCATCGCCCGGCGGCGGACCGGCCAAGGGATGTGCGGCTCTGCCGTAACCCGCTGGAAACCCAGTAAAATGTCCCATAGCGGGACCATGGCATAGAACTTGCTTTGTCCCTGGCTGCGGCACTTGCGCCGCGCTAGGAATCTCAAAAGCCATGGCCGATGAAGCTGCAGAAGCCGCGCCAACCCCCGCCAAGAAGCCGGGGGGAGTGATGGGCACGCTCGTGAACGGGATCGGCATCTTCGTGCTGACCCTGGGGGCGGTCGTGGTGGGCGGCACCATCAACACCAAGCTGCATCCGCTGCCCGACTTCAAGTTGGACAAGGACGGCAAGATCACCGCCATCGTTCCGCTGCCCGCGCCCGGCGGCCACAGCGAGGGCGAGGGCAAGGCGTCGGCCTTCCTGGCCATCGACCCGCCCCTCGTCGTGAACTTCGAGGAAGGCTCCGCCGTGCGCTTCCTGCAGATTTCGATGCAGTTGATGGGCAAGGACCCAAAGGCGCTGGAAAGCGCCGAGAAGAACATGCCGCTGATCCGCAACAACCTCCTGCTGCTCATGAGCAACCGCGACTATCAATCGTTGATGTCGCGCGAAGGGAAGGAAAAGCTGCGGATGGAGGCCCTCGCGGAGATCCGCGCCGTGCTGAAGAAGCAGGGCGGCAGCGGGGACGAGGTCGAGGACCTCCTGTTCACCAGCTTCGTGGTGCAGTGATGGAAGAAGCCGCGGCTCCGGCCGGGGCAGCTGCCGCCGGCGAAGCCGCCGCCCCCGAGACGAATGCGATCTCGCCGGAAGAGGTTTCAGCGCTGCTCGAGACCAATGCCGCCGGCAACGTGCGGCCCTACGATCTGACCGCGCATCGCGTGAACCTGGCCCGGCTGCCGGCGCTCGAAGCCGCGTGCAAGAGCCTCGCCGAGAAAATGGCGGCGGCGCTGGGCGCGCTGGTCGGGCGCGACGTCACCGTTCAATTCAGGTCGCTCGATCCGGGGAAGGCGGGCGATTTCCAGGCGGCGCTGCCCGCTCCCGGGAGCCTCGCCATCGTGCGGTTGAAGCCGCTGCCGGGCAATGCGTTCGTCAGCGTCGAGCCTTCCCTGCTGCTCGCCCTGCTGGACGGCTACTTCGGCGGCCTCGGGCGGGCCCCCGGCGACACCCAGGCGGCCATCTTGCCCTCCGCGCAGCGCTTCCTCACGGTGTTGCTGCGCAATCTTGCCGCGGGCGTGACCGCGGCCTTCGCCCCCGTCGCGCCGATCGAGATGGAATTCGTGAAGCTGGAGACGAATCCCCGCCAGATGAAGCTCGGCGCCTCCAGGGAGCCGATCCTGGCGCTGCGCTTCACGGTGGAATTCGGCGAGCAGAGCGGCCGCATCGACTGGCTGATGCCCGAATCCCTCCTGGCGCCGATCCGCGAGATTCTCGCCTCGGACGACGGCAGCCAGCAGTCCAGCAAGCACGAGGCATGGGCGCCGGTGCTGGGCGCGGCCCTGCAGGACGCCGAGGTGGAAACGCGGGCCATTTTCGCCCAAGCCCGGATCAGCCTGGGCGAACTCGTGCGATTGGCTCCGGGCGACATCATTCCGATCGACGCGCCGGAGCACGCGATTCTGCTGGCGGGCGACGTCCCGCTCTATCACGGCCGATTCGGCGTTTCGCAAGGGCGCAACGCATTGAAGATCATTCCCGGAGGTTCCCGATGAGTGTTCCCGATCCCAAGGCCGCGTCGGTTGCGCGCGCGCAATTCAACGACCTGGGTCCCAGCGCCGCCGCCGGCGGCAATCAAGAGATCAATCTCAACCTGATCCTCGACGTCGCGGTCACGCTGGCGTTGGAAGTCGGCCGCGGCCGGATGTCGGTGCGCGAACTCCTGCAGCTCGCACCCGGCTCGATCGTCGAGCTCGATCGCATGGCCGGCGAACCGCTGGACGTGCTAGTCAACGGCGTGCGCATAGCGCGCGGAGAGGTGGTGGTGGTCAACGACAAATTCGGCATCCGGCTGGTCGACGTGGTGAGCGCAACCGAGAGGATGGAGCGGGCGAAATGACGGGAATGGCGCAACCCGCCTCCTCGCTGTCGGTCAGCAGCATGGCGCAGCTCACCCTGAGCTTGATCGCGATCGTCGCGCTGATCTTCGCGATCGGCTGGGTGCTGAAGCGCTTCAAGCTCGGCAACCTGCGCAGCCGCGGCGCGATCACCGTGCTCGACGAACTGGCGCTGGGGCCCCGGGAACGAATCGTGCTCGTCGGCGTCGGCGATGCCCAGGTTCTCCTCGGCGTCGGGGCCGGCGGGGTGGTGTCTTTGAGTCCGCTCGCCACGCCGATCACGCTGTCGGACACCGCGGCGCCGCCGCCGTTCGCCGAACGGCTGCGCGAATTCATGAAGCGGTCCGGGAGCCCGTCATGAGGAGCTTCCCCGGCCGGGGCCGCCTGGCGCTGGCGGCCTTCGCCCTGCTGCCCGCGGGACTCGCGTGCGCCCAGGCGACGCTGCCGGCGATCGCCATCAAGACCGCCGCGGACGGGGCCCAGCAGTATTCGCTGACGTTCCAGATTCTCATCCTGATGACGGTGCTGACGCTGCTGCCGGCGATCCTGCTGGCGATGACGGCGTTCACGCGGATCATCATCGTCCTGTCGATATTGCGCCAGGCCCTCGGCATGGCGACCACCCCGTCCAACCAGGTGCTGACGGGTCTCTCCCTGTTCCTGACCTTCTTCGTCATGAGCAGCACCCTCGAACAGTCCTACGCCAACGGCATCAAGCCGTACATCGACGGCCAGCTCGCCGGCGAGGTGGCGGTGGACCGCACCGTGCAGCCGCTGAAGAAGTTCATGCTCGCGCAGACGCGGGAATCGGACCTGCAGCTGTTCACGAAGCTCTCCGGCAGGTCGCAGTACGCCGGACCCGACGACGTGCCGCTCAGCGTGCTGCTGCCGACGTTCATGACGAGCGAGCTGAAGACCGCCTTCCAAATAGGATTCATGGTGTTCATTCCGTTCCTCGTCATCGATCTCGTGGTGGCGAGCGTCCTGATGTCGATGGGCATGATGATGCTCTCGCCCGTGCTGGTCTCGCTGCCGTTCAAGATCATGCTGTTCGTGGTGGTGGACGGCTGGACCCTCCTGATGGGCACGCTCGCCGCGAGTTTTCACCAATGACCCCGCAAAGCATCATGGATCTCGCGCACTCCACGCTGCTCGTGACGGCCATGCTGGCGGCTCCGCTGCTGTTGGTGGCGCTGGTCACGGGACTGGTGATCGGCATGCTGCAGGCGGCGACCCAGATCAACGAGCAGACCTTGAGCTTCATCCCGAAGCTCCTGGTCATCGCGCTCACCTTGTTCGTCGCCGGCCCGTGGATGCTGCGGGTGCTGGTCGACTTCACGCGCGATCTGTACACCAGCATTCCAAGCGTGGTGGGCTGAAACCGCATGCAATCGCTCGTCATCAACGCAACCGATGTCTCGGGATTGATGGGGCGCCTCTGGTGGCCCAGCCTGCGCGTCGGCGGATTCGTCCTGGCGGCGCCGATCGCCAGTGAGGTGACGATTCCGGGCAAGGTCAAGATCGTGCTGACGCTCGCATTGGCGTTCGTGATGTCGCCGCTGGTATCGGTGCCGGCCGGCCTGTCGATCTTCTCCGGGGCCGGCGTGCTCGCGGCCGTGCGGGAGCTGCTGGTCGGCGTGGCCATCGGCATGGTCATGCAACTGGCGTTCGACGGCCTGACGTTCGCCGGGCAGACCATATCCATGAGCATGGGCCTGGGATTCTCGACCCTGGTCGATCCGCAGCGCGGCGCCAGCGTGCCCGTGCTGGGGCAATTATTCGCCATCATGGGCACGCTGAGCTATCTGGCCATCAACGGGCACCTGGTGCTGATCTCCGCGCTCGCCCACAGCTTCCAGACGATGCCGATCGGTTCGGCGGGCGTCGACGCCGATTTCCTGCTGACCGTCGCCACCTGGGGCGCGCGGATTTTCGAGACCGGACTGCTGGTCGCGCTGCCGGCGGTGATCGCCCTGGTCATCGTCAACATGGCGCTCGGCGTCGTGTCGCGCGCGGCCCCGCAGCTGAACCTGTTCGGCATCGGATTCACCATCACGCTGCTCTGCGGCTTCTTCGTCCTCATGGTGGGCCTCGACGGGATCATGGTCGGCATCTCCGGATTGATCGACCGCGCGCTCCAGGGGGCGACCGATCTGGTCGCCGTCCCGGCCGGAGGAGCGCACTGATGGCCGAGTCAGAGAACGGCGGCGAACGCACCGAAGAACCATCACAACGCCGCCTGGACCAGGCGCGCGAGCGCGGCCAGGTGCCGCGCTCGCGGGAGTTGTCGAATTTCGCCACGATGATCGGGGGCAGCGCGGCCCTGATCGCGGTCGGCGTGCCCCTGGCCGGCTGCCTGCGGGACGTCATGCGCAATTCACTGGGATTCGACACCCGGACCCTGAGCGATCCCGGCTCGATGATGACGGCGGTCACCCAGGCCATCTGGAGCGCCATCAGCTCCGTGCTGCCGATCTTCGGCGCCTTGATCGCCGTCACCTTGCTCGCCTCGATTGCGCTCGGCGGCTGGAATTTCAGCCCGGCCGCGATGACGCCGGATTTCACGCGCATGAGCCCCCTTGCCGGAATCACCCGCCTGTTCGGCCTGCGCGGGGCCACCGAGCTCGGCAAGGCGCTGCTCAAGTTCGCGGCCGTCGGCCTGGTGTGCGCCGGAATCGTTTCCTACATGTTCGCGGACGTCATGTCGCTCGGCCAGATGCCGATCCGGGCGGCGATCGCGCGCGGGGCCTGGTTGACGGCCAGGGCGTTCGTGATGTTGAGCGCGTCCCTGGCGCTCGTCGCCGCGATCGACGTTCCCCTGCAGCTGTTCCAGTTCAAGCGGTCGTTGCGGATGACGCGCCAGGAACTGCGGGACGAGGCCAAGGAGTCGGACGGCCGTCCCGAGACCAAGCAGCGCATCCGCCGGCTGCAGCAGCAGATTGCGCGGCGCCGAATGATGAGCAAGGTGCCGGCGGCGGACGTGGTCATCGTGAATCCAACGCATTTCGCGGTGGCGCTCAAGTACGATCCGCGGAACATGCGTGCGCCGCGAGTCGTGGCCAAAGGGCGCGACCTGGTGGCGGCCAACATCCGCCGCATCGCCGAGGAGCACCGCGTCCCGGTGTTCGAATCGCCGAAACTGGCGCGCGCGCTCTACAAGACGACGGACCTGGATCAGGAAATTCCGGCGGGCCTGTACGTCGCCGTGGCGCAGGTCCTGTCGTACATCTTCAGGCTGCGCACGCTGAATCCGACGCTGGCCGCACGCATGACCCGGCCCGATCCCAAGATCGGCGATGAGTACGCCGACGTATGAACGGACGCGCCGCCATGGCCACCTTCGGCGAATTCGCCCGCAACGGCCTGGGAGTGCCGGTGCTGGTGATGGCGGTCATCGCCATGATGGTGCTGCCGTTGCCGGCGTTCCTGCTCGACATATTCTTCACGTTCAACATCTCGCTGTCGCTGATCATCCTGCTGGCCGTGATCTACGTGCGCCGCGCGCTCGAATTCGGCGCCTTCCCCACGGTGCTGCTGGGCGCGACGCTGTTGCGGCTCGGCCTGAACGTCGCATCGACGCGCATCGTCCTCATGAACGGGCACAACGGCGCCCACGCCGCGGGGCACGTCATCGCGGCGTTCGGCCAGTTCGTGGTGGGCGGAAACTACGCGGTGGGCATGGTGGTGTTCATCGTGCTGGTGATCATCAACTTCGTCGTCATCACCAAGGGCGCCGGCCGCATCTCGGAGGTCAGCGCCCGCTTCACCCTGGACGCCATGCCGGGACGGCAAATGGCCATCGACGCCGACCTGAACGCCGGAATCATCACGCAGGCCGAGGCCGTCACGCGCCGGCTCGAGGTCCGCGAGGAAGCGGACTTCTACGGCGCCATGGACGGCGCCAGCAAGTTCGTGCGCGGCGATGCGGTGGCGGGCATTCTCATCGTATTCATCAACCTGTTCGGGGGCACCATCATCGGCGCCGCCCAGCACGGACTGTCGCTCGCGGAGTCGGGCCGCACCTACGCCTTGTTGACCATCGGCGACGGCCTGGTGGCGCAGATTCCCGCGCTGCTGCTGTCCGTGGCGGTGGCCATACTGGTGACGCGCGTCTCGCGCTCGCACGACATGGGTCAACAGATCATGTCGCAGGTGCTGGGCCAGCCGAAGGCGCTCGGCGTGACGGCCGGCATCCTGTCGCTCCTCGGGGTCATCCCGGGCATGCCGAACCTGGTGTTCCTCGGGATGGCGGCCGGATGCGGCGTCGGCGCCTACTTCTTGTCGAAGAAGCGCGCCGCCGACACCAAGACCGCGGCGGCGAAGCCGGCGGCCGCGCCCGCCACGCCGCTGGAGCAGCGGGAACTGTCGTGGGACGACGTCGAGGCGGTCGACTTGATCGGTCTCGAGGTCGGCTACCGGCTGATTCCGCTGGTCGATCGAGGCCAGGGCGGCGAGTTGATGGGACGCATCAAGGGCGTGCGCAAGAAGCTGTCCGAGGAACTCGGCTTCCTGGTCCAGGCCGTGCACATCCGCGACAACCTGGAACTCGCCCCGAACTCCTACCGCATCACCATCCTCGGAGCGCCGGTGGGCGAATCCGAGGTCTTCCCGGACCGCGAGCTGGCGATCAACCCGGGCCAGGTCTCGGGGACGATTCCGGGCACCCCCACCAAGGATCCGGCATTCGGCCTCGATGCGGTCTGGGTCGACAAGTCGCGGCGCGACCAGGCGCAGGCGCAAGGCTTCACCGTCGTCGACGCGAGCAGCGTGATCGCCACCCATCTGAGCCACCTGCTGCAATCGCACGCCCACGAGCTGCTGGGACACGAGGAAGTGCAACAGCTGCTCAATCGGCTGGGCAAGACGGCGCCCAAGCTCATCGAGGACCTCGTGCCGAAGCTCCTGCCGATGAGCGTGGTGGTCAAGGTGCTCCAACAGCTGCTCCAAGAGCGGGTGCCGATCCGCAACCTGCGCACGATCTGCGAGTCGCTCGCGGAGCTCGCGCCGAAGACGCAAGATCCCGCGACGCTGGTCGCCGCCGTGCGCGTCGCGCTCGGCCGCAGCATCGTGCAGAGCGTGGGCGGCCTTCGCGAGGAACTCCCCGTGATCACGCTGGATCCGGGGCTCGAGCAGGTTCTCCAGGATTCGATGGGGTCGGGCGGCGCCGACGGCACGCCCGGCTTCGAACCCGGCCTCGCCGACCGCGTTCAGACGGCGGTCGCCGACCGGGCGCGCCGCCAGGAAGCCGCCGGGGAGCCTGCCGTGCTGCTGGTGGCGCCGAAGATCCGGCCCTGGCTCGCGCGCCTGATGCGCCATTCGATCCCGTCGCTGGCAGTGCTGTCCTACAACGAAATTCCTGAGAATCGCCGCATTCGCGTGATTGCCGCGGTCGGACGCTGATGAACAGATTGATTCACGGAGGCTCTCGATGAAGATCAAACGACACATGGCGGCCAGCATGCGCGCCGCGCTCGCGCAGGTGCGTGCCGAGCAAGGCCCGGATGCGGTGATTTTGTCGAGCCGCCGCATCGAGGAGGGTATCGAAGTCATCGCGGCGGTGGATTACGACGAGGCCCTGTTCCTCGGCGCAACGTCGAACCGCGCGCCCGGGCGGCCCGCGACCGAGGAGCCCGCGTCCGCGGCCGCGCCGGCGCGAGGGCCCGCGCCCGCCCGAGCTGCCGCGCCTGCACCGGCGCGTGCGGTTGCGCCGGCACCGGTGCGTGCGTCCGCGCCTGCAGCCGTGCGCGCGGCTGCGCCGGCGCGAGCTGATTCGGCGCCGGAGCCGGCGGGCGGCTACGGCGCCATGCAGGCGGAGATCAAGCACCTGCGCGAAATGCTGCAGGGCGGGCTGGCGCAGATGTCGTGGAACGATAAGCGGCTGCGGGAGCCGCTGCAGGCGCAGATTCTCGAGGAACTCACCGCCATGGACATCGCGCCGGACGTCGCCATGTCGATTGCCTCGCGCGCGCCGCGGCGCACCAGCCTGCGCAATCCCGCGAGCATCCCGCTGGCGCTGCTGGTCAAGCAGCTGCAGGTGGTGGAAAAGCCGGACCTGGTCCTCGGCGGCGTCGTCGCGCTGGTGGGCCCGACCGGAGCCGGAAAGACCACCACCATCGCCAAGATGGCGGCCCGCTGGAGCATGCAGCACGGGTGCCGCGATCTGGCGCTGGTGAGCACGGATGGATATCGCGTCGGGGCACGAGAACACCTGATGATGTACGCGCGGATACTCGGCGCGCCGATGTACACGGCGCACGGCGCCAAGGAGCTCGGGAGGCTCCTGGAGCGGCTGAAGTCCAAGAAATTGATCTTGATCGACACGGCGGGGATGGGCCCGCGGGACGTGCGCCTCACGGAGCAGCTCGCGGCCCTGCAGGTGGGCGCGGCCAAGGCGCAGGTGCTGCTCACGCTTCCGGCGCAGGCGGAAGCGCACGCACTCGATGAAATCGTCAAGTCGTTCGCGAGGATCTCGCCCGCGGCGAGCATCCTGACCAAGGTCGACGAGGCGGCGAGCCTCGGAGCCGTGTTGTCGGCCGCGCTGCGCCACAAATTGAAAATCGCCTACGTGTGCGACGGGCAGCGCGTTCCGGAGGATCTGCACGCCGCCCACGACCGCCGCGTCTGGCTGGTCCAAGAGGCGCGGAAGCTCAAGCAGCAGACGCCCACGCCGGTCAGCGAGAGCCACCTGGCGCGCAACTTCGGACGGGTGCCAGCCCATGCGTGACACACGACTTTCCAATCATCAGGCTGAAACGCTCATGCAAATCAATTCGACACGTCCGGTCAAGGTCATCGCCGTCACCGGCGGCAAGGGGGGCGTGGGAAAGACCACGGTATCGGCGAATCTCGCGGTGTCCATGGCGGCGCAGGGCCGGGACGTGATGCTGGTGGATGCCGATTTCGGCCTCGCCAACGTCGACGTGGTGCTTGGCCTGCACACCCGGTTCCATCTGGGCCATGTGGTCAACGGCGACTGCATGCTGGAGGATGCCATCGTCACCGGTCCGCGCGGGCTGCAGATCGTCCCCGCGGCCTCCGGGACCAAGCGCATGGCGAATCTGTCGGATGCCGAACAGGCGGGGATCATCCGCGCCTTCAGCGATCTGTACCATCGCGTGGACACGCTGGTGGTCGACACGGCGGCGGGGCTGCACGACAGCGTCCTGACGTTCAGCCAGGCGGCGCACCACGTGATCGTCGTCGTGTGCGACGAGCCGGCGTCCATCACGGACGCCTACGGGCTCATCAAGGTCCTGAGCCGGGAGCACGGAGTGCAGCGCTTCCAGATCCTGGCGAACCAGACCCGCCGGCCGGGCGAGGGGCCGGATCTGTTCCAGAAGATCTCCCGCGTCTGTGACCGGTTTCTCAATGTCACGCTCGAGTTTGCGGGTTCGGTGCCGTATGACGACTACCTGCGGCGCGCGGTGCAGCGCCAAAACGCCGTCGTCGAGGCTTACCCCGCCTCAATTTCCTCCCTGGCCCTCAAGAATCTGGCGGTCAAGGCCGATAAGTGGTCTGTGCCGAAAGGCGCGCGAGGTCACCTGGAGTTCTTTGTTGAACGAATGGTAGGGGCTCGGATAAGCCCCCCGACGGTATTGCAATGAGAGCAAGCACACGATACTCAAACACGCAGAAGCGCGGCCATCAGCCGAGCGGGGACGTCGATGTCCCGGCCGGGGAGATTCCGCAGCAAGAACTGGTCCTCAAATATGCCGACCTCGTCAAGCGCATTGCCTATCACCTGGTCAGCCGGATGCCGCCCAATGTGGAAGTGGACGATTTGATCCAATCGGGCATGATCGGGCTGCTGGATGCGGCCAAGCACTATTCGGCCACGAAGGGCGCCAACTTCGAGACCTATGCCGGAATCCGCATCCGGGGCGCAATGCTGGACGAAGTGCGCAAGTCCGATTGGACTCCGCGCTCGGTGCACCGAAACATGCGCCAAATGGCCGACGTCGTCCGCAAGATCGAGAACGGCAAGGGCCATGATGCGACTCCGACGGACATCGCCGAGGGACTGGGCGTGTCCATCGACGAGTACCACAAACTGGTGCAGGACGCGGCGAGCTGCCGCCTGTTCAGCTTCGACCAGATGGGCACCAGCGAGGATGAGTCGAGCCCCGCGGACCATGCGCGGGACGAGCGGCCGGGTCCCTTCGATCACATCGAGGACAGCGGATTCCGCGACGCCATGGCCAAGGCCATCGAGACGCTGCCCGAACGCGAAAAGCTGGTGCTGTCGCTCTACTACGACGAGGACATGAACCTGCGCGAAATCGGCGAGGTCCTGGAAGTCTCCGAATCGCGCGTTTGCCAGATCCATGGGCAGGCGCTGGTTCGCCTGCGGGCACGGCTCGCGGAGTGGCTGACGCCCGGCTGAACGTCATGGACATCTTGAGCATCATCGGAATCGTGCTGGCGCTGATCGCCATCATCGGCGGCGCCATATTGAAGGGCAGCAGCGCCGGTGCGCTGGTCGGCAGCGCCGCATTCGTCATCGTGGTCGTGGGCACCTTCGCGGCCAGCCTGATCCAGACTCCGCTGGCGACCTTCCTGCGCGCCTGGAAAATCGTCTCCTGGGTGTTCAAGCCGCCCGCGAACAATCCGGCGGCGGTGATCGAGAAGATCGTCGAGTGGAGCAACATCGCGCGCAAGCAGGGGCTGCTGGGGCTCGAGTCCGCGGTCGAGGGGGAGAAGGATCCCTTCCTCAAGAAGGGACTGCAGTCGCTCGTGGACGGCGGAGAACCCGAGGCGATCCGCTCGAGCATGGAAATCGAGCTCGACACGATGGAGCATTTCGACAACCAGGCGGCGAAGGTCTTCGAGGCGATGGGCGTGTATTCGCCCACGCTCGGGATCATCGGCGCGGTGATGGGCCTCATGGCCGTCATGCAGAACCTCACGGACCCGTCCAAGCTGGGCCACGGCATCGCGGCGGCGTTCATCGCCACGATCTACGGCATCTCCTTCGCGAATCTCCTCTTCCTGCCCATGGGCAACAAGCTGAAGTCGGTCATCCACGGCCAGGTGCAGATCAGGACCATGGTGATCGAGGGCCTCATCGCCATCGCGCAGGGCGAGAATCCCCGCAATATCGAATCGAAGCTGCAAGGGTATTTCCATCACTGAGGTCCCTCCCGGCGGAGGGTCGTAAAGGACGATCGAGGCATGGCGCGCAAGAAGAAGCACGAGGAACACGTCAACGCGGAGGCCTGGGCCATTCCCTACGGCGACCTCGTGACGCTGCTGTTCGCGCTGTTCACCGTCATGTATGCCGTGTCGTCCGTCAACGAAGGAAAATTCCGCGTCCTGTCCGATTCGATGATCGCCGCGTTCCACGGCGCGCCGAAGAGCGTTCAGCCCATCAACATCGGCCAGAAGCAGGCCGGCAAGGGCGGCGACAAGGAATTGGTGGGCGTGACGCCGACGGCGTTGATGAAGATCAAGGACCACCGGAGCGCCGGCCAGGGCATCTTCGAAACCGGCGGCACCGCGGACGCCGGGAAGGGCTCCGGCGACAAGAATCTGCCCGGGTCGCTGGCGCGCATCGAACGCCAGGTCGAGGAGGCCATGAAGGCGCTGATCGACGCCAAGATGGTGAACGTGCGGCGCGAGAACATGTGGCTCGAGATCGAGATCAACACCGACATCTTGTTTCCGAGCGGCGCCGGCGAATTCACGACCGCGGCGGAGCCCGTGCTGGACAAGCTCGCCCTGGTGCTGAAGCCATTCACGAACCGCATACGGGTGGAAGGCCACACCGATGACCGTCCGATCCGCACCGCGGCCTTTCCCTCCAACTGGGAACTGTCCGCGGCGCGCGCCGCCAGCGTCGTCCATCAGTTCATGCGCCAGGGCATCGATCCGCAGCGCCTCGAGATCGTGGGCTTCGGCGAGTTCCATCCGAGGCAGCCGAACGATACCGCCGAAGGCCGCAACGCCAATCGGCGCGTGGCGATTCTCGTTCTCGAGGACCTCTCGCAGGAGGGCAGCTCGCCGGCGTCGCGGGTCGAAACGGCAGGCGCGGGGGCCGGCCGCGGGACGCAGCCCGGCGCCTCACCGGCTGCTCCGGCCGCCGCAGCGGGCGACCCGGTCAACTCATCGTCCCAGGCCGACGACACCTTGCTGGTCAAGACCCGGGCGAAGGAGATCCAGGCGCCGACGCAGCACCTCGGTCCGGTCGAACTCGTGTGGCCCGGCGCCGATACCCGTGAGACCAGGGCTCCGCCCCCGGCTGCGAAGCACGAATGACGGTGACCCATGAGCGAAGTCGACCGCTTGAGCAATTCCGGCCTGTACCCCGCGCTTCCCATTTCGGACAAGCGCAAGGACAGCGGCTCGCCCGGACAACCTCCGCCCGGTGGCCGCGACCAGGCACCCGACCCCAAGGGCGGCGCCGATACCGATCCGAATGCACCCCGAATCCCCAAATCCATCATCGATGAGTACGCCTAATGAACATCGGAATTATTCTTGATGCTGCCTGCGCCACGCTCGCCCTCGGGGCGCTGATCGCCGCGTTCGTCACCCTGCGATCCGTGCGCCGGTGGCGCGGCCAGTGCGCGGCCCTGGAATCCAGCCTTGCGGCGCTGCGGCGCGAGACCGAACTGATCGCCTCCATCAGCGTCCGCACCGGGCGCCGGGTGCAGCGCGTTGCCAGCGAATTCTCGGGCGTGAGCGAGCGCGTGGAATTGTTCGAAGCGCGCGCGGCCGCGGGTACGCCGGCGCTCGATCAGGCGATCGAACTGGCGCGCCGCGGCGTCCGCCCGGACCGGCTCGAGCAGCAATTCGGCCTGAGCCAGGGCGAGGCCGATTTGGTGAGCCGCCTGCACGGCGGTTCAGCGCGGCGCGCCAAACTCAATTAGACGGGGCACCCGGCCGCCAGGGCCGCCCCCGGCGCAAGCGCCGCCCCGCCCCTGGGCGCCGGCCCGGCGATTCGCGCGGGCCCGATGGCTCCCGCACCCCGGCATCGTGCGCCGGCAATCCCGGCGATTTTTCTGTGACGCAGGACGCAGGGTCCGCGAAAGCGCCCGCTCGCCTCTCGCACCTGAGATCGAGGTCTCAGTACTCCGTTACATAAAGGGTTCCACTTGCCGAAAAGAATCCTGAGGAGGCGGTTATGAACGAGGTCTTGGTCCTATTTTCCTTGGCAGCCATGGGCTGCCTGGCACGTCTGGCACTGGATCTCGCCATGCAGTTCTTCGCGCGGCGCGTGCCCAGCGGCAGGATTGCCATGGGCCCCAGCCAGGGACAGGCGGTCCCGGCCAAGGCCGACCCGACGGTCACGCTGGGAGCGACTCTCGGGTGTTACGGCGCGATTTCCATGGCGCTCGTCGCCGCCCTGCCCGGTGCGCTCGCCTTCCAGAGAATGTGGTTCGCGTTCGCCCTCATGTGCGTGGGCGGACTCATCGGGGAGATCTCGCGCGCCCGAACCGGCGCGTCCCCGGCCGACGTGGACGCGGAAGAATGGGAACCGGAGGAGCATGCTCCCGCTTCGGTGGGCCTGTCGGTGGCGCTGATGCTGGCGCTCAACCTCGCGGTGGCCGTGCTCCTGAGCGGTCAGGGGCTCGTGCAGTTGGTGCCGCCGCCCGCGTCGGCCGGCAACGCGCCGGCTCAGCTGGACCAAATCGTCGTCGTCGCCCGTCGAGGGTCCGACGACTCGGGCAGCTTGACCTTTCTCTAGCCGCCTGGGAGCGGACCCCGCTGCTATATCTTGATCGCCGGCACGGGGCGGCCGTCGTGCGCGGCGGCCACGGCTTCGTGCAACGTGGCGAAAATCCGCGCCTCGCCGACGACCGGCGTGATGCCATGGCGGTTCAGATCCGACCGAAGATAGGAACTCACGCGTCCGAACAGGACGGTGATCTTCTGCGGCGCAAGCTCGGTCAACAGGTCGCGGACGGCCTGCGCGGCGGAGTAGTCGATGTCGGTGATCGCGCCGCAATCGACGATCAGCCAGGATAGGGGCTGGGGGGCCTGCCGCACCAGTGCCCGCAGCTCGTCGACGAACCGGTTGGCATTCGCATAGAAGAGGTCCGAGCCGAACCGGTAGATGATGAGTCCGGGAGCCGTGACCTGGCCCGGCGTTGCGGGCGCGGGAACCCATTGTCCCGCGGCGTCCGGCTCGAGGATCATGGTATGCGGACGGTAGCTGTGGCGCACGTGCCGGAACAGGGACAGCGCGATGGCCAGCAGGATGCCCTGCTCGACGCCGAGCGCGACCACCGTCGCGGCGGTGATCACCGCGAGCGAGAATTCACCCGGGCTTTCGCGGCGGATGGAGCGCAAATGCGCCATGTCGATCATGCCCACCGCGATCGTGAAGACCACGGAGGCCAGCACGCACCGGGGCAGATACTGGAGCAAACCGGTCAGGAACATCAGCACCAGCAGTACGACCGCCGCCAGCACGAGCTGTGCGATCTGGCTGCGGGCGCCCATGCGCTCCACCATCGCGGTCTGTGTGGGGCTGCCGTTCACCACCAGGGAGCCGCTCAATCCGGCGACCGCATTGGCGGCGGCCAGCCCCAGGATGTCGGCGTCGGAGTCGACGGATTCGCGATAGCGCAGGCCGAAACCGCGCGAAGTCGCCGCGCTCTGCGCGATGATCATGACGAAGCAGGATCCCGCGACCGGGAGCAGCGCGAGGATTTCGGTCCAGGTCACGGCGGGCAGGCCGAGCCTCGGAAGGCCGCCCTGAACCGGGCCGATGAGGGCAATGCCGTAGTGGGCCGGATCCAAGGCGGCGCCGGCTGCGATGGCGCCCGCGACGAGGATCAGCGGCAGGGGTACGCGCCGGGCAAAGCGGTTGCCGACCAGGATGACGGCGGTCACCCCGAGGGACAGTGCCAGCGTCGGAAGGTTGCGGTCCTCGAGACCCCGCAGCACTTCCCACACCTTGAAAAGCGAGTAGTGAGATGGGGCCGGAACGCCCGACATGTCGCTCAGCATCGAGATGCAGACCTGGAACCCGACCCCGGTGAGGAAGCCGACCAACACCGTGCGCGAGAGAAAATCGGCCAGGAATCCGAATTTGAAGACGCGCGCCAGCAGCAGGATGCCGGCGGTCAGCAGCGCAACCACGGCGACCATGGACATGTACCGGCCGCTGCCCGGCGCGGCCATGCGGGACAGCGAGCTCGAGAAGATGGCGGCCGTGGCAGAGTCGGCGGCCACCACCAAATGGCGCGACGAGCCGAACACGGCGAAGGCCACCAACGGCAGCAACAGGGTGTACAGGCCGGCGACGACCGGTGCGCCGGCGATGCGGGCATAGCCGAGCACCTGCGGAATATTGATCGCGGCCGCGCTCACGCCCGCGATGACGTCGCACAGCGCGCCGCCGCGGTCGAATGGCAGCAAGCCGCCGAAGAGTCTCACGCGCATCCGCGGCCGTCCCCCGGGTTCTCCGTCCGACATGGCTTGATGGCAACTCCCAAGGTTCGATTCGCAAAAGTTAAGGTTCGATTCGCAAAAATTCCCCGGGCGGCCCGCGCGCCGCGCGCCGGAAGCGGTCGCTACGACTCCGGCAGATTCGCCAGCGGCCCGAGCGATGTCTGGTAATTGCGCCACCGGCCGACCGAGGCGCTGCTGATCCTCTGGCGCACCTGCCACTTGCTCGCCGTCATCACGCGGCGCTCCGTGCGATGGAAATCCAGGCAGGCGACGTCCCAGGGCAGGCCGATGAACTCGATCATCCTGCGGCTCCAGCTCTCTTGATCCGCGACCAGGCCCTCATAGGGCACGTCCAGCAGAATGTTCGCCGGCAGCACCGATCGCCAGTGGTCCATCAGGCGCAGGTATTCCACGTAGTAGGCCGCCAGATCCTCGAGATCATTGGCGTAGGCAAGATTCGTCTTGAAATGCTGGAAGTAGATGGACAGGCAGGTGTCCCTGGGGCTGCGCCGCAGATGAATGATGCGCGCATGGGGCAGGGCGTCGTGGATCAGCGCCAGGGACATGAAGTTGGCCGGCATCTTGTCCACCACCCGCAGCGCATCGGCCGACAATTCGCCCAGCAGGCGCAGGTAATCCGCGCCCAAGGTCGCCGCCATGCGCTCGGCATCCTCGCCTACGGGCGCCGCGGCGTCGAACGCCGCGCTGGCGTCGGTCCAGAACGCAAGCTCGCCGGCGCCGAATGCCGACGGGTGCGAGGCCAGTATCTGCTCGGCCAGCGTGGTGCCGGAGCGGGGCATCCCGACGATGAACACCGGCCGGGGCGTGCGCATCGCAAGGCTGCGCGGCATGCGGGCCCATTGCCGATCGCAGGTGCGGACGATGCGATCGACGGCCTGCGTCATCCGCCGCCGATCGTAGCTCGGCGCGTAGGCCTTCGTCAGGTCGTTCGCGCGCCGGTATTGGGCGAAAGCGCCGGTGTAATCCCCCACGTCGTCGCAGTATTTTCCGATCGCGTAACGCAGATAGGCCTCCTCGCGGGGCTTCGATACGCCGTCCGCGATGCGCAGCGCCTGCGCCAGCCACGACGCGTCGTCGGACGTCATCTTGCGCAGGTGAGCGATGCCGGCCCACGCCTCGGGCATGCGAGGATCGATCGCGGCGGCCCGCCTGAACAGGGTCTCGGCCTCCGCAAAGAGTCCGCGGTCGGCTTGCAACTCGCCCAGCAACGCCAACGCCGGCGCCGCGGTGGGGTCGATTTCCAGCGCCTTGCGGCACGCGGCGTCGGCCTCGGAGGTCGAGCCGAGCAGGCGCAGCGCGATGGCGAGATTGACGCAGGCCTTGACGAAGCGGGAATCGAGGGTCAACGCCCGCGCATAGCACGCGGCCGCATCCGCCGGGCGTCCGAGGTCCAACAGCGCGTTGCCAAGGCTGTTGTGGGCTTGGGCATTGTTGGGGTCGATCGCGAGCGCTCGCCGGCAGCTGGCGGCGGCCTGCTCGGATTGACCGAGTTCCCGCAACGCGTCGCCGAGATTGCTGTGTGCCGAGGCGAGTTCGGGGTTCAGCGCCAGCGCGCGGCGGTAGCTGGCCGCCGCCTCCTCCGGACGTCCCAGGGCAAGCAGCGCGTTGCCGAGGTTGCTGTGCGATTCGGCGATGTTCGGGTTGATTTGGAGCACCTCCCGGTAGCTCGCCGCGGCCTCGTCGAACCGTCCGAGCGCCAGCTGCGCGTTGCCGAGATTGTGCCGGGCTTCGATGTACGCGGGCTCGTTACGAATCGCCTGGCGGTACCGTGCGACCGCCTCGTCGAGGCGCCCCCCATGACGCAGCGCATTGCCCAGGTTGCACTGCGCCTCGGCATCCGCCGGAAGAAGCTCCGCCGCCTTCTGCAGGGCGTGCAGCGCGTCCTTGCCCTGCATCCGGAGCGCGACGCTCAGGGCCTTCCAGGCTGGGCCCGAATCCGGGAATCGGCCGATGGCTTCGAGGGCCCGGGACTCGAGCTCGAGGAAGCGCCGGGAATCGGCCAGACCGGCGAGCAGCCGCAGGTCGGCCGCGGTCGCGGGTTCCTCTCGGGCGCGCTTCTGTCCGCAGCATTGCTTGAATTTCTTGCCGCTGCCGCAGGGGCAGGGATCGTTTCTTGCGGGCGTCACGCGGGCCATTCTACCCATCCGGCCCGGGATGGATATCAGTCGGACGATGCGCGCAGGGCCTCGAACCAGCCGACGTCGATGGCGAAGGATCGTCCGCTCCCCACGGCGAAATAGTCGCGGACTTCCCGCGGAAACTCGTCGAACACGGACTCGAGCGCGGCGACCCGCGCGGGCGAAGTTCCGATGCGCTGCACCCAGGGGGTGAAATCCAGCGGCAGCTTCCAATGCCGCACCTCGGGCGGCGAAAAATTTCCGCTCGCGAGCATGGCGCGCCATTCGGATTCCCGGTAATTGCGCACGTGCGATGCATCGCGCAGCAATTCGAAGGTCTGCAGTGCGGTATCCAGCAGCGGATTTTCCGGGGCGATGACGTCGATGGCCAGCAGCCGGCCCGCGGGTCTCAATACCCGCGCGGCCTCGCGGATCGCCGCATTCACGTCGAGCCAGTGGTGCGCGGAAAATCGCGTCACCACCCAGTCGAAACTGGCGTCGGCAAAATCCAGCTTCTCCGCCGTTCCCAAGCTGGCGACGATCTGCGGGTGTCCGCGAGCCGCGGCCTCCGCGGCCACCACCTCCAGCATCGCGGGCGAGAGGTCATGAGCGACGACTTCGAGGGCCCCGCCGCGCGCGACGGCGAAGCTTGCGTGCCCGGCGCCGCAGCCCAGATCGAGGACGCGTGCGGGCCGCATGCGTCGTGCCAGATCGGCCAGGCCGTCCAAATCCCCGCCGCTCGCGTGCACCCCGCTCGTCAGGTAGCGAGCGGCCGTGGATCCGAATTGCCGAGCCGCCAAGTCATGCTGTTTCATGTCGAACCCCGTGTATGCCGGAGCGCCGGACCCTGCCGCCCGGGCCCTATCCCCGGGCAGGCAGGCTAGCCTGCCTGCTTCTTCCCGAGGATCTCGGCGGTGGCGCGCTTCAGGACCTCGAGGAGGCGGCGCCGATCCTCGGGTTGGCCGCTCCACGAGGCCGCGAGCGCCTCCCTGAATTCGCGCTGTGCCCGCGTCAGATCCGCGCAACCGGGAGCCGCCTCGACGGCGGGCGAATCCTCCCCGCCGGCGCCGACCAGGGCCCGCCTGACGCGCTCCATCCGCGCACCGACGCTCTTGAATTGTGCCAGCAGCGCCTCCGCCCGGCTACGGTTGGCCTCGAGTTCGGTAAGGCCCGCCTTGGTGATGCGGTAGAGCTTTCGGGTCCCCTGCGCCTCCCCTTGCGAATGACCGATTTTCTCCAAATGGGTCAGCGCCGGATACACCATGCCCGGACTCGGCACGTAGAAGCCATTGGATAGCTGGTCCAGGGACCTGATGATTTCATAACCGTGGCGGGGCTTGTCCTCGAGCAGCGCCAGGATGAGCAGTTGCAGGTCGGCTGAGCTCAGTTTCCGCCCCATGCCGAAAGGGCGCCCACCCAGGCCGCCGTCCATGAAGCCGCGCCCGAACCGCCCCAACCCTCCAGCGCCGTGCTGCCGTCCAAAGTGAAAATGACCGTGATGGCTGTGCATGGGGACCGCATACCTATTTTAAAACCTATCGTAAGATATAACCCTGAGCGTATAGTGTCAAAGGGAAGCGGGCGGCGGCGCCTGCCGTGGCTCGCCCGGTGGCCCGTGGCGCGCGCGCCGGGGACTTCAGGCCGCGCGGGGCCAAAGCCGGCTCGCTGGCATTTAAGTAGCGCTCAACATTGACACTAGGCCTCCCGCGCTCCAAAATACGCGGCTCATTTTGAGGAGGGGTACCCAAGCGGCCAACGGGGGCAGACTGTAAATCTGCTGGCTTATGCCTTCGTAGGTTCGAATCCTACCCCCTCCACCAGTTGGGTTGAGGGTGCGGTGCCATTGGCTTATTAGGTGTGCGGGTGTAGTTCAATGGTAGAACGTCAGCCTTCCAAGCTGATCACGTGGGTTCGATTCCCATCACCCGCTCCATGTGGATGCGGCCCACGTAGCTCAGTTGGTAGAGCACGTCCTTGGTAAGGACGAGGTCAACGGTTCGATCCCGTTCGTGGGCTCCAGTTTTTAATTTTTGCCAGCTAATTTTCGGGGGTACTTGCCGTGTCTAAGGAGAAGTTTGAGCGAACGAAGCCGCACGTGAACGTGGGGACGATTGGTCATGTGGACCATGGCAAGACGACCTTGACGGCGGCGCTGACGAAGGTGATGGCGGAGAAGTTTGGCGGGGAGTTCAAGGCCTACGACCAGATTGACAAGGCGCCGGAGGAGCGGGCGCGGGGGATCACGATTGCGACGGCGCACGTGGAGTATCAGAGCGATGCGCGGCATTACGCGCACGTGGACTGTCCCGGGCACGCGGACTACGTGAAGAACATGATCACGGGAGCGGCGCAGATGGACGGGGCGATTTTGGTGGTGTCGGCGGCGGACGGGCCGATGCCGCAGACGCGCGAGCACATTTTGCTGGCGCGGCAGGTGGGTGTGCCGTACATCGTGGTGTATTTGAACAAGGCGGACATGGTTGACGACAAGGAGTTGTTGGAGCTGGTGGAGCTTGAGGTTCGGGATTTGCTGACGATGTACAAGTTTCCCGGGGACAAGACGCCGATCACGATTGGCTCGGCGCTGAAGGCGCTGGAGGGGGACACGAGCGAGATTGGGGTGCCCTCGATATTGAAGCTGGTGAAGACGCTGGACGATTACATTCCGGTGCCGAAGCGGGCGGTGGATGGGGCGTTTTTGATGCCGGTGGAGGATGTATTTTCGATTGCGGGCCGCGGGACGGTGGTGACGGGGCGGATCGAGCGCGGGATCGTGAAGGTGAACGACGAAGTGGAGATTGTGGGGATCCGTCCGACGACGAAGACGACGTGCACGGGCGTGGAGATGTTTCGCAAGCTCCTGGACGAGGGACAGGCGGGGGACAACGTGGGGGTGCTGCTGCGGGGCACGAAGCGCGAGGAAGTGGAGCGCGGGCAGGTGTTGTGCAAGCCGGGGAGCATCACGCCGCACACGAAGTTCGAGGCCGAGGTGTACGTGCTGACGAAGGAAGAGGGCGGGCGGCACACGCCGTTTTTCAAGGGCTACCGGCCGCAGTTTTACTTTCGCACGACGGACGTGACCGGGGCGGTGGAGCTGCCGGAGGGGACGGAGATGGTGATGCCCGGGGACAACATCAAGATCGTGGTGGAGCTGATAGCGCCGATCGCGATGGAGCAGGGGCTGCGCTTCGCCATCCGCGAGGGCGGTAAAACCGTGGGCGCCGGGGTCGTCGCCAAGGTAATTGCGTAGGGGATTTTGTTGTGATGCCCGCGAAGCGGGCTTAACGGACGGGGTCGTTTCGACCCCGTTAATGTGTGCGTCAGCACTAGGTTAGGGCAGTAGCTCAATTGGCAGAGCGGCGGTCTCCAAAACCGCAGGTTGGGGGTTCGATTCCCTCCTGCCCTGCCATCTGGGCGGGCATTTAGGTCAACAGCGGTAAACATGGCAGAAGCTCAAACAAGTCCCGGTGCATCGGCCAAGGATACGGCGCTCGTTACGCTGTCGGTGCTCGTGCTGCTGTTCGGGATCGGCGCGTTCTATTGGTACGACGACCGGGGTCTGCCGCTGCGCATCGGAATGGTGGTGGCCGGGCTCGCCGCGGGCGCCGCTCTTGCCTGGTTCAGCTGGTACGGCCGCGAATTCTGGCAATTCGCGCTGGCCGCGCGAGTCGAGCTGCGGAAGGTCGTGTGGCCCACGCGCGACGAAACGATCAAGACGACCTATGTGGTGTTCATTTTTGCCATTTTGATGGGCTTGTTTTTTTGGGGACTCGATTGGGTTCTCACCTGGCTGACCCGGTTGATGACCGGCCAGTCTGCTTGACGAATTCGGAGCGCTTATGTCCCTGCGATGGTATGTAGTTCACGCCTACTCGAATTTCGAGCACAAGGTGTCCGAATCGCTCAAGGAACGGGTGAAGCGCGCGGGTTTGGAGTCGAAGTTCGGCGAGATCCTGGTGCCCACCGAGGAAGTCGTGGAGATGCGCGACGGCCAGAAGCGCAAGTCCGACCGCAAGTTCTTCCCGGGCTATGTGCTCGTGCAGATGGAAATGGACGAGGACACCTGGCACCTGGTGAAGGAAGTGCCGAAGGTCCTGGGCTTCATCGGCGGCACGAGCGACAAGCCGGCTGCGATCACCGACAAGGAAGCCATGTCGATCCTGCGCCGCGTCGAAGAGGGCGTGGACAAGCCGAAGCCCAAGGTGCTGTTCGAGCCGGGTGAAGTGGTGCGGGTGACCCACGGGCCGTTCAACGATTTCAACGGAGTCGTCGAGTCGGTGAACTACGAGAAGAACCGCCTGCAGGTTGCGGTGCAGATCCTCGGGCGCTCCACCCCCGTGGAACTGGATTTCTCGCAGGTCGAGAAGGGTTGATTTTGTATCGGTCGGGGCCGCTGCGGCCCCGTTAATTCGGCGCGTAAGCGCCTAACCAAGGGGAGCTTTCCGGAAGGAAAGCGTTTGAACCCACAAGAGGAAGCGACCAAATGGCGAAGAAGGTTACCGGCTACATCAAGCTGCAGATCCCTGCGGGTCAGGCGAACCCAAGCCCCCCGGTGGGCCCCGCCCTCGGCCAGCAGGGCGTGAACATCATGGAGTTCTGCAAGGCGTTCAACGCGCAGACCCAGTCATTGGAAAAGGGCCTGCCGACCCCAGTGGTGATCACCGTGTACAGCGACCGCAGTTTCACCTTCATCATGAAGACGCCGCCCGCGTCCGTGCTGATCGCGAAGGCGCTCGGCATCCCGAAGGGCAGCGCAACCCCGAACACCGCCAAGGTGGGGAAGATCTCGCGCCAGCAGCTCGAGGACATCGCCAAGCTGAAAATGCCCGATTTGACCGCCGCCGATCTCGATGCCGCCGTGCGCACCATCGCCGGCAGCGCGCGCAGCATGGGCGTCGACGTGGAGGTGGTGTGACATGCCGGCCGTGACTAAGCGAACGAAGCCCTGGAAGGACAAGCTGCCGCCGGGCAAGTCGTATCCGATCGACGATGCGCTGAAGCTCGTGAAGGAATTTGCGACCGCGAAATTCAACGAATCGGTGGACGTGTCGGTCAACCTGGGCGTGGACGCGACCAAGTCCGACCAGCAGGTGCGCGGCTCGACCGTGATGCCGCACGGCACCGGCAAGGTCGTCCGGGTGGCCGTGTTCACCCAGGGAAAGAACGCCGACGCCGCCAAGGCGGCCGGCGCCGACATCGTGGGTTTCGAGGACCTCGCCGAGAAGGTGAAGGCCGGCCAGATCGATTTCGACGTCGTGATCGCGAGCCCGGACGCCATGCGCATCGTCGGACAGCTCGGCCAGATTCTCGGCCCGCGGGGCCTCATGCCCAATCCCAAGGTGGGAACGGTGACGCCCAATGTGGCGGAGGCCGTGAAGAACGCGAAGTCCGGGCAGGTCCGCTACCGGACCGACAAGGCGGGAATCGTGCACGCGCAGATCGGGCGCGCGAGTTTCGAGCCCGTCGCGCTGAAGGAGAACCTGCTGGCGCTGGTCGCCGATTTGCAGAAGATCAAACCGGCGACCTCGAAGGGCGTGTATTTGAAGAAGCTGACGCTGTCCACGACCATGGGCCCGGGGGTCACGGTCGACCAGTCCAGCCTGGGTTTGTGATTTGAGTTTTATCGGACGGGGTCGCATCGACCCCGTAGGAATCGGCGCGTAGGCGCCTAGCAAAGATGGAGGGCTGCGTGAGGCCGCTGGGCCGAACGCAACCATCATCGAAGACCGCAGGCGGGCCCATGTTCACGGGAATGGGGCCCTTAAATTTCCGGCCTGCGCAGATGGTGGGACCCGAATCAGGAATTTCCTGGTGAAGGTCGCACCGAAGAGCGCGAAGGCGCGCTCAAAGGGTGGGCGGGGACGCTGGAATCCCCGCCTTGTGTGACGCTTCTTACCGGGGACCTATATGGCACTCAAGTTAGAAGAGAAGAAAGTCGTGGTGGCGGAGGTCAACGCGGTTGCAGCGAAGGCGCTGTCCGTGGTGGGCGCCGAGAACCGTGGCTTGACGGTGACGCAGATGACGGACTTGCGGGCGAAAGCGCGCAAGGACGGCGTTTATCTGCGGATCGTCAAGAACACGCTCGCGCGCAAGGCCGTTGCCGGCACCGCTTTCGAATGCATTTCTCCGGCGCTGAAGGGACCCATTGTCCTCGCATTCTCCAACGACGACCCGGGCGCCGCCGCCCGCATCGTCAAGGCGTTTTCGAAGGACAACGACAAATTGGTGACGACCGTCGTGTCCTTGGGCGGGCAACTGCTCAAGCCCCAGGATCTCGACCGCGTGGCTTCGCTGCCCACGCGGGCGCAGGCGGTGTCCCAGTTGCTGGGTGTGATCAAGGCGCCCATCTCGAAGTTCGTCGGAACGCTCGCGGCCCCCAATTCCAAGTTGGTCCGCACGCTGGCCGCCGTTCTCGAGGCGAAGAAAGCACAGGCCGGCGGTGCGGCGTAGGCCGTGCACCGAAGGCGCGATTTGAACCTGATTCGGGTCGCAGGACCCATCTTTAAAGTATTTTTTGGAGGATAAAATGGCTGTTACCAAAGACGAAATTCTCGACGCGATTTCCAAGATGTCCGTCATGGACGTGGTCGAACTGATCGCGGACATGGAAAAGAAGTTCAACGTCACCGCGGCGGCTCCGGTAGCCGTGGCGGCGGCGGGCGCCGGCGCCGCGGCCGCTCCGGTGGCGGAAGCGCAGACCGAATTCACCGTGACCCTGACCGAATTCGGCGCCAACAAGGTCGGCGTCATCAAGGTCATCCGCGAAATCACGGGATTGGGCCTGAAGGAGGCGAAGGACCTGGTGGAAGGCGCCCCGTCGACCGTCAAGGAAGCCATTCCGAAGGCGGATGCCGATGTGATCAAGAAGAAGCTCGAGGACGCCGGCGCAAAGGCTGCCATCAAGTAGTGACCGCCGCCGTCATGCGCAGGCCGACCCTCGTCGCCGATCCGGCGGCGGAGGTCGCCTGCGCCTTTGATTTTGAAGTCGATCCCAGGCCCGCGCAGCGGGCACTATCGGGCAGGACCGCGCCATGCGCGGCCCTGGCCCCGTCAATTTTGGCGCGCAGCGCCTAAGAAGGGCACCTACATGGCTTATTCGTTCACCGAAAAGAAGCGCATCCGTAAGAACTTCGGCAAACGCCCGAGCATCCTCGGCACGCCGTACCTGTTGGCGATCCAATTGGATTCGTACCGGCGATTCTTGCAGGCGGACGTGACCGAATCGAGGCGGGACGAAATCGGGCTGCACGCGGCGTTCGACAGCGTGTTCCCCATCTCCAGCTATTCGGGCAACGCGACGCTCGAGTACGTGAGCTATCGCCTCGGCGACCCGGTGTTCGACGTCAAGGAGTGCCAGCTCCGCGGGCTGACCTATGCGGCCCCGCTGCGCGTGAAAGTGCGCCTGGTCGTGCTCGACAAGGAAGCGAGCGGCGCGAAGAAGCCCGTCAAGGACGTGCGCGAGCAGGAGGTCTACCTCGGCGAGCTGCCGCTCATGACGGACAACGGCACGTTCATCATCAATGGAACCGAGCGCGTCATCGTCTCCCAGCTGCACCGCAGCCCCGGCGTGTTCTTCGACCACGACCGCGGGAAGACGCATTCCTCCGGCAAGCTGCTGTTTTCCGCCCGGATCATCCCCTACCGCGGCTCGTGGCTGGATTTCGAGTTCGATCCGAAGGATTGCGTGTTCGCCCGCATCGACCGGCGCCGCAAGCTGCCGGTCACCATCATTCTGCGGGCCCTCGGCTACACCGAGGAGCAGGTGCTCGACATGTTCTTCGAGAAGAACACGTTCTACCTGTCGAAGAAGGAGGTCGAATTCGAGGTCATTCCGCAGCGCCTGCGCGGAGAGACCGCGGCGTTCGAGATCCGCGTCGGCAAGAAGGTCGTCGTCGAGGAGGGGCGCCGGATCACCGCGCGCCACGTGCGCGAGCTCGAAGAGGCGCAGATCAAGCGCCTGCCGGTGCCCATTGAGTACCTGCAGGGCAAGATCCTGGCGCACGACATCGTCAATACGGAAACCGGCGAGATCCTGGCCAAGGCCAACGAGGTCCTCACCGTTCCGTCGGTGGGCAAGCTCATCGAGGGCGGGATCACCGAGATCCGCACGCTGTACGTCAACGACCTGGACCGCGGCCCCTACATTTCCGACACGCTGCGGATCGACCCGACCAAGACGCGCCTCGAGGCGCTGGTCGAGATCTACCGCATGATGCGTCCCGGCGAACCGCCGACCAAGGACGCGGCCGAGAATCTGTTTCAGAACCTGTTCTTCAACGCCGAGCGCTACGACCTGTCGCCGGTCGGCCGCATGAAGTTCAACCGCCGCGTGGGCCGCGAGGAGATCACGGGATCCGGCGTGCTCAGCAAGGAGGACATCATCGAGGTCATGAAGACCTTGATAGACATCCGCAACGGCAACGGCCACGTGGACGACATCGATCACCTCGGCAATCGCCGCGTGCGCAGCGTCGGCGAGATGGCGGAAAACGCCTTCCGCATCGGGCTGGTGCGCGTGGAGCGCGCCGTCAAGGAGCGCCTGACGATCGCCGAGAGCGAGCCGATCATGCCCCAGGAGATGATCAACGCGAAGCCGGTCGCGGCCGCGGTGAAGGAATTCTTCGGCTCCTCACAGCTGTCCCAGTTCATGGACCAGAACAATCCGCTGTCGGAAGTCACGCACAAGCGGCGCGTTTCCGCCTTGGGCCCCGGCGGCCTGACGCGCGAGCGGGCGGGGTTCGAGGTGCGCGACGTTCATCCGACGCATTACGGCCGGGTATGCCCGATCGAGACGCCGGAAGGCCCGAACATCGGCCTGATCAACTCGCTGGCCGTGTATGCGCGGACCAACGACTACGGATTCCTGGAGACTCCGTACCGGCGCGTGTCGAACGGCAAGGTGACGGATCAGATCGACTACCTGTCCGCCATCGAGGAAGGGCAGTACGTGATCGCGCAGGCCAACGCGGCCTTGAACGAGAAGGGCGAATTCACCGACGACCTGATCTCCTGCCGGACGCAGAACGAGTTCACGTTGTCGGCGCCCGACAAGATCGACTTCATGGACGTGTCCCCGAAGCAGATCGTGTCGGTGGCGGCCTCGCTGATCCCGTTCCTCGAGCACGACGACGCCAACCGCGCCCTCATGGGTTCGAACATGCAGCGCCAGGCGGTGCCGACCCTGCGGTCGGAAACCCCGATGGTGGGAACGGGCATGGAGCGGGCGGTCGCGATCGATTCGGGAGTGACGGTGGTCGCGCGCCGCGGCGGCAGCGTCGATTCCGTGGATGCGTCCCGCATCGTGGTGCGGGTCAACGACGACGAGACGACGGCGGGCGAGCCCGGCGTGGACATCTATTCCCTCACGAAGTACACGCGCTCGAACCAGAACACCTGCATCAACCAGCGCCCGCTGGTGCGTGCCGGCGACGCCATCAAGCGCGGCGACGTCCTGGCGGACGGCCCGTCGACCGATCTGGGCGAGCTCGCGCTCGGCCAGAACCTGCTGGTGGCCTTCATGCCGTGGAACGGCTACAACTTCGAGGATTCCATCCTCATCTCCGAGCGCGTGGTCGAGGAAGACCGCTTCACGACCATTCACATCGAAGAGCTGACCTGCGTGGCGCGCGACACCAAGCTCGGCCCCGAGGAGATCACGGCGGACATCCCGAACGTGGGCGACTCCGCGCTCGCGAAACTCGATGAGGCGGGAATCGCCTTCATCGGGGCGGAAGTGCGCGCGGGCGACATCCTGGTGGGCAAGGTCACGCCGAAGGGTGAGACCCAGCTGACGCCGGAGGAGAAGCTGCTGCGCGCCATTTTCGGCGAGAAGGCGTCGGACGTGAAGGACACCTCGCTGCGCGTGCCCCCCGGCATGGACGGCACGGTGATCGACGTCCGCGTGTTCACGCGGGACGGGGTGGAGAAGGATTCGCGGGCCCTGGCGATCGAAAAGGCGGAGCTCGAGCGGGTGCGCAAGGACCTGGCGGACCAGCAGCGCATCCTGGAGGACGATTTGTTCCAGCGCGTGCGCGGAATGATCGAGGGCAAGGTGGTCGAGGCGGGCCCGAAGAAGCTGAAATCGGGCACGGCCGTCGACGCCGCCTATCTCGCCGACCTGCCGCGCGAGCAGTGGTTCGAGATCCGCTTCAAGGACGAGGAGACCAATTCGCAGCTGGAGACCGTGTCGGAGCGCCTGAAGGGCCAGCGCAAGACCTTCGAGAAGCGTTTCGACGAGAAGAAGGCGAAGATCACGGCGGGCGACGATCTCGCGCCGGGCGTGCTCAAGATGGTCAAGGTGTATCTGGCGGTGAAGCGCCGGGTGCAGCCGGGAGACAAGATGGCGGGCCGCCACGGCAACAAGGGCGTGATCTCGTCGATCGTTCCGGTCGAGGACATGCCGTACATGGCGGACGGCACGCCGGTGGACATCGTGTTGAATCCGCTGGGCGTTCCGTCGCGCATGAACATCGGCCAGATCCTGGAAACCCACCTGGGGTGGGCGGCCAAGGGCCTGGGCGCCAAGATCGGCAAGATGCTCGACGCCCAGAACGCCGTCGTGGAGCTGCGCAAGTTCCTGGACTCGGTCTACAACGAGACCGGCGGCCAGAAGGAGGACATCAAGTCGATGACCGACCCCGAGGTCATCGAGCTGGCCAGCAACCTGAAGAAGGGCGTGCCGATGGCGACCCCCGTGTTCGACGGCGCGAGCGAGGAGGAGATCAAGAGCCTCCTGGCGCTCGCGGATCTGCCCACGTCCGGCCAGACGACGCTGCACGACGGCCGCACCGGCGAGCAGTTCGACCGGCCGGTGACCGTCGGATACATGTACATGTTGAAGTTGAACCACCTGGTCGACGACAAAATGCACGCCCGTTCGACGGGGCCCTACAGCCTGGTCACCCAGCAGCCGCTGGGCGGCAAGGCGCAGTTCGGCGGTCAGCGCTTCGGCGAGATGGAAGTGTGGGCGCTCGAGGCGTACGGCGCCGCGTACACGCTTCAGGAGATGCTCACCGTCAAGTCCGACGACGTCAACGGCCGCACGCAGATGTACAAGGCGATCGTCGACGGCAACCATGAAATGAAAGCCGGCATGCCGGAGTCGTTCAATGTCTTGGTCAAGGAGATCCGTTCCCTGGCCATAAACATCGAACTCGAGAGCGAGGCTTAAGATCCATGAAAGACTTACTCAAATTGTTCAAGCAGCAGGTGCCGGTCGAGAATTTCGATTCGATCAAGATCGGCCTCGCGTCGCCGGACATGATCCGGTCGTGGTCCTACGGCGAAGTGAAGAAGCCGGAGACCATCAACTACCGCACCTTCAAGCCGGAGCGCGACGGGCTGTTCTGCGCGAAGATCTTCGGGCCGGTGAAGGACTACGAGTGCCTGTGCGGCAAGTACAAGCGCCTGAAGCACCGCGGCGTGGTGTGCGAGAAGTGCGGCGTCGAGGTCACCCAGTCGAAGGTGCGCCGCGAGCGCATGGGCCACATCGAGCTCGCGAGCCCGACGGCGCACATCTGGTTCCTGAAGTCGCTGCCGTCGCGCATCGGCTTGATGCTCGACATGACGCTGCGCGAGATCGAGCGCGTGCTGTACTTCGAGGCCTTCGTGGTCGTCGATCCCGGCATGACGTCGCTGCAGCGCGGCCAGCTGCTGACCGACGAGATGTATCTCGAGTCCATCGAGGAGCACGGCGACGAATTCGACGCGCGCATGGGCGCCGAAGCGGTGCATGAGCTGCTCAAGTCCATGGACCTGCCGTCGGAGATCGTCAAGGTCCGCGAGGACATGGCGAACACCAACTCCGAGACGAAGATCAAGCGCCTGTCCAAGCGCCTGAAGCTCATCGAAGCCTTCATGGAGTCGGGCAACAAGCCGGAATGGATGGTGCTCACCGTGCTGCCGGTGCTGCCTCCCGACCTGCGCCCGCTGGTGCCGCTCGACGGGGGCCGCTTCGCGACCTCCGACCTGAACGACCTGTACCGGCGCGTCATCAACCGCAACAACCGCCTGCGCCGGCTGCTCGAGCTCAATGCGCCGGACATCATCGTGCGCAACGAAAAGCGCATGCTGCAGGAAGCCGTGGACGCGCTCCTGGACAACGGCCGCCGGGGACGGGCCATCACGGGCACCAACAAGCGCCCGCTGAAGTCCCTGGCCGACATGATCAAGGGCAAGCAGGGCCGGTTCCGCCAGAACCTGCTCGGCAAGCGCGTCGACTACTCGGGCCGCTCCGTGATCGTCGTCGGACCGACGCTGCGCCTGCACCAATGCGGACTGCCGAAGAAGATGGCGCTGGAGCTGTTCAAGCCCTTCATCTTCTCGAAGCTGCAGCTGCGGGGCGAGGCCTCGACCATCAAGGCGGCCAAGCGCCTGGTGGAACGCGAGGGACCGGAGGTGTGGGACATCCTGGAAGAGGTGATCCGCGAACATCCGGTGCTCCTCAACCGCGCACCGACCCTGCATCGCCTGGGGATCCAGGCGTTCGAACCCGTGTTGATCGAGGGCAAGGCGATCCAGCTGCATCCCCTGGTCTGCACCGCGTTCAACGCGGACTTCGACGGCGACCAGATGGCCGTGCACGTGCCGCTGTCCATCGAGGCGCAGCTCGAGGCCCGCGCCTTGATGATGTCCTCGAACAACATTCTTTCGCCGGCGAACGGCGATCCGATCATCGTGCCGTCCCAGGACGTGGTGCTCGGGTTGTACTACATGACCCGGGAACGGTTGGGCGCCAAGGGCGAGGGCATGGCATTCAGCGACGTCGCGGAGGTTCATCGCGCCTACGAGAGCCGCAACGTCGATTTGCAGGCCAAGGTCCGCGTTCGCCTGACCGAATACATCCGCGACTCCGAGGGTGAGCTGTCGCCCAACCTGCGGGTGGTGGACACGACGGTCGGCCGGTCGCTGCTGTCGGAAATCCTGCCGCATGGCCTGTCGTTCGACGCCATCAACCAGGACATGACGAAAAAGATCATCTCGTCGACCATCAATCTCTGCTACCGCACGGTGGGCCTGAAGGAGACGGTGGTCTTCGCCGATCAGTTGATGTACACGGGCTTCCAGTACGCGACCCGCGCCGGCGTTTCCATCGGCGTGGACGACATGGTCGTGCCGCAGACGAAGGTCAAGATTCTCGCGACGGCGGAGCGCGAAGTGAAGGAGATCCAGGAGCAGTACGCCTCCGGCCTCGTCACGAACGGCGAACGCTACAACAAGGTGGTCGACATCTGGTCGCGCACGAACGACCAGGTGGCGAAGGCCATGATGGAGAAGCTCGGAACCGACGAGGTCACGGACATCAAGGGCAACAAGGTCCGCCAGAAGTCGTTCAACTCCATTTTCATGATGGCCGATTCGGGCGCCCGCGGCTCCGCTGCGCAAATCCGGCAGCTGGCCGGCATGCGCGGCCTGATGGCGAAGCCGGACGGGTCCATCATCGAAACTCCGATCACGGCGAATTTCCGCGAGGGATTGAACGTACTGCAGTACTTCATCTCGACGCACGGCGCCCGCAAGGGCCTGGCCGACACGGCGTTGAAGACGGCGAATTCGGGCTATCTGACCCGGCGCCTGGTCGACGTGGCGCAGGACCTCGTGGTCACCGAGATCGATTGCGGGACCAGCTTCGGCCTGTCGATCACCCCCATCGTGGAGGGCGGCGACGTCGTCGAGGGCCTGGGCGAGCGCGTGCTCGGCCGGGTGGCTTCGCAGGACGTGGTCGTGGCGTCCACCGGAGAAGTGCTGGTGAAGGCCGGCACCTTGATCGACGAGAAGCTGGTGAAGCTGCTGGAGAAGATGGGCATCGATCAGGTCATGGTGCGCTCGCCCATCACCTGCGAGACCCGCTACGGCGTATGCGCGCAGTGCTACGGCCGCGATCTCGGCCGCGGGCATCGCATCAACATCGGCGAAGCGGTGGGAGTCATCGCGGCGCAGTCGATCGGCGAGCCGGGCACCCAGCTCACGATGCGTACCTTCCACGTCGGCGGAGCCGCGTCGCGGGCCGCTGCGGCGAATGGCGTCGAGGTCAAGTCGAAGGGAACCATCCGCCTTCACAACATCAAGACCGTCAGGCACGAGAAGGGCCACCTGGTCGCCGTGTCGCGCTCGGGCGAACTGGGCGTGGTGGATGAGTTCGGCCGCGAGCGGGAGCGCTACAAGATCCCGTACGGCGCGACCATCACCGTTAACGACGGCGACATGGTCACCGCCGGCCAGTCGGTGGCGAACTGGGACCCGCACACGCATCCCGTGGTCACGGAAGTGGCGGGCATGATCAAGTTCTCCGACTTCGTCGACGGCATCACCGTCACGACGCAGGTGGACGACGTCACGGGCCTGTCCAGCACGGTGGTTCTGGATCCGAAACAGCGCGGCTCCGGCGGCAAGGACCTGCGTCCCGTGGTCCGGCTGACCAACGCGAAGGGCAAGGAAGTCACGTTCGCGAACACCGACATCCCGGCGGTGTATGCGCTCCCTGCGGGCGCCATCGTCAGCCTGGAGGACGGGTCCAAGGTGTCGGTGGGCGACGTCATCGCGCGCATCCCGCAGGAATCCTCCAAGACCCGCGACATCACCGGCGGCTTGCCGCGCGTCGCGGACCTGTTCGAGGCCCGCAAGCCGAAGGACTCGGCGATTCTGGCCGAGCGCAGCGGAACCGTGAGCTTCGGCAAGGAGACCAAGGGCAAGCGCCGCCTGATCATCACCAACGAGGCGGCCGACAAGTACGAGGAGCTGATTCCGAAGTGGCGCCATCTCAACGTGTTCGAAGGCGAACAGGTGGAGAAGGGCGAGGTCATCGCCGACGGCGAGCCGAACCCGCACGACATCCTGCGGCTGCAGGGGGTGGAGGCGCTGGCGAACTACCTGGTGCGCGAAATCCAGGACGTCTACCGGCTGCAGGGCGTGAAGATCAACGACAAGCACATCGAGGTGATCGTGCGCCAGATGCTGCGCAAGATCGAGGTGCTCGACACCGGGGATTCGGCGCTGCTGCGGGGGGAACAGATGGACCGCGGCCGCCTGCTCGACGTCATCGCGAAACAGAAGGCGGAGGGCAAGCACCAGTCGACCTGGGAACCGATGCTGTTGGGCATCACCAAGGCGTCGCTGGCGACGGAGTCGTTCATTTCGGCGGCATCGTTCCAGGAGACGACCCGGGTGCTCACCGAGGCGGCCGTCCGCGGCCTGAAGGACGACCTGCGCGGGCTGAAGGAGAACGTCATCGTCGGGCGGCTCATTCCCGCCGGCACGGGTTTCGCGTATCATGCAAGGCGGCGACGGGCATTCGACGACAGCCGCCGCCGCAACTTCATGGACGTGAGCGGCGGAATGGGCGACTCGGACGATGCGGTACCGGCGGGGGATACCGAAGCTGCCGAATGATCGGATAAAACAATAAGCATCTGAAAAAGCATGGCCTCGGACCCGCAAGGGTTCGAGGCTTTTTTTATGGCGCCGGTACGGACCTCAACGATGCAAATCATCAGAAAATCCTCGTTTTCGGCCAGCCCCTGGAAGAACGGCGGGGGCGTCACCCACGAAGCGATTCGCGTCCCGCCCGGCGTGGAGGCTTTTCGATGGCGCGTCAGCGTGGCAGAGATTCATCAGGGCGGACCCTTCTCGGACTTCGTCGGGTACCGCCGGTTCATGGTGCTGCTGCGCGGGGACGGCGTCCGGTTGACCTGCAACGGACGCGACCACGCGGAGCTGCGGCAGCCGGGCGACATGACGCAGTTCGACGGGGCGGCCGCGACTGCCTGCAGCCTGCTGGGGGGGCCGTGCACCGACCTGAACTTGATGGTTTCCCAGGCGATCCCGGGCGCGCGGGCTTCTACCGAACGGGTGAACAAGCCGTACGCGGTCGATCCGGGCGATGGAATGGCAATCGTATTCGCAATCCGCGGCGACGTTTCCGTGGACACCGCCGGTGGAGCTTCCGCCGTATTGGCCGAGGGGGACCTCGCCCTGATCACCTCCCGGGATGCCGCCGTGCTCTCGCCGGGATCGGGGGCCGCCGGCGGCACGGCCGGCCCCGAATCCGCCCCCTTGGTGTTCTTGGCTGCCCTGGACGATAATTCCGTGCCCATCTCCTGAAGGACCCTCCCATGGCCGCCAAGCCCAGCCCGCCGCCCGTATCCGTCCTGGAACCGCTGCGGCATGCCATGCGCGAACATGCGCTGTGGCCCGAGGATCGGGCCGTCACACGACTGCTGCACGGCCTGGAACTCACCGGAGGCGAGCGGCACCGCGCCGTATCCGTGGCGATGGCGCTGGTCGAGGGCGCGCGTGCGCGGCGCGACGAGCGCCCCTTTCTGGACGCCTTCCTGCAGGAGTTCGGGCTGTCGAACCAGGAAGGGATCGCGCTCATGTGCATCGCCGAGGCGCTGCTGCGAATCCCGGACGATGCGACCGCCGACCGGCTGATCGCGGAGCAGCTCGCCACCGGCGACTGGTCGGCACATTCCGGCAGATCCGAATCCTTGTTCGTCAACGCCTCGACCTGGGGGCTGATGCTGACCGGCGGCATCCTCGAACTCGATCCGTCCATCAAGTCCGACGCCTCCGGCTGGATCAAGAAGCTCACGCGAAAGGCGGGCGAGCCCCTGGTGCGTCTTGCCGTGCGCAGGGCGATGCGGATCATCGGCGGGGAGTTCGTCGTCGGGCGCACCATCGAGGAGGCGCTGGAGCGCAGCGCGAAGGAGCCGGAGGTCGGCATGTGCTCCTTCGACATGCTGGGCGAGGGCGCGAGAACCCGCGACGACGCGGCCCGGTACCTCGAGTCGTACGAGCATGCGATCGACGTCATCGGCACGGCGGCCCGCGGCAGGGCGCCCCACGAGACCTCGAGCATCTCCATCAAGCTGTCGGCATTGGAGCCGCGGTACACGCTGCTGCAGCGGGAGCGCGTCCTCACGCGATTGGTGCCGCAGGTCACGAGCCTGGCGCGCCGCGCGGCGGCGGCGGGCATCCAGCTCACGATCGACGCGGAAGAGGCCGACCGCCTCGACCTTTCGCTGGACGTGATCGAAGCGCTGGCGGCCGACGCGGCCACGCGCGATTGGCCCGGACTCGGGTTGGCGATACAGGCGTACGGCAAGCGCGCCATGGACGTCATCGACTGGACGGCGGCGCTCGCGCGCACCCATGGCCGGAGGATGACCGCCCGGCTGGTCAAGGGAGCGTACTGGGACAGCGAGATCAAGCGCGGCCAGGAGCGGGGCCTCGAGGGCTATCCCGTCTACACGCGCAAGATCACGACGGACGTGTCCTATCTCGCCTGCGCGGGCGCTCTCTTCCGTCATGCCGACGTGATCATGCCGCAATTCGCCACGCACAATGCCCACAGCATCGCATCCATCCTGGAGCTGGCTCCCGCGGGCGCGAATTTCGAGTTCCAGCGGCTGCACGGCATGGGACGGCTGCTGTACGTCGAGGCGGCGCGGCAGATCGCGGAATTCCCGCGGGTGCGCGTGTACGCGCCCGTCGGCGAGCACAAGGATCTGCTGGCCTATCTGGTGCGCCGGCTCCTGGAAAACGGCGCCAACACCTCGTTCGTCAATCGATTCATGGACGAGCAGGTTCCGGTGGCCGACATCGTCCGCGATCCGGTCGCCGAGGTGGAGCGGCTGGATGCGTATCCGCATCCGCGTCTGCCGCTGCCCGGCGCCCTGTACACGGACCGGCGCAATTCGGAGGGAGTCGATCTCGGCAATCCCGAGGCGCTCGCGCTGCTCGATCGGGCCGTGCAGGCGGCGAAATCCGAGCACGCCGCCGGCCCCATCGTCAACGGCTCGGCGCCGGGGGAGATGCATCCCGTCGTCAATCCCGCGGATCGCGGCGACATCGTCGGACAGACGCGCGACGCAACCATCGAGGAGATCGGGCGCGCGTTCGACACGTGCGGGGCGGCCCAGCGCTCGTGGAACGCGCAGGGCGGCGCGGCGCGCGCCGACCGCCTCGAGGCGGCGGCGAACCTCCTGGAGAATGCGCGCTCGGAATTCTACGAACTGCTGGTGCGCGAGGCGGGCAAGACGCTGCCCGACGCCATTGCCGAAGTCCGCGAGGCCGTGGATTTTTGCCGCTACTACGCCGTGAATGCGCGCGCCCAGTTCGAGGGTGCGATGCGCCTGAACGGTCCCACCGGCGAACTCAACGAATTGTCCCTGCACGGCCGCGGCGTGTTCGCCTGCATCAGCCCGTGGAATTTTCCGCTGGCCATCTTCGCGGGCCAGGTCACGGCGGCGCTCGCGGCCGGCAACACGGTGGTCGCGAAACCCGCGGAACCCACTCCGCTCATCGCCGCGCGCTTCGTACGGCTCCTTCACGAGGCGGGGGTGGCGCCGGACGTGGTGCAGCTGGTGCCGGCGCGCGGCCGAGTGTTCGGCGAGATCGCGTTCGCGCACCCGGACCTCGCGGGCGTGGCGATGACGGGATCCACGGCGACCGCCCAGGTCATCAACCGGGCCCTGGCGGCGCGCGGCGGGGCCATCGTGCCGCTGATCGCCGAGACCGGCGGCCTCAACGCCATGCTCGTCGACTCGACCGCGCTGCCCGAACAAGTGGTCGATGACGTCGTCAGCTCCGCGTTCATGAGCGCCGGACAGCGCTGTTCGGCGCTGCGCCTGCTGTTTTTGCAGGAGGATATCGCCGACACCATGCTCGACATGCTTGCCGGCGCCATGGACGAATTGATCATCGGCAACCCGGCCGATCTTGCGACCGATGTGGGGCCGGTGATCAACGCCGCGGCGGCGGAGGGCTTGATGCGGCACGTCGCGAAACTGCGCGATCAGGCCCGCCTCATCAAGGCCTGCCGCCTGGACGATTCTCACCAGCGCGGCAGCTTCGTCGCGCCCCACCTCATCGAACTGAGGAGCGCCGCCCAGCTCGACCATGAGGAGTTCGGCCCGATACTGCACGTGGTCCGCTACCGGGCGGCCGACATCGGCAAGGTGCTGGAGGCCATCCGCGCCACCAACTTCGGGTTGACCCTCGGCGTACAGACCCGGCTGGAGTCCTTCTGGCGCGAGATCTTCGCGAACACGGCCATCGGCAACACCTACGTGAACCGCAACATGATCGGCGCCGTGGTGGGCGTGCAGCCGTTCGGGGGCAGCGGCCTGTCGGGAACGGGACCCAAGGCGGGCGGTCCGCACTACCTGGGCCGGTTCGCCTGCGAGCGCACGCTGACCGTGAACACCACGGCGACCGGCGGCAACGCGGCGCTGCTCAATCAGGGAACCTGAGGGCATCATCGAGAAATCCCGCGCCATGGCCGTCCGCCGAGGCCGCGCCGCCGCGGCACTCAGGCACGCGCTGCTCGGCCTCGCCTCATGCGCCCTCGTGCCGCTGGGCGCGATGGCGGCGGACGCGGGGACGCCCATCCCGGTCAAGGTGATGATCGTCAACATGTTCTCTCTCGAGGCCGCGCCCTGGCTGGCGCAGCTTCACGCCGAGACGTCCGTTCCGGTTCCGGGACTCCCCGGCGGCGATCCCGCCGTGCGCTGCACCCCGGCAGGCGTGTGCCAGATGACCATCGGCATGGGTCATGCCAATGCCGCGGCGTCGATGACCGCGGTTCTCTTCAGCCCTCTGTTCGACCTGCGCAAGACCTATTTTCTCATCGCCGGGATCGCCGGGATCGATCCGCAGCGCGGCACGCTGGGTTCGGCCGCATGGGCCCGCTATGCCGTCGATCTGGGGCTCGCGCACGAAATCGACGCGCGCGAGATGCCGCGCGGCTGGCAGGACGGCTACTTCGGGGTCGGCACCGATTCGCCGGAAGACATGCCGAAATTCGAGTACCGGACCGAAGTCTTTCAACTGGACGAACGGCTGCTGCAGCGGGCGCTGGCGCTGTCGCAGGCGGTGACGCTGGCGGATACCGAGGACATGCGGGCCTATCGGCGCCACTACCGGGACCCGGCGGCCCGCCGGCCACCCTCGGTGATCCAATGCGACACTCTCACCGGCGACACGTGGTGGGCGGGACGTCTGCTGGGCGAGCATGCCCGCCGCTGGACGCGTTTGCTGACCCACGGAGCGGGCAACTACTGCACTTCGCAGGAGGAGGACAATGCCACGCTCGCGGTGCTCGCCCGCGCCGCGGGCGCCGCGCTCGTCGATCCGAAGCGGGTCGCCGTGCTGCGAACGGGTTCGGATTTCGACCGGCCGTATCCGCACCAAACGGCATTCGAGTCCCTGCGCGCCCAGCGCAAGCTCGGCGCATTTCATGCGGCCGCGGACAATCTGGTGCGGGCGGGCATGCCGCTGGTCGAAGATATTTCCCTGCATTGGGATCGCTGGGAATCCGGCGTTCCCGCTCTGCGGTAACATGGAGCGATCATGGACAAGGTATTCATCTCGGCCAACTCCCTGCTGCGCGATTCGATGGAGCTGGCCCGGCTCGTCGTGAGCAGCGGTTTTCGGCCCACGTTCCTGGTCGCCATGTGGCGCGGCGGCTCGCCGATCGGCATCGCCGTGCAGGAGGTGCTGGAATACCACGCGATTCGCACCGACCACATCGCCATTCGCACCTCCTCGTACCTCGGCATCGACAACCAACAGAAGACGGTCAGGGTGCATGCGGTGGACTATCTCGTCTCGCGCCTGTCGGCCGACGATGAGCTGCTGCTGGTCGACGACGTGTTCGATTCGGGCCGCAGCATCGAGGCGGTCGTCAGCGAACTCAAGCATCGGTGCCGCCGCAACTGGCCCGAGAGATTCCGCATCGCAACGGTGTACTACAAGCCGGCGCGCAATCGCAGTGCGCTGGTGCCGGATTACTACGTGCGCGACACGGACAAGTGGCTGGTATTTCCGCATGAACTCGTCGGCCTGACCCGTGAGGAGATACTCCAGCACAAGCCGGTCGATGCCAGCTTCTTCGACGCCGTATGACTCGCCGGCACGGGGGTTCCTCGCGCAGGCGGAGCGGGTGAGGGTGCGCCGGGCGTATTGCCGCCTGATCTTGTTCGTCCTCCTCGCCGCGGGGACCGCGGCTCCGGGGATCGCGCAGAAGCGCCTGGTCATCATCGATCAGGACACGTCGGGGCCCGGCGGGTCGAACATCATGTCGATGATGGCGCTGCTGCAGTCGCCGCGGGCGGAGGTGCTCGGGATCATGGTGGTCACCGGCAATGCGTGGCGCGACGACGAGGCCCGCCATGCGCTGCGGATGCTGGAACTGATCGGGCGCACCGACGTGCCGGTGGCCCTCGGCGCCGTGTTCCCGCTGGTGAGGACACAGGAGGAGACGCGGCTCATGACCCCGCTCGTGGGGCAGGTCGCCTGGTTGGGGGCCTGGGGCCGCAAGCCCGCCACGGTCACCGGCGCGCCCGCCGGCAGCGCCGAGCCGCCGGCGCCGGCCGTCATGCCCGGTCCTTGGGACACGCCGCCGCTGCCCGAGGGGGAGCCTCACACCAAGCCCATTGCCGAGGACGCCGCCCACTTCCTGATCAGGCAGGTCCACGCCCACCCGCACGAGGTCACCGTCTATGCGGCGGGACCGCTCACGAACATCGCCACCGCCATCTCGATCGATCCGCACCTCGCCGAACTCGCCCGGGGATTGGTGGTGATGGGCGGAAGCCTCAACCCGCAAACCGATGACCCGGAATTCGCGACCAGCCCGCGGCACGAGTTCAATTTTTGGTTCGACCCGGAGGCGGCCCGCATCACGCTGCGCGCTCACTGGCCGCGCATCGACGTGACCACGGTGGACGTGTCCATCAAGGCCATGTTCACCGAGGACATGCTGGCAGAGATTTCCAAGTCCCCCAATCCGGCCGCCCAATACATCGCCAAGAATTCCCAAGAGCGGTACTACCTGTGGGACGAACTGGCCGCCTGCGCCTGGCTCGACCCCGGCATCATCACGCAGGATCGAGAGCTGTACATGGATGTCGACGTGAGCCACGGTCCGGCGTACGGGGAAACGCTGACCTGGAGCGCCGCGCTGAAGCCCGTCGGCCTGCGGCTGGTGCACGCCCAGGTCGACCTCGACCTGCCGCGGTTCAGGAACCTGTTCATCGAACTGATGTCCGCGCCCATGCCCCGCGGCGGGGCGGCGCTCGAGCGCGGATCCGCCCGCCCTTAGGGCTCCCGCCGGGCGTTCTCAGGCCAGGTAGATGAAGCGCGCGATGAACAGGGCCGAGAGGACGTAGACCAGCCAGTCGCGGAGCGTCGCCCGCCCGCGCAGCAGCTTCAGGATCGCGTGGCTGATGATGCCGAAGGCCAGGCCGTTCGCGATCGAATAGGTGAGCGGGATCATGATGACGGTCAGGAAGGCGGGGATGGCCTCCGCGGGCTCGATCCAATCCACCTCGGCGAGCGCGCCCATCATCATGCCCCCGACCAGGATCAACGCGGGTGCGGTCGCTGCCGCCGGGATTGCCTGCACCAACGGGGCGAAGAACAGCGTGCACAGGAACAATGCGCCGACCACGACGCTGGTGAGTCCGGTGCGTCCGCCCACCGCGACGCCGGCGGCGCTTTCGATATAGCTGGTCACGGGACTGGTGCCCGCCACGGCACCCACCGTCATGGCGAGCGAGTCCACGATCAGAATGCGGTTGAGCCGGGGAATCGACCCATCCGGCGCCGTGAGCCCCGCTTTCTTGGTCACTGCGACCAGGGTGCCGACGTTGTCGAACAAATCGACCAGCAGGAACACGAGAATGATCTCCACCAGCGACAAGCCGATGCCGCTCTTGAGATTGAGGGCCGCCGGCACGTCGAGCTTGAACACGGCGGCGGACAGGTCGGCGGCGCTGTAAGCGCCGGGTGCGATGTGCGCCAGCCCCAGCCCGAAGCCGGCGGCGGCCGTCGCGAGTATGCCGAGCAGCATCGCGCCCCTGACCTTCCAGGCCTGCAGGCCGGCGATGACGACGAGGCCCAGCAACGAGAGCCCGGCGGTGGGCGTCGTGAGATTGCCGAGACCCACGATGGTGCCGGGCTTGGCGACGATCACGCCGGCATCCACCAGGCCAATGAAGGCGATGAACAGGCCCACGCCGCCCGCCACCGCGGCAAACAATGCCCGCGGCACCGCGTTCATGATGAGCTGACGCACACCGAGCACGGTCAGGAAGAAAAACGCGACGCCCGAGAGAAACACGCAGCCGAGCGCCGTTTGCCAGGGGAGCCCCAGGCCCTTGACCACCGTGAAGGTGAAATAGGCATTGAGTCCCATGCCCGGCGCCATCGCCAGCGGATAGTTCGAGACGAGTCCCATGAGGATGCTGCCGAATCCCGCGGCGAAGCAGGTGGCCGCGGCGACCGCCGCGACCGGCATGCCGGCGTCGCCCAGGATCACCGGATTGACCACGACGATGTAGGCCATGGTGAGGAAGGTCGTCAACCCGGCCAGCATTTCGGTGCGCACCGACGTGCCGTGGGCCTCGAGCGAGAAAAAGCGGTTCAACATGCCTGCCGCCAATCAGAACTTGCCGCTGAGACTCAGGTCATAACTGCGCGGCGGGACCCGGGTCAGGAAGTCGTTGCCGTAAAAAGGAGTGTCGTTGATGAAGTTGTGCCGGTCGGTCAGGTTGTAGATCGAAAATTTGACCGTGTAGTGCTGCTGGAAGCTGTAGAAGGCTGCGGCATTCACGGTGTACTGCCAGGGAATCCTCGGCGCCTGGTAATACCCGCCGCCGGCCGTGAAGGATGCTATTTGGGATGGTGAAATTCCCGGGTAGCCCGCCTCGAGTGCCGGCAAATTGAGATAGCCGGATTGGGTGGTTTCGACGGGTCCCGTCACCTGGATGTTCGCCTGAGCCCCGAAACCGGATTCGTGCTTGTAGTTCGCAAGCACGTTGAACAGGTGTTGCGGCACGCCCGGGTCCTGGAACGTCTGGTTCGGCAGGAACGGATTTGCCGCCGACACGCCGGCGCCATCATAGTTGATCCCCGGCTGCGCCGGAAAATTGTAGAAGGTGGATGGCGAATCGAGCGTGGTGTGCAGATAAGAGTAGCTGGCGGTGGCAAAGAAATGCGGATCGGGCTGGTAGTTGAGCTCGATTTCGGCGCCCTTGATGTGAGCCAAGGTATGGGCGAGGCCGCCCACGCCGGTGGTGATGGTACGCTCCTGTTTGAAAACCGCGCTCGAGAGGAACAGCGCCTTGTCGAGCAGGTCGAGTTTTACGCCCAATTCCTCCAATAGGGTGTTCTGCCGCAACTGCCAGGTCGGGTCCTCCCCCCAGACGGCGATCGCGCCGTCATTGGCAGTCGGGAGGACGTATTGCGCCTTGTTGTACGTGAGGTAGGTCGAGACATGCGCGGACGGGGTGTAGACCACACTGACGTTGCCGTTATAGAGGCCATACCAATTGGTGGACGCACTCTGGGGCAATGGGGACAGGCCAGGGGGTGCGCCGTAATCCGGACCGCCGAGCGGATCGGAATAGTTCAGCTGGACCAGGTCACCGCGCAGGCCGTAGAGCACGCTCCACTCGGGCGAAAACTTCATCTGGTGTTCGAGGAAAATCGCCGCGTCCTGCAGATTGGAATCGACGGTGCCGTTCAAGAATCCTGAGACAGAATAACCGTCCGGACCCGGGGGTCCCTGAAAACGTCCCGGCAGCCCCCACTGCGGATGATTGAAGGCCGCATTGAATAGAAAGTTGCCCGAGGATGCCTGCAGGGATGCGGGAAAAATCCACGTGCCGGGGCTCTGGGACAGATCGAAGACGCTCACCGGCTCGTTCACGAAGCTCTGGATATCGAGCACATGAGCGTAGCGGTACGTGACGCCGGCATCGACGTCGTGGTTCACGGCGCCGGTAGGGAACTTGATCTTGAAGTCGGTCTTGTTCTCGACCGTGTAGCTGCCCTTCGCGGTATCGGCGTAGTAATCCTCGGTTTGGTTGTAGCGATTCATGTAATCGTAGAAGGTATTGTTGACGATTGTGAAATCATCCGAAGCCTTGAACGTCTGGATGATCTGACCCTTGATGTGCAGCGAGTGCGCGCCGGTGCCCGGCGGCTCGTCGATGATGACCCGGCCATTGAGCGGCACCGATCCGGTGAGGTCGATCTCCGACCCGAAGCCCGAGACCGGTCCCACGACACCGCCGGTGAGATAGGTGCCGTTGTCGATGAGTGCCTGATTGACCCGATTGACGCCGTCGTTTTCGCGGTACCGGGTGTCCTCGAAACCGCCGGTGACCAGGACGCTGTATCGCGGCGAGACCTCGGTGAGCACGGAGGCAAACAGCGACTGCTGATGAAAATACATGTCGTAGTAATAGCTGCCGCTGTCGTCGCTCGTGAAACTCACGCGCGCAGCCACGTTCGATGTCACCGGACCGTCGATATCGAAGGACGCGCGCCGCTTCTGCTGGCTGTCGAATTCCACATTGAACGCCTCCGTGTTCTTCGAGAAGGAGGGCATCTTCGTGGTGATGTCGATCTCGCCGCCCACGCCCGCGCCGGGTCCCGCCTGGACGCTCGCCGGTCCCTTGATGATATCGATGGAATCGACGCTGTTGAAGCTGATCGGGGCGCCGTATCCATTCAAGGTGAAGCTGTCGCGCATTCCGTTGAAGAACATGTCGGCGTACTGGCCGCGGATGCGCGGTATGTTCGGCTCGCCGAACGACGCGTCCGAATAGCTGCTCGACGTCAGGTAGGAAAAGCCGCCCGGATTCTGGATGTTGAGGGCATCGAGCTGCGCCTTCGAAAGCAGCGTGTTGTTGCGCGGCGTGTCCATGACGCCGAGATCGAGCCCGTAGGCCGACGTGGAGGTCACCGTGGTGGGGAGAATCAGCTCGCCGCGCTTGATGCCGTTGACGACGATTTCATCGAGATTGTCCGACGAGCCGGCCGGCGCGGGTGCGGCGGCGGCCGGTGCCGTGGTTTGCTGAGCTTGGGCCGGTTGGTGGAGCGCGTTCATCGCACAGAGCACCATCGCGGAAACGCGAATGATTCGTATCAAGCAGCACCTCATCCCAGTTATTGGTTGTATTTCGTCCGCGAGCGGCCGCGAGGACAGCGCCGCACCGGCGCCGCGTCAGGCGTCATGAGCATCCCAAGGCGAATCAGACCCCGGGTCCCTTGGGTTTTTTTTGTAACAGTTGCGGTACCGTCTGTAAACAACAATCGCCGCCGGGGCCACCCTGGTGCGCCGTAGCGGGAATCCTGCACACTTATCGTGCGGGCAGCCTCAATAGCGGGCGACGTACGCATCGATGGCCGCCGCCCAGCGGCGCTTCTCGATGGGCTCGAGGAACGAGGCCTCGATGGAGTTGCGCGCCAGCATGGCGAGATGATCGTGGGATAGATTGAGCCCCGCGTGGATCGCCAGATAATTCTCGAGCAGGTAGCCGCCGAAATAGGCGGGATCGTCCGAATTCACCGTCACGCACAGCCCGCGCTCGAGCAGTCGCCGCAGGTTGTGCGACTCGATCCGATCCACCACGCCCAGTTTCACGTTCGACAGCGGGCACATCGTCAGCGGTATGCGGTCGCGGACCAGACGCTCCAGCAGCATTTCATCCTCCTCGGACCGCACCCCGTGATCGATCCGCCGCACCATCAGGGCGTCCAGTGCGCCGTGGATATAGGCGGGCGGACCTTCTTCGCCGGCATGGGCAACGGCCGGCAGGCCCTCGAGCCTGGCACGGGCGAACACCTCGGTGAATTTTTCGGGCGGGTGCCCCGACTCCGACGAATCGAGGCCCACGGCGGCGATCAGATGCTTGTGGGGCAGGGCCGCCTCGAGCGTGGCCATCGCGTCCGAGGCGGATAAATGGCGCAAAAAACATAGGATCAGGCGAAACGTGATGCCCACATCGCGTTCTGCGTCCAGCAGCGCGCTGCGCAGGCCCGCGAGAACGGTGTGCAGGGGCACGCCGCGGGCCATGTGCGTCTGGGGATCGAAGAAAATCTCCACGTGCACGATGCCCTGCGCGTGCGCCTTGCGAAGGTAGGCGCTCGTCAACCGGTAAAAGTCCTCCTCGTCGCGAAGGACGTCGGCGCCGGCGTAGTAAATGTCGAGAAAGGACTGCAGATCGGTGAATGCATACGCGCGGCGCAGATCATCGGCCGTCGCATAAGGCAACCGCACTGCGTGCTTGCCGGCCAATTCGAGCATCATCTCCGGCTCGAGCGTGCCTTCGATGTGCACGTGGAGTTCGGCCTTCGGCAATCCCCGGATGTAGTCGGCTACTGCCTCTTGCATGGCGTGTCCGCGATCGATGAGGGCGCTTGCGACGGGACAGTACCATAGTGTGAATGACGGCACGACCCCGGTGCGGACGATTCGCGAGCTTCCGGCGCACGCCGCCGCGATGGATTCCTGGAGATTTGCGGGCTGCGTCACGTTTTATTTCAAGATTGAAATCAAGCTTTCACAATTTTTTGCTATTAAACTCCAGGTTGCAGTTGGCGCCGGGTTCTCAAGCTCAAGGAATTTGCTGGAGACGTCATGACTACCCTTCCTCCGCGACCGATGCACAATTTCTACCCCCTGCGGTTCAGCCCGCCCATGATCGTTTCGGAATATGAGCGGCGCAGCCTGATCGAGGCGGCCGCCTACCTGCGCGCGCAGCGGCGCAATTTCGCGCCCGGCCACGAGTTGGATGACTGGCTGGCCGCGGAAGCCGAGGTCAATAATCGGTTATCCTACCTGGAGCGGCTGACCGGCACGCGGTGCGTGAGCTGAGGGGCACCGGGGGGCGCGATTCGATTTAGGCCGCGGCCGAACAACAAGCAGGCGCAGACCGGGCCTGTAATCGGGGGGGGGCGGCATGAATGACGGGATCTTCGTTTCGGCGCGGAGGGATCCGCGGGCGCGGGAGGACATTCTCCAGCAAGGCTACACTCGCCGGCGGGTCCCCATCGACGAGGACATCGCCCGTGCGATGGCCGACCTGGCACATGCCGCCTGGTCGATGCCGAGGGATCAGTACTACGAGGCGGGCGCCCGATTCCGCACCTTGAACCGGTTCACCGCTCGCATCGCCGGGGACGGAGTGTTCGTTGCGGCGGGCGACGTCAGCCAGCCGTACGTGCAGCTCGACAAGTACAACACCACGATCGGAAGCGTGCCGCGCCGCTACTCGCCGCTGCCCATCGCGCTCGCCGATTCGCCGGGAGTCCGCAAGCTGATCGCGCATCACCTGCAATATCTGCCGTGGTCGCACGCCGGCAAGACCTTTTCGATCAACATGCACGTGATGCGATTCGCGGCTGCCCCGGACCGTCCCTGCGATACCAGTCCGCCGGGCCTGCACAAGGACGGCGAGAAGTATCTGGCCATCCATCTACTCGCGCGGTGCGGGGCCGGCGGCGGCGAATTGGTGATCGCCGACAACGACAAGCGCGAATTGGAGCGATTCACGATGCGCGAGGCGGGCGAGTGCTACGCGTTCGACGACGACCGGATCTGGCACATGCTGACGCCGGTCACCGCCTTGGAAGGAAACGATTTCGCGTACCGGGACACGCTCGCGTTCGATTTATTGCCCGACGACTGGAGACCCGCGGCCTGATCGGTGCGCCGGCACCGCTCTCATCAGCAGTGCCAGCGCCTTGTTCAGGTCGGCGCTCCCGGGCTCGTCGCCCTTGAAATGGCCCATGCGCACGACCACGAGATCCCGCGATGGAATGATCATCGTGTACTGGCCCCCGGCGCCGGCCATGTAGTACGCATCCTTCGGCACGGGCAGCAGGCCGTCGCCGTTGATCCAGAAAAAGCCGCCGTACACGGGGTTGTCGTCGGCCACCCATGCGGGCGCCAGCGTATCGACGAACTTGACGAAGCCTTTGGGCAGAATCCGCTCGCCCTTCCAGACGCCGTCCTGCAGGTAGAGGTTGCCGAGGCGGGCCCAGTCGCGGGCGCAGGCCAGGTCGTACCCCTGGGTCAGCAGATCGCCGAACGGGTCCGTCTCGATCACCATGCTGCGCACGCCGATCTTGTCGAACAAGGCCCGCTGAGGGAACGACAGATAATCCTCGCCGCGCCGCTCGACCGCCAGGCGAATGAGGTAATTCACCAAGACCGGATCGGTGTTGCGGTAGCGGCCCACCGTGTTGGGGGCCCATTCCAAGGGGCGCGTGGCGGCATAATGGAATGCATTGACGCTGCCCGTGTAGAGATACAGGTGGTCCGGGTACGGGCCCTTGGGATCGTAGTCCGGATCGTAGGGCGACCGTATGCGAAGGCCGCTGGACATGCGCAGCAGGTCGGCGATGCGGATCTTGGCGCGCGGGTCGCCCGGCGTGTTCCATTCGGGAATGGGGGCGGGCTGCATCAACCGGTAGTCGCCGCGCTGGATGAGGATTCCCATGAGCGAGGCCGTCACGCTCTTTCCCATGGACCAGCTTTCGAGCGGCGTGTGCAAGGTGATGCCGGGCGCATACCGTTCGGCGATGATGTGCCCGCGCCAGGTGACGACGAAGGCGGCCGTCAGGCCCGCCGGGGTGGCGAAGGCCGCATCGACGGCTTGGGCGACCAGCGCGGCATCCGGATGCGCCGCCGCGGCACCCGCGTCCCCGGGCGCCGGGGCATCGCCGTCCGGCCAGGGCTCGAGGGCGGGATCGGGCAGCCGTTGCGGCACCGCATGCGGAACGTAGGACGGGGCGAGCTTGTTCGGTTCGAAGGTTACGCAGCCCCGGTCGCCCAGGTACTTGGCGACCCGGGTGGGGCCTCCCGGCACGGCGACGCTCACGGTCTTGGCGACCGGGTCGATGACCGGCTTGCCGAGCTTGGCGCGCTCCGCATAGGGCGCCGTGAAATAGCCGACGTTCTCGGCGGCAAATTCGGGTTCCAGCCCGGTGATGAATACGGCCGAACACATGATCTGCGCGAAGCCCGCGGCATGATGTTGCAGCGGATCGCCGGGCGGCGGCACGTAGGGGGTCGGCAGCTCCAGCTTTCGGTCCCGCGCGAGCGCCGCGTCGCTGGGATCGCCGTGGGCGGCGCCGCATGCGGCGGCGGCTGCGATCAAGCAGAACGCGGCGGGAGAGAGTCGGGCGGGTTGGGTCATGCGGATTCCCGGAATTTATGGGCTGGCGGGCGGTTGCGGTTGCGCCTGAGGTTGAGGCTGCGGCTGAGGGGCCGGCTTGGGCGCGGCGCGCCGGTGTTGCGGCGGCGGCGCCGCCGCGGCGGCCCGCGGCACGGCGGGATTCGGCGAATTCAATGCATCGAACAGGCTGTCCTTGGGATGTTGATCGCAGTGCTCGAGCAGCGCGGCGTCGAACTTCGCGAGGCCGTCGGGATTGAACCGGTTGATGCCCGACAGGCCGACGGCGAAGCCGTACATCCACATGGTGAGCGTCGTCGCGCTCTCGGGATCCGACAAGCCCAGCGACTGGTGTCTCGGGGCAAAGGCCGCGCAGTCCAGCCGGCTCAGGTCCATCGGGTTCTGGCGCTTGGATTTGACCTCCGTGACCGCCGCCAGCAGGCTGGTCGCAGGAAAATTCTTGCATTGGGCGTCGAGCCCGAAGCCGAAGTCCTTCAGGGAGTCGCCGTACATGACGCGGTCGCCGCTCTTGGCGATGGAGAAGCCGAACAGCCACATCACCGTATCGATGGGGTCCGTGCTGTAATCGGCGAAAGTCCCGGCCAGAATCTGGTTCTCGTACACATCGCAGGTGACGGTCGCCAGGTTCAACTCCACGGCTTGCACGGCGCGCGGCATCAGGGCGCCGGCGCAGAGGGCGATGGCCACGATGGCCGCCGCGCGGGTCCTGTGCGCGGTCATGGCGCTTTCGACGGCAGCAAGCGGTCGACCAGCGGCGTGAAGCGGCCGGTCATCACCAGGCTCTTGGCGGCTTCCAGATCCGGCGCGAAATAACGGTCGGCCGAGTAGAACGGAACCTCGCTGCGGATGCCGGCGTGCACCTGTTCGAGGCGGACCGACGAGCGCGCCGGACGATGAAAGTCGATGCCCTGCGCCGCGGCCAGCAATTCGATCCCGACCACGCCCGCCGCATTTTCCACCATGGGACCCAGCCGGCGGGCGGCATGCGTGGCCATGCTCACGTGATCTTCCTGGTTGGCGGACGTGGGTATGGAGTCGACGCTGCAGGGCGTCGCGATCGCCTTGTTTTCCGACACCAGCGCCGCCGCCGTCACCTGCGCGATCATGAAGCCGGAATTCACGCCGCTGTGGGCGACCAGAAAGGCGGGCATGCCGCTCATCTTCGGGTCCACGAGCACCGCGGTCCGCCGTTCGGAGAGACTGCCGATCTCCGCCAGGCTGAGCGCGAGCATGTCGGCGGCGAAGGCCACCGGCTCGGCGTGAAAGTTCCCGCCGGACAGCACGTCGCCCTGCTCGACGAACAGCAGCGGATTGTCGGTCACGGCGTTGGCCTCGAGCCGCAGCGTGGCGCTGCAATTGCGGATGATGTCGAGGCACGCGCCCATGACCTGCGGCTGGCAGCGGAACGAGTAGGGATCCTGGACGCGGCTGCAATCGACGTGCGAGGCGCGAATTGCGCTGCCGGCGAGCAGGTCCCGGTATTCGCGCGCCGCGGCGATCTGGCCGGGCTGGCCCCGCGCCTGGTGAATGCGCGCATCGAAGGGCGAATCGCTGCCCTTCAGCGCATCCACCGACATGGCGCCGGCGATCACCGCCGCCGCAAACACATCCTCGGCGCCGAACAGCCCCGCCAGCGCGAGCGCGGTGGACACCTGCGTCCCGTTGATCAGCGCCAACCCCTCCTTGGGGCGCAGTTCGGCGATCCGCAGCCCGGCGATCCGCAGCCCCTCGGCGGCCGGCATCACTTCCCCGCGCACCCGGACGTTGCCGATCCCGAGCAGCACGGCGCTCATGTGTGCGAGAGGCGCGAGATCTCCCGACGCGCCGACCGAGCCCTGAGCCGGTATCACCGGGTAGACCTCGTGCTCGAGGAGCGCCGCGAGCGCATCGACCAGCCCCAAGGTGACGCCGGAGTGGCCACGGGCGAGCGCATTGATCTTCAGCGCGAGTATCAGGCGCACGATCGGGTCCGGCAGCGCGGGCCCCAGGCCCGCCGCGTGCGACAGCAGCAGGTTCTTCTGCAGCAGCGTCAGCTGATCGGTGGGAATCTTGGTCTGCGCCAGCAGCCCGAAGCCGGTGTTGATGCCGTAGGCGGCATCGCCCAGCGTCACGATCCGGTCGACCAGCGCGCTGGCCGCGGCGATGCGGGCGCGATCCGCCGCGGCGACCCCGATGCTGACCGGGGTCTCGTAAATGCGCCGCAGGGCCGAGAGCGACAACTCCCCGGCGTGCAGTTCGATGACGGCGCCCACCTGGCTAGCGCCCGATCATCGGCAGGTTCAACCCCTGCTCGCGCGCGCAGTCGATGGCGATCTGGTACCCGGCGTCGGCATGGCGCATGACGCCCGTGCCGGGGTCGTTCCACAGCACGCGACGCAGGCGGCGGCTCGCGGCCTGCGAGCCGTCGCAGCAGATGACCACGCCCGAATGCTGCGAGTAACCCATGCCGACCCCGCCTCCATGATGGATCGAGACCCAGGTCGCGCCGCTCGCGGTATTGAGCAGGGCGTTGAGCAGCGGCCAATCGGAGACCGCGTCGGAGCCGTCCTGCATGGCCTCCGTCTCGCGGTTCGGGCTGGCCACCGAGCCCGAATCCAGATGATCGCGGCCGATGACGATCGGGGCCGAGAGCTCGCCGCTTGCGACCATCTCGTTGAACGCGAGGCCGAGGCGGTGGCGCTGTCCGAGGCCCACCCAGCAAATGCGGGCGGGCAGGCCCTGAAATTGGATTCGCGCGCGCGCCATGTCGAGCCAGTGATGCAGGTGCGGATCGTCCGGAATCAGCTCCTTCACCTTCGCGTCGGTCTTGTAGATGTCCTCGGGGTCGCCGGACAACGCGGCCCAGCGGAACGGGCCGATGCCGCGGCAGAACAAGGGACGGATGTAGGCCGGCACGAAACCGGGAAAGTCGAAGGCGCGCGCCACGCCCTCGTCCAGGGCCACCTGGCGCAGGTTGTTCCCATAGTCGAATACCGGCAGTCCGAGTGCCTGGAAGCGCAGCATGTATTCGACGTGCGTGGCCATCGAGCGCTTCGCGGCCGCGCTGGTGCCGGCGGGGTCGCTATGGCGGCGCTCATCCCATTCCTCGACCGTCCACCCCTGCGGCAGATAGCCGTTGACGGGGTCATGGGCGGAAGTCTGGTCGGTGAGGGCATCGGGCTGGATGCCGCGCTCCAGCAAGGTGCCGAGCACGTCGACGATATTGCCGAGCAGCGCCACCGACAGCGGCTTGCCCCGGGTCCTCGCGCCCTCGAGCATCGCCAGCGCCTCGTCGAGCGACTGGGCCTGCGCGTCCACGTAGCCCGTTTCCAGCCGCTTGGCGATGCGGCTCTGGCGGCATTCGACCGCCAGCATGTTCGCGCCGGCCATGGTGGCCGCCAACGGCTGGGCGCCGCCCATGCCGCCGAGACCCGCCGTCAGGATCCACTTTCCCGCGAGCCGGTCGCCGAAGTGCTTGCGGCCCATTTCCGCGAACGTCTCGTAGGTACCCTGCACGATGCCCTGGCTGCCGATGTAGATCCAGGAACCCGCGGTCATCTGGCCGTACATGGCGAGGCCCTTGCGGTCGAGCTCGTGGAAGTGCTCCCAGGTGGCCCAGTGCGGCACGAGGTTCGAGTTGGCGATCAGCACGCGCGGCGCGTCGGCATGGGTCGGGAACACGCCCACCGGCTTGCCGGACTGAACCAGCAGGGTTTCCTCCTCGCCGAGCGCCTTCAGGGTTTCGACGATGCGGTCGTAGCAATTCCAGTCCCGGGCGGCGCGGCCGATGCCGCCGTAGACGACCAGTTCGGCCGGATTCTCGGCGACCTCCGGATCGAGGTTGTTCATCAGCATGCGCAGCGGCGCTTCCGTCATCCAGGAGCGCGCGCTCAGCGCGCTGCCGCGGGCGGCGCGGATCACTCGGGATTTCTGGGGTGCAAGCATGTCGGCATCCTTAGGGGCGGAATCGCCCGGACATTTCATAGCGGGAACCGGGGTAGTACAGGCGGGCGACCGAGGCGATCTGCCCGGCCGTCCAGGTGCGGCGAATCATCAGCAGGCAGGGCTCGTCGCGCTTCATGCTCAAAAGCTTGCGCGTGCGCTCGTCCGGCATGACCGCCCGCAGTATGTGCTCGGCCTCCTGCAGCGGCGCCACGCGGGTCAGGTAGTCGTACGGCGTCGTCTTGGTGAAGTCGACCTTCAGGTAATCCGGCGCCAGCCTCGGCAGCACGTAGCGGTCCTCCAACTGCACCGGACGGTCGTTCTCGAAGTGCACGATCACCGAACAGAAGAGTTCGCTGCGCGGCGCGATCCCGAAATCCTCCGCCAGCTCGGCCACCGCGCGAACGCGCTCCAGCGAGATGATCTCGGCGCGATGAGCATGGCCCCGCTGGCGGATTTCGTCGGCGATGCCGCGGATTTCCAGCGGATGGGCGTGGGCCTGCCGGTCCGCGACGAAGCTGCCGACCCCGGCGATGCGAACCAGCACGCCCTCGTCGCGCAACTCGCGCAGCGCGCGGTTCGCCGTCATGCGCGACACGCCGAAGGACTTCACGATGTCGTTCTCGGACGGGACCCGGCTCGACGTGGCCCACTTGCCGGAGCCGATGTTGTCGAGGATATGGCGCTTGACCTTGAGGTAAAGCGGCTGCGCCGCCGAGGCTGGCTTGTCCATGGCATCAAGATTAAGCTGTATAGACAGGTACAGTCAAGTGGCCCCGCGGCGGGCGAACCGCAGGCCCTGGGATCGCGCTGGCTTTTCCGGCAACTTAAGTACAATGGCGCCACACATGCAGATCCGCCGCCTGGTTCCAGCCGATGCCGAGTCCTATAGAACGCTGCGCTTGACGGCGCTGCGCGAGAGCCCGACCGCATTCAGTTCGAGCTACGAAGAGGAATGCGACGCGTCGATCGAGGCGTTTGCGGCCTATCTCCTGCCGGAGCCGGGGCGGGCCGTGTTCGGCGCATTCGCGGCGGCCGACCTCGTCGGGATGGTGGGCATCGGCCGCGAGAGCCTGCGCAAGGCGCACCACAAGGGATTCATGCGCAGCCTATACGTGGCGCCGGCCCACCGGGGCCAAGGGGCCGCCCGGCGGCTGGTCGGCCAGGCGCTCGCGTTTGCGGCAAGCGCGGGCGTGCGTCAGGTCAACCTCACGGTCACCGCCGGCAACGTGGCGGCGATGGCGCTCTATGAATCGCAGGGATTCAAGACCTACGGCGTCGAGCATGCCGGGCTCTTCGTGGAGGGCGAGTTCCACGACGAAATCCACATGGCCCGGCTCATTCACAAGACCTGACCGGGGCGCCGCGTTTGCCGCCGGATCGGGCGCGCACCATGACGGTTCGCGCGGCCGGAAACTGCGATATGTCAAATTCTGTCCGCCGCCTATCCTGCGGGACGCGTGCGGGTTGATCTTGGCTATCGGACGGCCTATCGTCACTTTTTCCGCTATCCTGCGCAGATGCTCGTTTGACTGAGCGGGGGCTCAGTTTCAAGCAGCGCCAATCAATAACTTCAAAAGAGAGGGATCTGCCATGAAGAGAATTGTTGCCGGTAATTTGCTCCGCACCGCGCTCGCGGCCGGTGCTCTTTGCGCAGCCGCGCTTTCCTCGGCCTTCGCCGCGCCAGCGGCCGATGAGGTGGTAGCTCGTGCGCAGGAGTCCTGGCGCGAGGCCATTGCGCAATCCGAAGTGCCCGCAGAGGGATGCTTTCATGCGTCGTATCCGAGCATGGAGTGGAAAGCGGTTGAATGCGCGGTTGCGCCGGACATCCGGTTCTTACCGCGCACCGGGCGGAGCAGTCAAACGGTCGGCGACGGCACGGATTATGCGGCGGGGGTCGGCACGGGATTGATCAGCAAGACCGTCGGCTCCTTCCCGTCCGTGACGGGCGTGACGAGCGAGACCGGTGTCGGCGGCGCGAACAGCTACTCGCTGCAGCTCAATTCCAACTTCATGAATACGGCGGCCTGCGATGGCGCCGCCGTTCCGGCGAACTGCCTGGACTGGCTGCAGTACGTCTATTCGTCGGACTACGACGAGGCCTTCATGCAGTATTGGCTGATCAACTGGAACACCGCCTGCCCCCATGGGTGGAACAGCTACGGAGGCGATTGCTACAAGAATAGCGCCGCCGTAACCGTGCCTCAGGAGCCGATCACCGATCTCGGGACCATCAAGATATCGGGTGCGGCCAAGGCGGGCGGTAAGGACACGATGATCATGACCGTGGGGACCGAGGCCTATACCACCACGGGCAAGGACAGCGTGGTCTACCTCGCCACGGGGTGGGCCGAGTCGGAGTTCAACATTTTCGGCGACGGCGGCGGGTCGGCAGCCAAGTTCAACACCGGCTCCACGATCAAGGTGAAGATCGCGGTGACCAATGGCACCACGGATGAGCCGGTGTGCGCCTCGAATGCCGGCACCACGGGGGAAACCAACAACTTGACGCTGGGCAGCTGCACGGCCAAGAGCGCCGCGACGCCCTATATCGAGTTCACCGAGAAAAACTAGGCGGCTCTGCTGCCGGATGAGCGTTGACCACGAGTTAAGGCCGAGGGGATTCCCCCTCGGCCTTTTTCAATGTGCGCCCGGTTGGCGCAGCGCAGCGTCCGCGAGGGCGCTGCGCTACCAGGGCGCCGGCTGGTAATCCTTCAGGAATTGGCCCCACACGTGCGTGCCGGTGAGATGGCCGGCGAAGATCGGGTCGACGATGCGCGCCGCGCCGTCGATGATGTCGAGCGGCGGCGCGAAGCCGAATTCGGCCTTGCGGGCCGCATGCGCCGCGGGGTCCTCGTCCGTGACCCAGCCCGTGTCGACCGCGTTCATGTGGATGCCGTCCTTCACGAAGTCCGGGGCGCTGGTCCTCGTCATCATGTTGAGAGCCGCCTTCGCCATGTTGGTGTGAGGGTGCTTGTCCGTCTTGGTGGTGCGGTAGAACTGGCCCTCCATCGCGCTCACGTTGACGACGTGCTTGTGGCGCCCGGGCGTGCGCAGCATGAGCGGCTTCAGCCGGGCGTTCAGGATATAGGGTGCGATGGCGTTGACGAGATGCACCTCGAGCAGTTCCGGCGTCTCGACCTGGTGCAGCGCCAAGCGCCAGCTGTTGACCTGGCGCAGGTCGACCTGCTGGCGATCCTCGTCGTAGCGATCCTTCGGGAACAGCGCCTCGCCGCCGCGAAAATCCTCATCGAGGTAGCGGCGCTGCGAAAGCATCGCGCTGTGCAGCAGTCCCTCCCCGTGGCGCGCCGCTCCGGCGAGCAGCGCGCCGGCCTGCGGCGGCGAACCTTGCAAGGCGCGCCGCAGCTCGCCGTGACCGGCGAGCGGTATTCGCAGGGCCTCGGGCAGCGCGTCGAGCGATTCGCTCTCCCTCGTGAGGAGGTGCTGAAAGAAGCCGGCCGGCCGCCGCACCGTCTGGCAGGCGTTGTTGAGAATGTAGTCGAGCCGGGGCAGGCGCTCCGCCAGGAACCGGGTGAAGAGCTCGACGCTCGGCGTGTGCCGCAGGTCGATCCCGTGGATCTGCAGGCGCGGGCGATAGTCCGCATAATCCGCTTCGTTGGCGTAGCGCGCGGCCGCGTCGATCGGAAAGCGGGTGGTGACGATGACGTGCGCGCCGGCGCGCAGCAGCTTGAGCGAGGCCTGGAAGCCGATCTTGACCCGCGCGCCCGTGACCAGCGCGTAGTGTCCTTGCAGATCGGCGGTCTGTTCCCGTTTGGCATAGTTGAAATCGCCGCAGCCCTCGCACATCGAGTCGTAGTAGCGGTGCATCTTCGCGTAGGGCTTCTTGCAGACGTAACAGTTGCGCTCCTGATGCAGTGGGGGCCGCTCGGGATCGGCCTTCGGCCGCTCGAGGCGCAGCGGGGCATAGACCGGCGAGCGCCGCTGCAGGCGCAGTCCGGCCGATTCGATGACCTGGCGGTCGTGTTCCTTCGCGGCCTCGCGCTTGGCGCGCCTGAATGCCTTGGCCATTCTGGAAACGTCGTGGCGCTCGGGCTTGGCGACGAGCCCTGCGAGCATGAGGATCTCGCGGCGCCGCTCCTGCGGGAGGCGGGCAAGATGCGATCGGTCGGCCTCGATGGCGCGCAAAACTCGTGTGCACGTAAGTATGTCGTCATCGGACAGCGTCGCTGGAACGGGTTTCGGATTCTGCATGCCGGCATTGTATGTCGGCGCGCGCGGGTTCTTCATTGTAGAATCGCCCGGATGAAGTACCTGTCGTGCAGTTCACTCATTGCCCTCGCCCTGATGGGGCCGGTCACCAAGTCCGCGGCGCAGAGCCCCCCGCCCGACGAGGCCGCCTTCCGCGCGCTGTACAAGGAGCTGATCGAGATCAACACGACGCTGTCGGTGGGCAGCTGCACCGAGGCCGCGGAGGCCATGCGCGCGCACCTCCTGGCGGCGGGAATAGCGGCGGCCGATACGCAGATCCTGGTTCCACCCGGATATCCCAAGGACGGCGCGTTGATCGCCGTGCTGCGGGGGCGCGACCGGGCCGCCAAACCCATCCTGCTCCTGGCGCATATCGACGTGGTGGAGGCCCGGCGCGAGGACTGGCAGCGCGATCCGTTCAAGCTGGTGGAGGAGAACGGCTGGTTCTACGCGCGCGGCGCCAGCGACGACAAGGCCATGGCGGCGGTATTCACCGACAGCCTGGTCCGCTACCGTATGGAAGGTTTCCGGCCGCGCCGCGACATCAAGCTGGCCCTGACCTGCCGGGAGGAGACTCCCGAGGCGTCGAACACGGTCAAGTGGCTGACCTCCGAGCGGCCGGAGGTGCTGAGTGCGGCCTTCGCGCTCAACGAGGGCGCGGGCGGCGAACTCGATGCGCGCGGCAAACCGGTTGCGCTGCAGATCCAAGCCGGCGAGAAGGTCTATCAGGACTTCGTGCTCGAGGCCTCGGACGTCGGCGGTCATAGTTCGCGGCCGACCAAGAACAACCCCATCGTGCGTCTGAGCGCCGCGCTGGCCCGGCTCGGCGCCTGGCAATTTCCGGTCGCCGTCAACCAGGCCACGCGCGGCTACTTCGAGGCGCAGGCCCGGCTGGCCGAGCCGGCAATCGCCGCCGACATGCGCGCCGTTCTCCAGGATCCGCCGGACCAGGCGGCCGCGGAGCGGCTGTGGGCGGTCAATCCGGGCTGGAACGGCATGTTGCGCACCACCTGCGTGGTCACTGAAATCAACGGGGGTCATGCGCCGAACGCGCTGCCCCAACACGTCAAGGCCAATGTGAATTGCCGGATCCTGCCGGGCGTGCCGATCGCCGACGTTCAGGCGCAGATCGTCCAGGTGCTGGCGGACGACAAGATCAGCGTCGCGCCCACGGGCGATCCGGGCATCCAGTCGCCGCCACCGCCGCTCACCGAGCGCATCCTCGCTCCCGTGCGCAAGGTGGCGGCGGGGATATGGCCGGGCGTGCCGATCGTGCCGACCATGGCGACGGGCGCCACCGACGGCCGGTTCCTGAATGCGACCGGCGTGCCGACCTACGGCCTGTCCGGCATGTTCCATGACGCCGAAGGCGCGCACGCTCATGGGTTGAACGAGCGTATCCGGGTCAAGTCGTTGATGGACGGGCGGCGCTTTCTGTACGAGGTCGTCAAGCTCTACGCCAACTCTCCGGATTAGCCCGGCGGCACGCGCTGCCGGGCCGATCGGGGCAGGCCGGCCCGCCGGGCAGAATCCCGCGTACGCGCTTGACGGGGTATCGGCAACCTGGACACAATGCGGCCGCGTTCAGGTGCTCGCGCGACGTGCGCGTCGGCGAGTGAAACGGGAATCCGGTGAGGCCCTCGAGGCAATCCCGGGACTGCCCCCGCAACGGTAAATGAGTATGGCCGAGTTCATGAGCCACTGTGCCCAGGCACGGGAAGGCGGCTCGGCCGGGTCTGCCCGCTCATGAGTCCGGAGACCGGCCTGAACCGTAGCGGCATGCGTTGCGGCGGGCGGCGATGCGGATTCACGCTTCATCGCCTGGCTCCGCACCGAACCCCACCCAATCGGCCCTTGATCAATGAACGCTCGGCGGGAGCTCAAGGTGTGGACTCGTGTGGGGTACGGATGATCGGTCGGCGCACGGCGATGACCCTGCTGCTCGGCCTGTGGATCTGCGCATCCCTGCCGGCGGCCGCCTTCGCGGTCTCGCGGATCGAGGTCAGCGACGATCGAGGGCATGCGACCCTTCTCGATCATCCGCCGGCGCGCATCGTCTCGTTGCTGCCCTCGCTGACCGAGACCGTATGCGAATTGGGCGCCTGCAGCCGGCTGGTGGGTACGGATCGGTACTCGAATTGGCCGGATTCAGTGAAGTCACTGCCGAAACTCGGCGGCTTGGACGACGCCATGCTCGAGGGCATCGTGGCGCTGCATCCCGACGTGGTGCTGGCCTCGGACTCCTCTCGCGTGGTCGATCGGCTCGACGAACTGGGCGTTCCGGTCATGGCTCTTCGATCCAAGACCCTGGCCGATGTGCACCGTATGCTGGATCTCATCGCTCAATTGCTCGGCACGCAGGGCCGGGGTGATGCCGCGTGGCGCGGCATCCAGGCGAGAGTTGCCGCCGCCGCCACCCGGGTCCCGCCTGTCCTGCGCGGCCAGCGCGTCTTCTTCGAGGTGTCCGACGCGCCCCATGCGGCCAGCGCGAGCTCATTCATCGGCGAACTGCTCGCGGAGCTGGGACTCGGCAATGTGGTTCCCGGAGATCTCGGTCCCTTTCCGGAGCTCAATCCGGAATTCGTGGTTCGGGCGCAGCCGGACCTCATCATGGCCTCGGATGTGGAATTGGCGCAAATGGCCACACGGCCGGGCTGGGGTGTCCTCGAGGCATTGCGATCGAGCCGCACCTGCGGATTCCCGGCCGCTGCCTTCGACATCCTGGTCAGGCCAGGCCCGCGACTCGGCGAGGCGGCGGACGAGATCGTCCAATGCCTGACGAGGCTCGGCGCCCGCGGGATCCCATGAGGGCCTTGGAGGAAAGCGGCGCGATTGCGCAGCCGATCGCGCGCCGGCCGCGGCTGACCGCCGCGCTTTGGCTGGGGCTCGCCCTGCTGCTGGCCGCGGTAATCCTCGGCCTGTGCGGCCTGGCGGCCGGCAGCTCCGGCTGGTCCCTGGCGTGGTCGGATGACTGGCCGCTGATTTCGGCGATCCGTGCGCCGCGATCGCTGGGCGCATTCCTTGCCGGCGGTCTCCTGGGCCTGGCGGGCGCCATTGCGCAGGGCGTGTTTCGCAATCCTCTGGCGGATCCCTACCTGCTCGGCTCGGCGTCGGGGGCGACGCTGGCCATCGTATTGGCGCTGGCGGCCGGCGGCCTCGTGGGCGTGCCGATCGGCATCACGGCGACCGCTTGGATTTTGAAGCTGGGTCTGGTCGGCGCGGCATTCTTGGGGGCGATGGCCGGCATCACACTGACCCTGGTCCTCGCACAGGGGACGAGCCGGCCCACCGTGCTGCTGCTCGCCGGGGTGGTCGTTGGAGTGTTGTTGGGCGCGGTCGCGAACCTGTTGATGCTCCTGGCTCCCGAGGCGCTGCGCGGCGCGCAGATCTTCCTGCTCGGCACCACGGGATTTTTGGGCTGGCGCAGCGTCGGTCCGCTCGCGGTGATGCTGGCCATCGCACTGCCGGTCGCGGTGCGCTTTGCGCGGGTGCTCGACGCGCTGGTGCTGGGGGAGTCGACCGCCATCAGCCTCGGAATCGCGGTGCCTCGCATGCGGCTGCTGCTGGTCGTGCTGATGGCGCTTTGCACGGGGGCTGCCGTGGCGGAAACCGGCCTCGTCGCGTTCGTGGGCCTGGTCGCGCCGCACCTGGTGCGCCGCACGGTCATCGTCACCCATGGCGCCTTGCTGATCCTCGCCTCGCTCGCCGGCGGCGTGCTGCTGCTCGCCGCCGACGTCATCTCGCGCAGCCTGATGCCGCCGCAGGAACTTCCGGTGGGGCTGCTCACGGGCATCGTCGGCGGCGTGTACCTGCTCGTGCTGTTGCATCGGCGCGGCGAAGGCCGCGCCGGATGAGCGCCGTGTCCGAGGGCCTGCTCGAAGCCGACCGCGTGGGCGTCATGCGCGGGCCGCGGCGCGTTCTTGGCAACATCTCTGCGCAATTCCACGGCGGGGCGTGGACGGCCATCGTCGGTCCCAACGGCGCCGGCAAGAGCACGCTCCTCTCGACGCTGGCCGGGCTCATCCGCCCCAAGGAAGGCACCGTGCGCCTCGCCGGCCGCCCGATCCAGGACTGGTCCGATCGCGAGCGTGCGCAGCGGCTCACCTGGTTTGGACAGAGTGCCGTATCCGAAGCGGATATCGCCGCGCATGAGGTGGTGCGGCTCGGGCGACTGCCCCGGTATGGATTGCTCGGCGCGCCGACGGCGGCGGACGAGGCCGCCGTGCGCTCCGCCCTGGAGGAAAGCGAGGCCACACCGTTCGCCAAGCGGCGCCTCGGCGAGTTGTCCGCCGGGGAGCGCCAGCGGGTGCTGCTGGCGCGAGCGTTCTCGGCCGAGGCGCCCGTGGCGCTTTACGATGAACCCACGATACATCTCGACGCTCCGCATCAGCGGCGCCTGATTCACAGCTTGAAATCGCGCGCGCGCGGCGGCGCCGTCGTGATCAGCGTGTTGCACGACCTCACCCTGGCGCTCGCCGCCGACCGATTGATGGTGCTGGCCGACGGAGAAGTCCGCGCCGACGGCGCGCCGGACGAGGCCTTCGTCCGAGACACGATGACGCGGGTGTTCGACAACGCATTCTCGGTCGAACCCTTGAGTTCGGGCGGCCTGGTGCGCTGGGCCGCCGTCCCCATCCTGTAGCGCGAGCGCCATGCCACTCGAGACCCCTTGAGGCCATGGCAGGCCGCCCCGCGCGCAGCGCACGAGCCGTCATGGTGCTGGGCTGCACCAGCGGCGCCGGAAAGAGCTGGCTCGCGACCGCGCTATGCCGCGCGTATGCCCGCCGCGGATACCGGGTGGCGCCCTACAAAGCGCAGAACATGAGCAATCACGCACGCGTCGTCGCGGACGGCGCAGGCGGCGAGGGCGAAATCGGCAGCGCGCAATATTTTCAGGCCCTCGCAGCCGGCGCGGCTCCCGATGTGCGGATGAATCCCGTGCTCCTGAAGCCGGAAGCGGATGCGCGCAGTCAGGTCGTGCTACTCGGCCGCGTGCGAGCGGATTTGAGCGACCGTCCGTGGCGCGAGCGCGCTCCCACCCTGTGGGATGCCGCACGGGAGGCGTACGAGAGCCTGCGGTCCGACTACGATTTGATCGTCGTCGAAGGGGCCGGCTCCCCGGCGGAAATCAACCTGGCCGCCAGCGACTTCGTCAACACGGCGACCGCGCGGCTGTCCGGGGCCGCGTGCCTGCTGGTCGCCGACATCGACCGGGGCGGTGCATTCGCACACCTGTTCGGCACTCACCGGTTGATGGACGGCAAAGTGCGCCGACAGCTTCGCGGCTTCGTGCTCAACCGCTTTCGAGGCGATGCCTCGCTGCTCGCGCCCGGGCCCGAGCAATTGCAGGCGATGACGGGTGTGCCCACCGTCGGGGTCGTTCCCCTGATGCGCGACCATGGGCTGCCGGAGGAAGATGCGGTTCCCGCCAGCAGCGCCGCCGGCGCCGGTCCGCACGTGGTGGTGATTGCCGGGCCGCACGCGAGCAATCTGGACGAGTTCGAGAGGCTGCGCGCCGCGGGCGCCCGCCTGAGCTTCGTGCGCGATGCGGCCATGGCTGTTGCGGCCGACTGGTTGATTCTTCCCGGGAGCAAGCAGGTGCGCGCCGACCTCCGGTGGCTGAAGGAGCGGGGATTCGCAGACCTCATTCGCGGCCACGTCGGCGAGCGGCGGCCCATGCTGGCGATTTGCGGGGGCCTGCAGATGCTCGGCGAGATCATCGAGGATCCCGCAGGTCTCGAGGGCGGCGCCGCCGGGAATTGCCCGGGCCTGGGGTTGCTGCCGCTCAGCACGCGCATTCAACCGAGCAAGCGCCTCGCCCGTGTCCGCGCCCGCTTCGCGGGCCTGGAGGGGCCGTGGGCGGCTCTGTCGGGAGTCGAAGTGGACGGTTATGAGATCCACCTGGGAGAAACGCGGGCGCTGCGGTCGGGCCCGGAACCCATCCGTCCGGTACTCGCCGCGAGTTCCTCGGACCCGCCGGTCGGCTGGCAGTGCGGCCCGATTCTCGCGCTCTATCTGCACGGATTGCTGGAGAACGCGGCCGTTCTCAACGCGCTGATTCGCGCCGTCCCCGGCCCGGCAGGCGTCAACTTCGACGCGATGGCGGATCACGTCGAGAAGGCATTCCTGCCCGGAGTTCTCGACTCGCTGGTGGAAGGCGGCACGCAGGCCTGAGCGCCGGGCCGCATGGCCCGCGCTGGGTCAGGGGATGCGGCCGCGCGCCCTGGAGTCCTTCGGCGTCAGCGCCAAGCCAGGATCTCGGCGGCCTTGCGCGCCGTGGGGCGCCCTTGGTCCGCCGGGATGCCCACGATGACCGGAGCGACGGCGACGAGGTCCTCGGGGATGGAGAGATCGGCCTTGATGTCCGGGGCGTTCAGAGCTTCCACGGCAGAACCGATCACGCACGATCCGAAGCCCATGGCGTGCGCGGTCAGCATGAGGTTTTCCGCGGCGAGCCAGCAGTCGGCGGCGACGAAGGGATCGGCCGCCCTGCCGCAGATCACGATGAGCGTGCCCGCGCCGTAAAAGACGTTGAATTCCGGCCGCGAAAAGGCGTCGAGGGCGTGACCTTCCCGATGCACGTGCAGTCGCTTGACCTGCTCCGTGAACAACGCCTTGGCGCGATCGGACAGGCGCAGAAGAGCGGTTTCGTCCTGCACGATCAAGAATCTCCAGGGCTCCTCGTGGACCGCGGTCGGGGCGCGCACCGCCGCGGCGAGAAGCTCGCGAATGGTCGCCTCATCCAGCTTCTTTCCGGTAAAGTCACGGACCGACCGGCGGCCGAAGATCACGTCGTGAAGCGCACTTGCCGACCCGGTGGCGGTCATACTCAACCTCCAGAATAATCCATGAGTCCACCAATCAGTAAAGCGAATCGGGATCATGAACGAAATACGCACATGTGCGTAAAGCGCAGCGGACCTGCCATAGGCCGCGGCACGCCGGTAACGCCATGACTCCCGATACGCCTGCGCTGCTCACCGATTTCTATGCGCTCACGATGGCCGCAGCCTACTTCGAGCTCGGCATGTGCGACACGGCGGTATTCGAGCTGTTCGTGAGGCGGTTGCCGGGCGCGCGGCGCTACCTGGTCGCCGCGGGCCTGGAACAGATCGTCGACTATCTCGAAGGCTGGCGGTTCTTGCCGGATGACCTCGAATTCCTGGCGGGACTGAACCGGTTCAGCCCGCGTTTCCTGGATCATCTGGCGGGGCTGCGCTTCACCGGGAGCCTGCATGCGATGCCCGAGGGAACGCCGCTATTTGCCGAAGAGCCGATGCTCCGCGTCACGGCCCCCATGGTGCAGGCTCAGTTGGTGGAGAGCCGGATCATCAATCTGGCGCATTTTCAAACCATGATTGCCAGCAAGGCCGTGCGATGCGTGGCCGCCGCGGACCGCCGCGGGCTGATCGACTTCGGCATGCGGCGCGCCCATGGGTCCGAGGCCGCGATCTACGCGGCGCGCGCCGCGTTTCTCGCCGGCTTCGACGGCACGGCGACGGTGGAGGCCGGCCGCCGCTTCGGCATTCCCTTGTCGGGAACGCTGGCGCATTCCTTCATCGAGGCGCACGACGACGAGGAGGCGGCCTTTCGCCGCTTCACCGGGGCGTGCGGGCAAAACGTCACGCTGCTGATCGACACCTACGATACCGGGCGCGGCGCCCGGCGCGCCGCGCGCGTCGCGCGGGAGATGCCCGGCGCCGTACGCGCAGTGCGGATCGACAGCGGCGATCTCGCGGCGCAGACCCTGCAGGTCCGGCGCATCCTGGACGAGGAAGGCTGCCGTGGCGTCCAGATCGTGCTCAGCGGCAACCTGGATGAATACCGCGTCGAGGCGCTGCTGCGGGCCGGAGTGCCCGCGGACGCCTTCGGCATCGGCACGCATCTGGATGTGTCGCAGGACGCCCCCTCGCTCGACATGGCCTACAAGCTTCAGGAATACGCGGGCACGGCCCGGCGCAAGCGCTCGCCCGGCAAGGAGACCTGGCCCGGCGCCAAGCAGGTCACGCGCGAGCGGGACGCGGGCGGCCATTTTTGCGCCGACCACGTGGCGCTGGCCGGGGAGGCGGTTCCGGGCTCTGCTCTCCTGCAGCCGGTCATGCGCGACGGGCGCCGCATCGAGGCGCTGCCGCCGCTGCCGGCGATCCGCGAATATTGCCGCGACCAATGCGCGCTGCTTCCGCCTGAACTGCGGGCGATCGGCAGCGGCGAGAGCGCCTATCCCGTGCGCATATCGGGCGGCATCCGCGCACTCGCCCGGCAGCTGTCGGCGGACGATTAGGACCCAAGCCCGGGCGCGCCGGCCGGCGGCCTGGATTCAGCCGAAGCGCCCGGTCGGCATCTAGTCCGCGGCATGAGTCGCGGCCCACTTCTCGGCCTGCGCGATGGCGATGCGGATGGCTTTGCCCTCGTCGTATCCTTCCTCGAGCAGCGCGTTGGCAATCTCGATCGCCTTGGTCCGCACCTGCGGCGGCAGGTTCGTCATGGAGCGAGGAAAATGGCTTTCATTCCAAGGCATCGGAATACTCCTTCAGCAGGAATCCCGGAAAATGCGCGCTGCAGGCCATGACGTGAGTGATGGCTTCCCGGTCATATTCGTCGTGCGAGCGGTAGCGCTCGAAAAAGGCGTGCATCCCGGCGACCCGGTCGGGCATCGCGTTCGCGGCCTGCAGGCCGATTGAAAGCCCATAGTTCGTGAACGCGAATTTCACCGAGCGCTGCTGCGGCTCGCGGCAGAAGTATCCGGCGTCGACCCAGAGCGCCTCCGCCATGGCAAGACAGCGCGACCGCTGTGTCAACGCCCAGTCCTCCCCGGGAAAGAAGTGCGTCATCCACAGCATCATGCCGACCGCCAGGTCCTGGCTGATCAGGAGCCCGGGACCGGACTGCTCGATCAGCTCGCGCATATCGGCGATTTGGCGCGTCAGGGCGCTCTCGTCGAGCAGGCGGTAGGCGACATAGCCGTCGAATGCGTCGAGCGCGCCAAATCCGAATCCGTCGCTGGCGCCGCTGAGATCCTCCTGCATCTTCCACCACACGCCCCGACCCGGAATCACGAAGGCCTCGTGGATGTCGCGGGCGAGCCGGACTCCCCGGTCGCGATAGGCCGGCCGGTAGCGCCCGAGCACGCCGAGCGCATAGAGCCACATCGCGAGATAGTGGTAGTACTGGCCGCCGCGATCGGGGGCCTCGCCGATGCGAATGCCGCGCGTCCGGCCGAGAACGCGCTCGACCTCGCCCACCAGCCATTGCGCTTCATCCAGATAATGGGGCTGCTGCAGCTCGGCGTACAGCGAGACCAGCAGCACGACGCCGAACGCGTCGGTCCACAGATAGCGCCTGCCGTTGGGCCAGATGCGCTCACCCCGCAGCCATGAGAGCTTGTCGAGCACGTATTGCGTATCGCGGCGCCCCGCCTGCGAGTCCACGGTGATGCTCGGAGACTTCATGGCGAAGGAGATGATTACGCCGAATGGCCGGGCGGGAACATAGGTAATTTCACCTGTCGGTCGGTGCGCCGGACGGCCGCCCGGGCGGTTGCGGGAGGGTCTGCGCAGGCGCTAGACGGCCGCCTGCCCCTCCCGCCCGTGGCGATCAACGAAGGCATCGATCGCCGTCAGGCATTCCGGCTCATCGAGCAAGGGCGTGTGGCCGCGGTTCGCCACCTCGACCTGCTGCAATTCGGGTTTCTCGCGCGCCATGCGCGCCACCGTCGCGGCGCTCAACAAGTCCGACAGTGCGCCGCGAATGACCAGCAGTGGCACGCCTTTGATCATCGAGAACAGCGGCCACATGTCGGCAGCGGCGGATGGGTTTTTGAATGCATCGGCGATTTTCGGATCCATGTCCGGCACGGGGACTCCCGCCGCATTTTCCCGGTAGCCCCGCTGCGCGAACTCCAGCCATTGTGCGTCCGACAGACCGGGCAGTGCGAGACCGTAGACGCTGCGGGCCTGAGCCGCGGCTTCGGCCCAGGTGGATACCGGCGGCAGCTTGCCCGCATAGCCGGCAATCCGCTTCAAACCCGCGGGATCGATCTCCGGCCCGGCATCATTGAGCACCACGCCCGCAATGCGATCGGGTTTGGTCGCCGCCATGGCCATCCCCATCAGCGCACCGAGGGACGTGCCCACCACCAGGACGCGGCCAAGCTCGAGGGAATCGAGCAGCGACCAAGCATCCTGAACATAGATGGGCAGTTGATAGTGCGATGCATCCGGGTCCCAGGCGGAGCGGCCGCGTCCCCGCAAATCGGCGGTGAGCACGTCCCGCCGGCCGCGGAGGCGGCCGGCGAGCTCCACGAAGTCGCGACTGTTGCGCGTCAGTCCCGGAAGGCACAGTACAGGGCATCCATCAGGCCGGCGGGCAGCGTAGATGCGGCAATACAAGCGCAGACCGTCGGCGCCATCGAAGAAATGATCGCTCGTGCCGTGGTTCATGACGATGGTCCCTGGTCCCGGTTCGACAAATATTCCCGTTTGAGTTCCCGCTTCAACACCTTGCCGTTGGGATTGCGGGGCAGGCTGTCCCGCCAGACGACGGCACTCAAGCGCTGCTGCTTGCCGACCCTTGAATTCGTCCACTCGAGAAGTTCGGCCGCTGCGGCGGTTCGCCCCGGCTGCAGGACCACGACGGCCAGCGGCGTCTCGCCCCAGCGGTCGCTGGGCACGCCAATGACGGCGACCTCCGCAACCGAGGGGTGCGCGCGCACGACCATCTCGATATCGGCAGGGTAGATGTTCTGGCCGCCTGACAGGATCATGTCCTTCTTGCGGTCGACCACGTAGAGAAAGCCTTCCTCATCGAGCCGCCCAAGATCGCCGGTGCGAAGCCAGCGGCGGCCGGCCTCGTCGGTCCAGGTGGCTTCTTGATTGGCCCGTTCCAGGCCGTGGTAGCCGGCCATCACCAGGGACCCGTAGCCAACGATCTCGCCCGTCTCGCCCCGGGCCACCTCGCGCTCATCGTCGCCAATGATGCGGATATCGGCGCCCAGCACGGGCTTGCCGACCGAGTGAATCTTTCGCTGGAAGTCCTCGGGCTGCAGAATGGTGATCAATCCTTCGGTGAGTCCATAGAGCTCGATGAGGTTGCAGTCAAACTCGCGCGCGAAGCCGAGCTTGACCGCCGCCGGCAGCGGCGAGCCGCAGCACATGATCGTCTCGAGGCTGGCGGTCCGAAACTCGCGATGCTGCGGGTCTGCGAGCATCCGTTCGAGCTGTACGGGCACAAAGGCGCCATGCGTGACGCGCTCGGTCTCGATGAGCGCCAGCGCAGCGCGCGAGCCGAAGGACCTCATCAGGACGATCGTGCCACCGACGAGTATCGTCGCCAACATCGCGACCCAGCTGATGTTCGAAAACAATCCCAGGGAGCAGAGCGTTCGACATCCGCTGCGGTAACGCAGCGCAATCGCGGCCTCGGTGGCCCAGCGCATGCGGCACGCGTGCGTGTGGACGATTCCCTTGGGCAATGCCGTGGTTCCGGAGCTGTAGATGATGTTGCACTCGTCGTCCGGTGCGACCGCCGCCGGCGGGGGAGCCGCGGCTGCGGCTGCCGTGAACGAGTGGAAATCCAGCCATTCTCCCCCGGGCGGGTCGCAAGCTATGAAGTGCCGGGCGCCGAGGGCATTGCGCGCGCGCAATGCATCGATGCGGCCGCAGTGCGGCCCGGAGGCGAAGACGGCGGTACAGTCGGCGTCGGCGCACATGCCCGCCACGGCCGCGTCCGGAATCGAGACATTCAACGGAACGGCGACCGCGCCGGCGCGGACGATCCCGAAGAGAACCAGCACCGTCTCGATCCGGTTTTCCATCAGCACCGCCACCCGCTCATGCCGCGCGATGGGCAGCGCGGCGAGGCCGTTCGCGACGCGGGCGGTGGCGTCGGCCAGCTCGCGCCAGCTCAGCGAAGCGGCGCCGTCGGTGAGCGCCGGCTGGTTTGCGAGCCAGCGCCCATTCCGGGAGATCAGGTCCGGCAGCAACGGTGCCGGTGCGTGGAACCACGACATGCTTGCCTCAGCGCAGTCCGCGGGCCATGAGTTCAGAAATGATACTGGATCGTCGCGGTATACGTCCTCGGCGGCCCATAATATCCGATCTGGCTCAGGCCGCCGATGAAGGAATTGGCGGGACCGATCGGCGGACCGCCGAAATCGTAACCCGCGACGCGGTAGTACCTGTTGGTCAGGTTTTTCCCGTCGATCGAAAAGCGCCAGGCCTTGTCCGTCGTGGTGAACGCGAGCCCGGCATTGAACAGGCCATAGGCCGGCTGATCGGTCACGCTCGGGGTCGTGTTCGCGACCTTGGTGAAGCTGCGCCAGTCGTAGCCGGCGCGCGCCAGCAACGCGCCGGAGCTCAGGTCCCAGGTGTAGGTTGCGTTCCCGGATACGGTCCAGGCGGGCGCATTGAGCGGCCGGTTCTCGCCGGCCACGTTCACCGTCGTCACGCTCGGTCCGCAACCGGGTGCGAGCGTGAACACGTTGCAAGGTATCAGATAATTCTCGTAGTAGGAGTCGAGATATCCCGTCGTGAGCCCGAGGGTGAGCGCCCGGGTGGCTCTCCAGACCGACTGCAGCTCGATACCCCTGTTGATCTGCTTTCCGGCATTGAGAACCGCGGTGAGATTCGTCGGCGTCCCGGCGTACTCCACGAACTGCTGCACGCCGATCTGCGCGTTCTTGTAGGGATCGTAGAACGCGGTCAGGTTCAGCAGCAGGGTGTCGTTCAACAGCGTCGATTTGACGCCCGCCTCGTAGTTGTCCGCGGTCTCCGAGTTGTAGCCGTCCTTCGTCGCCGGAAAGACGGCCGCGTTGCCGCGCATGTCGAATCCGCCGCTCTTGAATCCACGGCTGTAGCTCACGTAGCTCATCACACGGTCGGTCCAGTGGTAATCTAGCCCTAAGCGGGGGGTGATGTTCACGAAGGCGCGCGTGTTGTCGTAGTCGGTCACGACGCCGGGGTCCGGAAAGAACCCGGCCGGAACGGCCGCGGGATTGAAGAATTGCTGGTTGGGCCGAAGCTGGGTCGGCGCCAAGCTGCCGTAGTCGGCTTGATAGACGCTGGCGGTCTTCTGGTCCTCGTTCCAGCGCAGCCCGGCGTCGAAGTTCAGCTGGTCGGTGATCTTCCAGGCGGTGTCGCCGTAGACGGCCGAGCTCTTGGTGAGCACGCAACCCGAGACCAGCTCGGTGATGTAGAGATCGAAGGCCGGGACGCCGAGCAGGTTCAGCGAGCCGATCGAGGCGTTGTAGTCGCCGCACGCGGTGCTGTCCATGTAGAAGACCCCGCCGACCGCCTTGACGAGATCGTTGGTGAAAGTCAGCTGCGCCTCGCCCGAGGCCTGCTGGTCGTGATAGAGGCCGGGCACCTGGAAGAGGTTCTGGTCCGTTTCCGAGAAATTGATGAACTGCTGGCCGCGGCCCTCGTAATAGGCGCCGACGACCTTCAGATCGAGCTCCTTGGTCAGGCTTTGCGTATACGTTGCCGAATAGCCGCTGCGATGGAAGTAGTCCCTGTCGACCGGCATGTCGGTGTACATGTCGAAGGGGTTGCCGAGCTGCGGGAACAGGTAGTTATTGAGCCGCTGGCCGCCGGAGGCGTTCGAATTGTCGAGAATGTCGTCGGCGATGAACTTGAGCTTCGAACTCTCGCCCCAGGCGACCGTCAGGTTGGCGCGTCCGACGAGGATGTCCTTGTTGGAGACCGCCTCGCCGATTGAATTATAGGGGCTCGGCGCCTGTCCCGGCTGGGCGACGACTTCGCCGTAACCGCCGCGTTGCAGGTCCCCGAGCGAAATGCCGAAATAGACGTGATCCTGAACCACCGGCGTGGAGAACGCGAGCTTCAGGTCATACTCGCCGTAGTTGCCGCCCGTCACGGACGCCGTGAGCGTCGCCGGACCATCGATGTCGCGCGTCACGTATTTGAGCGCTCCGGCAATCGTGTTCTTGCCGTACAAGGTGCCCTGCGGGCCGCTCAGCACCTCGAGCCGGGCGACGTCGAGAACGTCCAGCAGCGCCGCCTGCGGGCGCGCCAGGTAGACGTCGTCGATGTAAACCCCCACGCCGGGATCGAATCCCCAGAGCGGGTCGCTCTGGCCCACGCCGCGGATGTACACGTTGATCGTGCTGCTGGTCGCGCGGTCCTGGGCAATCTTCATGTTCGGAACGAAGCTGTTCAAATCCTCGATGTTGGTGACGTCCTGGGTCTCGATCATGGCGGCGGTGATGGCCGTGACGGTGAGAGGGACGCTCTGCAGATCCTCCGCGCGGCGTCGCGCCGTAACCACGATCTCCTGCAGGCCGCCGTTGTCGGCGACCGGCGCGGCCGATGTCGCGTCCGGGTCGGCCGCGACCGATGCTGCAATGAAGCAAGACGGAATCAACGTTACAAGAATTCTGCGAATCATGATGGAGCCTCCCCGAGCTTCCTTATGCGCCGTATCTCGTATGTTCGAATTCAACGGTCGTCTAACTATATTTCAACGATCGTTGAAACTCAACATCGGTTCCGGCGGCGTCGCGCGACGCTCGCGGCGATCGCCCCGCCCCGGCCGGGGGCGGCCGGCCCCTCCGGGCCGGTCCGCCCGCGCAATGGGCCGCGCCGTCGGCTAATATAAGAGTTTTGCAGCAGGCATCAGATGGCTCGCCCGAAGCGAACGACCAAGGACAAGTTGATGGACGCTGCGGAGAAGCTCTTTGCCCGCAAGGGATATCACGGAACCTCGCTGCGCGACATCACGGGAGCGGCGGGCGTCGACCTGGCCCTGGTCAACTATCATTTCGGCACCAAATACCAACTCTTCGCCGCCGTGCTGGAGCGGCGCGGCGCGGTCCTGAACGACGAGCGCCTGCGGCGCCTGGCGGAGGTTCGCTCGATCGCGGCGCCGCGCGCGCCCAGCACCGAAGCCGTGGTCGGCGCATTTCTCGACCCCATCCTGGATCGCCTGAGGCACGCCGGGTCGGGCTGGCACAGCTACTTTGCGCTGATCGCGTACGTGAACAACTCCCCCGAGTGGGGCCGCAAGCTCATGGCGAAGACCTTCGACGACACGGTGCGGGAGTTCATCAAGGCGGTCATGGCGTCTCTGCCCGGCGCCGCACCCGAGGACATCTACTGGGGGTATAACTTCCTGACCGGCGCGCTGACCCTGTCGCTCGCGGAAACCGGCCGTCTCGATCGCCTCTCCGATGGTCTTTGCCGGTCGACCGACGTTGCGGCGCTCAAGGCGCGTCTCGCTCCTTATGTGGCGTCGGGCCTGCGCGGGCTGGTCGCTTCACGGCAGTCGGCGGTCGAGCGCAAGGAGCCTGTCTGAGTAATCTCCAGGCTTTGCGATGAAGACTTCCGGTTCTTTCATACGGGAGCCCCACATCGCCCTGTTTCTCGACGTCGACGGAACGTTGATCGAGATTGCATCGTCGCCCGATGCGGTCAGCGTGCCCGCCGCCCTCCGGCACACGCTCCAAGCGGCCGCCTCGCGCGAGAATGGCGCGCTGGCCTTCATCACCGGAAGGGCGATCGCGTCGTTCGATCGGCTGTTTGCGCCGCAGGTCTATCCCGTCGCCGGTCTCCACGGGCTGGAGCGCCGCGATTCCTTGGGGAATATCCACCGCCCGTCGATCCCGCCGCAGGAACTCGACCGCGCGCGGCGGGTTCTAATCGATCTGCAGGCCGCGTCGCCGGGATTGCTATTGGAAGACAAGGGCGTCGGCCTGGCGATGCATTACCGGCTCGCGCTCGGCAGGGAGGCCCTCGTTCGCGAAGTCATGACGCAGCTGGCCGGCGAGCTGGGAGGCCGATACATGCTGCGGCCGGGGAAATGCGTGTGGGAGCTCGCGCCCGCGGGTTACTCTAAGCGGCTGGCGATTGAGGCCTTCATGACCGAGGCGCCGTTTGCGCGGCGCACGCCGGTGTTCGTCGGCGACGACGTGACGGATGAAGACGGTTTCGCCGCGGTCAATGAGCTCGGAGGGTACTCCATACGGGTCGGCAACATCGAAGATTCCCAGGCCCGCTATCAATTCGACAGCGTCTCCGCGGTAATCGCCTGGCTGAGCGCGCGAGCCGAGGCGCCTCCATGAGCCGCGCGATCTCGACTAAAACAGGAACGGGATGGACACCATGGCCATGAACCTCGAACTCGGTGTGATCGGCAACTGCCAGGTGAGCGCATTGATCGACCGGTACGGGCAGTATGTCTGGACCTGCCTGCCGCGCCTGGACGGCGACCCGGTGTTTTGCTCACTGTTGAATCATGGAGCGCCGCCCCGGCGCGAAGGCTTCTTCAGCGTCGACCTGCAGGGCGACGTTCAATCGAAACAGTCGTACGAGCGAAACACGGCAATTCTCGAGACGCTGTTGACCAACCAGGACGGCGCCGGAATCCAAATCCTGGATTTTTGCCCGCGTTTCCGGCAGTACGGACGCAACTTCCGGCCCGTGATGCTGGTGCGCATCGTCCGCCCCGTATCCGGACACGTCGTCATCAACGCCCGTCTGCGGCCCACGGCAAATTACGGCGAACGTGCCGCGTCCCGCCACGCGGGCAGCAACCATGTGCGCTTCGAAGCGCCCGCCATGACGTGGCGGCTCACCACCGACATGTCGCTGAGCGCGCTGCTGGAGGAGCGGCCGTTCGTGCTGCGCGGTCCGGTCACCTTCATCTTCGGCGAGGATGAGCCCGTCACGGACAGCATCGAAACGCTCGCGACCCGGTTTCTCGAGAACACCCGCCAATATTGGCGCGATTGGACGCGCGAGCTCGCGGTCCCGTTCGACTGGCAGGCCGAGGTCATCCGCGCCGCCATCACATTGAAGCTCTGCAGCTTCGAGGACACCGGAGCCGTGGTCGCGGCGCTGACCACGTCGATTCCGGAGTCGGCCGACAGCGGCCGAACCTGGGACTACCGCTATTGCTGGCTGCGCGACAGCTATTTCACCATTCATGCGCTCAATCGCCTCGGAGCGACCCGCACCATGGAGGGCTACCTGCGATACATCGCCAACGTCTTCGCAGCCTCGAGCAAGGCGCCGCTGCAGCCGGTCTATTGCATCAGCGGCGAGGCCTCCCTCCCCGAGCAATCGATGCCGCATCTCGCCGGATACCGGGGCATGGGCCCGGTGCGCGTCGGCAACCTGGCCTATCGACAAAATCAGCACGACGTGTACGGCTCGATCATCCTGGCCGCGACCCAGTCGTTCATCGATCAGCGCCTGGAGGACCGCGCCGGCAAGGGCGCCTTCGAGCAGCTCGAGTTTGCCGGCGAGCAATGCTGGCTGCTCTATGATCAGCCCGACGCCGGCATCTGGGAGTACCGCGGCCGGGCGCACGTCCACACCTATTCGAGCGTCATGTGCTGGGCGGGAGTGGACCGCCTCGCCCGAATCGCGCGCCACATCGGGCTCGCGGAGCGCAGTGCGTTCTGGCATGCGCGCGCCGCCGTCATGCACGAGCGCATCATGAAGTCAGCCTGGGATGAGTCGATCGGCTGCTTCATCGAGGGGTGGGGCGTTCCAACGCTCGATGCCAGCGTCCTGTTGCTCGCGGAGCTGAGGTTCGTGCCGCCCTCGGACGAGAAATTCATCGCAACGGTGCATTGCCTGGAAAAGCGCCTGCTGCGCGGCCATTACATGATGCGCTACGCGTCGCGGGACGATTTTGGAGTGCCGGAAAACGCATTCAACATCTGCACCTTCTGGTACGTCAATGCGCTGGCGTCGATCGGGCGCAAACACGAGGCCCGGGCCCTGTTCGAGAACATGCTCGCGCGGTGCAATCACCTCGGCATGCTGTCGGAGGACATCGACCCCGTCACGGGCGAGCTTTGGGGAAATTTCCCGCAAACCTACAGCATGGTCGGAATAATCACGGCCGCCATGCGGCTGAGCCGCGCCTGGGAGGACGCGCTATAGCTTCAACCCCCGCTTCGCGAGCGCCTGCCGCTGCCGAATCTGCGCCGCATCCATCAGCATGCGCCCCGCCCACCGGTAGACGTTGTTCTCCTTCACGGTCCTGCGCATGAGCTTCATGCATTGCCGGCGCTCCTCGCGCGGCATGCGCATGGCGAGCTTGATGGCCGCCGCCGTCTCGCCGACGTCGAAGGGGTTGATCAGCAGCGCTTCCGGCAATTCGCGGGACGCGCCGGCAAACGAGCTCAGGATCAAGACGCCGTCGTCGTCATCCCGTGCGGCAATGAACTCCTTCGCAACGAGATTCATGCCGTCGTGAAGGCTGTTGACGATGCAGAAATTAGCCGCCCGGTAGAGCTCGAACACGTCGCGGGGCTGGTGATGCTGGGCCATGAGGATGATCGGCTTCCAGCCGTCCGTCGCAAAACGGGCGTTGATCCGCTCCACCTCGGCGCGCGTCTCGGCCTGCAGGGCCTGGTAGGCGGGCAGGGTGCTGCGGGAGGGCGCCGCGACCTGCAGCAGGGTCACCTTGCCGATGCATTCCGGATCCTTTTCCAGGAGCATCTCGAGCGCGTGCAAGCGTTCGACGATGCCCTTGGTGAAGTCCCATCGCTCCACCCCGAGCCCCAGGCTCACATCGGGGCCGATGCCGAACCGTGCGCGAACGTTGGCGCTGGAGATCTCCGGGCTCGGCACGAGCGCGAGCCATCTCGGCGGCCACTCAATGGAGATCGGATACGAGACGATCCGGCAAACGTGGCCGCGCAGGGTCACCGTCAACTGTTCGTGGTCGATCTGGCATTCGACGAATCGGTCGACGGTTGCCAGGAAATTCTGGCAATGATGCCGGGTGTGAAATCCGAGAATGTCCGCAGCGAGCATGTGCGTGAGAATTTCCTGCTTCCAAGGGCACACGCCGAACGTCTCCGCGTTGGGCCAGGGAATGTGCCAGAAGAGCAGGATCGTCGCCTTGTGCTTGAACTCCCTGAGGAGCCCGGGCAAGAGCGCGAAATGGAAATCCTGGACGAGAACCACCGGATTGCTGGTCTTGGACTCGCTCGCGACCACCCGGGCGAAGCGCTCGTTGACGGCCTGATATTGGCGCCAGTCCGATTCCCGAAAAGCCGGCCGAATGTAGACCAGATGGCATAGCGGCCACAGCCCTTCGTTCGAGAATCCGTAATAGAAGCCACTTTCCTCGGCCTCGTTCAACCAGACGCGGCGCAGCGTGTAGCTCGGATCCTCCGGCGGGACCTTGATGTGGTCGTGCCGGTCGACCGTTCGGCGATCCGCAGTGCCGCTGCCATGGGCAATCCAAGTGCCGGAACAGGCGCGGACGATCGGCTCCAGGGCCGTCACCATGCCGCTCGCCGGAACCTGAACCACCACGCCCTGGTCCGTTTCGTTGTGAATGTAGGGTTCGCGGTTCGACACCACGAACACCTCGGGCTCGTGCAGGTGTTCGCGCACCACCTGCTGCAGCGCATGCGGGGTCCAATTCTCGTGAAAGTCGATCTCCAGCCGCTGGTTCGCCTCCAGGTCCCGCAGGGCCGCGCGGACCTGGCTCAGGATCGGGCTCGATTCCGACTCGGAGTGGGCATCGTCCAGGAACCGCAGGCCGCGGATGTCGCCCACCAACACCCGGACCCACCGCCGCAGCAGCAACCAAAATATGAATCCGACCACCAGTGCGAGCAGCGTCGCAAAAAGCACCGCGGAGGCGAGCACGTAGTTGCGCGCCGTCGATTGGCGGCGATCGATGAACTGCAGATCATGGATGATCAGAATGTCGATGGCGTTGCCGCCGGCCGTGGCGACCGGGAATGCCGATACCTCGACGGAGCCGGATGGCAATTGAACCAAGCGGTCGGTGTGCTTGCCCGCGGCCTGCTCGTCGGGACAGGATATCGACTTCGGCGTTCGATCGGTCTTCAACAAGAGCGATCCGTCGGCCCGGCACAGCACGACCGCCACCAATCGTTCGTCCGCGGTGATTCCGGCCAGGAATTTGCCCAGCTCCTTCGGTTGATCCTTGTCGATGAGGGGGCCGATCGAGGCAGAAATGGATTTGGCCAGCAACTGGGCGCGCATGTCGATGTCGGCCCGAAACCAGTCCTCCAGGAGCCGGTCGGCGACCGGAACCCCGAAGTAAGCGAGGAACACCACGGCCAGGAGCGTGGGAATCGCGAGGCGGATGAGGATTGAACGCATCGTGAGCGACCCAGCGAATTGCCCGAACGGTCCTTGCACAGCCGCGCTCGGCGGCCGCCCAATGACGAAGGAGCAACTATAGCCTCGATGCTGTCTGCTGCGACGCACAAATGCAGGTCGCAGGCGGCCCTCGCAGCTTTATTCTACGGTGTGGTCAGGCCGGCACGGCCGCGGCTTACATGCGGTGGCGGCTATCGTCCCTTGTATGCGGACAACTTGCTGTGCGTGCGGCCGGGATCGAAGTCCGCCGCCGGAGCCGGGCGCTGCCTGGACCGCGCCAGCTCCTCGAACTGCGATGCCGACAGCGCGGCACTGTAGTAATAGCCTTGATATTGATCGCACCCCAGAGTCTTCAGGAACTCGAGCTGCTCCGGCGATTCGACCCCTTCGGCCACGACCTTCAATCTCAAGCTGTGAGCCAGCGAGACGATGGCGCGAACGATCAGGGCGTCTTCTGAGCGCGACGCCACCTCGCTGATGAAGCTGCGGTCGATCTTGAGCTTGTCGATCGGCAGCCGCCGCAGATAGCTCATGCTGGAATATCCGGTGCCGAAGTCGTCGACCGATACGAGGACGCCCATGCCGCTCAATTCCTCGAGGATGACGATCGACTCCTCGGGGTCGCTCATGACCGTGCTCTCCGTGAGCTCGACTTCGAGGAACTGCGGTTCCAGCCGGGCGTCCTGCAGCGCTTCGCGGATGATCGCGACGATATTCCCCTGCCTGAACTGGGACGGCGATAAATTCACGGCAACCCGTATCGGCGGCAGGCCTTGATCCTGCCAGGCCCGGGCCTGGCGGCAGGCCTCGCGCACCACCCAGCCGCCGAGGCTTTCGATCAGCCCGCTTTCCTCCGCGATGGGGATGAACTCCGCGGGTGGGATCGCTCCGCGCACCGGATGGTGCCAGCGCAACAACGCCTCGGCCCCATGCATGACGCCGGTCGCCGTGTTCACCTTCGGTTGATAATGCAGCTCGAACTGGTTCTGTTCCAGGGCGATGCGCATGTCGTTTTCCAGCCGCATTTTCTCCTGGGTGGCCGTATCCATTCCGGGCATGAAGCATTGGACCGCATTCCGGCCGCGCTCCTTGGCGGAGTACATGGCGGCGTCGGCGCGCGCCAGCAGGGTCTCGATGTCGGCGCCGTCGTTCGGATAGAACGCGATGCCGACGCTCGCCGAGGTGTGAATCTCGACGTCCGCGATGCGCACCGGAGGACGCATCGCCTCGATGATTCGCGCCGCCACCTGATGCGCGGCATTGGGTTCGGAGCCTGGGGCGACGATCACCACGAACTCATCCCCGCCCAGGCGCGTGACGCTGTCGACCTCGCGCACGACGCTCTTCAACCGCAGCGACACCTCCTTGAGGAGCTCGTCGCCGGCGCGATGGCCCAGCGAATCGTTGACCATCTTGAAACGGTCGAGATCGAGCATCAACACGGCGAAGACCTGCTCCAGGCGGTGCGCGACCCCGATGGACTGGCTGATGCGATCGTCCATCAGCACCCGGTTCGGCAGGCCCGTGAGGGCGTCATGCGTTGCGAGGTAGCGCAATTGCTTGTTGGCGTTCTCCAGGCCCTGCGTGCGCGCGGTCACCACCTGTTCGAGGCCTTCGACCTGGCGGCGCACGATCCGCTCGTTCTGCCACTTCCGGGTGAGCGCATTCGCGCATTGCAGGACCTCGATGGCCTCGAACGGCTTCTTCACCACCAGCAGCTTGTCGGAATTGTTCAGGCGCGCCACCACCTCCGTCCAATCGTAGTCGGTGTGAGCCGAACATATGACGATTTGCACGTCCGGGTCCACGACCCACAGCCGCTCGATCGTCTCCAATCCATCCCAGCCCGGAGGCATGCGCATGTCGACGAAGGCCATCGCATAGGGCCTGCCGTCGCGCAATGCCTGCTCCACCCGCGCGAGGCCCTCCTGGCCTTGGAACGCGGAGTCGACCTCGAATCCCGGGCCGGCGTTCGTGCCCAGGGACTCGCCCAATATCGCGAGCTCCGCGGCGGCCAGGGCGGCCGAGTTGTCGCGGCCTCCGCCGATGACCTTGCGGAAATCGTCGTGGATTTCCTGGTTGTCGTCGATCACGAGAATGCGCCGATTGATCGGCAACGCGCCGTTATCCATGTGCCATCTCCGGAGGCTTGAGCGGTAGATCGAGCGTGAACGTCGCGCCACCGCCGGGGCCGGCGCTCTCGCCGGTCAGGGCGGCGCATGGCCTATCCGACGGAGCCTGACGATCTGGCTGGCGCATCGCTATAACGTCCGATGGGGGCCATCAATTTCAGAGACGACAAAGGGGCGACATAATTATCATTATCATTTATGTGCCGATCCGCGCAGGTGACGACGACGTCACACCGACGGCGGAGTCTTCAGCGAAATGTGTCGCAACTTTGGATCATTGCCGCGGATAAGGCGCCCTACGGGGCTGCGCCCGCGCCCAGGCGCGACATCAATTCGGCAAAACGGCCGCTCAGGGGCCTTTCGGCGGCATGCAGCCGGTCCTTGACGACCCAGCGGCCGGCGACCATGACGTCGCGGATGGCGGCGTCTCCCGCGGCGAAGACCAGGTGATCGAGCGCATTCTCGAGCGGCGCGCCGGCCATGCTGGGGTGGTCGCGGTCGAGCACCAGCCAGTCCGCCCGCCGTCCCACGGCGATCGCGCCGGCGGGCTGGCCCAGAGCCCGCGCGCCGGCCTCCGCGGCGTGGCTCCACAGGCGGGTTCCCACGTGCGGCTCGGATTTGTCGGCGAGCACGCCGCGTCGGCGCTTGCGCAGCCGCTGCTGATATTCCATCCAGCGCAGTTCCTCGGCGGGCGCCACAGTCGCCTGGCTGTCGGAGCCGACGCATAGCTGCCCGCCCGCTCTCATGAATCGCGCGGCGTCGAAAAAGCCGTCGCCCAGATTCGCTTCGGTGCTGATGGACACGCAGACCGCGGCGCGCGACGCGGCGATGCCCTGCAACTCCGCGGCGGTGGCATGGGTGGCATGCACCAGGCACCAGCGTTCATCGAGCAGGGCCGTGTCCAGCAGCAACTCGACGGGGCGCCGCCCGGTGTGCGCCACGCACGCCTGCACCTCCTTGACCTGTTCGGCGACGTGAATGTGCAGCGGGAGCGCAGGGTCCATGCTGCGCAATGCCGCCGCCGCCTCGCGCAGCACGGGCAGCGGCACGGCCCGCAGACTGTGAAATGCGGCGCCGGTGCGCAGTGCGCCCGCACCGGCGCGGCGCTGCGCGTCCAGGCGCTCGCCCACCGCGCGCAGGAATTGGTCCGTGTCGAAGGCGAAGCGGGCCTGCTCGCGCTTGAGCGGCTGCGCGCCGAAATCGCTGCACTGGTAGAGCGTCGGCAGGAACGTCATGGCGATGCCGGCGCTCGAGGCGGCGCCGGCCACCGCGTCCCAGAGGGCATTCGAGCCTGCGTAGAGCGCGCCATCGACCTGCCGGTGCAGATAATGGAACTCGGCCACGGAGGTGTAGCCCGCCTTCAGCATCTCGATGAACAGCTGAGTTGCGAGCACCTCGAGGTCCTGCGGCTCGATCCGGTTCGCCAGCGCGTACATGGCCTGCCGCCAAGTCCAGAAGCTGTCGCGCGCCGACAGCCGGTACTCCGTGTTGCCGGCCATGCCGCGCTGAAATGCGTGGCTGTGGGCGTTGGGCATGCCCGGCACCACGATGCCGGCGATGCGTTCGCTGTCGGGAGGGACCGTGCCGGGCGGCCGGGCCCCGGAATCGTGCGCCGCCGCCGGCCCGGAGTTGCGCGCCAGCGCCGGCCCGGATGCCGGCGCGCCGGGCGAGACGCCGCTGATATGGCCGCCGTCCGTGACGCTCACCAGGGCGCCGCGCACCCATCCCTGCGGCAGGAGGGCCGCGTCCAGATAGTATTGCTTTTGCATGTTGCCTATACCTGTATAGGGAGCTTAGCTTGCCGTATCATGATGCCAACAGCAATCGGGTTGCGGCGGTGGATCGGCAGCGGTGCGCCGGCCGCCGCGGCCAATGGCAGGCGGGCGCGTGCAGACAGCTTCGAATCGAGAATGGGACCGGGTGTGGGTGGGCGCGAACATCGCCACGATGGTCGCCGGTGGCGAGGCCTATGGCAATCGCGCCGGCGCGGCGCTCGCGGTGAAGGACGGACGCATCGCTTGGATCGGGCCCGCCGACCAGGCCGCGGCAGCGGCTGCCGCCGGCGGCGTGCCCGTCGAGGATGTCCGGGGACTGTGGATGCTGCCCGGGCTCATCGACTGCCATACCCACCTGGTGTACGGCGGCAACCGCGTCGAGGAATTCGAAAAGCGGCTGTGCGGCGCATCGTATGAGGAAATCGCCCGCGCGGGCGGCGGCATTCAATCGACGGTCAACGCCACGCGCGCCGCCGACGCCGATTCTCTCCTGGCATCGGCCACGCTGCGCGCGAGGCGGCTGTGCGCCGAGGGCGTCACCACCCTCGAGGTGAAGTCCGGCTACGGCTTGGATCTGCCCACGGAGCGCAGGATGCTGGAAGTCGCGCGCGAACTGGGCCGCCGGCTGCCCGTCACCGTGCGCACCACCTACCTCGGCCTGCATGCGCTGCCCCGGGAATATCGCGACGACCGGGCGGCCTATGTGGAGCAGGCCACCGGCCCGTGGCTCGAGACGCTGGCCCGCGCCGGATTGGTGGATGCGGTCGATGCGTTCTGCGAGACCATCGCATTCACGGCCGCCGAGACGGGGCGATTGCTGCGGGCCGCGAACAGCCTGGGGCTGCGGGCGCACGTGCACGCGGGCCAGCTGAGCGACATGGGCGGGGCCGAGCTGGCCGCGGAGCAGCGGGCGTTGTCCGCCGATCACCTGGAATACGTGAGCGAGGCCGGCGCGCGCGCGCTCGCGGGCGCAGGCACCGTGGGGGTCCTGCTGCCGGGCGCGTTCTACATGCTGCGTCAAGCGAAGGCGCCGCCGGTCGAACTCCTGCGGCGGGCCGGCGTGGACCTGGCCGTGGCGACGGATTGCAATCCCGGCAGTTCGCCGTGCACGTCGATCCTGCTCACGCTCAACATGGCCTGCACCTTGTTCGGCTTGACGCCGCCCGAGGCCCTGGCCGGAGTGACGCGCCATGCGGCCCGGGCTGTGGGGCTCGAGGCCGAGGCGGGCACGCTGGAAGCCGGCAAGCGCGCCGATTTTGCGCTGTACCGGATCGAGAGGCCCGCGGAGCTTTGCTACAACCTGGGCGCCAACCCGTGCACGCGCGTGGTGCGCGGCGGCGTCGAGGCGTCGTTGCCCGCGCCATGAGGGCGCTGCGGCGATGAAGTTCCACGCGTAATGAGGGCGCAGCGGCTGAATTTCACGGTCGAGGCGACCGCAACCGGCTCGCGCGCCCGCGCCGCCCGCTTCACCACTCTGCACAACGAGGTGTTGACCCCCACGTTCATGCCGGTGGGCACGCATGCGGCGGTGCGCGCGCAGCGGCGCGAGGATCTGCTCGAGAGCGGGGCACAGGTGCTGCTCGCCAACACCTACCACTTGATGCTGCGGCCGGGCACTGCGCTGTTCGAGAAACTGGGCGGCATCCACCGCTTCATGAACTGGCCGCGCTCGGTGCTCACGGATTCCGGCGGATTCCAGATCTTTTCGCTGCCGGGAAGGCGCTCCATCAGCGAGGAGGGCGCCGAATTCAAGAGCTACGTCGATCAGACCGTGCTGCGCCTGAGCCCGGAGACCAGCGTCGCCGCGCAGATCGCCATCGGCGCCGACATCATGATGGTGCTCGATCAATGTGTGCCGTCCACCGTCGGGCGCGATGAGGCGCGGCAGGCCATGGAGCTGACGCACCGCTGGGCGCTGCGCAGCCTCGCCGCGAGGGGCGAATCGCCCCAGGCGCTGTTCGGGATCGTGCAGGGCGCCAGCTACGCGGACCTGCGCGCCGAGAGCGCGCAGGTCATCGCGCAGATGCCCTTCGACGGCCATGCCATCGGCGGCCTGGCGGTCGGCGAGAGCACCGCCGAACGGGAGGACTGCACGGCCGTCGTCACCGGCCTGCTGCCGGAGGACAGGCCGCGGTATCTGATGGGCGTGGGCACGACCCGGGACCTGCTCGAGGCGGTGCATCGCGGCGTCGACATGTTCGATTGCATCCTGCCCACGGCGCTCGCCAAGCAGGGCGTGGCATTCACGAGCATGGGCCGGCGCGATTTGCGGCGCGCCGCGTACCGGGGGATGGAGGGGCCCATCGATCCGCAATGCGGCTGCCACACCTGCCGCACCCATTCGATCGCGTACCTCTTTCATCTCAACAAGGTGAGCGAAGCGCTGGGCTGGCAGCTCCTGGGCCTGCACAACATTCATTTCTACATGAACCTGATGCGCCGGATGCGGGAGCACATTCTCGCAGGCACGTGGGACACGTTCTATCGCTCGCAGCGCGACGTTCTGGACGCGCGCGACAGCTACGGCCGGCCGCCGCGGCACGTGACGAAGGCCGAGCGGCGCAGGCTCAAGCTCGCGTTGGGGCGCTATGAAGTCATCGTGCGCGACGGCGTCGGACACATTCGCGACCGGACCTCGGGGGAGGTCATGCACTCGGTCAACGATCCGGCCGAGGAGGCGCGCTCACTGTACGTGGAGCAGTCGCGGCTCGTCGACCGGGTGCTCCAGCCCGAAGGGCCGCCGCTGGTGGTGTGGGACGTGGGGCTGGGCGCGGCGGCCAATGCGATGGCGGCGATTCACGCGGTCGAGGCGCTGCGCGGTGCGGTGCGGCAGGGCGGCGGCCAGGACGGAATGCGGCGGCTGCTCTTGGTGAGCTTCGAGAACGACTTCGATTCGCTGGCGCTGGCGTTGCGTCATCCGGCATGGTTCCGGCATCTGCACCACCCGGCGCCACGGCGCCTTCTAGCCGACGATCGCTGGATGAACGACGCGGCGGGAATCGACTGGCTGCTCATGCGCGGCGACTTCAGCGTCACGCGATTGGCGGCACCGCTGCCGGACGTGGTGTTCTTCGACCCGTTCTCCTACAAGACCGACGGCGCATTGTGGACCCTGAGCGCGTTCCGCGATTTGGCGACGCTGTTCCAGCCCAAGGCGGTGGAGCTGTACACCTATTCCCATTCGACCCGCGTGCGCGCCGGGCTGTTGGCGGCCGGCTTTCACGTGGCCAAGGGGCGGGGGACGGGGCCGAAGTCGGAGACGACGATCGGCCTTTCGCCGCGCGCGGCGGCGCTGCGGCACTCGCATCAGCTGCTGGGCGCCGAGTGGCTGGCGAAATGGCACCGCAGCGACGCGCAGACGCCGCCCGGCGCGGACCCGCGGGACGATTCGTGGCGGGAGGCGGTGCGCGGGCATCCGCAGTTTCGTTGAGGCGCCCGGGCCGCAGGCGCGCCGGGGAGATTCCTTGGCCGCGCAACTGCTGACGCTCGGGTATGCGGTCGCGTGCATCTTTTTCGCCGCCGTCGTGCGCGGCTACAGCGGCTTCGGCTTTTCGCTGTTGGCCATCACTTCCCTGTCGCTGCTGCTGCCACCGGTGCAGATCGTACCGTCCATCTTCCTGATGGAGGTGGTCGCGAGCCTGCATCTCCTGCCGGGCGTTTGGCGCGACATTCATTGGCGTGCGCTCGGATGGCTGTTCGCCGGCTGCTGCGTGGGCACGCCCTTCGGCGTGTATGCGCTGGCGCACGCGCCGGCGGCGCCGATGACCGTGGCTCTGTCGGTGTTCGTGCTCGCGGCGGCGCTGCTGCTCGCCAGGGGTCATCAACTGAAGCGGCTGCCGGGGCCGGCGCTGACCCTGGCCACGGGCGCGGCGTCCGGTCTCTGCAACGGCGGGTTCGGCATGGGAGGCCCGCCGGTGGTGCTGTTCTTCTTCAGCTCGCCGACCGGCGCGGCCGCCGGCCGCGCCTCGCTGATCGCCTTCTTCCTGCTCACCGACGTGCTGGGGCTGGCTTGGCAGGCCTCGAGCGGCCTCATCACGCCCGCGACCGTGTGGCGCGGGGCGCTGTTCCTGCCGCCGCTCATCGCGGGTCTCTGGCTCGGGGGCCGAAGCTTCAAGCACGCGGACCCGGCCGTGTTCCGCCGCTGGGTGCTGCGGCTCCTGATGGTGCTGGCCGTGCTCACCGGCATCAAGGCGGCGTGGCAGCCGCACTGAGCGGCGTTGCGCGGCGCACCTCCGTGGGCGGCGGGAGTGGTGCGCCGCGTCATGTCCCCCAACTGCAGGATCACAGCTACCCGCCCCAAATGTGAGTTGAGGCACATATGTCCGAGGGTCGATCACCGACAATTCCGCGCACGGCACAGCGACCTCGCCGCGTGCGAGGGAAACCGCGATGATCAAAACGCCATTGACCGAACCACGCCCTGACTCCGAGCGGGCGGAGAATCGAATTGACGCCGTGACGACCAGGGCGCGCCTGTGCGTGGTGCTTGCGGCTGCCAAACCACCACACCGCCAGCCCATCGGCGCGCTGTTGACCGCCGCTGGCCACGTCCACGATACGGGCATACATCGCGCGCTCGTCGTGCAGGAGGATCGCCCCGCGACCCGACTTGGCAGCGTGCTGGTTGCGACCGGCGAAATCAATGAGGACGAGCTCTATCGGGGCCTCAGTGAACAACTCGGTGTCGTTTACGTGCGTCTCGGGGAATTCGATGTCGACCCGGCGGCACTTGGATGTGTTGCGCCGGACGTCGCGCGTCTACGTCGCGTATTGCCGCTGATGTTCCACGACGGAAGGCTCGTGCTTGCGACCGACGATCCGGCGGACACCGATAAGATCTCGGCGCTGCGATTCAGGACACAAAAGCAGATCGAGTTGGTGCTCGCGTGCCCGGGCGACCTCGACACGGCCATCGCAACTCATTACCCACTCATCGAAGACGCGGCACTCGATCGCGAGGCGGAGCGACTGCTGCTGGAAGAGCGCATCGAACCGACGACCGCGTCGGTCGAAAGGCTTGCTCAACAGAAGCCGGTGGTTCGAATGGTGGAGAATCTGCTGCTCAATGCCGTGCAGCGGCGCGCATCGGATATCCACCTACACCCACGCGAACACGACGCCGATGTGCGATACAGAATCGACGGCTCACTGGTGGCGGTGGCCCAGTTCAATCGAGCGCTTCAACCCGCCGTTGTGGCCCGGATCAAGGTGCTCGCAAAGATGGACGTTGCGGAGCGCCGCCTGCCGCAGGATGGCGCGATCCGCATGAATACACCTCAGGGACCGGTCGACATGCGCGTCTCGATAATGCCAGCGGTGCACGGCGAGAACGTTGTCATCCGTATTCTCGATCCCAGGGTTGGGCTGCGCAGGCTCGCAGACGTTGGCTTCTCCGCGCCCGATGCGCGCCGCTTCCATGCCCTGACCGATCGCAACCAGGGTCTGGCTCTCGTCACTGGACCGACGGGGTCCGGCAAGACAACGACGCTATACGCAGCATTGCAGGAATTGAACACGGGCGAGTATCACATCCTGACGGTCGAGGATCCGGTTGAATACCGACTCGACGGCATCGTCCAGATACAGGTCAACCCCGCCATCGACTTCAGCTTTTCAGCGGCGCTGCGCAATATTCTGCGTCACGATCCCGACGTGATACTGATCGGCGAGATCCGCGACGCTGACACGGCCAAGATCGCGGTCGAGAGCGCGCTTACCGGCCACTTGGTATTGTCCACGCTGCATACGAACAGCGCGGCGCAGACGGTTACCCGGCTTGTCGAGATCGGCATCGAGCCCTATCTCGTCAACGCGACGCTGGCCGGCGTATTGGCGCAGCGGCTGGCCCGCCGTAATTGCGAGCATTGCAAGATCCCGGAACAGCCGAGCGCGGAGATTGGCGAGGTTCTCGCTCTTGGCAGGGACGAGAAATTCTGGCGAGGCAGCGGCTGCGAAAAATGCTTCGGAACGGGCTTTCATGGACGAGTCGCCGTCTACGAACTGCTCGAGATGAGCGCCGCAATTCGCAGCCTGGTGCGCGGCGGCGCTAGTCATGATCAGCTCGAGGCGCAAGCGGTCAAGGACGGCATGGTGCCACTCAATATTCAGGCGCTTGCGTTGGCGCGTACGGGAACGATATCGGTCGGCGAAGCTTTCCGCGCGCGCCTGGACTGAGGCCGGTCGGCGCCCGGCAATGTCACAGAGGCATGTATTGAGCACGATCGCCCCGCTGCCACTGCCAGCGGACGAGCCCGATGCGGAGCACGCATCCGCGGTTGATGCGGCCGATCACCTTCCGTGTGTCGCGTTTCGGCTCCTGCAATCGGACGCTCTGTGGCCACCCGTTTTTTCCTACCTAAGCGCACGATCGGGCGAAATATTCGGTGTCGAGCCGGCCGCCATCCTGCTCGACGCCAGCATTCTGCTCGGGCGAATCCTGCCGGAGGACGCTGCGCCGCTGCAAGCCGCGATTACGAATGCATTCACCACGATGGGACAATGGCGGCACGAGATCCGTCTGCGATGTGCCGGCGCGATCCGCTGGTTCGAGTGCTGTGGACGGGTGCATCTACAGGGCAATGGTGCTCCCTGCGCCGATGGCTACCTGACCGATATCACCGAGCGCAAGGCCGCGGAACTCGAGCACGAGAGAATCCATCAGCGATTGGTGCGCGCATTCGAAGCCACGCCGCAGCCGATGGGGATCGTCGACGAGGCGGGTAATATCATGGCGTTGAACGCCGCGTTCATCCAGATAATCGGATATACGCTGGAGGAATGTCCGACGTTCAGCTCGTTAATCGGCAGACTCGTCCCGGACGGTGAGTGCCGCGCGGATCTGAGGAAGACGTGGTACGACTATGCACAGCGGTTCAGGGACACCCGCGTGCAGCCAGAGCCCATCGTCGCGAAGGTCCTGTGCAAGGACGGCGCCGAAAGGATGATAGAGGCGCGCTCGACCTGGACAGCAGGCCAAGCCGTCGTGCTGCTGATCGACATCACCGAGCGGCTAGCGTCGGAAGATCGGCTGCGGCTGTGGACGTCGGTACTCGAGCAGACCTCCGAGGGAATCATGATTTGCGATGCACAGGGCCGCATGCTCACGGTCAATCCCGCATTCGAACGGCTGACCGGCTACTCAAAGCAGGAAGTGCTGGGACAAACGGCGCAGATTCTGCACTCTGGGCGCCAAGACGCAACTTTTTACGCGGACATGTGGGCCACCCTCGAAACGAGCGGACAATGGAGCGGGGAAGTCTGGAATCGACGCAAGAGCGGCGAGCTGTACGTCGAGTGGCTGACGATCAATACCGTCTACGACGCGCCCGGCCGTATCGCTCACTACGTCGGGGTCTTCTCGGATATCACGGCTCGCAAAGCGGCGGAGGAGCGCCTAAGATATCTTGCGCAGTACGATGCGCTGACGGATCTGGCGAACCGCTCACTCCTGCTGCGTCAGCTGGAACAACTGATCGAACTCGCGGCTCGCAGCCGCTTCAAGGTCTACGTGCTGTTCGTCGACCTCGACCATTTCAAGAACGTCAACGATTCCATGGGCCACGAGGCCGGCGATCAGCTGCTGCAGGCGGTCGCCCGGCGCATCAAGGACACGCTGCGCCAGTCCGACACGGTTGCCAGAATGGGCGGGGATGAATTCGTGATGCTGCTATCCGGTTTGCGCAGCGCCGACGATGCCGCACGCCTCGCTCAGCAGTTGCTGACGACGATTTGCACGCCGGTTTTGATCAAGGATCAGGAGGTAAGCGTCTCGGCAAGCATCGGGATCTGCGAATTCCCGGGCGACGGCGCGCAGGCGAGCGACCTCATTCGCAACGCCGACACGGCCATGTATCGAGCCAAGAGTGCCGGACGCAATCGATATGAGTTCTATGCGTCGGAGATGAACCTGAATACTCTGGAGCGCCTGCAATCCGAGAAGGCATTGCGACTCGCGCTCGACAGACAGGAGTTCGTACTGCATTACCAGCCGCAGATCGATCTGGCCTCCGGCACGATGGTGGGCGCTGAGGCGCTGATCAGGTGGAATCGACCGAATTTCGGCTTGGTGCCTCCCGATCAGTTTATTCCCCTCGCGCAGGAGTGCGGCCTCATCGTCGCGATCGGCCGTTGGGTCATCGGCGAGGCACTGCGGCAGATCAAGGCGTGGGACGCCGCCGGTGCGCCGCCCCTGATCATTGCGGTCAATGTCAGCGTCAGCGAGTTTCACGAGCGGGGATTCGTTGCAAATCTCATGCAGGCGATCCAGGACAATGGCGTCGAGCCGGCACGCCTCGAACTCGAACTGACCGAGAGCGCGGCCGTCCAGAACGTCGAGGGCACCACGGCGATCCTCGACAGGCTTCACGAAATCGGCATCCGCTTGACGCTCGACGATTTTGGCACGGGCTACTCATCGATGAATCGCCTCAGACGCTTCCCGATCGACAGGATCAAGATCGACAAGTCGTTCGTCGCGGAAATGACCGACAAGGTCAAGTCCGTGCGGCTGGTCCGGGCCATCATCTTGCTTGCGAAGAGCCTCGGGATGAAGGTGATCGCCGAAGGCGTGGAGACCGCCGAGCAACTGGCCGCCCTGCGTGCCGAACAGTGTGATGAGATCCAGGGATATCTGGTCAGCCCGGCATTGGAGCCCGTCCAGTTCGATCACTTGCTTCGCACCCGTAAGCGCTATCTCTGAAGTTGGCCCGAGGCGCAAAGCTCCCAAAACCGGTGCTGTCGATTTCAGTCCAAGTGCTCATCCGGGAGGCGAGCCAAGCGTGCGCCGCCGGGTGTCGCGAACTGGTTCAATGCTAGGTGCGCCCATGCCACATAGGGGTCCGCTTGTTTTCCGTGCCAGTACAGACGCTAGGAAATAATCGGAATTGATTATAAGGGGCGACCGCGATAACTCATTGAGAAGGAATCCCTTTCTGTCGTCCATGTTGAGCCGGACAGCCTCTTAATAAGACTCAACGGGTTCCGAGATCAAAGTTTGATATAAATCCAAGAGTTGCGCGCGCCAAGGCCATGAAATTAGCCCAACCCCTGGCTTCAGTCTTGGCGGCAAATACGAGGGGAGGCCTTCTTGCGGAAACTTGTGCGCCGCAGCAATCGTAGTTTGCCGGGCGGCGTCGGGGCCAGGAATGTGCTGCGATGCAGCATCTACCTTGACACCCATTCCATCGGTTCCTACAATCGCCGGCCTTTGTCGCTGGGCGGAGCCTTTTGGATGCCCGGCAACTTTATAAAGGTTTTCTCAGGAATCAACCGGTCAACTCGCGAGATTTGGCCTCGAAGGTATTTATGGCGACGACGACCCAATTGATTCGCACCGGCCGCAACGAGCCCGCTTGGAAGTCCAAGGTGCCCGCGCTGGCCGCCTCGCCGCAGAAGCGCGGCGTGTGCACGCGCGTGTACACCACCACGCCGAAGAAGCCCAACTCGGCGCTGCGCAAGGTCTGCCGCGTCCGGTTGACCAATGGCTACGAGGTGTCGAGCTACATCGGCGGCGAGGGACACAATTTACAAGAACACTCGGTGGTGCTGATCCGCGGCGGCCGCGTCAAGGATCTGCCGGGTGTCCGCTACCACACGGTCCGCGGCGCGCTGGATTGCGCCGGGGTGAACGACCGCCGGCAAGGCCGCTCGAAGTACGGCGCCAAGCGGCCGAAGAAATAGCCCGTCATCCGAATCATAAAGTAGGTTTCCATGTCCCGCAGAGCAGCAGCCCCCCACCGCACGATCCTTCCCGACCCCAAGTTCGGGAACGATATGTTGGCCAAATTCATCAACATGGTGATGGAGCGCGGCAAGAAGTCGGCCGCCGAGAAAATCGTCTATGGCGCCATCGATCGCATCGGCGAGAAGAAGCCGGGTGCCGTGGGCGCCGAGGCCATCGCGGTGTTGCAGCAGGCGCTGGACAACGTCAAACCCGTGGTCGAGGTGAAATCCCGCCGGGTGGGCGGAGCCACGTATCAGGTGCCGGTCGAGGTGCGGGCCAACCGCCGCCAGACCCTCGCCATGCGCTGGGTCATCGAGGCCGCCACCGCGCGCAGCGAGAAATCCATGGCGCATCGGCTTGCGGCTGAACTCATGGAGGCAGCCGAAAATCGCGGCGCCGCGGTGCGCAAACGTGAAGACACGCATCGCATGGCCGAAGCCAACAAGGCCTTCGCCCATTACCGCTGGTAGGGCCTGGAACTGCTGGTAATACGCCGCCGAGACCTGATATAGAACATTGCCCGGGGACGAACGGGGCGGTTCGTTGTTTTGGATTTTATGCTCGCGAAGCGAGCCTAACTGTCGGGGTCGCTGCGACCCCGTTAAAGGTTGCGCGCAGCGCATAGATAATGCCACGTACCACGCCCATCGAAAGATACCGGAACATCGGTATCTCTGCGCACATCGACGCGGGTAAGACCACCGCGACGGAGCGCATCCTGTTCTATACGGGCGTGTCGCACAAGATCGGCGAAGTGCACGACGGAGCGGCCGTCATGGACTACATGGAACAGGAGCAGGAGCGCGGCATCACGATCACGGCCGCGGCCACCACCTGTTTCTGGAAGGGGATGGACAAGAGCTTCCCCGAGCACCGCATCAACATCATCGACACGCCGGGGCACGTCGATTTCACCATCGAGGTCGAGCGGAGCCTGCGCGTGCTCGATTCCGCCGTTGCCGTGTACTGCGCCGTGTCCGGCGTGCAGCCGCAGTCGGAGACGGTCTGGCGGCAGATGAACAAGTACGGCGTGCCGCGGCTGGCGTTCGTCAACAAGATGGACCGCGCCGGCGCCGATTTCCTGCGCTGCGTGGATCAGATCAGGACGCGCCTGCGCGGAAATCCCGTGCCGATCCAACTCCCCATCGGGGCCGAGGAATCCTTCACCGGCGTCGTCGACCTGATCAAGATGAAGTCCATCTTCTGGGACGACGAGACCCAGGGCATGAAATTCGAGTACCGCGACATTCCGCCCGAGATGCGCAAGGACTGCGAAGCGTGGCGCGCGAAGATGATCGAGGCGGCCGCCGAAGGCGACGAGGCGCTGCTCAACAAGTACCTCGAGGGCGGCGTGCTCGAGGACGCGGAGATCAAGCGCGGCCTGCGCGCCCGCGCGCTCAAGAACGAGATCTGCCTGGTGACCTGCGGCTCGGCGTTCAAGAACAAGGGCGTGCAGGCGGTGCTCGACGCCATCGTCGAGTACATGCCGTCGCCCACCGAGGTGCCCCCGGTGAAGGGCCACGGCGAGCGCGGCGAGGAGTTGACCCGCGCACCCGACGACGACGCCCCGTTCGCGGCGCTGGCCTTCAAGATCCTGAACGACCCCTTCGTGGGCAACCTGACCTTCTTCCGGGTCTATTCCGGGACGCTCAATTCGGGCGACCAGGTCTACGTGCCCAACAAGAATCGCACCGAGCGCATCGGGCGCCTGTTGCAGATGCACGCCAGCGAGCGCTCCGAGATCAAGGAAGTGCACGCCGGCGACATCGCGGCCGCGGTCGGACTCAAGGATGTCACCACCGGAGACACGCTGTCGGATCCGCACAAGGTCATCATCCTCGAGAAGATGGAGTTCCCCGAGCCCGTCATCTCGGTGGCCGTGGAGCCGAAGACCAAGGTGGATCAGGAGAAGATGGGCGTCGCCCTGCAGCGTCTCGCGAAGGAAGACCCCTCGTTTCGCGTGCACACCGACCAGGAATCGGGCCAGACCATCATCTCCGGCATGGGCGAACTGCACCTGGAAATCATCGTCGACCGCATGAAGCGCGAGTTCAAGGTCGATGCCAACGTGGGCAAGCCGCAAGTCGCCTACCGCGAGACCATCCGCGGCAGCGTCGAATCGGAAGGCAAGTTCGTGCGCCAGTCGGGCGGCCGCGGCCAGTACGGCCACGTGTGGCTGAAGATCGAGCCGCAGGAGGCCGGCAAGGGCTACCTTTTCGTCAACGGCATCGTGGGCGGCGCCGTGCCGAAGGAATTCATACCCGCGGTGGACAAGGGAATTCAAGAAGCGGTGCAGACCGGCGTGATCGCCGGGTACCCCATCGTCGACGTCAAGGTCACGATTTTCGACGGCTCCTATCACGACGTCGACTCGAACGAGATGGCCTTCAAGATCGCCGGCTCCATGGGATTCAAGGAGGGCTTTCGCCGGGCGAAGCCGGTGCTCCTCGAGCCCATCATGAAGGTCGAGGTCGTGACCCCGGAGGACTATTACGGCGACATCGTCGGCGATTTGAACCGTCGGCGCGGGCAGATCATCGGCATGGAGGATTCTCCCTCCGGCAAGGTGGTCACCGCCGAAGTGCCGCTGGCCGAGATGTTCCAATATTCGACGGCGATGCGCTCGATGAGCCAGGGGCGCGCGAACTACACGATGGAGTTCGCCAAATACATGGAAGTGCCCAACAACGTCGCCGATGCCGTGATGAAGATCGCGTCTTAAAGTTTCACCAACCGTCTGCACACATTTGGGAGATTCAATCCGTGTCTAAGGAGAAGTTTGAGCGAACGAAGCCGCACGTGAACGTGGGGACGATTGGTCATGTGGACCATGGCAAGACGACCTTGACGGCGGCGCTGACGAAGGTGATGGCGGAGAA
>Ga0302279_10000023_pt1 | contig 212348 bp, 172 predicted proteins | sample III_Bog_N3_3_FD_194541 | JGI IMG/M metagenome (GOLD analysis project Ga0302279, IMG submission 194541) | Peat permafrost microbial communities from Stordalen Mire near Abisko, Sweden - III_Bog_N3_3 | ecosystem: Environmental > Terrestrial > Soil > Wetlands > Peat | place: Sweden: Abisko... | reverse complement strand
CGGGGCTCCGAGAAGCCATGCTGCCCTGGTAACCTGCTCCCCCATGCGCTTCACCTTCACCATCAAGACGAAGAGCGGCGCCGTCATGACCATCGACGTCGAGGCTCGTGATCAGAACGACGCCGAGGAGAAGGTGAAGCGGGAGAACCCGACCTGCACGGTCGTGAAGGTCGAGAAGAAGTAGGGCGGCCTCTCCTGCCCCCCGTGCCCTACGACGTCGGTCGGCGGCCCGCGAGACCATCACCCTGGGGGACGTTCTGGGGGACGGAGGCCGTCATGAGAGCCCCGTTTGGCGCCCTCAAGGATGGCTCCACGGATGAGCCGCTCGCACCGCTGCCCACCCCCGCCTGGGGGATTTCTGGGGGACGCCGACCGAAAACGAGGCGCCTCGGAGGTGAGCTAACTCGTTGAAAGTACACGGGAGGGGACTTGAACCCCTACGCCTCTCGGCGGTGGAACCTAAATCCACTGCGTCTGCCATTCCGCCACCCGTGCCTGGACTGCTCTTCGATCCTGTAGCGACATCCTGTAGCGACTCGCGCGACGGCCGCAAGTGGCTCCGGTCTGCCCGGCGACACAACCGAAGCTGTCACGAGCTCCGCGCCAGCGCGGCCCGCACCGTGTCGACGCCGACCCCCTCGAGCTCGAACAGCTTCATCCTCGCCGAGGCCCCGCGCACGAGGGTCACCCGCCCCTTCGGGATTCCGCATAGCTCCGCGAGGAAGCGCACGATTTCGTCGTTCGCGGCGCCGTCGACCGGTGGGGCCGCCACCGCGAGCGAGAGCGCCTCTCCGTGCACGCCGACGACGTGGGTCTTCCGGGCGCGCGGCTTCGCGTGGATCTCGATGCGTACCCCGCTCGCCGCGGCCGTGAGCTTCACCTCCTTGGCGAGCTGCGCCCCGGCGTCGTTCGGGGGATCGGCCACGACGCGACCGTAACGCATCCGTTCGGACCGCGCAGGATGACCGCGCGCACGGATTGCGCTATCGACCGAACGCGATGATCCCCGACGCCGTGCTCCGAGAAGCCCTCGCTCACCCGCTCGCCTCCACCGACTTCGCGACCCTCGGCGCGAAATACGAAGGCAAGGTCCGAGACAACTACACACGCGGAGACGAACGCTTCATCGTCGTCACCGACCGCATCAGCGCGTTCGACACGGTGCTGGGCACCATCCCCTTCAAGGGGCAGGTGCTCAACCGTCTCGCCGCCTACTGGTTCGAGCGCACGCGCGACGTGGCGCCCAACCACATGATCGGCATCCCCGACCCGAACGTTCTCCGGTGCATCGAGTGCGAGCCGATCCTCGTCGAGATGGTCGTGCGCGCGTACATCACGGGGACGACGTCGACCAGCATCTGGACCCACTACGAGCGCGGCGAGCGAGTCTTCTGCGGGCACCGCCTGCCGGACGGGCTCGCGAAGAACCAGAAGCTTCCGGCGGCCATCCTCACGCCCACGACGAAGGCTCCGAAGGGGGAGCACGACGTGAGCGGCAGCCGCGAGGAGATCATCGCGACAGGCAAGGTGACTGCCGAAGACTTCGACGCCGCGGCGGCGATCGCGATGCGCCTCTTCGCTCGCGGCCAGGAGATGTGCGCCGCGCGGGGGCTCATCCTCGTCGATACCAAGTACGAGCTCGGGCGTGCGAAGGACGGGCGCATCCTCGTCATCGACGAGATCCACACTCCGGACTCGTCGCGCTTCTGGAAGGCGGGCACGTACGCGGACCGCTTCGCTCGCGGCGAGGATCCGGAGCCGCTCGACAAGGACTTCGTGCGCAGGCACTACACGCAGCGGGGCTACCGCGGCGATGGACCGCCCCCCGCGCTGCCGGACGAGGTCCGCATCGGAGCTGCGAAGCGCTACGTGGAGGCGTACGAGGCCATCACGGGGGAGGAGTTCGTCCCCGACCGCACGCCGCCCCTCGAACGGATCGCCGGGAAGCTCGACGCGAAAGGGCAGCTGCGATGAAAGCGACCGTGCTCGTGAGGTTGAAGGCCGAGGTCCTCGACCCGCAGGGAGATGCGGTCAGGCGCGCCCTGGGGAAGCTCGGCTTCGAGGGCGTCGGGCGCGTTCGCGTGGGGAAGCTGATCGAGATCGAGCTCGAAGACGGCCACGCCGACGACCTCGCCCCCCGCCTTCGAAAAATGGCCGACGAGCTCCTCGCGAACCCCGTCACCGAGGACTTCGAGATCAAGCTCTGAGCGAGCGCCGAGCTACATGTCGTCGTGGAACAACGGCTCGCGGTTGCGCGTGTAGCGGTAGACGAGCTGCCGCGCCTCGGGAGTGATCTGCGTGAACTGAGCGCCGAATCCGGGCGGTGCAGCGTTGTCGTCCGACTGCTCCCGCGACCACTTGACCACGGCGTTCGCTTCGAACTCGTAGCCACCCGGCAGCGAGATCTTCAGGCGTACGCTCGTCCCGATCGGCGGGATCATGTAGGTCGAGACGAAGAGCCCGCCGTGCTCGATGATGTCGTTGCCCGACAGCCCCTTGTAGAAGTTCGTCGGGCTCTGCGTCCCGAGGTCGGCGTTGACCGTGTGTGCGGCCGACGGGACCGGCGGCGAGGGGGGCCGCTGCGACGACACGTTGCTCGCCGCCGACCCGGGCGGAGGAGCCGCGGCGAACGGATCGCGCGCGTAGCCTGCGGCCTGCGCCGGAGCGGCTTGAGGGGGCGGAAACGCCTGTGGCGCGGACGGCCGCGGGTTCTGGAGCGGGATCGGTTGCGCCGCCTGGTTCTGAAGAGGGAACGCGGCGGCCTGTACCGGCTGCATCACGGGCTGGACGGGTTGGGGCGCTGTCGCAGCGAGCGCTGCGGCCTGCGCGGCATGCTGCGCGGGCTGAGGCGCCGGCTGCGCCTGCGGGCCCGCCATCCGGGTGAGCGCGTGGACGCTCGCGAGCGATGCCGCGACCGCCTCCATCGCCTGGCTCACCGCGGCGAACGCCGGTGGCTGTGACTGGAGCTGACTGAGCGCGCTCCGCGTGTGGTTCAGCGCGACCTCCGCGTGCGGGACGAGCTGCGTGCCATTCGAACGCTCGATCGCGTGGAGCGCGCCCATGGCCTGCGCGATGGGCGCAGCGAGGTCGAGGAGCTGCGAAGGGATGTTGGGATCGGACTGAAGCGCGTTGAGCCCGCGCGCCAGTGACTCTCGGGCGGTGCGGGCAGTCGTGACGGGATCGGACACGGTCGGCAAGCTCCCTGCGGCGTCGCGCCCGAAACGGGAGCGAACCCTGTCGATCCTAGAGCACTCCTCGGCTGAATGGAACGCTCCCTCCGCGAAGCAGGCGCAGTCCTCGACCGGTCCGTGTCGTTCCCGTCACGACGCCGCGAAGATGACGCGCTCTGCCAGAGCCGCAGCGTCGAGCCAGCCCTCATCCTCGTCTCGCCCCTCGTGCAGCACCACCGCACGATCGCGAGCCCTCACGACCGCCCGCCCATCGGCACGGACAGCCGCCTCACCTGGCTCGAGCGCACGGGGGAAGTCGTCGGTCGCCTCCGCGCGCGTGATCGTGATCACGTCGTCGCCGAGCGACATGAACGCTCCCGGCCACGGGCTCGCGGCGCGAATCCGACGGACGATGGCCTCGGCGGGCTCGTCCCAGGCGAGAGACAGGAGCGCGTCCCGCGGCTCTGGCGCCAGCGTCGCCTTCTGCTCGTCCTGTGGCTCCTCGACGGGGACCATCCCTCGCGAGATCCTCCCGACCACCTCCCGGAGCAACGCGAGCGAAGGCCTGTCCAGTCGCCGTGCGAGGATCCACGCGCTCCAGGACGGATCGATCGCGAGCTCGCGTCGCGCGAGGATGGCGCCAGTGTCGTACGCCTCGGCCAGCCGGTGCGCGGTCACCCCCGTGACGAGATCTCCGGACTCGATCGCCCAGAAATACGGGTCTGGCCCCCTGTGTCGCGGCAACAGCGACGGGTGGACACCGACCGAGCCGAGCGGCGCGAGGTCCAGGACGCGCTTCGGAATCCGCGTCGTCCAGAACCAGCTGACGATCAGGTCTACCCCGGCGTCGCGCACGCGCTCCGCAAGCGCGGGTCGCAGGACATCGGGGCGATCGAGCACGCGCTCGCTGCCGAGCACGCGCCGCAGCCGTCGCGCCCCCACGGCTGCGGGACGACTCAGGGCGGCGAGGGCGATCTCGACGCCGTCCGCGTGGAGCAACAGCGCCGCCAGCGGGAGACCGAAGAACGCGATGCGCAGGCGCCCTACTTCTCCTTCTCGACCGGCGGTGGCTGCGCGTGCGTGTTCGCGACCTCGTCGCCGAGCTGGCGGAGCAGCGCGGTGGTCATTGCATGCTCGACGAGCGTCCAGAGCTGCGCGCGGTCCGTGGATCGTCCGAGGAAACCGATCGGGATGCGAAATCCACCCTTGTCGCGTCGTCCGCCGCCGTACGCGCGGCCGCGATCGTCCGTCCCGAACGCCTGCTCGAGCCAGACGGCAGGGTCGACGCTCGGCGAGTGCGTGCGGAGTGAGCCCTCGATCGTCCGATCCCCCACGACGCCGTAGGTGACGATCGTGTCGATGTCCTCGCGCCGAACGAGGAAGTCTGCCGCCTGAGCGATGGTGTCGCGATCGGACTCCGACACGAAGCCGACGCCCGACATCGCGAAGTTTCGGCGCACCACGAGGCTCTTGAGGCTGCGGGCGATCACGTCCATCGCGCCGGGAGCGATGAGGCGACGATTGAGGTCAGCGAGCAAATCCTTGTCGCAGACTTCGGCGATCTGCGCGGCGGCGCGGAAGTCTGCCGCGCGCGCGAGCATGAAATCGTCCGTATCGGTCGACAGGCCATGCATCAGCGCCGTGGCGATCTTTCGGTCCTCCTCGATATCGGGGTCGAGCGGGGCCAGCTCCGCGAGGTACTCGACGAACATGGTCGCCGTCGCCCCGGCATCGAGCCGCATGTCGACGAAGCGCGCCTTGGGCGCCGTGGACGATTTGTGGTGGTCGACGATCGTGAGCACCTCGATCCCCTGCGAGTCGAGGAGATCAGGATCGAGATCCCAAGAGTCGACGAGCGCGAGAAAGTCGACGTCCCCCGCGTCGCGCACGCTCTTGATCTTTCGAAGCTCCAGCCCGAGCAGCTTGACGAGCGCGCGGTTCTCACGGTGCGAGAGCTCGTGACAGTAGCCGATCGTCGTGTGGCCGACCCCGAGGCGCGCGGCGATGTGGGCCTGCGCGAGCGCGCACGCGATGCCGTCCGGGTCGGGGTGGCCGCGGAGGGCGATGAGCAGATGCTTGCCCTTCGCGGCGGAGAGCGCCTCCGCGAAGAGCTGCGCGCGCTGGCCAGCAGCTGGCGGGGGAGGGATGGGGAGGCGTCTGACGGGGTCCAGCATGAAGGGGGATTGTGGCGCGATTTGCGGACGCGCGTCGAGTCCATGCGCAGAAGTTGATATCGTCCGCAGGCTCATGCAGGGGACGGACCACAGCGCGCCGACACACGGAGACGCCGGCGAACGCAGGCTGGTCGGGGCATTCGGCCGCGTCGCGCAGCTAGCGAGGCCATGGGTCTTGCCGGCGGTGGTGGCGCTCCCGCCGCTTGCCTGGGTGTGCGAGGCGACCCGCCGAGCCTCGCTCGAGACGCTCGGCCGGGACCAGGGGATCTTCCAGTACATCGGCATGGCCGTGCTGCGCGGCGCGAAGGACTATCGCGACGTCCGCGACGTCAACGGCCCCCTGACGCACCTCGTCCATATGGTGTTCCTCATGCTCGGCGGCGCCGACGAGCACCGCTTCCGCGTGCTCGACCTCTTCGTGACGGGCGTGTCATTCGCGATTGTCGGTGCGTGCCTCCCCGGGCTCTCGCGCACGGCAGGGGACCCGCGCCCGCGTCCGCTCGAGCGCGTCGCGTGGGCGTGCGCCGCATGGGTCATCCTTTCGGCGCAATACCTCCGCTACCTCTTCTGGGACCTGGCGCAGCGCGAGAGCTTCTTCGACTGGTTCATGCTCGTGTCCGTCGGCCTGCAGCTCGCCTCGCTGTCGCCGCTCGCGTCCGCGCGTCCGCGCGCCCGCGACTGGGCGCTCGCAGTCTCGGGCGGCGCAAGCCTTCTCCCCTGGTTCGGCAAGCCGACGTTCGCGCTCTTCACGATCGCTCAGCTCCTCACGTTCGGCGCGTGCGCCGCAGCTGAGCCGGCCGGCTCACGGGCGTGGCGCTCCTGGCTGAAGGCGTTCTTCGCCGGGGGCGCGCTCGCGTCGCTGCTGATGGTCGCGTTCCTCCTCGTCTTCGCGGACATCGGTGCGTTCGCGCGCATTTATCTGCTCGACGTCCCACACCTCTACCGCTTCATCTGGCCGCGCACCGCGCTCGACTCGCTCGGCCTGCCAGGGGTGTCTTCGCTCGCGGTCCTCGCGCTGGTGAGCAGCGTCGCCATGCTCGGGCTCATCGTCGACGGACAGCTCCCGCGTCGGCTCCTCGCGGTCGCGCTCGTGCCGCTCGCGGGGCTCGCGAGCGTCATCGTGCAGGCGAAGGGCTTCCCGTACCACTTCCACCCGGTCAGCGCGGGCCTCTACCTGCAGGGGCTCGTCATCATCGTGTGGCTCTCCGAGCAACTTGGCCGCCCCGTCGCCGCCGTTGCGAGCGGTGCCTCGGCACCCCCGCCGGCGGTCGCGCGGCTCCTTCGCCTCGTGCCGTTCGCGGCGAGCGCTGCGCTGAGCCTCGCGGTCGTCACGGCGCTGCTCTCGTCTCCCCATCTGGAGAACTGGTGGATCCTCCAGAAGGGCATCACCGCCGAGCTACGGCTGTCGCACGATTACCTCGTCTACTTCCGCACGGCTGATTTCTTCCCCTGGGAGCTGCGGCAGACCGCGGCATACCTGCGAGAGCACACGAAGCCTGACGATCGCGTCCAGCTCTACGGGATGGACCCCTACCTCCTCTTCCTCGCAGACCGCCTGAGCGCGACACCGTACATCTACGCCTATGACCTCGACGTCGACACCGCGCTCGTTGGCTCGGCGTTACCCGCGCCGGAGGGCCTCCATCCGACGTGGGCGCAGCAGCAAGTCATCCGAGGCATTCGCGACGCGCACGAGCGTGACTTCCTCGAACGGATCAAGGCGGCACCGCCGGCGGCGTTCGTGTTCCTCGACCATTCGCCGCTCATCAGCGACGACGATGACGCGTGGCGAGACTTCGCCGATCACAACCCGAAAAGCGCCGGGTGGGTGAGCGACCACTATCGGCAGACCGTCGCGTTCGGGGACGACTGCGTGTGGATGCGAGACGACCTCGCGGAAGGGCTGCCCGTCGTCGTCCGCGACCATACGAAGCGCGACTGATCTACCGGATGCGCGCGCTCACGAAGGCTCGAAGCTCAGGCAAGCTGAACGGCTTGTTGAATCGCGCGTTCGGCACGGATTCGAGGAAGGCCCGCGCGCGCGCCGTGAACGCTCCGCCGGTCATGAACGCGAGCCGAGGCAGGAGCTCAGGCCTCACCTCCGCGATCTTCGCATAGAGCTCCAGCCCGCCCATCTCCGGCATCATGACGTCGCAGAGGATCAGATCGAACTCGCTCGTGCCCGCCAGGATCTCGAGCGCGTCAGCGGCGCGCAGGGCGATGGTCACGTCATGGTCCCGTCCGAGGACGCGCTTCATCGAGTCGGTGACGGCGAGCTCGTCGTCGATCACGAGTACGCGCCCACGCCGCGCTGGCACGGAGCGCGATACCGGTGGAGGTCCCGGAGCCTTGGGCAGAGTCACGCGAAACACCGTTCCTTGACCGAGCTCGCTCTCGACCTCGATGCGGCCGCCATGGGCGAGGGCGATGGTCTCACAGGTCGCGAGGCCGAAGCCGCTCGTGGTCGCGGACGGCCGGAGAGAGAAGAATGGATCGAAGACGCGAGGGAGCGCGGAGGCCGCGATGCCTGGGCCCGAGTCGCTCACGACGACGAAAATCTCCTCGCTCGAGGAACGGGTGGTGACCCTGATCTCACGGATGTCCGCAGCTGCGTCGTCGACGGACTGCGCCGCGTTCATCAGCAGGTTCAAGAACAGCTGCCGCAGGCGGCCCTCGCTCGCCATCACCTGCGGGACGGGCGCGAAATCTTTGATCAGCCGCGCGCGATGACGGATCTCCGTCTCCGCAATCTGGCACGCATCCTCCAGGCACTGGCGAACGTCGATCAGCTGTCGCACGTCGTCCTTCGCCTCCGCGAACGCCTTGAGCTCGCTCACGACCCGACGGATGCGCTCCGCGCCTTCTCGCGCGTCGGAGAGGGCTACGAGAATCTCCTGCATCCGAGGGGAAGTGAGTGCTCCAACCGCCGCGTGCCCCTGAAGCGAACGCAGCAGCGCGGGGATCTCCTCGGCGACGAACGCCACGTTCGCGAGGATGTATGCGAGCGGGTTGTTGATCTCGTGCGCCATGCCGGCGGCGAGAGTCCCGACGCACGCCATCCGCTCCGATTGAAGAAGCTCGCGCTGTAGCCGTGTTCGCTCCGTCACGTCGATCAACGTGCAAATCGCTCCGATGATCTTCCCGGCGTCGTCAACGCGCGGGACCGAAGACATCCGGAGCACGCGCTCTTCGCGAACGGGCGATGCGCGGAGGATGCACTCGAACGAACGGACGGTCTCGCCGGCGAGCGCGCGGGCAACGGGGAGCTCGTGCGCTTCGAACGCCCGACCCGTCGCCGGGTCCGCCGGCGTGAGCGCGAGTGACTGCGCCGGCAGCGCTCTCGCTCCACGGGCATCGCCGCCAAGCTCCGTCGCGAAAGGGTTCGCAAAGAGGAGGCGACCGCGTTCGTCATAGGCGACGACCCCGCAGGGCAACTGGTCGATGACGGCGCTTCGGTCGGCGACCTCCTGGTACAGCGCGCCTTCCAGGACGCTCCGGAGGTGGGGGTCGTCGTGCGTCGCAGCGACGACCGCGTCGAGGTTCGCCGCGAGCAGCGCCTTGATCATCGCTTCGGATTCGGCGGCCCGGCGCTGGAGATCGGCGATCGTTCGGTGCGCCTGCGCAAGCGCGGTGTCCGTACCCTCCTCTTCCTGGAGCGGGGCGGAGGCGTCGCTTGGCGGCGGTGTCGACGACGCGTCGACGCGGCGGATGGAAGTCGGGGTCTGCCGCTCGCGAGCCATCTCGATCGAGGAAGCAGCATACACGCGCTTCGGTCGAGCTGCTCGGGTGCTTCCGTCGACCTGCTAGAGGAGTCGTTCGGCGATCTGTATGGCGTTCAGCGCGGCGCCCTTGCGCAGGTTGTCCGCCACAATCCAGAGATTGAGCGCGCCTGGCACCGCGAGGTCGTCCCGGACGCGTCCGACGTGCACCCAGTCCGTTCCCGTCGCCGAGATCGGCTGCGGATGTTTCCCCGGGGCGTAGGGTTCGGCATGGAGCTTCACCCCCTCGGCGTCTCGGAGGAGATCCTTCGCCTCCGCCGCCGAGATCGGCCGATGAAACTGTGCATGGACGGACTCGGCGTGACCGTTGATGACCGGCACGCGCACGGTGGTCGGGGAGATGCCGATGCGGGCATCACCAAGGATCTTCCGCGTCTCGTGGACCATCTTCCACTCTTCCTCGGAGTAGTCCTGCTCGCCGGCCTTCCAGTCGCACAGGACGTTGAAGGCGATCGGCGCAGGAAACACGGTGGCCTTCGGGATCTCGCCAGCAAGGATCGCCGCGGCTTGCGCTCGCAGCTCCTCGACCGCAGCGTGGCCCTTGCCGCTCGTTGCCTGGTACGTCGACACGATGATGTGCTTCAGCCCCGCCGCGTCGTGCAGCGGCTTCAGTGCGACCACCATCTGGATCGTCGAACAGTTCGGGTTGGCGATGATGCCTTTGGGCCTGTGAAACGCGTCTTCGAGGTTCACCTCGGGGACGACGAGGGGGCACGCGGCGTCCATTCGCCAGGCGCTCGAGTTGTCGATGACGATGGCGCCCGCCGCGGCCGCGATCGGAGCGAACTCGCGCGAGACGGAGGCGCCCGCGCTGAACAGGGCGAACCGAACGCCCGCGAAGCTCCCTGGCTCGAGGGACTCGACGACGAGCTCCTTGCCACAAAAGCTCAGCTTCGTGCCAGCACTACGCGGGCTCGCAAGCGCCACGATACGACCTGCGGGGAATCGACGTTCCTCGAGGATGCGCAGCATCTCTCGTCCAACGGCGCCCGTCGCGCCGACAACGGCGACTGTTACCGACATCTCTCGCTCCTTCCGATTCTGCCCATCTAGCGACAACCTAACCGTGCAGGGTGCGCGCGAGCAAATCTCTATCGACGGGGCGCGCCCGATCCGTGACCGAGCCGACCTGCGCCGCTGGCGCGCTGCTACAGTGGTGTGGTGCGACGATGGGCGGCGTACGTGTGCCTGGTGGCGCCGGCGTGCAGCTACGCTTCTCCAGCGACCGTCAATCCGTCGATGGAACCGATCGGCAGCGGCTCTGTTCGCGCGGGAGTACACGCGCGCGAGGACCCGACCGTCCGAGGAGCGCGCCTGGTCCCCGAGTCCCTCGATCTCTCGACCGCGACGGTCGACGGTTCGGGCTCGTCGCGCGGAATCGTCCAGGGCGTACGATTCGTCGCAGACGGGCGCGGGAGGGTGCTGACGACGAACGAACGCCTCGACGACGCTGCGTCCTCCGCTGGCGTCCCTGCGCGTCTGGGTGGTGGGTTCCTCTTCATCGTAGGCGACACGATCTATCGCGCCGATGAGTGGCTCGGGCGTCTGCGGCCGATCTTCCGCTCGTCGCGCGGACAGCCGGCGGTCTTCGCGGGACTCGATCGGATGTACGTGCGGTCGAGCAACGGCTCGCACGTCGCGTTCGATCCTCGGTCAGGCGACGTGCTCGACCTGGGCCCGTGGCCCATCGATCCTCACGTCGGCTCCTACGTCGCGCTGGATGGGTGGCGCGCGCTCGCGCTCACCGACGTGCGCGGCGTTCTCGCGACGACGGACGCGGGGCGGCGCTGGACGCAGCTCGATATTCCGATTCTCGCAGCGCAAATAACGCCGGTGCGCAGGGACAGCGAGCACGACGTCTGGATCGCCGTAGCGGCGAGCGACGCGATCGAGGCGGCCGTGTTGAGCGACGGCCCGCTTCATTCGTCGCCATCACGGGCTGCTGCTCCCGGGGCGATCGCTCTTGGCGCCACCGCTCCCAGCGCGACTCCGGCGCGGTGCTTTCTCGTGAGCCCGACGCTCGAAGTCAGCGCGCTGGCGAGCTGCGACGAGGTTCGAGTCGACGGGCACGGCGCGCCGGACACGCACCCCCACGCAGACATGGCCTTCCTCCGCGCGGCGGTCGAGGACGGGTGGCCACTCGCGGACGGAACGGCGATCGTCGCGGGCGCTGGCAAGCTCTCGAGGATCTCCCTCGCCGACGGATCGGTCGTCTCCGTGACGGACCGCGCGTTCGATCCTCGGCTCGCGCGATGCCACGCCGTCCCGCTCGCGCATCGGGGCGTTCCCACGGGCTTCGGATTCGTCTGCGGCGCTAGCGCAGGCAAGACCCTCGTCGCCAGGTATGACGAAGATCGTGGGGCGATGGTTCCGCTGCACGAATTCTCGACGCCGCGCGTCGCTCAGACCTCGGGGAGCGGGACGTGGCTCGTCCACGGCGCCTGCGGCGACGACAGCGGAGGGGAGGGCACCCGCTATTGCGTAGGGACGCCGTCGGTGGACGACCCGTCCGGCTATGTCTGGCACGAGCGAACGTTGGAGGGCGCGGCGAGCGGGGCGGTGGGGGTCCTGGCGGACGGACGCATCGTTCGTGTGTCGCTCGGGGCCACGCTCGACGACGCTTCCCTGTTGATCTCCGACGGCGTGACGACCGTGAGGCGCCCGCTCGGCTTCGTCGGCGTTCCCGAGGCGACGCGTCGGTTCCTGGCGCGCGGCGTCTGGCTTGGCGGGCTCGAAGAGCGTCGAGCGAACACGCTCGGCGGCTGGGTCGCGGCCGAGGGGACAGTGGTCGGAGTCCTCGTGGATCTCGACGGCACCGTCCACGCGGGCACGTACATCCGCGAGATCGGCTCACCCTTCGTCGCAGGACGCTATGGCCTTGCGTGGTCACGTGCGCACTACGGCTACGAGACGACCGACGGCGGCCAGACCTGGACGCATATCTCGGCTCCGACGCTCCTCACGCCGTCGTCCGCGCGAGCGTGCGGGCCGGCAGGATGCTCGGCGGACGGCTGGCTGCGGGTGGGCTGGGGCGATCCCGAAGCCATGTTGCCCGCTCGTCCGTCGCCGTCGCCGCTCATTCGGAGCGCTGCTTCTGCGCCGTTCGCTCTCACCTGCGTGGCCGCCGACGGAGCGGTCATCCGCTCGAATCCGGCAGACAGCTTGTCGCCTCCGATGCAGCTGATCGCGCGCGGTGTCACGATCGCAAGCTTTCCGCAGTCCGTCGTGTCTCCGACGAACGCGCAGCCACGCGCCGACGCGTGGTTTGCCCCTCCGACGGTCACTCGAGCGGAGACGCAGGTTCACTCCGACGTCGTGCGCATGATCGATGCCGGCGTTCCAGGCGACGTCGTCCTCGCGAGGCTCTACGCCTGGGGGCCCTCGTCCGACGAGTGGACAGGTACCGGCCGTTGGGTTGCGCGATGGCGGTCGCCGTTCGCTGGCCTGTCCGGAGTCGTGTCGACCGCCGTCACCCCAGCACCGTTTCACGACGCCGCGTCGGCGAGCGCAGACCTCGGGACAGGTCGCGGGAACTCGGCGAACGGCTCTTGGGCCGTCGCGGTCGCCGAGGACGGCGCGCACGCGCTGTTCCTGCAGGATCGACGCGCACGACCTCCGGATCTGACCGCGGTCGACGAAGGCGGAAAGCTCTGGCCGATCGTGCGCGAGGATGGCGAGCCGTGGGGGCTCATCGACGCGGCCATCCACGTGGCCGGTGACTGGTACATCGCGACGTCTCCCGACGCCCATCGCCATACCATCGACGTGTTTCGTGCCGACTCTCGCGGTGCTCGCCTCCTGGCGAGAGTGCCCCGTCACCTAGGCGGCGCAGGGCTCGGCTCTGCTCGTCTTGCGCGTGGGATTGATGGGAACACCGTCGGCCTCATCGTCGACGGAGAGGTGCTCGCGGATCGCAACGTCCTAGAGCGGTGGGTCGTGCCGATCGAGCTCGAGTCAGGCCAGGTCGATCCCCCCGAGCCTCTCGGCGCCGCAGATCTCAGCGACCGTGGCGCCGTCGCGAACTGTTCCGACAGCGGCGGCGCTGGCTGGGTCCTCGACACGACCTGGCCGAACGCGATCGTGACCGTGAGCTTCGGCGGCACGTCGGACGCGGCCGTGCTGCGCCAAGTCTACGCGCGCCTCCGGATCTCGACGGATCGAGCCTGCATCGAACGGCTCACGGGCGCGGCAAGCACGGAGGCTCTCGAGGTGGCCGTAGCGCGGGGTCGCGGCCTTCCCTCGGAACGTGCACGCCGTGCGCTGGCGACCAGTGGCGTGGGGTTCCCCGTGGTCGCCGTCACCGACACGCCCGTCCTGCTCTCGTGCACGCAGACGGAGAAATAAAAAGTGCCCACGCAGAGGGGCCGGGGGGGCAGCCTCTCTCCACGCGGGCAACTCGCTACCTAGCACGACGTGTGCCATCGCCTCCGGGCGGCTTTTCTCGATGATCGGCGCGGGCTGACTCAGGACATCGTTCAATTGTGAAACGTGCCTGCGAAATGTGGAGGGTCGGGTCGGGCTACAAGTGTCGGTCGACCGCCATGTGACGAACGATCTGGGTCGTTGTATGCTCGGCTTTCGCGTGCCGACGGTCCGGTTGCCGGCGTTGGGACTCCATTTGGGCTCGGTGGATGCGTCCTCCGGTTTGCCGACGCTGGACTTCGAAGGAGATAGCTTGAGGACACTTCGTACGGTTCGCTGGGCGAGCGCCGCACTTCTCGCCGTCGGTTGCAGCAGTGGAACATCGAATCCGGTGGCGGATTCGGGCCCTCCCGCGAAGGACGCATCCAAGCCCGACGCGAGCGTGACGGACGCTCGCGCCGATCACGCGACTTTGGATGCACGTCACGAAGCGGGCGACGCCCCCATTGCCGACGACGCAGGACCGCCGCTGCTTCCGGGCGAGTACTGCTCCGGCGGGACTCCCACCATCCGGTTCGATCCCCCGATCGTGGTCGTGGCTGCTGGCAAATCCCGCCCTGTCCGCGCCATCGTCGAACCCGACCTCTGTACGCCCACAACGCTCACTTTCTCGTCCACCAACGCAGGGTTGGTCCCGGTTCCCGCGAGCGTGACCCTGGACATCAGACATCCGACCTACGATTTTCTCGTCTACGGCGATCCGCCGGACGGTGGCTCCACCGCCACTGGGATGGCCACGCTGACCGGCACCATGCCGTCGGGAGCTGGGCCCGACGCAGGCCCCGACGCGAGCGCCGCGAGCGCGGCGACGCTGCCGGTCTTCGTGAACGACGGCGCCCTCCCGACGTGCGCCGTCGGCGACGTCGCCACCGGCCAGGTCACCGGTACGGCGACGGTCCTCCAGGGCACCGGCGGTGTGGCGAATGCAGCACTCTCGGTGCCACCCGGGGCGTTTGCGCGCGCCGACGAGCTCGCCATCGCGCCGTTCCTTGGCACGGTCGCGTGCGCCAGCGACGACCTCACGATCGCGAAGAGCGCCTCCGGGACGACGAAAGGCCACGCCGCCGCGGCGGGGGCTCTCGTGCCGATCGGTCCCGCCGTCACGTTCACGGCGGGTGCGCCCATCGACATGACGCAGTCGCTCCGCCGGGAGCTCGATTTTTCGATCCCTGTGAACCCGGCGGCGGTCCCCACGTATGCGCGGCTGCGCCACCTGCAGGTGCTCTACATGAGCCCCGGCGGCAATGGCGTCACCACGAACCCCGTTGCGCTCACGATTGCCAACCCCCAGATCACACAGACCTCCTCGGGGAGCTTCATCCTCCAGTTCTCGTCCCCCTGGTTCGGCACATATCAGGCGGCGTATTCGCCCGACGCAGGGACGGTCACGAGAACACGGCACGTGACGCACCGCGCCATCGTCGGTTTCTCGATGGGAGCGGGCGGGTCCGCGGCATTCGGATTCCGCCATCACGATCAGTTCGACGTCATCGCCCCGCTTGGTGGCCCCAGCGACTGGAACTGGCTGTTCTGGTACATCGAGACCTTCAACCTCGGCGGCTTCTGCCCGCAGGTTCTCCCCAACGGGAGCCCGAACACGGCATATCCGAACTGTCCGACCTACGCGCCGAACCTCTGGCCGTTCCACGAGACGTTCGCTCACACGGTCGACTACAACGACTGGTTTTACCAGGACGGCAATGGGAACGGCGGTCACTTCAGCCGAAGCTCGTACGCGCAGATTTTTGACGATCTTGCGCTGATGCACGGGGACCCGAACGGGCAGAATTTCGATCCGAGCATGCCAGGCGCCAGCCGCGCGCTCGACTTCCTCCCCGCCGGCCCCAAGGCCACGGATCCGTGGGTGGCAGGCACCGTGACCGGAAATCCAGGGACGTGCGCGGTCGTCACGAACCCGATCACGCCCGACCCGAACGCCGCGGATCCGTCGCAGACCGTGCAGAACAACTGGCAGAACTCCTGTACGCCATCCAGGTGCGACCCCGCGAACGCGTGGATCGCGAAGACGGGTTACTACGACGCCCAGTACAACCCGCAGGGGACCTATCCCGTGATCACGTACTGCGAGAGCGGTACTCAGACCCAGGCAGCGAGTCCTTACGAAGACGCCTGGACCCCCCCCGATCCGAACAACTCCTACCCGCTGAACGTCGGGCTCGCTGTCGACCTCAACGGAAACGGCGTTCGTGACGCCAACGAGCCGATTCTCCGTCAAGGGCACGAGCTCTGGAGCGACGTGGGCGTCGACGGCCTCGCCGATGCCGAAGAGCCCGGCTACGACCCCATCACCAATCCTGATCCGAACCAGGACGACTACGATTTCCAGCGCAACCCCAACGGGACGGAGGGGAATCATAGCTACGAGCTGGGCGAGCCGTTCCTCGACTTCGGCATTGACGGAGTGAAGGGCACGCCGCAGCTGAGCGCCGGGGGTTACGACTACGGCGAAGGCGATGGCGTCTTCACCATCACGACCGGCCTCGCGAGCTTCTACGCTGCGGACGCCCACTCGATCCTCCACCAGTGGTCGACGGCGATTCCCGGAGGTCCGCTCACCGACACTGCCCTCCTTCGCCTCAACGTTTGGGCGGACGGTGGCGTGCGCGACCTCTTCAACTTCGGCGCGGTGGCCAACCACCTGATCGGATCCATCGCCGGTCGCAAGGTCGCAGCGGGAGGCCCCGACACGGGGACGCAGCTCCGGACCACCGCCTTCTACGATGGCTTCGACAAGCTCCCCGGCCAGGTCTACGGCAACGAGAACCTCTTCAACATCAATACGATGCGGTGGTCCGAGGTCGTCGATGCCCCCCACGTCCGGTACGGGACGATCGACGCGACCCCCGCGATGATCGAGAACGGCGACGGCCAGCACGTCGGCACGGCGGTGCAGCTGCTCGATCGTCTCCAGACCGCGATTTTCTACGCCGAGCAGCAGTGGCCCGACGCTGACCACACCCTCACCGACACGATGGCCGATCAAGTGCCAGGTGACTCGGGCGCTGCGGGCGATGCGGGTCTGGGTGCGAACTGCCCCGGTGGCCTCTGCAACTTCCCGTTCGCCGCGGACAACCGCGTCGGGCCGGTCTACGTGCAGCTCCCTCCCGGGTACACGCTCCCCGAAAACATCCAGCGAAACGTCCGTTACCCCGTCATCTACGCGCTCCACGGGTACGGCCAGACGCCCGACGGTCTCACCGCTGCCGCCCTCGTCTCCACCGACCTGATGAACGACCCGGATCGCTCGGAGGCCACGCGTCTCGGCAAGGCCATCCTCGTTTACGTCGACGGGCGCTGCCGATTCTCGTCCGACAACCCTGCGCAGCCCGAGTGCATTCAAGGGTCGTTCTACCTCAACTCCGATCGGCCCGACGTCGCCCATCCTGGCACCGACGTGGCTCAGTTCGACTCCTGGTTCGACGACCTGCTCACGTACATCGATCAGAACTTCCGCACGATGGGTCCGGCCGACCTTCAAGTCACCGAGTAGCTCGGTCGCGGCTCAGGGGACGGGGATGAGGATCTGGACCTGGAACGTATCCCAGACCAGCACGTCATCCCCCTCCTGCGTCGTCGCGAACGTGCGCTGAGCGTCGCACAAGCGGAGGGGCGCGAGGAGCTCGCCGGTGCGGAGCGAGAAAATGTAGCCGTGCATCGGACAGACCACGTTGTCGCCATCGCGAGGACCTTCGGCGAGGCTCGCTCCCGCGTGGTTGCACGAGTCCTCGATGGCGAACGGGGCGCCATCGACGAGGGCCACGAGCACGTTCCACGGCGGGTAGTCGACGCGGACGAAGTCGGCATTTTCTAGCGCGGAACGCGCGACACGGCCGACGAGCTTCAATGAAGCACACCGCCGGTCTCACGGATCAACGCTGCATGCTGGAGCGCGAGCTCGGTCGTGACGGTGCGGACGCGCGCGCGTGGGTCGGTCTCGCCGAGCAGGGCCTGGCGCACGGCCGTGTCGACCACGAGGTGATGGGCGCAGTGGTCGGCGAGCGCGCCGGACGAGAGGTGCTCGGGGATGCGGAACGCGAATCGCGAATCCTGCTTCCGCACCTCCGCCGAGAACGCGCTGGCGCAGGCGACGAGGCCAGCACGGTCGGTCGCGCCGACGCTCTTCTCTTGCTCGTGGAGAATGGTCGCGCGAGCGCGGCGATAAGGACCGACGAACGGAAGCTCCTCCAGGTGCACGCGAGCTTGACCATGCAAAAGCAATGTCGACCGACCGTCAGCGAGCGCCTGATGCTCGACGATGAACCCGGCACCGGCGACGTTCGCGATGGGAGGATTTCCGTGCTCGTCGGCGCGCGTGGCGTCCGTGATCAGCGCGATGGCGAACACCTTGTGAGACGCGAGACAGTCGCTGACGAGCGTGCGGTAGCGCGGCTCGAACACGTGGAGCGGCAAGACTGCGTGGGGGAAGAGAACCACCTGCGTCAGCGGGAAGAGCGGCATCTCCTCCAGCGCGGCGTCGATCTGGGATGGATGAGCAGGATCCATGGCGAGAGAGCATAGTCGACAAGCCTCTCGACGCTCCTCCACTAACCGAACACCTCGATCGCGCTGCCGTTCATCGCGTCGGGCGCGTCGAGCGCGGCGTAAACCAGCGTGCCGGCGACATCCGCCGCGGTCATCCTCGGCGCGAAGCCGCTCCCGACCAGCATCGCCGTGTCGACGGCGCCAGGGAGCACCGCGAGCGCCTGGAGACCCGTCCCCCGCAGCTCCTCGGCGAGTGATTTCGTGAGGCCGACGACCCCCCACTTCGCGGCGTTGTAGGCAGTCTGGCGCGGCGTCCCGCAGGTCGCGGAGATGCTCGCGACGTTCACGATGCGACCTCTTCCGCACGCGCGCATCGCCGGCAGCAGCGCGCGGGTGACCAGGAACGTACCCTTCAGGTTCACGTCGAGCACGGCGTCCCAGTCCGCCTCGCTCATCTCGTCGAGCGTCGCCCGACGTACGAGCCCCGCGTTGTTGATGAGGACGCGCGGCGCGCCGAACGTCGCGAGCGCCTCGTCGCACGCGGCGGAGACGGAGGCTGCGACCGTCACGTCGCAAACGATCGCGCGAGCATCCACGCCAGGGAGCCCGAGACCGGCCACGAGCCTCGCGGTCTCCTCGACCTCGACACGCGTGCGCGCCAGGAGAGCGACACGCAGCCCGCGCCGCGCGAGAGCCAGCGCGACCGCACGCCCGATCCCTCGTCCCGCGCCGGTCACCACGGCGCAGGCGGTCGTCGTCCCGTCGGTCACGCGTGACCTCGCACGACCGCGAGCGCCTCGCTCCGCTCCGACGCGTCCCCTGCGAACGCGACGGTTTCTGCGGTAGCGCCGTGCTTGCGCTCTCCTCGTGCGGTGACACAGCCGTGGGCGAGCACGAGCCGACAGGCAACCCAGCGCGCGTCGAGCTCGCTCGACAGCGCCTCGACGATGCGCTCGCCGATCTCCTCCTGCAGGATGAGCCGGTGCGCGAAGGTGTCGAGCACAGCCGCGAGCGTCCCCAGCCCGACGAGCGTCGCGCGCGGAGCGTATGCGATCGTGGCCAGACCCGACGCGGGCATCAGATGGTGGGGGCACGTCGTCGTCACTGCGACGTCGCGGAGCGCGACGAGCGCCGTCGTCCCCGCGACGAGGTTCGCGCGCACGAGCGCCCGGGGATCCTTGCCGTACCCGTCGCACAGCTCGTCGACGAACGCAGCGGTGACGCGCGCGCCGGTACCTTGAAGCTCCGGCTCGACGGTCGGATCGCGCCCGATGGCGCGCAGGAACGCGTCGATCGCGCGCGCGGCCCCGTCTCGATCGATGCTCATCTTGCCGTCCGGGCTTCTAGTTGAGCAGCCGCTGCTTCACGGCGCTCACGATGGCCTTGCGGCCGGGGAAACCCTCTTCCAGCTTGTGATAGTGCGAGACCTCCGGCTCGCCGTACTGCCAGCAGAGCCACACGAGCTGGCCGTCGACACGGCCGTAGAAGTCGATGAGCCCCCTGCGCGGGTCCTTGACGACCGCACCCATGTCTTCGAGCTCTTGCCACGCCTCCCGGTAAGCCACGACGAGGTCCCGCGTCTCCGCACGAAGCTTCGCGATCTCCTCGGGATCTTCGACCACGGGATCGAGCCCCTCGGGCGTGTCGCCGAGGAGCGTCGAGAGCGCCGCGAGCTTCGCTTCGATCATGCCTCGACGACCCATCTGCTCGCCGATGACGGCGTTGAGGCGGGGGACGAGCGCGTTCACGGACTCGAGACTGAACACCGGTGCATCGGGCATGACGTGGTCCTCGCTAGATCGGGATCAGCAGAATGAGAATCTTGGTCATGATGAAGTCGGCGATCAAGATCGCGATCGAGACGACGACGACCGTACGTGTCGTGCTCAGGCCGACGCCCTCGGTGCCCCCGGTCGTGCTGAGGCCGAAATGGCATCCGACGATCGCGATGATGAAGCCGAAGACCGGGGTCTTCGCCATCCCGCTGACGACGTCGGCGATCGTGGTCGCTTCGATCGAGCTCCGAAGGAAGAAGCGCGGCGAGATGTCGTACTGGAAGTCGCATACGAGGATGGCCCCCATCACGCCGAGGACGAGCGCGAGCATGCCGAGGACCGGCATCGCGATGATCGCCGCGATCACGCGCGGGACGACGAGCTTCTTCGCCGGGTCGGCGCCGAGCGCGCGGATCGCGTCGACCTGCTCGGTGACGTTCATCGCGCCGACCTCGGCCGCCATGCCGCTCCCGATACGCCCGCCCACGATCACCGCAGTCAGCGTCGGCGCGAGCTCGCGTGCGAACGAGAGGACGATGACGCGCGGGATGTACTCGAGGCCGCCGAAGCGCGCGAGGCCGTACGCGAACTGGATCGTCATCACCATGCCGATGAAGACCGAGGTGACGGCGACGATCCCGACCGAGCGCACGCCGAGAGACTCGAGCTGGTAGATGGTGGAATCAATCTCCAGCGGCCTCCGAAAGAGGGCGCGCATGGTGTCTCCGACGAGGATGGCGATCGCGCCGAGCTGATCGACCAGCGCGCCCACGCGGTCCCAGGTCCGTTCGAGGAGGCCCGGCTCCTCGACCGGCTTTCGCACGAAGGCCGTGCTCAGCGGGCCGGCCGACATCGACGGCGGCGGGATCGACTCTGGCTGCGGCTCCTCTTCGCTGGGTGTCATCCTGCGCCCGGCAACGTGTGAAAGCCGCGCACGAACTGCTCGAAGTCGGCCGCGCCGCTCGCTCCGTTCGCGTCCGGAGGCGCAACATAGACAAGGTCGAAGACGCAGCCGTCTTTCTTGAGAACGAAGATGTCGTACGCCATCGGCACGCCGTCGAGCCGCGCCTGGAGGATGGTGTGACGTGCTTCGCGGGAGTCGAGCGGGAGGGTCTCCTCGCGCGAGATCTTCCGGTCCGTCGTGCCGATGATCAGGTGCTCCGTCAGCGCCAGGAGAGGCGCGTCTCGATCTGCCGTCGCGCAGCGAGAGTTCACGAGGATCGACCCCTCGTGAGGCTCGTCGCGAAAGGCGAGGTCCGCCGCGGCGAGCCTGAGCGGATGCCACGTCGTCGGGAACGGGGCGAGCCGGTACGACGCATAGCGCCCGTGGTACACCGACCCGTCGAACGAGCCGGTGGTCGCGCACGCGCCCGTCAGTGAAACGACGAAGAGGACCGCGAGCAGGCCCAGGCGACGGACGCTCCGGCAGGGTCGGCTCACTCGGCGCATCGCCGGCCTTTCTTACCACGGGGCCACCTGTGGCAGTCGCGCCGACGTGACGCCCGGTGGTGATGCGGAGCGCGACGCGGTATATCCGCGAGGGATGGCCGCACAGACCCTCCAGCTCTACAACACGATGAAACGGCAGCTCGAGCCCTTCGAGCCTCGCGTCCCTGGCAAGGTAGGGGTCTACGTCTGCGGTCCGACGCCTTACAACGTGGCCCACGCTGGCCACGCGCGGGCGAATCTCGCGTTCGACATCCTCGTGCGGCACCTGCGAGCGCGCGGCTACGAAGTGACGTTCGTGCGCAACCTGACCGACGTCGACGACAAGATCCTCGCGGCCGCGCAGGCTTCGGGCGAGGAGCCTCTCGCGCTGTCCGCGCGGATGGCGGGTGTCATCGAGAAGGAGATGATGGCCATCGGGATCTTGCCGCCCGACGTCGAGCCGCGCGTGTCGGACCATATCGGCGACATCGTCTCCCTCATCGAGACCTTGATCGCCAAGGGGGTCGCGTACACGGTCGAGACCCCGAAGGGCCACGACGTCTACTTCTCCGTCCGCAGCTTCCCCGACTACGGGAAGCTCTCGCACCGCAACATCGATGACCTCCTCTCGGGCGCGCGCGTCGAGGTCACGCAGGATCTCAAGAGAGACCCGCTCGATTTCGCCCTCTGGAAGGGCGCAGCCGAAGCGTGGGGCTGGGACAGTCCGTGGGGAAAGGGGCGGCCCGGCTGGCACATCGAGTGCTCCGCGATGGCGTCGCGCTATCTCGGGCCGCATTTCGACATCCACGGGGGCGGAATGGACCTCATCTTCCCCCACCACGAGAACGAGATCGCGCAGAGCGAAGCGGCGTGGGGCCCCGAGTTCTCGCGCTACTGGATGCACAACGGCTTCGTCACTTGCGACAGCGAGAAGATGAGCAAATCGTTGGGGAACTTCGTCACGCTCGGTGACGTCCTCGCACGGAACGATGCGGAGGCATTTCGGTACTTCCTCCTGAACACGCACTACCGCGGCCCGATCGCGTTCGAGGTCGACAAGAAAGAAAACGGGCGCGTCGTGTTCCCGCTCGTCGACGAGGCGGAGCGGCGCATCGAGTACCTCTACGTGACGCTCGAGACGCTGCGGACCGCCGCGGACGGGAGCACCGAAGGCGCGCGTGACGAGAAGGAGCTCGCGGCGCACGCCAAGACGATCGGCGAGGCGAGCGAGCGGGTGCTCGCCGCGCTCGACAAGGATCTGAACACTCCGGCAGCGCTCGCCGTCCTCGGGGAGCTCGGCAAGGCTGCGAACGAGGTCGCGGTCTTCACTCTGAGGGCGGCGAAGGCCAACCAGAGCCCCAAGGCTGCCTCCGGCCGTCGGCTGGCGACCGCCGCCATCGACGCGCTCCTCGCGGCCGTGAAGCCGCTCGGCCTGCTCTCCGCCGAATCGAAGGTGTTCTTCGAGCGCACGCGGGCTCAGCGGCTGACGAACAAGGGGCTCGACGCTGCGGTGATCGACGCGAAGGTCCAGGAGCGGACCGCGGCTCGCGCAGCGAAAGACTTCGCGCGCGGGGACGCGCTCCGCAAGGAGCTGACGGAGCTGGGGATCGAGGTGCTGGACGGGACGTCGGCGTCGACCTGGAAGGTCACGATCTGACGAGCGACGTCATCGGTTGCAGGTGAGCTCCCCGGCGTTGCGATGGGCGAGGGCTCTCGTGGCACAAACGACACGATCTGGCTCACGCCCGCAACTTGCCGATATCCGTGGCTTTCGGGATCGTTGTGCCACCGCTCGGCACACTCCGACACGCGAAATCTCGCTCCACAGCGTCTCTCGGTTCGAGGATCGAGGCGCTCGCTTCGACGATCGCGGCGCTCGGTTCGCCGATCGCGGCGCTCGGTTCGACGAGAGCCTCCCGAGGAACGCCGAGCGCGCCGCTCGTTGCCTCGATCGACACGCTTGTTTCCGCCTTCGACGGACGACGGACGTCGATCGCGGCGCTCGACGCGACGAGCGCCGCTCCCCGTGCCTTGTGCGCCCCGAATCGAAACCCCTCGGGCGTCTCTCGGCGTGACGACGGACGCTCTCGCCGGGGCGAGCGCGGCGCTCGGCGTCCCGAGAGACGCGATTTTTTCGACGATCGCGGCGCCCGGCATCGAGAGCGCGACAAAGATGTCCGACTTCGAGGCGCTCGTTTCGACCTGCGCCGCGCGTGGCACACGTTGGCCGCGATCGATCACTTCGAGCGAGGCGATCGTCACTCCGATCGCGGCGATCGGCACTCCGAGCGAGGCGATCGGCACTCCGAGCGAGGCGATCGTCACTTCTCGCGCGTCGATCGTCGCTCCGAGCCGCTCGCTCGTCGCTCCCTCGTCGTCGCTCGGCGCTCGTCGCGTGGCTGCCGGCAGAATTTCGTCGTCGTTCGTCGTGAGTGGCTCCCCGCTCGGCGGAGGGAGCGCGTCGCTCGTCAGCGCGGTCGCCGCGATCGCCATCGTCTCGGCGTCGATCGTCGCGTCGGTCGCATCGATCGCCTCTCCCCGCGGCGACGACCGCACCTCTCGCGCGGCGATCGCCGAGCCGTGCGCCGCTTTCCTCGAGATCGAGGCGTCGCTCGCCTCTCTTCGGGCCTCGTTCGTTGCCTCGCGGGCGGCGCGCGGCACTTCACGCGCGTCGCTCCTCGCCTTCTCACCGAACGCAGCCCCGGCGAAGGGTCAAGCCGCTTCGTTGCGGCGATTCGTCCGGGGCGGTAGCATCGAGTAGTTGGACAATGAGGGCGAAGACAACCGCTTCCGCGAGGGGACGGTCATCGCGGGGAAGTATTCCCTGACCCACACGCTCGGCCAGGGCGGGATGGGGCTCGTCGTCGCCGCGACGCATCTCCAGCTCGATCGCCGCGTGGCGATCAAGTTCCTCTTGCCGCAGCACCTCGAGAAGACGGACGTCGTCAGCCGCTTCACGCGCGAGGCGCGGTCCGCGGCGAAGATCCAGAGCGATCACGTCGCGCATGTCCTGGACGTCGGCGTCGACGAGGGGACGCCGTACATGGTGATGGAGTACCTCGAAGGGGAGGACCTGAAGCAGGTCCTGAGCCGGCGAGGGCCTCTCTCCGTGGAGGAAGCCGTCCGCTACATCGTGCAGGCATGCGAGGCGCTCGGCGAGGCCCACGGGCTCGGTATCGTTCACCGAGATCTGAAGCCTGCGAACCTCTTTCTCGCCAACCGCGCGAACGGGAAGACGATCTTGAAGGTGCTCGACTTCGGCATCTCCAAGATCATGAACCCGGCCACCGAGACCGAGCTCACGCTCACGTCGCGTGCCGTGGGGTCGCCGTCGTACATGTCTCCGGAGCAGCTGACCTCCTCGCGCTCGCTCGACGCGCGCGCCGACGTCTGGGCGCTCGGGATTTGCCTCTACGAGCTCTTGACCCGGCGACGTCCGTTTTACGGCGAGACCATGCCGACGATCGTCGCGCAGATCCTGAAGGGTCAGTTCGAGCCTCTCGACAGCGTTCGCGCCGATCTTCCTCTGCCCATCGTGACCGCCGTGCACCGATGCCTCGAGGCCGACCCGGCGCAGCGATTCGCGACCGTCGCCGAGCTGGCGGAAGTGCTCGCTCCTTTCGCGCCCGCGGAGAGCACGTCTGCGGTGAACGGGATGCCCCGGGTTCGAATTCCCTCCGGCGCGTCTCTCGGGGTGGCGACCAACGGCGCCGGTATCGCGCGCACTTCGCTCCGACCCGGCGAGGAGTCGAGCTCCGGCCACAACCAGACCGGCATCTCGAGCGTGATGACCGCGGCCGCGCAACCCGCCCAGTCCGCGAACCGCGGGAAGCTTTTCGCCGTGGCAGGCCTCGGCGCATTGCTCGCAGTCACCGTCGGGGGTGGGGTCGTACTCCGAGCGACGCAGGCACGTTCGCAGGAGCCCTCGAGCGCCAGCGCACCCATCGCGCCGACGACGGCGGCGGCGTCTCCGCTGGCACCGCAAGCTCCGGTCGCTCCATCCGCGGTTCCGATCCCTCCGACCGACGCCGTGACGCCGCCTTCCGCATCGATTTCGCCGCCGCCGTCCCCAGTGCGAGTCGCGACCCCGGTCGCTCGGCCTGCCCGCGGAGGCGTCGTCCCGCGCCCTGCCCACACGACGATCGCCAGCCCGTCCGCAGCTCCCGCGTCCGCGCCGACGTGCCACCTGGTCTCCTACTTCGATGCGCTCGGCGACAAGCACTTCAAGCAAGAATGCCCGTGAGTCGTCATCGCACGCCACTGAACGATCGACGTGACGCCACGCGAGCGGTCGTCGCCGCCGTTCTCTGCGCGTGCCTGTTCGAGAGCCGCCCCGCCGCCGCGGATCTGGCCGCGTGTATCTCGGCGAGCGAGCAGGCGCTCACGCTTCGTCGTGCCGGGAAGCTTCAGGAGGCGCGGAAGCAGCTCCTCGCGTGCACGGCGTCCGCGTGCCCCGAAGAGGTGCGTTCGGACTGCGGAAAGCGAATGGACGCGGTCAACGCGGCGATGCCCAGCCTCGTGATCGGAGCGAAGGACGGGAGCGGGAACGACCTTCGCGTTGCCGAGGTGACCGTCGACGACGTTCGCGTCGCAACCATGCTCGATGGCCGACCTTTGGAGGTCAATCCCGGCGAGCATGTCCTCGAGGTGACGGCGTCCGGCCAGCCTCCTGCGCAGCGGAAGCTCGTGATCGGTGAGGGAGAGAAGGCGCGTCACGAGACCTTCGTGCTGGGTCCGGTGGCACCGGTGATCCTTCCCGCAGCTGCAGCCACGGAGCCACCGAGCGCAGGGCTGGGGACCCGGCGCGCTCTCGCGATCGCGAGCGCGGCGACAGGAGTCGTCGGACTGGGGCTCGGGACGACGTTCGGACTGCTCGCCAGCTCTCAGTGGTCGAACGCAAAGACGGCAGAAGGCCAGCAGGCGACCTGCCCGACGGCTGCAGTCTGCCCCGCCCACGCGACGGCCTCGAACGATCACGACACCGCCGAGACGTTCGCGACCGTGTCGACCGTCGCGTTCGGGGTCGGGGCGGCGCTCGTCGTCACCGGCATCGTCACGTGGTTCACCGCTCCGGCACGACCGGCGTCGCCGACGGCCGCCTGGCCGATGCTCGTACCCGGCGCGACCGCGACCAGCGGAACGCTGACCGTCGTGGGGGCGTTCTGATGCGAGCCTCGTTCAAGGCCAGGATGCTCGTCGCCAGCGGTGCCGCAGCGGTCGGTGTGTCCGCGTGCGGCCTGGTGCTGGGCATCGATCCGATTCCGGCCGTGACGGGGTTCGACGCAGGCGTCGACGCGAAGCCCGCCGTGATGGACGCGCGCCACGACCACGCCGTCGACGCAGGCGTCGACGCAAGGCACGACCAGGGGGTCGACGCCGGCCCGGGCCAGGACGTCAGCGTCAACGACGCCGAAGGTGGCCTGCCGCAGCCGTCCGGCTCACCGACGACCAGTGACGCGGGCATCAACTTCGCGATGCATTACCTGTGGCTCGGAGACACAGACCAGAGCAGCGCCTTCATGGCGGACCCCTCCGCGTGGGAGACATTTGGGTACAACATCGATGGCAAGATCACGACGTCGGCGTCGACCGACGTCTGCACGCTCGCGCAGGACGCGCCGTCTACGGTGCAGACCGACGGGATGGACGGTGCGGACAACTCGTTCGGGCTGAACATCGTCGGCGGATTGGCGATCGTCTTCGCAGGCGTGTCGAAAAACCTTTCGTCACGAATCGCCGCGGGCGGCTTCACCATCCTGCTCGACACGACGGGCCTCAGCCCAGACCCATCTCAGACCAACACGGGGCTGACGGCAGGGTTCTTCGCTGGCGCAGAATTTCCGGGTATTCCTACGTTCACGCTCGCCGACAACTGGCCGGTCGCCGCAGCCACGCTCTCGGATGGCGTGTCGCTTGCGAACGGTGCGAAGATCTCATTCTTCGAGGCGTACATCAGCAACGGGACCTGGGTGAGCGGAGAGCCCACCGACATCGTGGTCGCCGTCGAGATCCAGGGTCAGCCGTTCGCGATCACCATTCACGAAGGTGTCGTCACGTTCCGACACACCATCGACGACGCCGGCGCGAACCACGCCCTCAGCGGGATGATCGCCGGAGTTCTGAAGCCGAGCGAGTTCAACAACGCCCTGAAGTCCGCTGCCGCTGACCTCAACAATGGCGCGTACTGTCCCGAGTTCGAGAACTTCGCGTCGCGCATCACGACGGCCCAGGACATCATGCTCAACGGCACCAATACCCCGGGCCAGCCGTGCAACGGGATTTCGGTCGCGCTTGGCTTTTCGGCAGACCAGATTCAGCTGCCGTCGAAGGTGACGCCGTCGACGATCCCCGACGGCGCCGCGCCAACCTGCCCGGGCGATTCCGGGCCGTAGATACCGTCAGTAGGTATCGTCAGTAGGTATCGTCAGTAGGTATCGTCAGCGCTGCGAGCGCACCTCGCGGCTTCAGTCCGACCCGAGCTTCTTCTCGAGCACCTCGAGGTGCGCGCGCGTCTCTGAATCCGTCATGCGCAGCGCGCCGACCTTCTTCACAGCGGCCATGACCGTGGTGTGGTCTCGGTTACCGAACGCACGACCGATCTCCGGGAAGCTAGACTTCAAGCGCTGCTTGCAGAGGTACATCGCGACATGCCGCGCGAACGCCACGCTCTTGTGGCGGTCCTTGCTCAGCAGATCCCCGCTCCGCAGCTTGAAGTGGTGGCACACGACGCGCTGGATGTCTTCGACGCTGGCCTCGTTCAGCCTCGCGCCGACCGCCGCGGCGATCTCCTGACGGGCGAAGCCGATGTCGATGGGGCACGCCATGAGCGAAGCCTTCGCGGCCAGGCGAATGAGCGTGCCCTCGAGCTCTCGCACGTTGCTCCGGATGACCTGTGCGATGTAAAGCATCACGGCGTCGTCGAGCTCGATCCCCTCGATCTCGCCCTTCTTGCGGAGGATCGCGACGCGAGTCTCGAGCTCGGGCGGCTGGATGTCCGCGACGAGGCCTGACGTGAACCGCGAGATCAGACGCTCCTCCATCTTCTCGAGCTGCTGAGGATACTTGTCGCTCGTGACGATGATCTGTTTGCCCGCCTGGTGGAGAGCGTTGAAGACGTGGAAGAACTCCTCCTGCGTCTGCGTCTTGCTCGCCAGGAACTGGATGTCGTCGACGAGAAGAAGATCGCAACGATCGCGATACCGTGAGCGGAACTCGCCCATCTTCTGGTCCTTGAGCGCCTCGACGAACTCGTTGATGAACTTCTCTGCCGAGACGTAAACGATGCGGGCCGCCGGGCGCTCTGCGCGAAGTCGGTAGGCGACGGCGTGGACGAGGTGCGTCTTGCCGAGCCCGGTGCCACCGCAGATGAACAGCGGGTTGTACCTGGGGCCCGTTCCACCGGCGGTCGCGACGGACGCCGCGTGGGCGAGCTGGTTCGACGGCCCGATGACGAAGTTTCCGAACGTATACTTCGGGTTGAGACCGGGGATGGAAGGCGGGACCGCGTTGAGGTGCCGCGGGGCGGCGTTCGACAGAGCGTGATCCGTCGACTTCTCCACCGGGAGCGAGAGCTCAGTCTCGGCGTGCGTGAGCCGCTCCGGCCCTGCGGACAGGTGCGGAGGAGGGGGCGGCGACAGCGGTCGCGGCGGAATCGTCCGGGGGCGAATGGACGGGGGGCTGGGCTCTCGCACGACCGGGTTGTCCAGCGCCGAGTCGATCGTCCATGCGACCTGGATGCTCCAGCCCGTCTCGTGCCGCATATGATCCGCGAGCGTCGGGAGAAAGAACTGGTCGACCCATTCACGCACCCACTCGTCGCGGGCTCGCAAGCTGAGGACGCCGTCCGACAGCCCGTCGAACTGCACCCCCGCGAACCATTGATCGAAGCTGGTGGACTTGGTGCGCGCGTACGCGAGGGCCCGTTCCCAGATGTCGTTGACGTTCTGCATCCGCTTGGTTGAATCCGCTCTTTCCAGACTGTGACCACAACTTGCCCACAGGCTGTGGGTAACCCACAGCCTCGACGACCCGGCACCGCCGGCCCCCACATGACGCACCGCTCCGCGGATGAGCTCCGCCGAAAGCGCTAGACACAGCTCCCCGATCCGGGAACGCGCCCAGTTCACATCACCAACAAAGAACCACCTCTGCCTGGCAAGCGCCGAGCGACTACATCCGTGCCTTCATCCACACCAAGCCCGTACGACACCAAGATTCTGGGATTGGTTTGGAACCCAGACACCGAAACGCCATCGCGTCGTGACGAACAAGAATGGAGCTACCACCGGGCTTCTCCGCGCGTCCACGATGATTGTTTCGGTGAGGTTCAAGTGTATGACTTCAATCGTGTTTATTCCTTGCACTGCACCCGTGAAATGGGCTCGAACGAGAGACGTTCCGGCCTCGCGTTCGGCAACCCCGCGTCCATGCTCCGTTATCGGATGACGCTCGCCGACGTGCGTCTGTGACGCACGAGAAATTCGGTCATTCTCGGTGTCAAGGCACGACGAAGGCCGACGATTTCTGGTCGTTGGCGCCGATCGAGAAACTTGGCCGACCGGCCACCCGGTGTGTATGGCTGCCTCCAACGTGCTCCTACCGGCAAAACGCCTCGCCCTGCGGTCAACGACGTCACGCGTCGCGCTGAGAACGCTCGGGCATCTCGGGGTGGCCGCTCTCGCGGTGTGCTTTCCTCGTTCGGGGCTCGCGAGCCCGTCGAGCACCTCGGTGGCAGAGGGCTACGACCTTGGAAATGTCGAATCCCCGCGCGTGCTTGCGATGGGAGGGGGGCTCGTGGCCACGGGCGCTTCGACCGTCGGGCTCTACCAGAACCCCGCGAACATGGAGCTGACGCGCGTCTATCACTTCGAGGCGGAGGGTGCGTTTTCGCCCGAAGCTCGTCGGTACGACGTCGGCGGAGCGATCGTGGACTCTGCAAACGGGAGGTTTGGCGGCGGAATCGGTGCGAACTTCGGGATCCTCGATCCGGATGGGATCCACCGCAGCTGGACGGATTTTCGGGTCGCCCTCTCCTACCAGCTGGGCGATCACTTCGCGATCGGTCTGGGCGGCCGCTATCTCGGCGTCGACCAGGACACCAGTGTGGGTCCGTTTGGCGACAGCTTGATCTCGAGCGGGACGCCGTCGAAGCCGCTCGGCCAGTACCTCACGTTCGACGCAGGGATGACGATCACCCCGTTCGAAGGCCTCCACATCGGGTTCGCGGGACACAACCTGTCGGATCCCGGAGTCTCTCTCGCGCCCACTACCGTGGTCGGCGGCGTCGGCTACGACTCCCATGTGTTCGCCGTCGAAGCGAACGTGCTCACCGACTTCACGACCTGGCAAACGGCGCAGGTGAGGGTCATGGGCGGCGGCGAGCTGTTCCTCGGTGAGCACGTACCGCTGCGAGTCGGATACCGGTACGACGAAGGGACCAACACTCACGCACTGTCGGGTGGGCTCGGGTACATCGGGCAGCAGTGGAGCGCGGAGTTCGGCCTTCGCCGGGACATCGCAGGGGACCATCCCGCGACGATGATGTCCCTCAGCTTGCGATACTTCTACGATTCGACCGGGACGCTTGGCGTACAGGACCCGGGCGCGTTGTGAGCGAAGCTCAGGGGTCGATGTCGGTCCAGTAGCGAACGCAGAGATCGTCGCTCGAGTGCCGCACGCTGAGAACGGGGGCGACGGCAACGAGCCCGCCGGCCTCGGCGCGGAGCGGACGAGCGGAAGTGCTCGCAGCATGGATGGCGAGAGGAAGCCGGTCCGCGTCGGGGCCGCACAGGTGCGCTTCGGCACGGGTGACGGGATGCTGCGGATCCTCGCCGGCGATCTCGATGGAGTCGAGCGCATCGGGTTCGCCCCGGTGCGAGCCGAGGCGAATCACCAGCTCGCGCCCCGAGCGTGCGTCGGGCCGCGGCGCGTCGAGCAGGGTCCGGACGCGCAGCCGCGCCACCCTCGACGCTTGCGTGGCTCTCTCGAACATCGGGGCCGGCACATGGAGCACGGCTCCGGCCATCAACGAGCTCCCGAGGAGCAGTCGAGCGCTCGAGGGTCGTCGGAATGATCGCGAAACGGCCACGCTCTCATAAGCGTTCGGCATCGGCTCGTCTTCCGCAGCCGAGTAGAGCCGGGCGTCGAGCGCGCGCGGGACGCCCGGCGCTCCGAAGGAGATGAACAGGTCGACGTCGCCAGCGACCCAGTCCCCGCGTCGCAAGAGTATGTCCTCGATCACCACCACGTGGTCTCGCGAAGCTTCGATGCGGATGAGCGGCAGCGTCGGGGGCGCTGGAAGTGGTCTCGACGGAAGCGGAGCGCCCTGCTTCGCAGCCTGAAGGGACGAGGCGGGGAGCGCTGCGAGCGCAGCTGCGAGCGCAGCGCATGACCAGACATGCGACCTCGAGCTCACCCAAGCGCCTTCTCGAACGCGCGAGCGAGGCGACGGGGCTCAGGCGAGTCGTTCGTTTCAGTGCTGGGGCTACGTGAAATAGGCTCCGAGGCGCGGATGCGAAGGAACTGCCACGCGCGAGGATTGCGGAACCAGTCCTCTTCGAAATCATCGCGGAGACGCTCGAGCAAGGGCAGTGTCGTGAGCAGCGCCTGGAGCCGCGGCGCGGCATCGCGCGGTTCCGGAAATGCCCCGAGCAGAGTGGGGATGGGCTGGCCGAACACCTCGGCGGTCAGCTCCTCGTGCTGCGAACGACTGGGGCGGGCGGCGTTCCGCGCGAAGAGGCACGTCATCGCGACCGTCCGCGCGTGGAGCAACGCCGTCCGGGCGAGCGCGCGCGCCTGATCGGCTGCGACCTGCGGGGAGAGGCCGAGGCCGCGAACGTAATACGCGGGCATCGTCGGCAGCGAACCGAAGACGAAGCCGAATCGATGGGCATCGACGAACCACGGTGGGACCGACGTCGCGTACGGCTGCCGGTTCGCCTCTGCGGCGGCGCGGCGATAGGACTCGCCGAAGCGTTCGAGCGCGACCGCAAAGCTGGCGGCACCAAGGGCGCGCGGCATCGCGACGTGGACACGAAGGCCGCGACCGATGTCCGTGGGAGCTCGCAGCGTTTCGACGAGGGCGCGCAGCGTCAAACGTGCCGGCCACCCCTCGCGGGCGTCGCGCGCGACGGAGGCGCGGACCTCGCTGAAGACGCCCGCGGTGTCGGCACCGCCGCGACGCTCCGCCTCCTTTCGGAGGGACCGTGCGAGGTCGCGTGTCTCGCTCAGAAACGAGAGGGCGTGAGGGTCGAGGACGTCGTGTGGTGTTCCTCCGACGAGCTCGGCGAACGAGGCGTGCCCCAGTCGCCCGACGACCTCCTCTTCGCGTACGGCTCGCTCCCGGCGCGCCGCCGCGACGGCGGACGCTCCTTCTGCCATGGCTGCGAGCCACGCGCTCCCCTCTGCGACGCTCTCGGCTCCGACGAGCCCTTCGCAGGCCGCGCGAAAGCTAGTGGCGCGGACAGTCTCGAGGCGCACGTGCAGTCGTTCATCGCCCTCTAGCTTCGCCTCCTCCGCGCGATCGGGCTCGGTCACGCGCAGGACCGTGAGCGCCCCGACCCACCGGCGAACGCCGTCGCGCAGGTCTGCCTCGTGGGGCAGGACGGTGCGCGTGCCGAGCCGCTCGAACGTGCTCAGGCCTGCGATCGCGCGATGACGGGCGAGCGGAGCCGACGCCGCGACCGCGCTCTCGAACGGCAGCCTGTCGAGCGACTCCTGCCAGTTCCGCGCGGCCTCGACTGCGCGACGTACCTCGATATCGAGGAGCTCGAGCGGGACTTCCCGAGGATCACTCATTGGTCAGCCATGAATGGCGGCCTGTGCGCCTTCACGGGCCAAGGTCTCGACGATCACACCCTCCGCGGCGGCGAGCATGCCGAGCCGATCGAGCACCGAGGTCTCGGCTGCGCGCGCGGTCCGGATCGCGAGGTCGACGAACACCCGGTAATGATGAGCCTCGGACGTGCGCAGGTCCGAGTAGAAGCTCGCGAGGTCACGGTCTTTCGACTCGAGCGCGCGCGCGAGCAGCCCGAAGCGTTCGCACGAGCGTGCCTCGATCAGCGCGCACGTGAGCAACCTATCGACCGCCGCAGCGACGTCGCCGGCGACGGGTGAAGGGCCGACCGTGGCGTGCGCACGACGCAGCGCGGCCACGTACGGGTCGGTCGGCGGTGTCCCGAGCGCGAGCCCCCGAGCTTGCAGCCGATCGTGGACCTGCTGGAAGTGATCGATCTCCTCGCGGGCGATGCCGGTGAGCGTCTGCACGACGACGGGATCGTCGGAGTGGCGAGCCGCCATCGACAGCGCGTTCGCGGCTGCCTTCAGCTCGCAGTGCGCGTGATCGACGAGTGTCGCGTCGAGGTGCTCGGTCGCGTGCGTCACCCAGGAGATGTCGCTCGGAACCCTTAGATGAAGCACCCGCGAAGCATACTCCGAGAGCCTCGGTCATGGGCCGACAAGCTGCCGCTTCGCTCCACGCCCCCACCGCGCACCGAGAGCCGCGCTACCCGTGGACCAGGGCACGAGCACGACGAGCGCCCCCAGCACGACGTCGCGCCCATCGGGCGAGGTCGTGACCCCGGAGACCACGGCGGCCGCGGTGGCGATCACTGCCACGCCCGCGCCGGCGCACGCGCATTCGACGATCGCGCGGCCGGGGCTCCACTTCCCCATCACGACCCCGACGACGACGCAGGCCACGCCCAGCGCGACGACATGCATCGACAGGTTCTCGATGGCGACCCTCGCGAGCACCGCCGGCGCCGCGGCCCCGAGTCGCGCAGCCAGGTCGTCCGGCGTCGCCCATTTTCCGACCTCCCGCTCGAGCAACACGGTTGCGAGGGGGGACACGAGCAACGCGAGCACGACCCACACGATCATGATGAGGCCGCCCGCGAAAAGCGACCACTGCCACGGGGGGCGGATCGGCTCATCTGGCTCGGAGGCCGCCTGGACCAGCGGGAGGTGTCGCTTCGCCATCGCGCGTCCAGCTTGGCTGTTCGTCCGCGCCTCGTCCACCTGGCTTGTAGGCAGACCCACGTGGTAGGCGCGTAGCTGATGCAGCTCCCCTCGCTCGACCCCAAGAAGGCGACCTCGCGCTCCACGTTTCGCGTCCGGTTCTGCGAGACCGACCTGATGGGCATCGTCCATCACGCGGCGTACCTGACGTACTTCGAGGCGGGCCGAGTCGAGTGGTTGCGGCAGCGCGGAATCACCTACACGAGCTGGACGGCCCAGAACATTCACCTGCCAGTGGTCGAGGCGACGTTGCGGTACCGGGCCCCCGCGCGGTTCGACGATGTCTTGACCGTCGAGACCGTCCTCGCGGAGCTTCGCTGGGCGTCTGTCCGCTACGAGTATTCCGTCTTCCGCGGAGGCGATGTCCTCGCCGTCGGGGCGACGCGTCTCGCGTGCGTTGACGGATCGCACGTACTGCGACGAATTCCTCCGAAACTCCTCTCGGTGCTTGCCGGCAGTGAGCTTGACTCCCCATCCGGCGATGGAACGGTCTAGTCTGGTGGTCGTGATTCGGTCGGGCGCCCTCAATCAGGCTGTTTCTCGGGCGACGAGGTGGTGCGCACGCGTCGCTCGGTTCCGACGCTCCTTGCCACTCGTGGTCGTCGCTCTCGCGAGCGCCGCGTGCTCGCACGGATCCGCCAACCTTGCGGGGCACTGGCGCGGGCTACGCTCGGAAGGGGTGCGTAGCGACGTCGCCGACGCGACGAACACGTACGCGGCCCGTTTGCAGCTCGACGTGAAGGGAGACATGATCACCTTCGTCGTCGGGAAGGACAGCCGCGCCGACCACTACACCGTCGTTCAGGAGGACAAGGCGCGGACGGTGATCACGACAGATCTCGACGGCGAGTCCGATCCGCAGACGTTCACCTTCGACGGCAAGACGATGAAGTGGGCCGTGTCGCCCGGTTCGTCGATCGTTTTTGCGCACGAGGGTCCGTAGACCCTCGACGCAGCTTCACCGGCGGACGGCCTCCCGCGGGACACGGACCACGTCGTTGTTCTCGCCGCGCCGACGGGAGAGGACGACGTCGTCGCCGATCGGCCCCGAGAGCCGCTCGCGAGCCTCGACGATCGAGCTCACGGTTGCCCCGTCGATCGTGAGAATGACGTCTCCTGCCACCACGCCCGCTCGTTCGGCCTCGCTCGCTTCCGCGACTCCGACGACGACGACTTCGCGCGGCTCACCTGAGAGCTCACCGAGGGTGATCGCGACGCCGCCGCTCGACGCCGGTTCGTGCGCTCGGTCGCCCGTCTCCGGGACGAGCCGGAGAGTCACCCCCGTCAAGCTGTGCGCGGCGGATATCCGGAGCGACTCGACGCGTGCGCGTCCGACGTCGGGTGCGTAGGCCTCGAGCGTGACAACGCCGTCTTCGAGCCCGCCGAGGCGGAAGCGTCCTCGGACGTCGGTGACCGCAAAGCTCGTGTCCGTGCCGTTCACCGGCAAGTAAGTTGGCACGTGATCTTTCCCGACCCGAGCACCGCCGACGGCGTTCCCGTGTGCATCGAGCACGGTCCCGAGGACGACGGCTTCGTCTCCGAGCTCGACGTAGCCGATGTCTTGAGAATGCGTCGAGGTCTCGGCGACTGTCAGCTCGCGGGTGACGCTGACATGGCCGGCCGCCTGCACTCGAAGCCTGACGGACCCGCGCGCCAGGTCGTGGAGCCGGAAATGACCATCAGCGTCCGTCTCGGTGCGACGGACGCCCCCGTCGGTGTAGAGCGCGACCTCCGCACCATGGATCGGGGTACCGCTTCGCGACTCGCGGACCGTTCCATGAATCAGCTCTGCGGACTCGAGCGTGATCTCTGCGGAGACGTCGCTCTCTGATACGAGCGCTGCGCGCGCGGCATGACCCGGTGCGGAGACCTCGAGGCGTAGCGCGACGCCTCGAGCGCCGCCGATCGAGACGTCCCCATGCGCATCGGTGAAGGCGGTCGTGCGCAGCGGAACGCCCGGGTCGACCGAGCCGACGGACACTTGCGCCGCGCTTATCGGGTAGCCGCGATCGTCGCGCACATGGACGTCGAACGCCGGTCGAGCATCGGGCAGCGTCAGGCTGACGCTCCCCCTTCCCGCGTCAGCGACATGCACCGTTGCGCGCGCGACCCGAGCGTCCGTGTCTTCCCCCAGCGAAGCTGTGACGACCACGCCATCGGGAATGGCCGCGAACGCGAACGTCCCGTCCGAGGCTGAGCGCGTACGGCGCTCGATCGACCCTCGGAGCGCGGCAAGGGTCACGCTTGCGCCAGCGACAGCGCGACCCGCGCCGTCGACGACGCGTCCCTCCAGCGCGCCGCCTTCGCGGAGCACGACATCGACGTGTGTCTGTCCTCCTGGCGTGAGCGTCACCACCTCGCTCATGGCTTCGAGGAACTCCGGATGACGGACGATGACGCGGACTCGACCAGGCGACGCGGGCGCCGCGCGGAACGTCCCGTCTTCCTTCGTGACCCAGGGCTCGTCCGGCGCCGCTGCGCCCGGCGAGCTTGCCAGGAAGCCGGGATCCATCGCGCGCGGGATCGGTGGCACCGGCCCGGGCACGACACCGAGCTCGCCCGAAGGGACGAGCGCATGGGCTCCGCTCAGCGTCGCGTCGAACTGCGCGCGCTGGAACGCGCGCTTGCGGGGGTCATCGTCGATCGGGGCCCCCGCCGCGCTCGAGCCGACGATCTCGATGGTCGCGCCGTCGACCGCGCGTCCATGGGCATCCTCCACGCGCCCCTCGATGACGCCCGCGTGGACCATGACGACCGTGAGCGGGTGGCCGTCCGAGGGGACTTCGATCGCCCCTCGCGCCACGAACCCCGCTGCTTGCGCGGAGAGGAACGCGGGTCCTCTTGCCACCGGTCCCAGTCGGACGGTCCCGGCGATATCCGACGTCCCCTCGATCGGAAATGGCGAGAGCCCCGCCTCGACGAGCGTCATGCGCGCGCCCGCGATCGAGGCACCGTCGTCGGTGTCCTCGACGACCTTGGCCGTCGCGAAGACCCCTTGGGACAGGCGCAGCGTGACGTGTCGTTCCTCTCCGCGCGCAAGCGGGATACCCAGATCGGTGGGGGACACGAGCGACCCCGACGTCGCACGGAGCGCGTACGAGCCTGCGACGAGCGCACCGATGCGGACCGTCCCGTCAGGCCGGGTGTCCGTCGTCCGAGCCGGCCAGAGCGCCGTGCCGGCCACCTGCACGCGGACGAGAGGCGCGGCCGCGCCTCGCTCATCGAGGACAGTGACGACGAGCGCGCCGAGCTTGCGGAGCACCACCCTCGCCGTCTCTCCCTCGCGCACACCTGCGTGCACGACGTCCTCGAAGCCAAGCGCACGAACCACGATGGTCCATGGTCCAACGCCGAGTCGTTCGGTCGTTGCGTGCCCAGCTGCGTCCGTCCGCATCCCGACGGGTAGCGGATCCACTCCCGTGACCTCGGCCGCGGCGTCCGGAACCGGTTGCCCCAGGTCATCGACCACCGCGATCGCGAGGGGATGAGCTGGCGACAGCGCCATCTCGAGCGGGCCAGGCGAGTCGCCGAGCACTCTCTGCGATGACGCGCGCGCGAACCCCGTCGCGTCGGCGAGGATCCATGCCGCGGTTCGCGGAAGCGAGCGGAGGGCGACGCGACCCGCCCCGTCGGTCTCGCCGGAGCCCGCGAGGTACGCGCGATCGCCGATCATCGACAGAACGCGGACGCGAGCATGAACGAGCGCCTGATGGTCAGGCTCGGACCGGACGACGACGACGAGGTCGGCGTCGTGATCCGGCGACGGAGGCAGGGGCTGCGTTGCTTGCTCGAAGACGACAGGATGGCTCACCGCACCCGGCAGGGTGCCGAACGCCGCCACCACGAGCCCGAGCGTCGCGATACGGCGCAGCCTCGCAACGGGGACGCGCATCGCGCGAATCAGGGTTCGCTGGCGTTCACCCACTCGAGCCGCGCGAGTGGGACGTCGCCCGCGAAGAGGGCAACAGGCGCGATGGCCACCGCCAGCTGCTTGATCTGCGCCGGGATCATCCCGAGGATCGAACCCTCCGCGCTCTCGGCGTGGACACCGACCATGCCGAGGGCCGTGTCGAGGAGCGTGTGCTCGATCCTCGGGAGCTCTTCGAACGGGGCGTCGTCGCTCAGATGACCGAGCTTTCGCGCCTCGGCGAGGGCCTCTCGCAAGCCGCCGAGCTTGTCGACCAGCTTTCGATCGAGAGCCTCCTGCCCCGTCCAGACCCGCCCCTCGGCCACGGCGTCGACGGCCTCCTTCGTCATGTGCCGACCGGTGGACACGCGATCGAGGAAGGTGTCGTAAAACTGGTGGACCTTCACCGTGAGCGCCCGCTTCTCATCCTCCGTGAACGGCCGGAACAGCGACTCCGCGTCGGCGCGTGGAGTCGTCTTGTACGTGTCGAAGCTCACGCCGACCTTCTGCATCAGACCGCTCAGGTCGGCCTTGCCATAGAAGACGCCGATGGACCCGGTGACCGTGAGGGGGAGCGCGTAGATCTCGTTTGCGGCACACGCGATGTAATACCCGCCGCTCGCCGCGACTGTTCCCATCGAAACGATGACGGGCTTCCGCTTCGCGAGCTCGACGACCGCGCGCCACATGACGTCGGCGGCCATCGACGAGCCCCCTGGGCTCTCGATCCTGAGGACGACCGACTTCACGTGCGAGTCGTCCTTGATCGCGTTGAGGGTGTCGACGATCGAGTAGGAGCCCGCGAGGTCGATCCCGAGGATCGGGATGTGCCTCGTCCGACCGTCGATCATGTCGCCTTCGACGTAGACCAGCGCGACATGGTCGGCCTCGCTGAACGAGGCCGGGGCGAGCGTCGTGTCCTCGTATTTCGCGTAGCTGACGTCCTGCCCGACGAGCTCCTGCGTCGCTCGCTCCAGCTCGTCGTCGAACGCTGTCCCGTCGATCAGCCCGGCCTCCTTCGCCTCGCTGGGAACGAAGGGCCCCTTCGCGCTGATCTCCTGGACGCGCGCGTCGGTCAGCTTGCGCCCGACCGCCACGTCGCGGTTGAAGACCGCCCCGAACTCCCGGAGGAGATCCTCGTGGTCTTGCCTCGCCGTCTCGCTCGCATGCTCGTTCGTGAACTGCTCGGGCGCGGACTTGTGGTCGCTCACGCGGATGAACTCGGCGCGGATGCCTAGCTTCTCGAGCAACTTGCCGAGGTACATGTACTGCATCCGGAGCCCCGCGTAGCGCAGACCCCCTGCCGGGTTCACGACGATCCGGTTCGCGTTCGCGCACACATAGAGCGCGCGAGCGCCGGCGTCTTCCCAGCTGCAGAGCACCTTCTTCTTGCGAGCCCGGAGCACGCGAATCGCGTCGGCGAGCTCCTCGGCGTGGGCGAACGAGTCGGCTGGCTCGGCGCGCAGGACGAGCGTGACGGCGGCGACGTCCGGGTCGTCGGCGATGCGCCACAGCTTTCGCAAGAGCGCCGTGTGCTCGCGAACGCCCGGCGTCGACTCGAGCCGCAAGAAGACCGCGTCACGTGGGTGAAAGAAGCCGGGCTGCGTGTACCAGGCGAGCGACGCCGTCGCGTACGCTCCGGACGTCGTCTGATTGCCGAGCCCGTTGCCGAAGAGGGCTCCTCCGCCGATGCTCCCGCGACCGATCGCGATCTCGAGCCCGGCCGTGCCGACGACCTCGCGCTGCTGGTCGTTTCCCAGGTGCGCCACGACCACGTCGGCGCGAGCCCGACCGACGCCGGGAACGTCGACGCCGAGAGTCGCGCGCGGCTCGAGGAGCCCGTCGCCCGAGATGCACTGGTTGCCGGCGCCGAGGTCCTGGCACTTGAGCTCGAGGCCGAGCTCGAAATCACGACGCCCGGTCGGACGGAACGCCGCCGCGAGGACGTAGCTCCGGTCGAGGACCGCGGTGCCCGTGCCCGGCGGCGCCGAGATGACCTGCTCGCTCGGGCCGTTCCAGTCCTGCGCGACCAGCGACAGGGCGAGGCGCGTGTTCGGACGGAACGACAGCCCCGTCGAGACCCCCCAGAGGCCGCTCGTGTAGCTGTTCGACGAGTACGAGTGCTGGAGGCTGGCGCCGATCGAGAGGCGGTCGCTGAGCTTGTACGCGAGCCCCCAGGTCGCCCACACGTACGAGTATCCGCTGTACGGGAAGCCCGACGTGTCGGGGGACATGACGTAGTCGATGCGCAGACCCGTCGAGAGCCCGAACGGGAGGGGCGCTGCCCCCTCGAGCGACTGGCCGCAGTTCACCTTCTGCGTATCGGGGCAGAAGACGCCGGTCCACCGCAGCTCGGCGGCTGGCAGGAACGCGAGGTTCGCAGGGTTGAGGACCAGCGCGTCGGCACCGTCCTCGCTCGCCACGCTGCGGCCGGGGGCGTCGAGACGCGACGCCATCTGCGGAAGCGGCCCCTGAGCTTGCGCGCGACCGGGGGCGCTCGCGACGCAGACCGTTGCCAGCAGCGTCGCCGGGATCGTGATTCGTGCTCGTTTGGGGCGCATCGTCAGCTTCCGGTACATCCGCTGCTGGAGGTCTGGCAGAAAAGGCCGCTCAGACAAGCGTCGCGAGGTCGCGCAGCGCCACGGCCTCTGCGTCGAAGGTCTTCTTCACTTCGTTCACGATCAGCCGCTCGCCGACGGCACGAACGACGGCGTGTACCTGGAGCTCGAGCTGGCCACGGACGATGCGCGCCGAGCCGTCGCCTCGCGGGACGAGCGAGTAGGTCCCGCTCGCCTGGAAGTACTTCTGCCATTCGGGCTTCACGAGAGGGACGATGTTCCACGCCGCCTCATGCTTCTTCAGGCTGTAAGTCGAGCGCTCTTCCCAGCTCAGCATCTCTTTGGTGACGTAGGGCTTTGCGAAGTCCGGCACCTTCACGTTGGCTGCGAAGGCCCAGACGCGCTGGAGGATCCCATCCTCCAGCTGATGCGACGTCTGGGTGACGGTCTCCATATCGGAGAGCTTCGGCCGAAGGTCGTCGATCAGGCGGGGGGAAAGGACGGCCAGCTCGATGGCATCGAGCGGGATGTCGAACTCATGAGTGAACTCGAATCGCAAGGTAGGTCGGGCAGATAGTACGGAGTTGTCGCAGCTTCGGGTGAATAGTTGCTGTTCAGGTACGGCCCCGCACCCTCACGAGAAGCAGAGGCGTGCAGGAGCGGGTCCGGGACAGCGCTGCCGCGCGAGAACACGCGGAGGGCGCGACATGTCGGACGCGCCGACGTCAGAGAATCTTGCGGGCGCGGAGCGCGGCCTGGATCTGCGGTGCACGGCGCGCGAGCTCGTCCGGGTCCTTCACCGGAAGGAACCGAGCCGCAGCCCCTTCTCGCGGGACGCGCACATATGCCGCCGGCAGCGCGCGCGTCAGCTCCTGCAGCAGGCGCTCGAACTGGATGACGGCGCGACCGTCGACCTTCTTCTCGACCTCGAACCAGTTCCACGTGATCTTCGCGGTCGCGAGCGCGTCGGCGTCGACCAGGAACGTGTTCGTGTTGAAGACGCTGACCGTCGTCGCGTCGAACTCCTTCGGAAGCCGGAACTCTTCGAGGACCTGGAGATACCCCTCGGCGTGGACCGGGATGCCCCCCTTGTCTCCCGCGACCTTGTCGCAGACCTCGACCATCACCTTGGCGCCGGACTCCAGAAACGACCCGAGAATGGCCGTGTCGACGGTGGCGCCGAGGTTGTCGAGGTTCGTGATCCAGACGACCTTGCCCCCTTCCTTGCGGAACGAGTCGAGCAGCCCCGAACGTCGCAGCGCATCGACGAGGTCGCCGTGGCCCGTGGCGTGCGAGCTAGGTTCTCCTTGCTCGTCCCGGAACAGCGCGCCGTCCGCGGTCAGACGGAGGCTCAGGCCCTGGATGAAGGTCTTCACGTGGGCGGGAGCGTTCTGGCGCGCGAGCGCGTCGCGGATCGGCTCGTCGGTGGCGTCGCTCGTCATGAGCCAGAGCGGCACGGGGCGACCTGCGGCGCGTGAGAGCACGGCGTTCTCGAGAAGCCGAAGCTCGAGGAACGTCTTGCCCTCCGTCGCAACGACGAGCGCTTTGACGACGCCACCCATGCGCGTCGCCATCCCCCCGGCCATGACGACGAACGCCAGCTCTCCTCGCGCGATGGCCGCGCTTCCCAGCGCAGCGAGTCGCTCGTGGCTGGCCGAGCTCTCCTCCGGAGCGTCGACGATCTCGTCCCGCCCCGGCGCGCGCGCCGGCCCCGCGACACGGTTGCGCGTGTCGCGCCGGGCGACCACGTCACCCGTCAGCGTCGCTGCGAGCGCGAGCAGCTGGGCTCGGTCGAAGCCGCCGGCTTCGAGCTTCGAGCGCAGCTCCGCCGAGAGCGAGTCGAGATCCTTGTCGAGCGGGGGGGAGGGCGTCTGCAAGCGTGCGTTCATGGCTCCCGTGTTGTAGCCGAGGCGCCGAGAAATGAGTGCTACACTGCAGGTGTCATGAGGGGATCGCGCTCCGGAGACGGTGTCGTAGTGCGCTCGGCTTTGTCGTGCGCAGCGCTGGCCACGCTCGTGACGCTCGGCGCGTGCGTCGTCACTCCCACGACGCCACCCCCCCGGGGAATCCTCGTGAGCGGCCCGCCACCCGCGCTCATCCGCGAAGAGCGTTCGTCCGCCGCCCCCCCGCCCACGCCCGCGGCGGCGTGGCTCGCCGGCTACTGGCACTGGACGGGCCTGCAATACGCATGGATCCCGGGCCACTGGGAGGCGGCGCCTCCGCTCAACGCTTCGTGGCACGCCCCGGCCTACGTCCAGAACAACGGCGCGTACTTCTATGAGCCAGGCGGCTGGAGCCCTGCGACCGTTCGCCCGGCACCTTCTGCCTCGAGTCGGGAGGCGTTCCACTGAGGGCAGGCTCCATCGCTCGGCGGGTGCGCGTCGCCGCGACGTCCATCCTCGTCACGGCAGCGGCGCTGTCCGGCTCCGCACACGGTCAGTCGCGGGCTCCGGTCGAGCACGAGCCCATCCCGCCCGACCCGGCGAACGATCTCATGTTCGGCTTGCGACTCGACGGCGACTTGCCTGCGGCCATCTCGACGCCGAGCGGGCTCGTGGGAGCACCGGACCCTCGTGAGGCGCTCCCGCCGGAGGCCACGCCCGGTACCCCCGCAGCCTCTCCGAGCCTCGCGGGCCAGGACGTGGGGCCCCTCGTCGCGTCGCACTACGTTCCCGACAGCGACACGCGACGACCCTCTGCGCTGCCGTACAGCGACCCTTTCGTCCCCTCCACCGCGCCGTGGAAGCGGCTGGTCGCCTTCGACGCCGTCCTGCGGGACTTCTCGCTCGGCGTTCACGACCCGAAGCTCATCTCGCTCCCGACCCACGAGAAGGCGCGCACCGACGAAAGCGAGGAGCTGTTCTTCGGCGACCTCGTCGTCGACCTGCAGGCCAACCAGCCGACGCGCATTCCTTCGGTCGGCCCGGGCGCGCGCGTGGTGCATGCACGGCTCGGCATCGGAGCCGACGACCTCGACTTCGAGCTCCTCCGCGACGGCGCCGACAACTGGTTCATCCGCACGCGCAAGAGCGGACGCGCTCGCCTCGTCCTCGAGCTCAGCATCGCGCGGGCGGTGTTTGGTGGTCCGTTCGGCGACGTGCCGCCGGACATGAGATTCGTCCGGTGGGGCTCGGAGCTCCCCGTGGCGGTCCAGCACGACGCCGCGCTCGTCGCGGCGCACATCGGCGTTCCAAGAGCGTCGACGCGTGAGACGATCGAAGCGCTCGTCGAGTACTTCCGAGGCTTCTCCGAGTCGAGCGATCCGCTCCCGAACGATCGCAGCGTCTACCTCGCGCTCGCGCTCTCTCAGCACGGCGTTTGCCGCCATCGCGCGTATGCGTTCATGGTGACGGCGACGTCGCTCGGCATTCGCTCGCGCGTCGTCATGAACGAGGCGCACGCGTGGGTCGAAGTCCACGACGGGCATCTGTGGAAGCGAGTCGACCTCGGAGGCGCGGGGACGATCCTCGACGAGTCGACGCGCGGAAAGGGTCCGACCTACGCTCCGCCGCCCGACCCGTTCAAGTGGCCGGCGGGCGCGAAGCGCGGCGACGACCTCGGGAGGACGGCGTCGGGGTCGAGCAGCGCGGCCTCGGGTGGGAGCGGCAGCGGCGGTGGGACCGGTGGCACCGGTGGCACCGGTGGTGCGCCCGACGACCCGACCGCGCCCTCGTCGACCGCGCCAGGTCAGAGAGCCTCCGGCGCCGGCACGCAATCGAGGCTCGCGCCCGACACGCGACCGACGCCGACCGTGACCGTCGAGCTGACGGAGGCCTCGGCGACGCGTGGGGCGTCGGTCCACCTGCGTGGAGACATCCTGGCCGACGGCGTGCCGTGCGCGCACGCGGTCGTCGTGCTGACGGCGCGCGAGACGAAGACGGGCGACGTCTCTCGGCTGGGCGAGCTCGCCACCGACGACCGCGGCGCCTACTCGGGAACCCTCGTCGTCCCCGCGACCGTGGGGCTCGGTGACTACGAGGTCTTCGCAACGACGCCCGGCGACGCACGCTGCGGTGTCGCGGTCTCACGATGAGCGCCGCGTTCGTCCCGTTCCTGTTCGAGCTCCGTGCGCGGAAGGTCAAGGTCGGCACGCAGGAGGCGCTCGCCCTCGCGCGCGCGCTCGCGGCCGGGCTGCACGACAGCTCGCTCGACGGCTTCTACCACGTCGCCCGAGCGCTCACGGTGCACCGCGAGCAGGACCTCGACGCCTTCGATCAGGCCTTCTCCGCGCACTTCCGTGGCGTCCACATCGCGAGCCTCGACCTCGTGAAGGAGCTCGAAGAGTGGCTCCGTGATCCGAAGGAGCGTCGAACGCTCACGGAGGACGAGCGCAAGATGCTCGAGACGCTCGATCTCGAGGAGCTGCGGCGACGCTTCGAGGAGCGCATGCGCGAGCAGGACGCGCGGCACGACGGCGGCAATCGATGGATCGGCACGGGCGGGACGAGCCCGTTCGGGTCGCAGGGGGCGCACCCGAGCGGCGTTCGCGTCGGGCCGAAGGGAGGGGGCCGGAGCGCCCTCGGCGTCGCCGACGCGCGCCGCTATCGCGGCTACCGCTCGGATCTGGTGCTCGACGTGCGGCAGCTCGAGGTCGCGCTGCGGAAGCTCCGCGCCTTCCGTCGCGAAGGGGTGCCCGACGAGCTCGATCTCGACGAGACGATCGCGCGCACGTCGAAGAACGCCGGGGAGCTCGAGATCGTGCTCCGTCCGCAGAAGAAGCCGCGCGTTCGCGTGCTCCTGCTGATGGACGTCGGAGGGTCGATGGACCCTCACACCGAGGTCGTCTCCCGCCTCTTCTCCGCCGCGCGGCGCGCGTCGAACATCCGCGAGCTCAAGACCTATTACTTCCACAACTGCATCTACGGCCGCGTCTACGGGACCGAGCGGTTCGACCAGCCCATCCCCGTGCGCGACGTGCTCGAGGCCGCCAGCCCCGAGACGAAGCTCATTCTCGTCGGAGACGCCGCGATGCACCCGGGCGAGCTTCTGGGCTCCGGGGACTTCGACTACTACTCGAGCCAGGCCAGTCACCGAGGCGAGAACATGCCCGGATTGCGCTGGATGATGCTGCTCGCCGACCACTTCCGCCGAAGCGTGTGGCTGAACCCCGAGGAGCCGAGCTACTGGCGTGGGGGGACGGCCGAGGCCCTGGGGAAGGTGTTCCCGATGTTCGCGCTCACGCTCGACGGGCTGAGCGAGGCGATCGCCCACCTATCGAAGGGCCAGGCTCGTCGCGTCTAGTCGTGGGCTCGCTGGGCTTTCGACGTCGGGCTTCCTGACCAGCGTCGCGAGGGAGGAGGTGAGCACCTCCGGCAGGCCGTCTCCCGCCGCCGGTGGGGTCGTGCCCGATGCCGCATGAAGCGACGAGAGCATCGCCTCGAGGCGCCTTCCACGCGCTGCCGGCACGGGTGCCGCCGCGTCGCAGACGCCCGGTCGCTCGACCATGAGCCAGTGCATCGCCACGATGTCGCCGGATCGCGCCTTCGCTCTCTCCTTCGGGCTCCAGTGGCAGTCGGACGACTCCCACTGTCCGCCCGCGTCGACGCGAGCGAGCTTGTGACCCTGCGGGTCGTAGGCGACGTCTGGCTCCGTGTTCTCCACGTAGAGCCGCTCTCCTCCGTCCGCGAGGTAGTCGAGGCGATGCCGCATGCCGGCGATCTCCGCCTGATGCACCCAGCGGTGGCCGTGCTCCCCGCGCGGCATCACGTGCAGCACGATGCCCGCGCTTCCGAACGGAGAGGGAGGCGCGGGGCTCGACACGCCGACGAGCTTGCCGGCCTCGTCGAAGTGACTCCACTCGTCGACGAGGACGCCCCCGACGAACGAGCCGGTCGCCACCGGGACGCTGTGCTTCGAGTCGTGGAAGAACGTCCACGCCCCGTCGCGCAGCCCGCCGGCAAAGCTCCCGACCGCCGCGAGGTTTCCGCTCGCGTGAAAGAAGCGCCACTCGCCTTGCGGGCGCTTGTCGACGTAGCGGCCCTCGGCGAGTCGTGCGCCCGTCGGGTAACGGCTCGTCCACCTCCCCGACCTGCCTTCGACCTCGAGTCCGATCGGCGTCGAATCGATCGGCCCGTCGACGAGATCTCGCTCGTTCCAGTAGCTCGGCGGGATGTATCCGGGCTGGATCGACGCGAGCTCCTCGAGCGAGAGCCCGGACGACGCGACCCATTCGCGCACCTCGGGCATCGCGGCCGCGATGTCTTCGAGCACGCTGTAGCGGTGCTCTCTCGCGACCTTCTCCGCGAGCGCGCGACCGGCGGTCTGCTCGATGAGGTACCCGACCGCGCAGATCGTGCGGCGATCGTCGATGAACACCGGGCTGCGCCACGGGACGTGGACGTTGAGCGGCGTCGTGCCCCTCGCGATGTACTCGTCGAAGTGACCGAGGATCTCCCGTCGCCTCGCGAGGAGCTCGGGCTTGGTCGGCGGACGCTCCGCAAGCCACCGCCGCACGTGGGTGAAGTGCGCGTGCATGCGAAGCGGCTCGCTGTCGCCCGGGCCCGGGAGCCTGCCGTAAAGGGCCGCGAAGCTGTCGTCACCGATGTGGTGGTTCGCCCCGTCGCGGAAGCCGCGCGCCGCGTCGCCGGGGGCGAGCGCGTGGCTTGCGGACGCGAGGCTGAGGGTGACGGGGAGGAGCACTGCGGGGATCCATCGGCGCATGCAGTTTCGAACGCCACGCTCGCGAGAACGATTCCGTCGAGCGATCGCGCGGCGGCCGCTCGCGCGACGGGGAAATACGCTCGCGTCCTCCCGTTCGTGAGCCAGAGAAACCCGATTTCCCGCCTTCCGCTCATCCGACGGGCGCTCGTTGTCCCGACTTCCCGCGGGACATTCATCCTGCGGGCGCAAGCCACGCCGAGGTCCGCGCTCTCTGTGACGATTTCCCGTGGAGCGCTCATCCCACGGGCGATCGGCATTCCGATGTCCCGTGAGACGTTCCTCCCATGGGCGCTCGCCACACCGACAGACGCGCACGCCGTATTGATTTCCCGTGCGACGCTTCTCCCACGGGCCCTCGGCATGAACGCTTCCCGTGGGACGTTCCTCCGACGGGCGCTCGCCACACCGAGAGCCGCGCTCGCCGCTCCGGCTTCCCGTGGGACGTTCCTCCGACGGGCGCACGCCACATCGAGTGGCGCCGTCGTAATGCTTCGGGCGTCCCTCGGCAGTTCAACTTCCCGCCACAGGTTCGTCCCAAGGGCGCGAGCAAGTCCGACGCCCCGCCGGAGGTTCGTCCCAAGGGAAACGGTCAGTTCCACCGGCACTCCCGCGGGCCGCGCAAGCTACAGCCGAGGAGCGTCCAATCTTCCCGTCACGCGCAGCGTCGTCCGAGCGCAGGCTCCTGCACCTGATCGAGCTCAGGCTGCGCAACGTAGAGGTGCGGGTGACTGCGCTCCACTCTAGAGCCGGACGTCGACGTACACGCCGCGCCGCAGGTCCGCGAGCCAGAGCTTCCGCTGCCGCTCCATCGCCTCGCCGAACGCGCGGTCCATCATCTGGTCCTTCATCTCGTCGTACGTCGGCACCTTCGGCGGCGTGTGGACCTGAACGATGAGCAGCGCCTCGACGTTGTGGCCGTCGGGCGCGTACGGGATGACGTCCGTCGTCTCGCCCTTCTTGAGCGTACGGATGGCGACCTGGACCTCCTTCACGAGGTTCTCCGTCGACAGCATCCCGCGCGAGCCGCACGCGGCGTTCGTCTGCGAGTCGTCCGAGTACTGCGTCACGAGCTTGCAGAAGTCTTCGCCCGCGCGCGCGCGTCCGACGATCTCTTCCGCGAGGAGCTTGCGCGCCTGCTGGACGGCGGGCGTCGGGCTCGTGCGCATCGCGAGGATGCGGACGTCGACCTGCGCGCCGTTCTCCCTCATCCAGCGTGCGTAGACGGCCTTGCCGTCCTCTTCCGAGACCTTCACGCGACCGCGAACGCGGAGCTGCACGAGCTTGCCTTCGAGGACCTGCCGGCGCAGCTCGTCGCGGTAGTCCTGCTCGGTCAGCCCCTGCTTCTTGGCCTCGCCGATGAGCTCCTTCGGCTCGATCTTCGCCTGCGCCGCGATGTTGCGGATGGCGTTGTCGACCTCGTCGAGCGTCACGCTGATGCGCGCCTTGTCGGCCGACTGCTCCTCGAGCCGGTCGTCGATCATCCGGTTCAAGAGCTCCTTGAACATCTGCGTCTCGGCCGCCGCGATCTCTGCCGCGCCGCGCGCGCTCCCGTAGATGCGCGACAGGAACGGCTTCGCGCGCTTGCGGAGGTCCGACAGCAGTATGGGCCGCTCGCCTACGACCGCGACGATACGCTCGACGATGCTCGCTCGAGCCGGGTGCGCGAACGGCAGCGACAGGGCAAGCGCAAGCGCCCCGGCGAACAGCCTGCTTCCGCGCCGTCTCAACACGAAGATCGCTCTATCACGCGACGGAACGCCCGACCAACGGGACTTCTATCGCTTGGAGTACTGGAAGCGCTTGCGTGCGCCCGGCTGGCCGTACTTCTTGCGCTCCTTCTTCCGTGCGTCGCGCGTCAGGAAGCCGGCACGCTTGAGGACGGCGCGCTTCTCGGGGTCGATCTCGCAGAGGGCGCGGGAGATGCCGTGGCGCATCGCCTCGGCCTGAGCCGAGTGGCCGCCGCCGTGGACCGTCGCCGTGACGTCGAACTGCTCGATCGCCTCGATGATCTCGAGCGACTGGCGCATGATCATGCGGCTCGTCTCGCGCTCGAAGTACTCGTCGGCGGGGACGCCGTTGACGACGATGGTGCCGGTGCCGGCCTTGATCCAGCAGCGGGCGATGGCCGTCTTGCGCTTGCCGGTGGCGTACGTGGAGGTCTGGGTAGGCATGGTCGTCTCTTACGTCCGCACGCTGGCGGTAGCAGCGGCAGCGAGGTACTTGGGGAAGGGTTTCGGCTGCTGCGCGACGTGCGGGTGGTCCGGCGTCGCGTAAATCTTGAGCTTCGTCAACATCTCGCGGCCGAGCACGTTCTTGGGGAGCATCCCCTTCACGGCCTTCTCGATCGGAAACTCGGGCTTGCGCGCGAGCAGATCGCGGTAGCTCTCGGCGCGGAAGCCGCCCGGGATGCCGGAGTGCCGGTAGTAGAACTTCCCGTCGAGCTTGTTGCCCGTCAGCTTCACCTTGCCCGCGTTCACCACGACGACGAAGTCGCCGGTGTCTTCGTGGGTCGTGAACGTCGGCTTGTGCTTGCCTCGGAGGACGTGCGCAACCTCGCTTGCCAGGCGGCCCAGGGGCTTGCCTGTGGCGTCGATCACGAACCAGACGCGGCTGGCCTGGGCGGTGACGGGGGTGGCTACGAACGATTTGCTGCTGGGCATACGAAACTGCCTTTCGACCTTCGAAGACTCCCGAGGGAATACGGGGGCGCGGAACCTACGGGGAGCGCGGCAGCGTGTCAAGTGAGAGACGCGCTGCGTGCCCTCCGCTCTCTTGCGGGGCTGGATTCGCACGATAGATCGCCGCCGTCCTCGGGGGGAGGACGATCGCGACGCGGCCTCGATCGATCGTCACGTGCGGCGTCGCGCCGGCCCCGACGAGCTCCTCGAGCGTGGTCCCGTCGCTCCACGCGGGACGAGGCGCGCGCGAGACGAGCGAGACGACCAGCTCTCTCGGCGCGTCGTCGTTGCCGAGCACGACGAGGACCGATCCGGCGGCCGAGCGTCGGGTGAAGACGAGGGCGTTGGCGCCGCCCGTCGTCTGCCGCGCGAGCTCCTCGTAGCCTCCTCGCCAGAGCGCGTCTTCGCTCGACCGCAGCGCCGCGAGCTTCTTCACCAGCGACCACGACGCCTGCGCATCTCCGAACGTGCCGTCGTGGACGCGCGCGTCGCTGCGGGTCGCCGCGCTCCACGCCCACGCGGGCATGTCTCGTCGGTTGTCGGGGTACGCGCCGATCATCCCGAGCTCGTCTCCCTGATAAATCTGAGGGATGCCAGGGAGCGTGAAGAGCGCCGTCAGCGCCACGGCGTAGCGGCGGTCCCTCTCGGCTGGGCTGAGGCCGGAGACCGGCGTCATGAAGCGCGGCATGTCGTGGTTGTCGAGCATCGTGACCAGCCGCAGCGCCCGGTCCTGTCCGAGGGTGCCGAGCGTGGACGCGACGACGTCAGCGACGGCGTTGACCGAGCCCCCCTGGGCGAACGCGACGGACAGCGCGTGCTGCAGCGGGAAGTGAAAGGCCGAGTCGAAGCCCGCGTCGAGCTCGGGGAGGACGTGCGCGATCGAGTCGGTGTCGAACACCTCCGCGACCAGGAAAAGCTCCCTCGCGCTGGCCGACCGGACGCCTGGAACCCACGAGGTGGCCAGGTATCCGGGCGGCATGTGCTTCGCCGTGTCGAGGCGGATGCCGTCCGGCTTCACGCGGGACACCCACCGCCTGGAGAGGCCCGTGAGGTAGTCCGCCACGACAGGCTGCTCCTGCGCGAAGTCCGGGAGGCCGTGAAGCGGGCACTCCACGACCGGGTCACCGCGGCTCGCGCACGTGGCCTCGTCATGGAGCCAGGTGGGCCGCTCTCGAGCGATGCGAGCCCCGCGACCGGCGTGGTTGACCACCATATCCATCACGAACCGCATCCCCGCGGCGTGGAGCGCAGAGGTGAGGGCCGAGACGTCGTCCCAGCTGCCGAGCTTCGGCTCGAGCGCCCCGTCGTCCGGATCGGTGAAGTCTGCCCAGTACCCGTGATAGCCGCACGAGCTGTCGCGAAGCGGGACCTGCGCGTAGAGCGGCGTCGTCCATATCGCGGTCGCCCCGAGGTCCGAGAGGTACGGGATGTGCTCGCGAACGCCGGCGAGGTCTCCTCCGTGAAATCGGTACGGGTTCGACGGGTCGAAGCAGTCCGGAGCGCCGAGCCGGTCGTTCGTCGGATCCCCGTTCGCGAACCGGTCCGTCACGACGAGATAGAAGACCTGTCGTAGCCATCCGTCGTCGTTCTTCACCGGCGCCGCCGCGACGGTTGTCGCAGGAACCGAGGCTCGAGGCGGAGCGCACGCCGCGAGCGACAGCGCGAGCATCCATCGGGCGCCGGCCTTCAGTCGCGTCACGCGCGGCACGATAGGGAGCGATGGCTCCCGGCAGCAAGCCGCGCCGCGCTACAGCCTGAAGTGCCCGAGCTGCGTCCACTCATCGATCACGTCGTCTTCCGACGGTCTGGGGCCCATGTTGTGGATCACGAGCAGCTTCCCGCGCGGACCGCGTCGATCGCTGACGATGCCGACGTGGTCGGGCGTGCAGCGCGGGCAGGGGTTGAACGCGTAGACGACGATGTCTCCTGGCTGCCAGTCCGTGGGGGCGGGCGCGACGGCGTGGCGACGCAGGTAGCCGAGCAGCGGCCCGACGCGCCGATGATCGATATTCGTGTCGGGGGCGGTGACGCGCGGGTAGGCCGCGGGATGCGCGACGATGTCCGCGTGCACGCGCTCCTGCAGGTCGACGCCGACGGCGCGCAGGGCGCGGACGACGACGTCGGTGCAGACGCCGCGCGACGCGTCGAGATCTCCACCCGGATAGACGACGTGGCCTGTGTCCGCGCCCGCGCGGAAGCTCAGTCGCACGTATGCAGGGTCGTACACGACCTGGCGATCGACCTCGCCGCGGGCGCGCGCCACGATCGTCTCGGCGCGAGCGGACGCGGGCGACTCGAGGTTTGATGAGGGCCGGCCGCGAGGTGGATCGGTAGCCAGGTGTGCTCCGGACCCAGCCTCGGCCGCACGTGAATCGGCGTCGGCGACTCCGGATCTGCACGCGAACACACAGAGGAGCGCGAGCGCTGGCGCGATGCATGACGCGACACACGACAGCTTCCGCATCACGACCGTACGTACGAGCGACGACGTCGGTCTAATCCGCAAGCGGACTACCGCGCGCTGTCCTCCTTCGCCTCCACGGCCATGAGCAAGAGCGCGGCGGCGAACGCCATCCTCCGGTCGAGCGGCAGCCCCTGCCACGGCTCGAGGTTCATCGTCGCCTTGTAACCGAAGAAGCTGAACTCCTGCTCGAACGCCCCGGCCGGCCGGCCCATCACGATGAACCCGAAGGTGTAGGGGAGGAACTTGAAGATGCGGCGAAGAAGAGCGCTTCCGGTCTCCAGGATCGTGCCGACCTGCTGATCGTTCGCGTCGAGGATGTGCCACTCGTCGCGGAGCCACGACCTCCACCCTTTGCGGCGAAACGCGCCGAGCTTCGCGTTCGTGCCCGGGTCGACCACGTCGAACATGCCCGCCCAGTCGAGGAGGTTCCGCTGGCGGATCCGGAGGAGCTCGACGTTCTTGGACGGGTCCGCGTAGATGCGGATGTCGTCCTTGATCTTGAAGAGCTTCTCCTGACAGAAGACGAGCGGCGTCCCCTGAGCGTCGAAGATCTCGAAGGTGGGCGAGATCGCCAGGATCTTCCTCCGGCAGCGGACGACGTCGTGCGAGTGCCACATCCCTGCCATCGGCTGCGGAGGCTGGTGGACGAGCTGGTTCCCTGGAACGTGCGACATGGCCGGGCACGGTAGCGGATGCGTAGCGGACGTGCCCGCGGCGTCGCTGCTATTGTCGCGGTGTGGGTACGAGAGAACGCAAGCCACCGAAGGAGAGCGCAGGTCTCCTGCTTTACCGGACGTCCGCTTCGGGCACGATCGAGGTGCTGCTCGGGCATCCAGGCGGACCGTTCTGGGAGAACAAGGACGAGGGCGCGTGGAGCCTCCCGAAGGGGGAGCTCAACCCCGGCGAAGATGGCCTCGCGGCCGCGAGACGCGAGACGCGCGAAGAGACCGGCGCCCTCCCCGAGGGGCCGTTCGTGTCGCTGGGCTCGGTGAAGCAGAAATCGGGCAAGATCGTGCATGCGTGGGCCGTCGCTCACGACATGGACCCGACGACGCACCGGGCGAACCTCGTGGAGATGGAGTGGCCGCCGAAATCGGGCCGCCGCATCTCGTTCCCGGAGCTCGACCGCGCCGAGTACTTCGACCTCGCGACCGCGCGCACGAAGATGAACGTCGCGCAGGTCGAGCTCCTCGATCGGCTCGTCGCGCACCTCGACCCGCGCGCCCGTTGACAGCGAGAGCGCTTCCGCGTGCAATCGCGCGCCGTGCCGCGGCTCGAGCTCGTCCGACAAGGAGTCCCCGATCGGTCGGGCAAGAACCCGTTCACGCGGCAGCCGCTCGTCATCAGCGGTCGCAAGGAGAAGCGCTCGCTCCTCGAGATCGAGGTCCGCGAGAACCGCGTCGAGACCTGGTCGAGCGACGAGAACGGAGTCGAGCGGCGGGCGACGTCGGAGTTCGCGACGAATGACCAGGCGCAGGCGGCCTACGTCGCGCGGGTCTCGAGGGCGGTCCGCAAGGGCTTCCACGAGGTCGGCGAGTGCGAGGTGCTCGGCACGGGAGCCCGACACGGTGGGTCGCTGCTGCTCCTCGACGAGCTGTTCGCGGCGGGCGACGAGCGGGTGACGGACGAGATCCTCGGTGCGACGGCCGAGAAGAAGCTCGCGTCGCTCGCGGCGCCGTGGATGAGCGACGCGCGACCAGCCATGCGGCGGGCGCTCCTCGCCTACATCGACGACGGCTGCGATCGCTATCACCACAAGGTGCTCGTCAAGCGCCTCTACAAGCTCGCCGAGGGGCGCGGCGACGACGAGCTCCTGGCGCACTTCCTCGTCGCGTTCGACCGTCTCTCCCACCGGCGCATCGCGTTCGTGTCCGACTGGCGAGCGCGCGCGCGCGTGCGTCGGCTCATCGTTGCCGACCCGCTCACGAGAGACCGCCTCGGACACGGCAAGTCCTCGGCGCGCTTCTCGCGCGCGACGAGGCGCTACCTCGCGCGGCGGGCGTTCCGGTACTTCCGCCGCCTCGGCAAGGCGGACCCGGCGCGCTACGGCCGAGGCATCCGGCTCGCCCTCGCGCTTTACGAGGACAGGCACCTCGACGCGCCCGAGCGCCTGCTCGACGCATGGGGGCTCTTGCATGCGCTTTATGCGTGGTCGCCTGTCCTCGATCGACAGCACAGCGGCGTGCGCGTCGCGGAAGGCAAGCAGCTCTCGGAGCTCGTGCCGGCTCCGTACTGGCCGGCCGCGTGGCGTGGCGTGGAGGACGAGGTGTTCCAGCTCGTCGCCAATGCGAAGTGCCGCACGGTGCGCGCATGGTCGGTGGCCTGGCTGAAGAAGGAGTATCCGTCGTCGCTCGACGCGGTGCCGGTCGCTCGCGTCGTCTTGCTGCTCGAGAGCCCTCACGAGGAGTCGATCACCCTCGGCGCCGAGCTCCTCGGCCGCACGACCGGCCTCGCGACGGTGACGGTCGACGTATGGCGGAAGCTCCTCTCGATCGGGAACATCGAGGCGCTGCTCCGCATCACCGCCGCGTTCGAGAAGCACGTCGCCCCCGAGCGCGTGACGTTCGCCGAGTGCATCGAGCTCGCGATGTCCCGCGCGGCGCCGGTCGCCGAGCTCGGGCTGCGGTGGGCGACCGACAGAGCCGCGAAGGACGTCGACCTCGCCATCGTCGCGCGCCTCGCGACCGCGCCCCTCGACAGCGTGCGGGGCCCGGCGGTCCGCTGGCTGCTCGGCCTGCTCGACGCCGCGCCCGAACGACGCGGCCTCATCCTGCGAGATCTGCTCGACGCGCGCTTCGTCGATGTCCGTGTCGCGGCGACCGAGTACGTCGAGCAGAGGCACGCGGAGGTCGGCTTGCCCCTCTGGCTCTCGCTCCTCGAGTCCCCCTACGACGACGTCCGCGCGCTCGTCGTCAGGCACGCCACGCGATGGGAGGCGGAGGTCGGGCCCGACGAGATGCGGCACGTCGCCGCGACCGTCATCCTCGCCGTGCATCGCGGCGCGTCCGCGAAGCAGACGATGCTGCGGCGCATCGCCGAGCGGGTCGCGCGGAAGCCAGACGAAGCGGATCGTCTCCTCCCCGTGCTCGCGCTCGCCCTCCGCTCCGTGCGCGCCACCGAGCGCACGGGCGCGCTCCTCGCGATCGCTCGCGCGGCCCTGTCGGATCCATCGCTGCGAGACGCGGTCTCGCGCCACTTCCCCGATGTCGTCATCGACACGCGAGTGAGCGCATGACGCGCCATCGCACCGCCTCGGACGAGGGCGCGCAGTGAATTACGAGCTTCGCTATCTCGGGGCGAGCGGGATCAGGCCTCTCGTCGGGGGAGGTCAGTCGCTGGCGTTCAGCCCCAACCTCGCGCGGCGTCCGGTGTTCTTCGACGCCGAGCTGCGAGAGCCGCTCCGGTTCCGCGAGGCCATGAGCGCGCTCCACGAGGTGGTGGTGGGCGACCTGCGGTACAAGAAGAAAGACCGCTCGACGTGGGTCGCGTGGAAGGCGACCGCCGACCAGGAAGACGCCGAGCTCCTCCGGGCTGCGTTCGACAAGGCGCGCGTGGACGAGGCGCGAAAGATCGGCCAGGAGCCCGTCCCGCCGAACCTCGAGCCCGAGTTCCGCAAGATGCACCGGCTCTACTGGAGCGCGCGCGTCCGCTGGGCGAACGAGCTCGCTCGCAACGACCCCGCCCTCTTCCGTGCGCTCGTCCCGTGCGACCCCGTCGTGACCGTCGCGCCCGACGTCGTGTTCTTCGAGTGCTTCGCCAAGGACGAGTCGGCGTACGGCTGCCTCACCGTCTCGCGCGACGCCTTCACCGGCGAAGCCTCGAGCGGGCTCGGGACGACGAACGTCGACTACTCGCTCGCGCTCTACGAGCACTTCCAGACATTGCGCACCTACCGTGCGACGCGCCTCCTCGTCGACCCGTCGGGCTTCGAAGTGACGACGAGCCACGCCCCCGGCGAAGGCGGGGTCCGCGAGGAGAAGATCGATCTCCCCCCCTCGTGGCTGCGCGGCTTCGGCCAGCTTCAGGCGGCGATGGCGCTCCCGTCGACCCGCGTCGAGCTGTCGGTCGACGTCGTCTACTCCCTCCTCGCGTGGCTGAAGCGGCACCGAGAAAAAGCGGGGCCACGTTCGCTTCGCCTGAGGCTCACGCCAGGCGCCGCGCCCGTCGTCGCGATCGATCCGTGGGGCGTCGAGCTCCGCTCGCGCGGCGCCGTGTACGACGGGCCGGTGCTCGGAGAGATCAAGCTCTGGGGACGTCGTCGCCTGATGTCGCTCGCGCGGCTCCTCCCGATCACGGACAAGATCGAGGTCCTCGTCTTCGGCTCCGGCCTTCCGAGCATCTGGATCATGCACATGGGCGAGATGCGCTTCACGCTCGGTCTGTCGGGGTGGACGGCGAACGACTGGACGCGCGGGTCGAACCTCGACACGTTCTTCGCGGGCTTCGAGGCGCCGCCGAGCGTGGCCGATGGCCTGGGCCGGTACCTCGAGACGGTGCACTCCGCGGGGCTCGCAGATCTCGAGCGGCAGGCGGGCGTCCCGCGGAAGCAGGTGCTCGCCGGGCTTCACCTGCTCGCGAAGCGCGGTCAGCTCGTCTACGACTTCGCGGCGAAGCTTTACCGCTGGCGCCCGCTCATGCCGATGGCGCTCTCGGCGACCCTGCTCGGGCCGGAGAACGAGGAGCTCGAGGCCGCCCGACGGTTCGTGCGCGACGCCGTCGTGAAGCTCGAACGGGACGAGCCGCTCGCGGGAGGGCGCCGGCTGCTCGTCGCGCGCGTCGGCGAGACCGCGTGCGAAGGGATCCTCGATCTCGACGGCGCGTTTCGCGGCGCGAAATGCTCCTGCTCGTTCTTCTACAAGAGCCGGCTCCGCGCAGGCCCGTGCCGCCATCTCCTCGCGCTGCGAATCCACGCGACCGAAGGGCCATCGCCGCCGCAACGCATCACGCCCGCGCCCGCGAACGCGACGAGCTCGCTCGTCGTTCATCTCCCCGAGGCCGTGCTCCTGCAGATGAAGCAGGAAGCGCAACGGCGCGGCGTCACGCTCGGTGAGCTCGCCGAACAGGCCTGGCGCATCGCCCAGCCGCGCATCCACGGCGTCGCCCGCATCGACGAGCTCGCCGTCGATGCCGCGAGCGCTCCGTACCGCGCCGGCGGCGCCGGGAAGCAGCAGCACCTGCTCACCCTCTCCTCAGGGTCGGAGCAGGACCTCCAGCGCCAGGCCGCGCGCCTCGACGCGACGGTCTCGCAGGTGTTCACCGCCGCGTGGCACGTCGCCTACGACGTCATGCGCCTTACCACTTCTCTTCTGAGCTGAGTTCATGCTTCTCTCGCCGTCTGTTCCGTCTCTCCCACCCTGCAAGGAGGCTCGAGCGCACGAGCCCATCATGCTGCGGCGTTCCGCCGCGGCGGCTGTTGCCACTGCATGCATCCCCACGCCCGATGTTCTTTTGGGCTCGCAACGCACTGCCGCGCCATACCAAGTAGACATTCGTCTACGTCGCGTGCAGTGCGTTCGAGCCCTTGGTGATCGGGCGCGGTCCTACGCACGAAGTCGAGCACTCGGGCTTCCTTCCAGGGCGGGAGAGACGATGTACCCCAGCTCGCGAGCCAGCAGGCCGATGCGTCGGTCGGCGTCGCTCAACGTACGTCAGTACGCCTCGCTCAGCCTTCGTAGCCTCGACCCGCTGGCTCGCAAGCTGGGGCACGTCGTCGCATGAGCTTCTGGGACAAGCTGAAAGGGCTCTTCGGGGGGAGCACGGCGAACGTAGGCGTTCCCGGTCACGACCCTTCGCTGGTGTGGAGCGTGCGCGGGGCGATCCAGGTCCGCTGCTCGCGTGGCGGTAGCTTCGAAGCGGTCGACGTCGCCGACGAGGTGACGAAGCACCTCGCCGACCGTGGCGTGAAGGAGATTCGCGCGGCGTGCGCGGTGGTCGAGGCTCTGTACGACCGTGGGGAGCTGAAGCCGCTCGGCTACGAGCGGACGAACGGCACGTATCACCCCATCGGCAAGAGCCCGCCGTCGCCGGCACCCTCGCCGTCCACCGGCGCGCCGCCTGCGCCCGGACGCACGGGTCCCAGGCCTCCCACGCCGACCAGCGCTCCGGCAGCGCAGCGCCCGATGCCTGCGGCGTCGACCCCGAGGCGTCCCGCTCCAGGCCCCGACCCGTTCGCCGCCGGCGACATCCTCGGCCTCTCGGCAGAGGAGATGCGGAAGCGGGCGCTCAAGATCAACCCGTACCGGACCGCCTGGATCGGCCGCGTCGACACCATCCCGCCCCAGAGCGACGAGCGGACGGCGCTCATCGACCGCGGCCTCATTCTCCGCGGGCTCCTCAAGCCCGAGGATCTCGTCGAGATTCACCGCATCGGCGATCTCTGGCTGCGGCACCACGACGCCGTGAAGGTCGGCGAGATCGCAGCGAAGAAGACCGCCGACGCGTTCCTCGCGGCGCGGCGCGCCGAGCGTGCGGCCAACAAAGCAGCGAAGAAGCTCGAGTCGGCGGCGCGCGAGACGAAGAGAGCCGAGGAGATCGCGAAGCGGCGCGCCGAGGACATCGTCTTCCTCGGTCACGGGGTGTCGAGCCGGCTCGGCGACCGCCGCGCCATGGTCGAAGATCTCGCGCGGAGGGGGCTCCCTCTCCTCGCGACCCCGTCCGACGTATCGACCGCCCTCGGGCTGACGATCAAGCGCCTGCGCTGGCTCAGCTACCATGCGGAGGCGGCGACGAGGCCGCACTACGTCTACTTCGAGGTCCCGAAGCGCACGGGCGGGATGCGCCTCCTCGCCGCGCCGCGGGAGGACCTGAAGAAGGCGCAGCGCTGGATCCTGGAGAACATCCTCGAGAAGCTCCCGGTGACGGACGCGGCGCACGGGTTCGTCCGCGCGCGAAGCGTCGTATCGAACGCGCGCCCCCACGTCGGCCACGACGTCCTCGTGAACTGCGACCTGAAGGACTTCTTCCCGACGATCACCTTCCCGCGCGTCCGGGGGGTGTTCCAGGCGATCGGATACTCGCCCGCCGTCGCCACCGTGCTCGCGCTCCTGTGCACCGAGGCGCCCCGCTCGCGTGTGGAGATGGAGGGGAAGGTGTACTGGGTCGCGATGGGCGCGCGCGCGCTGCCGCAGGGGGCGCCGACGAGCCCCGCGCTCTCGAACCAGGTCGCGCGCGCGCTTGACCAGCGGCTCGGAGGTGTCGCGGCCAAGCTCGGCTGGACATACACACGGTACGCCGACGATCTGACCCTTAGCGCGGCGCCGGATCACCGACAGAACATCGCGTGGCTCCTCGCGCGCATCCGTCACATCGCCCAGGAAGAGGGCTTCACGCTCAACGCGAAAAAGACGCGCGTGCAGCGCGCAGCGCGGCGCCAGGAGGTGACCGGTGTGGTCGTCAACGCGAAGCCTTCGCTGCCGCGCGAGGAGCTACGGCGGCTGCGGGCGATCCTCCACGGCGCGAAGACCACGGGCCTCGTCGCGCAGAACCGCGAAGGCGTGCCGGACTTCGAGGCCTGGCTTCGCGGCAAGATCGCGTACGTATCGATGATCGACACCGAGAAAGGCGCACGTCTGCGCGCCGAGCTCGACACCCTCCGCGCGTAGAGCCCGGCGGGGGTCCGGGGAGCGGCGGCGCTCCCCGCCAATTCTCACGGAAGGCAGGAGGGAGGCTGCCGACCGACGCCGTGAGAATGGAGTTGAGACAGCAAATTGCCCGGAGCGGCTCGACCGCATACGCTGCGGGTGCTGGGGCGTAGCCCCCCCAGGTGTCCACCCAACCCCCCTTCCGCATCCCGTCGATCGCCGGAGTTCTCCCCGTTTCCAGGGAAACCCCGGATGGCTCGACTCGTGCTTCAGCTCTCGAGCTGGAGCGCGAGCCACCGGGGGGAAGTCTCAGTTCAGCAGGTCCCTCTCCCGAGCTCCGGGGCCGAGGCGCAGAAGGAGAACCATGTGGGATCGACTGCGTAGTGCGATGCAAGAGGTTCAGCCCTACCGCAGCGCTCTTCGGCGCGTCCTGCTCGCGACTCCGCTCCTGCTGGCGGTGGCGTGCGGGTCCTCGGGCACGACGGGTGGGACGCTCGACGCAGCAGGGCATGGCGACGGAAGCACGGAGAAGGACTCCGGTACGCCGAAGGACGCGGCCCGCGACGCGCATACGCACGACGGCGGCGATGCCGCGAAGGACGCTTCCCGCGATGCGCTCCTCGACGCCGCAAGGCTGGACGGTACGAGCGACGCGCTCGGGGACGTGACCCCTCCCGTCGAAGCCACCACGCAGGCCTGTCCCGACGCGAGCGTCGTCGACGGCTCCACCGTCCTCAACTGCACCGGGAGGTGTGGGCCCGTGCTCGACCCCTGCACGGGTACGACCACGCTTTGCGGCGGCTGTGCCCCCGGCGTCGGCCCTGACGGCGGCGTCCAGGCGCGCGTCTGCGATCTCACGACGAACACATGCGGCGCCGTGGAGACGACCTGCGCCGACTTCAACGCGCAATGTGGAACGGTGGTGACGAGCTGCGGCAGCTTCCTCGACTGCCCCGACACGACGACGAAGGGCTGCGCGGCCGGCGAGCAGTGCAACGCCGAGACGAACCAGTGCGAAGCCTGCCAGCCGGTGACCTGCCTCGACCTCGGCTACGAGTGCGGGAGCGCCTGGCTCGGCTGCGGCCCCGACATCTCGTCGAACTACACCGACTGCGGGACGTGCGGCGCGAGCCAGATCTGCAACGTCGCGTTCAACGTCTGCGAACCGACCTGCGTGCCCGGCACCCCTGCCTCCATCTGCACCGCCGCAGGCGCGCAGTGCGGCATCATCTCGAACGGCTGCGGCGGCACGGTCGACTGCGACAGCGTGATGGGCTTCGGCTGTCCGACGGGCCAGGGCTGCGGTCTCCAGGGCCAGGCGAACAAGTGTGACCCGGCGCCGACGCCGGTCGAGTGCGTCGCGCTCGGCCAGAACTGCGGCTCGATCAAGAGCGTGTGCACCGGCCTGACGATCGACTGCGGCCAGTGCCCGATGGGTCAGGTCTGCAACCCGAACGGCGTATGCGGCCCGCCCTGCACGCCGAAGACGTGCGCCGAGTTCTCCGACATCGAGTGCGGGACGTTCCCCGACGGTTGCGGGAGCACGGTCGCCTGCGGCACCTGCCCGGGCGGCGTCTGCAACGACACGACCCACATCTGCTGCACCGAGAAGACGTGCGCGGCGAGCTACGCCGACCAGTGCGGCACCGCGCTCCCGAACGGGTGCGGGACCAACTCGGTCACCTGCCCCTGCCCGGGCGGCGACACGTGCGAAGCGACCGGCGGAACAGGCGCGCCGCCGAACGGAACGCCCGGCACCTGCTGCACGCCCACGAAGACGGCGGCCACGTACGGCGCCGCGGGTCAGTGCGGGACGAACCTCGCGAACGGATGCGGGACCAACAACATCGACGTCACCTGCCCGAACGGCGGAGAGTGCGTCGGGACGGCGGGCGCTGCTCCAGGCAACGGAGTGGTGGGGACGTGCTGCGCACCGCCGACCTGCGCGGGCGTCGCTACCGGCGCGTGCGAGTCCATCCCCGACACGTGCCTCACGGCGAACAAGATCGCGTGCAACAAGTGCGTCGCGCCGAAGACGTGCCTGAACGGTGACGAGTGCTGCACCCCCGCGGTGTGCGCTGCGAACTCCTGCAACGTGACCGCGACGTCTCCGGACTGCGGGGCGTCGATCGCGTGCGGTTGCGCCGCCGGAGCGGACTGCCTCTGCGGCGGCCTACCCTGCGGGATGGGCGTGACGGGGACGTGCACGCCGATCCTCACGTGCGCGAGCTACCCGAACGAGTGCGGCACCGGCCTCTCCAACGGCGTCGGAGGCACCATCAACTGCGGGTGCGGCAACGGAAAGGTGTGCACCACGTCGACGCCCGGAATGACGGGGACGTGCCAGTGCGCCACTCCGTCGGGCATGGCGTACACCTGCGCCACCGTCCCCGGCGGGCCCGGGATGGCTGGCGGCGCTCAGTGCGGCACGTTCAACAACGGCTGCGGCGGCTCCATCTCCTGCACCTGCGCAGGGGCCGGCGAGACATGCGACACCGCCGTGATGCCGGCGGCGTGCTGCACGCCGAACGCCTGCCCTGCAGGGCCCGGCGTAGGGACGGCGTGCGGCTCGTCGAGCAACGGCTGCGGAGGGACGAAGACCTGCGGCTGCGGAGCCGGGGAGACGTGCGACACCAACGTCTGCTGCGCGCCGACCTCTTGCCCTGCGAGCCCGCACGTCGGGACGGCATGCGGGAAGATCACCAACGGATGCGGCGGTACGAACACGTGCAGCTGCGGCGCTGGCGAGACCTGCGACACCGCCACCAGCCTCTGCTGCGCGCCGACCGCGTGCCCTGCGAATCCGGGCGTCGGTTCGCCGTGCGGAAGCGTCAGCAACTCGTGCGGCGGCACCAACACCTGCTCCTGCCCGAGCGGCGCCGGAAACGAGAACTTCACCTGCACGGCAGGGGCCTGCGCGTGCGTCCCCGAAACCTGCGACGGAAGATCGGGCGTCGTCCCCGACGGCTGCGGCGGGACCATCCCGTGCCAGTCATGAGAGCCACCATGCGAAGACTGATGTTGCTCGGGCTGCTCACGTCCCTGCCGCTGCTTGCGTGCGGGTCATCGAAGGGGACGCCGTCGGTCTACACGGACGGCGGCGGGACAGGCGAGGGCGGCCACGGCGGAACGGGGCCGGACGGAAGCGCCGGAAAGGGCGACGGGGGGAGCGGCAGCCACCGCGACGGCAGCGGCGGCACGGGCCACGACGGCGGCATCGTGCTGATGACGACCGACGGCGGCAGCGGTCCGCCGCCGGACGGTGCGTGCGGCAGCGTGACCAAGCAGGCGGGCAAGCTGCCGGTCGACCTCGTGCTCGTCATCGAGACCAGCTTCTCGATGCAGTTCGACAACAAGTGGTCGACCCTGAGCGCGGCGCTCGAGGACTTCGTCACCGCTCCGGCGTCGGCCGGCCTCGACTTCGGCATCCAGTTCTTCCCGCTACGCCAGCTCTGCGAGCCCGCGGCATACCAGGCGCTCGCGGTCCCGGTAGGCCCGCAGCCGATGGTCGCGCCGCTGATCCAGTCGGCGATCAACGAGCGACTGACCCTCCCGACGAACGAGGGCTCCGGCCTGTTCGGCGCGACGCCTACCGTCCAGGTCCTCCAGGGCATCATCGCCTACCTCCAGGCGAACGCGCAGCCCGGCCACAAGCCCGTCATCGTCATGGCGACCGACGGCGTCCCCGACTTCTCGTGCATCGACACCCCTGACGGCGGCGTCGCCAACTCCCTCACGAACGCCGAGGCGATCGCGGCCGCCGCCTACGCAGCGACCCCGTCGATCCCGATCTTCATCATCGGCGTCGGCTCCGATCTGACGCCGCTGAACGCCCTCGCCGCAGCGGGCGGCACCGGCTCGGCGACGCTCATCGCGGTCGGCGCGGACGCGGGCAACCAGGAGCAAGGCTTCATCAACGCGCTCAACGCGATCCGCCAGCAGTCCATCCCGTGCGACTTCACGCTCCCCACCGGGACGACCATCAACGCCGGGACGACGAACGTCACGTACACGACCGGCGGCGGGATGGTGAGCAACGACGTCTACGTCACGAGCGCCGCGGGCTGCATCATGGCGCCCGACAACGGGTGGTACTTCGACAACGCGACGGCGCCGACCGAGGTGATTCTCTGCAGCGGGGCGTGCGCGGTCGTGAAGGGGGACCCGGGCGCGCAGATCAACGTCGTGCTCGGGTGCCCGACGGACATCGCCAAGTAGCGCTCCGCAGGTCAACGCGATTCAAGTGGGACGGTGGGACGGCGGGACGCCTTCCACCGCTCTCGTGCCGTCCCCGTCTCACCGTCCCAGTACAGCGGAGTTAGCTTTCGAGCCTTCCGGCGTCCGCTGAGGGTGGACTCGGCGTTGCTGCTGGCTGGGTCGACGTCACTGGGCCGCGCCCCCCCGCCGTGCCGCGATAGTATCAACGGATACCATCCGTCGGTGCCCAAGCCGCGCGTCTACCGCCCTCCTTTCCGAGCCGGCGACGCCACACCCTTCCTGCTCTTCTCGCTCGCAGCGACGCGCGACGCGCTCGCGGAGCTGATAGCGGAGCTACGCCCCGAGCCCGCGACGGCTGCCACTCGTCTCGAGCGAGCGCGCACGCACTTCGCCGCGGAGTTCTCGCGGGCGTCCGTGACGACCGCGTGCGTTTCCTCGAGGTCAATGTGGAGATCCGCGACGAGTGCGCGCGGTTCCTCGACGCGGAGATCGCCGTCCGTGACGACCGCGTGCGTTTCCTCGAGGTCAATGTGGAGATCCGCGACGAGTGCGTGCGGTTCCTCGGCGCGGAGATCGCCGTCCGTGGCGACCGCGTGCGGTTCCTCGAGGTCAATGTGGAGATCCGTGACGAGTGCGTGCGGTTCCTCGGCGCGGAGATCGCCGTCCGTGGCGACCGCGTGCGTTTCCTCGAGGTCAATGTGGAGATCCGCGACGACGGCGCGCGGTTCCTCGGCGCGGACCTCGGCGTCCGTGGCGACCGCGTGCGTTTCCTCGAGGTCAACGTGGAGATCCGCGACGACCGCGTGCGTTTCCTCGGCGCGGACATCGCCGTCCGTGGCGACCGCGTGCGTTTCCTCGAGGTCAACGTGGAGATCCGCGACGACCGCGTGCGGTTCCTCGGCGCGGAGATCGCCGTCCGTGACGAGTGCGTGCGTTTCCTCGAGGTCAACGCGGAGATCCGCGACGACCGCGTGCGTTTCCTCGAGGCGGAAGTCGCCGTTCGTGACCGGTGCGCGTGATTCAGCGAGCCGGACGTCGCCGTCCGTGACCAGCTCGCATGGTTTCTTGAGGCAATCCTCGACGATCGTCGCCAGCGGCTCGAGTTCGAGTTCGAGGCCGAGGCCGAGGCCGAGTTCGAGTTCGAGGCCGAGGTCGAGGTCGAGGTCGAGGTCGAGGTCGAGGTCGAGATCGAGGTCGAGGTCGAGGTCGAGATCGAGGTCGAGATCGAGGTCGAGGTCGAGGTCGAGATCGAGTTCGAGTTCGAGGCCGAGTTCGAGGCCGAGGTCGAGTTCGAGGCCGAGGTCGAGTTCGAGTTCGAGTTCGAGTTCGAGTTCGACCTCAACGTGCGCAGTGCTCCGTCGTCAGGTCTCCTCGATCCCGATCCACTTCGGCCCCAGCACCGGCGGCGTCCACGACTCCATCTTCGTGAGGAGCGCGTCAGGGTCCTCGTCGACCAGCAGCAGCGCGATCTGGTCTTCGGGGATGAAGCCCTCCTGGATCATGTGCTCGACGAGCACGACCAGCGGACGCCAGAAGCCGCACGTGTCGACGAGCCCCACCGGCTTCCGGTGGATGCCGAGCTGCGCCCACGTCAGGATCTCGAACAGCTCGTCGAGCGTCCCGAAGCCGCCGGGGAGCGCGATGAAGCCGTCCGCCAGCTCCTCCATCATCGCTTTTCGCACGTGCATCGTATCGACGACGTGCAGCTCGGTGAGCCCGTGGTGCGCGACCTCGCGCTCGGCGAGGGCCCTCGGGATGACGCCGATCACCTCTCCGCCACCGGCGAGCGTGGCGTCGGCGACCTCGCGCATCACTCCTATGCTGGCGCCGCCGTAGACGAGCCCCGTCCCTCGTCGCGCGAGCCCCGCTCCGAGCGCGCGCGCCGCCATCGCGTATTCGGGTCGAGCGCCGGGACGGGAACCGCTGAAGACACACACGCGCCGCATGGATATGTCGTACGGCGAGGCGATGTCGGTGTCACGCGCCGTAGCGCTCGAGCGACCTATCCTGGACCGTTGCTCGTCGCGGCCTTCGGGCAGAGGACGACGGCCGTTCGCAGCGTGCCCGTGTAGGTCTGGTCGAGCTCGCGGCCGTCGACGAAGGAGACCTGCACCTCGGCTGTGAGCGGATCTCCGTCGGCCGTCGGAAGCGCCGTCACCGTGACGACGACCGACTCGAGGCCGGAGCTGTCGAGCTCCGTCGTGTCGTCGCCGACGGTGAGGGAGAAGCTCACCGTGCCGTATGCGGAGGACGCGGTCTCTGCGCCGGCGGTGCCGTTCGAGTCGACCGTGAGAGGAATCGCCGTGCCCGTGGTCACGCCGGCCGCGAGCTGCAAAGTGAGGGTGGCGAACGGGGGAGCCACGTCCGTCTCGCCGACCACCTCGAGGGTCAGCACGTCCTTTGAAGAGAACGCGGGCTCGGTGACCCCGCAGCTCGCCGGCGTGCGCGTCGCTTCGACGCTCGATGGCGTGAGCTCGACCGTCGATCGCGCGCCGGTCGTCACGCCATCGCTCGACGTGGCGACGGGATCGCACCCGCTCGCGAGCGCCCCGAGACCCAGGAGAAGAGCAAGGACCTGCGTTCTCATGATGCAAAGGCAGAAGAGCAACCGCCGGGCCATCCGCGCGCGCGCGCTCCTTGGCGCTCGTTTCGACGAGTGCATAGAGTCGCGCTAGTGCGCGTGTTTCCTCGGCTTTCTGTGGTCGGTGGTGTCCGACTGCGAAGAGAGCGACGCGGTCGTGAGCGTCGACGAGGCCTCTGACATCCGTGTCTTAGTTGAGGTGGAGCACCGTCACCCCCACCTCTACGTTGGGCATGTGCAGCGCACTCGGGTGCACGAGCCTGCGCTCGGGGGACGCTTTCGCGTGGAAATACGGCGTCCCCCGTCGCTCGGGGGACGCGTGCCCCGCGCGAAGCGTCGTCCGAGCGCAGGCTCCTGCACCTGATCGAGGTCGGAGTGCACCACGTAGAGGTGCGGGTGACTGCGCTCTACTAGACCGCTCTACTAGCTACTAGACCGCTAGACCCCCGTGCCTCGCAGGACGACCTCGAAGGTCCGCGCCAGGATGTAGATATCGAGCCACGGCGACCAGTTGCGCACGTAGTGGACGTCCATCTTGAGGCGCTCCGCGAACCCGGTCGTGTTGCGGTCGCTCACCTGCCACATCCCCGTCATGCCTGGCGTTGCCCGGAGGATCACGATCTCGAGGCCTTCCATGTCCTTCACCTCGCGCTCGAGGTAAGGGCGCGGGCCGACGAGGCTCATGTCGCCGCGGATGACGCTGAGGAGCTGCGGCAGCTCGTCGAGGCTGTACTTGCGGAGGAAGCGTCCGATGCGCGTGACGCGCGGATCGCGCGCGAGCTTGTGGAACTCCTCGTACTCCGCGGCGAGCTTCGGGTCCGACTCGAGGACGGCGCGGAGGCGCGCCTCGCCGTCGCCGTGCATCGAGCGGAACTTGGCGGCGGGGAAGTGGCGCCCGTCGCGACCGAGGCGGGGCTGCCAGTAGAGGATCGGGCCGCGCGAGTCGAGCTTGATGAGGAGCGAGATCAGGATGAGCAGCGGGAGGATGCAGAGCCCACCGAACACCGTCAGGCTCACGTCGAGGCTCCGCTTGGCGAGCCGCGAGAACGGGAGGAGGAGGCGCTGCTGCACCTCGAGCCCGAGGACGCCGCCGATGTCGCGCGCGGGGACGCCGAGGCTTCCGAAGCCGAAGAGGTCCGGGATGATGAGCATGTGCGTGAAGAAGCTGCCGACCTGCTCCGACAGGCGGAGCAGCTTCTGCGAGTCGAGGCCCGGCATCGCGAGGATGGCGTACCGGATCTTGAGGCGCTGCGAGAGGATCGGCGCGAGCGAGAGATCGCCGACGACGGGTATCCCTTCGACCTCGGCGAACATGCCGCGCGCCCGCACGGGCGGGGGAATGCTGCTGCCGCGGGTGCTCGGCGGGGCAGGGGTGGATTCGCGAAGCGCCGGCGGGGCGCTGCTGCCGCGCTCGCGTTCTCCGGAGAGCGAGGGCCTCGTGTCCGGAGTCGGCGGCACGCGGATCGAATCGACCGCGAGGTCTGCGGCCGCGGCGGCGAGCATCTGCGGCGAGATGAAGTCGAGCGCGCTCCCGACCATCGAGCGGACCTCGAGGCTCTCGCGCTCGTTCGACAGGCTCGCGCGCAGCGTCCCCTGTTTCGCCGCGTCGTCGTCGAGCATGAACACGGGTCGAAGGCCGCGCTCGGGCTGGGACTGGAGCGTGCGGACGATGAGGCGGCCGGTGCGTGCGGCGCCGAGCACGACGACCGGGTGACCCCACCACGACTTCCTGGCGAAGAACTGGCGGACGAACGCGCGGATGATCGGAACGAACACCGCCGCGGAGACCCAGAACGTGAAGAGAGTGAGGAGCGTCCACAAGCGGGTCGATCGCTCGCCGAACACGGCAACGGCGGCGACGCCCACGACGCTCAGGCTCACCGCCAGCGTCGAGCTGCGGAGCTGCTCGGGCGGGCTGTCGGCCGCGGGCGCGTAGAGCCCCATCGCAGGAAACGCTGCCGCGCACAGGATGACCGCGGACGCCATGAGCGTGAGCGACTCCATGCGGGGCACCCACGCACGGAGGAAGTTGACGCAGACGCCGCACGCCACCGCGAGGCCGAGCGACAGAGCGTCGGCGAAGACGAGCACGAGCGTCGTGCGGAACGGGCTGCACGGCACGTGGAGGCCGGCGAGGCGCGGGTTCGCGCGCGCCGCCACCGAGAGGTTCTGCTCTGCGTCACCTCGGAGCTGGAGCTGCTGGATGAGCGCGCGCGAGATCGCCCGCTCGGAGCACGCGCCCATCGCCACGAGGATCCGGCCGATCTGCCCGCCGCGCTCCTCCTGGATCCGGAGCGCCTTCCGCACGTTGACGGGGTCGACGTCCTTGTTCTTGATGAGGATCTGGCAGATCTCGGTCCCGCGCTTCTTCCGTCGCCCGTAGTACTGGGGCTCGGGGAGCTTCTTGCTGTCGGCGGGCGGCGCGTCCGCGGGCACGCGCGATTCGGGGGAGTCAGGCTTCGGACTCATCGGCTCACTCGTGAAAGCGCTCCTTGAGGCGCAGGAACGGGGTCTCTACGAAGCGGAAGCTGAGCTCCGCGAGCACGTAGGTTATCGCAATCCCGACCGCGATTGCGCCCAGGCCGATCGCGATCCCGACCATCGGCGACGCCGACTCTTGCATCCGCTCGAGCGGCCCGACGCTCCAGACCACGAACGGCCAGTGGAGCAGGTACATGCCGTAGCTCACCCGCCCGCAGGCGCGGAGCGGACGGCTCGTGAGCAGCTTCGAGAAGACCGGGAAGAGCGCGCCGTCGACGACGATGGAGACGACCGACGCGAAGAAGAACGCGAGGGCGGAGTAGCCGATGACGATGACGCGGCCGTCGTAGTCGTTGAAGCCGTGCGTGACGAAGAAGAGCGCGACGATGGTCAGCGTCGTCAGGACGAGGATGGCGGGGCGCAGCTTCTTCCAGGTCTGGGCGATCCACGAGCCCTTGTCCCACCCCATGATGGCCAGCAGCGCGCCGAGGAGCAGGCCGTCCATGTGCGTTGGCGTGGCGCGGTAGGCGAGCTTCGCGACCTGCTCGGCGGCCTCGTGGTTCACGTGCTCGAGCATGTGCATGTAGACGCCCATGCCGCCGCGCACGACGATGCAGAAGAGCACGAGCGACACCGTGATGGGGACGAGCGACCTGCGCGGAGCGCGGAGCGCGACGAGCGGCCACAGGAAGTAGAACTGCTCCTCGATCGCGAGCGACCAGAAGTGGGCCGTCCACCGGAGGGGATACGGATCGAACGCCAGCGCGTAGTTCTGGAAGTAGAACCAGTACGGGAGCGAGGGGAGCGGCGCCGACACGATGAGGCAGACGACCGCGCCGACGATCAGCACGATGTAATAGAGCGGGAAGATGCGGAGGACGCGGCGCGCCCAGAACTTCCGCAGCCGCACGCCGACCAGCTGGTCCGACGGGGCGACGAGACCGCGCGTGATCAGGTAGCCCGAGAGCACGAAGAAGAGATCGACCCCTACCCAGCCGACCCAGAGGAGGCGGTGGAGGACGAGCGCCAGGGGGTTCCCTTCGGGGAACGTCCAGGCGAAGTGGAAGAGGAGGACGAGGATGACGGCGATGCCGCGCAGCCCGTCGAGCGGCGTGATGTGGTCGAGCGCCTTCTTCGCGCTCTTCCCTTCGGCCCCGCTCATCGAGCCGACGTGCTCGCGGGGTTCGAGTCGCCGAGGAGGCGGAGGTCCTCGTCGAGCGCGGCTTCGGTGTCGTACTCGCGCCCGAGGACGGCGCGGTTGATCCCGGTGGAGCTCGCGCGCACCTCGAGGCCGTTCGGGAGCTTCACGAAGCCGAGCGACTCTATGTACTGCGCTTCTTCGGGGGTCGTATCCAGCCGCTCGATCATGATGTCCGGGCGCCTCGTCCCCAGCGTGTAGTGATAGTCCCACTTGTCGTGGCCGGGTGAGAAGACGCCGACAGGCTTCAGCTTGGCGATGAACGCGTCGTTCTTGCCGAGCATGTCCTCCGACGGGCGCATCGAGAAGTACGGCGTCGCCCCGGCCGCGACGACCGCGAGGCGCGTCTCCTTCGTCGTCGCGGCGGCGAGCAGGATCCCGAGGCGGCTGTAGTGGGCCTCGTCCTCGAACTGCGCGGCGTTGTGCGTGGCCCACGTCAGGTACGGTTGAACGCTCGCGGGCACCCAGATGAGGGCGGCGAGCGCGAGGGCGGTGCCGAACGCGTGCGGGGTCGCGAGGACCTCGAAGCGCTTGTCGAGCATGGCGCCGATCCTGCCGCGCATCGCGTAGAGGACGACGGCCGCGCCCACGTAGACGACCGCGCCGAGGAGCGTCGACTTGCTGAGGAAGATCGTCCGCGCGATGCCTTCCTCGGCGAAGAGCTTCGCGTAGCCGTTGAGCGCGATCAGCAGCAGCCCGCATGCGCCGAGCGTCCCCACGAACGCGAGCGCCGCCCGCTTCCGCGCCGCGGCGTCCTCGCGAACCACGCTCGCCATCTTCCCTGCGATCACCGTGGTCAGGATGATGAACGCCGGCATCGCGGGCGTGACGTAGCGGTTGCTGTAGAGCATCCACTCCCACGCGTCGCCGCCGACGTACACGGCGTAGGCCGCCTGAATGCCGCAGATCGTGAGAAGAAGCGCCAGTCGGCGGTTCTCGCGCAGCTTCCACCACCCGACCTCGTGCGACCACGCGGCGAGCCCGGCGGCGAGGAGCGACAGCGGGACGGCGAGGTGGAACGTGAGGACGCGGAGCGCCACGAAGGCGCCGCGCTTGATGCGGGCGAGCGCGGAGACGTGCAGGAGCTTCAGGTAGTAAGTGTTGGGCAGCCTCTCGTTGTAGACGCCCTTGCGAAACAGCAGCTGCCCGACGATGGCAGTGCCGAGGCACACGCCCACGGCCGCGCAGACCGCGAGCTGCTTGGTGCGCCCCTTCGCCGTCGCGGCGGCGTAGAGCGAGATGATGCCCACGGCGACCGCTGCGTCGGAGCGGATGAGGAACGCGAGCGCGCCGATTACCCCCATGGCGAGCGCGCGGGCCGGCGAGAAGTCGTCCTCCATCGTGATCGCGAGCAGCAGCAGCGCGTCGAACGCGAGCGCGACGGCGCCGACCTCCATGCCGCGCAGGGTCCAGAAGACGAGCGGGTAATAGAAGAGGACGACCGCCATCGCGACGAACGGCGCCCAGCTCTCGACCGCGGCGCTCGCGACGTGCCGGCAGATCCTCTCCACGATGAGCGCGTTGCTCACGAGGATGACGACCCCGGTGAGCATGATCGCGATCGACACCTTCGACTCCGGGAGCCCGAGGCCGTGAATCGCGGCCATCCACAGCGTCCAGAGGAAGTTGGTGTAGCCCTCGACCGGGGTCTCCCCGGCGTTCCACACGAGCCCGGCGCCGGACGCGAGGTTCCGCGCGTACCGCATCGAGATCATGGCGTCCTCGAAGAGGACGAACCAGCGCTGACCCAGGACGACGAAGCTCGTCCGAAAGATGAATACGCCGTAGAACGCCAGCGCTGCGAGGAGAAGCGCGGCGCGTCGCCTGTTCATGGTCGCTTTTCCTGGTGACTTCGCGGATGCGAGTGGTGCGGTGGTTGGTGCGGGACGAGAGTCTCCCTGCGTAACAGATCACGCGTGGCTCTAGAAGAGCGCAGGAGCATGACCGCCATGCTTGAAGCGTGCCGCCGACGCGCCGATGATGCGCCCCGATGCCACCCGCTCCCTCCGTCCAGCCCCCCGCCCTCCTCTTCCTGGGGCACTACTACGGCACGCTCGCCACGGCGCGCTGCCTCGGAGAGCGAGGCGTCCACATCGTCCTTGCGGACACGCGCCGGTGGCAACGCGCGGCCGGGTCGCGGCATGTCGATCGCCGGGTCGTCTGTCCGACGCTGTCGGCGGACGTCGACGCGTTCCTCGCGTGGATGGATGCGTTCGGCCGCACGCACCCGCCGCACGTGCTCTTCCCCGCCAGCGACGAGCTCGCGTGGATCTTCGCGGTCCACGCCGAGCGCCTGTCGAAGTCGTTCATTTGCTACACGCCGTCGCGCGAGGCCATCTCCGGCATTCTCGACAAGTGGAGGCTCACCGAGGCCTGCGTGAAGGTCGGGCTCGCGACGCCGGAGACGTACTGCCCCGAGAACGCGGAGGAGGTCGACGCGCTGGCCAACCGGCTCACGGTCCCCGTGATGATCAAGCCGCGGTCGCAGGTCCTCCTGACGAGCGGGTCGAAGGGGACGAAGGTCGACGACCCGCGCACGCTCCCGACGGCGTACCGGCAGTTCGTGGCCGAGAACCCGCCGCTCGACGCCCTCTCGAAGCTCGACCCGTCGCTCGGCCGTCCGCTCGTGCAGGAGTTCCGGCCGGAGGCCGCGCAGGGGATCTACAACCTCGCGGGGTTCATCGACCGGAGCGGCAAGAACGTCGTGATCCGCGCGTCACGCAAGATCCTCCAGCGTCCGCGTCGCCTCGGCATCGGGCTCTGCTTCGAGTCGGCGGAGCTCGACCCGACGCTCGCCGACGGAGTGATCCGGCTCTGCCGTGAGCTCGGCTACTTCGGCATCTTCGAGATCGAGATGATCGAGAGCGAGGGGCGGCACCTGCTCATCGACTTCAACCCTCGCCCCTACAGTCAGATGGCCTTCGAGATCGCGCGAGGAGTGCCGCTCCCCTACCTCGCGTACCTCGACGCGACAGGGCAGGTGGATGCGCTCGAGCGGCTCGTCCGAGAGGCGCAGGTCGAGGCCGAGGCGTCTGCGACGGCGTACGCCCACACGCTCCTCCTCTCTCTCGTCATCGCGGGGCAGCGGCTGGGTCGTCCGTTCGGAGGGGAGGCTCCGGAGCCGTGGACGAGCTGGCTCAGGAAGAACCGCCTGAGAGACGCCGTCTTCGATGCAAGCGACCCGCTGCCCACGCTGCTGGATGCGGCGGGGCACCTGGAGCAGTTCGCCAAGCATCCGCGGTCGTTCGTGCGGTCGCTGTTGCGTTGAGCTCTCGTGCGTCGGCTCGCCGTGCCTCCACGCCAGAGCTACTCGCCTGTAACGTCACGACCGCCACAGTTGCCTCGTCGCCCCTCGTTTCTGTGGCATGGTTGCCTCGATGAAACGGAAGACCCTACGACGACTGCTCGTCGTCATTTGCGTGGCCTCGGTCGCGGCCACCTTCGCGCTCTTCGACTGCGCCCCCGCGGGCGCTCCCGCGTGCAACGCTCTCAACAACTGCTGCAACACCGGCGCGGTGCCTGACCCGTCGAGCTGCTCCGAGACCGCGCTGTCGGGGGAGCAGACGGACGCGCAGTGCGGGATGACGCTGGAGATGTACGTCGCGCAGGGGATCTGCACGGTGAACGGAGGGACACCTCCCTCGGACGCCGCAACGCAATAGCTGTCTAGAATTCTCGCGGCGTCCGTCGCCCTCCTTCCTTCCGCGAGAATTCACCGGGGAGCGCGGCCGCTCCCCGGACCCCAGTCGTCCAGAATTCAGTGAAGTCGTCGCTCGCCAGAATTGCTTGAGTTTACATGCAGTCCGGTCACGGATGAGCCGCTCGCGGCGCAATTCTCCGTTGGCGCGGGAACGTTCTTGGGTACACTCTCGGCCCATGCGTTATTCCGCTCGCACCCTTGTTTGTCTCTTGGGCGTCTCATCGATCGCCCTCCTCCCCATCGTCGCTTGCTCCAGCGCAAGCACCCCAACCACCGACGAAGACGCCGGTCACGACGCGACCACGTCCCAGCCGGATACCGGTGTCGATTCAGGGACGACGAAGGACACCGGCACGAAGAAGGACACCGGGGTCGACGCCGCGAAGGACGCGACGAAGGGCGACGCGAAGGAAGGCGACGCGAAGGAAGGCGACGCGAAGACGGGCGACGCGAAGGAAGGCGACGCGAAGGAGGGCGATGCCAAGGAAGGCGACGCGCACGAGGGCGACGCCCACGAAGGCGACGCTGTGGCAGACGCGCATGACGCCGCGCATGACGGCCCGACCGACGCGACGACGGACGCGAAGGACGCCGCGACCGACGCGAAGGATGCCGCTGCCGGTCCCACGACTCTCAACTACCTGATGGGTCGCTGGGACACGTCGGCCGTCATCGCCGCCAACGTCACGAACCAGAGCTACATCGGCGCCGTCGCCGAGTGGGCGGGCACGGGCATCCTCACGACGTTCACCGGGGCGAACATCTCGGTCGAGCTGATGGAGACGTGCAACTCGACGACCGACAACCAGTGCGACACCGTAAGCATCGAGATCGACGGCGTCCTCCAGACGACGGCGACGGTGAACACGGTCAGCAAGACGCCGACCGGGAACGTCGGCAACTTCCAGCTCATCACCGGGATGAACACCATCACGGTCAGCGGCCTGAACGCGACGGCCACCCACACGATCGGCGTCTACAAGAACACCGACTACATCTACGGCGGCAAGTACTCCTTCGTCGCCTTCGTCCCGGCAGCGGCCGGCACCAATCCGAAGGCGGCCTACACGTTCGCCCACCACATCGAGTGGCTCGGCGACGACGGTACGGCAGGGAGCGGCGTACTCGGAACGGACACCTACTGCACGGCCAGCGGTCTCGCGGTCAGCAACAGCGACGAGTACGACAGCTATCCGCGTATCGTCTCCGAGTACTTCAACGCGGAGCACACCAACCTCGGCGTGTCGAACGTCGGCGTGTACATGAGCGATCCCCCGACGACCGCGCTCTTCGGCGCGCTCTACCCGCTCACGCTGCCGGACGAGGCCACCAAGCCGTGGCCGTTCACCGCCTTCTCACCCAGTGCGACGGTGCCTGATCTCGTCGTCGTGAACATCGGAGGCAACGGCGACTTCGACTTCATCACGGGAGACAACGGGGCTGCGGTCCCGACGATCACCCCGGCGGGGTTCGCGGCAGGCTACGAGGGGGGTCTGGAGACCCTTCTGTCGGCGGTGCGCTCGAAGTACGCCGCTGCGTTCATCCTCGTGACGCTGGGCCAGGAATTCCCGGGCGCGCTCACGCCAGGCTCCGCGAACTACATGGCCGACGTGGCTGTGAAGGCACGCGTCAGCGCGGGGGATACGGCCATTGCTTTCTTTGGGCCCGGGGAAAACGTCACGCCGGCCTACAACTACCTGGGTTGCGAAGCTCGGCCGAGCGTCGCGGATCAGCAGAGCTTCGCCGTCGCGATCGAGGGATGGCTCAAGGCGGCGGCTCCGAACGGACTCGGATGGACCGCGGCTACCTGGACCCCCTGAGCGCGTCGGAACGCGATTGCGTAGGCGCAGCTCTTTCATGAGAGCTTCGCCCGCGTAAGGGCGAGCTTCGTCCGTCGGTACCCGACCCTCGTCTCTCTACGGACGAGGGTCGTCCTTTGTCCGCCGCCCGACGTCCCTCCCTCCCGCGTTACGGTCGAGCCCCTTTGACGCGCGCCCCCGCTCGACCTACGTTCCATCGGTGGAGGCCTAAACACCCCTCCCTTCGGAGATTCGAACTGAGATGCACGTCCCCCCCACGCGGGTGATCCGGCCTCAAAGCCCCTCGCAGACTACCTGGATCGCGTCGGCCGAGCTGCCGACCAAGGTTGGCCCCCTGCAGATGCACGTCTTCCGCTCGGAGGCGCCCGGCATTGGCACCTCGGGGTCGGTCGAGCACGTGGCCATCGTCGCGGGCGATATCGCCGACCTGGAGGACGTGCCCGTTCGCGTCCACTCCGAGTGCATCACCAGCGAGGTCTTCGGCTCGCTCAAGTGCGACTGCCGCGACCAGCTCGACTGGGCGCAGGCCGAGATCGTGCGGCGAGGCGCGGGGGCCGTGCTGTACCTCCGCCAGGAAGGGCGCGGCATCGGACTCGGCAACAAGATCCGGGCGTACGAGCTGCAGGCGAAGGGGCTCGACACGGTCGACGCCAACCGTGGGCTGGGGCTGCCGGACGACGCGCGCTCCTACGACGTCGCGCGCGACATGCTCGACTACCTCCAGGTGAAGAGCATCCAGCTCATGACGAACAACCCCGACAAGATCGACAAGCTGCGCGCGCTGGGGGTGATCGTGAAGGGGCGCATCCCGACGATCGTGCCCTCGAACCCGTACTCGGCCGGCTACCTCGAGGCGAAGCGCGTGCGGATGGCGCACGACCTCCCGGCGCGCAGCGCGGCGCATGCGCCCGGGATCGTGGCGGCGACGGTCGTCCCGCACGAACGCAGCGAACGACCGCGGTACACCAGCCGCAACGGCAGGTAGACTCGTCCTCAGCGCTCGCGCGCACACGCCAGACCGGCGTGACGAGCGGGCAGTGGAGGCGACGTCATGCGAACGCAGTTCTCACGGAGAGCCACGAGCCTCCTGGTCGCGGCGCTCGGCGTCCAGGCTCTCTTCGCTGCAGACGCGGACGCCGGGACCGGCGCCACGATCGCCAGCATCGCCATGGCGAACGTCGGGAAGAAGGCTTGCTCGACGAACACCAACGGCGGCACCGCCTTCGACAGCAGCTGCACGGGGAACGGCGGCCAGCCGGAGTACTGGTGCGCCGACTTCGCGCGGTGGGTGTGGGCGGCGGCGGGCGTCGACACGTCCGCGCTCGATGCTGCGGCGGGGAGCTTCTACATCTACGGGCAGCGCAACAGCACCATCCAGTATCCGCCGCAGGTCGGTGACGCCGTGGTGTTCGACTACTCCGGAGACGGAGTCGCCAACCACGTCGCCATCGTCGTGCAGGTGAACGCGGACAACTCGATCGAGACGGTAAGCGGCGACTGGGGCGGCAACGGCGCGTCCGAGGCCGCGTTCTCGAGCAGCTCGTCCGTCGTGATGAACAGCCCCGCGTACGCGTCCACCGTCGGGTCATCGCCGGCGATCATGGGGATGACGATCAGCGGGTTCATCTCTCCCATCGGCGGTCCGCCCCCCTGCACGGACGTGTGCTGGGACTCCTCGCGGATAGGCATCGCGTCGGCGCCGACCGGTGAGGGCTACTGGATCGCGGACGCCGCGGGCCACGTGTACCCGAACGGCAACGCCAGCTTCTTCGGTGACCTGACCGGCGTGAGCCTCGCGCAGCCGGTCGTCGGCATCGCCGCGACGCCTTCGGGTCAAGGCTACTGGATGGTCGCGGCGGACGGCGGCGTCTTCACGTTCGGCAACGCGGGCTTCCACGGCTCACAGGGCGGGAGCCCGATCAACAAGCCGATGGTGGGGATGGCCCCGACCCCGACAGGACAGGGCTACTGGCTCGTCGCGGCGGACGGCGGCGTCTTCAGCTTCGGTGACGCGACCTTCGAAGGCTCGGCCGGGGGGATGACGCTCAACAAGCCCGTCGTCGGAATGGCGGCGACTGCGACGGGGAAGGGCTACTGGCTCGTCGCGGCCGACGGTGGAATCTTCGCGTACGGCGACGCGGCCTTCGAAGGCTCGGCCGGGGGCATGGCCCTCAACAAGCCCGTGGTCGCGATGTCAGCGACATCGACGGGCAAGGGGTACTGGCTCGTCGCGTCGGACGGCGGGATCTTCAGCTACGGCGACGCCGTCTTCCACGGCTCGGCAGGGTCGATGACGCTCAACGCCCCTGTGGTCGGCATGGCCGTCACGGCCGACTTCGGTGGCTACTGGCTGCTGGGCGGCGACGGCGGCATCTTCACGTACGGCGACGCCTCCTATCAGGGCAACGGGCTCGGCTCCTCGTGCATGGGCGACACCCCCGTCGAGTGCGTGGTCGCGAGCAGCGGTTGCACCGTCACCGCGAACGCTCCTGCGTGTGGCGCCGGGCAGGCCTGCGCACACGGCACCTGCCAGGCGACGTGCACCGACGCCTGCGCGACGGGCGCGAGCCGTTGCACCGGCGCACAGATCGAGGTCTGCGGCCACTACGGGAGCGTCCCGTGCAACACGTGGTCGACGGCGGCGGCGTGTCCTTCGGGGCAGAGTTGCTCGAGCGGCGTATGCGCCTCGCCGATGTGCACGGACGCGTGCGAGTCGGGCGCGACCGAGTGCATGGCGGGACAGCTGGTGACGTGCACGGGGCAGACGGCGGGGGGGTGCCGGACCTGGGGGACGCCGACCGCGTGTCAGTTCGGACAGACGTGTCAGGCCGGCGGGTGCATCACGACGCCCGATGGCGGGCTCATCTCGAAGGACGCCGGGAGCGCGTCGGACGGGTCAGCGGCGGGAAGTGGAACGGGTACGGGCGCGAGCAAGGGCTCAGGCTCGGGCTCCGGCACGGGCAGCAAGGAGTCGAGCATGAGCAAGGGAACGGGGAAGGTCGTTCCGGGGGGAGACGCGGATACAGACGCAGACGGAGGGGCGAGCTCGCCGGGAGCGTCGTCGGGATGCACGTCTGCCCGGCGTGGCGGCGGAGAGTCGCTCTGGTCTCCGGGTCTCGTCGGGCTGATCGGGCTGGGCATCCGGCGAGTCCGCCGGCGCCGCGTTCGCTCCTGAGCGGCCAGTCTCGCTCTCTCGACGTGCGGGGCCGCTTCAGTCCGAGCCTCCTGTCTGTTATACGGCCCCCGCTCGATCGCGAGCGGACCCATCCCCTGCCATGAAGCACTTTCTCACCACGCTCGACTGGTCTCGCTCCGAGCTCGAGGCGCTGATCGAAGAGGCACGTCGGCTCAAGACGACGCCGCTCGCGCAGAGCCTCGCCGGAAAGACCATCGCTCTCGTCTTCTTCAACCCGTCTCTCCGCACACGGACGTCGTTCGAGATCGGGATCTGGCAGCTCGGCGGCCATGCCGTGGTGCTGGAGCCGGGGAAGGGCGCGTGGCCGATCGAGTTCGCGCCAGGCGCGACGATGACGGGGGACGCCGAGGAGCACGTCGCCGAGGTGGCGCGGGTGCTGTCGCGGTACTGCGACCTCATCGGGGTGCGCGCGTTCCCGAAGTTCCAGAGCTGGGAGGAAGACCGGAAGGATCTGGTCATCAAGAGCTTCGCGCAGCACGCGACGGTGCCGGTCATCAACATGGAGACCATCACCCACCCGTGCCAGGAGCTCGCGCTCATGCTCACGCTCAAGGAGCGTCTGGGCACGACGGACGGCAAGAAGTTCCTTCTCACGTGGACCTACCACCCAAAGCCGCTCAACACCGCGGTCGCCAACTCCGGGCTGATCATCGCCGCGAAGCTCGGCTTCGACGTCACGCTGCTGTGCCCGAGCCCCGACTACGTGCTCGACGAGCGCTACATGAGCGCGGCGCGCGCGATGGTCACCGAGAACGGCCGGACGCTCACCGTGACGCACGACATCGACGAGGCCTATGCCGGCGCCGAGGTCGTGTACGCGAAGAGCTGGGGCGCCCTCCCGTACTTCGGGAAGTGGGATGGAGAGAAGGCGATGCGCGAGTCGAGCCGCCACTTCATCGTCGACTCGGCGAAGATGGCGAAGACGAACAACGCGATGTTCAGCCACTGCCTCCCGCTTCGCCGGAACGTGAAGGCGACCGACGAGGTGGTCGACTCGCCCGCGTCGGCCGTCATCGACGAGGCCGAGAACCGGCTGCACGTGCAGAAGGCCGTGATGAAGCATCTCCTCGGCGCGAAGTGACGCGCCGCAACCCCGAGCAAGCCGAAAGGACCCACCGCGAATGGCTCATCAGCCCCCCGTAGTCCTCGCCTTCTCAGGCGGCCTCGACACGAGCTTTTGCGTCCCGTACCTGAAGGAGAAGGGGCACGAGGTCATCACGCTGTTCGTCGACACGGGCGGCGTCGACGCCGAGGAGCGCGAGTACATCGAAGCGAGAGCGATGGAGCTCGGCGCGAAGGAGCACCTGACGGTCGACGGGTCGGCGCAGGTCTGGGACAGCGTCGTCGTCCCGCTCGTGATGGGCGGTGAGCTGTACCAGGGGCAGTATCCGCTGCTCGTTTCGGACCGCTACGTCATCGTCGAGAAGTCGCTCGAGGCGGCTCGCGCGCGAGGCATTCGCCACTTCGCCCACGGTTGCACCGGGATGGGGAACGACCAGGTCCGCTTCGACCTGACCGTCCGCGCGCTCGGCGACTTCGACATCATCGCGCCGATCAGGGACATCCAGAGCGAGCACAAGGCCGTGCGCGCGTACGAGCAGGACTACCTCCTCGAGCGTGGCTTCACCGTCCGCCTCAAGACTTCCAAGTACAGCATCAACGAGAACCTCCTCGGCGTGACGATGTCCGGCTCGGAGATCGACGAGTGGCAGGCGCCCGGACCGGAGACCTACCGGCGCACCGCGCGGCCGACCGAGTGGCCGCACGAGCCGCTGCGGACGCGCCTCGAGTTCGTTCGTGGTGTCCTCGTCTCGATCGACGGCGAGAAGGCTGCGGGCGCGACGATGCTGGGGCGCCTGAACACGATGTTCGGCGCGTACGGCGTCGGCCGATCGATCTACACGGGGGATACGTCGATCGGCCTGAAGGGGCGCATCGTGTTCGAGGCGCCGGGGCTGATGGCGCTCATGGCCGCCCACCGCGCGCTCGAGGAGGCCGTGCTGACCGCGCCCCAGAACTCGTTCAAGCCGCACGCGGCGAAGAAGTGGGTCGAGCTCGTCTACAAGGGCTTCTTCCACGAGCCGCTGAAGCGCGACCTCGAGCGCTTCCTCGTGAGCTCGCAGGAGTTCGTCACCGGCACCGTGACCCTGGAGACGTCGGGGGGCTCGGTCATGGCGATCGCCGTCGACAGCGCGCACATCCTCAAGGCGAAGGGTGCCGTCTACGCGCAGTCGGCCGACTGGGGAGCGCGAGAGGCGGAGGGCTTCATCAAGCTCCTCGGCCAGAGCACGACGCTCTCCGCGCGCATCAACCCGGTAAAAACGAGCTCGTAGGAATCACGCACCTCAAGTGAACGAAGACCTGCTCCCCGCGACGCTCGCGCACCTCGAGTGGCTCGTCGCCGCGCGCACGGAGAACCCTCCGAAGCGCATCGACGACAGCCGCGTCATGGAGCGGCTCGCGCGCGAGCTCAGCGTGGGCTTCGAGATCGCGCTCACCGACCTGGGCGACGGCTCGATGAACCTCTATGCGCGCCGTGGAGACCCGCGCGTCCTCTGGAACTTCCACCTCGACACCGTGCCTGCCGCCGCCGACTGGACGGGGAGCCCGTTCGAGCTGCGCGTCGAGCACGAGAGAGCGATCGGGCTGGGCGCGTGCGACATCAAGGGAGCGGTCGCGGCGATGCTCGCGGCCGTCCAGTGCACCACGGGCGACGTGGCGCTCCTCTTCTCGACGGACGAGGAGGCGGGGAAGGGGCGGTGCATCGCGGCGTTTCTCCAGGAGCGGAGGGCGTTCGAAGGCGTGGTGGTCGCCGAACCGACCCGTGGGCAAGCCGTGCTCGCGCATCGAGGGATCGGGACGGCCTCGGGGCGCTTCCGCGGGCTCGCCGGGCACGCGTCGCGCGCGAGCGCGCTCGAGGACAGCGCGACCCACGAGGCGGTGCGTTGGGCCAGCGCCGCGCTCGCGCACGCGAAGGCTTCGGAGCAGGCCACCGGGCAGCCGAGCCTCGCGCTCGCTGGCCTGCGCTTCAATCTCGGTCGCATCGAGGGGGGCGCGAAGCCCAACGTGGTCGCTTCCGAGGCCCGCGTGCGCTTCGGCGTCAGGCCGCCGCCCGGGACAGCGCCGCTCGATGCGCTCCACCAGTTCCAGGCGTGCGCGCCGCACCCCGACCGGGTGGAGTGGGAGACCGGCTTCCTCGGCGCTCCTTTGCCTGCGGATGCAGGTGACGCGCTCATGCTCGCCGGCGAGGCGCTCGCGCACCGCCTCGGCCTCTTGCCGGGCCCTGCGGTCGACTTCTGGACGGAGGCGGCCCTCTTCTCCGCCGCAGGCTACCCCGCGCTCGTGTTCGGCCCCGGCGACATCGTCCAGGCGCACACGAAGGACGAGTGGGTCGAGGAGGGCGAGCTCGCCCGCGTCGCGTCCACGTACCAGAGGCTCCTGACACACTCACGCTGACGCTGAACCGAGAGACCCTGAAGGCACGCGATGCAAAGCACGCAGGACATCATCGTCAAGCTCCTCACGAACATCGGGAGCCGGAAGGAGGTCGAGCAGTACCTCCGCCACTACGCGAGCGTCGACGCGCAGAAGGTCGCCGTCGTGAAGGTCAGCGGCAGCATCCTCGAGGGGTCGCTCGACGCGCTCGCCTCGTCGCTCGCGTTCTTGCAGAAAGTCGGCCTCCATCCCATCGTCGTTCACGGCGCGGGGCCCCAGCTCACACGCGCGGTCGAGGAGGCGGGCCTCAAGACCGAGCGCATCGACGGCTTCCGCGTGACGACTCCGGAGGTGCTCGAGATCGCACGCCGCGTGTTCCAGCGTGAGAACCTGGCGCTCGCCGACGCGCTCGAGAGCTACGGGACGCGCGCGCGTCCCATCGGGTCGGGGGTCTTCCAGGTGCGCCGCACCGAAGACCCACGCCTCGGGCTCGTGGGCGAGGTGACGCACGTCAATGACGCTCCCATCAAGTCGAGCCTCGCGACGGGCTACCTGCCGATCCTCGCCCCGCTGGGCGAGACGGCGGATGGGCAGATCCTCAACATCAACGCCGACGTGGCGACGCGCGAGCTCGCGCTCGCCGAAGGGGCTCACAAGATCATCTTCCTCACCGACACGGGCGGGCTCCTCGACGCCGAAGGACGCATCGTCTCGGCGGTGAACCTCGACGAGGACTTCCACGATCTGATGCAGAAAGACTGGGTGCACTCGGGGATGCGCCTGAAGCTTCAGCAGATCCACGCGCTCCTTCAGCACCTGCCGCGCTCCTCGTCGGTGTCGATCACGTCGCCCGACCACCTCGCGAAGGAGCTCTTCACGCATCGCGGCGCCGGGACGCTCGTGCGCGTGGGCGAGCGCATCGATCGCCACGAGGACTTCGACTCGGTCGACACGCCGCGTCTGCGCGATCTGCTGGAGCTGTGCTTCGGCCGAGAGCTCGACCCGCGGTACTTCACGACCAAGAAGCCGTACGCGATCTACCTCGCCGATTCGTACCGCGCGACGGCGGTGTTCACGCGCGAGGATCCGCTGCCGTACCTCGACAAGTTCGCCGTCACCACCGAGGCGCAGGGCGAGGGGATCGGCGGCTCGATCTGGAAGCGTGTGTGTCGTGACATCCCGAAGTTCTTCTGGCGGTCGCGCGCGCAGAACCCCGTGAACGACTGGTACGCCGACAAGGCGGACGGCTCGTACAAGACCGACGCGTGGTCGGTGTACTGGTGCGGAACTCGGGACTTTTCCGAGATCCAGACGTGCATCGAGCGCGCGCTCGCGATGCCCGCGACGTTGCGCGACCGTACGCCGAGCGAGGCGCCGAATGCCTGACGGGAAGCCAGGGCGTGACGTCGCCGTCGGCATCGTCGGCGCGCGCGGCTTCACGGGTCGCGAGCTCTTGCGGCTGCTCTCCCGGCACCCGAGGCTGCACGTCGCCTTCGTCACGTCGCGAGAGCTCGCAGGTCGCGCTGTGAAAGCCGAGTCGCCCGGGTCGGACTGCGAGCTGTCGTTCGAGCACCTCAGCCCCGCCGACTGCGCCTCGCGCGAGGTAGACGCGTACGTCCTCGCCCTTCCGAACGACGCCAGCGACGCGTACATGCGCGAGATCGAGGCGAAGCGGCCCGGCGCGGTCGTCGTCGATCTGAGCGCCGATCACCGGTTCGACGACGCGTGGGTGTACGGGCAGCCGGAGCGTCGTCGCGCGGCGATCTCCGGCAGCAAGAGGATCGCGAACCCGGGCTGCTACGCGACCGCGTTCCAGCTCGCCGCCGAGCCGCTCATCCCGTTCGTGACGGGACCGTTCCACGGCTTCGGGGTGTCGGGCTACAGCGGGGCGGGGACGACCCCTTCGCCGCGGAACGATCCGGCGCTCCTCGCGGACTCCGTGCTCCCCTACGCGCTCGTCGATCATGCTCATGAACGCGAGGTCAGCCACCAGATCGGCCGCTCGGTCTGCTTCGTCCCCCACGTCGCCCCGTTCTTCCGCGGGCTCTCGGTCACCGTGACCGCGAGTCTGAGCCATCATGCGGCTCGCCCGTGCACGCAGGACGAGCTGGTTCGCGCCGTCCGGGAGCGCTACAACGGCGAGCGCTTGGTCCTCCTGGGTGACGAGATTCCGACGGCGCGCACGTCGCGTGATCGGCACGAGGTGCGCATCGGCGGGCTCACCGTGTCGCGAGACGGGACTCACGTCGCCGTGGTCGCGGCCCTCGACAACCTGCTCGCCGGCGCCGCGACGACCGCCATCCGCAACCTGAACCTCGCATTGCACCTGCCCGAGCTCGAAGGGGTCGCGCCATGGCTGGATTAGTCTGGGGCGCCAGGGAGGGCGGGGCGCACGCGGCCGACGCCGAGATCCATGAGTTCCTCGCAGGCGACGATGTCGTCCTCGACCGCGAGCTCTTCGGCTTCGACATCCACGCCACGAAGGCCCATACGCGCGGCCTCGGGCGCATCGGGATCCTCTCGGCGGAAGAGGTCGTTGCGATGACCGCCGAGCTCGACGCGCTGGCCGACGAGTTTCGCGCCGGGACGTTCGTGCTCGACGCGCGCTATGAAGACGGCCACTCGGCGATCGAGGCGTACCTCACGGCAAAGCTCGGAGAGACCGGCAAGCGCGTCCACACCGGCAGAAGCCGGAACGATCAGGTGCAGACCGCCTTGCGGCTCTACATGCAGGACCGGCTCACGACCATCGCGCGTACGTCCGTCGCCATCGCCGATGCGATGCTCGGCCGTGCCGAGCATGACGGGGGAGTCCCCATGCCGGGGTATACCCACCTCCAGCGCGCCGTGCCTTCGAGCGCCGGCCTCTGGCTCGGGGCGTTCGCCGAAGCGTTCATCGATGATGCGGCGTTCGCCGTGAGCACCCGCGACTGGCTCGCGAGCTGTCCGCTCGGTACGGGGGCCGGTTACGGCGTGAATCTGCCGCTCGATCGCGCGGACGTGGGCCGAGACATGGGCCTCCCACGACTCCAGCTCAACCCGATGTACGTGCAGAACAGCCGCGGGAAGTTCGAGCTCGCTGCGCTCGGCGCGCTCGCGCAGGCCCTCCTCGACGTCCGGCGCTTCGCGTGGGATCTCAGCCTCTTCACGAGCGCGGAGTTCGCGTTCGTCGGCCTCCCGAGCGCCTACATCACCGGCTCTTCATTGATGCCGAACAAGAAGAACCCCGATGTCGTCGAGCTGCTCCGTGCCGCGGCAGCGTCGGTGCTCGGGGCGCAGACGGAGGTCGCTGCGGCGCTCTCGCTCCCGAGCGGATACCACCGCGACCTCCAGGTCACGAAAGGCCCGCTCCTCCGCGCGATGCGGCAAGGGCTGCTGGCGCTCTCGCTCGTGCCGCGGCTCGTCAACGACCTCACGCTCCATGCGGCGCGCATGCGAGAGGCGATCTCGCCGGAGATGTTCGCGACGGATCGTGCGCTCGACCTTGCCCGTGCAGGGACGCCGTTCCGCGACGCGTACCGCAGCGTCGCCTCGGACCTCGAATCGTCCGGCGAGCGTCCGCGCGCCTACGACGTGGAGGACAGCCTCGCGGCTCGCGTCTCGCCGGGCGCGACGGCAGACCTGCGGCTCCACGAGATGCACGCGCGGCTCGACGCTGTGCGAGCGCTGCTGCCGCTCACGGAGTAGAAGAGGCCCATGCCGAGGCGAGATGATCTGAAGCGGATCGTGATCCTGGGCGCGGGGCCCATCGTCATCGGTCAGGCGTGCGAGTTCGATTACTCGGGCACGCAGGGGACGAAGGCCCTCCGCGAGGAGGGGTACGACGTCATCCTCGTCAACTCGAACCCCGCGACGATCATGACCGACCCGGAGCTCGCGCACCGGACGTACATCGAGCCGCTCGAGCCGCGCACGCTCACGGCGATCCTCGAGCGCGAGCGCCCCACGGCGATCCTGCCGACCCTCGGCGGCCAGACCGCCCTCAACCTCGCGCTCGACGTCCACAAGGACGGCACGCTCGCCCGGCTCGGCATCGAGATGCTCGGCGCGTCGCCGCTCGCCATCGCCAAGGCGGAGGATAGGGCGCTGTTCAAGGACGTCGTGGCGAAGGTCGGTCTCGAGAGCCCCCGCTCCGAGATCGCGCGCAGCGTGGAAGATGCCTGGGGCATCGTCGGCCGCATCGGCTTCCCCGCCATTCTTCGACCGTCGTTCACCCTCGCAGGGTCGGGCGGCGGCATCGCGTACTCCAAGTCGGAGTTCGCGGCGAAGGTCGAGTGGGCGCTCACGCAGTCGCCGATGCACGAGGTCCTGATCGAGGAGAGCCTCCTCGGGTGGAAGGAGTTCGAGCTCGAGGTGATGCGCGACCGGAAGGACAACTTCATCGTCGTGTGCACGATCGAGAACATCGATCCGATGGGGGTCCACACCGGCGACTCGATCACGGTGGCGCCGGCGATGACGCTCACCGATCGCGAGTACCAGCGCCTCCGTGACGGCGCGCGCGCCATCATGACCGAGATCGGAGTCGAGACGGGAGGAGCCAACGTCCAGTTCGCCGTCTCGCCGAGCGACGGCAGGGTTCGCGTCATCGAGATGAACCCGCGCGTCTCCCGATCGTCGGCCCTGGCATCGAAGGCCACCGGCTACCCCATCGCCAAGATCGCGGCGAAGCTGGCGGTCGGCTACACGCTCGACGAGCTCCGGAACGACATCACGTCTCCGCGGGACTCGGCCGACGGCTCGAGCTACCCGGCGGCCCTCGCGGGGACGAGCGCGGCGTTCGAACCGACGATCGACTACGTCGTCGTGAAGTGGCCGCGCTTCGCGTTCGAGAAGTTTCCAGGCGCCGACGAGACCCTCGGCCCGCAGATGAAGAGCGTCGGTGAGGTGATGAGCATCGGCGGCACCTTCTGCCAGGCTCTGCAGAAGGCCGCGCGCTCGCTCGAGACCGGCCGCGACGGGCTAGTGTCGCTGCTCGGACGCGTCGACTATCGCCTGCTCGCGAGGCCGAAGCGGCAGCGCGATCTCGGGATGGATCCTCCGAGCCTCGAGAGCGTCGTAGAGCTCCCGCCCGCGTCGGATGATGAGCTCCTCGATGCCGTTCGCTCGATGGTCGCGCGCCCGCTCGCCGACCGCCTCTTCTACGTCGCCGACGCGATGCGCCTCGGGATGAGCGATCACGAGCTCGGAAAGCTCACGTCGATCGACCCGTGGTTCCTCGGGCAGATCCGCCGGATCGTTGCCGCCGAGGCTGCGCTCGCGGCCGCGGGTGCGAACGGAGTCCGCGAGAAGGACGCGCTGCTCGGGTACAAGAAGCTCGGCTTCTCCGACGCGCAGATCGGTGCGCTGACGGGCACCACCGACGCAGACGTCCGAGCGAAGCGATTCGAGCTCGGTCTCGTGCCCGCCTACGCACGTGTCGACACGTGCGCCGCGGAGTTCGTCGCGCACACGCCGTACCTGTACGCGACCTACGGCGGCACCGACGAGTCCGCGCCGAGTGGCCGGCGGAAGGTCATCATCCTCGGCGGCGGACCGAACCGGATCGGACAGGGGATCGAGTTCGACTACTGCTGCGTTCACGCGGCGCAGGCGCTGCGGTCGCTCGGCTTCGAGACGATCATGGTGAACTGCAACCCGGAGACGGTGTCGACCGACTACGACACCGCAGACAAGCTGTACTTCGAGCCTCTGTCGCTCGAAGACGTCCTCTCGGTGTGCGACGTCGAGCAGCCGTTCGGCGTCGTCGTGCAGTTCGGCGGTCAGACGCCGCTCAAGCTCGCGCTGCCTCTCGCGAAGCGCGGGATCCGACTGCTCGGGACCTCGGCGGACGCGATCGATCGCGCGGAGGACCGTGGTCGATTCGACGAGCTGCTCGCGAAGCTCGGGCTGAAGCGCCCCCGGAGCGGGACCGCACGCGGCGCCGAGGAGGCGCTCACGGTGGCCGATCGCATCGGATACCCCGTCCTCGTCCGGCCGAGCTACGTGCTCGGAGGGCGCGCCATGATGATCGCGTACGACCGCGAGGAGCTCGCGAGCTTCGTTCATCTCGCGCTCGAGGCGTCCGGCGACGCGGGAAGCCAGGTCATCCTCGTCGACGAGTTCTTGAAAGACGCGATGGAGATCGACGTCGACGCGGTCGGTGACGGCGTACGCGTCGCGATCGGCGGAGTGCTGCAGCACCTCGAAGAGGCCGGCATTCACTCGGGCGACTCGACGAGCGTCTTGCCGCCGCACTCGCTCGATCCCGATCTGCTGCATGCGATCGAGGAGCAGACGAAGCGGCTCGGCCTCGAGCTCGGCGTCGTGGGGCTGATGAACGTGCAGTTCGCGATCAAGGACGACGAGATCTACGTCCTCGAGGTGAACCCGCGGGCCAGCCGCACCGTTCCGTTCGTCTCGAAGGCCACCGGACGGCCTCTCGCGCGGGTGGCGGCGATGGTGATGGCGGGGAAGACTCTCGACGAGCTCGCGTTCGGGGACGTCCCGGCGGGGCGGTACGTCGCCGTGAAGGAGTGCGTCTTTCCGTTCAAGAAGCTGCCGGGCACCGACACCATTCTGGGCCCGGAGATGCGCTCGACCGGCGAGGTGATGGGCATCGCGGACACCTTCGCGCGCGCCTACGAGAAGGCGCTCCTTGCCATCGGCATCAGCCTCACCGAGCCGGCCGATCGCGAGCGAGTTGGGCGACGCGCGTTCATCAGCGTGCGCGACCAGGACAAGCCCGCCGCGTGCCTCATCGCGCGCCGGCTCCGGGCCGCGGGCTTCGACATCCTCGCGACGCGCGGCACCGCAGCGATGATCCGGCGCGCGCGCATCCCGTGCGAGGTCGTGAACAAGGTCAACGAGGGGAGCCCGCACGTCGTCGACGCGATCCGGGCGCACCAGGTCGACCTCGTCATCAACACGACGGTCGGCGCGCGCGAGGTCAAGGATAGCTACTCGCTACGGCGGCAGGCGCTCCTCGCCAACGTGCCGTATTTCACCACGATCGCGGTCGCCCTTGCCGGGCTGGCTGCGATCGAGACGGCTTCGGACGTGCCCCGGGTGCGGTCGCTGCAGGAGTGGAACGTCCTCGAGGGGTGAGCGCGATCAGGACGGCTTGCGAAGGCTCGCGAGGAGAGCTTCGAAGGCTGGCTTTGCCTCACGGACGCTCTCGCTCGGACCTACGAGCTTGAAGAAGTAGAATGGAGCGCCGGTCTCGACGACGGCGCCAAGCAAGGACGAGCTCGGTTGAGCCTCCTCGGTGCCGCCCATCGTCATGCCTCCTTCGTAGGTCCCGCTGACCTCGAGCGTCGTGACCAGGAGCCCTCCGACCCTCCGCTCCGCGCGCGAATCGGGACCCGCCCCGTCGAACTGCCCGACCCATCGCTCGAGGTTCGCGGCGGTCGTCCCTCCCGCCCGAGTCACGGTGAGCTCGACGTCTCTCCGGCCCTTCTTCGTCGAAGGAATGCGATAGGTCGCGAGCCTCATGGTGCTCGAGCTCGCCACGGCCTCCCAGCCGGCAGGCACATCCCAGAGCAGTGCAGGCGGTGCGTTCGCGGTCGTCAGCGAGCTTTTTGTGTCGCCGTGCGGAATGACCGGATGGTTCGGAGGCAGCCTTGTCGAAGGCGTCTCCTCATCCCACGCCGAGCTGCCCGCGGCGACGGCGGGGGGGCCGACCGGCGATTTCGCGGAGCTGGAACGCTGAACCAACGCGAGGCCGACTGCAGCGAGGACGGCCACGGCGAGGAGAGCAGGACCGATCCTTGAGCGCATGTCGGACGCTCGAATGCGCGTTCCGTGCCGCAAACGCGCGGCAAGGAAGCATTGCCGCCGGGCACGACGGGCCTGACGGAAACGCCTCACTACCGCAGAACTGCCTCACTGCGGAAGAGGTGACGAGGCAAGCGTGCCAGCTCGGCCCGCAGGAATGGTTATGTTCCAGTTCTTGCAGGGTCGGACCCGCGAGCTCCGGTACCGGTGAAAGAGGAACGCATGGGCACGATCGATACGCTGAATGAATTGGCTGGGGCGGGCGATAGCGCCGCGAGTCTGCGGCAACGCGAAGCGGGGGCTTCTTGAAGGAACGGGTCCTCCTCGTCGACGACGACCAGGAGCACTGCGAGGCGCTCGAGGGGACGCTGCAGAGCCTCGGATACGACGTGTCGTACACGACCTCGCCGCGTGAGGCTCTCGAGCGCATCGGCCGCGAGACGTTCGGCACCATCCTGACGGACCTCGGCATGTCGGAGATGGACGGCCTGGAGCTCTGCGCGCGAATCGTTGGCACGCGTCCCGACGTCCCCGTGATCGTCGTCACGGGCAACGGCAGCATGGACGTCGCCGTCTCGGCGATGCGTGCCGGCGCGTACGACTTCCTGACGAAGCCCATCGACGTGAAGATGCTCACGCTGAACGTGGCGCGCGCCGTCAAGCACCACGCGCTGCAGGTGGAGGTGAAGCAGCTGCGCGAGGCGTCCCTCGAGCGGTCCGCGCTCAACGAGCTCGTCGGGAGCAGCCCCGCCGTGAAGCGGATGTGCGACCTCGTGGCGCGCGTCGGCGGGAGCGACATCTCCGTGCTGATCGAAGGGGAGACCGGTACCGGAAAGGAGCTGGTCGCGCGGGCTCTGCACGCAGCAGGCGCGCGCAGGGACGGGCCGTTCGTTGCGATCAACTGCGGCGCAATACCGGCAACGCTGCTCGAGAGCGAGCTCTTCGGACACGTGCGCGGGGCGTTCACCGGGGCGAACACGGCGAGGGTCGGGCTCCTGGTGAAGGCGTCGGGAGGGACGCTCCTGCTCGACGAGATCGGCGACATGCCGCTCGAGATGCAGACGAAGCTCCTGCGCGCGATCCAGGAGAAGTCGGTGCGCCCGGTTGGGTCGAGCGACGAGACACCGTTCGATGCCCGCGTCGTCGCCGCGACCCATCGCGACCTCGAAGCGGAGGTCTCGGCGAAGCGGTTTCGCGAAGATCTTTACTACCGGATCAACGTCGTCAAGATCCAGGTGCCGCCGCTCCGCGCGCGTGACGGCGATGTCCTTCGACTGGCGACACACTTTCTCGAGCGCTTCGCGGCGAAGGCCCAGCGCGGAGCGATGCAGCTCTCGCCGCACGTGGCGGCAGCGCTTCTGAGCTACGACTGGCCGGGGAACGTTCGCGAGCTGGAGAACTGCATGGAGCGCGCGGTGGCGCTGGCTCGCCTCTCCCACGTGAGCGTCGAGGACCTCCCCGACAAGATTGTCGCGCGACGTGCCGCACCGTTCGCCGTCAGCGCAGGCCAGCCAGACGAGATCCTGACGCTCGAGGAGGTCGATCGTCGATACATCGCACGCGCGATCGCCTTGCTCGATGGCAACAAGTCCCGCGCGGCCGATCTGCTCGGGGTCGATCGCCGCACCCTCTATCGACGGCTCGAAAAGTACGAGGCGGAGGAGCGTGCCGGAGGCGACCCGGCCGCGCAGTCGGTCGACCCGGGATAATGATGCTCGCGGCGGCGTGCGTGGCGGGGATGCGAGCGAGCTGCGAAAACGTCTCAGCCGTGTCAGCGCGAGCTGAAATTCACTGCGGGCCCACACGTGCGTGTGGGCCCTCCGTAGACCTGCGTGGACTTCGCAAGGCTCCGTCCACTTCGGTTCACTCGGCCAGGAGAGCGTTCACGGCATCGGCGCGGCGCCTGCTGGTCACGACCGTGCACGAGCTCGGCGCAAGAATTGCACGTGAGAACGGTGCCCATGTGCTCGGCAGATTGGAACACCCCGTGAGACTCGAGGCTGAACGTGACGAGGAGCCCTCGGCAACGCAAACGACGAAGGTGGCTGGCGCATGAGCTCCGTGACGCCTCACGTCAACGGCCATCCGGTCTGCATCCTCGTCGTCGACGATGAGCGCGACAACACGGAAGTCCTCGAGATCGTCCTCTCGTGGGAAGGCTTCGCGGTCATGATTGCCTCCTGCGGCGAAGAGGCGCTCGCAATGGCTGGAGAGCACTCGCCGGACCTGGTGCTCCTGGACGTCATGATGCCCGGCATCGACGGGTACGAGGTCGCGAGGCGGATGAAGGGCACCCCCTCCACGAGCCATGTTCCCATCATCATCTTCACCGCGATGGCGGAGCGCGACGCGAGAGCGCGCGGGAGGACGAGCGGCGCGGACGACTTCCTCTCGAAGCCCATCGACCGCACCGACCTCGTGCTGCGCGTGAAGAACCTCCTCCGCACGACGTATCCGAGCTACTCGGACGGTATCGTTCCGGCTGCGTAGCGAGCGTTCACCGGCAAAATCATCGCCGCTCATGCAGAATGCCAGGATGGACAGCAACCCGCAGCGCCCCTCGGGGGTGACGGTGACCGAGACCTTCTTCAGCGTCGAGGTCACGGACATGGCACGGGCGAGTGGGTTCTATGCGGCCGCGCTCGGAGCCGAGGTGGTCTTCGCTTCACCGGGCTGGTCGTCGCTCCGGATCGCAGGGGTGCGTCTCGGCCTCGCGCTCAGTCCGCAGGCGACCGGGACTCGATGCGGGCTGCACTTTGCCGTCGGTGACCTCGGAGCAGCGCGCTCGGAGATCGAACGCGCCGGCGGCCGCCTGATCGGAGGGGCGACAGAGGTCGCGCCGGGCGTGTTCGTCGCGGACGTGACGGACACCGAGGGGAATACGTTCACGCTGGCCCAGCGGTAGAACACCTGACCCTGGCGCGGGAGGAGGCCGGACTGGCCTCACCACGCGAGGCTGGATCTCGACCGGGTGGGGCACTTTGCCGAACCGCTCTCGTGCTTTCGCGTTCATCATCGCGTGACGTGATGAACCACTGGCCTTCCCTGAGGAGCGCCGTCGCCGCGCTCTCCGCGGCTCTCGGCGCTTGTAGCTCGACCACGCCCCCCCGCGATGGTGGCGCAGACGCCGGGCTCGACGTGGCGTCGCGTCGTGACTCCTCGTCCGCGGACGTGCGCACGGGGTCCGATGTTGAGGCCGCGGACGCGTACTTCGTGAGGGACGTGGCGTCTCCGGATGCGATCTCCTCCGACGCACCGTTCGGAGACGCGCCCACCGGCGGCGGCGACGGCAGCGAGTGCGCGTCGCCGCGGAGCCTCTGCGGAGGCGAATGCGTCGACGAGCAGACCGATCCGAACCATTGCGGCGGTTGCGGCGTCGCGTGCGCGGGCTCGTGTCTGTCGGCACGGTGCCTGCTGACGATCGCCTCCAACCAGGACCACCCGACCGGGATCGCCGTCAACGGCACCTACATCTACTGGACGAACCAGGGCACCGGCGCGCTGACCAACGGCAGCGTCGTGTCTGCGCCCGCGGCTGGTATCTCCGACGGCGGTCCGCCGACGGTGCTCGCGGCCGGCCAGGGAAGCCCGGACGGGATCGTGCTCGACGAGAACCGCGTCTACTGGACGACCGAGCTCACGGGCACGCTGATGTCGCTGCCTGCATCCGCCGCGAGCGGCGGCGTGGCGACGCCGGTGACGCTCGTTTCCGGCCAGCGCGATCCCGCGGGCCTCGCCGTCGATCCGGCCCGGCTCTACTGGACGAACGCGGGCGGCGGAGCGGATGGCGGGACCGTCATGTCGCTGTCGCTCGGGGACGCGGGCGCCGCCGCCCCCGCGACGCTCGCATCCGGGCAAGCGGCGCCGGTAGCGATTGCGGTCAACGACGCCGGCGTCTTCTGGACGGACGAGGGCGCCGTCGTCGCGCTGCCGTTCGCGGATGCCGCGGCGCCGGTCGTGCTCGTGGCCACGACTCCGTCGGCGATCGCGATCGATGGGACGAGCGTTTACTGGACGAGACTCGGGACCGCGGCGAACGGGTACACCGACGGAAGCGTGCTCCGGCTCGTGCGTGCGACGGGCGTCGTCACGACACTCGCAACGGGCCAGTCCGTCGGCGTCGCCATCGCGGTCGACGGAACGAGCGCGTACTGGACCACCCGGCAGATGACCGGAGGTGGCGGGAACATCGTGAAAGTCGCGATCACCGGTGGCAGCCCGACCACGCTCCTCGCAGGGCAGGCCCCGCGAGGTGGGCTCGCGGTCGACGCCACGAGTGTCTACTGGGCGAGCGACAACGAGGGGGGGAGCGTTCTCAAGCTGACGCCCAAGTGACGAGCGCGTCTTAGGGTTGCACGCACCCCGGGGGGGAGGTGCAGGTTCCCGTGCACGCCTTCTTACCGAGCGCGATCCGCCGCGCGACCTCCGGGCCCTGTATCGCCGGGCCGGCGCCGGCCATGCAGAGCGCCGTCACATCGGTGCTCGTCAGCGGGACGGACGCCGCCTGACAGTACCCGTTCACGCAGGTCGTCGGTGTCTTGTCACGCGCCGGAGCCGCGCAGTCGTCGGCGGTCGAGCACGCGATCGGGCGGCACGCACCGACCCCCCACGACGTCGCCGAACCCTTGTGGCGCCCGTCGCACACGGTGAGGAGGCGCGACCGCGAGAGCGAGAACGCGGGATCTCCCGCCGCGGACGCGAGGGATTGCGGCGCCACGTCCGCAGACGCGCCGGTGACCGTGCACGTGCTGACCGTCACTGCGCTGGCGGGGCACTGGACGTCGAACGCGCGCCCTTCGCTGTCATGGATCACTCGGGTGATCGCAGGGGCCGGCGCGGCTGCGGAGCTGAACGGCGTGCGACTGGCGCTCGGGTTCTTCCGCTCGGCGTCGTACGTCACGAAGAGGCCAATGAGAATGACCGGAGCGAGGAGGAAGCTCGCGGCAGGCGAGACGCCCGTTTGGAGCCGACCATGACCGAGCTGGGCGTAGTGGACGACGGCGGGGATCGTGAAGCCTATCCAGCAGATCGCCACCGTCGCGAGGATGTCGCCCGTGTAGTGGGGGACGCCGAACGAGCTGAGGATGAGGCCTCCGATCTCGGCGGGGCCGAGGTTCATTTTCATGTTGGTCGCCGACGTCACCTTGAGCGCGCATCCGAGCGCGACGATGGCCGCGATCGCCTGGCTCATCCACGCCTTCAGGCGCTGCGTGCGCTCGTCCCGTGCGTCCTGGATCTCGTGGAGCCGCTCCCACGCTGCGTCGCCCTCGCGCGGGGTGCGGGCATGATCGCGCGACGCTTCCACGAGCGCGAAGGCGAGACGGACGAGCGGCTCGTTGTCGGCGTGTCCGGTGCAGCGCACCCTGATGACCCCGTCCCGGGCCGTGAGATCGAGGCTCGTCTCACCCGCGACCCCGCGCAGCGGAAAGTGGACGCGATCGTCGGTGAGCGTGGCGCGGACGGCCTCGACCGGTGCGCCCTCGATCGCGAGCAACGGGTCGATGACGGGGTCTCCGAGGTCGATGTCGATGGCCCGACCTCGCGCGACGTTCTGCGAGGTCAACGCGGTCTCGTGCGTGACGGCGAGCGCGAGATGGGGCGACGCGCCGGTCGCGGTGACGAGGCTCGTCTTCGACTGCGGCGGGATCGTGAAGGTGACCACGATCCCGTTCTTGCGGAGCTCGTAGCGGTCGTTCGCAAACCGCCCTTCTGCCCCGAGCGCAACCCTGAGTCGCTCCCCCTCGAGGCGCACCTTCCGTCTCGCCCAGAGCCACTGCGCGACCGGAATCCCGCTGATGAACGCGCCGATGCCCGCCATCAGCACAACGCCTGACCAGGGCTCGTGGTGCGAGATCATGATCCCCACGATCATGAAGAAGACGAGGGGCGCGACCAGCTGCTGAAGGCGGGTATACAGCTCGAGCATTGCGCGAGAATACACGCGCGCGCGAGACGGACTACTTCGGTGCCGAGGCAGCCACGTCGACCGGCTCGACGTCGACGGGGACGCCGCTCAGGATGGAGTTCCCGAGCACGGGCTCGACCGTCAGCTCGTCGGTGATCGCGTTCACGCTGGGCCCCAGCCCGCCGGCGAGACGCAGCCCGCCCGGCGCATGGCCGAAGCCGTGCGCCATCGAGACGACACCCGGTCGCACGTCGTCGGTCACCTCCACCTCGGCCTCCAGCTCACCCGCCCGCGATCGGACCCGCACGCGGCTCTTCGTCACGATGCCTCGCGCTGCGGCGTCGAGCGGATGCATCATCAGCTGCGCGCGCGACGGCCCCTTCACGAGGGGCTTCAGGTTGTGCATCCACGAGTTGTTGCTCCGCATGTGGCGGCGACCGATGAGGACGATCGGAGCCGCCGGAGCGTCGATCCAGCGAAGGAGGCGCGGCAGATCGGCGATGAACACATCGGGAGCGAGGTGAGCCCGGCGGTCGTCGGTCTGGACTCGCTCGTGACGCGCCGGCGTCATCGGCCCGAGGTCCTTGCCGTGCGGATACGCCGCGAGCTGCTCGAGGCTGAGCTTGTGTCGACCGGTCTTGAGCAGGAGATCGATCACTCTCTCGGGCGCGCTCGCGAGAGTGCGGCGGGCCCACGCGCCGAACCTCGGGGTGTTGGGCCCCACGAGGCGCGCGGCGAGCTCGCTCAGGATCTCCCAGTCGTCGCGCTCTCCCGCGGGCGGCGGGAGGATCGGCGGGCTGTAGCGAGCGAACGGGCGGACGGCGAACGAGCCCAGGACGAGCTCGTAGTTGCCCGACTCGAAGACATGCATCGGCGGGAGGACGAGGTGCGCGCGACGGCTCGTCTCGTTGAGATAGAAGTCGATGGCGACCGAGTACTCGAGCGCCTCCAGCGCGCGAGCCAGCCGGGGTCCGTTGGGGATCGAGAGGACCGGGTCGCCCGCGAAGCAGACGAGCGCGCGAATCTTCCCCGGCCCGTCGGTCTCCATCTCCTCCGCCATCACCGCCGACGGGAGCGCGTCGAGGAACTCGGGCAGGCCGCGCACCCGTGAGCGCCACCGGCCGTGCCGGCGCGGGAGCAGGTGGCGAGTGATGGTCGAGACGTCGGCCGCGGGGAGGGGGAACATCATGCCCCCCTCTCGATCGAAGTGCCCGCTGACGAGGTTCAGGGCCTCGATGAGCCAGCTGGCGAGCGGTCCGAACTCGGTCTGGCAGGTCCCGAGACGCCCGTACACCGCGGCCCTCGGAGCGTGCGCGAGCTCGCGCGCGAGCCGTCGCGTCACGACGGCGGGCACCCCGGTCACGCTCTCCACGCGCTCGGGCGAGAAGGGCAGCGCGGCGCGACGCAGCGCATGGCGCCCCGTGGCGAGCGCGTCGATCGCGCGCGCGTCGACGAGGTGCTCCTCGAAGAGGACGTGAATGAGCGCGAGCAGGAGCGCGGCGTCGCTGGCAGGGCGGATGAAGTGGTGCTCGTCGCAGATCGTCGCCGTCTCCGTCCGGCGTGGATCGAACAGCACGAGACGACCGCCGCGCTTCTTCACCGACTGAAGTCGCGCGCGCGCGTCTCCGAGCGCCCACATGCTCCCCATGCTCGCGATGGGGTTCGCGCCCAGCATCACCAGCAGGTCGGTGCGGTCGATATCGGGGACAGGGACGGAGAGCGGGTTGCCGTAGACCTGCAGGCACGCGAAGAGGCGCGGGTTGGAGTCCTGCGAGTTCGGGTTGAAGAGGTTGTGCGTCCGTAGCGCGAGCGCGAGGGTCTGGACGCCGAGCGACGCGCGGTGGCTGTGGACGGTCGGGTTGCCGATGTAGAAGGCGACCGCGTCGCGGCCGTGGCGCGCCTGTATCTCGCCGAGCCTCGTCGCCGCTTCCGACAGCGCGTCGTCCCAGGAGACGGGCTCGAACGTGCTCGAGGCGCCGATACGGCGCATGGGCGTACGCAGGCGATCAGGGTCCTCGTGGAGATCGCGCATCGCGACCCCCTTGGGGCAAATGTGTCCGTGCGAGAACACGTCGTCGGGGTCGCCGCGCACCTCGCGGACCTTGTCGCCGTCGAGCGTGACCTTGAGGCCGCACATCGCTTCGCACAGGTTGCACCCGAAGAAGCGAACGTCCGTCACCGGGCATGCAGCGTACTACGCTCATCGTCGATGCGGGAACGAGCCGTCGCCGGAGTCTTCGTGGGCGGCGCGTCGCGTCGGATGGGCGGAGCGGCAAAGGGGCTCCTCCGCCTCGCGAACGGCGAGACCCTCGTGGATCGCTGGCTGCGGCTGTTCGACCGCCTCGGCGTGGAGTGCGTGCTCGTCGGGGTGCGCCCCGAGTACGCGCCGCGGCGAATGCTCGCGGACGCGCCGGAGTGCGAGGGCCCGCTCGCGGGGCTCGTCGCGCTGCTCCACCAGGGGAAAGCGAGCGGCGCCCGCCACGTGCTCGCCGTCGGGTGCGACATGCCCCACGTCTCGGACGCGCTCGTGTCGCGGCTGCTGGCAGCGCCGCATGCCCCGGCGATCGCCGCGAAGCGCGAGGGTCGGTGGGAGCCCATGCTGGCGCGCTACGAGGTCGAGCCGTCGCTCGCCGTCGCGCGTGCGCGTGCCGCGCGCGACGACACCTCCCTCCACGGGCTGCTCGAGGCGCTGGCGGCGGTGCCGCTGGATCTGTCTCTGTCGGAGTCGCGTGAGCTCGACGACTGGGACACCCCCGGCGACGTCGAACGCAGCCCGGCCTGACGCTGAAGCCGCGCGCGACCCGAGTTACCCGTGAGCAGACAAGTTTTACCGATGAGCATCTCAGCCTTGCTCATCCGAAGCCCGTCGCGCGAGGATGAGCCGCGTGAGCGGCACGCGTCGCTGCCATCACCGTCACCACCATGGAGCTCTCGACTCGATTCGTCCGTGACATCCTGCGCGCCGCGCTGGCGTGCGGCGTGCCCGAAGAGGACGCTCTGGCCGACGCATCCGCGGCGCTGCGCGCTCGGCTCCAGAAGCCCGGCGGGCGAGTCGGCTGGGGCGACGTCGTCAGGCTCCTCGATCGGGTCGGGGCGCTCCTCGGCAGTAATGCGCGCGTCGAGGAGTTTGGTCGCCAGACGATCGCGTTCACCGCCCCGTGGGCGCTCATGCACCTGGTTCCGCACGTCGTCTCGCCGAGCCGACTTCTTCACATCGCGTTCCAGTTCGTAGGGCCGGCGCAGTTCCCCCACATCCGCCACACGGTCGAGACGCTCGCCGGTGGCGGAATGCGCCTGTCCCTGTCGCTCCCATCCGCCTACGCCGGATGCGAGACGTACTTCCGCATGTGCGTGGGAGGGATCCGCTCGATCCCGACCGTCATCGGGTACCCGCCCGCGCTGGTGCTCACCGAGTCCATCGGCCCGCGCGGAGCCGTCTACGAGGTCACGCCACCGACGAGCCGCACCCTTGCCAGCCGCGTGCGCCGCGTCTTCCGCGCCCTCGCAGGCGAGAACGCGCTCTTCGAGGAGATGGCGCGCCAGCACGAGGCCATGCAGGAGGTCTTCGGGGCGCTCCTGCGGACCCAGACCGAGCTGCAGCAGTTCATGGAGCGCATCCCCGACACCCTGGTCGTTCACCGGGAGGGGGTCATCGTCTGGGCGAACAAGGCGCTGCTGGACGCCATCGGCTACGCCAGCCTCGACGAGCTCCGCGGCAAGCGCATCGTCGATTTCGCGCACCCGGTGGAGAGGGATACCGTCGCGACGCGCGTCACGGCCCCGCTCGATGCCGTCGGCGCCGGAACGTACCGGATCCGGAGCGCGAGCGGCGCCTTCCGGACGTTCGAGACCAGCCTGCCGCAGGCTGTGATCTTCGAGGGGCTCCCTGCGCGGATGGCCATCGCGCGAGACGTCACCGAGCGTGACGCGCTCCGCGAACAGCTCGTCTTCACCGACCGGATGTCGCAGCTCGGTTTCCTCGCCGCCGGGGTCGCGCACGAGATCAACAATCCCCTCGCGTACTCGCTCACGGCGATAGAACGCGCGCAGCGGGCCCTCGCGTCGGGCCGAATCGAGGAAGCGGGAGTGGCTCTGGCCATCGCGAGCGAAGGGGCCGGACGCGTGCGCGCGATCACGAGCGATCTGCGCATGTTCTCGCGTGGAGCGGCGCAGCGGAGGGAAGGGGTCGACGTGTCTCACGTGCTTCGTGCGACCGTGGACCTCGCCGGCGCGAGCATCGACGCGCGCGCGAAGGTCGTCACCTGCCTGGGTCCGACTCCGACGGTGCTCGCGGACGAGGCACGTCTGGGTCAGGTGTTCATGAACCTCCTCCTCAACGCGCTCGACGCCCTCACCGAGCTCGACCCCGGGTCGAGGCGCGTCGAGGTACGCGCGTTCACCGACGGGGCGGGCCGGGCCGTCGTGGAGGTGGAGGACAACGGCCGCGGCATCCCTCCGGAGCTACTCCCCCGCATCTTCGAGCCGTTCTTCACCACGAAGGGGCCTCGCGCCGGAAGCGGGCTCGGGCTGGCGATCTGCAAGCACATCGTGAACGAGCTCGGCGGACGGATCGAGGTCTCGTCTCCTCCCTCGAAGGGGGCGCTGTTTCGCGTCCTCCTCGAACCGTACCAGGGCGACGCGCGCGCCGAGAGCGCGGACGACTACTCCACGAAGACGGAACGTCAGTAGAACCCCTCTCGCCTCGCGTACCTGGCGGCCCGCTCCGCGTCGTACAGCCCCGCGTCGAACCCTTCGCCTTGCAGGACCCTGTGAATCTCTCCGTTCGTCGGCAGCTCCGACCGGTCGACGTACCCCGCGGGATCCCACAGGTTCGAGCGCAGGAACGCCTTCGAGCAGTGGGTGTAGGCCTGGTCGATGTCGACGAGGATGCCGAGCTTCGGGAGCTTCCCGTCGACCGCGGTGGGCGCGAGGAGCGTGGCGTCGGTCGTGAGCGTGGCGCGACCGTTGACGCGGAAGGTGTCGGTCACGCCAGGGACGACGAACAGGAGCCCGACGTGAGGGTTCGCGAGGATGTTTCGCAGCGAGTCCGCGAGCCTGTTCCCCGGCCGCTCGGGAACGAGCAACGTCGCATCGTCGAGGATGCGGACGAACCCCCTCGGATCTCCCCGTGGGCTGACGTCGCAGGTCCCGCGCGCGTCCGAGGTCGCGATGCACATGAACGGGGAGAGCTCGACGAACCTCCGGGTGAGCGCGTTGAGCCGGTCGCTCACCTTCGCGCAGACGAGCTCCGCCGGCTCTCCGAGGAGCGCGCGGAGCGCGTCTTCCGTCTCGATGGTCTCCGCGGTCATCGGGTGCCGGCTCACGGGCCGAGTATTGCGCGCTCCGACGGTTTCGTCACACGCCAAGACAGTCGTAGACTGACGCGAACGGAGCTCCACGGCGTAGGCTCGCGTCGATGATCACGCTGACCGACGTGTCCAAGAGCTTCGGCGAGAGCGTCGCTGTCACCGGCCTGTCGTTGCGCGTGCCCGAAGGGGCGTCGCTCGCGCTCGTCGGGTCGAGCGGTTCAGGAAAATCCACCGTCCTGCGGATGATCAGCGGGCTCGAGTGGCCGGACCGGGGGACGATCGTCGTCTCGGGCATGGAGGTGACGCGTTCCACGGTCGCGCGCGTGCGGACCCGGCTCGGCTATGTGATCCAGGACGGCGGGCTCTTCCCGCATCTGTCGTGCGGGCGCAACGTCACGCTCGCCGCCGAGCTGGGCGGGGCCGAGGCTCGCGAGGTCCAGCAGCGCCTCGCGCAGCTCGCCGACCTCGTCCGCCTGAGCCCGTCGCTTCTCGAGCGCTTCCCTCACGAGGTGAGCGGCGGCCAGCGCCAGCGCGTCGCGCTCATGCGAGCGCTGTTCCGTGATCCCCCCGTCCTCCTCCTCGATGAACCGTTCGGCGCGCTCGACCCCGTGGTCCGGCGGGAGGTGGGGGACGAGCTGTTCGCGATTCTGCGGAGCCTCGAGAAGACCGTGCTCCTCGTCACGCACGACGTCGCGGAAGCCGCCGCGCTCGCGGACCGGATCGCTCTCGTCCGCGCGGGCGCGCTGCTGCAGACCGGCACGCTCCTCGAGCTCCAGCGATCGCCGGCCGACCCGTTCGTCCAGCAGTTCGTGGCGGCGCACAGAAACGTCGCGCTCCTCGAAGAGCGCGTGCCGTCGTGAGAGGCCGTGCAGCCGCGGCCGTCGGTGCGCTCGTCATCGCCGGCTGGGGCCCGCCCGCCATGGCGGCGTCACCGGAGCTCGTCATCGGCTCGAAGCGCTTCACCGAGTCTCTCCTGATGGCCGAGCTCGCCGCTCGTGCGGCGGAGGGGGCGGGGACGACCGTGCGCCAGGCGAAGGGTCTAGGGGGGACCGCGATCGTCTTCGCGGCCATCGAGTCGGGCTCGATCGACCTGTATCCCGACTACGTCGGGACGCTCGCAGAGGCCGTGCTCGCGCTCCCCGGTCATGCGGACCGGGCGCGTGTCGCGCAGGCGCTCTCGGCGCGAGGGCTGTGCCTCACGGAGGGGCTCGGCTTCGAGAACACCTACGCGCTCGCCGTCGCGAAGGCGCGGAAGGCGACCGAAGGCGTGCGGCAGATTGGCGATCTGGCGAAGCACCCGGAGCTCGTCGTGGGCATCTCCAACGAGATGGCCGGTCGTCCCGACGGCTGGCCCGGCCTCGCCGCGACCTACGGGCTCCTCGTACGGCCTCGCGCGATGGACCATGGCCTCGCGTACGAGGCGATCCGGGACGGCGCGATCGACGTCGTGGAGGTCTACTCGACGGACGCGAAGGTCGAGCGCTTCGGCCTCCGCACGCTGCGCGACGACAAGCGCTTCTTCCCTTCGTACGAAGCCGTCTTCGTCTACCGCTGCGAGGCACGCGCGCGTCTCCCCCGGGCCTTCGACCGCATCCTTGCCCTCGCGGGGACCGTCGACACGTCCCAGGTGATGCGCTGGAACGCCCTGGTCGAGCTCGACGGGCTCGAGCCGAGCATGGCGCTCGATACGCGGGCGGGAGACGCGTCGCGACCGCGCCGGGCGAGCTTGCTCGCGAAGCTGATCGACGTCGTTCGGACCGAGGGGCCGACCCACGTCGGGCTCGTGCTCGTGAGCATCCTGGCGTCTGCCCTCGTCGGCGTTCCGCTCGGCGTGGTCGCCTGCCGATCGCCGAGGCTCCGCGGCCCGATCCTCGCGGGCGCGGGGGCGCTTCAGACGGTCCCGTCGCTCGCCCTGCTCTGCTTCTTCATCCCGCTCCTCGGCATCGGCACGCTCCCGACGCTCGTCGCGCTCTTCGTGTACGGCCTTCTCCCGATCGTCACGAACACCTACCAGGGGCTCGAGGACATCCCACCGGCGCTGCGAGAGTCCGCCATCGTCCTCGGTCTGTCGGAGCGCCACCGGCTCAGGTTCATCGAGCTCCCGCTCGCCGCCCGGTCGATCGTCGCGGGCATTCGCACGAGCGCGGTCGTCGCCGTCGGGACGGCCACCGTCGCGGCGTTCGCGGGGGCCGGTGGCTTTGGTCAGCCCATCAGCACCGGCCTCAACCTCAACGACACGCCCACCATCCTCTCCGGCGCGATCCCTGCGGCGGTCCTTGCGCTGGGCGTCGGTGCGTTCTTCAGCGCCGTCGACCGCCGCCTCGCGCGAAACACGCAGGTCGAGCGCTGACAGGCAGCACGCACACCGAGCGACGCGCGGGACGTGCCGAGCGACGCGTCGGACACGCCGATCGACGCGCGGCAAGTCCCGATCGACGCGAAGAGCTCGCGGAAGGCGCCGCGCGCTTCGACGAACGCCGCCCGAGCCGCGCGCGGCTCCGCCGAGGAAGGGACGATCGAGCCGACCGCGGTGACGATCGACGAGGAGACCAGGGCGAGCGCGGCGCCCCCTCGGACGAGCGACGCTCTCGGTTCGCCGAGCAAGGCGCAAGCCACGAGGATCGATGACGAAATCCTGTGTGGGGCGTCGCAACGAGCGCCGATCGAGGCTCATGAAGTGGCGAGAGACCGTCTCGGCTCGGCGATCGCCGCCCGAGACATGACGAGAGCCTCGCTCGGCCTGCCGATCGCCTCGCTCGAAGTAACGGATCGGTGCCAGAGTGTGCCAAGGGCGCCGCGGCCCGAAACGAGCGCGGCTCGTTCGGATATTTTTGGGGCGATTTCGACGCCGTGCGCGCCGATCTTCGAGCGCTCCGCCTCGCAGGAGACGTCGAGCGCTGCTCTCGTCGGAACGAGAGCGTCAATCGTCACGACCAGAGCGTCAGTCGACACGACGAGAGAGGCCCGAGGCGTTCCGATTGGGGGCGCACGAGGCACCTTGAGCGGCTCTCGTCGTGGCGAGAGCGTCCCGAGGCGTGCAGTTTCCGTCGCTGGCGGAAGCGGACGCGTCGATCGAGGCGCCGAGCGCGGCGATCGGTGTTCCTCGGGCGGCGATCGTCAAACCGAGCGCCTCGATCGTCGAACCGAGAGCGGCTCCAGAGCGAGATTTGCCGCTCCCGGTGTGTCTTGCGGTGGCACAGTTGTCTGGAAATCCGCCGATATTCGTGACTTGCAGACGTGGGGCCGCGGCCGACGCGTGTGCCGGCCGCGTGACGCGATGCTCACGGCCGCGCCACCCACCCGTGGCCCTGTCAACGCATTGCGTTACACATGCTCGATGCCTATGTTCCGCGGACGTCTCCCCCCGCCCCCTACTTCCGGAAGCTCCGCCCGTTCGAGCGCGGCGCGTACCTCGGCCATCTCCGCGGCCTCAGCGTCGACGACCGGCGCTTGCGCTTTCACGCGATCACGTCGGACGAGCAGCTCGAGCATCACGCCGCCGGCATCGACTTCGCCTGCACGATCATCCTCGGAGCGTTCGTCGAGGGGGTCCTGGTCGGCGTCGGCGAGGTGAGCTTCATGCACCCGCCCCGTGAGACGCGCCCAGAGGAGGCGGAGATCGCGGTCTCCGTCGCGAGCGCGGTTCGGGGACGCGGCATCGGCGGCGCGCTGACAGGGAGGGCGCTCCGCATCGCGCGGAACCGCGGAGCGCGCGCGGTCTGGATGTTCTGTCTCCCTGACAACACGCCGATGCAGAAGATCGCGCGAAGCCTCGACGGTCAGCTCACGCTCCACCAGGGCACGTTCGACGCGCGGATGGAGCTCACGCGGGCGACCACGCTCACGCGCATCGGCGAGACGTTCGAGGACGGCGTCGGCGTCGCGCGCTCCGTCTCGGTGCTGGTCTTCACTTCGTGCCAGCCTCCGGTGCTCACGCCGTAGGCGTCCCTGACGTAACATCGTCGCGAGCAGCGATGAGCACGAAGACACTGCAGGGGACGGTGACGGGGACGGGCGTCGTGATCCGGCGCGCGACGCTCCACGTCGCGGACGCGAAGCCCGCGGTCAGCCGCATCGACCTGCCGTTCACGATCGAGGTGGGAGGGGACACGCTCGTCGACGTCGAGACGACCGGAGCGACGGAGGTCGGGCCGCTCGTGGAGACGCGAGGGACGTGGGAGGAGCTGGCGTCGCACGACGCCGCCGAGGGCTTCCGCGCGAAGCCACCGGCGCCGGACGCGCGGGTGCGGCTCGTGTGGGCCGTGGTTCGCGGTGGGGATCACGTGGTCGTGCACGGACAGGTGACGAAGACGGAGCCGTCGTCGGGCGGGTATCGCGACCGGAAGACGACGACGCCGCGCGTCGTGCTGGCTCGTCACATCTCCCGCGGCAAAGAGGCGTTCGACGTCGCGCGAAGGCTCGAGGAGACGAGTCGACCCGTGCAGCCGCAGCAGTACTCGGACCCGCTGCCGCGCTTTCTCCAGGTCGTCGGCGTGCTCGGCATCCTGGCTGCGGTCATCGGTCCGATCGCCGCGGACGATCTCCCCTTCGCGCTCGACTGGATCGCGCTCGGCCTCGGCGTGGCCCTCGGAGCGATCGTGCTCCACAGGCGCGTCGCTCCGTCGTACGTGCTCTTCGACGCGCAGCGGCTCGGCATCGAGTGGACACCGGCGTTCCTCGGCGGCACGTTCGCGATGTGGGCGGTCCTCGAGATCCTGCCGCTCCTCGACGACCGGCCGTGGAACCTGGACGGCGTGCATCGCCGCTACTCGGGCCCGATCGGCTTTGGGCTCACGGCGGCGTGGGCGCTGGTGCTGCTCGCGTTCAGTCTCTTCTGGGAGCGCTTCGAGCTGCGCGCGGCAAAGCGCCTCCTCTCTGCGCCGCTCCACTCGTCACCGCCGGTGGATGGGGAGTGGGGGCTGTCCGAGGGGCGCGTGGAGGCGACGAGCCTGCACGTCGAGGGAGCCGCCGTGGCCTGCGCGTCGATCTTCGAAGAGAGCTGGCGCGATGGCTCGTCGCCGAACGTGACCGCCTACGGGGCGATGCGTGCGCCCTTCTCTTTGCGCTGCGACGACGGCACGAGCATCACCGTGAAACCGAGCGGCCTCGTCGGCGCCGGGACGCTCGTCTGGGGCAAAGGGGACCCCTCGGACGCGAAGCCGACCGTGCTCCGCCATGCGCACGTGATCCCGAAGGGAGCGCGAGCGATCGTCCTCGGCCGGATGCAGGTGTCCGACGACGGCCCTGTGCTCGAGCCGGGCCTCGGCCTCGAGTCGCTGGTCGTCTTCGGCGCGCCCGATCCGCGCAGAGCCCTCCGCACGCGGCTCATCTCGGGCGTCGTCGTGCTCGCGCTCCTCGGGCTCTTCGCGACGACGCTGGCGGCGCTCACCGCCTACCACCCGTTCCTGCCGCCGCTCTACTCGACCGACGACTGACCTGGCCCGGCGTCTAGCTCAACCAGCGGACGAGGACACACGTGATGTTGTCCGGCCCGCCGTTCGCGTTCGCGCGCTCGATGAGCTTCGCCGCGGCGGCCTTCAGGTCGCTGGTCGTCGTCGCGATCTCGAGCATCTCTGCGTCGGACACGGGCCCGGAGAGACCGTCGGAGCAGAGGATGATGATGTCGTTCTCCAGCGGCTGCTCGAACCGCGAGTCGACCTTCACCGTGTCCTTCATGCCGAGCGCGCGCACGATGACGTTCTTGTGCGGGAAGTTCTGGATCTCCTCCGCCGTGAGCCGCTTCATCTTGATGTAGTCGTTCAAGAGGGAGTGGTCTTCGGTCAGCTGCTCCATCTTCTTGTCGCGCACGCGGTAGACCCGCGAGTCGCCGACGTGGGCGATGTAGACGCCGCTCTCGACCGCGAACACGGTGACGATGGTCGTCCCCATCCCGCGCTGGCGGGCGTCTCGCTGGGCGCTCTCGTAGATCCGCAGGTTCGCCAGCTTGATGCCGGTGATCAGGCGGTTCTCCTCGTAGCCCTTCGAGCGGTCCATCTTGTACGGCCAGGTGCGCTCAGGGTCGTCGGCCGTGGCCGTGAAGAACTCCTGCAGGGCGTCGACCGCCATCTTGCTCGCAACCTCGCCCGAGGCGTGGCCGCCCATACCGTCTGCGACGATGTACAGGCCGCTATCTTCGAGGACAGAGAAGTTGTCCTCGTTATGGTTGCGCTTCATGCCGACGTTTGTTTCGCCGGCGACTTCGATTCGAAGCGGTCCTCCCACGGGTCACCCTGAGTCGGGCATGGGTCTCGTCCCATGCGCCTGGGTCGAATGGTCGCTTTCCGAATCGGGGGTGTCAACCGCTCCGTTCGTCAAGGTGTCGCCTCGGCCGTATTCTGAGGCTGAAAATTCGACGCTCACGGCGCCGTTCGCAGGACGACCGTCGCTTCGTGGAACTTTCCCCCGCGGACGAGGAGCAGCTTGACGCGCTCCCCGATCGCGTGATGCGAGATGGCCTCGGCCAGGGCCTCGTACGACTCGATGGGCTGCCCGTCGACCCCGACGATGAGATCGCACAGCGTGTGATCCTCGCTCGCCTTCAGGCCCGCCTTCTGCGCAGGACCGTCGGGGGCGACCGCCATCACGCGCACGCCGTGCGGGTTGCTCTGCGTGTCGGTCACGCCGACGATGCCGAGCCAGGGGCTGGGCGTGACGGCGCTCGCGGGCGTGTGCTGAAGGAACGCGCCGATCGCCGCGATGGGCGCCGCCACGACGAGCGGAGTGCACGGCGGAGCGGGTGGTGCCGTGGGTGCCCCGTGCGGGGCCGAACCGCTGGAGGACGGGACCATGAGCAGCGTGGGCTGGCAGGCCTTGACGAAGACGCCGAGCACTCCGCCCGTGCCGTCGAGGAGGGGAGCACCGAGCGTGGGGGTCGCCCCCTGCAGCTCGACGTCGAGCACGGAGGCGAGGACGTCTCCGTCCTTCGAGTGAGCGTCGATCGTGCCGCGAAGGTGTGCGGGGATGAGCGCAGGACGTCCGGCGTGCAGCGCGACGGGGGCCTGGAGGGGCGCGTCTGCCGGGCTGGTGCCGCTCGCGATGAGGCCGTCGAGCCATCGGCCCGTCAGCGGGACGAGCAGCGCGAGATCCCACGCGCGGTCTTTGTGCCCGATCTTCGCGTGAACCACCGAGCCGTCGGCGTACCGCACGTCGGCGAGCTCGCTCGTGCCGAGCGGGGAGAGCGCCGTCAGGATTCGCCCTGCGCCGTCTTCGGCGCCGAGGATCGTTCCGACCGCGATGATGCGGCCGTCACGCTCGATGGTGACGACGCCGCGGCTCAATCGCTCTGCCGCGCTGACCGCGACCGGAGGCCTCGCCGTCTCGGCGGCAGGGGGAGCGGTGCCTGGGAGAGGAGCGAGCGGACCCGCTGCGGCGACGCCCGAGAGGGCGCCAGCGCCGAGGACGCCGAGGAAGGCCGTGAAGAGAGTTCGGGGTCGCACGGGCGAGAGGATAGCGCGTTCTTGCGGCGAGGCTCGCCAGTCCCGAAGTCTCACGGCGTCGGTGGGCGACCCCAGCCGGAGCGCGTTTGCCCGCCGGAGGCCGACCGCTTCCCCCGCTTGACACCTCCGTCCCTCTCGTAGTCAATCGCCGCGATCCATGTCCGACCCCGTCCATGCCCTCCCCCCGCCTCTGCCCGAGCCGCAGACACCGCTCTGGCTCCCCGCCCTGGGCGCCGCGCTCTTCTCTCTCGCGGGCGTCGGATGGGCCCTCTGCCCGTCCGGGGCTTCGTCCACGGTCGAAGCTCCTCCGGCAGCCACGACTGCCGCGGTGGCCGCAAGGCCGACTCCTCCCGCTCCGACTCCTCCTCCGACGGCCGCGCTCCCCCACCGAGCCCCGCCCATGGCAGTGCCGGGAGGCTCCGCGAGCGCAGCCCCGCGAGGCGCATCCCCCGTCCCCGTCCATCGCACGGTCCCCGGGGCCCCCGCCACTCACTGAAGGCCTGTCCCGAACTGGCTGCGTTGGCTGCGTTGACTGGGGTCGGGGGGAGCGGCCGCGCCCCCCCAGGAATTCTCACGGAAGGAACGAGGGGGGCGCTTCGCCGGCCGACGCCGTGAGAATTCGGGACCGGTTCAGGCCTGGGCGGTTTCTGCCTCCGCTGACGGCATCGGCGGCGGGGCAAGCGAGCTGAGGTCCTCGGGGAAGGCTCGGAGCTCCTCGCTCACCGTGCGCAGGTACTGCTGCTTCACGTGGAAGGGGAGGAACGCGCTCTTGAATCCGGCCAGGACGATCTGCTTGAGGTCCTTCAGGCCAAGCCCCATCTGCGTGTGGCAGAGCCAGAGCTCCTTCGACGCCGTCGTGTCCGTCACGAGCCGGTTGTCCGTGTTCACGGTCACTCGCAGGCCGAGGTTGTAATAGAGCTTGAGCGGGTGGGTCGCGAGGTCCTTGATGGCCCCTGTCTGCACGTTCGACGAAGGGCAGCATTCGAGCGGCACGCGGTGGTCGTTGACGTAATGGAGCAGATCGCCGTTCTCGCGCAGGCGGCAGCCGTGGCCGATGCGGTGGGCGCCGCACGTATGGATGGCCTGCGCGATCGACTCGGGGCCGTAGGCCTCGCCCGCGTGGATCGTGACGTTGATGTTGTTGTCGCGCACGAGCTGGAACGCGTGCTTGTGGTGCTTCGCGGGGTGGTCGTACTCGGCGCCCGCCAGGTCGAAGCCGACGACGCCGCGGTTCTTGTACGCGACCGCGAGCTCGGCCATCTCGAGCGAGCTCTCGGGGGAGACGTTGCGGATGCCGCAGATGATGATGTTCGACTCGATCTTGAAGTCGGTCTGCGCGGCGCGTAGCCCCGAGAGCACCGCCTCGACGACGCTCGTCAGCTTGAGCCCCCGGCGCGTGTGGAGCATCGGCGCGTAGCGGACTTCCATGTAGCGCACGTTCTCGCGCGCGGCGTCTTCGGCGAGCTCGTAGGCGATGCGGGTGAGCGCATCCTCGTTCTGCATGACGCGCAGCGTGACGTCGAACGCGCGCAGATACTCGACGAGCGTGCCGCAGTTCTGGCCGAGGTTCATCGCCTTGCGCAGGCCCTCCTCGTCATTCGCGGGGAGCTCGACGCGCTGCTTGGCGGCGAGCTCGAGGATCGTCTTCAGCCGCAGCGAGCCGTCGAGGTGGACGTGGAGGTCGGTCTTCGGGAGCCTCTCGATGAGCTCGAGAGGGAGGATTTTCGGAGCCATGTCCGAAGGTACCACAGCGTGCCCAGCGTTGGCCGTCTTGTGCCACGCGCAGTGCTGTTCAGCGGTGCTCGTCAGAAGATGAAGTCGAGGTGACCGCCGAACGCGAGCCACTGGGGTGCGTTCGGGACGTCGATGTAGACGAACTCGGCGTGCGGCCCGATGGAGAGGTGCTGCGCGATCCGGAACTCGACGGCGATGCCCGTATCGAGCGCGAGCCCGTTGGAGCTCGGGATGACCGAAGCGCCGTTCCCGTTCTCGGTGGACACGCTGCGGAAGCCGTATCCGATATGGCCGTACAGGGTCGGGACGACCTTGTTGCCGAAGCCGATGCGCAGACCTGCGAACATGCGGTTCATGTTCTCGGGCGTTCCCGACTCCGCAGAGAAGACGTGGTCGAACGCGTAGCCGACCTCGGGCATCAAATTGAGGCCTGTCCGCCAGCGGAAGTGATCCCCGAAGCGGATCTTGAAGCCGCTCCCGAGCGTCGAGAGGTTGTTCTGGGTGGGGCTGGGCGCCAAGAGGGCGGTCGCGTCGCCGTCGATGCCGAGATCGAACTTCCCGTAGCCGTAGGCGTGCGCGTCGCGCGGCGCAAACATGACCGCCGCGCATGCGCATCCTCCGGCGAGCGCGACGTTGAGGACGGGGCGGCGGGACATGCGGGGTCGGGTCATGGGAGGGGCCTCCGAAAGGGACTGACGTGCAACTGCGAGGGGGGCACGACGACGTCTTTGCGAGCCGTACCAGCTTCCGTCGCGGGGATGCAAAGTAAGACGGAACAGGCACCGACTCGATTCGAACCCTCGTGTCCCCCAAACGGATGTCAGTCTCAATTCTCTCTGTTTCAATTCTCACGGCGTCGGTCGGGAGCCTCCCTCCTTCCTTCCGTGAGAATTGGCGGGGAGCGCGACCGCTCCCCGGAGCCCCAGTTTCAATTCTCACGGCGTCGGTCGGGAGCCTCCCTCCTTCCTTCCGTGAGAATTGGCGGGGAGCGCGGCCGCTCCCCGGAGCCCCAGTTTCAATTCTCACGTTCAGTTCAATTGAGGGGCGACTGGGACGATCGCGATCCATCGCGTCAGCCCGCGAGCGTCGCAGGGGGTCGCGAGGGGCTCGGTCTGTGCCGCGACGGGGGGAGATGTGTGCAGACGGGGGAAAGTCCTTGGAACACGGCAAATACGCGTGCAGACGGACGTGGCACGGACCCTGCTCAATGGGTTGTCATGCGCCCCTCCACCTCCCTCCGCTCCTCTGTCGTGTCTGGTTTCGTGTCTGCCGTGCCGGTCGTCGCGCTGGCGATGCTCGCTGCAGGTTGCGCGGCGAGCTCGGGAGACGCCGAGGCGGTCTCGTCGACGGCGGACGCCGTCAACACGCAGAGCATCGCGAGCATCGCGCTCGCCAACGTCGGCAAGGGGGCGTGCTCGGCGAACAGCGCCGGGGGTCACGCGTTCGCCAGCAGCTGCACCGGAAACGGTGGCCAGCCGGAGTACTGGTGCGCTGACTTCGCGCTCTGGGTCTGGGGCCAGGCCGGCGTGAACACCTCGGGTCTGACGGCGGCGGCCGGCAGCTTCTACACCTACGGCCTCGACCACGGCACGCTCCACTCCACGCCTGCGGTCGGCGACGCGGTGGTGTTCGACTACCAGGGGGGCGGGGTTGCGGACCACGTCGCCATCGTCACGCAGGTGAACTCGAACGGCACGATCGAGAGCGTGAGCGGCGACTGGGGCGGCAGCGGGAGCAGCGAGGCTGCGTTCTCGAGCAGCTCGCACGTCGTCAAGAACGCGCCGGCCTACGACTCGAAGGAGGGGCAGGCCCCGGGCGAGATCGGCATGACCATCAGCGGCTACATCAGCGCCGCCGGTGCGAGCGGCGGCGGCACCAGCTCGCCTCCCCCGGCGCCGACGCCGGCCAGCGGCTGTTACTCGGACACGCTCTCCAAGGAGATGCCCAACAACGCCTGCGTCCAGAGCAGCTCCGACAGCGTGTGGTACCAGTGCGACAACGGCTCCTGGGCCGACCGCGCGACCGACCCTTCAGGCTGCAACGGCACCTACCCGCTGAGCAACAGCGGCCACTCGACCGGCGGCGGCGCCGGCTGCTACTCCGACACGCTCGGCAAGGAGATGCCCGACAACGCGTGCGTCCAGAGCAAGTCGAACGACGACTGGTACCAGTGCGACGCGGGCTCGTGGACGGATCGCTGGACCGACCCGACGGCGTGCAACGGCGTCTACGCTCGCTAGTCGGCCTCGAAGCTCGTTGACGAGGGAGCGCGGCCGCTCCCCTCGACCCCAGGCGGAATCGGGGTGCACGGTACGGCTGCGGGACGACGCACCCGTGGTAGGGTGGCCGGATGCGGCTCGGGGAGTTGCTGCTCCAGCATCAGGTGATCACACCGGACCAGCTGCGGGCAGGGCTCGAAGCACAGGGTAACTATGGCGGCCGGCTCGGGACGAACCTGTTCCAGCTCGGCTACATCGATATCGATCTGCTCAGCCGCGCGCTCGGTCAGCAGCGGGGGGTGCCTGCTGCCTTGCGGAAGCACGTCGCGGCGATCGACAAGCGCGTCATCGCGCTCTTCTCGCCTCGCGCGGTGGAGTCGTACCGGGCGATCCCGATCGGGTACACGACCACCAAACCCTCGCGCGTCATCGTCGCGTGCGTCAATCCGGCCACGATTCCTCTCGAGGAGCTGGCATTCGCCGCCGGCACTCGCGTCGATATCTGGATCGCGCCGGAGCTGCTCATCCAGGAGTCGCTCGAGAAGTATTACGGCGCCACGCCGATCGCGTCCCGCTACGTCGAGGTCACGTTCGGCGCGCGCGATGCCCCGGCGTCGAGCGCTCCGCCGATGGCGGCGAGGGCACCCGTGGCGGCCGATCCCGTGATCCCGCGGGCGGCGCGTGTCCCTTCGGCCTCCGGTCCCGCGCCTGCCGCGACCAGCTCCGCGGCTCCGCCGCCGTCGCGCTCCCCTGCGCGGCCTGTCCTGGGAGGGCTGACGCCCCCTCCGCCTCCTCCATCGGCCGCGTCGGCCGCGGCTCCTCGCCAGATGCTGAGCCCGCCGCCCCCACCCCCCGCGGCGCAGTCGATCCCCGTGCTCCCCGAGCCGCCCGATTCGGAGCCGCCGGACTCCGCGCCGATCCCGAAGATTCGGTCGGTGGCGCCACGCCCGCCTTCGGTGCCTGCGAAGCCGGCGCTCCGGATGTCGATCTCCGAGCTTCCGCCCGACGAAGGCTGGGACGCTCCCGACGACGTGCCCGCCCCTCCGCCCGCGAGCCCCTCGCTGGTCGCTGCGCCCTGGCAGCCCTCGGAGGTGCCGGCGGCTGCGCATCATCCGCAAACGGCACCGCCCGAAGCGCTGCGGCCGTTCATCGACCAGGCGGAGGCCTCCCGGATGATCGAGATGGCCACGTCGAAAGACCACGTGGGGCGTGTCCTCGAGGACTGGCTCCGTTCGACCTTCGGGTGTGGCCTCGTCCTCATCGTGAAGAACGAGATGGCGGTGGGCTGGAAGGGGTTCTTCCCCGATGCCGAGGATCTCATCGAGGCGGTCGCCGTGCCGCTGAACAAGCCGAGCATGTTCACCGCACCGTACGACACGAGACTGGCGTTCTGCGGCCCTCCTCCCGACAGCGGCGCCAAGCTGAATCAGCTGATGTGGAAGCTCCTGCGCTGCGCGCCGCCGTCCGAGGTGCTCGTGTGCCCCGTCGTCGTCGGAAAGCGCACGGTCAACCTGCTCTACGCGCACGCCACGGACGACGAGAGCCCGCTGACGGACACGAACCTGCGTCAGGCGCAGGTGCTGGCCGGCGACGCGACGGCGGCGTACATGCGCCTCATCCGCCGAGAGCGCGCGAAGGCGTAACCTTCGAGGCCTCGGCGATGCGGTGGCGCGCCTGCCCCGACCGGCGCTAGCATCTCCGGCCCATGGCACTCGTCCGCTGGTCGTTCCCCACCACCATCGTCTTTGGCCCCGGCGCTCTCGCGTCCCTCGCTGACCATGTTCGCAAGAACGGTGGGACGCGCGTGCTCGTCGTCACGGATCCAGGCGTCGTGCGCGCCGGCATCGTCGCGAAGGTCACCGCGAACCTCGAGGCCGCCAAGATCCCGTGCGCGGTGTTCGACGCCGTCGCTCCGAACCCGGTCGAGCAGAACGTCTTCGACGGAGTCCGCGCGTTTCACGACGCGAAGGCCGACCTCATCGTCGCGGTCGGTGGCGGGGCTCCGCTCGACGCGGGCAAGCTGATCGCGCTCAAGATCCATCACGACCGACCGCTCGTCGACTACGACGACGCGACCGGCGGGGACGTGCACATCACCGCGAACGTCCCCCCGATCATCGCGATCCCGACGACGGCGGGGACGGGGAGCGAGGTGGGGCGCTCGGGAGTGGTGACGCTCGTCGCGACGGGGCGGAAGACGGTCATCTTCAGCCCGTACCTGCTGGCGAAGGCGGCGCTGCTCGATCCGGAGCTCACCGTAGGGTTGCCTCCGCAAGTCACCGCGGCGACCGGGTTCGACGCGCTGACGCACTGCCTCGAGGCGTACGTCTCGCTCGGCGACCATCCGATGGCGGACGGCATCGCCCTCGGCGGCCTCGAGCTGTGCACGAAGTACCTCGAGCGCGCCGTGAAGACCGGCTCGGATCTCGAGGCCCGCGGCGGCATGATGAAGGCAGCGGCGATGGGTGCGGTCGCGTTCCAGAAGGGGCTCGGCGCGTGTCACTCGCTCGCGCACCCGCTGTCGAGCGAGAAGGGGCTGCATCACGGCCTCGCGAACGCGCTCTGCCTCCCGGCCGTCGCGAGGTGGAACTCCGACGTCATCGGCGCCGAGAAGCGCGCGCAGCTCGAGCGGGTGCTCGACGCAAAGGGGAGGACGGTCGCCGACACCCTCGTCGATCTCCGCGCGCGGCTCGGGTTGCCGGGCGGGCTCGGCACGCAGGGGGTGAGCGAGGCGGACATCCCGAAGCTCGCGGAGAAGGCCTTCGAGGACGCGTGCCACAGGTCGAACCCGCGCCCCGCGACGAAGGACGATCTCGCCGCGCTGTATCGCGCGTCCCTGTAGACTCGTCCGTTCATGCTCCCGGAGAAGAAGCAGGTCCTCATCGTCGATGACGAGCCCAACCTGCGCAAGATCCTGGCGGCGCAGCTGTCGAGAGACGGCTACGACGTGATGACGGCAGAGGACGGCGAGCAAGGGCTCGCGGCGCTGCGCGACCATCACATCGACTTGGTCGTGACCGATCTGAAGATGCCCAAGGTCGACGGCATGGCGCTCCTTCGCGAGGCGCTGCGTCTCGACCCCGACCTGCCGGTGGTGATGATCACCGCGCACGGGACGGTCGACACGGCCGTCGAGGCGCTCAAGATCGGCGCGTTCGACTACCTCACCAAGCCGTTCGACAAGGACGAGGTCCGAGCGATCGTCGGCAAGGCTCTCCGCACGCGCGCGCTCGCGGGAGAAGAGGTCAGCAGCCGACAGGTCGCGCCAGGTGCGCGCTTCGGGATCATCGGCACCTCCACGGGCATCGCAGATCTGTACGCCGTGCTGGAGCGAGTCGCCGATACGCCGACGACCGTGCTGCTCACCGGAGAGAGCGGGACGGGCAAGGAGCTGGTCGCGCGCGCGCTTCACGCGCACTCGTCGCGGAGCGAGAAGCCGTTCATCAAGGTCAACTGTGCCGCGATCCCGAAGGAGCTGATCGAGAGCGAGCTGTTCGGGTACGAGCGGGGGGCGTTCACGGGCGCCGTGTCGAGCAAGCCCGGCCGCTTCGAGCTCGCCAACGGGGGGACGCTCTTTCTCGACGAGATCGGAGAGATCCCGGTCGAGATGCAGGTGAAGCTGCTCCGCGCTCTCCAGGAGAGCGAGTTCGAGCGGGTCGGCGGCATCAAGACGATCCACGTCGACGTGCGCCTCGTCGCCGCGACCAACCGCGACCTCAAGAAGCTGCTCGCGAGCGGCTCGTTCCGCGAAGATCTCTTCTATCGGCTCAACGTCGTCCCCATCCGTCTCCCCGCGCTTCGCGAGCGCGCCGATGACATCCCCGCCCTGGCCGAGCACTTCCTCGCAAAGTTCAACGAGCGGCTCAAGAAGCACGTCGTCGGCGTCGAGCCCGACGCGCTCGAGGCGCTCTCGTCGTACACCTGGCCGGGGAACATCCGCGAGCTGGAGAACGTCATCGAGCGTGCGGTGCTGTTCTGCGACGGGCAGAAGCTTCGTGCCCAGGATCTGTCCCCAGAGGTGCGCGGTCCGCTCGCGGCGCCGCTGCTCGCGCTGAGCGACGCGGATCGTCAGGCTGCGCTCGCGAGCGAAGGGGGTTTGAAGGAGCACGTAAAGGTCGCGATGAGCCGCCTCGAGCGTGAGCTCGTCGGGCACGCGCTGTCGCAGACGGGGGGCAACGTGACGCACGCAGCGCGGCTGCTCAAGATCTCGCGCAAGGGGCTCCAGCTCAAGATGAAGGAGCTCGGGCTCCGAGAAGCGACGGAGAAGGCAGACTGATCGATGTCCCGGCGCAGGCTCGAGCGCGCACGGGGGAACGCCAGGAGCGTGGTGCTGGGCCTCAGCGTTCTCGTGACGCTGGTATCCTGCAACCGTGGCGGCGGAGCGCACGCGACCGGCGGCAAGCGAGGAACGAACGTGGGGCTCGCGCCCGATGCCTCGGCGCCCGCACCGACGAGCCGCCCCGGGATGGCATACGTGCCTGGAGGAGTGCTGCTCGCGGGGACGCCGGTCGAGCGAGTCCCGCGGGTCGCCGAGGAGGAGCTGCCCGGGACGAGGGTCGAGATGGGCGCGTTCTACATCGATCTGCTCCCGTACCCTGACGAAGCCGGCGCCATCGCGACGACGAACGTGACCCGTGACGAGGCCGCCGCACTCTGTGTCGGGAAGGGAAAACGACTCTGTACGGAGCTCGAGTGGGAGCGCGCGTGCAAGGGGGCCGCAAACACGACGTATGAGGACGGGGATGACTTCCGTGCGTCCACGTGCGGGCTGGGGACGGCGGCGGACCTTGCGGCGAAGCGGCCCACGGGCGAGCTGACGGCGTGCGTGAGCAACTTCGGCGTGCGCGAACAGCACGGCGGCGCATGGGAGTGGACCGACCAGGCGTGGGGTCGCGGGGGGCGAAACGACCTCGGCGTGCTGAAGGGCGGGAACGCGATCGCGGGTGAGATCGCGGGCCGCTGTGCCAACTCGCTCGCCCGTGCGCCGAGCACGAAGTCGCCGTCGATGGGGTTCCGATGCTGCACCGGGCCGCGGAACGAGGCGAAGGTCGAGCTCCCCGTGAAGATCGAGCCGGCGCTGGAGCGTTCGATGAAGACCGCGGAGACGACCGCGCCGTGGCTCCCGTTCGCGCGCGCGACATGGACCTTGAAGAACCCCGGCGCAGCGGGCGCCTCGCAGTTTGCGTTCGCGCACGCCTTCGTCTGGCACCCCGTGGGTAACGAGGCCCTCGTCGTCGCCTCGGGCTGCGCACGCGACTATCCACGCCCCCGCTGCGGCCTGCTCGTCGGTCGCACGCTTGTCGGGGAGAGCGGAGATGCGAGTGCGGAGGGCGGCGCATCGGTCCGCGTGCTGATGCACGTCGACACCGGGTTCGAAGCCGCCGAGGTGGCCGAGGCGGGCGAGGCGAAGCATCTCCGGTTCACCGGATTCGACGCAACGAGCGCCTACCTCCGCGACTTCACCTACGCGTATGGTCGAATCGTGCTCGCAGACGTGCGACGGTGACGTGCCGGGTTAGCTGCAACTCGCGCCGAGCGTGGCGCAAGTGGTGCCGGCAGGCAACGCGAAGCAGGTGGGCTCGCCACTGCAATGGCAACACGAAGCCGCCGATCCGCAGGTGACGGTGCCGCACATCCCACCTGGGTCTTCCTGGCACGACCCGGGGAGGACGCAGGTGTATCCGCCGGGGCACGTGCCGCACGAGCCGCCGCACCCGTCATCTCCGCACACGGTCTCGCCGCAGAAAGGGACGCACGAGTCGTGGCCTTGCTCGGACGGTGCATCGACGCCGGGTGCATCCGTCCCTGCGTCCGCTCGAGCGTCTGCTCCCGTAGTCGAGGTCGCGTCGGGCGGCGTGGTGGGGTGCGAATCGTGACGGTCGACGCTCGTGTCGGACATCGCCCGTGCGCTATCGCGAACGGAAGAACTGCCGTCAGGTAGCTCGATGATGCCTGCGTCCACGGGGCTCGTGGAGCCATCCGTGGCGCTCGCGCCAGCATGGAAGCTCGCGCACCCAGCGAGCGTCATCGCCAGCGCGAACGACCTCATCCCGCGGGCGCGATTCGCTCCGCCGACGCCGCGGCTGCAACTTCGGGCGACAGCGGTCCAGCTGGCGGCGCGCAGTGTCGCTCGGGTTGTAGTGGACCTGCGGCCTCCGCGGTTGCCGCCGCGTCCTCTTCGCGCGGCTCGACGCCGGTGATTGCGGTGATGACCCGCTCGAGGACACGAAAGAACCGCACGAACTCGAGGGGGCCGTTCATCCAGCCGACCGTGATGCAGTAGTACGAATCGTGCGGGCGCACATGGTGACGGTTGTGGTGCCGCGCGCCGATGATCAGCCCCGCGTCCTGCAGCTTGCGGATGACGCGTGGCATCTGCTCTTCGGGCAGATGCGCCCACTTGTGGATCTGGCTCGTCATGGCGACGCAGAGCGCCATGAAGAAGCAAGACATCGAGACGAGCGCCGAAAGCAGCGTGCCGTGGTGCACCGCCAGGAGGCCAATCGTGGAGGGCACCATGGAGAGGGTGATGTTGTGCCCGTTCGTCTCGACGAAACCGTGCTTCGTCATCGTCCGCGCGTCGACATGGTGCTCGCGGAAGGTGCGGATGGCGAGCTGGCCAACGATGGGGGTCGAGGTCGAGCCCCACGTGTCGAACAGCCAGTGGACGAGCCCTGACATGAAGTCTGCGCCCATGAGCCCGACGAAGACCGTGAGCGGCATCCACCAGCCCGATACCAGGCCGGTCGAGACGAGACCGTACCCGAGCCTGGCCATGCAGGCCGCGCCGAGCATGATGCCCACCACCTCATAGATCTGGTGCGACCGAGCGTAACCGCTGGCAAAGTCACGGGGCTTCGACATGAAAATACCTCGGCCATTCTACGCCCGATCGCCCTTCCCGGTCGCCGATTTCACAGGCTCCCGGAAAAATGACCAGGCGACCGCGCGAGGGTCCTTGGCCAGAAAGTGTCGCCCAGCGTGCCGGGCCAGTGGTATGGGAGTCGCGCGACGCAACCTTGCGCCACTAGCTCAGCTGGATAGAGCGACGGCCTCCGGAGCCGTAGGTCAGAAGTTCGAATCTTCTGTGGCGCGCCCAGTAAAACAAGCTGTTTCAGAGATCGGCCGAGAGCGGCGTGGCAGTTTCGTGGCAGCCGCCCATGAGCTTCTCCTGGCCCTAGCAGAGGGTCGGGACGAGGCTGCGTGGGAGCACGGGAAGGCCCTCGCCACCTCCGTCCTCGACGACAAGAGGGGCGTCCTGGCCAAGGCCGTGCTCGAAGGCGGACCCTTCGCCATGAGGCGGGCCGAGGAGCTTGCCGAACTGGTGCTCGATGGGGAGGGCGACCCCGAAGAGCAGGTGACTAACCTGGGGACGCGAGCGGCTACTTCTTCTCGACCTTCGTGATGGAGCAGGTCGGGTTCTCCCTCGTCGCGTCCGAGCCCCGCTCAAGACGGCGGCCGACCTCTCCGCTCATCCCCAACCCTCTCGCTCGATCAAGCTCACGACCCGCTGTCGAACTTCTTCCCGGATCTCGCGGACACGCTCGGCAGTTTTGCCCTTCGGGTCTTCCAGGGGCCAGTCCTCGCGCCGGAGACCAGGAACGACGGGGCAGGCTTCCCGGCATCCCATCGTGATCAGGATGGCCGCATCTGCTGCGAGGTCATCGGTCAGGAGTCGTGGCGTGACGCCCGAGAGGTCGATGCCCACCTCCGCCATCGCTTCGAGGACGACCGGATGAACCTGGGTGCCGGGCTGCGTCCCGGCAGAGATGGCCGTCGCCTTCGAGGGGTCTACCAGGTGGTTGAACCAAGCGGCGGCCATCTGGGACCGACCGGCGTTGTGGACGCAGGCGAAGAGAACCGCCTTCACAGGGTCTCCATCTCGGTCTCCTGGGAGCCGGTCGGAACCAGCCACCGGAACGCCGCCGTGGCTACGGCTGCCCCGAGAAGCTGGGCGACGATGAAGCCGGGAGCGTCCACCGGACGGATGCCCGCGAAGGTGTCGCTTGCAGCTCTGGCCAAGGTCACGGCGGGGTTGGCGAACGACGTGGACGAGGTGAACCAGTAGGCCGCCGTGATGTAGGCTCCGACCGCGAAGGGGACAGCGCCCGCCCTTCTGCGGCTGACGGATTGCATGGCATCGCTCGACCTTCTGCGACATCTGGACGTACAGCCGTCTCGGCTTGAACTGACCGACACGTACGTCCGTGCGAGTGGGACCACCGAGTGCTCACTCGACGTGATTGAAGAGCGGGCCAGAAGCATCCTCAGCAAGGACGGCAAGAAGGTCGCGGTGACCCGAGAGGGCGACGGGGGGAAGAAGACGAAAGCCATCGCCACCGATCCCGACACGGGCGTGCAGGTTGTTGCGTACCAGTGGGCGGGGCACCCCGGCTGCGAGGTCTTTCTGGTGAGCAGTGCGCCCGCGCCGGTCGTGGAGGCAGCGAAGCTCTTGGTGGGTGCGCCCTTTGTAGAGAACCTTCTGGGGTTCGTCCACGCGGCTGCCCCGCTGCACTTTCGCATCGTGAGGATGGAGAACCCCGGCTGGACGAGCAAGGGCTATGGCGAGTTCACAGGACTCACTGGGGCGCAGCTCGCACAGGCCGAGCACTGGCTCCGCGACGAAGGCCTCCTGGCGACCGTGGGGGGCAGGTGGGGGCACCCTGCTTTCGACCGGTGGAGTGCGCGGGTGAACACGGCGGACGGCTTGTTCCGAGCCGACGTTGAGGCCGAGGCGGTGGCCTGATCGACGGTGCGAGAGTCCCCAAGCCGGCCGACGGGGTGAAGCTCAACCCGGCGCACACGCGGACAGCGAGGCCAGCAGGAGAGTCGTCCGAAGCCGCAGAAGCCTCATGGGGCGCCATCGTAGACCGGCTCGGGCTCACGGGGGTGCCGGGCCTCTCCGACGAGAGCGGCGCCCTGGTAAGCTGGCTCCTCCATGCGCTTCATCCGACTGATCGCTACCGACGACGACTACAAGGAGGCCCTCGCTGAGGTCGAGCGGCTCTGGGGAGCTGCGCCTGGTACACCCGAGGAGGGCAAGCTCGAACTGCTCGCCATGCTCGTGCACAACTACGAGCGGTCGCTGGAACCCCTGCCGCCTCTCGATCCAGTCGAGGCGATCAAGTTCCGCATGGAGCAGGAGGGGCTCTCTCGTAAGGCCCTGCTCCCCGTGTTCGGGACGACAGCGCGCATCTCCGAGGTGCTCGGCGGCAAGCGTGCCCTCACGCTGGAGATGATCCGCAAGCTCCATGCTCTCTTCGCCATCCCCCTGGAGTCGTTGCTCGGGGCTCCCGTCATGACGAAGACAAAGCGTAGCGGTCGGAGGGGACCGGCTTCCCGTGGTCGAGGGCTCCACGGGAGGGCGAAGACCACCGCGAGGCCCAGGAGGAAGACTGCGTGACCATGGCCGGCCCGATCAAGCAGAAGACCCAGCCGCGTCCCGAGTGTGCGGGGGAGATGCGGTACGAGAAGCACGCGGACGAGGTGACGGATCTCGGGCACAAGCCGTCGTTGAAGACCCCCGGCTGGTGGTGCTCGAAGTCCGGGGAGGCGATCCTGGAAGCTCCGGCGCTTCAAGCTCGGGAGCGGGAGTTCCTCGAACTCAAGGCCGAGGTAGACGGCGTGCTCAGGCCCGATGCCTGATCGGAGCGGATCAGAGCCCATCCGTGACGGGCGTGACAATGCGTGACGACCTCCCGTTGTCACGAGGCCATATTTCCCGAGGAAAACGACGAAATCCTTGGACTCCGGAGCCGTAGGTCAGAAGTTCGAATCTTCTGTGGCGCGCCGAGTAAAACAAGCTGTTTCAGAGATCGGCCGAGAGCGGCGTGGCAGTTTCGTGGCAGCCGCCCATGAGCTTCTTCTGGCGCTCGCAGAGGGTCGGAACGAGGCTGCTGGGAGCACGGGAACGCGCTGGCCACCTCCGTCCTTGCCGACAAGAGGAACGTCCTGGCCAAGGCCGTCCTCGAAGGTGGCCCCTTCGCCATGCGGAGGCCGAGGAACTTGCCGAGCTGGTGCTCGACGGGGAGAGCGACCCGGAAGACCCGCTGACCTGGCGGTGCGAGTAGCTACTTCTTCTCGACCTTCGTGACCACGCACGTCCGGTTCTCCGTCATCACCCTCTCCTCCACGTCCTCCTGCTCAGGGGCCTCGACCTCGATCTTCATGACGGCGCCCCTTCCGGACCTCCTGCTCGCGCTCACGTGGTGTGACCGCGTCACCGGAGAGCGGTGACGATGGTCCCGAGGAGGCCCCCGCCACCGACGATCGAGGTCGTGTTCACCTTGAAGCGGATGAGCGCGGTCCCCCGAAGACCGCGAAGAGGATCGTAGGAACGCCCACGACGGCAGTCCTCGCGAGCACCGTGACGACGGCCACGAGGGCGAGAGCCGCGATGTTCACGCCGTCGAGGAAGGCGCTGGTATCACCGAATGACGTAGCCGCTCCCGAAGACGACGGGGCCGATCTTCAGAAAGGCGAGGAACAGGGGCGAAGTGGCCGACGGGGGCGATGACGGAGGCCCCACCTCCAGCGAGGAGGGCGAGAATGCTCGGGTTCGGCGACCGGGCCTCGTCCTTCGTGCTCGCCGGGTGACGCCCGAAAACAGCCGCGAGCCCTCCGCCGAGTAGCACCAATAACGCATCACTGCCGGGCGAAGGCCGTGCCGGTCACAAGGCCCAGCACTGCAAGCCAGCCCGACCTCTTGATGGCCTTCAGGGCGAGAATCCAGAGCGCTTGAACCACGATGGCGATGACGACCGGCTTGATGCCATGGAGCACACCAGCGATCCGGGGCATCGTGCCGAACCGGACGTAGACCCAGGCGAGGATCGTGACCATAACGGCCGCCGGCAGGATGAAGCACAGCCCGCGAGCAGCCCCGCCTGTTCGCAGCCGATGAAGATCGCCAGCTCCGTCGAGCTGGGACCGGGGATGAGGTTCGAGGCACCGAGAAGGTCGAGGAGTCTCTGGGACGAGAGCCATTGTCGTCGCTCAACGACCTCCTGCTGCACGATCGCGACGTGAGCTGCTGGCCCCGAACGCGGTGAACCCGAGCCGCAGAAACAGAAGCGCAATCTCCGAGAGCCACGGACGAGGCGAAACCTCGGTCGCGCGCCCGTCCATTGGACGGTCGTCACCCATCGCCCGGCTTCAGTCCCCAGCTGCGAGCGTCCATGGACACTCGTCCAGCTCCGACGAGCACCAAAAGACGGAGCCGAGTAGCATTGCGTAGTACCGCCTCGCTTTCGAGCACTTCATCGATGACACGAAGGGCTTCGGGTACGCCGTCGAACTCGTCGGCATCCACGGCCTCCCGTTCAGGCTCGACGGCAAGTCGGTGAATGCCGGGCAAACGGGCTTCGGCCTCATCGGTGTCCAGCCGACCATCGAGTACAACTTCACGGACAAGATCGTCGGGACCGCTGGAGTGCGCCTTACGGCCGCCGGTCACAGCGACGTTGCTGCTGTCTATCCGAACCTCTCCGTCTATTACTACTGGAACCCGCGTGGATAGGTTGTGGCCCGATGAGGGGTTCGTCAGGCCGAGCGTCGTGTAGGGAATGGCTCCGAGCGGGCCGCTAGCGCTACCTGATCGCGTGAGGATGCGACGGCTCCTGGATCGACTCGGCATGACGAGGGCTCCCGCTGCTGTCGTCCTCGTGCGGTTGCTCGTCGGCGGCGTGTTCATTTCGCAGGGCCTCCAGATGTTCCTCTTTCCCGAGGCACTCGGTCTCGGCCGGTTCATCAAGATCGGCCTCCCGGCGGCCTCCTTCATGGCGCCGTTCGCTGGGGTGACCGAGATCGTCTGCGGCATCTTGCTCACCGTCGGGTTTCTGACGCGGGTGGCAGCCGTCCCCCTCATCGTCGTCATCCTCGTCGCCATCAGGACGACGAAGGTCCCGATCCTCATCAAGAGCGGCTTCTGGGCGATGGCTCACGAGGCACGCACCGACCCGGTGAAGGCACGGCTTATCAAGGCATGACACATGACACCAGTTCACCGCAACGACGGCGTTAGTTCCCTCGCCCCGATGTCCCAGTGCCAGTTTCGCCGGAGCATTGATCCGACGCTACTCGTACATCACGTAGTCAGGCAGCGGCACGAGCGACAGCACGTCCTTGGGTGTCATCAGCGTGGAGCCGTTGCGCGTGTCTTCGTCGAAGAACAGCTTGAACCCAGGGTGAACGCCCGCGGCCATGGTCTCGGTCAACATCCGGTACGTCACGATCTTCGCCCCCTTCGGGCCGAGCCCGTCGACGCTCTTGATCAGCGCGACACCCGGGTACGTCCGGAGCGCCGCCTCGTCCTTGAGGACTGCGCGGTTCACCTGATGAAAGACGAGCGCCTTCTCGGGGAGGTCCCCTTCTTGGACGATTCCGGAGAGGTACTCGGCGACGTCGTTGATGGCTTTTCCGGTCGTCTGGCCCCAGAAGACCCCTGGCTTCTGGCCACGCTTCATCGCCCACTCTGGGTCGAGCGTGACGCCGACGTCTGGCTCCCGCAGGTACTTCTCGTAGTGACGGAGCTCCGTAAGAAAGTCCGACTGCCCGGGCTGGATGTTCAGGAGGAGCAGCCCCTTCGAAAGGCGGGCTCGCGCAAGGAACTCCTCGACCACGCTGTCCGGGACGCGGCGGCGCCACTTGCCGTCGGCGCCCGGGAGCCCCATTACGATCACCGCGATGAGCTCGAACACTTGCAGAACGCTCCGGCCGTCGCCGTACTGAGCCGCGTAGGTCTCGAGCTTCTTCGCCTTGGCAGGCAGGTTGCCGTCGAGGGGGCCCAGCGCCGGACCGCCCGGAGTCCCGCAGAAGCCGACAAGGCGGTAGGTCGGGAAAAGCTCGCGACCGCCAAGCGGGAGCTCGGGTCGCCGCTTCGCGGCAGGCGCGGGTAGTGCGGCGTCGGCGGGCGCCACATTCAGCGACGGAGACGACGAACGTGGAGTCGCAGGGTGGGCTCCCGCGAGCGCGCCGCAGCCGACGAGCAGCGTCGCGAACACGGCGCCGTGGCGTGTGACTGCACCTTGGGGTGTGCGACGCGCACACGGGGCGAGAGACGGGTTAGGCCGCACCGTGGGAGTATACGCCCCGCCGAGTGTGCCCGAGGTCTTGCGTCGGCCCAGTCGACCGGCGGAGGCCGCCCCCGAGAGCCGGGGTCATGTTGGAGAGGGAAGTGCGAGCTTGCAGGGCTTCTGGGCAAGCTCGGTGAGGTGGATGTCCACCCCGTTCAGCAGGTTGTCGGGCGTCATGAAGTGGGCCGGGACCAGCACGTCGACCTTGCAGGTCCCGCATACGTAAACGATGCCGTTGAGTGTCCTCGAGATGGGCTGCTTGACGGAAAAGGTGTGCCCCTTGATGGGGCCCTTCGGCGACGGGGGAGCGGTCATCGTCGGACGCTCGGCCGGAAGTGAGTGGCCGTCAACCGGCAGGGTGTCCCGTGGCAGAGTCTTGGGGGCCGCGCATTTGCATTCAGCGGTGACTCGTGAGGTGGAGCCCCCCGATGCGCGGGCACGGCTGCGGCGGCCGAGCGATTCGCCGCTCGGCCCTCTCGCGGTCCAGACGAACGGACGATCACGCTCGTTGGAGCGATGTACTCCTTGATGGCGTCGACCAGAGCCGGGAGGGTCGCGAAGAAGGCACCGCGAACATGGTGGTCGGTTAGATCGCGGAAGAATCGTTCGATCCTCTCGATCCACGAGTAGCCTTCAGCAACGACGTGGGTCCTCACGTGAGACGGCGCGTGAGCCACAAGTCGATCGCCGGATGTTTGTACGGCGCGTAGCCATCGACGAGGACGTGGAGATCCTTGTCAGCGTCGACGCGACTCGACTTGGCAGAGAAAGGAGCTCCTGCCGCCGAGGCCACGCCCCATCGGTTCGGCAGCTCGCCCGTCTCATCCAAAGAAGCCCTCGGCATGGACACGCGCTCCCCCAGTGAAGGTCACGCCGAAGAATACGACGCTAGCGAGGCTAGCCGCTCAGACCGCCACTCCGGTGGCGCCGCGGTCGAGCGACGTGCCACGCCGCGAACTCCATCCCAGAGCGAGACCCGCGCTTCGAGAGCTTGCCGGGCTCCCGCTTCGGCCTCGCTCCAGCGCTCCGCGTCGTCGCCGCAGACTCCGGCAAGCAGGCGACGCGCCATCGGAGCGTGGTGGTGCTCGTCAACATCGATATGCCTGTCGAGGTACTCGCGCAGGCGCCCGAAGTGTCCTGGCGCGTCGCCGTCGAGCCGAACGACGAAAGACCGAAACATCTCCGGGATCACGTCCTCGCGGCCGAGCGTGAACGCGGCAGCAACCGCCGGCAAGGAGCCTGACGAGATGATTCCGAAGGTGCATCGGACGAACGCGCGCGCCGCGTGGGGCGCCTCGCAGCGGTCGAGAGCTGAATCGACGCTCTCTCCGCGCCCGAGCTGATCGAGGAACGCGTCGACGCGATCGGTTCTCGCGCCGGCCTGCCTCATGGCGGCGAGGTACAGCTCGAAATGGCTGGTGAAGCCGCCGTGACTGTCCTCGTCACTCTCTTCGGCGAGGACGATCTCGTTGATGAAGCGCCGGCTCGCGGGGTCGCCATGAGGCGTCCACGGCACGTCAAGACACGTCAGCCGCCGCTGGAGGGCCTTCACCAAGCTCATGAAGTCCCAGACGGCGAAGACGTGGTGCTCCATGAAAGTGTGGAGTGTGCTCGCCGTGTCGACGGCGGCGTAGAGCGGGTGCGCCATGAGGCGCCTCCGAAGCGGTTGAAGGTTCGCGACGATGCGGTCGAGGTGGGGCGGCTCGCTTGCGCTCATCGTTCGAAGAGAGTCCATCGGGGGGCGCTTATAGAGCCGCGCAGGCCGTTCGACCAGTGTCGTTGGCTCGCGCAATCGACGAGGACCTTGGTCGCTCCGCGAGCCGAGTGCCTCCCGCGCGATACGGCGACGTCGTCGTGCTGGAGCGCGCGGATGACGCTGGTAGTGTAGCTGGCCGACGACGCGTGAGGATCTTGAACCGCCGCCCTCGACCGACGCAGATGCGCAGCTCGATCTCCCATGTCAAGCCGTGGGCGCTGCTCGGGGCAGCGTTGGCCTTGGTTGGCTGCTCGCGGGAGCCACACCCTCCCTCGCGCGCTGATCCCCTCCGGACAGCGACCTGCCTCGGCCCGACCGACGCGACCAGCTTCGCCGTCTATCTGCACGGCGTGGACGAGCGCAGTCTCTCGGAACAGGAGCTCGAGAATCGCCGCAACCTCGATGCCATCGCCTCAGAGCTGTCGATCCGCATCGCGTTGCCTCGCGCATCGAGGCCCTGCCCAAACCAGCCGGGAGAGCTCTGCTGGGGGTGGGCGTTCGACGAGCCGGAGCTCGACGCCGCCGCGACGGCAATGAAGGACGCTGCCGCGCAGTGCTTCGGGCCCGCTCGCACGTTCGGTCTCGTCGGCTTCTCGAACGGCGGCTACCTCGTCACGAAGCTGCTCCGGACCTGCTCGTTCCACCGCAGGCTCCCCGGCGCGACGTGGATGATGACCGTCGGAAGCGCGATGAATCGCGGGCCGCTGGAGGCTGCCCCGGCGGACCTCTCGACGTGTGGCCGTCTCGTCATGCTGGCCGGCACGGGCGACTCATACAACTTCGATCCCGATGACCAGCTCCTTCACGGGCTCGAAGCCAAGCACGCAGACGTGCTCGCGACGCGTTTCGATGGTGGGCATGGGATCCCGCGCGAACCGACTCGCGCGGCGCTAGCAACGCTCCTCGCTCCTCGCGATTGATGCGCAGGCGAGCGGGGGATCCAGAAGCGGGTCGACTTCGAGCATGTCGAGCTACACTACGAGTCCATGCCGCCGAGAGACAGCTGCGACGCCTGCGCCCTCTCCGTGCTCCTCGCCCTCGTGGCCTGCGGCAACACCGCGGTCAACTCGAGCTACAACTTTGGTCCCGGAGATGCCGGCGACGCGACCCTCGCCCTGCCGGACGTGCGACGCCTCGCGTATCTCGGCGACGCGTCCGACGGCCCGCCCGCGCTCACGCCGCCGTGCGCCGCGCCGTCGACAGGGATGGTGACCGGCACGATCTACGATCCTTCCGGGAGAAACCCCATCTACGACGTTGCCGTCTACATCCCGGGGACGGCGCTGACGGAGCTCCCCAGAGGGGTACTCACCGGAGCCCAGGCCTGCTCCTGCAGCGCCCTCTACCCAAGCGCCGCCTACGCCAGCACCTCCACCGGCGTCGACGGATCGTTCACCCTGCAGAACGTCCCCGTCGGCGCTCAGAACCTCGTCTTCCAGCTCGGTAAATGGCGTCGACAGGTGCCGATCAACGTCGTGTGCGGTACGAACTCGATTCCCGATCGCACGCTCAAGTTTCCCAGCTCGATCTCGGCGGGCGACACCATCGACAGCATGGCCGACATCGCTGTATCGACGGGGGGAGCCGACTCCCTGGAATGCATGCTGCTGCGCGTAGGCATCGACGCGAGCGAGTACGTCGCCGGCGCGTCGATGACGGGGCACGTGCACGTGTTCTCGGGCGGTACCGGGACGGAGCCTGCGATGCTGACTTCGCCGATCGTCGGATTCACCGAGGAGACGCCCATGCCGGGCGCCCCCGAGAGCTCGGTCTCGCTGTGGTCGACGCAGGCGCAGCTGATGCCCTACGACGTCGTGCTCCTGTCGTGCGAGGGGGGCGAGACGTGGAATGCCAACCCGCCCGCGCTCGAGGCGTACCTCAACGCGGGAGGGCGTGTGTTCGCGTCGCACTACCACTACGCCTGGTTCAGTGGGCCGCTGCTCACGACCCAGAGCTACACCGCGCCGCTCGACTGGGGGGACAACCTCGGCGAATGGGAAAAGGCCACGATGGCGTCGAGCGACACCCTCATCGGGGGCGTCCTCGACCTCACGCTCAACAACGGCAGCGGCAAGCCATTCAGCAAGGGGGCGACGATGCAGGCGTGGCTCGCCAAGGTGGGCGCCCTCGGCATGAACGCCGCCGCGGACGAGCTCTCGATCTTCAGCCCGCGTTACAACGTCGTGGTCACCCCCTCCGATATCCATTCGCAGCCCTGGCTTACCGCTGACGAGACCTCGTCTCAACCGGGCGCCACCATGTACTTCTCGTTCGACACCCCGCTCGACGCCGGGGCGCCCTCGGACGCGTCCGCTCCGGCCTACTGTGGCCGCGCCGTCTTCAGCGATCTCCACGTCGGATCGGACCCATCCATCCACGACACTTCGCCCCCTCCCGGCGGCTGCGATCACGTCGACCTTTCGCCCCAGGAGAAGGCACTGGAGTTCATGCTCTTTGACCTCTCGTCGTGTGTGACCGACGACGCGCTTCCCGTCCCCGACGCGGGCACCATCGTCATCCCCCCGCTGCACTGACGCGCTCCGTACGGGAGTGTCCGCGCATGTCGCGCGCGGCGCCGAGGCGAAGTGGAGCAACTGCGACATTTCGGCACGCATCGAATGCGACGCCGCTCAAGCGGAGTGGAAGTCATTCGCATGCGCGACGAGCGATCGTCGCGGCCGCCACCAAGGCCAAACCGCGAGCTCGACGGCCGGAGCGTCGGGTCGAGGTCGGCATTGCTGCGTGATGGTGCGTGCATTGCAGGCCGCGACGGACTCGCGAAGCCTTTCGCGGCACCCGCCCAAGAGCCACCATGAGCTGGCGCTCACCATCGAGCGAACCCTGTGGCCAATCCTGCGATGAACCACTCCCAGCTCCCCGACGCGCTGACCCGGCTCAGCGATGCCCGTCATCACGACCCCTTCAGCGTCCTCGGGCGGCATCCCGACGGCGACCAAGCGTTGGTGCGCGTGTTCAACCCTCACGCCAAGGAGGTCTTCATCGCCGAAGGGCATCTGGCGCTGGAGCGCTTGCCAGGAAGCGACTTCTTCCAGTGGCGCGGCGAGGGCGCTCGGCTCCCGAAGCATTACCGGCTCATCTGGCGGGATGAGATGCACCGCGAGCACGTTCATCATGACCCCTACACCTACGACTCGCAGATTCAGGAGATCGACTTGCGTCTGTTCGGAGAGGGGCGTCACCGCCATGCCTACCGCGTCCTCGGCGCGCATGCGCTGGAGACCGACGGCATCGTCGGAACGCGATTCGCCGTATGGGCGCCCAACGCCGAGCGCGTGAGTGTGGTGGGTGACTTCAACCGGTGGGACGGCCGCCGTCATCCCATGCGCGTGCTGGGCGGTGGCGTGTGGGAGCTCTTCATTCCGCACCTGGCGCCGAGTCAGCTCTACAAGTACGAGATCCGTAATCGTCACACAGGGCTCACGCAGCTCAAGGCCGACCCGTACGGACAGCAGCACGAGCTGCGGCCGCGCACCGCGTCGGTCGTCCCCGGCTTCGATCGCTACGAGTGGGGCGACGCCGACTGGATGAATCGACGCGCGCGCGCAGACTGGCAGCATTCGCCCCTGTCCATCTATGAGGTGCATCTCGGTTCCTGGCAACGCGGCCCGGACGGCGAGGCGCTCTCCTACCGCGAGCTCGCGCATCGACTGGTGGCCTACGTGGAGGAGATAGGCTTCACCCACATCGAGCTATTGCCGATCACCGAACATCCTTACGATCCCTCGTGGGGCTACCAGACCACCGGATACTTCGCGCCGACGGCGCGCTTCGGCGGACCGGACGAGCTCCGCTACTTCGTGGACGTGTTCCATCGCCACGGCATCGGAGTGCTGCTGGACTGGGTACCAGCGCACTTCCCCAAGGACGCCCATGGCCTCGCCCGCTTCGATGGCACGCCGCTCTATGAGCACGAGGATCCGCGGCTCGGCGAACATATGGACTGGGCGACGTTCATCTTCAACTTCGGCCGCAACGAGGTGAAGAGCTTCCTCCTGTCGAGCGCACTGTTCTGGCTCGAGGAGATGCACATGGACGGCCTTCGGGTCGACGCCGTTGCCTCGATGATCTACCGAGACTACTCGCGCGGGGAAGGGCAGTGGCTCCCCAATCGCGACGGTGGCCGCGAGAACCTGGAGGCGCTCGACTTCCTGCGGGAGCTCAACGTCGCCACGCACGAAGAGTGCCCGGGTGTCCTCATGATCGCGGAGGAGTCCACCGCCTGGCCCCTCGTCAGCCGGCCCACGTACGTCGGCGGCCTGGGCTTCGACCTGAAGTGGTGCATGGGCTGGATGAACGACACTCTGCGCTACATGTCGACCGATCCGGTACATCGCCAGTACCACCAGGATCTGCTCACCTTCAGCATGCTCTACGTGTTCACCGAGAACTTTGTCTTGCCATTCTCCCATGACGAAGTCGTTCATGGGAAAGGCTCAATGCTCAACAAGATGCCCGGTGACGAGTGGCAGCGCCATGCGAACTTGCGGGCGCTCTTTACCTATCAGTTCACTCACCCGGGCAAGAAGTTGCTGTTCATGGGGACCGAGCTCGGTCAGGGGCTCGAGTGGAACAGCGAGGGTGTGCTCGACTGGTACGTGCTGCAGTATCCCCTGCACCAAGGGATGCGTCGCCTGCTTCACGATCTGAACCGGATGTACCGCGCGTCGCCGGCCCTCCACCGCCACGAGTTCGACTGGCGGGGCTTCGAGTGGATCGATTGCCACGACGCCCAGCAGTCCGTGCTGAGCTTCCTCCGCAAGGGCGAGGCTGGCGAGCTGATGGTGGTCGTCGTCAATCTGACGCCCGTCCCGCGGTACGGCTACCGGATCGGCGTTCCGCACGCCGGCCGATATCGGGAAGTTCTGAACTCCGATTCGGTACACTATGGCGGCAGCAACATCGGCAACGGTTCCGCCGAGCTCGCGGCGGAGGAGTGGTCGTGGATGGGCCGAAATCACTCCCTCGCGCTGACACTGCCGCCGCTGGCCGGAATCGTGTTGAGCTGGCAGGCCTGAGGCGCGGCGTACTGCCCAGTCGTGAGGCGGTCCTCGGCACGAATGGCATATTCGCGAGGCTCGGCGATGCTAGGCAATCCTGAAGTGCCTGAAGACCGGGATCTTGACGAAGTCCACCGCGAACGCGAAGAGTGCGGCCCCCGCGAATATCGTTGCGATCACAACGAGAGGCAGTGGTGCCATGGCGAGCCCACGATTGGCCATCGTCGATGCGATCAGCACGTCGACTGCCGAGGACAGCACGAGCCAGCGACTCGGAGCCGTCGACCATAGATGCTGGCGCGTTCGGTTCGTGTAGGTCGTCGCCTGGTTACCGAACACGATGGCGACGAAGGCGAGGGTCCTCAATGTACCGATTCCGAAGCTCAACGGGTACTTGCCGATAACCAGGGCCGCAACGCAGAACATCAGCTCGAACAGCCCCATGAAGATGCCCGCGAGCGTCAAATTGCCGACGCGCCACACGCTCGGCGTGGCGGACGGCTTCACGTTATCGGTCGTCAGAGACATTCCGAGGAAGTCTCCGGTGATCATGATGATCACCATCAGCATCGGGGTCAGGATGGCCTGCCCGGTGATCATCAGCCCCGCTGCGAGGAAAAGCACCTGCGCGATCTTCTTGGTCACGGAGTTCAGGGTGTACGTCAGGATGCGCTGGAACGTGACACGACCTTCTCTGACCGCAGCCACCACGCCCTCGAGGCCCGGCTTCGTGAGCACGATTCCGGCCGCGGACTTGGCGACGTCCGTCGCGGTCGACACGGCGATTCCCATCTGCGCCTGACGGAGCGCGGGTGCATCGTTGGCACCATCGCCGCACATGCCGACGGTGTGGCCGCTCTTCTGGAACGCCTGGACGAGGCGGTACTTGTCCTCCGGCATCACGCCGGCGAAGACCGCGAAGGCTTCCGCGCTCACGCTCTCGGGGATTGGTCCGGCGGGACAGATGGCGCCGTCGAGACCAACCTCTGCCGCAACGATCTTCGCCGTCGCGGGGGCGTCACCGGTGACCATGACGGTGCGCACGCCGAGCGCCCTCAGCTCCGTGATGAGCTCGGCGGCATCGGGGCGAGGCGGGTCGCTCAGGGCGATGATTCCGACGAGCTTCAGCGTCGTCGCGCCCACGCCGACGGCTAGAACCCGGAAGCCCTTCCCCTCGAGCTCCCCCGCAGAAGCGGCCGCCGTGGATGAAGCGCGGGCGAGCTTGGACACGACGGCGAAGGCTCCCTTCACAGCGCGCAGCGAGCCTCCTGTCGCATCCACGGCGGTCGCCTCGCTCAGCTTGGTCGCGGGGTCGAACGGAACGAGCTGAGTCCGCTTCGGCGGATGCGCGATGGCCTGCTTCGAGGCGGCGGCGCGGATCGCCGCGTCTACGGGATCCTGTCCGCCATCGGAGCTCGCGAGAGCGGCCATGGCGAGGAGGTGTGACTCATCGAATCCAGGTTCGGGGCGGAGGGCCGTCACGGTCAGGTCGTTGAGCGTCAACGTCCCCGTCTTGTCCGAGCAGAGCACGTCGAGAGTGGCGGCCTCGTCCACCGCCGACAATCGCGTGGGCAACACGCCGAGACGCGCCAGCGCCCTTGCGCCGAGCGCCGCTGCCAGGGTGAACGTGGCGGGCAGAGCGACGGGAATCGACGCCAGGATGGCCGTGAGCACGAGATGAATGACGTCGCCGTGCGGCATCTTGTGGATGAGCGCGTACGTCACGAGCAACGCGATGAGTATTCCGTTGAAGATCGCGAGATTCCTCACCACGCGGACCACGGTCTTCTCCTGGGTGCTCACCACGTGGGCCGTGCGGACCAGCTCGGCGGTGCGCCCGAACTTCGTGCGCGCGCCGGTCGCAGTCACGATCGCCGTGGCCTCTCCGCGCCTCACCAGCGCCCCGGCGTAGGTTCGGACACCGGGCCCTGCTTCGATCGGGATGGACTCGCCCGTGAGCATCGACTGATCGAGCAAGACCGATCCGTCGATCAGCGTGACGTCGGCGGCCGCCACGCCGCCGAGCGAGAGCTTCACTGCGTCACCCGGCACCAACTCACTTGCCGGGATGTTTTTCCAGACGCCATCGCGCCGAACCGAGGCCGTGAGCGCAAGGCGCGATTTCAGAGCAGCGAGCGTAGCCTCGGCGCGGCCTTCGTTGAAGAACCCGAGGGCGGCGTTGAAGACAAGAAGCCCAGCGATGACCGCGGCCTCCGTGTACTCGTGGAGCACCAGCTGGAGAAGGATCACAGCCTCGAGCATCCACGGCACGGGCGCCCAGAGCTTCGTCAGCGCCAAGCGCCACGGCGAGATCGTCGTATCCGGCACCTCGTTCGGACCCGACGTCAAGAGCTCGGCCTGTGCCTGCTCGTTCGTGAGTCCCGAAGCGTGTTCCGGCGCGTCCGAAGCGGCAGCGCCGCCCGACGTTCCGCGTGGCGGCGCCCGGGGCCGTCTCATGAGCAACTCGCGTGACCCTGACTCCGGAAGGAGAGAGGACCCGGTTGGCTTTCCCATGTCACGAGGTCCGCAAGAGACATGCCGAGTGAACCGCGCGCTAGGTCGATGACCCGCCAGATCTCCATGGCCCACGCCTCCGGTCCAGCTTGCGCGTTCGTGCGCGCTCGACCGTTGAAGCTCGCGACCACCTCCCACGCTTCCGCTACGCGTGAGGCAGAAACGCGCGCGAGCTCAACCATGCAACCGAAGAAAGCCACGTTGCCGCGGAGGGCGAGAGATGCCGCGGTTCCTCGGTCGTGAGTACGTCACCGGAGCACTCTTCGCGCTACGCGAGGCTGATCAGCCGGCGTGCTTCGAAGAGGTCGGCCACCACCGCGTCGGCGTGGTCCTCGAAGCCGCGTCCATGCGGGTCGCCCTCGGGCACTGCGATGACCCGCATCCCCGCCGCTCGCCCCGCGCGAACCCCAGCGAGCGAGTCTTCGAGTACCAGGCACCGAGCAGGCATCACACCGAGCTCTCGAGCGCACTTGACGAAGATGTCGGGGGCGGGCTTCGGATGCTCCACGTCGTCACCGGTGACGACGACGCCGAACCGGGAGCTGAGACCGACCGCGTCGAGCACCGAGACCACGAGCCTCCGCGACGATGACGAGCCGAGAGCGACAGGCACGACGCCATCGACCTCGTTCAAGAGCTCCAGTGCGCCGGGCTTCAATGCGAGGTCCCGCGCTCGCGCCACGAAGCGGTCGATGATTTCTGCGGAGTCTCGCTCGATGTCGACGTGGAACCCGAACGCGTCGCGCATCACTCGTAGCGTGTTCGCAAGACCTTGGCCGACGCACCGTCGTGCGAGCTCGCGCGTGAACTCGCCGCCTCGCGTTCGAGCGAAGTCGGCCTCGACTTCCGCCCATAGCGGTTCACTGTCGACGAGCAGACCGTCCATGTCGAAGATGATCGCCCCTGCATCGATCTGTGCCATCGGGAGAAGCCTACACGCACGCCAGGCGCGCCCGCGCCATGACTCATCCAACTGCCATCTATCTTTTGCTCTGGAAGTTGAATCACGAATGACCGTGAGTCTGGTTGCTACCCAGTGCGTGCCCGGTGTGGGCACGGTGTTCGATTCACCCGACTTCCGCTGTCTGCGCAGCTGGCGCGGAGTCTTGGTGGGGCGTTCACGGTGCTCCACCGGACGCTCACGCACTGCCCGCCGTCCGCCCTGGCGATACCCGTCGCCGTGCGGCGCCGGACATGCCTTCTTGCATCACCGCAATATTCCGCTCCGAGTGGGTGCTTTGCCTGAACGTGCGCACCGCCCGCGCGGCTAAACGTGAGCCCTCGATTTGCCACGAGTGCCTTTGTCGGCGTGACGATCCATCCTATCGTCACCTTCGCAGTCGTGCCGACGTCCGGCACCAGGATTGATCATGAAGAACAACACCGCTCTCTCGATCCCTGTCTCGTGCTTCGCACTGGTGCTCGGCGCATTGTCAGCCTGTTCGGACGCGTCGACGGGGTTCGGCACCCCGCAAGACGCGGCGGCCCCGGTGATAACCTTCAACCCGGGAAGCAGCGCGAGTAGCTCGAGCCACAGCGGGACGAGCGGGACCGCCGCCGGCAGCAGCACTGGCAGCACCAGCGCCAGCGCCCTCGCCAGCAGCGCCGTCTCCAGCACCACCGGCGCAAGCCACACCACGACGAGCTCCGCGGTCAGCGTGGATGCCGGTGTGGATTCAGGGTCGGGCAACACCGGGGATCCGGAGCCGCCGGATATGGTCGGGATGACTGCGGCCCACAACGCGGCGCGCGCCGCGGTGGAGCCACCGACCACCCCCGCGTTGCCCCCCATGGCGTGGTCCTCGACGATCGCCGCGTCGGCGCAGGCGTTCACGACCAACTGCGTCTTTGCAGATACGACCGGCGCGTACGGCTCGAACGCCTTCGCTGGCACGGGGACGAACACGCCGGCCGAGGTCGTCGCCGCATGGGTCGGAGAGGACGCGAACTATGACTATGCTACCAACACGTGCGCGCCCGGCCAGATGTGCGGTCACTACACGCAGGTCGTGTGGCGGGACAGCGTAGGGCTGGGCTGCGGCATGACGAACTGTACGAAGAACAACCCGTTCACTGCGAACGGCACCGGCGCGTGGCAGCTCTGGGTGTGCAACTACAACCCGCCGGGCAACTACGTCGGCGAGAAACCCTACTGAGGCCAGGCCGCTCACGGTCGGCTCTCCATTCCCGTCGACCTGCGCCGCAACTGCGTGCTGGAGGGGATCACGACTCCCGACTGCTGAATCCGCAGCAGTATCTCGCGCCGGCTTCGCGGACCAGACTCATCTCACGAGGGCGTTCCGCGGGGAGCTCGGCGCAGCCCCGGGCTGCATCCGGCGCGATCGACGCTAGCTTGGCGGTCTCCTTGCGCCCGAGCTCGACGAGGCCGTGCCTCCCCACCTCCGCGGGGAATCACGCTGGCCATCATCCTATCGCGATGGTAGGATGTGCGATGTGTCGACCCTCACCTCCGCCGTCAACACGCTCCACCTGTTCGCCGAGCCCACGCGCGTGCGCCTCATGGCTTTGCTCGAAGGGGACGAGCTCACTGTCGCCGAGCTCGTCACGATCACCGAGCTGGCGCAGTCGAGCGTATCGACTCACCTCGGCAAGCTTCGTGATGCTGGGTTGCTGAAGGATCGGCGCCTCGGAGCCTCCACGCTCTACGCGCTCAATGACGGCAACATGCCCGATGGAGCCAAGCAGATCTGGTCCCTCGTGCGTGGCGAGCTCAAGGACACGGTCCTGGAGTGCGACAGAGGACGATGCGCCGATGTCATCAAGGCGCGCGAGCGTACGAACAGCTGGCCGGACGCGGTCGCCGGCCAGATGGAGCGTTACTACTCGCCCGGGCGAACCTGGGAGGCGACGGCCCGTGGCCTCTTCGGTCTCATGCAGCTGGGCGACGTGCTCGACGCCGGCTCCGGTGACGGGACGCTGGCGCAGCTCCTGGCACCACGGGCGAAGAGCGTCACCTGCCTCGACCGCAACCAGAAGATGGTGGAGGCCGCGCGGATGCGGCTCGCGAAGCTCAAGAACGCCACGGTCTGCCTCGGCGACGTCCACGACCTTCCGTTCGGAGACGAGTCGTTCGACCGCGTCATGTTGTTCAACATCCTCGCCCAGGCCGCGACCCCGACCCGCGTGGTCTCCGAGGCAGCTCGCGTTCTCCGGGCCGGAGGGAACCTTGCTATCGTCACCCTTGCACCCCACGACCACGCTGACGTGACCGCCAATTACCACGACATCCACGCCGGTTTTTCGCCTGCGCAACTGAGGCGCATGCTGCAGAAGGCGGCGCTCGTCGTCGATTTCTGCGATATCACGTGTCGCGAGAAACGTTCGCCGCACTTCGAAGTCGTCACGGCTTTCGCTCAGAAGACTCCGAGAACCAAGGTGAAGCCATGAGCGAGATCGAGCTCAACCCGCTGGAGAAGCTCCTGCAGCAGCGCATCGTCATCATCGACGGCGCGATGGGCACGACGATTCGCACCTACGGAATGACCGAGGCGGACATTCGCGGCGATCGCTTCAAGGATTCGAGGAAGGACCTGCTGAACAACGGCGACCTCTTCTCGCTCACGCAGCCCGACATGATCTGCGACATCCACCGGCGCTTCCTCGAAGCCGGCGCGGATATCATCGAGACGAACACGTTCGGCGCGACGAGCATCACGCAGAGCGAGTTCTTCGTCGACGACCCGCGTGAGCATGGCGGTCGCAAGGACCCGGAGTTCTACCAGAAGGTCATCGACAACCAGTTCCTGGACGCCCTCGCCTGGGAGATCAACGAACAGTCCGCGCGCCAGTGTCGCGAGTCGGCGGATCGCGTCGCGAACGTGGACGGCAAGCGACGCTTCGTGGCTGGCGCGATCGGCCCCCTCACCGTCTCGCTCTCCAATTCACCCGACGCCGACGACGCCGGGTTTCGCGTCGTCACCTTCGATCAGGTGAAGCGGTCGTACGTGCAGCAGATCCGTGCGTTGATTGCAGGTGGCTGCGACGTTTTGCTCGTGGAGACCATCTTCGATTCGCTGAACGCCAAAGCGGCCCTCGTGGCCATCGAGGAGGTGTTCGCCAAGGACGGAAAGCGCCTCCCGATCATGATTTCTGCGGCGGTCGGACGCGGCGGCGAGACGATGATCTCGGCGCAGACGGTCGAAGCGCTCTGGAACGCCGTGAAGCACGTGAACCCGCTGTCGATCGGTCTCAACTGCTCGCTCGGGCCGGATCTCATGTACCCGTTCCTCGCCGAGCTTGCGGAGAAGGCGAGCGCGGCAATCTCGTGTTACCCGAACGCCGGATTGCCCAACCCGCTGTCGGCCACCGGCTTCGATCTCCTCCCGGCAGACATGGGGCGCTACTTCAGCGAGTTCGCGCAAGGTGGCCTGATCAACATCGCCGGCGGCTGTTGCGGCAACACCCCGGAGCACATCGCCGCCATCGCGAAGGCCCTGGGCGGCCGCCATCCGCGCGAGCTCCGCGCCATTGGCGAGCGCGGGACCTCAGTCACCACCGTGGTTCCCGGCACCGTCGAGGAAGCCCCCCGGCCCCTGCGCCTGTCGGGCTCGCAGCCGTTCACGCAGCAGATCGGCGTCTACATGATGATCGGCGAGCGAACGAACGTGGCTGGCTCGCCGAAGTTCGCCAAGCTGATCAAAGAAGGGCTATTCGAGGAAGCGGTCAGCATCGCACGCCAGCAGATCGAGAACGGCGCGAACGTGATCGACATCTGCATGGACGAAGGAATGATCGACGGCGTCGCGGCGATGGCGCGCTATCTCGCGCTCCTGGGGACCGAGCCGGAAGTCACGAAAGTGCCGTTCATGATCGACTCCTCGAAGTGGGAAGTCATCCTGACGGGCCTCAAGCATCTTCAGGGCAAAGGCATCGTCAACTCGATCTCGCTGAAGGAGGGCGAAGCGCGCTTCCGCGAGAACGCGACGACGATCATGCAATACGGCGCCGCCGTCGTCGTGATGGCGTTCGACGAGAACGGACAGGCGGCGACCTATGCCGAGAAGATCCGCATCTGCGAGCGGGCGTATCGCATCCTCGTCGACGAGATCGGGTTTCCGCCCGAGGACATCATCTTCGACCCCAACATCCTCACCGTGGCCACGGGCATCGAAGAGCACAACAACTACGCCGTCGACTTCATCGAAGCCACGCGCTGGATCAAGGCGAACCTACCCCACGCGAAGGTGAGCGGCGGCGTGTCGAACGTCTCGTTCAGCTTTCGCGGCAACAACCGCGTCCGCGAGGCGATGCACTCGGCTTTTCTATATCACGCCATCCGCGCCGGTATGGACATGGGCATCGTCAACGCCGGCATGCTCGAGGTCTACGAGGAGATCGAGCCCGAGCTCCGAACGCTCGTGGAGGATGTCCTCCTCAACCGCAGGCCGGACGCGACCGAGCGCCTCGTCGAGCTCGGTGACAGGCTCAAAGCCACGAGCGCAGGCGAGTCACAGGCAGAGAAGAAGTCCGAAGAGTGGCGGAGCGGCACCGTCGAAGAGCGACTGTCGCATGCGCTGGTCAAAGGCATCGACACGTTCATCGACGCCGATACCGAAGAAGCGCGCGCCAAGCTGCAGCGACCGCTCTCGGTGATCGAAGGCCCGTTGATGGACGGCATGAGCGTCGTGGGCGATCTCTTCGGCGCCGGCAAGATGTTCTTGCCGCAGGTCGTCAAGTCCGCGCGCGTGATGAAGAAGGCGGTCGCCTACCTGCTTCCGTTCATGGAGGCCGAGAAGGCTGCGATGGCGGCGTCCGGCCAGGTCGCGAAGACGCGGGGCAAGATCGTGCTGGCCACCGTGAAGGGCGACGTGCACGACATCGGCAAGAACATCGTCGGTGTCGTGCTGGCCTGCAACAACTACGACGTCATCGACATGGGCGTCATGGTTTCGTGCGAGAAGATTCTCGAACGAGCGAAGACCGAGAAGGCCGATCTGATCGGGCTCTCCGGGCTCATCACGCCGTCGCTGGACGAGATGGCGCACGTGGCTCGCGAGATGGAGCGACAGGGCTTCAAGCTGCCGTTGCTCATCGGCGGCGCGACGACGAGCCGTGCGCACACGGCGGTGAAGATCGCGCCATTCTACAGCGAGCCCGTCGTCCACGTACTCGATGCGAGCCGCGCCGTTCCGGTGACCACGACCCTGCTTGGCGACAAGAAGGATGCCTTCGTCCTCGAGCACCGCGCAGACTACGAGCAGCTCCGACGTCTACACGCCGCACCGAAGCGCAAGCTCGTCTCGATCGAGGCGGCGCGGAAGAACGCAGCGACCTTCGAGTGGCGTCCGGACGACATCCCGACCCCTGAGCTCACCGGGGTTCAGGTGATCGACGACTTCCCGCTGGCGACGCTGCGCGACTACATCGACTGGTCGCCATTTTTTCACACGTGGGAGCTCCGGGGCGTCTACCCGCAGATCCTCGAGCACGACAAGTATGGCGAACAGGCGCGCACCATCTTTGCCGAAGCCAAGGTGCTGCTCGACAAGATCATATCGAACAAGCTCCTCCGAGCACGCGCCGTTTACGGGCTCTTCCCGGCCAACGCCGTCGGCGATGACGTCGAGCTCTACGTCGACGCCTCGCGCAGTGAGCCGCGCTCGCGATTTCACTTCTTGCGGCAGCAGCTCGAGAAGACCGTGAAGGGTGAGCCGCACCGATGCCTCGGCGACTTCATCGCGCCGAAGAGCACGGGCCTTGCAGACCACATCGGCGCGTTCGCGGTGAGCACCGGGTTCGGCCTCAAGGAGCTCTGTGACGGGTTCCGCGCGAAACACGACGACTACAACGCGATCATGGCCGAAGCGCTCGCGGATCGCCTGGCAGAGGCCCTTGCAGAGTGCCTGCACCAGCGTGTCCGCAAGGAGTGGGGCTACGGTAGGAGCGAGACGCTTGCGCCCGCCGAGCTCATCGCCGAGAAATATCGCGGCATACGGCCGGCTGCGGGTTACCCCGCGTGCCCCGATCACACCGAGAAGGGCGTGCTCTGGGATCTCCTCGACGTCGAGAAGAACACCGGCATGGTGATCACCGAGTCGTTCGCCATGTGGCCTGGATCGAGCGTGAGCGGGCTTTATTTCGCGCACCCCGAGGCGCGCTACTTCACCCTCGGCAAGATCGGGCGCGACCAGGTCGAAGACTACGCGCTCCGGAAGGGCATGACGGTCGAGCAGGTGGAGCGCTGGCTCGGCCCCAACCTCAACTACGATCAGCCGAGCTAGCTTCTGGCTTCGGGGCGCTGCACGTCGACACGCGTCCATGGACGCGCTGCCGAGCTCGAGCACCTCCTGGGCACGAGCAAACGTCCCTAGCGGGCGTCGCGGCTGATGCCCTTTACGGTACGAGGGCGGTGAACTGCCATGCCGCCGAGGCGACCGGCTGTCTTTGCCTCCTCCGACGTGAACTCGTGCGCCGTTCCTTGCTCGTGTGCAGCCTTACCGCCCTTGCTCGCGAGCTCGCGTACGACCACCGGGTCCATGCCAGCAAAGCCTCTGCGGCTGCGCGGCTTCTCGCCGACGGTCGCGGGGGCCATGTTCTTCGATGCATCGAGAGTTGCCATTCGTTGCCTCTGTACTGATTCGATGTGTGGATCGTGGCTCAGGCGCCGGCTCGGCCCGTGCAATCGGTGGGCCAGCTACCGGTCTGTCGAAACGCACGGATTTTCATAGGGCCGTGTCGGCGCAGGCGTCGCTCCGACAGACACTCCGTCTGGATTTCGGACGGTGGGGAGGCGGGGCGCCGTGGAGATCGCTGGCCTTTACCTTCTCGTGCTCGACGGCTCGTTCGTATTCGCGACCGCCCTTCTCCGGCCGGCCGGCTTCTCGATCCACGGCGCCGTCCTCCCACTCGACGGGCGCATGGCCGTATCCTCGGCCCGACGATGAAGTTCGGCTACTACAAGCGGCTCTCGACGAAGCAGAAGGCGACCTACCGCAAGAGCGACGAGGTCACCGCCGTCGCCCTCACCGATGCCACGGCCCTCGCGCCGCTCGTCGAGCAGCTCGAGGCCGCGCTGACCAGTGGCAAACGCCCGTCGACGGCGAAGGCCGCGAGCACTTTCGCCCTCGCGTTCTGTGAGCAGCTCGGAGTCCCTCCCGCGCTCATCACCATCAGACTTGTGCGCCCCGAGCTTCACGGCGGCGAGCTGCACGTGCTCTACACCTTCGGCACGAAGGGGACCCCGCCCCGCATCGAGGTCTGGATGAAGACGGCCGCGCACCGGCGCGTCGTGAAGTTCCGCACGTTTCTACGCACGCTCGTTCACGAGCTGATGCACCACCTCGACGTCAAGCTTTTCAAGCTCGACGATTCGTTCCACACGGCGGGTTTCTACGCGCGCGAGTCGAGCGTGATGAGACATCTGCTCGCACCGTCACGAGCCGGGACGATCGCAAGCGCCGTGAAATCGGTACCGAAGCAGCTCAGGCTCTTCGAGTAGACGAGAACCCGCGCTCCCGGTGGGTCTGGGCGAGGCGGCTGTTCCGGCGTGGTACGGCGAGTGCGTCCGCGTTCGCCATCGACACCAGGCTGTCCCACAGCTACCTCTCCGGGCGGCACCGACCAGAGAGCAGTCCGCTCCCTGTCATGTTGTTCATCTTCGCAACCAAGTCGTTCACGAAAGCATCGATTGGGGGCGGCGTTCGCCGTGCTTGGAGATCGAGTGCACCCGCTGTCGTCCCGTTTCTCGTCGTTCTTGATGCTGATTTCCCTGTCGCTCATGGCGTGCCATGGCGAAGCGCAAAAGGCCGCCGCCTACGGGCCGATGCCCGTCAGTGTGCTCAAGCTCGCGCCCGAGGCGGTCACGGAGGAGGACGAGTACCTCGCGTCGCTCACGTCGCGGCACTCGATCACGCTCTACGCGCAGGTCACCGGCTACATCCAGCAGATCGGCGCCAAGGCCGGCGAGCAGGTGAAGGCGGGAGCGCTCCTCATCCAGATCGACCCGGCACAGCAGGCCTCGACCCTGCGCAGCCTGAAGGCCGGGCTCGAGACGCGAAAGGCGAATCTCGCGTTCGCCGTGCAGAACGACGAGAGCTCGAAGGGGCTCCAGAAGAGCGGGCTCCTCTCGGAGCTCGACTACGACCAGCGGCACTCGCAGCGCGTCTCGGCCGAGGCGGAGCTGAAGACCGCGGAGGCGCAGGCCGAGGCCCAGGAGGACCTCCTCCGCTACTACCGGATCACCGCCCCGACCTCCGGCGTCGTCGGCGACGTGCCGGTGAAGATCGGCGACTACGTCACGCCGCAGACCCGGCTCACGTCGGTCGTGCAGGACAACCTCATCGAGGCTTACGTCTACGTCCCGGTCGGCAAAGTGAAGGCGATCAAGCCCGAGACGACCGTCGCCCTCCTGGGGGATGACGGGCAGGTCGTCTGCGACGTGAAGCCGTCCTTCGTCGCCCCCGAGGTCAACGTGGACACCCAGAGCGTGCTCGTCAAAGCGATCTGCCCGAACGACGGCGCGCTCAGGGCGGCGCAGGTCGTGAAGGCGCGAATGATCTGGGAGAAACATCAGAGCCTCACCGTGCCGACGTCCGCGGTCACGCGGCAGGCCGGCCAGTACTTCGTCTTCGTCGTCGGCGACCCGACGAACGGCGCAGACGTCGCCCACCAGGTGCCGATCAAGGTCGGCGCCATCCGCGGCAACTCGTTCATCGTGGCGAGCGGCCTCGCCGCGGGGGCCGAGGTCATCACGTCGGGCATCCAGAAGCTCCACGACGGCGCGCCCGTCTCCCGTCTCCCCGACGCCCCCGCGCCCCCCTCGAACAGCGCGCCCGTGCGCTGAACCCGCCGCCTCAGCCACGCACCCTCCATGTTCGTAGAGTTCTTCATCAAGCGGCCCATCTTCGCCGCCGTCTGCTCGATCCTCATCGTCCTCGCGGGGGCGATCTGCATCCCGGGGCTCCCCGTCGCGCAGTACCCGCAGATCGCGCTGCCGCAGGTCGTCGTCACGAGCTTCTACATCGGAGCAAACTCCGAGGTCGTCGAGAGCGCGGTCACGACGCCGCTCGAGCAGGCGATCAACGGCGTCGAGGGGATGAAGTACATGACGTCGGTCAGCTCGAACGACGGCTCGAGCACGATCACCGTCACGTTCGACGCGAGCCGCAGCATCGACATCGCGGCCGTCGACGTGCAGAACCGCGTCTCGACCGCGCAGGCGCGCCTGCCGAGCGAGGTGAAGCAGACGGGCGTCAGCATCACGAAGAACTCGAGCGCGTTCGTCCTCGCGATCGCCCTCGTGTCGGAGGGCGGCGAGTACGACCAGAAGTTCATCAGCAACTACGCCGACGTGAACCTGAAGGACGCGATCAAGCGCGTGAAGGGGGTGGGCGACGTCCAGATCTTCGGCGAGCGCAAGTTCGCGATGCGCATCTGGGTCGACCCGAACAAGCTCGCCGCGCGAGGGCTCGGCGCGGCCGACGTCGTGAACGCGCTCGCCGAGCAGAACCTGCAAGTCCCTGCCGGCCAGATAGGCCAGCAGCCGGCCTCCTCCGAGAAGGAGTTCCAGATAAGCCTCCAGGTCGCGGGGCGCCTCGTCGAGGCGTCGGAGTTCGAGGACATCATCCTCAAGGCGAGCCCCGACGGAACGGTCGTACGCATACGCGACATCGGTCGGGCCGAGCTCGGCGCCGAAGATTATGCTTCGTCGCTCACGTTCAACGGCAAGACGGGGATGGGGCTCGGCGTCCTGCAGCTGCCGACGGCAAACGCCATCGACGTGCGCGATCGCGTGGTGGAGGCGATCGAGGAGCTCTCGAAGACGTTCCCGCCCGGGCTCAAGTACGTGCTCGCGTTCGACACGACGAAGGCGGTCTCGTCGTCGCTGAAGGAGGTCCTCTTCACGCTCCTCGAGGCGATCGGGCTCGTCATCGTCGTCATCTACGTCTTCCTCCAGAGCGCGAAGACCACTCTCATCCCAGCCATCACCATCCCCGTGTCGCTCATCGGCACGTTCGCCTTCGTGAAGCTCTTCGGCTTCTCCATCAACACGCTGACGCTGTTCGGGATCACGCTGGCGACGGGCCTCGTCGTCGACGACGCGATCGTCGTCATAGAGAACGTCCAGCGGTTCATCGACGACAAGGGGATGACCCCGATGGAAGCGTCGCGCGCCGGCATGCGTGAGGTCAGCGGCGCGGTCGTCGCGACGTCTCTCGTGCTGATGGCGGTCTTCGCCCCCGTCTCGTTCCTCCCCGGGACGACGGGGCGCATCTACCAGCAGTTCTCGCTGACCATCGCGTTCTCGGTCGGTCTGTCGCTCTTCAACTCGCTGACGCTCACCCCGGCGCTGTCGGCGCGGCTGCTCAAGAAGATGCCTTCGAAGAAGAACGTGCTCTTCCGCGCCTTCGATCGCGGGCTCGACGTCGTGCGGCGCGCGTACCTCGCGGCGCTGGGCTGGCTGCTCCGCTGGCGGAGCGTCACGGTCCTCTCGTACCTCGCGTTTCTGGGCGTCGGCCTCTGGCTCTTCGTCAGCGTGCCGGGTGGCTTCTTGCCAGAGGAGGACGAAGGCTACTTCATCGTCGCCGTGCAAGGCCCGAGCGGGACGTCGCTCGCCCACACCGCGCGCGTGCTTGCGACGACGGACGCATACCTCCACTCGCTGCCCGAGGTCGAGAACACGTTCGGAGTGGGAGGATTCTCGTTCAACGGCAGCGGCCCGAACCGCGCGCTCATGTTCGTCACGCTGCGCGACTGGGAGCAGCGGCGCCAGAAGGGGCAGAGCCTGGCGGAGATCGTGGCCAAAGTACGCGGGCCACTCCTTGGCAATCCGGACGCGCTCGTGCTCGCGTTCGCGCCCCCCGCGATTCAAGGCGTCGGCAACTTCGGCGGCTTCCAGTTCGAGATCGAAGACCGCGCCGGCGGCACCGTGGACGACCTCGCGAAGGCGACCGACGCGGTCATGAACGAGGCGCAGAAGGCGCCGGATCTCGTCGGCATGTACACGAGCTTCACGTCGGACGACCCTCAGATCTATCTGCGGGTGAACCGCGCGCGCGCGAAGCAGCTGAACGTGCCGCTCACGAGCGTGTTCCAGACTCTGCAGATCTACACAGGCTCGCAGTACGTCAACGACTTCACCTTCTCGAACCGCTCGTATCGTGTCTACGTCCAGGCCGATCAGCAGTTTCGTGGCAACCCGAGCGACCTCACCCGCTTCTATGTCCGCTCGCTGGGCGGGGTTGGCCGCGGGGATCTCAGCGCGACCGGTCTGCCGAGCGCCGGCGGCGTCCCCACGCTGGCGACCGGGTCGATGGTGAGCCTGGGTAGCCTCATCGACGCGGAGCCGCGGGTCGCGGCGGGGCTCATCAATCATTACAACCTGTTTCGTTCGACCGAGCTCAATGGGTCTCCTGTCCCCGGAAAGAGCTCTGGAGAAGGGATCGCGGCCATGGAGCGCGTTGCGAAGGCAAACCTCCCGCAGGGGATGGCGTTCGAGTGGACCGGCATCGCTCGCGAGCAGCTCGACGCCGGCAGCCAGACGCTCATCATCTTCGCCCTCGCGCTCGTCCTGGTGCTCCTCGTGCTGGCCGCGCAGTACGAGAGCTTCAGCCTCCCGTTCATCGTACTCCTCTCGGTGCCGCTCGGGCTGACCGGCGCGCTCTTCGCGGTCCTCGTCCGGCACCAGACCAACGATGTCTTCTGCCAGATCGGGCTCGTGATGCTCATCGGTCTCTCGGCGAAGAACGCCATTCTCATCGTCGAGTTTGCGAGCCAGCAGCGCGAGAAGGGGCTGTCGATCGAGGACGCGGCGCTCCTCGCGGCGAAGGAACGGCTGCGCCCCATTCTGATGACTTCGTTCGCGTTCATCCTCGGCGTCTTCCCGCTCGTCACGGCGAACGGCTCTGGGGCAGAGAGCCGCCACTCTCTGGGGACTACCGTGTTCGGAGGAATGCTTGTATCGACGATCCTCAATCTGTTCTTCGTCCCGCTCCTTTACGCCATGGTCGAAGTGCTGCGCGAGCGAATGCTCCCCCGGAGCGCGCACGTCCACCGGCACGACGCGGCCCCCGTCGCCGCCTCCGTGGCTCACGAGGAGCATCATGCGGAGTAGCGCGCTCGTGCCTCGCATGCGTGCCCTCGCCGCCGCGCTCTTCGCGAGCGCGGCGCTCGCGCGCCCCGCAGCCGCGCAGGGAGTACCCGACAGCCCGCCCGAGCTCCCCAAGCCTCCGCCGGTCGACGACCCGCTGCTCGCCCCTCCGCCGCCCGCGCCGCGGGTCGTGCGCTCGTGGGACGAAGCCATCACGCTCGTGCGTCAGGCGGCCCCTTCGTACGCGTCGAACCTGCAGGACGTCCTCCGCGCCGAGGCGCAAGGGCGCGTCGCCCTGGTGCAGCTCCTCCCGACCGTCACGGGGCAGGCCACCTACACGCACCAGTTCCTGACCACGACGTTCGCGTTCGCGGGCGCGACGTTCGAGTCCCCGGCGCCGAACGTGCTCGGGCTCGCGGCGACGCTCGTCGTGCCTGTCGTGAATCCGCGCGGCATCTATGCCCAGCACACCGCGAGCGAGGGGGTGGCGGCCGCGAAGCTCACGTTCAGCGACGCGCGACGGCAGATCGCGGTGAGCCTCGTTCACACCCTCCTCCAGACGCTGGCGGCCGAGCGCGCAGCGGAGCTCAATCGCGTGGGGCTGCGGACGGCGCTCGAGCGCCTCGAGCTGGCGAAGACCAAGGTGCAGTGGAAGCAGGGGACGACGCTCGACGTGGAGCGCGCGGAGCAGGACGCCGCCGCCGCGCGTTCGATGCTGATCACCGGGGACGAGTCGCTGCGCCAGACGCGGGAGGCGCTCGGCGTCGCGCTCGGCTCGCCCGTCCCCACTTCGGGACCTTCGGATCTGAGCCTCGACGCGTTCGAGCAGGCGGTCGCACGGACGTGCACGCTGAGCCCCGACCTCGAGAGTCGCCCCGACGTGGCCGCCGCCCGGAAGCGGATCGAGATCGCGAGCCGCCTCGTGAAGGACGCCTGGTATCAGCTGCTGCCGACGCTCAGCGTGCAGTCGCAGGTCGCGTACACGAGCGAGGCGGTCCTCGCGCCCGACACGACCTGGCTGGTCGAGGGGATCCTCAACGTCCCGATCTACGACGGCGGCCTCGCCGCAGCGACCGCGCGTGACGCGAGGGCCGCCGTGGAGCAGTCGAGGCAGGCTCTCGCGACGACGCGCCTCAACGCGCTCGTCAACGTCGCCCAGACGACCCGCGCGGTCACGGTCCTCGCCGCGACGCGCGACGTGGCGAAGACGCAGCGTGACCTCGCCCGCAGTATCGACCAGCGCACTCGCGAGGGGTACCTGCACGGGCTCGGCACGAGCCTCGATCTCGTCACGTCGGCGCAGTCGCTCCGGCAGGCGGAGATCAGCCTGGTGCTCCTCGAGTTCCAGGTCTCGGAGGCACGCGCCAACGCGGTGCTTGCGAATGCGGACTGCAAGTACTGACGGATCCCCCCGAGATCGGGCTGAGTACGAAGCTCACGATGGCCGTCGTCCTTGCCGTTGCGGTGCACATGGCGGTGCGACCCCGTGGACAAGCAAGCTTTCCCTTCGTACCGTCAAGGTTCCACATGACCACACGCGTGCGCTCACGGCGTGAGCAACTCCAGCTCGCTCAGCAGGACCTGGCTGCCCTGGCGGGCGTGTCCCGCCAGGCTCTCGGCGCGATCGAATCAGGGCGCTCGGCGCCCTCCGTCGATGTCGCGGTACGGATCGCATCGGCGCTCGGCGTCACCGTCGAAGCGCTCTTCGGCGAGGAGAGCTCCTGGGCGGTCCCGATCGCGGGTGCCGAGTCAGCACCGTCGGGACGGTGCGTCGTGGCCATGTGCCGGGGACGCTGGATAGCGCAGCCGCTGGGCGAGCGAGAGCACGACGTCGCTGCGGACGGCGTCCTCGCTCGAGGTGGACGAAGAGTCCGCCTCTTCCGCCCACCTGCGGTCGCCGAGGAGAACGTGCTCGTCATGGGATGTGCACCGGTTCTCGGGATCCTGAGCGATCGCCTCAACGCCGAGCGAGGCCCTGGACGCTTTGTCTGGCTCCCCAATCGGAGCCACGTCGGTCTTCAGGCCTTGATTGCGGGCGAAACGCACATCGCTGGGCTCCACGTCACCGATGAGCGGGGGCGTGAGGCGAACACCACGCGTGTGAAAGAGCGGGCGTTGTCGCTGAAGGTCACGCTGATCACCCTCGGACACTGGGAGGTGGGGCTTGTCGTCGGGAAGGGCAACCCGAAAGGCATTCGCCGGGCGTCAGACGTTCGCCGCCGCGGGCTGCGCCTCGTCAACCGCGAGAGTGGCGCCAGTCCGCGGCTCGTGCTCGAACGAAGGTTGAGCGCGGAAGGCTCGGGTCCGCCAGCCGATGCGGCGACGGTCACGGGGCACCGAGACGTTGCGCGCGTGGTCGCCTCCGGAGCTGCCGATGTCGGACCCGCCGTGCGCGACGTGGCGATCGGCTTCGGCCTCGACTTCGTGTCGTTCGCCGAGGAGCGATTCGATCTGGCGCTCTCCACCGAGCTGCTCTCGTCGCCACGGATCCAGCGCATGCTCGACACCCTTAGCTCCACCCGAGCCCGCGCAGAGCTGTCGGCTCTCGGCTACGACACACGGGAGACTGGCAACCGCGTGGCCCTGCCTGCCTGAGCGATGAAGCGGCCGGTTCGCATCCTCGCCATGGCCGCCGCGGTTGCGGCATCCCTCTGGGCGTGCAGCTTCGGCATTTACGACGATGACGGGAGCGCTTCCCCCGGCCAGTGGTGGCCGTGGGTATGCCCCGACGCAGCCGACGTAGCAGCGCCGGACGCCGGGTGCGAGCCACCCAAGTGTCCCGACGGATCCGCCGACGGCGCGTGCTGACGATGCGACGGAATCTCCGACGGCCGGCGCGACGAAACCGGTGGGTCTCGCTGCTCGCGTTCGGGCTCGGGTTCGCATGTGCGGCTTCCACGACACTCGCCGCCGCCGCGGACACCCCGACCGAACCGCCGCCTCCTCCGCCCCCAGCTCCGCCGTTCCCTCCACCCATCCCCGAGCCACCGGCCCATGTGGCTCCCGCGGCCGCGTCCATGGTTCCGGATGCCGCCGCGAGTGCTCCGGTGGACGTGATCGTGCGAGGCGACCGCATCGCAGCCCCCGACAGGACGGGAGCGAGCGTTTCGATCGTCACCCGCCCCATGATCGACGCGCTGCCGGGCGGCGACACGCAACCGCTCCCGAACATCCTCGCGACCCAGCCCGGGTTCGTTCCCGACACGTTCGGATTGCAGCACTCCCGCGCCGCCGACGGCGGAGTCCAGTACGTCATTGATGGCGTCCCGCTCTTGACCATCCCTCTCGGGCAGTTCGGCAATTTCGTCCCCGTGAGGATGGTGCAGGAGCTTCGAGTCACGACGGGAGGATTCCCGGCCGAGTATGGGTACGCGCTCGGAGCCGTGATCGACGTGACGACGCGCCACGCCGTAGAAGGCCCCGACGGTCAGGCGCAGCTCCTCTACGGTAGCTACCAGCGCCTCGTCCCCTCGTTCAGCTATTCGCAGGAGGTCGGCAAGGCGAGCTTCATCATCGGCGGGAGCTTCGAGACCACAGAGCGGGGCCTCGATCCGCCGGCGGCGAGCCCCATCCTTCACGACTCGTTGCTCCAGGGCAGCGCGTTCGGACGCGCCGACTACCTCCTGGGCGATCACGATCGCATCGAGCTCCTCGCGGGCTACCTGCAATCGCTCTATCAGATCCCGATCGACCCCACCCTGCTGCCACTCTCCGACGCGCCGCCCGGGGCCGTTCGCGGCTATGACGCCTATGGCAACCCGCCGCCTCCGTTCGTGCCGTACAACGCGAACCAGACGGAGGCCGAACGTGACCTGTTCGTCGCCGTCGCGTATACCCACCGCGCAGGCTCCTCCGGCGTCCTTCACGTCGCGCCCTACGTCCGTGAATCGTACGGCATGTTCGCGTGCGACCCTGCCGGCACGCTCGGACCGACCGCCGATCCGGCCTCGACGTGCGCCGACGTGGGGCGCAATGCACTCCACGAAGGCGTGGCCGCCGACTACTCCTGGAAGGCCGGAGAGCACCAGGCGTGGAAAGTGGGCACGCTCGTGGACGTCGCGGAGGGGCAGGACACCTACACTTCGTACTTTCGCGACGACGCCTCGCTCAGCGGGGGCGCCAACCCGTCGATGACGCTCTCGGGACAGGACAGTACGAATATTCTGCTGGCCGGCGTCTATGCGCAGGACAATATCGCAATCGGCAAGTGGACTGTCTTTCCAGGGGTACGGCTCGACACGCAGCAGGCGAGCTACGCGGGAACCACCGAGCCTTCGCTTTCTCTCGTGGGGCCAAGCGCTCGGCTGGGCACGTCGTACGCGATCAAGGACGACCTCGTCGTTCACGCGTTCGGCGGGTACCTCTGGCAACCTCCCATCGTCCTCGACGGGCCGGTCGCCGCCCGCATCCTGGACCCCTCGCTCGCCGCGCAGCCCATCCCGAACGACCTAAAGGCCGAGACCGACCTGAGCGCCGAAGTGGGTATTGCCTACCGGATCCTCCGGCGGATCAAGCTGAGCCTCACCGCCTGGGGGCGCCTCACCGACAATCAGATCGACCGGCAGATCGTCGGAAATACGAATCTCTATGTCTCTTACAATTACGCGCGGGGGCGCGCCGCGGGCGCGGAGGCCGCGTCGGTCGGTACGATCAACGGGTTCGTCGATGGCTTCGCCAACTTCATGACCCAGATGGGTCAAGGCCAAGGCGTCTCCTCCGAGAAGTACCTGTTCACGCCAGCAGAGCTGGCGTTCACCGGCTGGGGCACGCTCGATCACGTGCAACTCTGGACGCTGAACGCCGGTTTTGATCTCCACGACGCGAACAAGACGACCCACCTCTCTGGTCTCTTCAATTTCGGCAGCGGCACGCGAACGGGCTTCTACGACACCGAGCACGTCCCATCCCACTCGACGCTCGATCTCACGCTGCGTCACCGCTTCAGCGTGCCGCTTCATCCCGAGGTCGCCATCGACGTCTTCAACGTCTTCGACGAGGTCTACCCGACGCGGATCGGCAACGGATACATTGGCAGCGCCTACGGTGCGCTCCGCCATGGTGACGTCCGGCTCATGGTGCCGTTCTCGATATGACGACGCCGTTCCATGTTGGCCTTGGCCATCGTGTGCTCTCCCGGGACCGATGGCCAGTGTGGCGAGCTGTGTGTCGTCGAAGTCGACGTACCTCTCCCTGTCCGTCGTATCGCTACTTCGCGACCACCGCGGCGGCGGCCATGCGTATCACGTCGAGCACTTCGCGCGGGTGAGAGAGCATCGCAACATGGCTGCTCTTCAGCTCGATTGTCGTGGCGCGCATGCGCTTCGCAGCGAAGCGCTCCAGGTCGGGATTGACGGTGCGATCGTCGGTGGCGACGACGGACCAGCTCCGCTTCGATTGCCAGGCGATCCCTTCATGCTTCTGGGTGAACAGATCGACGGCCGGCGCGAAGTGGGTCGCATAGACGACCCCCTGCTCTTCGGAAGACAGGTCGCCGGCGAAGCACGCGACACCCTCCGGCCGCATCCAGACGCGGCCGTCAGAGACCTCGACGTACTTGAAGACGTCCGTCGTGGGGAACTTGTCCTGCTGGCCCTGCGACGTCTCGGTCTCATCCGGACCCAGAGCCGCGATGTACACAAGAGCCGCCACGCGACGGTCCACGCCGGCGTGCGTGATGACGGTTCCGCCGTAAGAGTGGCCGACGAGAACGATCGGGTCGCTGACGCGCCCGAACGTGCGGATGGTCGCGTCGACGTCGCCTTTCAGGGTGTCCAGGCCGTACTGCGCGGCCATCACCTCGTGACCCTCTGCCCGCAGCGTCGGGATCAACTTCCGGAAACACGAGCCATCGGCCCAGATACCGTGAGCGAAGACGATACTCGGCTTGTTCATGACCTTCTTCTCCTCGTCTCGAACCTCCCCGTTTTTGGATAAGTTGTTCATCCCATCGGTCCTGTCGACCCGTTCGAACAGGAAACGATCTCTCTCCACCTCATGCGGGATTCAGTGCTCTAAGGCAGCATCCCCATGACGCCGACGGCGCGGGCGGGAGGCCCGGAGGCGGTCGATTCGGCCCAGGCCGTGCCGTCCCAGACCCAGGTGTCCGCGAGGAGGCCATAGCTCGCGTCGCGCTCGCCCAGCCCACCGAAGAGAACGACGGTGCTCCCGAAGGTGCCCATCGTCGACTCCTGCCTCGCGCTCGGCCCCGATACCGACGGGTTCGACCAGCTCACGCCGTCGAAGGTCCATGTGTCGGACAGGACATGGGCGCCGTCCTGACCGCCGAACAGCACGACCTTGCCGCCGAGCGTGCCCATCGTCGCCGAGCAGCGCGCGGACGGCCCGGTGACGTTCGCGTCGGTCCACACCGATCCGTTCCAGATCCAGGTGTCTCCCAAGTAGGGCGGTGATCCGTGCGCACCGCCGAAGAGCACGACCTTGTCTCCGAGCGTCGCCATCACATGGCAGACCCGAGCGGGCGGTCCGCCGGCGGTCCCTTCGTTCCAGCTCGTTCCGTTCCACGTCCAGGTGTCCCCCAGGATCGTCGACGCGTTTCCCTCTCCTCCGAAGAGCACCGCGCTGCTCCCCAGCGTCGCCATCGCGAAATTCGATCGCGGAGGGGGCGCGGCGACGTTCGGGTTGGTCCATGCGGCTCCATTCCCGAGCCACGTGTCCGCGAGCGTTACGCTCGCACTGAGCCCTCCGAAGAGCGCAAGCGTGTTCCCCGCGAGCGCCATCGCGGCGTACGAGCGAGCGGGGGGCGCCGAGCCTGTCACCGCGGTCCATGTCGCGCCGTTCCACCTCCAGATGTCTCCAAGCACGCCAGCGGCACCACCGCCGCCGAAGAGCACGAGGCTGGCCGCGCCGCCGTCCGAGGCGTCCCGGCTCGCGGCGTCGATGGCGCGTGCGTCCGGCGAAGGACCGTCGGTGACCACGTCTCTGTCGCGCGCATCCACAGCGCCGGCGTCCGGACGCGTTTCGGCGTCGGTTCTGGATGCGTCGAGCCCATGACCGGCCTCGGGACGCGGCCGGGCGTCGGACATCTTGCCGCCGTCGCCAGGGACGGCCATGGCGTCGGCTCGAGAGGCATCGCCTCCGCGCCGAGCGGCGTCGAGCGTCGAGCTGTCGCGCGGTGGGGCACCGCCGTCGGCGCAGGCCGCGGAGCATGCAGGAGCCGTATCGGCGCTTCCTCCGCACGAGGCGGCGAGGAGCGCGAGGGCTGCTGAGCCGTGACGCCAGATCCATCGAACGAGGCGTGCGCGGGAGCTTCGGAGCATGCCGAGTTCGTACGCGCGGAACGGGTGTCGGGCCATCGCCCAAACGAGTGACGCTGCGTGCGAGGTGAGGGAGCCGCACGTCACTGCGGCTCCCCAGCCTGAACCCGCTACGAGCGCGGGGTGCCGCTCACCGCCGCGCTCGCGGCAGCTGGAGGCACCGGAGCGGCCACTGCCGCGGGCGGCGCGGTCGCGGGGGTCGCGATGGCCGGCGGCGCGGCCGGGACGGGAGCCGAAGGCACGGCCGTGCCCGCGACGACGGGCGTGATGGTGACGCCGGTGACGTTGCCCAGGACCGCGGCCTTCGCCTTCTTGCTGGTGGTCTCGCGCGCGATGCGCGTCGCCTTGGCCTTCGCGGTCCGTCCTGCGCGACGAGCTTCTCCTCGGCCTGGATGGCGTCCTTTCACGCCCCCTTCGCCGTGGCCGTCGCCGCGACGCCGCCGAGGACGTTGTTGATGAACGCCACGGCCTGCGTGGCCGTGAACGTCTGACCGGCGACCGTGAAGATCGCGGTCGGGCAATGGGTCGGGATGCTCGCGACGAGTGCCTTGTACTGCGTGAGCGTGAGCGGGCTGATGTTGCGAGTTGCCATGATGACCTCTGGGGGGTTGAGATGAAGAATCCGAAGAAAGGGGCGACGGAGCGCCATGCGCGTCGCTCCTCGCCTCGGTGAAGGAGCTCTATTGAAGGTGGGTTCGCGTCTTCCCGGGCGAGAAGCGGAACCGGAGACGGCTTGTTCGACACCGGAGACGGAGGGTTCCGAATCGCCGGCGGATGGAGCTGGGTCGAAGATGGGTTGATCCGAACGGACCCGTGCTTGATCCGGACAAGACGAGTGTTGAGGCGAGCCGAGCGAGCGTTGATCCGGACAAGACGACGGTTGACGCGAACCGAGCGAGGGTTGATCCGAACCGGACGAGGGTTGACGCGAACCGACGAAGAATTGTCGGGCTCGAAGGCGAGAAGCGCGCACATGAGAGAGGCTTGGTGCCGCTCCGGAGAAGGTTTGTCGCGCACCGAGGCGACGTCGTCGCGCACTGGAGACGTTCGATCGCGCTCCGGAGAAGAATTGTCGCGCACGACGGCGAGAAGCTCTCGGTCGAAGGAGGAATTGCTCGGCACCGAAGGAGGTTGGGTTCGAACAAACGCGGTCCGGTCCTGCTCGACGACACTCCAGTCGCGAACCGAGTGGCGTCGGTGCTCGATGGACTCGTTGCGGTGTCGCACAATCTGTCTTCGGTCCGGCACAAGCCGTCTCCGGTTCGATTCAATTCTTCCTGGGTGCGCGACAAGTCTTACTTGTCGCCCGTCGATCGCTCGGCGGTGCGGCACGACCCTCGTTCGGTGCGATCCAATCCTGCCGAGGTCCGGCAGAACGCCGCGTCGGTCGTGATCAATGTGCTCGCGGTGGCCATGGATCTCTCGCCCTTGCGAGTGCGTCCTCGCTCCCGCGTCATGCAGCCCGAGCTGCAGGCTGCATGACGCGAGGTGGGAGCGCTGTCTCGAGTGCTGGCGCAGGACAATCCGCTCGCAGGCCCCATGCCTGCGCTCGCTGTCCCCTCACGAACGGACGCCCGTCGGTGCCCGTGGTGACGAACAGGTTCGCCGGTTTGAGGTCGCGGTGGACGATGCCGAGGGCGTGGGCTTCGTTGATGGCCTCGCACGCCTGGAGCAGAAGGTCGGCGGACTCGGTGACCCCCATCTCGGGCTGCTCGTCGAGGATCGCGGCGAGGTCGCGCCCCACGAGGTGCTCCATCACCATGAAGGGGAGGACCGACGCGGTGCCGACGTCGTACACGCGCGCGACGTGAGGGCTCTTGATGCGCGTGCCGGCGCGGGCTTCGTGGAGGAAGCGATCGGCGACGCCCGGGCTGTCGACGACGGCAGGGAGGAGGAACTTCAGCGCGACCAGCTCGCCGAGCGCGCGGTGGCGGGCGGCGTAGGCGACCCCATGCAACCGTGGCCGAGGCGGGCCGTCACCTCGTACTTGTCCTGGATGACCTCGTCGATCTTGATGTCCAAGCGGTCTCCGTGAGCTTGTGCTCCGTCGCGCGAGAAGCGCATGTGCGCGCGGGTTCTATCGCCTCGCACGCACCGTTGCTACCGCGTGACGACGACGCCTTTCCAGAACGCCACACGCCCCGCGACCTTCTCCGCGCCCGGCTTCGGATCCGGATAATACCAGACGGCGTCGGCGTTGACGGCGTCTCCCACGGCGACATCATAGTAGCTCGCGATCCCTTTCCAGCCGCAGGTCGTGTGGGTCGAGCTCTCGCGGGTGAGCGCGCGATTGAGCGCGGCGGCGGGGAAGTACAGGTTTCCTTCGACTTCGACGACGTCGTCGCTCTCGGCGAGCACGACGCCGTTCCAGGTTGCCTTGGCCATGCGGATCCTCCTCGGACTGGTGGGAAGCATAGCGATCTCCGTGCCGTCGCGCTCCAAGCACTTTGGACCCCCGCTTGCTGTCGTTACTTCGCGGGCGCCAGCGGCGGCACCGATGAGTCAGGCGCTGGGCATTCCGCCGACCCGCGTACACTCCGAGCTCAACGCTTCTTCTTCGGCCTCGCCAGTGGCCCCTTCGGTTTCGCGGCGCGCACGGGGTGTTGTTCGTCCGCAATCGGCTTCGCCCGCGCCGATTCGTGCGCGTCATGGAGCGAGACCGCGAGCGCCTCTCCGAGCGCACGGTCGCCGCACTGGACGCCCCCCTGGATGATCGCTGCCACCTCCTCGCAGGTCCCGGCGCGAAAGACAGTGCCGCTGTCGCTCATGATGTCGAACACCTCATAGAGGAGATGCCCGCCTCCGTCCGAGACCTCCAGAATCGAGAGGAACCAGTCGGAGGGTGCTCTCTGCCACGCCTCGACTTGACCGTAGGCCTTGATGGCCGAGGCGAGCTGCTTCTTCTGGAGTGGCGTCAGCTCCAGCTCGACCTTGGGCGAGGCACGCTTCGTCACAGCCAGCGCAAGGTCGGCCGGGCGCTCCGCGGTGGCTGCGGCGAGAGCCGTCTTGACGTCGACGAGCGTCTTCCCAAGCTCCTTCAGGCGTCGGATCCGCTTCGGCACGGGGAGCGAGCCCCAGCAGTCCTGGCCGAGGACGAACGGGACGAGCGCCGCGGCGACCGACGGCAGAGACGCGAGGATCTCGAAGGTGGCTTCGTCGCCGTAGCGGTCGCGCGTCAGGGCACTGACGAGGCACGTCGAGCGACGTGGCTCGGGGAGGGCTCTCGCCGCGAGGTTCATCTGGGCGGTGGAGGATCCGAGGCGTGTGGGGAACAGAGGATCCCATCGAGGGTCGAGCGCGGTGCCCGTGCCCACCAGAGCGAGGAACACGCGCGACGCAAAGGTGCGGGAGGGCCCGAAGTATTCGGAGCGATCGAGCAGCGCGAGGACACGATCGGCGATGTCTGTGAGCTGGCGCGGGTGCTGGGCGAGCTCGTCCTCGCTCGGGACCGCCACCACGTCATCGAGCCCGTACGCTCGACGGTCCGCCAGGGCGTAGCCGACGCGAAGCTCGAACGGAAGTGACGCCAGGAACTCGCTCGCGGGCTTCGCTTCGGTAGGCCCGACGTGCCCCTCGGGGAGGAGCCGCTGGAGCGAGAGCCAGAGAGGGAAGCTCTCTCCGGGAAGCGGTTGCTCGAGCACGGACGGTGGGTCGACACCGAGCCAGCGTCGCCGCGTGGGGGCAGTCTTGGGCATTGCGGTGCCGAACCCGTTCCAGGCAGGCTCGTCCGCGAGCACACGCGCCAGGGTGCGGTGAGGGTCGGCGAGCTCAGACGGGAGCGGGTATACGTTGCCCGTCGGGAACGAAGTGGCGGCGCATGCGCTCGCGAGGTGCTTCGCACGGACGCCGGGCTGGGTCTCGGGGATCTCGAAGGCGCGACGCAAGTGAGCCACAACCTCGGGAGGCAGCCGCGCGAGGAGAGCGTCGACGGGCATGGCTGACGCGAGTGTAACTCGGTAGGCATGCGGCATGCCCCGACACACGCGTTATAGTGCGTTTGGGTGGATGGCCGTGCGTCGCTTGCGGTCACGCGACGCGCCGTGATACGCGGATTCTCGTATGAGGCGCGCCACCGCGGCATGGCTCGGCGCGTGCGTCGTCGGTCTCTCTGCCTGCGGTGCTCGATCGAGCCTGGACGTCTATCCCGCCGACTCCCGGGCAGGGGGGTCGTCGAAGCAGGCTGACGCATCCCGTGACGCTGCGCCGCGGGACTCGAGCATCGCAAAAGACAGCGCGAGCGACGTAACCTTCGGTCGAGACGCGGCGCTCGACGTGCATCGAGGTAAGGACGCGATCGTCGACGTCGCGGAAGTCGGTCCGCCCGACGCGCGCGATGCGCCGGTCGACCACTCGATCATCGTCATCGTCCAGCCGCCTCGCCCCGTCGCCCCACTCTCGACGGCGCACGTGACGCGACGTCGACCGACGTTCCACTGGGCGCTGGCGCACGGGGGAACCGGCGCCATCGTCGACCTCTGCGCGGACCGCGCATGCACGACGCCCCTCGGCTCCCCCACACCCGTCGACGGGACGACCTACGCCCCGCCGACCGATCTCCCGACCGGTGTGGTCTACTGGCGACTCCATCCCATCGAACAGCCGAGCGTCTCGAGCCCGACCTGGGAGCTCTTCGTGGGGGCGGCGGACACCGTGGTTGACAGCTCGTGGGGGACGACGCTTGACGTGAATGGCGATGGTTTCGCCGACCTGGCCGTCGGGGCGACCGCCGATGGCCCGGGGCTCGGGGCTGTGTACGTGTACCTCGGGAGCGCAGCCGGTCTCTCGACGACGCCCGCCGTCACGCTCTCCGGGTCCTCGCCTGCGGATCACATGGGCGAATATGTGACCGGCGCCGGGGACGTGGACGGCGATGGCTACGCGGACCTGCTCGTGAGCACGCGCCCATCGTTGAACGGCCCTCTCGTCAGCAACATCTACCTCGGGAGCGCGGAGGGCCTCATGCCCGCGCCCTCGCTTTCGATCAGCCTGCCCGCTGGCCAGCTCGATCCGCTGATCTTCGTGGGAGACCTGAACGGCGATGGCTATGCCGACTTCGTGGCAGGCCCGAACATCTACCTCGGCAGCCCGGTCGGCCCTCCTTCGGCTCCCACGACCACTCTGACCTTGGTGGCTGACCCGCAAGGCCCGACGGCGGTGGCGAGCGCCGGAGACTTCAACGGCGACGGGTATGCTGACCTCGTCGTCGGACCCACCGGCCAATCCCTCAGGGAGGCAGGTGTCATCTCGATCTACCTTGGGGGGCCGAACGGCGTGCCTGCGGAGCCGAACACCGGGTACGGGTTCGACGGCCCCCCTACGATGTCGTTCTTTGCGCACTTCACGGGCGCAGCCGACTTCGACGGCGATGGATTCGCAGACGTCGGTGTGGCGGGCGAGAGCCTCCCCCCGCAGGTCGTTTCGCAGGCCGTCTTCGTCTTTCTCGGTGGCACCGTCGGGATCCCGTCGATCACGCCCGGGCTCGCGGGGCAGGACGGCACCGGGCCGGACGTTTTCCCGACTGGCGAGTGCGCGGGCGACGTCAACGGCGACGGGTACGGGGACTTCCTGGTCAACGACGAGCTCGTGGGTAGTCTGGGAGGCGCGGTAGAGTCGAGCGCCGCCCTCCACCTTGGCAGCACGAGCGGGATCTCCCAGGCTGCGTCCGAGAGCTTCGCTTCTCACCCTCATGAAGATGGCTATGCCGTGAGCGCGGGGGACGTGAACGGCGATGGCTATGGCGACGTGGCGGTCGTCAATCTCTTGCCCCCGCTCGCTCCGGGCGCGGGGCTCTCCGTGGCGAACGTTTCCGTCTACCTCGGAGGCCCGATGGGGCTCGCCGCGACACCCTCCGTCGTGCTCACGCAACCCGCTGGCAATGCGCAGGCGTTTGGATCTGCCGTCTATGGTGCGAGCAACTGACTTCGCCCCGGTGCGATTCGGGGCGATGAGCTGCCTGCGGGTTCTCACTCGAACCGAATCGTGCCCGCGAGGCGCTGCACGGAGGGGGTCACCGCAGCGATGACCGAGCGCTCGCCAGGGCCGACGAGGTTGGCGATCCTGTGCCCGTCCGTCACGTAGACCTCGAGCACGACCTCGCCGCCCATGCCCACCGTTTCGAACGTGCCGCCGACGAGCGTCAGGGGCCCCGAGGTGGCGACCCACTCGTCGAAGGGAGCGGACGCCCAGCTCTGGTCGCGGAGGTGGGCCATGAGCCCTTCCGACGTGAGAGGGTGCGGGCCTGCCGCCTCCGCGCGAACGTTGAAGTACACCCCGTGCTCGATCGAGCGGAGGTAGAGGCCGTGCGAGTCGAGGGTCTTCGGGTCCATCACGTCGGAGATCCACTCGACGGACGGGTCGACGGAGACGTGATGCGCGGGGAGAGAGACTCTCACGGTTGAACTTCCTGCTTGGGCGTCACGAGGTCGCGCTTCGTCAATTCGAGGGTGGGGCGAACGTAGCATCGCAGCCGAGCTCCGAGTGCGAAGCTCGGGGCTTCCGAGTCCCGCGCCAAACGACGCAGGCTGTGCCGACGCCATTACGGCCCGATGGGGCCTTCTCCAACCACCCGTGCGCCCACGCTCCGATCCGCGCCGTGACGGCGCGAGCCAGCGACCGTGCGCGTGGTCGAACCGAGTCGAACGTGTACCTCGTGCGTGCCCGGGGTCGTCGGATCCACGGACACGAGATTCGAGTCGAGCATGACGTCGTCCAGAGTGATCGTCGTGCCTGCGGCGCCGTGAGCGCTGTTGTCGACGACGACATGAAGTGTGCGAAGCCCGACACGAAGCCAGGCCTCGAAGCCGTGCCAGCTCGCCGGGATGCATGGCGCGATGCGCACATGCCCCTCGTCTCTTCGGAAGCCGAGAATGGCTTCGACGCCGAGCCGCCACATCCATGCCGCCGCCCCCGTGTACCAGGTCCAGCCGCCGCGACCGACCCATGGATCGCAGCTGTAGACATCGCCGGCGAGCGCATAGGGTTCGACGCGGTAGCGCGCCAGGTCGTCGGCGTTCCGCACGCGGAGCGCGGGGTTGAGCAAACGAAAGACTCGTTCGGCGCGCTCTCCGTCCCCGAGGGCGGCGTGCGCGAACCCGAGCCAGGTGGCGGCGTGCGTATACTGACCCCCGTTCTCGCGGACACCGGGCGGGTACGCACGAACGTATCCGGGGTCGTGCACCGTGCTGTCGAACGGAGGCCAGAAGAGGAGCACGAGCCGGTCCGCCTCCCGCACGAGCTCGTCGTCCGCCGCCCGTACTGCGGTGCGCATGCGGACTTCGTCGCCGTGGAGCACGTCCCTGGATAGGACCGACCACGACTGCGCGATGGAGTCGATGCGGCACTCGCGGCTCTTCGCCGATCCTACGAGTGAGCCGTCGTCGTGGAAGGCGCGCAGGTACCAGGCGCCGTCCCACGCGACGTCCGCGATCGTCGCGCGCAACGATTCGGCGCGGCGGAGCCACGTCGCGGCGAGAGCGGGCTCGCCCTTGCGTGTCGACAGCGCGGCAAAGCGATCCATCGTCGCGCACAGAAACCATCCGAGCCAGACGCTCTCGCCGCGCCCCTCCGCACCGATGCGGCTCATGCCGTCGTTCCAGTCCCCGTCGCCCATCAACGGCAGCCCGTGGGCGCCCGCGGTCACTGCGCGCTCGATCGCTCTCTGGCAGTGCTCGAAGAGGGGAGCGGAGGTCGCGGATACTTCATATTGCGCGTACCTGTCGTGTTCTTCCGGCTTCAGCGGGGCACCGCGAAGGAACGACACTGGCTCCTCGAGAATGGCCGTGTCGCCGGTTGCCGCGACATACTCGGCCGTGACGTACGGAAGCCACGCCAGATCATCCGAGCAGCGCGTCCGGACACCGCGACCCGAGGGCGGATGCCACCAGTGCAAGACGTCGCCCTCCTCGAATTGATGCTTGGCCGCTTCCAGGATGTGGGCCCTCGCGATCGAAGGCTCCGCGTGGAGCAGCGCAAGAACGTCCTGAAGCTGGTCGCGATATCCGAACGCGCCGCTCGACTGGTAGAACGCCGTGCGCCCGTACACCCTCGCGGAGAGCGTCTGGTAGAGGAGCCATCGATTGAGCATGAGGTCCATCGCGGGCTCGGGCGTCTTCACCCGGACGTTTCCGAGGATTCCGTCCCAGTACGCGTGGACCCCTTTCCACGCGGCCTCGACGACAGCCTCGTCACGAAAGCGCGCGACTACCTCCAGCGCCTCCGCACGGCTCGGCGACTGGCCGAGAACGAAATGCGTCTCCATCTCTTCGCCCGGCGCGAGATCGAGGTGGACCTGAAGCGCAGCACACGGGTCGGCGCTTGCCTCGAGACGACCGGACAGGCCCCAGCGTGCGAGCCCCTCGGGACGTGCGTAGTCGCCGCGACGGCCGAGAAACTCGGTGCGATCGGTCGTGACGCCATGGACGCGCGCCTTCGACGCTAGGAACGCCACACGTCCTCCGAACTCGGCGTTCCAGTCGCACTTCGCCAGCAGACACGCCCGATCGCGGTCGATCTCGGACACGATGTAAGGCCGTTGCGCTTCGCGCTGGCTGCCCAGGACCCACTCGGCATAGTACGTCGCGGTCAGCCGCCGGTGACGCGGGAGAGTGTTCTTCACACGAAGGCGTACGACCTTCAGCGCCGCGTCGGTCGGCACGAACACCGTCAGCTCCTGAACGAGACCGTGGCTCTCGCGCTCGTAGGTCGTGTACCCGGCGCCGTGGCGGACGAGCACCTGGCCAGCTTGCCCGGCGGGAAGCGGCGTGGGGGACCACACGGCCGCCGTCTCTTCGTCTCTGAGGTAGAGCACCTCGGAGGGCGTGTCGAACACCGCGTCGTTCCGCCACGGTGTGAGGCGGTTCTCGCCGCTGTTGAGCGACCACGTAGCACCAAGCGACGATTCGCTCACCAGGCAGCCAAACGACGGATTCGCGAGGACGTTGCACCATGGTGCAGGGGTGGGCTTTCCCGGAGCGACTTCGAACACATACTCCCGCCCGTCGTCCGTGAAGCCGCCGACCCCGTTGTCGAACGCGAGCTTCGGGCGGGGACGCAGGCACTCGTCTGGGTCGTCCGCGAGCGCCCCCTCGAATCTCGGCAGATTTGATGGGCTCTCGACCACACGAGCCAGGCGCGCGACGAGCGAGCCGTCGCGTGTATCGAGGACGACGCGTGCGCACGCCTCGAGATGACGGACCTCCGCTTCATCGACCTGATCGGCTGCGACGACGAAGACTCCGCCGTGTCGGTTGAGCCACTCCAATGCATCGTTCCGCGCAAGCGCCTGTCGAAGAGTTCCGGAGCCCTCGGTCGCGTACCCGGACGCCTGCAGGTCGACGAGGACGAGATCCAGGCGAACGCCGCACGATCGAAGGTAACGCTGAGCGGCGAGCGTCTCGGCGAGGAGCGCGGACTCCGGATCGCTCACGCGAACGAGGACGATGGGGTCGTCGCCCGAGATCCCTCGACCCCAGAGGCGACGCTGGCAAGCGGGGACGACCGCGCGCGCGTCCGAAGAGGGGCGCAGCGCCGGATCGCCGAACAGCATCGCGGAGAACAGGCGCTGAACGGTGGCGACGAGGGCGGGGTCGACCTTTGCGCGCTGGAGGCGCCGCGGGGCCTCCTGCTCGGCGTCCCGAAAGGCCCAGCGGACGGCGTTCATCGAGCCGTACTTTCGCGCGGTGTCGACCGCCGCGTGCCGCGAGCGCCCGACCGTGGTGACGAACGCGAGCGTGACCGAGCCCTTCGGCGCGAGGTCGACCCGGGCCATCAGGCTCATGATCGGGTCGAGCACCGCTCCAACCCGACCACGAAGCCCGCTCTCGTCCGTCATCAGCGCCGCGGGAGCTTCGAGACTCCCGCCGCGGCCGAAGAAGGCGCCGCGGTCGGTCTCGTACCCCGCCGGGGTGACGCCAGCGCCCTCGCGCACGAGGTGATGGACCACTACCGCCGGCTCCTCTTCCGCCTTCTGCGGACGCCGCGCGAACAGAAGGCCGTCGAGCTCGGCGACCTGTTCGCTGACGACGAACATGCTCGAGAACGCCGGGTGCGACGACGCCTGCGTCGCGCTGAGGAGCACCGGCCGCCCCGCGCTCGTCAGCGTGAGCCGCCTCGGACGATTGGTTTCGTTGTGGAGTGTGACCTGTCGCACCTCGGCGTCGTCGGCCGCCGCCACGGCGACATCGACGTGAACGGAAATGCCCTCCCTCCGGAGATGGAACGAGGCCTTGTGCATCGCATACGTCGTCTGCCCTTCGTTCGACGTCGCCCGCCACACCTGCCGACTCTCTTCGTCACGCAGATACAGCGAGTCTCCATCATCGCGGGTAGGATCCGGCGCATAACGCGTGAGCGCCAGACCCTGCCAGCGAAGCCCGCCACCGCCCGACCCCGTGACGAGGCTCGTGAGTCGACCATTGCTCAACACGAACGCTTGCGGGCCGGCCTGCTCGGCGGCGGACCATGGCCCTGGAGCTGCCGGCGCTGCGACGGTCACCGCTGCGTCGACGACCGTCGAGGCTTCTGCGAGGGGCCATTCGGCCGGAGCGGTCTCCGGCGCCCGCTCGTTGAGCAGCGCCTCGCCGGTCTCGACTACCGGATCGGCATGAAAGCGGTCGACCATGCTGCGCTTGTTCAGGACGTTCCCGAGCGCCACGAGGATCATGCCTTGATGGTGCGCCATGTACGAACGAACGACGGAGGCGCGTGGCCCGCCAGGCGCATGTCGCGCGTGACCCTCGGCGCGCTCCTGCGTGAAGTCGAGCGCTTCGAACAACCCGTAGCGTCCGAGCATTCCCATCGCCTCGAGCGCGAGCACGTTGCGCGCGACGGCCCGCGGCCGGATCGACACCGCAAGGATCGACGCGTACGGAGTGATGACGTGGTCGTCCTCGAGCCCGCGCTTGAACCCGAGACCGGGCACACCGAACGATCGGTATTGATAGGTGAGATCGGCGTCGACCCGCGCGTACGCCGACTCGGAGATGCCCCACGGGCCTCCTTGTTGCTCGGCGTAGGCGATCTGCGCATCGACGGCGAGCGCGCTCGTCTGTGCGAGGAGCGTGTTCTCCTTGCTCCGCATGAGCAGGCCCGGCATCAGGTACTCGAACATCGTGCCGCCCCACGAAAGGAGCGCTGGCGCGCCCTTCACGCGAGTCATCGGGCGCCCCAGCGCGTACCAGTGCGATTCGGGCACATCTCGCTTCACGATCGCCAGGTAGCTCGCGAGGCGGGCCTCGGACGCGAGCAGGTCGTAGTGGTTCACGTCGACCTGGTCGATGGTCGCGTTGTAGCCGATGCGAAAGAGCTTACGATCGCCGTCGTACAGGAGCTTGAAGTCCATCCCCCGCGCCTCCTCGTCGGCGCGTCTGGCAAGCGCGGAGAGCTCTGCGACCAGCGCCGTCGCGTGCTTGTCCGCGCTCCGAAACGCGTCGTGGAGTCGCTGCGCGGACGCGTCGAGCTTCGGCGAGACCTGCCCGCGCTCGCGGCGCTCGGTTTCCGTCACATCGAGGGCACAACGGAGCGCCTTGGATACGGTCGAGATCTCGTCCAGGCGGACGTCCGTCGGCAGAGCGATCGCGTGCGTCGAGGCGTCATCTGCCAGCGCAAGCCATGGAAGAAGCGTATCGAACTCCCGCCGCATCTGCTGGACTTGCTGATGAAGCCTCTCGATAGATGTCCGGAGCGCGCGGAGTAGATCCACTTCATGCTTGTGCGCCTCCAGTTCGAGGAACGCGCGTAGCTCGCGATGGAGCTCCGCGAGGGTGGCCTCGGCAAGCGTGCGAAGGACGCCATACGACTGGCTCAGATTCGCGCGCGCGCCTTGCGCGGCGTGCCGCATCCGCGCAATCACCGACCGGAGCGAGCGAACTTCTCCCGCGGCGGACTCCAGGACCCCATCCAGGATGTCGATCGAATCGAGAAGTCCGTCCCATGCTTCGATGCGGAGAACCGGGCTAGCTGCGACGTCATCGCACCCATGCCGCAACGCGAGCAGGCAACCCGCGAAGTTGCCGCTGTCGACCGTCGACACGTACTGCGGCATGAGCGGCTGTAGGTTCTTCGTATCGTACCAGTTGAGAAGGTGTCCCTGGTAATGAGGCAGTCGACTGATGCTGTCGAACGTCCTTCGCAATCGCAGCGACAGCTCGCCTGGACCGACGTAGCCGAAATCGTAAGCAGACATCGTCGCGAGCAGCATGAGCCCGATGTTCGTAGGTGACGTTCGATGGGCCGTCTGCTCGCCCGGGTCCTCCTGGTAGTTGTCGACCGGCAACCACTGATCGTTCGGCCCGACGAACGCGTCGAAGAACCGCCAGGTTCGGCGCGCGAGCAGGCGCAGCGTCCGGCGATCGCTCTCCGTGAGCTTCTCGACACGCGAGCGGGGTGTCTGGCTCACCCAGCGTGCGAGCTCGGGAGCGAAAAACCACATCCCGAGGAGTGGCGCCGCAGCCGCGAGCGAGCCTGGCCGCAGCCAGGCGAGAAGGCCGCCCATCGCGATTGCGAAGAGCGGTGAGGCAATCATCGTCGTCCAGAACAGCGCGCGAGCGGAGCCCGCTTTGCTTCCGAGCTCCGTGTGCGCCGCGCTAGTCCATTCGAGCAAGTGCTTTCGTGTGATCGTCGTCCTGACCAGAACGCGAATGATCGCATCGGCCGTGACGAACGACTCGTACGCGAGAAACACCATCGCGAGGGCGCACCGCCCGACGTGGACCAGGTCCACCCGTCGCTTGCTCACGAACGTCGGCAAGGACGGCGCCACGAACAGCAGCAGCACCGCGAGCGTCGAGCGGAGCCCCCGCCCGGGCACAACTACCCATCCGAGCACCAGCAGGGCAAGGAAGAGGGGGCTCGCCAGGCTTCGGCGAAGGTTGTCGGCGATCTTCCAGCGATCGACGCTCGTGAGCGTGTTCGATCGACGTTCATCCGTCGTGGACGGCACGGTCGGAAGCAGCCACGGAAACAGCTGCCAGTCGCCACGAATCCATCGGTGCATCCTCAGTGCGTACGTGGCGTAGTTGGACGGATAGCTCTCGAAGAGGACGATATCGGTCGCGAGCGCCGTCCGGCCTTGAACCCCCTCGAAGAGATCGTGGCTCACGAGTGTGTTGTTGGGCGCGCGCCCCTCGACGCTTCGGACGAACGCGTCGACGTCGTATATGCCCTTGCCGACGTAGATCCCGCTGCCGAAGAGGTCTTGATAGATCTCGGAGCAGGCGTGAGTGTAGATGTCGAACCCGACGTCGCCCGCGAAGAGTCGTGAAAAGAGCGTGCGACGCGAGCTCGAAGGGGACGTCTCGACGCGCGGCTGAACGATCGTATACCCGGCGACGACGCGGCTCGTCTTCGCGTCGAACACCGCGTGATTCAGGGGGTGCGCGAGGAGGCCCACCAGCCGATGCGCGCCGCCCATCGGGAGCTGAGTGTCGCTATCGAGCGTGATGACGAAGCGGACTCCCACGAGCCCCGCCGGATCGCCGACGTGAACGGAATAGCTCGTGGTCGTGCCGCCGCGGAGCAGATGATTGAGCTCTTCGAGCTTTCCGCGCTTCCGCTCCCAGCCCATGAAGCGCTCTTCGCCGGCGTTCCACTTCGGCGAGCGGTGCAGAAGGTGGAACGGGCCGACCCCGTTCGTCGCGTGCTTGACGTTGAGCGCGGCGATCTCCCGTGAGACACGGTCCAGCAGCGGGGTCGTCGTCGACGTCGGACGCAATGCTTTTGCGTCGACGTCATCGGTGAGAAGAGCAAATTGGAGTTGTGGATCTGGATTCGAGAGATAGTGGAGCTCGATCTGACGCAGCATGCTCGTGACGTCCTCGGAGCGGCCGAGCAGCGTAGGCATGACGACGAGCGTTCGCATGTTGGTCGGCACCCCCGCCTCGAGGTCGAGCTTCGGCAGCGTGCGCGGCGGAAGCAGACGTGCAAACGCGGACTGTACGACGGCGATGACCGCGACCGATGCAGGTACGACGGCGACCAGGGCGACCGCGCCAATCGCCAGCAGATCCGCGGCGCCGTGTGCGTGGTTCGCGGCGACGCGCCAGGCAGCGGTGAACAGAGGCCCAAACGTGAGCAGCGCGACGGGCAAGAGGTAAGAGAGCGTCGGCCACGAGGTCGCTCCGCGGCGTACCCGCTCGAGACCCGCGGCGCGATAGCCGAGGCGCGTCTCGAGGATCTGTCGCCCTTCTGCGATGAGATAGCAGCCGACGTGCCCGCTGCGTTCGTCCGTCGCGTCGCGCGCGAGCGTGATCGCCAGCGTGGCCACGTCTTCCTCGGCGCGACCCGTGGCCCACGCGAGCGCTTCGACCACCTTGCGGTACGCATCGCAGGTCTCGAAGTCCATCCGTGCGTAGACACGAGCGGGATCGGTCCTCAGGATAGCTTCCACGCGGTTGGTGTTCTCGAAGAAAGCCTTCCAATCGAGGGAATCAAGGGCTCGCAACGTGCGAATGGTCCGCTCCACGGCCGCGCGTGGCTCGAGCGAGAGTAACCCTGTTTCGCCGTCGCCCTCACCCGGAGGCAGCTGGCTCTGTCGAACCGGCACGCCCAGCTCGTGGAGAGACCCCAGAAGGTGTTGCAGCACGGCCGCTCGGAGCAGCGTCGGGAGCGCCCACAGCTCGGCGATCGTGAGCGGAGCGATCTGCTGATACGCGTCGATGAAACGGCGCAGGATAGACACATCCACGACGAGCCCGCTATCGACGACGAGCGCATGCGCGACCGAGTCGATGCGCGGTCGCGCCTTGTCGGGACCGTGCGCCAGCTGCGGAAGATGACGCACGAACGCGCGCGGAAGCTCCTCCTCCACCTGCCGAGCGACTCGGCGGATCAGGTAGTAGTTGTCGAGGAACCACTCGGCCGTCTTCGAGAGCGGTCCGTCACTCGACGAGGTCGCGGCGAGGTATTTCTGAGCGCGCTCCAGGTGGCGCGCGACGCGGGGCGGCGCGAACGCGTGCGAGAGCAGGCGGCGAGCTCGTTCGGGGTCTCGTTGCACTGCGGCGAGCGCGCGCGCGTGCTGCTCGAGGCTGAGGGCTACCGTGACGTTCGGAGGTGCGTCGATCCCCACCGCACCGGTCACGCGCTCGCCGCGGCGAAGCTGGCTCGTGGCGACGGTGGAGCCAGCGTCGCGTCCGCACCATGGGCGTTTCGGGGTTGAGGCTCCGGGAGATCCTGGAGAGTGAGCACCGGCAACGTCGTATGCGTGAGGAGGCTGGCCGTAACACTACCGAACGAGCGCGACGAGTCGCAGGCGGAGCCATGGGCCGAGAGCACGATGAGGTCGGCTCGCTCTTTCTGCGAGATCTCGAGCAAGCACTGAGCCGGGCTCGCGTGTCGGAGGACGAGCGCCCGCATGGAGGCGACTTGAAATTCGAGTTGTCTGGTGAGGCGCTCCAGATACCGCTTGGCGCCGGACTCGAGCAGCCTCGCGAGCTTCTGCGCGAGCTCCATGTCTTCCGAGGTCGGCAGCAGCGCGGTCGGGAGGGGCTCTTGAACGACGTGGACGAGGAGCAGCTCGCCGCCATAAGCGCTCGCGATGCGGGCCGCAGCTGGCAGCGCGCTCTCGCTTCTCGGCGATCCGTCGAGCGGCACGAGGATGCGCTTCGGAGTCGCCTCCGGTGCAGCCCCCGAGCACGCGTGAGCGATGAATAGCGAGGTGCGCGCCGTCGACAGGACTTGAAGGACGGTGCTTCCGAGAGCACCGGCGGTCGCCCCTCCCTCGCCGCGACTGCCGAGCAGAATGAGGTCTGCCGAGACTTCAGTCGCGAGATCGACGATGCGCTCGTCCGGGCGCCCTTGCTCGAGGCGAATGTCGACCGGTCGACCGAGGACTTGCGAGACCTCGTTCTGACGCCGTTCCAGATAGTCGCGCGCTTCCTGTCTCGATATCTCCCAGGCGAACGCATCGTTGGTCTGCGGCTCGCCGTTCTCGTGGCGGGGCTGCATGACGTGCGCGAGCGTGATCTCGCTCCCGAACGTCTTCGCGAGCGAGACGGCGTGGGGCACACACACTTCGGCCAGCGTCGAGCGGTCGAGGCAAACGAGAATCCGGCGCCCGGGATGGTTGGGTGCGGGAGGACGAGAGCGCGGAACGCCAGCCGTCGGCGTGGGATGAGCGATCGTCTCGACGGGCGGTCGCAGATCGAGCGGAGAGCTCGTGAGCGCTGCCAATACGTCTACTCCTGCCATGGTGGACGATCTCGTTTCCTGGGTGGGTCGTTGCGAAGAGCCAACGGCAGCTTTGAGCGCGCGAGCCAATCGAGCGCGCCCCAACTGGTGCATCTCTCGGGCCACGCCGAGCGCGTCCTCCTGGCTCGCCCGCGGCGTCCGAAGGAGGCCGAGAATCGAGGTCATCACGCACGCGGCGCCGCGGCAGGTCGTCCTCGGCGCGCGCCGCAGACATCGGCGCCATGGCCTTCGCAAGGACGCCTCAAACCGACAAAAACGCCCCTCGCGCTCTCGTGCACCGGAAGGCGACGACCGCACCTGGAGCCGAGGCTCGACGAGGACGTCGTGGCTCGGGAATGAGTCGTGCACTCGGTTTCTGTATCGAGACGAATCTCGATCGGTGTCTTGGCGTTCTTGGGCGCTGACCTCTCGTCGAGAAGATCACCATGCCCAAGCGAAATGTTCGCATCGTCGTTGTCGTGGCCTCCCTCGGGGGCCTCGACGCGCTGACGCGCATACTCGCCGAGCTACCGTCGGCGTTCCCCGCCGCCATCGCCGTCGTGCAGCATCGAGGGATGTCCCTGCCCAATTTGCTCGGTGAGATCCTTCAACCGCGCACGAAGCTGCACGTCAAGAACGCTGCGGACGGGGAAGCGATCCAGCCAGGCGTCGTGTACATCGCGCCGCCAGGCGTCCACCTCGTCGTGGAGATGAGCCAGCGCTTTGCACTCCGAGACGGAGTCAAGGTGAAGCACGTACGCCCATCCGGAGACGTACTCTTCGAGTCGGCCGCAGAGGCGTTCGGGCCGGAAGTTGTCGGTCTTGTCCTGACCGGCGGCGACGGCGACGGTGCCGACGGCGTCGTGGCCATCAAGCGGTGCGGCGGAACGGTGATTTCGCAGGACGAAGCGACGGCGAGGGATGCCAGCATGCCCCGATCGGCGATCGCGACGGGTGACGTCGATTACGTGCTCCCGCTGGCGGCCATCGGGGCGAAGCTGCAGGAGCTTGTGTTCGGAGGCGGCAACTCGCCGAACCCGCCGATCGCGTTCGCGTGACGGTTCGGTACCCCACCGGCGAACCGAGAACAGGTGAGGGCGCCGCTCATCGCGCCGCCTCGCGGCCGTTCCCGCGCAACCACCCTCCTTCGAACCCCGCGCGCCGCAGGCCGTCCAGCGCGTAGGGACACGTCCGGAACAAGTTCCAGAGCAGCCCGGAGACGTGGTTCTCAATCATGAGGATGATCGGTCCCTCGTTCAGGCCGAACTTCCACGGAGAGACCCACCCGTTGGGGTTGCGGGTCATCTCCGGAAATGTTGGGTTGAAGCTGGCGTCGAACCCGGCTCGTTTCTCGGGGCACTTCAGCCCGAGCCGCTCGATCGCGTGGTGAATGGCTTCGCACACGACGTCGGGGGCGAACGGCAGCGAGGCGACGACCGCCCAGGGGGAGATCGTCCCGTCGTCGGGCCCGAATGGCGCTCCGCGCGCGAGGTAGCCGTAGAACTCGCGCCGCCTGCCGTCGACCGTGCGAACGGCCGGACCGGGCCCGTCGCTCGCCGTCAATCCCCACCCGTTCTTGGAGTAGTGCGCGAACCCGTGGGGGTTGTCGATCGCGTATTCGCGGTGGACGAGCGTCGCACGGCGACTGTTCTCGAAGTAGTCGAACCCGACAGCGCGGTTCAGATCGTCACGAATGCCCCGGAAGTCGAGCCAGACGTGGGACAGTTGATGGATGAAGAGGGGCCCGGCGTAGACGTAGTCGAGGCCGTACGCGGTCTTCCGCTCGAACGTCGCCGTCCAGTCCCGGTAGCCTCCGGCCGCGATCGGCGACGTTGGCGATCCCAGTGCCAACACGTAGAGGATGAGGGCCTCGCTGTATCCGCGATCCCAAGAGTAGGGGAGCTGCCCGTTCTCCGGCGTCCAGCCAAGCCCGACGATGCCTGCATCGCTCGAAGCCCACGCCCAGTCGACCCGTCGGTAGAGCGCGTCCGCCAGGTGACGGATCTCGGTCTCGTCTGCGGAGCCGCCCTGGAAGTAAAGAGCGGCAGTGAGCACGCCGGCGAGGAGCAGAGCGGTATCGATGGTCGATAGCTCGCAGTTCCGCGCGCGGCGACCGGTGCTCATGTCGAGGAAGTGGTAGTAGAATCCCTTGTACCCCGTCGCGTCCGTGTCCGCGCTCTGCGGGCTGTCGCGAAGGAAGCGGAGCACGGCGAGCGTCCGCCGAACCGCCGTCTCGCGGAGCATGAGTCCACGCTCGATCGCGACGACGTACGAGCTCAGGCCCAGGCCGATCGCGGCGATGCTCGACGGCGAGCCCGGCTCGGTCTTGTCCGCGATCAACCCGTTCTTCGGGTTGGTCCATCGTTCGAAGTAGCGGAAGGTCTCACGCTGAAGCTCCAGAAGCATGTCGTGCGTGCGCTCGTTCGGGCCGCCGTCGATGGCCCTCGGTTCGGTCCCGCTCCCAGTCACGCGAGCTCCAGGGTGATGCAGCGGTGCAGGTGCACATACACTTCCGGTAGCTGGCACGACGCCACGGGACACGCCGGCCGATTCGCGCTCATCGGTCGGCGATGACGGCCGCCTCGCCGGGGCCGGATTCCTTGCGCACGCCGGTGTGGTCGGCCTTGCCTACCCTCGGGATGTGCTTGATGTCCACGCCCGACATCTCGATGAAGCTCCTCGCCTCCTCGCTTCCACCGTCCACGAGCGCGTCGGGCGGGCCGCGCGCGACGATCTGTCCCTTGATGAGGAGTACGGCCTGATGGGCGATGCGGAAGCAGCTCGCGATGTCGTGCGAGATCACGATGCTCGTGACGCCGAACTTCTGGCGCATCCCGTCGATGAGGTCATCGACCATCCGGCTCGTCGGGGGGTCGAGGCCGCTCGTCGGCTCATCGTAGATCAGGATGCGTGGGTCGAGCATCAGCGCGCGGGCCATCCCTACGCGCTTGCGCATTCCGCCCGAGAGCTCGCTCGGGAACTTGGCGCACGTGCTCTCGTCGAGACCGAGCTCTTTCAGCATCTTGACGACACGCTCCTTCCGCTCGCTTGCCTTCATCTTCGTGTGCTCGACGAGTGGGAACGCCACGTTGTCGAGGACGTTGAATGAGTCGAGCAGCGCGGCGTACTGGTAGACCATCCCGAACTTCTGCCGCACCTTGTTGAGCTCTTGGTCGCTCTTGCCGACGATGCTTTCACCATCGATTCGCAGGTCGCCGCTGGTCGGCTGCTCGAGAGCGACGATGAGACGGAGCAGCGTCGTCTTGCCTGCACCCGAGCCGCCGATGATGACCGTAGTCTCACCGCGCTTCGCGACGAGATCGATCCCTTTCAGGACTTCGGCGTTGCCATAGCTCTTGCGTATGTGCTCGAGCACGACAATGTCGTCCGACACCTGTCGGCGACCGATTGAAACGTCTTCCGACGCGGCCAGTGCGTGCGGCTTGAACGCGTCGGTGAGGGCGGACCATAACGAAGTCACGATCGCCTACTGTGCGGCGAGATGGCGACTCCTCGCGGAAGACACATCGGCGACGAGTACGTGTGTCGCTGACGTCAGGACGCCGACAATTGCGTCACGATCTTCGCCCACGTCGATCCATGAACCGACTTTCTTGGAAGCAAATGCCCTGTCCGCGCGATTGCGACGCCTGCTCGGCGCACGCCGTCGTCGAGATGCTCCAGGTCGACGAACTCATCGCCGGTCGATAACGGAGGCCCCGCTTCCGCAGTACTCACCCTCGCCAGTTCGTCGTCGGAGAGCAGTTGCAGGATGGTGTCTCGGGTGACGTAGGTCGTCCGCTGGTCGTTCTTCATTCTCGGCCGCGATGCAAGATTGCGTCCAGCACGGGCGGCTCACAGCAGAAACCGAAGTCGGGAAGACTGCGCCAGTCGTAGCCACGCACGGCGGGCGCGCGCAATGAGCTTTCTCGGTGCTAACGTCCGGCATGCGCAACCGCGGCCTCCGGACCTTCCTCGTCGCCGTCGTGGCCGCCCTCGGCTGCGGCACCGCGCAGCGAACCGCCCCCCCGCTACCCGCAGCAGACGCCGATGCACGTGCTCTGGACGACGCGGGCCACGACGCCGGTCACGATGGCGGCGCCGTCGCCGATGCCGTCGCAGCTCATGACGCCGACGCCGCACACCCGCGCCTGCCCGTCGATGCAGCGCCTCTGCGTGACGCGGGTCACGACGCGGACGTCGACGTGGAGCGCTCCCTCTTCGTCGGTGACAGCTTCACGTACGTGAATGACCTCCCGGCGACCTACCAGGGCCTCGGCGCGGCCGTCGCGCACGTCGCGCCCGTCGTGAACAGCGTCGCCTACGGCGGCTACACGCTCGCCCAGCACCTCGCGGACGCGCAGGGGACAGGGCCCAACCCCGAGCTCGAATCCCTGCTCGGCCGGGGCGACGCGGCACGCGCTCACTGGAGCCACGTCGTCTTGCAGGAGCAGAGCGAGATCCCTGGCTTCGACCTCCGGAACCCCGAGCGCGCAGCGTCGATGGCGTCGACCGTCACGCTGTCGGGCTACGTGGCGGCGACCGGCGCGACCAGCGTGCTCCTGATGACCTGGGGCTACGCCGAGGGCGACCCTGCGAACATGGCGTTCTTCCCCGACTTCAACACGATGCAGTGGCTCCTCGCGATCGGGTATCAGCAGATGGCTGCGGCTGTCGCCGCCGCGGGCCACGCGGTCGTCATCGCGCCCGTCGGGCTCGCGTTTCAGGCTGTCTACCTCGGCGCCACCGCAACCGACGCGGGCGGCGACCCGTTCGCGCCGACCTCGCTCTTCATGCAGCTCTACGAGACAGACCTGAAGCACCCTGCCGTGCCCGGGACGTACCTCGCGGCGTGCGTGGTCGCGGCCACCATCTACGGCGTCGATCCGACGACGTTCTCCACGACGGTCCCGGGCATCGACACCGCGACCGTGGGCGTTCTGCAGGCCGCCGCGAAGGAGTCGTTTGTGATGCTGAGCCAGCTTCCGCCTGTATCGGACGCAGGCATCGACGCGAGCGCCGACGCACTCTAGATCAGTACGCACCGCCGGAGCTCGATCCTGTCGGGCAGGTGGCGGAACGCCCCCGCGCGTGGAGGAGCCGGAACTGCCCTCAGAGGCCCCCGTGGAACCGACCGAACGCGTGGGCAGCCATGACGGACATGAGCAGGATGCCCGCCCCGAGCACCGCGACGTGCTGCGTCTTGCGCAGGTCGAACATGCCGACGCGGCAGACGAGCAGGTAGCCGATGGCCAGGTTGAAGAGCCCCCAGAGGACGTTGACCGTCGACGAGGACAAGCCCTCCCCAGGCGGCGAAGCGAAAGGGCTCTGGAAAGGGTGACCCGAGATGCCGTTGCCGAGGTGGGGGAGCGCGTTCGCGAGGAAGGCGCCGCCGAAGAAGTAGGCGAGGTAGTGGTTCCACCGCGTCGCGGTGGGTATCGGTGTGTCGTTGGCGGGCATGGCTTTCCGGTTTCCTTTCGTGGGCTCGTAGAAGCGCGGCGCGTAACCGTCGACGAGCTTGCGTAGCAGCGACAGTGCCGCGACGAGCACGTTGCTCGCTCGCATCGATCTGCTCCCCGATGCTCTGCGAGAGCCGGCTCACTTTGCAAGCCAAGGTTCCAAGTACGGCGACACTCGCCCGGAAGAGCTCATGCGGCTCTCCGTGGGACGATACCCATTTCTGGCCGCTACGTAACTGCGGCCCATCGCCCGGACGAGCGACCGAGCCGCGCGCAGCGAGGCCCTCGCCCGCGCGGTGGCCACGGTGAAACCGCGGGCGAAACGAAGCCCTGAGCCATTCTCGTACGCTCGGCGCTCCTACCCTTAGAATCCGGATGTCCTCCGCCATGCCCCGAGCCAAGCTCTCCCTCGTTCACGCCGCATCGGGCTCCGTGACGGCGCCCCCTGCCGAGAGTGACAGCGTCCTCGTTGCGGGCGTGCTTGCGGGCGACCGACGCTGCAAGAAGGAGCTCTACCTGAAGCACGCCGCATACATCGCCGGCATGTGTACGCGCCTTCTCCGCTCCGTCGACGCAAGCGAGGACGTGACGCAGGACGCCTTCGTCCTCGCATTCTCCAAGATCGGCTCTTTGCGCGACCCCGCGGCGTTCCGCGGCTGGCTCGCGTCCATCGCCGTCAATCTGGTGCGGCGGCGGCTCACGCGGCAGCGTCTGCTCCGGTTCCTTGGCCTTGACCGCGACCTCGACGATGCTCCGCTCGATGACCTCGCGCGCGAGGACCTCTCCGTCGAAGCGCGCTCCGAGCTCGCCGCCCTCGATTTCGTCCTGCGCCAGCTGCCCGTCCAGCAGCGCGTCGCCTGGATGCTGCGCCATGTGGAGGGGGAGCCGCTCGAGGCGGTTGCGGAAGCCAGCGCCTGCTCGCTCGCGACGGCCAAGCGCTGGATCGCCGCCGCTGACCACCGCATCCGGCGTGACGCGAACCTCGCACCGCACGAGGAGCCGTCATGAGCGAGGTCCGGATCCCGGTGAAGACGATGCTACGGGACACTACCACCTCGACGTCGGTGGTCCGCATGTGGGGCCGGATCGAAGCGCGCGGGAGGATGCGTCCTCGGTCGACCGTGCACCGCACCTGGTACCTCGTTCCTGCATTTGCCCTCTTCGCGTCTCTCGCCGTCGCATTCGTGTGGCCCGTCGCTCGGCACGCACCATCTGCTCCCCCAGCGCCGCCACAGGCCGCCGCAGTTGCGCGACCCCCCGCGCTCGGCGCGCCCGAGGCCCCGCCCGCGTCACCGGCCCGCGTCCCAGCGGTCGAGCGTGGGGCGCGGGCCGAGCCTGGTACGCCGCCGGCAGCACGCCCGAGGGTCGCACCGTCGGCCGCCGTATCTCCCGACGCAGTCGAAACGTGGAGAGAGCTCGCGTCGCGAGGGCAGAACGACCGGGCCTACGCGATGCTCGGGCAGGATGGCATCTCGTCGGAGGTCGGGTCGGCGTCCGTGGATGACCTCTTCGCGCTCGCGGATGTGGCTCGCCTCTCCGGTCATCCACGCGATGCTGTCCCGCCACTCGAGCGCATCGTCTCGGACCATCGGACAGACGTGCGCGCATCACTGGCCGCGCTCACGCTCGGCCGGGTCCAGCTGCGGTCGCTCGCTCTGCCGGCGGACGCAGCCGTTGCCCTCGACGCTGCCATCGCGCTCGGTCTTCCGAGCGGGCTCGCGGAGGATGCGGAGGCGCTGCTGGTCGAGGCCTGGGCCAGGGCGCACGAGCCCGCACGGGCACGAGCGGCATACGACCACTATCTGCACGCGTTTCCGGACGGAGCAAAACGAACCGAGCTCGCGCGGTGGATAACAGCACGGTGAAGCGGGGGCTGGCCCTCGCAATTGCGATGTCGTACGCGCCGGTGGCGCATGCGAGTGACGCGCCGAGCGGAACCACCGTCGTCGTCGTCCCCGCGACGTGTGCGGCCTTGCCATGGGAGTCTCGCGGCTGGCTCGAGCTCCTCCGGGTGGAGCTTGCGGCCGACGGCATCAGCGTCGCGCTGGCCTCGGGCCAGCCGCCGGTGGCGATCCCGCAAATCACCGTGGACGCGACCTCGTGCGACGCCGCCGCAACGTCCGCGACTCTATCGTTTGTCTCCGGGGCGACCCGGCAGGCTCGTACGGTCGACCTCCGCGACATCGCCGTCATCGCGCGCCCGCGTGTTCTCGCGATCTCGATGGCCGACCTCGTCCGGTCCGTGCTCGCGGCTCCCGGTGCCAGAGAGCCCGGTCCTCCCCGGCAGGTGGAGCTCTCGCTCCGCGTGGAGCTTGCGATGCCCGAGACGACGAATCGCGAATCCGCCCGCGGGGTGTCGTTGCTTGTGGCGGGTGAGGCGCGGCTCTTCGCTCGGGGGGCTTCGCTGTCGGGTGCCCGCGGGGGCGTGATGGTGCCCGTTCGTTCGCATGTTGCGCTGGAGCTCGATGGCGGCGGCTTCGCCGGTACTTCGTACGACCTGCTCGGATCGATCGATACGGCGGCGGGCACGCTTGGCGCGAGCGTACTGGCGACGGGTGGAGCGCACGGCGTCACGTTCGGTGTCGGCCCGAGAGTCGAAGCCGGGCTCGGCTGGTTCCGTGCAACCGCCGCGGGCCCGCTGACCCGTAGTTCCGACGCTACCTCGGGGCTAGCCTTCGTCTCGATTGCGGCCGTGGCCTCCGTCCCGATTGCAGGCTGGTTCTCGGGCTTCGTGGGGCTCGACGCAGGGACCACCCTCTACGGATTCAGCGCGCGGGCAGACGACCGGCACGTCGCGGACATCTCAGGCACGCTGTTCGCTGTCCGCATCGGGTTCCTCGTCGGTCGTCCGCTGACGTCATCGCATGACAGCGTGCACTTTCCGTGAGCCACTTTTCTTCGCCACAACTCTTACCGATATGAAGAGAATAGTCTTCCTTGGGTGGGCGGCGGCGGTTGCCGCGTGCGGGGGGTCTGCAAACTTGCTGCTGTCGCTCGATGCCGGCAGCGCGGACGGCGCGACGAAGGGCGTGAGCCACGACGCCACTGCGGGAACGGATGCGGCACGCGATGCCGGACAGGGTGCTCGTGCCGACGGCTCGGTCGGGCCTCTCGCCTGCACCGTTCCCCACAGCAATTTCAATTGTGACTACTGGCGGGGGGTACTGTCTTGTGGGCCCGTGGACGGCTCCGAGGTGACCTGTCTGGTGGACAGCCTCGACGGTGGGTGCGGCCGCGACGGTGGGCCAGACGCGGATTCGTGCATCGATATGTGCCATTCGGACGAGTACGCCATTGGCTGCTCGGGCCCCCCGAGGCCGGACGGCGGGCAGACCAGCGCCTATATCCCCGAGGGGTGCCGTTTTGCGGGGAGTACCGGCTACGGTTGCTGCCCCTGCTCGTCAGTCGAAGACGCCGGGTCCGACGCCGGCGCCAGCTGCCTCGCGCAGGGCTCACACTATGGCTGCTACGCCAGCGCGACCGCGGCCGTGGCGGCGATCGAGAAGCTGTCCAATGGATACAACTGTCCGGAGGGTGCCGAAACGTTCCGCTGTCCGGGGAGCGAGGTGTGCTGGCTCAGTGTGCCGACGGCGGAGTGCACCGATACGAGCGGACCTGACGCCGGGTCCGATGGTGCGTGCGGCGTCGCTCCGTGGATCACTCCTGGCTCGAAGGAGCCCGCCTGGGTGACCAACACTTGCCCGGACGCGGGCTGCGCAGCGGGGACCGTCTGCGTTTCGTCGTTCGGGCCGTTCTTGAACCCGCTGGGCTGCGCTCCGATCCCCGCCGCTTGCAACGGAACGTGCGCGTGTATGTCGTGCGTTTGCGATGGTGCTCGCCTGGGCTGCGCGGACTCCGACGGCGGGCTCCTTTGCCAGACCGGGCTGCCCTGACTGGCTCGAGTTGCTTGCCGCACGGAAGTCGCGAGTCTATGACCCGTTTGGGCGACGCCCGAACATTGCCGCGGTCGTATACTCCGATGCCATGCGCTCTCGCTCTTCCGCGCTGTTCGTTCCGTTCTTGCTGGCGAGCGGCTGCGCCAGCTTCGACACCGACAGCGACGGTGCCCGCGATTCCGGGTGCATCGGCGTGACATGCGTCGCGAGGGATGCGCCCGCGGGCTTCGGGAGCTCCGACGCGAAGCGGGGCGACGGCGCGAAGGACGCAGCGTCGCAGGGGACGAACGACGCGCACCTGGAGGGCTCTGCCGACGCGTGGAGCGAGGCGGCGCGCGGTCGCGATGCGGGCCTGCACGACGCCCCCCAGCCGGACGGAAGAGAGCTGCTCGACGCGCCGGCGGATGTACGGGAGACGGCGTTCGACGCGACCCCGACCGTTGCGACGTCTCTGGTGCTCTTCGGCGGCCAGGCGAGTGGTCTGACCGCCGTCGGCGACACCTGGTCTTGGAACGGTTCGTCGTGGACGAAGGCGAGCTCGACGGGGCCGAGCCCGCGGTGGTTCGCGCTGATGGCATCGCTCCCGGGGAGCGTGGTTCTCTTCGGCGGCATCAACGTGCAGGACAACGATACGACGTACGCGGACACGTGGACCTGGGACGGTACGAGCTGGACGCAGCACGACGTGCAAGGGCCCTCGGGGTACAACGGCTGCATCGCAACGGTCGCCGGGAAAGTCGTCGTCTTCGGCGGCTCGGGCACGCAGGACTTCGCGGACACGTGGACTTGGGACGGCTCGAGCTGGACGAAGCTCGCCGTGACCGGGCCCAGCGGCCGAGGCCTCTGTGCGATGACCACCGTCGGCGAGAGCGCCGTGCTGTTCGGCGGCTACAACAGCACCGGCTGGCTGTCCGACACCTGGATCTGGGACGGTTCGAGCTGGACGCAAGCGAGCCCCGGCAGCCCCCCGGTGACCCAGTGGCCTTCGCTCGCGCGCTTCGGCTCCTCCAGCGCCGTCCTCTTCGGGGAGCCGGCGACCGGCTCACCGACGGCGCCTGGGCCCACCTGGATCTGGAGCAACGGTCAATGGACCGCTGCAGCGAACACCGCCAGCGGGCCCACCGTTCGCGACTACCCTGCGCTGGCGACGTTCAATCAGGCCGCCATACTCTTCGGTGGAGGGGTCTACGACAATCCGAACGATTTGCTCGGGGACGCGTGGAGCTTCGGTCCCTCGGGCTGGACGTCGATGCCGTCGGGTCCGACGCCGAGGCTCGGCGCCGGGATGGCGGAGTTCTTCCCGCCGTAGAGACGCGGGCGTTTCGACCGCACGTGCATGGCGGGTCGCTGTTCAGCGACCCACGACGATCGTATCCGGAGGAGGCGTGAAGGCGAACGCATCGTCTGCCACGGGCACGTCGAGCGAGGGGTCGATGAGATCGATTCGGTTCTCGTCGCCCGCGCGATCGACGATGACGACCTGGCTCACCTGCAGGGTCACGCGGTCGACGTAATAGATCACGCGCTGGTACTCGCGGCTGACCGACCGAGGCACTCCCAACAGAACGCAGATGCCATCGTCGGGTCCTTCGACCCGCCATGCGAAATCGAACAGATCGCCAAGCGTGGCCTGGCCCGTGAGGAACGCGAACGCACCGGGATACGGCGAGCTCTGCAGCGGCACTCGAAACAGGCGCTTGGTCGGGGCCTCGTACACGGAGACGGTCTGGCCGTCCGAGACGATGCGGCTGTCTTCGGGGTCGTCGTACGTCCAGCTCATCCTCCCGGGTTTCGCGACGAACAGACTCCCGTGCGACAGCGTCGTCGAGCCGAGCGCGCGCCTGACGAGCTTCTGCTCGAACCGGGATCGAAAGGACGCGGTCGGGCCGTAGAGAGCGTCCACTCTGCCCACGATCTCGGCGTTGCAGCGTGCGCGCCTCGGTGCCGGCAACAGCACCGCTGCGGCGCCGGCATCGACGAGATGCGGGGTAGGCCTGGCCACCGCATCGTGGCCCGCGTCATGGCCGGCATCGACGGAAGGCGTGTCGTCCGAGACAATCTTAGGCGGAGGAGCGGCACCGCCGACCGGCTCCGGGGTGAGCGTCTTCTCGGGAACCTCGAGCGGGGCAGCCGGGGCTTCCGACGTGGCGACGGGCACCAGGCGAGCGGTCGGATGGAATCCATGAAAGCTGCCGAGCATGGCTATCGCGAGGCCCACCGTCTTCACCACGCCGAAGCCGATCCCCGCCGCCACGAGCCCAACCACGAGCGCGACCGCAGCGCGCATCTTCCATCCGGTGCTTACCGGTGCGTCGTCGCGGGCCGGATCAGGCATGCCGCAGGGTACGCCGCGTCCCGAGGGAAGCCAGGTCTTGCGTGTCGGCGCGTCGGACTGAGGGATTCTTCGGGGCTACCCGCGCCGGCGAAGGAAGACCATGCCGTACTCGTTGTCCTCGAGGACCTCGCCGGTGAACGCGAAGACGTCGTAGGTCCCGGGCTCGACGTCGAAGCGTCCGCCGGACGGCACGTGCGATTCGACCGAGCCGATCTCGCCGCTCGGCCGCGCGAGCTCCGCGCACTTCGCAGCCGAGAAGGCTGAATTCGCGACGACCAGCGGGCCCGCGACCGAGAGCGAGCCGAGCGGGTCTGTCTTCGGTACCCAGGCGTCGGTGAAAGCTTCGATATGGTCGAGCGCAGGCGTGTCCCCGTCATGGCTGGTGCAGACCGCGACCACCACCCCTGTGTTTCCGGTGAGCACGCGGACGAAGCCCGGCCCTCCGCCATCGGTGTCGACGAAGACGGCGTGGTCTTTTCCCTTCGTGCGGAGGGGGAGGACGCGCGCGAAGTCTTCGAGGTCGCGCGAGATGCGGTCGAACTCGGAGTTGTCGCCATGCGAGACGTAGCCGGGCCACTGCACGTGGACGGCGGCCTCGGCGATCACGAGAGGAGCACCTTCGCCCGAGAACGAGAGCTGGGACAATCGTGGAGCCATCCTTCTCCTCTACATCAGTCCTATGCGGCGTCGGAAGGCTGGGTCCGTCGCCAGCGTCACAATGCCAGTCCCGTGGCGAAGGAGAAGCCGAGGCTGCCGTACGGGTTCACCGTGTCCCCGCCGTACAGGGCCGGGAGGTAGGCAAAGACCGTTGGCCCGCGCAGCTCGGTGACCCACGAAAAGCCCCCGATGCAGCGGGAGAAGCGGAGGCCGAGCAAGCTCACGCCGGGGGCCACGACGATGCCGCCGCTCGTTCCGGCCGACGACGGGACGTTCGCAAACGAAAAGATGAACCGGAGGTCGGGCTCGGGGAGCAGGAGATCGAGGTGGTTCGCGCCTCGGTCATAGAGCTCGAGGCCATAGTGGATGAAGTTCGCGCCGAAGACGAAGCCGGCGGTCTGCGACTTGCTCTCGGGTAGGGCCGGGGTCGTCCCGAGCGTGTCGCCGGGGAGCCCGACGTTGGTCAGCACGCCGAAGTCGAAGCCCACGAAGCGCCCCGCGAGGCGGAACAGGAGGAAGAGTCCGGGGTGCGGAGGCGCGTTGGCGCCGACGAAGAAGGCCGGCTCGACGCTCACCTCCATCGATGCGTCCGCGGTCTTTTCCGTCATGATCGCAGGCGGGCGCGGCGGGACGAACGCCTGGCTCGCGGGCGGCAAGTACCAGGGGAGCTCGGGGGAGCTTGCTGGCGGGTTGCTTGGCCTCGGCACGCCGACGTCGTCTGTCTTGGTCTGGGCGAAGGTGGAAGCGGGGACGAGGCAAGACGCCAGACTGACGGTGAGGACTGATCTGATCGGTCGGACGCGCACGCTCACCTCTCGCCGTCGTGAAACCTGGTGACGAAGTCGCGCGCCGCTTCCTGCATCAGCTCGAGCTTCTGGGTCGCATAAGGGTCAGCGACTCCGCCGGACACTTCCGACCGCACCCCGTCGTCGCTCTTCCCCTGCGGTGTCGCCGGGGTCCACGGTTGCTCCGTGCGCCCCCCTTCGACCGAGCTCGTGCGACCGAAGAGGAAGCGCATCCCGGCCTGCGGCGGCACTGGCTTGGTGATGTTGCGCCGGTAGACCCAGACCGGCTCGGCGGCATTCGTCGCGATCGCGGTGGAGTCGATGGTCGATGAGAGAGCGACAACCCCGTTCGCCACGACGGCCCCGGCATGCGTGTTGGCGAATTCGCGAAACTTCGTCCGCGTAGCCTCGTCGAGCGCGAGCGGTTCCCGGCGCGTTCCTTTCTCGTCGGAGACGAAGAACCGGAACGACGCCCCGACGGCGCCTCCCGCCTCGATCGGCGCGATGTCGAGGCTATTGAAGACGAAGACGATGTCGGCGCCGAGCTCCTTGCCCGCCGCGTACGGGGCGAGGCTCTTCTGGCGTTCGAGCGCACGCAGGGCGGCCCACGAGACGACCCTGTAATCGTGCCTCGTGAGAGCTCTCTCGAGCTCGGAGACGTAGACAGCGCAGCTGGAGAGGATGGTCGGCGCGGCAGCGGGCCCAGACGTCTCCGCGCATCCGTCGGGGACGTGGATCGCGACGCTCTTGTACGTCGTCCGGTTCGCCTTGTATCCGTCCGTCTCCCGGACCTCGGGCTTCTTGGTCTGCGCAGCGACGGCGCCCGGTCGGTACTCGACGAGCGCATAGCTCAGAGGGACGGGTGGAGGCGGAACCGGAGCACAGTACGGTACGCCGTTGCTGTACGTCGTCGAGGAGCACGCTCCGAGCACCGTCACCGCGGCCAGGGCCGCGACGAGCTGCGAGCGAGACTCGTGTCGGATTGGCTTCAATGTCATGGCTGCAGCTGATGCATTCGCGCGGAACCCAGCGGAAGTTACTCACCGGCGCGACCGTCCGTCAATTTCATCCGCGTGCTCGCCGAGCTCGCGCGATCTGCCACGCTCGAGCTCGTCCCCTGGGCTGAAGCGTGTTTCCGCGTCGCGCGATGCCGAGAGCCCGACAGTACGGCCCTCGGCTCTCTGCCCGCGAGTCATGCCGTCGGGCAAGGAGACTGAAACCAGATATCGCGTCTCGCAGCTCGAGAGCTTGAAATGAGGGAGATGTGGAGCTTCCGGGCTCCGTACATCGTCCGAAATGACCACAATATCGAAATAGCCTGGAGGGCGAATACCTCTTTTACGACCGAGGAGACAGTCGGCTTGCTACTGGCGCGACTCGAACTGCTCGCTGCGCGTATTCCATGTGACGAGCCAGGAGAACCAGCAGCCGGCAGTACGTCGGGCGGCGCGGCATCTCGCCAGGGTTGCACGTAGGCGCGACGAGCGGCGCTCGATCGACTGATTCAGTAAGGCTGCGGTTTCAGCACGAGGTCATCCCGCACGAGCTGCCCAGCACCTGCGGTGCCTGCATGCTCTTGAACGTACCGGGGAACGCGCGTCCGTGTAGTGTGGGAGGGTAAGGGAGAAACGACCATGGTAGTTGAGACGAAGAAGGACGCGCTGACGCGTGCGCAGGCCGAGACGCTCATCGCGGGAGCAACGACAACCGCGGAGCTGGAAGACGATAAGTTCAGCAAACACCCGAATAAACACGTGCTGGCAAAGCGGAAGACCAAGCTCGGCAAGCTGTCCGCGTAGCCAGTCTAGGGCTGACCCCCGCAGCGCCATCTTCGAGCGAGAGCGCTCATTGGCAGGAGATCGATGCTGCGGGCTTCCAGTTAGGGAGCAAGGCGCGCGACCCGTACCGACGACCGTTCAGCTCGTCTGCGAGGTCGCGTCGCTCGAACATGGGCAGGTGAACGCCGCCGCGACACGGACGCGGCAGTTGGCGTGGCTCGTCCGCGAGGGCTGCGCACTGGCTCGAAGGTTGCCGCAGGTGAACACTCATCCGTGGGAGCTGAAGCGGACAGAGTTGTCTCGCAGTGACGCCGACGAAGCTCGATAGAGCCTGGGGCATCGTGCGACATGTGCCGCGAGGGGCCGCCTCACCGGCGGTCGCCTTCGTGGCGCACGCTTACGCACGCGATCGTCGCGCGCCACGAGCTCGATCGAGCGTCGCGTTCCGCGCGCTCGCAAATGGCAATGAAACCGCGAACGAGCCGCGGCTCTGGAAGGCACTATGCCACACGTGTGACGCGGCCGTCGGGCACTTGGATTCCCGCGAAGAAGCTGCGGAGCAAGCGAGTGCACCGCCTCGTGGCTTTGAACGTGCATCGCGATCGCCAACGGTTCATCGAGTACTGCGCGCACCAAGCGCGCGCGAGATGAGCGGGGGAGCCTGCCGCACAGGACGTCGACGAGGCCGACCGCGCGTACAGATGGCGCTCTTGCAGAGTGGAGTTTGCATGTATCCGTTCAATGCCCCTCGACTGCCCGAACCGATCGCCACGGGATCACTTGCAAGAAAGCCCCTTGCGCACCTGCTTACATATGCTCTCGAGCGGAAGCTGAGCGGCTCGTTCGAGCTGGTCGATGGCACGCGCGAGCGCATGCGTATCGTCATCGAGCGCAGCATGGTCGCGCGGGTGTGGACGAGTGAGCCGATCGCATACTTAGGCGAAGTTCTCTACGAGAGCGGCGTGGTCGACCGAACGCAGTTGAGCGAGTCGCTCGCGGACGTCGGGAGGACCAAGTCCCTGTACGGAGAGGCGCTGCTCGCTCGACGAATCATCGATCCCGACCAGCTTACGGAGGCGCTACGGCAGCAGCGCTCGCGGAAGCTGCATCACGCGTTCGGCCTCCCCGGCGGCGCGACGTTCGCTTTTCACCCGAACATCGATCTCGTAGGCGCTCGCTCGGGCGATCCCGAGCCGACTGACCCGTTTCCATGCATCTGGCGTGGGATCAGAGCGTACCCAGCCTGGGATCACGTGCGCGCGACAATCGCCGCCATCGGCAGGCGGCGGCTCCGTGTTGTCGGCGACACTCGTCGGCTGGAGCTCGACACGGGCGAGCGCGCCGTCGTGGAACATCTACGACAGAACCCGGCCACCCCGCTGGAGCTCGTGATCTGCAGTGGACTCGACCCGCGCGTCGTGGACCTGCTCGCGTACTTTCTGGTCATCACGAAGCACGCCGAGCTCACCGAACCGACGGGGACCACGACGCACGCCGCCGAGGCATCGCCGACGGGCCGGCCCGTTGCCGTCGCGTCGTCGACGGGTGCGAGCGAGAGCGCGCGCTCCGGATCCCTCACGATGGGTACGTCGGCCAGCGAAGCGGATACCGATCGCCTCCCGGCGCCAGTCTCGCGCAGAACCGGTCTCGTACGAGTGGGTGCGTCGGTCGCCAGGGCAGAGACGGAGCCTCGATCCTCCGGCGCTCGAACGACGACCACGGAGGATGAGCTGGAGGCGGATCACCTGGTGTCTCAAGCCGAGATGCATCTGCTGCTCAGGGAACACAGTCGGGTCGCGGCTCTGGCGCGCAGGGCGCTCGAGGTGTTGCCCGGGATGCCCGAAGCGTCGGCTCTTCTGGCATACGTGGAGGCGATTGCCCTTGCTGATGGGCAAGAGCGAGAGCTACGGGAACGATTGAAGGCAATGGACGCCACGATCGCGAAGCGATCGACGTGCCGGCGCGCCCGCTATTACCGCGCAGAAATAAAGAAGCGTCTCCATGATCATGAGGGGGCCGTCGACGATCTGCGAATGGCGGTGAGGCATGACCCCGACGACGCGGACGCCGCCCGTGAGCTAGTGTGGTACGAGCGCGAGATCCGCGAAGGCCGGCTCGAGATCGGAGCCCGAAAGCAGGGTGAGACCGCAAAGACACTCGGTCTATTGAAGTTGATTCGTGGAAAGCGGGCACCTGATTAGCTCACATCGGCTGGAGCTGATGGCGCCGCGCGGTGAGCTTTGATCGCGATTACGCGCGGCCCGGGTCGTTCGTGGCAAGGAGTAGTACAATCCGCACCACTTCGTCGACGATTGGGCCGCCACCCCAGGCGCCAACGACTGACCAGGCCTCACCGCCGAGGAGCCCGTCGTGTGCCCACCGCCAGGCCTCGGTGCGCCCGTTCACACTCAGCACTACCGGCTCACAGCGCCACCCGTGCGTCAGCGCGTTCAGCATCAGGCGTGTATCACCGACGGGGTTTCCAGCGCCGAAGCCCGTGGATGGCGCGCACTGCGGTGCAACCTCCGTCGCGCGTGACATGCCCGCTTGCGCAGGAGCCTCCCAGCGCTGTGTCGCGCAGACCGGCGCGCACGTCGAACCAGAGAGCGCCGCAGCGAAGGCACCAGGAAATGCCGTTCTCGCGCGCGAGGGAGACCATCTCGTGACCGGAGCGCGGCCGGCTGAAGCGATCTTGAAACGCCACCCTTGCCTCTCGGTTCGGTGCGAGCAAAGGTTGCGCCCGCACGCGCCACGGCGTCGAGAGGGCTCCCGCCGCCAGGCATGTCATGTGCAGCTCTCGCCGGCATGACCCGATCGATCCTCCTCGCACTGCTCGTTTCGGCCGCATGCGCTGGGCAGAATACCGACGTCGCGCCCGCGCTCTCGACCACGTCTGCAATTGTGGGCGCGCATACAGCGACCAACCCGGCCGCGGCGTTCGACCGATACCGGACGTTCTCGTTCGGTCCATCCGAGGGAGCACCGAGCGGTTACGAGCTCTCGCCGCGTGCCACGGATGTGCAGCGTCGTCTTCGACCATTGATCGCGGCCGCGCTGACGGAGAGGGGCTACACGGCCGTGCCTGACGGGGGAGACATGGTGCTCATGATCGGTTGGGGTCGGCGCGAGGTGACCACTCACGAGGTAAGCAGCGTGGGGACGGGCTGGTTGCCCGACGACGAGAACCAAGATTTCGTCGAGGGTGGTCTCGTCATCGACGCGTTCGATGCCAGGGACGGGGAAAGAATCTGGCACGGAGCTGCAACCGCGAGCACCGACTCCGATCGGATTGATGACCAGCAGCTCCTGCGCTCCGTCCACACACTCGTCACGTCGTTTCCGCGAGCTCCCGCCGAGTGACGATCGCGCCGTGGGCAGTCGGCGGACGCTGCCCAAGGCCGCGCGGGCAGCGAGCTGAAGTCGATGCGTGGGGCGAGCCGCCGCACGGGATAGGCGCACGGGGCGGTTCGGCGGGGCTCCTGCGTGTGTGTGGTGTACGCCCATCGACGGAGCACGCGGGCATGCGGTGAGCATCATGATGCATTCGAACGAGCGTGCCCACGGAGCCGTGCTGGACGCGCGCTGGGTGGTCACTCGAGATGGGAGCAAGAAGCCATGATTCTGATGGAGCTGAGTACCAAGGAGGGTCAGACGCTCGAACGTGCGCTCGATCGCCGCGCGATGGAGATGATGAGCGAGCTCGTGCACACGACCGATCGGACCGCTCATGCGGAGCTGAAGGCCAGCTACGAAGAGCTGGAGGTGCTGCATCGACGGGTGAAGGCGCTTCTTCAGTCCGGCGTAAGCTGATGATCGGCCAAGTGGCACTGAACTCGCAGGGATCCGACGTTACTAGGGAGGACCGCAATGCGCGTCGGCGAAATCTGCAGTCGGGAGGTGAGCCATATCGGTCGAACGGTGAGCGTGATCGAAGCTGCGCGTCGCATGCGGGTCGAGCATGTGGGGGACCTCGTCGTCGTCGCTGAGCGTGGCGGCCGAGCCGTGCCCGTCGGCGTGCTCACGGATCGCGATGTCGTGGTGGGCATTCTGGCCAAGGATGTTGATCATCTTCGCTCGCTCGATGTGGGTGACGTCATGGATGGGACGCTCGTCACCGCGAGCGAGGACGAAGATGTCGCGCCCGTGCTTCGACGCATGCGGTCGTTCGGCGTGCGCCGCGTGCCGGTGGTCGACGCACGAGGAATACTCGTCGGAATCCTGTCGCTCGATGACGTCATCCCCGCGCTCTCGGACGAGCTCGCGGAGATCGCGGCGCTGGTGTCCCGGCAAGCCCATCGGGAGCACTCGCGGCGTCCGTGATCGAGAGCGCTCCCGGCGCGTCGTTTGCGCCACGACGCCTCGTCGCTTGGGCAGCGCACTTCGCCTTGGCCTGGCGTAAGATTGGACCATGACACCTGAAGAGAAGACGATCGTTCACGCGCTCGTGGCCGTAGCGTGGGTCGACGGGGAAATGCAGGCGCCGGAAACCGGCGTCATCGACGGCCTCCTTGCGGCTTTCGACGCGTCGCCTGACGAGACGGCCGAGATCCTCACGTTCGCGAAGACGCCGCGAACGCTCCGCGATGTCGACGTCTCGAACCTGACGCCCGACGACCGGGACACGCTCCTCCGCAACGCCGCCCTGCTCATCTGCTCCGACGGGGTTGAGACCGACGCGGAGCTCGGCCTGATCACTCAGCTCGGCAAGATCCTCGAGATGACCACTGAAGACGCCCGAGAGGTCGTGCGATCCGTGCGAGGCGGCGTCGTTGCTGCGATGGAGCGTCAGGCCAAGGACGACGACTGAATTTCGTCGAGAAGCTCGGGACAGGTCGGGAGCTCGTCGTGAACCGGCGTTTGTTACCATGACTTCATCCGCTGCTGGTACTTCGGTGGTCCCACGAGCACCCATGTCGAATCGGGCCGATCGCGTACGAGCCGAGTCCGGCCGGAGCGCACGCCAGACATAGGGTGCGGTGGGGACTGATCACCGGTACAAGCGTACGGCAGAACCCAACGCCGACCGGAGTGAGCGAAGGCCGCGGAGACCCCGCGGACATCGAAGAGACGAATGGAGGAGTGGCCGAGTGGTCTAAGGCACCGGTTTTGAAAACCGGCGACCTCGCAAGGGGTCCAGGGGTTCGAATCCCTTCTCCTCCGCTGAATTGACAGGGCTTTTGTCGATGCTGGCTCCACGGTATGGACAGGCTTGAGCTTCCGCCCGCGGACGCCAGGCCAGGCCCCGTGGACTTCTCGCGTGGTGTCGCAGTGCGGTGACGCCGAGGCGGCGTGAACCGCACGACCGGTCGGGGGCGCCAGCGCGGGCGTGGCAGCCTTGCCCGAAGTACGGCTAGCCTTGGTCGTGATGAGCGATCCGATCCACGCCGTCCTGAGCGCGCCCGACGACGATGCGGTGCGGCTCGAGCACGCCGGGCGCCTGGTCCGTGCGGGCGACCCACGCGGACGGTTCATCCAGCTCCAGTGTGAGGTGGCTCGGCTGAGCGATGACGATTCTCGTCGTGCCAGCGTCGAGGCGTCGCTGGCGCGCGTCCCCGTCCTGCCCGAATGGTCTCTGGGGCTCACGGAAGCGGGGCTGAAGATGCCCTCGCTGCGCCCGAGCGAGCCGTGGCAGTTCAAGCCGCCGTGGACGTTCTGCCGCGGCTACGTCGAGCACCTCTTTGTCGACGCCGACGCGCTGGTAAACATCGGCGCCGAGTTGGCCCGGGCCTATCCGATCCGCTCCTTGGCCATCCCAGGCTTGAAGACCGGGAACGCTGCGGAGCTTGCGGGGCAGAGCTGGCTGAGCCAGATCGTGTCGCTCTCCACGACGGGGTCGGCCGCCGCCGTCACGAAGCTGCTCGCGTCCCCGCACCTGACCGGCCTCAAGCGGCTGCGGCTATCGACGACCGCTGCCTCTCTCCCGAAGGTCTTCGCCTTGCCCGCGCTCCATACGCTTCGCGCGCTGGATCTCGATGTCCCGGATGACCGTCGCGCGGCCGCTCTTGCACTCGCCGACGGTGGCCCGCTGGCGCTGGAAGAGCTCACTTTCGGGTCGACCCCGAATGGCTGGGGCTCGGCGACGGGGCAGCGCACAACGAGGTCGACTCCCGCCGGGGACGCCATCGCCGTGCTCCTCGAGAGCCCGAGGATGGCCAACGTCCGCAAGCTGCGGCTCCACGAGACCGGCGACGCACGCTTCGCCGACGCGCTGGGAGAGTTGGGCCACCTCGAGGACCTCCACGTCTCGTCGCTCGAGGACCACGAGGTAGCGATGCTCGCGGTGCTCCCTTGCAGCAGGCGGCTGCGTCGATTGTCCCTCGACGCTGTGGGACCGGCCGCCATTCGTGCCTTCTCGGGCGTGGAGCTCCCGCGCCTCACGCACCTCGTGCTGGAGAACCGCCTGGGGAGCGTCAAGGCGAACGTGCTTCCTTCATGGTTCTCCGCGTTGCGGGCGCCAGCCCTGCGATCCCTCCACTTGCCCGAGTGCCCCATCGAGCGCGAGTTCGTGAGGGCACTGGTCGCGATCGACGCCCCGAACCTCGTCGAGCTCGAGATCTCCGGCACCTCCGTCGACGCTCGCGCGCTGGAAGCCCTCGCCGGGAGCCCGCTGATGCAGCGGCTCCTCACGTTTTCGTGCTCAGGCGGTGCCGAGTCTCAGGCGAGCGACCGCGTGCACGCCCTTCTACGCACGCCACTCCCGAGGCTCCAGCGGCTTGCCATCGGCGACGCGCCGCGGGGCGACCAGGCCGATGAGGCCATCGCGCTGCTCGCGCGTTCGAGTCTTCCTGAGCTTCGGCATCTCGGCTTCTCCTACGCCGGCAACATCCCGAGCTTCGGGTCTCCTGGTGCCCGAGCGCTCCTGGCCAGTAGCGTTGGTGAGCTCGCGATCCTGTACGTGAATCCCACGGGCGTCTCGACGGCGCTTCGCCGCGAGCTCGAGATACGGTTCGCCATCCACCCGGGAGCCAGCTGGAGCTCGGACCGTCTCCCGTTCGTCGCACGAGGGGTGATGGAAGCTTGAACCCGACCGTCGAGACCGTAGAGTAGAAGCTAGCGACGGTTGACCGCGCGGATGCCTCTCCACGGGAGCGGGCGTTTGCTCACTGCTGCGTCGCGCCGAACGCCGCGCAATCAGAGCCCATACCGAACCGATAGGCCGCCTGGCACGTGGGCTTCGGCGTGTAGATGTCGCAGAAGCCCGCAGTCGGACCGCAATCGGCGTCGGAGGTGCACGCTCCGCCCAGCCCTGCGAGCGAGGAGCTCGCCGCTGAGCACAAGTACTCGCCAGTCGTGCAAGACAGACGACATCGCCCTCGAGCTCGTGGCGCGGGGCGCGAGCGTCGACGACGGTTGTAGCGCCTGTCCGGTCGTCGTCGCCGTGGAACAAGGGCATGCTCGCGCGCTCACCGTGATGCTCGCGCGTCCGCCGTCGCCGAGCTCGTTGGCGGCAGGTCTCTGCGTGGCAGCGTCGCGCGGCAGCTCGGAGCTCGGGACGCAGATCCTCGACGCTGGCGCCGAGCCCGCGACGGACGCCGGTACGAGTCCGCTCGCAAGCGCGGGATGGAGCGGCAACGTTGCGCTGGTCCGCACACTCGTCGGGCGCGGTGCGGACCGCGAGGTCGCAGCGCTTGCTGCTCGCTGCCGGTGCAAGGCGTGATCACCGCGATGCCCGCGGGAATAGCGTTCTCGATTGGGCGAGGGAGAGCCGCAAGCGTGCGGTCGTCGATCTGCTCGAAGCATGGTCAAGCTGAGATCGCAGCTCGGCCGACCCGGACGGTCAGAATCCTTGCGTCACGTGAAAGATCGCGCCAGAAGCGACCGGGGCAGCGCCAACGACGGTGCTTCCCGCTGCGGGCGAGCTCGTGAGGCGCAAGAAGACTCCCGTCCCGAGACCCAGCGCTCCGACGACGAAGCCTGCGGTGCTCAGCGTCGAGTAGGTTGCGCCGGACGATGCGGCGTTCAGCCCCTGCGCGTCGCACGCCCCGCTCGCGCTGCAGTGGCTCTTGAATGTGCTGGCGGCGCTCACGGCGAGCGCTCCGGAGATGGCTCCGACGCCGATGCCCGCGACCCCGATCCCGCCGGCGACCCAGCTCCATCGTCGCCGGTCGATGCCCGCGGAGGTCACGCGCGCGCGTAGCGGCGGGACAGGTGTCAGCGGCGCAGGCATGAACGCTGGCGGAGGCGGAGGTGGAGGCGGGGAGGGGAACGGTGGCGCAGCCGCAGCCGGCGGAATCGGGAGTCCGGCGACCGTCGCCAGTGAGGAGATCTCCTGGGGACCCGCAGAGAGCACTACCTCTCTCGATTCCCCGTCGAGGAGTGTCACGGTCTCGACGTGCGCGACGTGCGCCGGCGCGGTCACGGTGAGCGTGACGAGACCAGGATCGGTCGCGAGCGGGATGTTGAGCATTGCTGCGCTGACGGGGTCTTGGCCGCGAAGGATGCGCGCTCCGACGGGCGCGTCCGGGCGCAGGCGCAGGGAGAGATGCGGAACGCGGCCCTGCAGGGCGGCGATGCGCTGCTGCGCATAGGCGACGCGTTCGTCGCCCGCCTTGAGCCCTCCGCGGGCTTCGACGAAGTGCGCCCACGCCGTCGCAATCTTTCCGACGTGTTCCTCGCAATCAGCCTCGTTGAGCAACGTTCCGGTGGTCGGGTTGAGGCGCTGGCTCTCCGCGAGCCTCGCGCAGGCGGTCACATAGTCACCGTGTTCCTCGTCGGTCTTGGCCTGGCGAAAGAGTGAGTCCGCCGTCGCGGCGTCGCGCCTCTGTGCGCGCGCGACTTCCGGGGCAAGCGTGGCGGCAAGCGAGAAGCAGAGCACTACGCAAACGGTGGGTCGCATGGGCTTATTTCCTGCGGTTCAATGGTCGGACAGTGCGCGCCATATTCGCGCACCCAATTGGCGCGGACGCGGCGGCTGATCACGAAATCGATGACTGCGCGTCGCGGCTTCCGCTGCATGGTCCTATGGGCACACGTTGGAAGCCGGGCACGCGAGACCGGTCGTGCAGCACAGGTCGCCTAGCTCGCACTCGACTGCCGTCGCGACACACGTCTGACCGCAGACGTGCTCGGCTGTGCAATCAGCATCGCAGCAGTCGCCATTGTTTACGCAGTGATGTCCGGCTGGCTTGCACGCGCAGGTGGTCCCGTTGCACGCCATGTACCCGCAGCACGTCCCGTTCGGCGGGAGCAACGGGTTGGTGTTGCAGGGCTGACCAGCGCCGAGACAGCAGAGGTTCTCGAAGGTCGAGTTGGTCTGCCACGTCCCGAACGTGATCTCGACCGAGGCGCAAGAGTCTCCCCCCGCGCAACATGGCGTGACTTGACCCGGCGTGCAGGCGGCATTGTTCGTGAGGGTGCACACGGGAGGGGTTGAACAGATCCCGCCCACGCACGTCTCCCCACCGCACGAATGACCGCAGGAGCCGCAGTTCAACGGGTCCGTGCCCAGGTTCACGCACGTAGCCGTCTGGGCGCAGTAGGTTGGTCCGCTCGCGGCCGTGGTCCACGCGGTGGTGCTCACCCCGGGCTGACAGCTCTGGCAAAGGTCGTTCGCGTTCGCCGCGCCTGGCAGGTAGACCGTTCCGCCGATGTAGCACCCCGACCCGCAAGTCGCCTGGTTGCAGACCTCACCAGCGCCGCAGCTCGCCCCGTTCAGGCTCGTCCAGAGGGTTGTGCTGGTCCCCGGCTGGCAGATCTGGCAGGAGTTCGCGACGTTCGTGGATCCCGCCGCGTGGAACGCGCCGGCGATATAGCAGCCAGACGTGCACGTTGCGGCGATGCAGACGCCACCCGCGCCGCAGGTCGTCCCGCTCGCGAGCGCGACCCAAGCCGTGGTGCTCGTACCGGGCTGGCAGCTTTGGCATGCATTTGCCGGGTTCACCGCGCCCGAAGCGAAGATGACGCCCCCGATGTCGCACTGCGTCCCGCACACGCCGCCCGAGCAGATCTGCGCGTTGCCGCACGAGGCCCCGCTCGCGAGCGAGATCCAAGTCGTCGAGCTCGTGCCGGGCTGACAGGTCTGGCATGAGCTCGCCGGGTTCGTCGAGCCCGACGCGTAGATGACACCGCCGATGTCGCACTGCAGGCCGCACACTTCGTTGCCGCAGATCTGTCCATTTCCGCAGCCGGTTCCGTTCGCGAGCGCGATCCAGCCCGTGGTGCTGGTCCCCGGCTGGCAGCTCTCGCACGGATTCGAGGGGTTGACTGCTCCCGAGCCGTAGATGGCACCGCCGATGTCGCACTGGGTGCCGCACGCACCGGCGACGCAAATCTGCCCGTTGCCGCAGCCGGTTCCGTTCGCGACCGCGCTCCAGGCGGCGGCTGTGACGGTGGGTTGACAGGTCTGGCATGCGTTCGCCGGATTCGCCGCACCCGACGGCTCGATGACCGCGCCGATGTCGCACTGAATTCCGCAGGTGCCCGTGCCGCAGATCTCGCCCGGCCCGCAGCTCGCTCCGTCCGCGACGCTGGTCCAGACCGCCGTGCTCACGCCGGGCTGACACAGCTGGCACGCGTTGGCCGGGTTGCTCGCGCCCGAGAGCTCGACACTCCCGTCGATGTCGCACTGCGTTCCGCACAGTCCCGCGCCACAGACCTGCCCATTTCCGCACGTCGTCCCGTCAGGAAGCGCGCTCCATGCCGACATCGTCGTCGCGGGCTGACACGTCTCGCACGGGTTGGCCGGGTTGGGGGCGTCGACCTCCGAGTAGACGCCGCCGATCAAGCAGCCAGTCACGCACGTGCCGGCGCGGCAGAGGCCGCCGGTCCCCGCGCTTCCGCACGCGGTCCCGTCGGTTGCGTTGGTCCAGCTAGACGTGCTCATGGCCGGGTCGCAGGCCTGGCACGCGTTCCCGGGGCGAGCGGATCCGTTCCCGAACACCGTCCCCGCGATCTCGCAGGTTTCCCCCGGCGGCCCCGAATCGTTCGCGTCGACCAACCCGACGTCACCGCGGTCGGGCAGATGCCCCGAATCCTTTGCGTCGTTTGAGGCTGGGCGACTGTCCGCGTGCTTCGCGTCCTGCCGCGTCGCCGTCGCGGCGTCGTTGCTGACGCCGGCGTCCTCCGAAATCGGATGGCCAGACTCGAAATCGACGCCGAGTAAACTGCCGCACCCGGTGGTCGCGCCCACCGCGACGAGGAGAACGAGGCCGTGGTCGAAGTACCGCATGCCCCCTATGGATCCCGCGCGCCTACGTGATCGAGAATTCGTTCCGACGCACGTCGATTCCGTCCGCTCACCGCGGGACGCGCCAGATCCCTCCGCCGACCGAATCCGTGAAGTAGACGAAGGTCGTGTCCATCGCGGCGTGGTGAATGCCCTGAAAGCCGGAGGCGAGAGTGCGGACGCCAGTGCCGTCGAGCGCCGACTCCAGCACCTCGTTCAGCGTGGCCCACACGACGCTGCCGTCGTCCGCGACGACGGCGTCGCACTCGACTGGGCACGCCGCGATGACCGTCGTCGCGCCGCCCCCCTTGGCCACTCGGAGGACGCCGCCCGCGGAGGTCCAGAACACGTACGCCGTGTCGAAGCTCACGCCGACGCTCGCGCCGCTTCCCGCGGTCCAGGCCGCGGCACTCCCGAACGCGCCGGGCAATGCCAGCGCGGAAATCGGCAAGGCCCCCGTTTCATCATCCACATAGAGCATCGTGCCATCGACCGCGACCTCCCACGCGTCGCCGAAGCCCGGGCCGATGTGCACCACGTTCGTTGTCATCGTCGCTGCTTTTGGAACCCGGAGGATGCCGCTGCCGACGGCGAAATACGCGTTCGTGGAGTCGACGGCGACGCCGCCCGGCATGGAGCCGAGGCCCTGCGTGTAGATCTCCGCGAACGCCCCGCCGTCGCCCAGCGGAGCGCGATCGAGCGCGATGCCCGGCGACAGGGAGCGGAGGAAATAGACGTTCGTTCCGTCGAGGGCGATGCCCTCCGGAAACCCCGTGTCGGCGTGCACCACCGCGAGGCCAGTGCCGTCCTTCGCTGCGGTCATCACGGCGTTCGGGCTCGCCGCCGTCCCCAGGTTGCCGTCCTCGCTCCAGTAGACGGACGTGTCGCTCGCGACGATCCACGTCGGGGTCGCGCGCCCCGCGACGATCTCGAACGCCGTGGGTCCAGCCTCCTTGCCCGCGTCGTGCGGGTTCGCGTCGAGGTGGGATGCGTCGCTCGCGGCGTGGGAGTCTGGCAGCGCGTCGGCACCGTCGGCCGCGGCGCGCGCGTCGGTCAATCGTTGCGCGTCGATCGCGTGCTGCGCGTCCGACGCGTCGTGCGACGGTGTCGCATCGGTCGTCGGACGCCCAACGTCCGGCGAGCCCCGGGCGTCGATGACAGCACCATCGTTTGTCGCGCGTACGGAAGCGTCGGCGGGAGCGGCTCCGCCAAGGCGAATCAGGCCACCGCTGCACCCTGCCACGACGACGGTCGCGAATGCGATCGACCGCCCCACAGTGTCCGCGGTGGACGAGAGGCGCATTGCCCGAGTGGAGCTCACGGCGCGTCGAGCATGTGGCGGATCCTCGCGGCATGCGGGCTGCCGGGCGATGCAGCCAGGAACCGATCGGCGACTCTTCGCGCGGCGCTCGTGTTGCCAGCCCTCACGAGCGACTCGATGCGCAGCACGACCGCCTCCTGCGCGAGTGTGCCATGCGGGAAGGACTGCTGGTACGCATCGAGCACGCGGAGCGCACCGGGGGCGTCGCCATTCCCGAGCGCTTCTCGCGCACGGTCGAGCGCTGCGACCTCGGCCCCGAGCGTGTCGTCGTCCGCGGGAGCGGAGACCTGCGGGTGAGGAGCCGCGGCGTGGACTGGTGCTGCGGATTCGAGGGTCGGGACCGCTGACGCCGCCGTGGCGATCGGCTGAGCCTTGGGGGGCGGAGCCTCGCGGGGAGGGGGCTCGCGAGGGGGGGAAGGTGCGACGGGAGCCACGTCGCCGGGGACAGCGGGCGAAGCGTGTCGATGAGCCATGTCGAGCACGCGCCAGCCAGTTGCTGCCACAATCAGCAGCGCGACTCCGAGACCGATGAACAGCTGCCGCGCACCGGCGTGCCCGGCCGCGCCGCCCACGGATCCAGACGCAGCGACCCCGACGTCTGCCTGCGCGACATGCGGCACGCCGAGACCCAGGGCGGCGAGCGTGCGGCTCTTTGCGTGTGGGGCAGGGTGTTCAGCAGCCCCCGCATCGAGCAGCTCGAGATCCAGGGCGTCCGCATCTCTGGAGTGCAGCAAACGATCGTCGCTCATCGCCCTTGCTCCTTGAAGTGAGTGCGCGCCTGCATTCGCTTCGCCGCGGAGTGAAACTCTCCGCGCGCGCGACGGAGCCGCGACGCGACGGTACCGGCGGGGATCGCGAGCATCTCTGCGATTTGCCCCATTTCCATCCCCTCGATCTCGAACAGCACCAGCACGACGCGCAGGTCCTCCTCGAGCGACGCAAGGACAAGGTCGAGCAGCGCGAGCGCGCGGGCGTGACCGACGAGGTCCTCGGGGCTCGGTCCTTGGTCGCGTGCGTCATCGAGGGCGTCGTCGTCGTGCATCCGCTCGCGGCGCTTGGCCACGGTGCGGTTGGCGTCGGAGACGACGCGGCGCGCGGTCTCGAACAGGAAGCTTCTCTCAGCGCCCTCGCGGATGTCGGCGATGCGCCGCGACGCCACGAGGAACACCTGCTGCGCCGCGTCGTCCGCGGCGTGCGCGGCGAGCCCCATCCGTCGGAGACAGCGCCACAAGAAGTCGAAGTGAGCGTGCACCATGGCGGTGATGCGCGCCTCCTCGGCGGGAGTCCGCGGCGGAGCCGGTTCCATTGGAACGAACATGTCCGCCGAGCCTTCGGCGTGCGCGGCGGGAGGGGTAGGGTTCAAGAGTTGTGGTCTCGCCCCTCAAGATGGTGGCCGTCTGGTCGCACGATCACCAAATCGCAATCTGCTGGACGGCGCGTGCTCATGGCGCCGTTGTGACGATGCCGACCGACAGCGAGCCCGAGACCGCGGGAACCTCTGGCAACACAAGCGTGGGCATCCCGCTCGGAGGCCCGAACGCGAACGTGTCACGCAGCATCGGCACCAGGCCCGCGACCTCTACCTCGAGGCCGAACCGGTCGGTGATGTGCCACCCGATGCGCGCGCCGAGCCCTGACGCGACCCACGGTCGCACGATCGATTGCGGGTTCTCGACGGCGATCCCGTCGGCCAGCAGCGCACCCCCTTCGGTGAACGCACAGCCTCGCACATCGAGTCGATTCGCGAATCGCGGACCACCGACGCAAGCCCCCACTCGCCCCAGGACCCAGCGAAACCGTGCAGTTCCCTCGCGCGTCGTGGCGTCTTCGGCCTGTGCCACGAGGAACGACGTTCGCACCGATAGCGCTGCCCACGACGTCGACCGCTGCGCGAGGCCTAGCCCCGCTTGGGCACCGAACGCTGGTTCCGACGCAATTCCCGTCCGCACCGACGCGCCGACGTCGGACTCGAATCGCCAGCGCGCCACGGCTGGCACAGGGGTCGGCAGAGATGTGACCTCCACCCGAGCCATGACGGGCGGTGGTGGGGTGGGAACGGGCGGTGGCAGAGGTGTCGGGACGGACGGAGCCGCAGGCGCCGGCGCTGGGATGGTCAGCGCCGCGACGGGCTTCGTCGACGCCTGCGGATCCACGATGAGCGCAGCGACGAGCGCCAGGGCCGCAACGACGTCGCCGCAGCTCCTTCCCGTCACGCGCCGGTCCGACATCGTTCCATCCGACGCTCGAATCGTCAGGCGGCCTTCGACCCGTTTTCCGACGTTCCGCAGCGAGACGTCGAACTCCCGCGCCGATCCGTCCCCCATCGTCGCCGGCCGAGCCCGCCGCGTCCGCGCAAACATCTGCTCGGCGAAGCCCCCATCGGCCGCACAGTCACGCGACGCCGCCACCACGACACGAATCGCCTCGACCTCCTCCACCTGTGCGCGTGCACTCACGCCCCATCCGCCGACCGACGCAACGCATGCAATTTGCACCAGTGAGCGCAGGAGCCCGCGGGCGTTCGTCGAAACGGCGCGTGCTACGCCATCGAAAAGCAACGGTTGATGACCCCCAACGCCGCACACGCCCCACCCCCACGTACGAGCTAAGTATGGTCCGAGCGAGCGCTCCGAAGGCGCGCGCGCCCTCGACGACTCAGCCGCACCCCGTCTCGGTGTAGTCGCGGCCGTCGACGATGCACGAGTCGGGAGCCGCCACGCACGGCGGCGAGTCCACGCACGACGGCGTAGGCCCGTTCTCGCCGCACACGAGCCCGCCGTCGCAGGTCTCGGAGGTCGGTGAGCTCCCGGCAGGGCAGGTCATCCCGGCCACGCACATCGCCGACAGCGCCACGCCGCTGCACGGGTGCAAGCAGAACTGCGTCGCTGCGCACGTCGCGGCTCCGCACGCGAACGGCCCGTCTGCGGGAGGAGGAGCGGCCTCCCGGGCGGCATCGGGGAGGTGCGCCAGGCATGCTCCGCAGTCGACCGTGTTCACCCAGGTAGTGCCTTCGCATTTCGGGAGCACATACTGATTGCTGCAACCGGCCGGGCATGGCCACAGGGGCGCCGGCTGCGGACAGCCTCCGTCGGCCGCGGCGTCGCGCGGACCGGTCTCGTGTGGACCGGTGTCCTTGCCCGCGTCCTTCGCGGCCGTCGCCGTCGAGCCGCAGGCAGCAGCGAGGAGCAGGCCGACGAGCATGGAAATACGCATCGTCGAGCAATACGGGCGCGGTCCGCGAGCGTCAACGCGCGAGCGGCGCTCGTCTGGAGTGACACTTGTGTGACATCGCGGTGCGGCTCACGATACGGACATGTGGCCCGCACGCTACGGCGCTTTCACGGGGCTGGCGTGCATGACGTTGCTCCGTTGCGGAGGGGCGGCGACCGCGGCCGACCCGAGCGTGGACGGCGGCCCCGACGCGCATGTCGCGCGCGACGCGAAGCCTGACGTGGTCCGCGTGGACGCCGCACCGATGTGTCCGTCGGGGGAGATCGAGTGCGGCATCGCGTGCGTCGATACGATGACGAGCGCGACCAACTGCGGCGCGTGCGGCGAGGGGTGCGGCGCGGGTCTCGTGTGCGAGCATGGCAAGTGTGGATGCGCGGGCTCCGAGATCCTGTGCGGCGGAACCTGCATCGAAGCCGTCGACGACGACCACTGCGGGACGTGCAGCACCCAGTGTACCGGCGGTGCGCACTGCAGCGGAGGCGCGTGCAGCGCGTCTGCGGTCCAGCACGTCATCCTGATCGTTCAGGAGAACCACACCTTCGACGCCTACTTCGGCAACTACTGCCAGGCGCCGACCGGCTCGGATCCGACGTGTACGGTCGGGCCGAGTTGCTGCGAGCGGGCGCCGGCCACGACCCCCGACGGCACGACGCTCGCGCCGCTCGACGACGCGTTCAACATGGTCTCCGACAGGAATCACAGCCAGGCGTGCGAGATCGAGGAGATCGACTCGGGCAAGATGGACCGGTACACGAGCGGCTCCGACATCGCGGGGACGACCTGCACCGTCGCATGCTCGTCGACCATCAACGCCGCCATCGCCGACGGCGCGTCGCCGGGCGGCCTCATCGCTCCATACTGGCAATTCGCCGACGCGAACGCGCTCGCCGACCGCTACTTCCAGCCGATCCAGGGGAGCTCGTCGTCGAACGACATGTACTTCGCGATCGCGCACGAACAGTTCATCGACAACGCGTACAGCCCGCCCGGCGTCGGCGCCGACTGCGATGACCCGACCGGGCTCAATATCTGCGGAGTCGACGCGCCGGTGAAGGCGTTCGTGGGAAGAACGACGATCGTGGACGTGCTGAGGGGCGCGGGCAGGACTGTGGGGGTTTATGGCGACGGGTACGCCGAGGCAGTCGCCGCGGCGCCGTCGTGCGCGTCGGTGCCGCCCGAGTGCCCGTACAGCTCGTTCCTTCACCCCGAGCTCGCGCGCTCGTGCCTGTACGACCCGACCGACTTTCCGTTCCAGTATTACGCGCAGCTGAACGACGACCCGACGCTCTTCTTCGACTACACGCGGCTCGCCACCGATCTCGCGAACGGGACGCTGCCCGACTTCGCGTTCGTGAAGGGCCGGACGTTCCACAACGAGCACCCCGAGTTCTCCACCATCTCCGACGGCGTGACCTTCGTCACCCAGACCATCGCGGACATCGCGGCCTCCTCGTACGCCGCCAGCACGCTCATCTTGCTGACATGGGACGAGGGGGGCGGGTTCTACGACCACGTGTCCCCCCCGGAGTTCTGGACGCCACCCGTGGCGTCGACCGACGTCCTCGACGACGGCACCCCCGTTCTCCACGGCACCCGAGTCCCCATGCTCGCGATCGGACCGTTCGCCGCCAAGGGCGTCGTGTCGCACGTGGTGATGGATCACGCGTCGATCCTCCGCTTCCTCGAGTACAACTTCGTCGGCCCCGTCGGGCAGCTCGGGTACTCCGACGCCATCGTGAACAACCTCGGGAGCCTGCTCGATCCGAGCACGACCGGGATCGTGATCCCGGCGGGGAAGTAGAGTCGCGGCTACGGAGCCTGCGCGATGGCGAGGACGAGCGCGTCGTGAAAACGCGAGTTCGTCGCCACGAGATCGCCGCCGAGCAACCCCTCGTGCTCCCCGCCGTAGGTCGACACGCGACCGCCCGCGGCTCGTACGATCGCCGCGCCGGCCGCGAGATCCCAGGGCCGGAGCTTTCGCTCCCAGTAGCCGTCGTAGGTCCCGTCGCCGACGAAGCACAGGTCGATCGCCGCGGAGCCGCAGCGTCGCACGGCCTGGACTTGCTTCTTGATCGCCACGAACGCGTCGAAGTTGTTCTCGCGGCTCGTCCGGCGGTCGTACGGAAATCCCGTGGCGAGCAGCGCGTCTCCGAGCGTCGCCACCTGGCTCACCGTGCACGGCTCGCCGTTCCTCGTCGCGCCGAGCCCCACGACACCGGTCCACTCGAGCCCGAGCGCCGGCGCGACGACCGCGCCGAGCACCGGCTCGGACCCGACGAAGAGGCCGATCGACACGCAGTAGAACGGATGGCCGTGGCAGAAGTTCGTCGTCCCGTCGATCGGGTCGACGTACCAGGTCGCCCCCTCGGGGCCCTTCGCCGACGCGCCGCCCTCCTCCTCACCGACGATCGCGAACGGCGCCGCCGCTCCGAGCCGCTCGCGCAGGTAGCGCTCGCTCTCCCGGTCGTAGCTGGTGACGAGATCGATCGCGCCCTTGTGCTCGACGACGGGGTGCTTCCGGAACCCGAGATGCACGCGTCGCCCGGCCTCCCTCGCCGCATCGAGCGCCAGGGCGAGGATCTCCTTCCGCCCCTCGAGCGTGTCGGGCGTCACGACGCCGCACCGCCCGTCGTCGCGCGGGCGGCGAGCGCTTCCACGAGCCGCTTCGGCACCCCACCGAACGCGCCGTTCGAGAGGAGCGCGATGGTGTCGCCGGGGCGCGCGTCGCGGACGAGCGTCTCGACGATGGCGTCGGCGGAGGTCGCCACGCTCGCCGTCGGCCCGAGGTCGGTCGCGAGCCGGGAGAGGTCGAGCGCGTCCTCCGAGGCGATCACGCGACCGAGCGGCGCGAGAATGACCGTGCTCGCGGCGCCGAAGGCTCGCGCGTAGGCCTCCTGGTGAAGCGAGCGACACGCGGTGGCGCTGCGCGGCTCGAAGACCGCCCAGAGACGTCCATTCGGGTTCCTGGAGCGGAGCGCGCGCAGGGTCTCGTCCACCGCCGTCGGGTGGTGCGCGAAGTCGTCGTAAACGCGAACGCCTCCGATGTCGGCGATGAGGTCCTGTCTGCGCTTCACCCCGGCGAACGTCGCAAGGCTCGCGCGCAGATTGCCGATCCTCACGTCGAACCCTTCGGCGCACGCGGCGATCGTCGCCACGGCGTTGCGCACGTTGTGATGGCCAGGCACGGAGAGGAAGAAGCGCCCGCACGAAACGCCGCCGGCGTAGAGGTCGAACGGCTGTCGTCCCTGATCGTCGACCGCGACCGGAGCGCCGACCCAGGTAGGGCTCACGTCGCCAGTCTCGTCTCCGACGAGGCCGTAATACGCCAGGCGCCCCGGGCACTCCCGGGACGCTGCGACGGCACGAGCGTCGGCCGCGTGACAGACGAGCAGCCCGCTCCGGGGGATGCGACGCGCGAGCTCGGCGAAGACCGCGGTGTACGCGGCCTCGGTCGGATAGATGTCGATGTGGTCGTGCTCCACGCTGGTGACGATCGCGACGTCGTCCTCGCCGATCCCCAGGTAGTCGTAGAACTTCGGCTGCTTGTGCCAGTAGACCGCGTCGTACTCGTCCCCCTCGACGACGAACGGGCTGACGGCGCGCGTCTGTCCGAGCAGCGTCACCCCTCGGCGGCCGAGCGCTGCGCTGTCGGGCAAGCTCTTCGACACCCCACCGATGAAGTACCCGGGCTCGAGCCCGGCCTCGAACAGCGACCAGGCGCACATCGACGACGTCGTCGTCTTGCCGTGCGTCCCGGCCACGACGAGCGGCTTTCTGCGCAGGAGGAAGCTCTCACGCAGCGCGAGCGACATGCTCGTTCGACGGAGCCCGCGGGCCTCGGCGCTCACCGCTTCCACGTTGTCCTTGCGGATGACGTTCCCGACCACGACGAGGTCGATGCCCTCCACGAGGTTCTCCGCGGAGTAACCTTCCTTGCACTCGACCCCCGCGGCGCGGAGCACGTCGCCCATCGGCGGGTCGAACCGCTGGTCGGACCCCGTCACGCGATGCCCCGCGCGACGGAAGAGCACCGCGAGCGACCCCATGCCCGTCCCCGCGACGCCGATGAGATGAACGTGCATCGCGCGCGCTCCTCTACGCCTTCTTCCCGAAGACGAACTCGTCGCCGACGACGTCGACGTGCACGACGCTGCCCGGAGGGAAGCCTCCGGCCAGGAGCTCCTCGGCGAGCGGGTCCTGCACCCTCTTCAGGATCGCACGCTTGAGCGGCCTCGCGCCGTACGCCGGCTCGTACCCGAGGTCCACGAGCTTGGCCTTCGCCGCCTCGGTGAGGTCGAGCTTCAGCTCGCGCCCCTCGACCAGCTTCTCGAGCCGACGGAGCTGGATGTCCACGATGCCGCGGAGATCCTCGCGCGAGAGCGGCCGGAAGATGATGACGTCGTCGATGCGGTTCAGGAACTCGGGGCGGAGGAACTTCCGCAGCTCCTCCTGAAGGATGTCGCGGAGCGCGTCGCGCCCTTCGGCCGAAGAGAAGAGCTTCGGGTCGGTCTCGAGGATGCGGCCGCCGCCGATGTTGCTCGTCATGACCACGACGGTGTTCGAGAAGTCGGCGAGGCGACCGCGACCGTCCGTCAAGCGACCGTCGTCGAGCACCTGGAGGAGCAGGTTGAAGACGTCGGCGTGGGCCTTCTCGATCTCGTCGAAGAGGAGGACGCTGTACGGGCGCTTCCGGACCGCTTCGGTGAGGAACCCCCCCTCCTCGCTGTCGACGTAGCCCGGGGGCGCGCCGACGAGGCGCTGCGCCATGTGCTTCTCCATGAACTCGCTCATGTCGAGGCGGGTCATGGCCTGCTCGTCGTCGAACAGGAACTCGGCGAGCGCCTTCCCGAGCTCGGTCTTCCCGACCCCGCTCGGCCCGAGGAACAGGAAGGAGCCGATCGGCTTCCCCGGGTCGCGCAGGCCGACCCTGCTCCGTCGCACCGCTCGCGCGATCGCGCGCACCCCCTCGCTCTGCCCGATGACGCGCGCCGACAGGCGCTCCTCCATCTTGAGGAGCTTCTCGGTCTCGGACTCGAGCATCTTGCCGACCGGAATGCCCGTCCACTCTCCGAGCACGAGCGCGACGTCCTCCTCCGTCACGACGTTCGAGCTCTGCGCGCCGCCCCCCTTCTCGACCGCCGCGGTCGCCACGTCGAGGCGTCGCTTCACGTCGGGGAGCGTGACGTGCTCGATCTCGCCGAGCCGCGCGAAGTCCTTCTTCTCTCTCGCCTCGGTGAGCTGCGCGAGCAGCTTCGTGTGCTCCGTGGCGAGGGCGATCTGCGCGGCGAGCGCCCCGCGTCGCGACTGGAGCTGCTCCTGCATCCTGGGGACGACCTCCTCGAGCTTGGCGATCTCGAGGTCCATGCGCGTCCGCGTCTTGATGCTCATCGCGTCGGTGTCGTCGACGAGCGAGGCCTGCTGCGCCTTGAGCGAGGCCAGCCGCTGGATCGCCGAGTCGAACTCCGCCGGGACGCCGTCGAACTCGACCCGCTTCCGGGCCGCCGCCTCGTCGAGGAGGTCGAGGGCGCTGTCGGGCAGCGCGCGGTCGGGGATGTAGCGCTTCGCGAGGCGGACGGCCTGACCGATCGCCGGGTCGCCGATCTTGACGTGGTGGACCGACTCGAAGCGGTTCGCGACGCCGCGGAGGATCTCGACCGCCTGCTCCGGCGTGGACGGCTCGATCGAGAGCACCGTGAAGCGCCTGAGGAACGCGGCGTCCTTCTCCTGGATCTTCCGCAGCCCCTCGGGGGTCGTCGACGCGAGCAGACGCACGTCGCCTCGCGCGAGCATCGGCTTGAGCAGGTCGCCGACCCCGCTCCCCGACGCCCCCTGACCGAACAGCGCCTCGAGCCCGCGGATGTAGACGATGGCCTCCCCCGGTCCCACCGTCCGCACGTCGGCGAGCGTCTTCCGGAGGCGCTCCTCCACCTCGCCTCGCAGCTTCGCCCCGGCCATCAGCGCGCCGACCTCGAGCTCGAGGAGCGCGATCTTCGACAGGTTCTCGGGCACGTCGCCCGCGGCGATGCGCTTCGCGAGCGCGCCGACGATGGCCGTCTTCCCCACGCCGGGCTCGCCGACGAGCAGGGGGTGATTCTTGCCCTGTCGTTCGAGGATCTGCAGCAGCCTGCGCACTTCGACGTCGCGACCGATGACGGGCCCCTGACCCCCTTCGCGCGCTCGCGCGATCAGGTCGTGGGTGAACCGGCTCGGCTCGGCTCCTCGCGCCCCGTCACCCCCGTTCTTCTCTCCCTTGCTCCCCCCCTCCTTCGGCAGCTCCTTCAGCGCGGCCATGTGAGGACGGAACGACCCCGGCCCGAGCGCGAACGCCTGCAACACCGCCGCCGCGGACCCGCGGATCTCCTGAGACAGCGCGTTCAGCAGGTGCTCGACGCCGACGGGGCGCGTCCCGGCTTCCTTCTTTGCACGATCGAGCAGCGCCAGGAGCGAGGGGGAGAGGTAGGCGAGGCCCGAGGTCGTCTTCCCGAGACGCGCGAGCTGCCCTTCGGCCTCCTTGAGCACCTCCGCGGGCTCGGCGGCAGCCCTGCGAAACACCTCGGCGACGCCGCGGTCTCCGTCGACCGCGCGGACGAGCAGGTGGATGGGCTCGACGAGCGCGTGCTTGCGCTCGTCCGCGAGGTTCTGCGCCTCGCCCACGAGGTCTTTGGCCTCCTGCGCGAAGTGTTCGAGGGCGATCGTCGGTTCACCGGGCATTGGGGTGGCAGCAGCGTATCAGGTTCAATTCCCACGGCGGAACTCGCGCTCGCGCGTGGGGGCTTCGGCTGGGGCTCCGGGGAGCGGCCGCGCTCCCCGCCAATTCTCACGGCGGAACTCGCGCTCGCGCGTGGGGGCTTCGGCTGGGGCTCCGGGGAGCGGCCGCGCTCCCCGCCAATTCTCACGGAAGGAAGGAGGGAGGCTCTTGCCGACGGACGCCGTGAGAATTGAAGACCCGGGATGCCCGTACGGCATCCTAGGATGGGAGGTAGATATGATTGCCAGCGTCAAGGTCTACACCACGAGCTCCTGCCCCTACTGCGACCGCGCCAAGGCGCTCCTCCGCAAGCGGGACGTCCCCTTCGAAGAGATCGACGTGTCGACCGACGCGGCGAAGCGCGCCTGGCTGGTGCAGGCCTCCGGGGGGCGGAGGACCGTCCCTCAGATCTTCATCGAGGACGCAGCGATAGGCGGCTCGGACGAGCTTCACGCCCTCGACCGCAGCGGCGAGCTCGAAAAGCTTCTTCACCGCTGAGCGCGGGAAGGAGGGAACGCGGGCACGCGGGTCCCGCTGCGGCCACGCATGGTGTAAAACGACGGGATGATCTTCCGTGTGTGCACTGGTTTGCGCTCGCTCGCGGTCGCCTCGCTCGCGCTTTCGGCGCTCGCCTGCTCGAGCGCAGCCGTCGCGCCGCTCATGGTCGCGGGCGGCGGCGATGGAGGGGACGGCGGAACCGGATCGGACGCCTCCCTCGACGCGACGCGCGACGCCACGCTCGACGCGACTCGTGACGCGACCCACGACGGCGGCAAGGACACGGGCGCGGACGTGTCGACCGGCCCGACGGCGCTGGTCTTCAATCTCGCGGCGGACACCACGCAGATGGCGAACTTCTATGCGTCGCCGTTCCCGTCGGACCTGCGCCTGAACGCCGCCGGCGGCCCGGACTACTCGGGCTTTCCGCTGATCCCGACGAACATGATCCTCAACAACATGATCCCGCTCGCGTCGGGCAGGAAGGGCTTCTCCACGCTGGCGGTCGCGTACTTCCAGTTCACGAACCCGATGAGGTCGCTCGACCCGACCGCGATCATCCCTGGCAACACGACGTCGAACATCCTCCTGCTCGACGTCGACCCCGCGTCTCCCGACCGCGGCACCTTCTTCCCGACCGTCGCCTGGACCCCCCCGGCCGATGCGTACACGGCGGCGAACGTCGTGACCGTCGCTGCGCGCCCGGGCTTCATCCTCTTTCCGAACCGGAAGTACGCCTTCGTCATCCGTCGCGAGCAGGTCGACGCGAACGACGCGATGCTCGCCGTCGACCCGACGATGGCGCTCCTCGCGGCAGGGAAGACGCCGCCCGGGGCGAACGGAGCGGCCGCGGCGACCCTGTACGCGCCGCTCTTCGCGACGCTCAAGACCGTGGGTATCGCCGCGACCGACGTGGCCGCAGCGACCGTGTTCACGACGGGCGACGAGGTCGCCGTGACGGCGGACATGTCGACCAAGCTCCTCGGGAAGTACACCGCGACGATCGAGGACCTCACGGTGCAGGCGACCTCCGACGCCGGCGTCGCCACGCCCGATGCCGGGAGCACGTATCCGCGCGTCTGCGAGCTCCAGGGGATGGTCACGTTCCCGCAGTTCCAGGCCGGAACCCCTCCGTTCGCCTCGTCCGGCGGGACGTTCACGCTCGGCGCGGACGGGCTCCCGATGACGCAAGGCTCCCTCGCGGTGCCGATGGCCATCTCCATCCCCACGACCGGGCCGATGCCTGCGAACGGCTACCCGCTCGTCCTCTACTTCCACGGATCGGGCGGCGTCAGCACCGAGTTCGTCGATCGCGGTCCGGTCGTCGTGCCCGACGGGGGCGAGACGCCCGGTCAGGGTCCGGCGTACGTGCTCGCGCCGTTCGGCTTCGCGATGGCCGGCGCCGCGCTCCCCGAGAACCCGCAGCGCGTCGCGAACGCGACCGAGACCGAGTACCTGCAGATCACGAACCTCGCGTCATTGCTCGGCAACTTCCGCCAGGGGGTCATCGAGCAGCGCATGTTCCTGGCGGCGCTGAAGACGCTGTCGATCCCCTACAGCACGGTCGCTGCCGCGTGCCCGGCGGTCAACACGGGGGGAGCCAACCAGCCGATTCACTTCGATCCGAGCAACGTGTTCTCGCAAGGGCAGTCGATGGGCGGCATGTACACGAACCTCATCACCGCCGTGGAGCCGTCGTTCCGCGCGGCCGTCCCGACGGGCGCCGGCGGCTTCTGGACGTACTTCGTGTTCCAGAGCGCGTTCGTCCCCAACGCCAACGGCCTCCTCGAGATCGCGCTCGGCGTCCACGGCGAGACGCTGACGTTCATGCACCCGGCCTTCTCGATGATCGAGACCGGCTGGGAGGCGGTCGACCCCATCGTCTCCGTCCCGCGTGTGTCACGCAACCCGCTGCCCGGCACGCATCCGCGCCCGATCTACGAGCCGGTCGGGCAGAACGACTCCTACTTCTCCAACGACGTCTACAACGCCGTCGCCATCGCCTACGGGCACCGCGAGGTCGGCACCATCCTCTGGCCGGAGATGCAGACCGCGCTCGCGGAGGTGAACCTGAACGGTATCCTCCCGTACCCCGCCTCGCAGGACGTGAGCGCGATCCTCGACGGCGGCAAGTACACGGGGGTCGTCGCCCAGTACGACGCCGATAGCATCACGGGGAACGGCCACTACATCTACGCCCAGCTCGACGCGGTGAAGTACCAGTACGGCTGCTTCCTCGCGACGATGCTGAAGACGGGCGTCGCGACCGTGCCGGCGCCCGCGAAGCTCGGGACTCACTGCTTGCCGGGCGATAGCGGGCTCTAAGCGCGTCGATCCGCCCGGTCGAAAGGGGGAGAGCGTCTGTCGGAAAGGATCGCTGCCACCGATCGAAAGGGGGAGCGTCTGTCGGAAACGATCGCTGCCACCGATCGAAAGGGGGAGCGTCTGTCGGAAACGATCGCTGCCACCGATCGAAAGGGGGAGCGTCTGTCGGAAACGATCGCTGCCACCGATCGAAAGGGGGAGCGTC